>Ga0208242_100002_pt1 | contig 529156 bp, 480 predicted proteins | sample SubbioAug_CSW13A_FD_184825 | JGI IMG/M metagenome (GOLD analysis project Ga0208242, IMG submission 184825) | Serpentinite rock and fluid subsurface biosphere microbial communities from McLaughlin Reserve, California, USA - CR12Aug_CSW13A (SPAdes) | ecosystem: Environmental > Terrestrial > Deep...
GGGCTCTCCCGGGTGTGCATGGGCCGCTCAACAGCACACCAAACGCGACATGGGCGCTGAAATCGCGCTTGCGGCATCAAAAGCGGGCGCATTGGGGGTGGGTGGGAATTGAGGTCACGGATTCAGGCTCCACTCTACAAGGAGTTTTGCTTGAAAAAGATCTTTGCCATCGCCGCCTTGGCGGCCAGCTTGGGCTTTGCAGCCCAGGCCCAGACCCCGGCACCGGCTGCCGCTGCAGCCGCCACCGCCAACCCGGTGCGCTTGGGTGTGCTGTTGGGCTTTACCGGCCCGATCGAGTCGCTTACCCCGGCCATGGCCGCCAGCGCCGAGTTGGCGATCCGCGAGGTCAACGCCAGCGGCCTGTTCCTGCGCGGCACGCGCGTGGAAGCGGTGCGCGCCGACTCGACCTGCGTCGATGCCGCCGCCGCCACCGCCGCCGCGCAGCGCCTGATCACGGCCGAGCGCGTGAACGCCATCGTCGGCGCCGACTGCTCGGGTGCCACCACGGCCGTGCTGCAAAACGTGGCCGTGCCGCGCGGCGTGCTGATGGTCTCGCCGTCCTCGACCTCGCCGGCCCTCACGGGTGTGCGCGACAACGACTTCTTCTTCCGCACCGCACCGTCGGATGCGCGCCAAGGCGAAGTGATCGCTGAGCTGCTGCGCGAGCGCGGCATTACGCGCGCCGCCATGACCTTCACCAACAACGACTACGGCCGCGGCTTGTCGAGCAGCATCCGCAGCAACTTCGAGCGCTTGGGCGGGCGCATCACCATTTCGGCTGCGCACGAAGACGGCAAGGGCGACTACACCGCCGAAGTGGCGGCGCTGGCTGCTGCCGGGGGTGAAATCCTGATCGTCGCGGGCTACGTCGATCAAGGCGGGCGCGGCATCATCCGTTCGGCGCTCGACAGCGGCGCCTTCAGCCGCTTCTTCCTGCCCGACGCCATGATCGGCGACAGCCTGCCACCGGCCATCGGCGCGGGCCTGAACGGCTCCTTCGGCACCAAGCCCGGCTCCGAAAGCCCCGGCGGTACCCGCTTCGAGGAACTGGCGCGCGCGGCCAACATCCGCATCGGCCCCTTCACGCACCAGTCCTACGACGCCGCTGCGCTGATCCTGCTGGCGATGCAGTCGGCCAACTCGACCGACAGCGCACGGGTGCGCGAGCACATGATGGCGGTGGCCAACGGCCCCGGCGAGACCATCAACGCCGGTGATCTGGCGCGCGGGCTGCGCATTCTGGCGGCCGGCGGGCGCATCAACTACGAAGGGGCCTCGGCCGTGCGCCTGATCCCCCCCGGCGAATCGGCCGGTGGCTTTAGGCTCATCGAAGTGCGCAACGGCCGCATGGAAACCACGGGCTTTCGCTGACCGTTAATCCGCAGCCAGCCGCCCTTGCAAAGGGGCGCTGGCGCCCTTTTAGTCCACGCCCAACAAAACGGTCCGCCCAATCGGTGCGGGCCGTTTGTTTTGTAGTCATGATAGAAGTCCAAAACCTACGGATGCAGTTTGGTGGCATCCGCGCCGTCGATGACGTGTCGCTGACCATCGAGGCCGGGCGCATCACCGGCCTGATCGGCCCCAACGGCGCCGGCAAGACCACGCTGTTCAACGTCATCGCCGGGCATTACCAGCCCACGGCGGGGCGCGTGCTGCTCGACGGCGCCGACATCACCGGGCTGGCGCCGCACCAGTTGTTCGCCAAGGGGCTGCTGCGCACGTTCCAGATCGCGCACGAGTTTGCCACCCTCACGGTGCGCGAAAACCTGATGATGGTGCCGCCGCGCCAGAGCGGCGAAACGCTGCTGGGCACTTGGCTGCGCCCGAGCCAAGTGCGCGCCGAAGAAGCCGCGGTGCGCGCCAAGGCCGACGAAGTGATCGGTTTTTTGCAGATCGAGGCCGTGGCCGACGAACTGGCTGGCAACCTCTCGGGCGGGCAAAAAAAGCTGCTCGAACTCGGCCGCACCATGATGACCGAGGCCAAGATCGTGTTTCTGGACGAAGTCGGGGCCGGCGTCAACCGCACCCTGCTCAACACCTTGGGCGACGCGATTTTGCGCCTGAACCGCGAGCGCGGCTACACCTTTTGCATGATCGAGCACGACATGGACTTCATCGGCCGCCTGTGCGACCCGGTGATCGTGATGGCCGAAGGCCGGGTGCTGGCGCAGGGCAGCGCCGCCGAAGTGATCGCCAACGAGCAGGTGATCGAGGCCTATCTCGGCCGTGGCCTCAAAAACAAACCGGGGGCGGCGCCATGAGCTTTTTGATCGCAGAACACATGACCGGCGGCTACGGCGGCAGCGACATCCTGCACGACTGCACCATTGCCGTCGAGCAAGGCCAGATCGCGGTCATCGTCGGGCCCAACGGCGCCGGCAAATCGACCGCCATGAAAGCCATCTTCGGACTGCTCAACCTGCGCCACGGCCAGGTGCGGTTTAACGGCGAGGACATCGGCGCTTTGAGCCCACAGCAGCGCGTGCTCAAGGGCATGGGCTTCGTGCCGCAGACGCACAACGTGTTTACCTCGATGAGCGTCGAAGAAAACCTCGAGATGGGCGCTTTCATCCGGCGCGACGACATTCGGCACTCGCTCGAGCAGGTCTATGCGCTGTTTCCGGTGCTCAAGGAAAAGCGGCGCCAGCCGGCCGGCCAGCTCTCGGGTGGGCAGCGCCAGCAGGTGGCGGTCGGGCGCGCCCTCATGACCCAGCCCAAGCTGCTGATGCTCGACGAACCCACGGCCGGCGTGTCGCCGATCGTCATGGACGAACTGTTTGACCGCATCATCGAGGTCGCGCGCAGCGGCATCGCGATTTTGATGGTCGAGCAAAACGCGCGCCAGGCGCTCAACATCGCCGACAAGGGCTACGTGCTGGTGCAGGGCAGCAACCGCTACACCGACAGCGGCGCGGCCTTGCTGGCCAACCCCGAGGTGCGGCGCACCTTCCTTGGAGGTTAAAAAAACATGGACGATATCCTCAACGCCTTGGCGCTTTTTACCAACTTCGTGCTGCTGCCCGCAGCCGTCTACGGCAGCCAGCTCGCGCTCGGCGCTTTGGGCGTGACGCTGGTCTATGGCATCTTGCGCTTTTCCAACTTCGCCCACGGCGACACCATGGCTTTTGGTACCATGATTGCCATTTTGTTCACTTGGTGGCTGCAGGCCCAAGGCGTGAGCCTGGGCTTCTTGCCCACTGCGCTGCTGGCCATACCGGTGGCGGTGCTGGTCACGGTGGGTTTCGCGCTGCTCTCGGACCGCTGGGTCTATCGCTACCACCGGGTCAAGAAAGCCCCGGCGGTGGTGTTCCTGATCTGCTCGGTGGGGGTGATGTTCCTGCTCAACGGCATCGTGCGCTTCGTCATCGGGCCGGGCGAACAACACTTTGTCGATGGCGAGCGCTTCATCTTTACCGTGGCGCAATTTCGCGAGTTCACCGGGTTGGAGCGCGGCATCGCCTTTCGCACCAGCCAGGCGCTGACGCTGGTGAGCGCGCTCGTCATCGTCGTGGCGCTGTTCTGGTTTCTCGAGCGCAGCCGCACCGGCAAGTCGATGCGCGCCTACTCCGACAACGAGAACCTGGCGCTGCTCTCGGGCATCAACCCAGAGCGGGTGGTGCTGATCACCTGGGTGCTGGCGGCGGCGCTGGCCACCGTGGCCGGGGTGCTGTACGGGCTCGACAAGGGCTTTAGGCCCTTCACCTACTTCCAGTTGCTGTTGCCCATCTTTGCTGCCGCCATCGTCGGCGGTTTGGGCAGCCCGCTGGGGGCGATTGCGGGTGGCTTCATCGTTGCCTTTTCCGAGGTACTGGTGACTTACGCCTACCGGCAGGTGCTCGATTACCTCGGCCCTGAAGCGTGGGAGCCGGTGGGTTTGATGCAGCTGCTCTCGACCGACTACAAGTTTGCGGTCTCGTTCGTCATTTTGGTGCTGGTGCTGCTGATACGGCCCACCGGCCTGTTCGGAGGCAAATCGGTATGAACGCCTGGTTGAATCGCTACATCGGGGCGCCGGCGCTGTTTGGCCTCATGGGCTTGGCGCTGGTGCTGGTGGGGGTGTTGCAGAGTTGGTCGCTGGCGCTGACCATCGCCATCTACTGCGTCATCGGCGCCATCATGGCGCTGGGCCTGAACGTGCAGTGGGGCTACGCCGGCCTGTTCAACGTCGGCCTGATGGGTTTTGCGGCGCTGGGCGGGATTGCGGCCGTGCTGGTCTCGATGCCGCCCACCCCCGAGGCCTGGCAGGCCGGGGGCTCGGGCATCATCGCTTCGGTGCTGCTGTCGCTGGCCACGCTGGCCGTGGCGCTGCTGGTTTATCAGCGCATGCGCCGAGGCCGCGCGCGCATGTGGGCCATGGTGCTGATCTTGCTGGGCGGCTACCTCATCACGCGCCAGTTCTTTGACCCGGCGGTGGAGCTGATCGAGGCCGTGAACCCGGCCGCCACCGGCTACCTCGGCGGGGCCGGCTTGCCGATCATGCTCTCGTGGGTGGTGGGTGGCTTTTTTGCTGCCGGGGCGGCGTGGCTGATCGGCAAGATCACGCTCGGGCTGCGCTCCGACTACCTGGCCATCGCCACGCTGGGCATCGCCGAGATCATCCTGTCGGTGCTGCGCTTCGAGGAGTGGCTCACGCGCGGGGTCAACAACGTCAACGGCCTGCCGCGCCCGCTGCCGCAAGAGATCGACCTGCAGCAAACCGCCTGGGTGCAGGAGTGGGCGCTGCGCCTGGGCACCACGGTGCCCGATCTGGCCTCGATCACGGTCAAGCTCGGCTACCTCGGCCTGGCGCTGGGGGTGCTGCTGCTGCTATTCTGGCTGGCGCAAAGCGCGATCCACTCGCCCTGGGGCCGCATGATGCGCGCCATCCGCGACAACGAAACCGCCGCCGAGGCCATGGGCAAAGACGTGACCGGCCGCCACCTGCAGGTGTTCGTGCTCGGCTCGGCCATCATCGGCGTGGCCGGCGCCATGCTGGTGACCATCGACGGCCAGTTCACGCCCAACGCCTACAACCCGCTGCGCTTCACCTTCCTGATCTGGGTCATGGTGATCGTGGGCGGCTCGGGCAACAACCTGGGCGCCATTCTGGGCGGCTTCCTGATCTGGTTCTTCTGGGTGCAGGCCGAACCGATCGGGTTGTGGTTTATGGACGTCGTCACCGGCACGCTGCCGGCCGAGAGCTGGCTGCGCGCGCACCTGCTCGAAGGCGCGGCGCACATCCGGCTGATGGTGATGGGCATGATCTTGCTGCTGGTGTTGCGCTTTAGGCCGCACGGCCTGATTCCGGAGCGCAGCGAACGGCCGCATTCGCTGCGGCGCTAGCGCAGTAGCTCCCGGTCGCGGGAGCGCTCAGGGGGCCAGCAGCAGCTGCGCGACCCCCGAGGGGTCGCGCACGGCGTGGGTGTGCACCTGCCAGACCGCGTGCACCAGCTCGGGCTGCAACACGCTGGCCGGTGCGCCGCTGCCCACTAGGCGGCCGTCTTGCAGCACCCAGCAGCAGTCGGCGTAGCGCAGCGCCAGATTCAGGTCGTGCAGCACCAGCAGCACGCCGGCGCCGCGCTGGCGGCTCCACTGGCGCAGCGTGTTCAAGGTGGTATGCTGGTGCTGCAGGTCGAGCGCGGCGGTGGGTTCGTCGAGCAGCAGCCAGTTCGAGCGCCCATCGGCGCTGGGGTGCCAGACTTGGGCCAGCGTGCGCGCCAGTTGCACCCGGGCGCGTTCGCCACCGCTGAGCTGGCGGATGCTGCGCTGCGCCAGGTGCGCCACCGCGCAATGCTCGAGCGCGGCGCGCACGATTTGCTCTTCGTCGGGCTGCGGCTGCAAGCGGTGCGGGTAGCGTCCGAGCTCGACCACCTCCTGCGCCGTGAAGTCAAAGGCCGGCACCAGTTCCTGCGGCAAAAAAGCGCGCCGGCGCGCCAGCGCGGCGGCGTTGCGGCTGTGCAGCGCCTCGCCGTCTAGCCAAACCTGGCCTATCTGTGGGCTGCGCAAGCCGCCGAGCACGTGGAGCAGGGTCGATTTGCCGGCGCCGTTGGGGCCCAGCAAGACCCCGATTTGGCCTGCGGCGAGCTGCAAATCGATGCCCTCGAGCAGGGCGCGGCCATGTTGCTGCACCGTGATGGCTCGGGCCAGCAGGCCGCTGTGCTGTGCTGCAGCGCTGACGCTGGGCAGAAGGGCGCTGGGGGGCAGGCGAGCGTTCATGGGTGCGGTGCTTTCAGAGTGTGCGCGCGTGCGCGCTGCGCAGCAGAAGCAAAAAGAACGGCACCCCCACCAGCGCGGTGATGATGCCCAGCGGCAACTCGGCCGGCGCGATCACGGTGCGCGCCCAAGCGTCAGCCAGCAGCACCAGCACCGCCCCGAGCAGGGCCGAACCCGGCAAGACCCAGCGGTGATCGGGCCCGGCCAGCAGACGCACGATGTGCGGCGCCACCAGCCCGATGAAGCCGATGATGCCGGTGGTGGCGGTCACGGCCCCGACCACCAGCGCGGTCAGCAAAATGCAAGCGAGCTTGAGGCGTTCCACCGGCACCCCGAGCATCACCGCCTGCGCCTCGCCCAGCGCCAGCGCGTTGAGCGGGCGCGCCAAGCGCTGTGCCAGCACCACCGTGGCCAGCGCGATCAGGCCCACCACCAGCACCGCCTCCCAGCGCGCTCCGCCTAGGCTGCCCAACATCCAGAACTGCAGGTTGCGCAACTGCTCGTCGGTGGCCAGATAGCTCAGCAGGCCGATGCCGGCACCGGCCAGCGCGTTGATGGCAATGCCGGCCAGCAGCATGATCCCGACCCGGGTGCCGCCGTCGCCCAGCGACAGCGTGTAGATCAGCGCCGTGACCAGCAACCCGCCCAAAAAGGCCATCAGCATCAGCGGCCAAGTGCCCAGCGCCAGCGGCACCTCGGGCCACCACAGGCTGCCGAGCACGATGGCAAAGGCCGCTGCCAGCGCGGCGCCGCTGCTGACGCCGATCAGGCCGGGATCGGCCAGTGGGTTGCGAAACAAGCCCTGCATCAGGGCCCCGGCCACGCCCAAGCCAGCCCCGGCGGCCACGGCCAGCACCAGGCGCGGCAGTCGGATATTGAAAAACACCAGTTCGGCCGCGCTGCGCTCGGCACCGGGCCACCAATACGTGGTGAACGCCGCCGCCAGCACGGCCGGCAGTTCGCGCAGCGGCAGGCCAAAGGCCCCTTGACCGCTGGACCAGATCAGGCTGGCCAACAGGGCCACGCCCAGCCCCAGCAGCACCCAAGGGCCACGGCGCGAACTCGGCAGCAGCAGCCCAGCCAAGCCAGCCAGCCCGGCGCGCTTCAAGACCAGCGTATTCATGCCGCGATCAGACCGCGGTGCAGGGCCTCGAGCACCTGCGCCAGCCGGGGCCCAAAGCCCAGCAGCGCCAGCGCGTCTTGGTGCCACAGCGCGGCACCGCTGTGGCGGCGCTGCCAGGCGGGCGTGAGCGCGAGCTCGGGGCGCCGCCAAAAGCCCTCGGCACCGCCCACCGCCTGCAAGCTCTGCGTGGTGGTGACGATCACATCTGGGGCGGCGGCGGCCATGGATTCCGCCGTCAGGGGTCTGAAGCCATTGAAGCCCGAAACCACGTTGCGCGCGCCAGCCAGCGTCAGCATGGCATTGGCGGCGGTTTGGCCCCCGGCCACCAGCGGGCTGCCGCCATGCGCCATGATGAACAACGCCCGCGGCGTCGGGCCGCGGTAGGCTTGCACTTGGGCGCGCACGCGGGTCCATTCCTGTTCGAGCTGGCGCAGCAAGTCTTGCGCTGCTGCGCTGCGCCCGGTGGCGCGGCCGGCGGCTTGCACGGTGCGCCGCACATCGTCCCACTCGTGGCGGCGCTCGACTAGCTCGACTTGCACCCGGGCCGAGTGCAGTTGCTGCAGCACCAGCGGCGGCCCCGAGCCGGCCAGCGCCAGCACCACGTCGGGGCGCAGCGCCAGCAGCCCTTCGGCCGAGAGCTGGCGCATATAACCCACCTTGGGCGTGGCTTGCGCCGCCGCCGGGTACAGGCTGGTGGTGTCGGTGCCCACCAGTTGCGCCTCGGCCCCGAGCGCAAACACGGCTTCGGTCAGGCTGCCACCCACCGTGATCAGGCGTGGGCTGCGCGCGCTGGCCGCCGCCGCGCCCGTGGCCAGCGCCGCCAAGGCCAGGGCGCAGGTGCGCCGCGTCAGGGCCGGGGCGGCAGAAGCGCCGGCGTTGGATCCAGCGCATGCTGCCAGACGCAGTGCCGGAGCCGCATCAGCCGCTGCCCTCAGGTGCACTGGCTGGCTCATGCCGACGCGCCTTCTTCAGCCCCCGACAGGTGCGCCAGCAAATGGCGCCACTCGGTCAGCTCGGGCTTGCCGGGTTTGCGTGCGCCAAAAAACAAGGCCATGAGATCGCCGTGTGCATCGAACACCTCGAGCGAGCTGATGGTGCCGTCGCTGCTGGGCTTTTCCACCACCCAGACGTCGCCGATGTGGTCTTCACGCAGGTGCAGGTTGAAGCCGGGGTCGAGCACATTGAGCCACACTTGGCCGCGCATTTCCAGCGGCTCGACGCGCTTGATGGGCCCGCTGTGGATCTGGATACAGCCGCTGCTGCCCACGAAAGCCATGATCGGGGTGTCGTCAAAGGCGGCCTCCATCAGCATCTGTCGCACCGAGCCGGGCGCGACGCGGCGCGTGAAGCGGCCCTCAACCAGGCGCAAGCCGTGCTGGCGTTCCACACCAAATTCGCGCAGCAACGGGAAAAACTGATGCACATCGCTCATCTCGGCCCAAGCCTGGGCAAAGGCGGGGGCGTCAACCACAGGTTCAGCTGCTTTGGGCTCGGCTGTTGCGGGCGGCTCGAACACCGGCGCTGCTGCCAGAGGGTCTTGCCACTGCGCCAGCACCGCCTGCCAAGCGGCGCGGTCGCTGCCCTCGCGCAAGAAAATCTTGTGCACTGCCACGCCGTTCCGGTCGAAGAATTGCAGGCTGCTGCTGGCCGGTTTGTCGCTGTCCGGGTTCAGCTCGGTAACCGCCATGCCGGCGTGCCACTGCTTGAAAAACAGCCGCAAGTCGATCTCTTTGCCCAGCGCCAGCCCGACTTGGTTTTGCGCCGAGAGCTTTTCGTAGACCCCGGTTTTTTCGTGCACCACGCTGCGGTTGCGCGTCAGCGCCAGCAGCGGGCCGCAGGGCTGAAGCGATTTGAGCAGCTCTAGCCAGTCGGGGCGCAGCGCCACAGTGCGCGTGGCTTGCTCATGGGTTCCGAGGTGCGCGGCCAGCGTAGCGCCTTCGGACAAGCCGATGTGTTCGGCGGCGTCGCGGGCGCGCAGGCCTTGGGTTCGTGCCGCTTGGTAGGCTTGGCGGATTTCGGCGGTGTTCATGTGGTGGCTCCGATTAAAAACTGCTGACCAGTGACAAAGAAAGGCTGCGCCCCGGCGAGCTGAAGGCATCGAGCACCGCCGAATTTCCGGCTAAGCCCTGCACGTTGCTCCACTGCCAGTATTTGCGGTCGGTGAGGTTGTTGAGCGCCGCGCTCAGGCGCATGTTGCGGTTGATCTGCCAGCTGGCGCTCAGGTCTAGCGTGGTCCAGCTCGGCGGGGCAAACTGTTGCGCGCCGGCGGTGAGGGTATTCAGGATGTCGGCTTGGTCTTTGGCTGCGGTGTGCGTTAGGCGCGCGCCCAGCGTCCACTGCTGCAGCCGGTGTTCCAGCCCCAGCACCAGCCGCTCCGGGTTGACCGAGTTCAACGGCTGGTTCAGCACCGTGTCGCGGCCCTCGGTCTGGCCGTAGCTGGCGCGCAGCGTGGTGGCAGGGCTCAGGGCCCAGCGGCCTTCGAGTTCAAAGCCGTTCAGACGCACCCGGCCGCGGTTGACCGACTGAAAGGTGAGCGGATCAGCCACTGTTCCGGTTCCGCCTACGGCAACTTGGTCTTCGATGAAATCGCGGTAGCGACCAGTGAATGCCGTGGCCAGCCACTGCAGTGCGCCGTGCTGGCCGCGTGCACCGAGCTCGAAAGTGCGGTTTTTTTCCGGGCGCAGGTTCGGGTTTGGGATCGTGCGGTAGGGTGCAGTCCCCACCAAGTTTTCAAAAAAGTTGTTGAGCTGCAGCGGGCCGGGGGCGCGAAAACCCGCTGCCAGATTGCTGAAAATCTGCCAATTTGCTTCTGGCCTAAAAATCAGGCCCAGCTTGGGCGAGAGCGCATCACCGGAAAGGTCAGCCAGTGCGCGCCGGAACAGAGGGCTTTCCTGCGCGTCGATGTCGAAGCGGTCGTAGCGCAGCGCCGGGATGATGCTCCAGCGCTCGCTGATGAATTCGCTTTGCACAAACAGCGCCTGCGTGGTCTCGCGGGTGGTCGGGAAGCGCTGCAAGGGGAAGGTGTCGCCCGCCGGCGGCGCCACGCCGGTGGTGAGGTTTTCCATGTCGGTGCGCGTGAGCTCGACGCCATAAACCAGCTGCTGTGCCCAGCCGTGGCCCAGGTCGCGGCGGCGCTCGGCCTGCAGCGAGGCCTGCCAGATGTCCTCCCAGTAGGTGACGTCGCGCACGCGGAACGTGGCGGGATTGGCGCCCGTTGGGGTGCGTTGTTCGATCGCCACTTCGCGTTTTTCGGCTTGCTGAAATCCGACGTGGGCGCGCAGGCTGTCGGCCCAAGCCGCGCGCAGCGGAAACTGGCCGTCCCAGCTCAGGCGCGTTCGGCTCGAATCCATTTCGCCTTTCAAGTCGCGCGTGGCACCGGCTGCCGCCGGGTTGACGTGGCGCGCGCTCAGGGCATCGATGTCGGTGGATTTTTCTACATATTCAGCGGTGAAGCTGTGGCGCTGCCCGCCGCCAGGGGTAAACACCATTGTCCCCAGCAGGGCGTGGTTGCGGTCGCGCTGCGGGTTGGGAGCGGTGCGGGTGGTGTTGGCGGCTTGGTTGGTGCCTTGGTTGTCGAGAGCGCCGGCGCGCCCGGTTTGCACGCTGCCCAGCCACTGCCATTGGGGGCTGGCTAGGCCGGCCAGCGTCAGACCGACGCCGCTGCTGTCGTCCTCGGTGTCGGCGCGCAGTGTCAGGCGGCCACCCAGGGTTTGGCCGGGCTGCAGCAGGCTTTCGGGGCGCAGCGTGAACATCGCTACCATGCCACCAAGGCCGTCGGAGCCGTAGAGCGCCGAGGTGGCGCCGCGCACCAGTTCCACGCGCTCGATCAGGCCCATGTCGAAATAGTCGCGGCCAAAGGCGGCCGACCCCAGCACGCCAGCGACCAGTTCGCGCGGCATGCGCACGCCATCGACGGTGAGCAACACCCGGTTGCCCTGCATGCCGCGGATGTTAAAACCGGCGTTGCCATCGCGCCCGGTAGAGCCCAGCACGGCGCCGAAGCGCTGCGGCGCCCGGCGCACCTCGACGTTGGGCAGATCGCGCACCAGTTCGCGGATGTCTTGCGCTTGGGTGGGGTCTAGTGCCGCGCCTTGGAGCACGTCGATGCGCTGCGGCACGTCGCCCACCTCGCGCTCGGCGCGCGCGCCGGTGACCACCACGGCATCGAGTTGGGCAGTCGTTGTGCCGCCGCCAATGGTGGGGGCGGCTGCCGCGCTGCTGCCGGTGGCAGGGCTTGCTGTGCCGGTGTGTGCGCTGGGCGCGCTCTGCGCGCAGGCTAGGCCGCTGCCCAGCAGGCAGGCCAGCGCGATGGGGTGCAGCAAAAAAGAAGCGGGGGTTCGGGCAAGTATTTTCACGAGTCGGTCCAGTGGCGAGTGCAAGAAATGAAACACTGGCTGGCTCGTGACACCGCAGGCGGTGACTGGCTGGCTGAGGAAGGAAAAATTAAATCGGGGCGCGCGTTCAGCGCCGCGTCATTTGGTCAGGATGAGCTTGTTTTGTCCCGTCAGGCTGAGGCGATAGACCTGCCCGGCGTGTTCGATCAGCAGCGTGCGCTGACCGGCGCTCAGATCGGTAAACCTAAACGCGCGCGCATTCGGGTTGGGCACGAGGGTGGCCCCGTTCGCGGCAGGGCAGGAGTGGGCAGACGTAGACATGGCTTCATTATAAACACCAATGCGAACGATTCGCAAGAGTGTTTAAAGCACAGGTCGCGCACTTGATGTGAATCAAGCTTCACTGTCGCGCCGGCGCAACATCGGCGCGACATCAGCGCGACATCAGGGGTCTGCGCTTATCAGACCACCTGACCGAGCTGGAAGATCGGCAGGTACATCGACACCACAATGCCGCCGATGATGGTGCCCAGCACCACGATGATGATCGGCTCCATCAGGCTCGACAGGCCGGCCACCATGTCGTCGACCTCTTGCTCGTAAAAATCGGCCGCCTTGCCCAGCATGTGGTCGAGCGAGCCCGATTCCTCGCCGATGGCGGTCATTTGCAGCACCATCGAGGGGAAGATGCGGGCGTTGTTCATGGCCATGGTCAGGCTGGTGCCGGTGGCCACTTCGCGCTGGATTTGCGTGGTGGCATCGGCATACAGGCTGTTGCCCGAGGCCCCGCCGACCGAATCCAGTGCCTCCACCAACGGCACCCCGGCGGCAAACATGGTGGACATGGTGCGGGTCCAGCGCGCCACAGTGGATTTTTCCACCAGCGTGCCAAACACGGGCAGCTTGAGCAGCACCCGATCCATGACGCGCTGCACCTTGAGGTTGCGCTTCCAAGCCTGCATAAAAAAATACAAGCCGCCGCCCAGTGCGCCAAACACAATCCACCAGTAAGCCACGAAAAACTCGCTGATGGCGATCACCAGCAGGGTGGGGGCCGGCAGGTCGGCGCCAAACGAGGCAAACACCTCTTTGAAGGCCGGAATCACAAAGATCATGATCACCACCACGACCACAAAGGCGACCACGATCACGGCCGTCGGGTACATCAGGGCCGACTTGACCTTGTTTTTGATGGCCTCGGTTTTTTCCATGTAGGTGGCCAACCGGTCCAGCAGTTCTTCGAGGATGCCGGCGGCTTCACCCGCTTCCACCAGGTTGCAATACAGGGCGTTGAAGTACAGCGGGTGTTTGCGAAAGGCGGCGCTGAGCGAGGTGCCGGTTTCGACGTCGGTGCGCACTTGGTTGAGCAGTTTGTTCACGCTCGGGTTGGGGTTGCCGCGCCCGACGATGTCAAAGGACTGCAGCAGTGGCACCCCGGCTTTCATCATGGTGGCCAGTTGGCGCGTAAAAATGGCGATGTCTTTGGGCTTGATGCGTCTGGCCGAAGCGGTTTTGCGTTTTTTGACCTTTTGCACCATCACGCCTTGGCGGCGCAGCGTGGCCTGCACCTGGTTTTCACCGGCGGCGCGCACTTCGCCGCGCACGGGTTTGCCGTTGCGGTCTTTGCCTTCCCACTCGAATACGTATTCTTTGATGTCTTTGCTGATCGCCGTCGCCATGATTCCCTCTTTCGGTTTTGCAGCAGGCCCACACGCCGGTGTGGTCAATCGTTGGTGCAGCCCAACACTTCCTCAAGGGAAGTGAGGCCCAGTTTAACCTTGCGCAGCCCCGATTCGCGCAAAGTGCGAACGCCTTCGGTGCGCGATTGGGCCAGAATTTCGAGCGCGCTGCCGCCGCGCAGGATGATGTGCTGCATCGCCTCGCTGATCGGCATCACCTGATAGATGCCCACCCGCCCCTTGTAGCCGTTGTGGCAGGCTTTGCATCCCACCGGGCGCCACGGCCTCCAGCTGCCGTCGAGCTCATCGGGCTTGAACCCGGCGTCGAGCAGCGCTTGATCGGGTACGTCTTCGAAAGGTTGCTTGCACTGCGCGCACAGGCGCCGCGCCAGTCGCTGCGCAGTGACCAGATTGACGCTGGAGGCGATGTTGAACGGCAACACGCCCATGTTGATCAGGCGTGTGAGGGTGCCAGGGGCGTCGTTGGTGTGCAGGGTCGAGAGCACCAAGTGGCCGGTCTGGGCGGCCTTGATGGCGATGTCGGCGGTCTCGAGGTCGCGGATTTCGCCCACCATGATGATGTCGGGGTCTTGGCGCAAAAAAGACTTGAGCGCGGCGGCGAAGGTCAGGCCCGCCTTTTCGTTGACATTGACCTGATTCACACCGGGCAGGTTGATTTCGGACGGGTCCTCGGCGGTCGAGATGTTGACGCCGGGCTTGTTCAAGATGTTGAGGCAGGTGTAGAGCGACACCGTTTTACCCGACCCCGTTGGGCCGGTCACCAGCACCATGCCATAAGGGCGGCTGATAGCCTCAAGCAACAAGGCTTTTTCATCGGCTTCGTAGCCCAGCGCATCGATACCCATCTGCGCGCTGCTGGGGTCTAGGATGCGGATCACGATCTTTTCGCCAAACAGCGTGGGCAAGGTGCTGACCCGAAAATCGATCGTTTTGTCAGGCCCGACCTTGAGCTTCATGCGGCCATCTTGCGGCACGCGCTTTTCGGAGATGTCGAGTTTTGAGATGACTTTGATGCGCGAAGCCAATTTTTCTTTCAGGGCCACCGGTGGCGAGGCGATTTCGCGCAACTCGCCATCGATGCGAAAGCGCACCCGATAAAAATGCTCGTAGGGCTCGAAATGCAGGTCGGATGCCCGCATCGTGTAGGCATCGAGCAGCATTTTGTGCAAAAACCGCACCACAGGCGCGTCTTCGACTTCGGCCGACACCTTCTCGGAGCTTTCGGCGGCGGCCAACTCAATGGCACCATCGTCGAATTCAAAATCGCCGCCCACGATGTGCTCGATCGCTTCGCTGGCGCTGGCGCTGGTGCTATCGATCAATTTGCCTAGCTTGTCGAGCTCGGCGATCACCCAGTCCACCGTGAGCTGGGTGGTGAACTTGATTTTTTCGGCGACGTCGGTGTGGGTGGGGTCGGCGGTGGCCACCGTGATGCGGTTGCCGCGACGGCTGAGCACCACAATCCGGAACTGCTTGGCGATTTTGGGGTCGAGCACGCCTTTGGGCAGGCGCAGCACGTCGATGGCGTCGAGATCGATCAAGGGCGCAGCAAAGGTGCGCGACATGGTGTGCGCCAACTCGCGCGCGCTCAAGGCTCCGCTGCCCACCAGTTCGGCGATGAAGCTGCTTTTGTGCGCTTGGGCTTTGGCGTACAGCCCTTCAGCGCTTTGTTGGCTCAGGGTGCCGGCGGCGACCAGTGCGCGCGCCAAGCCCGGCAGGGCCATGCTGGAGATGGGGGCTTCGCTGTCAATCATGGCTGAGGCAGTTGCTGGCTGGCTTGGTGGTCAAAGTAGGCGCGGGCGGGCAGCGGCCAAGGCGCTCGCATGAGGCGAGTTCGTGTATATTCGCGCCTGCTTTCGCCTTGATGCGCGCACTTCAACGCATTTTGGTACTGATTTAGGAGCTGACATGGATTTGCGCAAACTCAAGACCCTGATCGACCTCGTCTCGGAGTCGAATGTATCCGAACTCGAGATCACCGAGGCCGAAGGCAAGGTGCGCATCGTCAAAAGCCCGCCGGTGGCTGCAACGATGATGCAAGCGCCCGCCGCCGTGGCCACGCCCCCTGCAGCCCAGAGCGCTGCTATGTTGATTGCTGCGGGTGCGCCGCCGGTCGTGCAGCCGGCGCCGGCTGCAGCGCCCGAAGCGCCCGCAGCGCCCAAGGGGCAGGTGCTCAAATCACCCATGGTCGGCACCTTTTACCGTTCTGCCAGCCCGGGGGCCAAGCCCTTTGTCGAGCTCGGGCAGGTGGTCAAGGTGGGCGATCCGGTGTGTATCGTGGAAGCCATGAAAATCCTCAATGAAATCGAAGCCGAGCACGCCGGCACGGTGACGCAGATTTTGGCCGAAAACGGCCAAGCGGTGGAATACGGCCAGCCCCTGTTCGTGCTCGAGTGAGGGCGCAGCAGCCATGTTCAAAAAAATCCTGATCGCCAACCGCGGCGAGATCGCCTTGCGCGTGCAGCGCGCCTGCCGCGAACTGGGCGTCAAGGCGGTGATGGTCTATTCCGAGGCCGACCGCGATGCCAAATACGTCAAGCTCGCCGACGAGGCCGTGTGCATCGGCCCGCCGCCTTCGGCGCAAAGCTACCTCAACATGCCGGCCATCATCTCGGCGGCCGAAGTCACCGACGCCGAAGCCATCCACCCAGGCTACGGCTTTTTGAGCGAAAACGCCGACTTTGCCGAGCGCGTGGAAAAAAGCGGCTTCGTGTTCATCGGCCCCACGCCCGAGGCGATCCGCACCATGGGCGACAAGGTGGCGGCCAAGCAAGCCATGATCCGCGCTGGCGTGCCCTGCGTGCCCGGCTCCGAAGGCGCCTTGCCCGACGACGCAGCCGAAGTCAAGCGCATCGCGCGCACCATCGGCTACCCGGTGATCGTCAAGGCCGCGGGCGGCGGCGGTGGCCGTGGCATGCGCGTGGTGCACACCGAAGCGGCGCTGCTGCACGCGGTGCAGACCACCAAAGCCGAGGCCGGGGCCGCCTTTGGCAACCCCGAGGTGTACCTAGAAAAGTTTTTGCAAAACCCGCGCCACATCGAAATCCAGATTCTGGCCGACAATTACCGCAACGCCGTGTACCTCTACGAGCGCGATTGCTCGATGCAGCGGCGGCACCAAAAGGTGATCGAGGAAGCCCCGGCGCCGGGCATCGCGCGGCGCCTGATCGACCGCATCGGCGACCGCTGCGCCGCCGCTTGCAAAAAAATCGGCTACCGGGGCGCTGGCACCTTCGAGTTTTTGTACGAAAACGGCGAGTTCTACTTCATCGAGATGAACACCCGGGTGCAGGTCGAACACCCGGTGACCGAGGCCGTGACCGGCATCGACATCGTGCGCCAGCAGATCGCCATCGCCGCCGGCGAAAAACTGCCCTTCACGCAGCGCCAAATCGAGCTGCGCGGCCACGCCATCGAGTGCCGCATCAACGCCGAAGACCCCTACAAGTTCACCCCCTCGCCCGGGCGCATCAGCGCCTGGCACGCCCCCGGCGGGCCGGGGGTGCGGGTCGATTCGCACATCTACACCCACTACCTCGTGCCGCCGAACTACGATTCGATGATCGGCAAGCTCATCACCCACGGCGATACGCGCGAGCAGGCGCTGGCGCGCATGCGCTCGGCCCTGTCCGAGACCGTGATCGAGGGCATCAAGACCAACATCGCCTTGCACCGCGAGATCATGGTGGACGCCAATTTCGAGGCCGGCGGCACCAACATCCACTACCTCGAAGCCTGGTTGGCGCAGCGTGAGCGCTGAACCGCTGGTTGGGGCCGAACCCCAAGGCGGGGCCGAGCCCGACGGCACACAGGGCGCGCTGCACGAGCTGCTGTTGCTGGCCCCCGAGAGCCAAGTCGAGCCCTTGAGCGAGGCGCTGGAGGCGCTCGACGCCCTGAGCGTGTCGGTCGAAGACGCCGACGCCGACACGGACGCCGAGCGCGGGCTGTTTGGCGAGCCCGGCCTGCCCGCGCCCAAGGCGGGCTGGGCGCGCTCGCGCCTGACGGCGCTGTTTGCCAGCGCAGCGGCGGCGCACGAAGCGCAGCAGCTGCTGCAAGCGCAAGATTTTTTCGCCGGTTGCGCGGTCTGCGCGCTGCGCCCGGTGGCCGACACCGATTGGGTGCGCCTGACGCAGACGCAATTCGAGCCGGTGCCGATCACGCCCACTTTTTGGATCGTGCCCAGTTGGCACGAGGTGCCGCCTGCGGCGCAGCAGGTGATCCGGCTCGACCCCGGGCAGGCCTTTGGCACCGGCACCCACCCCACCACGCGCATGTGCTTGCGCTGGCTGGCGCAGCAGCCGCTGGCGGGCCGCAGCGTGCTCGATTACGGCTGCGGCTCGGGCATCTTGGCGATTGCGGCGGCCAAGTTTGCGGCGCAGCGCATCGATGCCGTCGATATCGACCCGGTGGCGGTGCAAACGGCGCAGCGCAACGCCTTGCACAACGGCGTGCAACTGCAAACCGGTCTGCCCGACCTGGCCTGCGGCACCTACGACGTGGTGCTGGCCAACATTCTGGCCACGCCGCTCAAGCTGCTGGCGCCGCTGCTGTGTCAGCGCGTGGGTCAGTCAGGGCACTTGGTGCTGTCGGGTATTTTGCAGCGCCAAGCCAGCGAGTTGCAGGCCGCCTACGCGCCGTGGTTGACGTTGCAAATCAGCGACGCCGAAGACGGCTGGGTTCTGATGACAGCGCACGCGCCTTGATGCGCTGCACTGCAATAATTGAAGCATGAGCTTCATCACCCGTTGTCCGGCCTGTGCCACCGCCTTCAAGGTGGTGCCCGACCAGCTCAAGATTTCCGATGGTTGGGTGCGCTGCGGCCAGTGCCAGCAGGTGTTCAATGCCACGCTCGATCTGCAGCCGTGGTCGCCGGGGTCGGAGCCGGCTGCTCCCCAGACGCCCCAGCCGAGCCAACCGAGCCCACAGCACGCAGCGCAGACGCGCGAGCCCATGCCCGAGTCTCGAAAAGAGCCCGCGTGGGAGCCTGAGTCCGTTGTGCCGCCGCCTTCGCCAGCGCAGACCGAACCGCAAGAGCCTGACGGCCCGCAAGAGCCGCAGCCAGAGGTCCAGCACCAGCAAGCATCGCAGGCGCAGCCAGAGGTGCAATGCGCCACAGTCTCGCAACCGCAACCAACCCCAGGGGATGCCGAGCCGGCACTGGTGCAGCAACCCCAACCCGATCCACAACACCAGCCCACAGACCCGCAGCCCAGGCCGGCAGTCGATGCAGATGCAGATGCAGGTGCAAGTCCCCTCGCGCATACAGCTCAAACGGCGCCATCGTTCGTGCGCAAGGCGCAGCGTCAGGCCTTGTGGCGGCGGCCTGCAGTGCGGCTGTTGCTCCTGGTCGCAGTGGCCGCGCTGGCCCTGTTGCTGGGCCTGCAAGCCGCCACCCAGTGGCGGGCACCGTTGGCGCGCGCCGTGCCCGCTACGCAGCCCGTGCTCGAAGCCTTGTGCCAGACCTTGGATTGCCAGCAGGCTCTGCCAACCAACCCCAACGATGTGGTGATCGACAGCTCGGTGCTGCTGCGCCTGGGTCCGGGTATGTACGGCTTTCATGTGGTGCTGCGCAACCAGACGGCGCTGGAAGTGGCCAGCCCGGCGATTGAGCTCACCTTGACCGACATCCACGACCAGGTGCTGGTGCGCCGCGTGCTGCTGCCGCACGAATGGCCGCGCCCAACCGCATCGTTGCCGGCTGGGGCGCAGTGGTCGTTGCAATTCGAACTCGCTTTTGACGGCATCGAAGGGCGCGTCATGACCGGCTACCGCGCCATTTTGTTCTACCCCTGATTGATACCGTCTGCTTTCCCTCGCCTGTTCTGCTCCCACCCCCTGGCTTCCATTGCTTACACCATGACCATTCTGATTTGCGGCTCGCTGGCCTTTGACACCATCATGACCTTTGAGGGCCGCTTTGCCGAGCAGATCTTGCCCGAGCAGTTGCACATCCTCAACGTCTCCTTTCTGGTGCCGGCGCTGCGGCGCGAGTATGGTGGCTGCGCCGGCAACATCGCCTATGGCTTGCGCCAGTTGGGCGTGCAGGCGCGCCCGGTGGCGGCGCTGGGCAACGACGGGCAAGATTATCTGGAGCGCATGCAGGAGCTGGGCATCGACACCGGCGCGGTGCAATGGGTGAGCCAGCACTACACCGCGCAGGCAATGATCATGACCGACCGCGACAACAACCAGATCACCGCCTTTCACCCCGGCGCCATGGCGCTGGCGCACCAGAACCCGATCGTGGCCGCACCCGAGGCGCGCATCGCCATCGTCTCGCCCGATGGGCGCCAAGCCATGATCGAGCACGCTGAACAGTTGCACGCGCTCGGGGTGCCCTTTGTGTTCGACCCGGGCCAAGGGCTGCCGATGTTCGACGGCCCCGAGCTGCTGCGCTTCATCGAACTGGCCGACTGGGCTGCCCTCAACGACTACGAGGCGCGCATGCTGAGCGATCGCACCGGTCTGGGCTACGCCGAGCTGTCGCAGCGGTTGCGCGGTCTCGTGATCACGCTGGCCGATCAGGGTTGCGACCTGTGGCAGCAGGGCCAGTGCAGCCGCGTGCCGGGGGTGGCGGCGCGCGAGGTGCTGGACCCGACCGGCTGCGGCGACGCGCTGCGCGCCGGCTTGCTCTACGGCTTGGCGCAGGGCTGGGACTTGCGCCGCAGCGCCGAACTCGGCAACCGCATGGGAGCCGAAAAAATCGCCTCCCGGGGCGGACAGAACTACCGCTTCAGCCTCTGAGAAGCTGAGCGCCGCCTCCCCGCCTCTCAGCGCTCGTTCAGGGTTTCTTGCCGGTGGGGAAGGGCCAAGCCGCCTTGGGGTTGGGTGCTGGCGGCTGGGCCGACACCGTGGCTTTGGGCGTTTTGGGCGTCTTCGGCGCCTTTGTTGCCTTGGGCGCTTTTTCAACCTGGGGCTCGGTTGGCACCGCCTTGACCACTTTCTCCGCCTTTTCAGATTTGGCAGACTTGTCGGACTTGGCTTTGGTTTTGGCGGCCGTTTTTTTGCTGGTTGCCGCAGCCAGTGCCCCCGTTGTGGCGGGTGCCGCTGCCACGCTGGCTTTGGGCACGGTTTTGCGCGCTGGCCGCGGCGCGCTGGCCGCAGGGGTCGCAGGTGCAGTAGGTGCCTCGGGTGCCGCAGCGGCGGTCTTTTTTGCAGGGGCCATTCTTTACTCCTCTTTGGTTTATTGCCGTTTGACTAGGGCGCTGCGCCTGCGGCGAACCGACGCAGCCAGCGGGCTAAAGCGGCGTCAATCCCACGACAGGGCGCCGCCCGTCTGGTACTCGATCACGCGCGTCTCGAAGAAATTGCGCTCCTTCTTCAAGTCTATCATTTCGCTCATCCACGGGAAGGGGTTTTCTTCGCTGGGGTAGAGGGCATCGAGTCCGATCTGGGTCGCGCGCCGGTTCGCGATGTAGCGCAGGTAGCCCTTGAACATCGAGGCGTTGAGCCCGAGCACGCCGCGCGGCATGGTGTCTTCGGCGTAGCGGTATTCGAGCTCCACGGCTTGCTCAAACAGCGCCTTGATCTCGGCCTTGAAGGCTGGCGTCCAGAGGTGCGGGTTTTCCAGCTTGAGCTGGTTGATCAGGTCGATGCCAAAGTTGCAGTGCATCGATTCGTCGCGCAGGATGTACTGGTACTGCTCGGCGGCACCGGTCATCTTGTTTTGCCGCCCCATGGACAGGATCTGGGCAAAACCGACATAGAAAAACAGCCCCTCCATCAGGCAGGCAAAGACGATCAGGCTCTTGAGCAGCTTCTGATCCGCCTCGGGCGTGCCGGTGTGAAAGGCCGGGTCCATGATGGTGTCGATGTAGGGCAGCAGGAACTCGTCCTTGGCGCGAATCGATGGCACCTCGTGGTAGGCGTTGAAAATCTCGCCCTCGTCCAGCCCCAGGCTTTCGACGATGTACTGGTAGGCGTGGGTGTGGATGGCTTCTTCGAAAGCTTGGCGCAGCAAAAACTGGCGGCACTCGGGCGCGGTGATGTGGCGGTAGGTGCCGAGCACGATGTTGTTGGCGGCGAGCGAGTCGGCAGTGACAAAAAATCCCAGGTTGCGCTTGATGATGCGGCGCTCGTCCTCGCTCAGGCCCTTGGGGTCTTTCCAGAGGGCGATGTCGCGGCTCATGTTGACCTCTTGCGGCATCCAGTGGTTGGCGCACGAGGCCAGGTACTTTTCCCAGGCCCATTTGTACTTGAAGGGCACCAGCTGGTTGACGTCGGTCTGGCCGTTGATGATGCGCTTGTCGGCGGCGTTGATGCGCTGGTGCGTGGGGCGCTCGCTTGGGGCAGCGGGCTGCGTGGCCACGGCGGCTACCGCCGCTTCATAGAGGCTGGCTTTGGCCGTCGCCAGAACGGCGGGCTTGATGGGGGTGGATGGCACCGGCTGCAGCGCCACTTCGGGTTGATCGTCCCAGTTCAGCATGGGGTTTTCCTGTTTGGTGGATTATGAAAGGTTAAGCGAAAAAAGCAAGCGCCAAAGCGGCTTTTGTGCACCACCGAGGCCGCCGTGTGGTGTCTGGGCATGGGCGGTTTTTTGAGAGGCGTTGTCGTCGGCGGCTGCATGGGCCGGATCATTGGCAGGCTTCGCAGCCCGGGTCGTCGAGGGCACAGAACTTCACGTCGGTGGCCGGGCCGGCCGCAGCCAAGGCGCCTAGGCTGCCCAGCTCGGAAGCTTGGCCGCTGCCGTGGGCGCCCGCAACCTGCATCGACACCGCGTTCAGCTGGCCCACGCGGCCGGTCGATTTCTCGGCCTGGGTGGCGCTGGTGGTGCGCAGGTAGTAGGTGGTTTTGAGCCCGCGCAGCCACGCCAGTTTGTAGGTCTCGTCGAGCTTCTTGCCCGAAGCCCCGGCCATGTAGAGGTTCAGGCTTTGCGCTTGGTCGATCCACTTCTGGCGCCGCGCGGCGGCCTCCACCAGCCACGCCGGCTCCACTTCGAAGGCGGTGCGGTAGAGGTTTTTGAGTTCGGCCGGCACCCGGTCGATGGGCTGCAGCGAACCGTCGAAGTGTTTCAGGTCCAGCAGCATCACCTCGTCCCAGAGCCCATGGCGCTTGAGGTCGCGCACCAGGTAGCTGTTGACGATGGTGAACTCGCCCGAGAGGTTGCTCTTGACCGACAGGTTGCCAAAGCAGGGCTCGATCGAGGCATCGACGCCGACGATGTTGGAGATCGTGGCCGTGGGGGCGATGGCCACGCAGTTGGCGTTGCGCATGCCGTCTCGGGCGATTTTGGCGCGCAGCGCGTCCCAGTCCAGCGTCTGGCTGCGATCGACTTCGAGGTAGCCGCCGCGCGCCTGCGCCAGCAGCTCGAGCGAGTCCAGCGGCAGCACACCGCGCTGCCACAGCGAGCCTTGGTAGCTCGAATAGCGCCCGCGCTCGGCCGCCAAATCGCTGCTGGCCCAGTAGGCGTGGTAGCAGACGGCTTCCATGCTCTGGTCGGCAAAGGCCAGCGCCGCTGGGCTGGCGTAGGGCGTGCGCATTTGGTAGAGCGCGTCTTGAAAGCCCATGATCCCAAGCCCCACCGGGCGGTGGCGCAGGTTGGAGTCGCGCGCTTTTTTCACCGCGTAGTAGTTGATGTCGATGACGTTGTCGAGCATGCGCATGGCGGTGGCCACGGTGCGGCGCAACTTGTCGTGGTCGAGCACCCGGGTACCCGAGCCATCGGCGGCGTCTTTGAGGTGTTGCGCCAAGTTGACCGAGCCGAGGTTGCAGACCGCGATTTCGCTGTCGCTGGTGTTGAGCGTGATTTCGGTGCACAGGTTGGACGAATGCACCACGCCCACGTGCTGCTGCGGGCTGCGCAGGTTGCACGGGTCTTTGAAAGTGATCCAAGGGTGCCCGGTCTCGAACAGCATCGACAGCATCTTGCGCCACAGATCGGTGGCGGGCAGTTTTTTGTAGGGCGTGATCTCGCCGCGCGCGGCCTTTTCCTCATAAGCCACGTAGGCGCGCTCGAACGCTGGGCCCACCAGATCGTGCAGATCGGGCACGCTGTGGGGCGAAAACAGGCTCCAGTCGCCCTTTTCCAGCACCCGTTTCATGAACAGGTCGGGTATCCAGTTGGCGGTGTTCATGTCGTGCGTGCGGCGCCGGTCGTCGCCGGTGTTTTTGCGCAGCTCCAGAAACTCCTCGATGTCTAGGTGCCAGGTCTCGAGGTAGGTGCAGACCGCCCCCTTGCGCTTGCCGCCTTGGTTCACCGCCACGGCGGTGTCGTTGACCACTTTCAAAAACGGCACCACCCCTTGCGATTCGCCGTTGGTGCCCTTGATGTGGCTGCCCATGGCGCGCACGCGCGTCCAGTCGTTGCCCAAGCCGCCAGCGAACTTGGACAGCAGCGCGTTTTCCTTGATTGCATCAAAGATGCCCTCGAGCTCGTCGGGCACCGTGCTCAGGTAGCAGCTCGACAGCTGCGAGCGCCGGGTGCCGCTGTTGAACAGCGTCGGCGTGCTGCTCATGAAATCGAAGCGCGACAGTACCTCGTAAAACTCGATCGCGCGCGCCTCGCGCTCGATTTCGTTCAGCGCCAGCCCCATGGCCACGCGCATGAAAAACACCTGCGGCAGCTCGATGCGGCGCTTGTGCTGGTGCAAAAAGTAGCGGTCGTACAGGGTTTGCAGGCCTAGGTAGTCGAACTGCAGGTCGCGCTCGGGCTTGAGCGCCGCCGCCAGCCGCGCCAAGTCGAATTGCAGCAGATCGGGGTTGAGCAGCTCAGCCTGCACCCCTAGCCGGATGCAAGCCGGGAAGGCGTCGGGGTAGTGGCTGGCCAGCTCGGATTGCCTCAAATCCTGCCCCAGCACCTCGAGGGCGATGGTGTGCAGCAGCAGCCGGGCGGTGGCATAGGTGTAGTCGGGGTCGGACTCGATGCGCGTGCGCGCCGCCAAAATGGTGGCTTTGTAAACCTCGTCCAGCGGCACGCCGTCGTAGAGGTTGCGCAGCGTTTCGGCCACGATCGGCTCGGGCCGCACCGCCTCGCCCAGTCCGGCGCAGGCGTTGGCCACCAAGGCGCGCAAGTGTTCCAAGTCCAGCGGTTGGCGCTGGCCGCCGATGCTCACGTGCAGCACCGGGGCCGCTGGCGCGGCGCTGGCTTGTTTGGCGGCACGCTCCTGGGCGCGGCGCTCGCGGTACAGCACATAAGCCCGCGCCACCTCGTGGTGGCCGCCGCGCATCAGCCCCAGCTCCACCTGGTCTTGCACGTCTTCGATGTGAAAGGTGCCGCCGGCCGGCCGCGAGCGCAGCAGCGCCCGCACCACGGCCTGGGTGAGTTGCTCCACGTCTTCGCGCACGCTGGCCGAGGCGGCTCCGTGGGCCCCGCGCACCGCCAGAAATGCTTTCATCAGCGCCACCGCGATCTTGCTCGGTTCGAACGGCACCACGGAACCGTTGCGCCGAATGATCTGGTAATGCGGCAGGCTGCCGCCTAGGGGGGCGCGGGTGGCCTCGGGGGCGGCGACATGGGGGCGCTCGGTGGATGCAGTAGAGGGGGCAATGGACATGGGTGTTCCTTGTGGGTGCGCAATGGGTGCAGCCGTGCGGCTGGCGGTGCTTGGGTGCGTAGCAGCCACTACCTGTAGTGTTAAATGGCCAAGCAAGACACTAGCGCTAGTGTAGCGGCGAAATTCGGGGCTCGGTCACCCAAACCCTCAATCTTGTGGTTATTGGCCTTGCAGCCTAGGGAAAGCACCGATTTCTCGGGCTGTGCCAAAATGGGACACAGCCGCCCCCGCCACCGTGGCTGCGGCCCCCTCAAACGGAGATTTGCGTATATGACCGATTGGCTCGACGCCGTGCGCTGGGACGCCCATGGGCTGGTGCCGGTGATTGCCCAAGAGGCCAGCAGCGGCGACGTGCTGATGCTGGCTTGGATGAACCGCGAGGCGCTGGCGCAAACGGCCGCCTTGGGGCGCGCCGTGTATTACAGCCGCTCGCGCGGCAAACTCTGGTACAAAGGCGAGGAATCGGGCCACGTGCAGCAGGTGCACGAAATCCGGCTCGACTGCGACGCCGACGTGCTGCTGCTCAAAGTCACCCAGCTCGGGCACGAGCCCGGCATCGCTTGCCACACCGGCCGCCACAGTTGTTTTTATCTGCGCTGGCAAGCGGCTGAGCCACCAGAGCCCGCGGGGCCGGGCGGGCCGGGCGGGCCGGGCGGTGGTGGGCGCTGGCTGACGGTGGAGCCGGTGCTCAAAGACCCCGAATCGATCTACCGCTAAACTTCTTTTTGCACATGAGCACCACCCCTACCGCCCCCAGCCCCGCCATGGGTGTCGACGACACCCTGCTGCGCCTGGCCGCCCTGATCGAGACCCGCAAGCCCGCGCACGGTGGCGACCCGGCGCGCAGCTACGTGGCACGCCTGTTGCACCAGGGGCCGGATGCGATTTTGAAAAAAATCGCCGAAGAAGCCGGCGAAACCCTGATGGCGGCCAAGGACTTGCAGCACGGCCACGGCAGCGCGCAGGCGCTGGTGGGTGAAATGGCCGATCTGTGGTTTCACAGCCTGATCGCGCTGGCGCATTTCGGCCTCTCACCCGCCGACGTAACGGCCGAGCTGGCGCGCCGCGAGGGCCTGAGCGGCCTAGAAGAAAAAGCGCTGCGCAAGCTGCAGCAGCGCCAGCAGGATGCGCACCAGCAACAAGGGGAAGCCGCTTGAACGACACCTTTGGTTTGGACACCGGCGGCCACCCCGGCGGCAAAACCCCCGACGAGCTCGCCAGCCTGCGCCAGCTCACGCTCATCATCTACGTCCTCTACGCCCTGTCGTGGTTGCTGGGGGTGACGGCGATCATCGCCATCGTCATCAACTACGTCAAGCGCGAAGACACCTTTGGCACCCTGTACGAGAGCCACTTCCGCTGGCAAATCCGCACCTTCTGGTGGGGCCTGTTCTGGTTCGTGCTGGGGGCCTTGACGATGGTGCTGCTGGTGGGTTTTGCCATCCTGTTTGTGGCCAGCGTCTGGGTCATCTACCGCCTGGTCAAAGGGCTTTTATACTGGAACGACCGCAAGCCGCTGCCGCTTTGAAGCCTACGCCCCCCACTGTACGCAAGCCCCATGAGCCACGACCCCAACTGCCTGTTTTGCAAAATCATCGCCGGCCAGATTCCCAGCCGCAAGGTCTATGAAGACGACGACCTGTACGCCTTCCACGACATCCACCCCTGGGCCCCGGTGCACTTTCTGATCGTGCCCAAGCTGCACCTGCCATCGATGGCCCAGCTCGGGCCCGAGCACGAGCGCCTCATGGGCAAGATCATGTGCCTGGCCCCCAAGCTCGCGCTCGAGCAAGGCTGCCGCCCTTGGCCCGAAGGCGGCTTTCGCATTGTTTGCAACAACGGCGCCGAGGGCGGGCAAGAGGTGCAGCACCTGCACGTGCACGTCATGGGTGGGCCGCGCCCTTGGCGCAAGGGTTGAGCAGCAGGGCTCCGACCGTCAGCGCATTCAGCTAAGATTTACACCGTGTGACCTTGTGGTCTGGGCTTGGTCGCCCCCGATCGGCGACAATAGCCGTTTGGGCCGATGGTGAACCATCGGCCGGTCTTGTAATCAATCGAAACCGGGGCATTTTTTGGCCCCGACGCAGGAGTTTGCTATGGGTACCTTGTCGATTTGGCACTGGCTGATCGTTTTGCTGGTGGTGATTTTGGTGTTTGGCACCAAAAAGCTCAAAAACATCGGTTCCGACCTCGGTGGGGCCGTCAAAGGCTTCAAGGATGGTATGAAGCAGGCCGAGGGGCCGGCCTCCGAAGACGGGGCAGGCGCTGCAAGCACGACGACCACTGCACAGGTCGGGCAGGCCCCAGTGGTGGACGACAAAAACACCATCGACGTCGAAGCCAAGACCAAGCTTTGATCAAAGCGCCGCGCCTGCCGTCGGCTTGGGTCTGCGGCCGGCGGCACTGAAAGCCTTGCATGCTGGACTTCGGAATTTCGGAAATGGCCCTGATTGCGGTCGTGGCGTTGGTGGTCATCGGGCCCGAGAAGCTGCCACGGGTGGCGCGCACCGTGGGCACCTTGCTGGGCAAGGCGCAGCGCTACGTGGCCGACGTCAAGGCCGAGGTCAACCGCTCGATGGACCTCGAGGAGCTGAAAAAAATGAAAGAATCGGTCGAGGGTGCGGCGCGCGAGGTTCAATCCGGCGTCGGCAGCTTCGAAAAAGACTGGATGGAAGCCACGGCCGGGCTCGAGGGCTCCGGGGCATCTGAAGCAGCCGAAGCCACGCCGCGCGTCGATCCCAACACCGCCTACTCGCTCGGGCACTCGGTCTATCCGCCGTTTCAGCGTCCGAAAAAGAGTTTCAGGCTGCGCCAGCAATCGGTGCCCAAGTGGTACAAGGCGCGCACCGGCCAGCGCAGCTTCGTGCAGTCGGGCGCGGCGCGGGTGGCGCGCCACCGGCCCAAGACTCACCCGGTCGCCTCCAGCGCCATGACGCCCTCGCGTTGATCCCCTTGAGCACCCCCATGGCAGACCCCACACCCAAGGCGGACGAACTCGCCGGCACCGAACAACCCTTCGTGCAGCACTTGGTCGAGTTGCGCGACCGCATCCTCTACAGCCTGGCCGGCGTGGTGCTGTTCGCCATCGGGTTGGCGATCTGGCCCGGGCCGGGTGGCTTGATCGACTTCATCGCCGTCCCCATCCGCAACCACATGCCGCCCGACGCCAAGTTGATCGCTGTCGGCGTCTTTAGTCCGTTCTTTGTGCCGCTCAAGGTGTTGCTGATGTCGGCCATGATCGCTGCCTTGCCTTGGATCATGTACCAGATGTGGGCCTTCATCGCCCCCGGTTTGTACAGCCACGAAAGGCGCTTTGCCCTGCCGCTGATCTTCATCGGCAGCCTGTTGGCCTACGGCGGCATTGCGTTCGTGCAGTTTTTTGTGCTCGACCAGATGTTTTTCTTCATCCAGGGCTTCACCCCGGACAGCGTCGCCGCCACGCCCGATATCGCCTCCTATGTGCAGGCGATTTTGTCGCTCTACTTGGCGTTTGGGTTGGCTTTTCAGGTGCCGGTGGTGGTGATGCTGCTGGTGCGCTTCAACATGGCGACGATCCAGCAGCTCAAGGATTTTCGCGGCTACTTCATCGTGGTGGCCTTTGTCATCGCCGCCATCGTCACGCCGCCCGACGTGATTTCGCAGCTGGCGCTGGCCATTCCGATGTGCCTCCTCTACCAGGTGGGCATCTGGGGGGCGAGCTGGTTCAGACGCTTCAGCCGCACCCCCGAGGAACCCGAGGCCGCCGACAAAGCCTGAGCGGGTGCCTGCGGGTGCCCGAGCCGGGTACTGGCTCTCGCGGGGCTTCGCGGGGCCTATCCGGCCTCTCAGGCTGCAGCGCGCTTAGCGCGCTTGGTCTGGTGCGTTCGTAGCCGGCGCAGGCGGGCGCCGCCCCGGCGTCACTTGCAGCGTGAGCCGTTGGCCTTGGCGCTCGATTTGCAATTGCGTTGCCTGCCCCGGCGACAAGGCGGCCACCGCCGCCAGCAAGGCCGCCACATCGGCCACCGGCTGCCCCGCCACGCTCACCACCACGTCGCCGGGCCTGATTCCGGCCTGAGCGGCCGGCGCGTTGCGCAGCACCCCGATGATGAGCACCCCCTGCTCACGGCGCAAGCCAAAGTGCTGCGCCAAGTCTGGCGTGATGGCTTGCGGCTCGACCCCGATCCAACCGCGCGTCACCGCGCCGTCGCGCACGAGTGCCTTGAGCACCTCGCGCGCGGTGGAGGTGGGAATGGCAAAACCGATGCCCATGAACCCGCCCGAGCGCGTGAAGATGGCAGTGTTGATGCCGATCAGGTGGCCTTGCACATCGACCAGCGCGCCGCCCGAGTTGCCGGGGTTGATGGCGGCGTCGGTCTGGATGAAGTCCTCGAAGATGTTGATGCCCAGTTGCGTGCGCCCCAAGGCACTGACGATGCCGCCGGTCACCGTCTGCCCGACGCCAAAGGGGTTGCCGATCGCCAGCACCGCATCGCCCACGCGCAGCGCGTTGGAGTCGCCCAGCACCGCCACCGGCAAGTCGGGCAAATCGATCTGCAGCACCGCCAAGTCGGTGTCGGGGTCGGTGCCAACCACCCGTGCCAAGGCTTGGCGGCCGTCGCTGAGCTGGATTTCGATTTCCTCGGCCCCGTCGATCACGTGGTGGTTGGTGAGCACGTGGCCGGCACTGCTGACGATCACCCCGGAGCCCAGCCCGGTTTGGGGCGAGCGTGGCGCCTGTTCGCCAAAAAAGAAGCGAAACCAAGGGTCGTCGGCGTGCGGGTGGCGCTGCGGGGCCTGACGGGCGCTGATGCTCACCACCGCCGGCGCCGCCAGCTGTGCCGCAGCGCTTAAGCTGGCAGCAACCACCGCTTCGCTGCGTGCCGCACCGGGGGCGGCTTCGAGCAGCGGCACGGTGCGTATCTGCACCGGCCGCTGCAACCACTGCGGCTGCAGGGTGGCGACCACGAACCAGGCCGCGAGCAGCACGGTCACGGTTTGGGAAAACAACAGCCAGGTTTGCTTCATCTTGGATTCGGTTTGTCTTTTGCGTACAGTTTGACCTGCGTCAAGGCGCTGGCGATGAAGCTGGCATCCAATCGGGGCTGTCGTAATCCCACAGGAAAGGAGGGGTCATATGGAGGCTTGGAATGAACTGTTTTCAACCACCTACGGTTTGCTCAGCATTGTCACCATCGTCGGTGTGATCGTCATGGCGGCGTGGTTTTACCGCTATTTTGTCACCAAGATGGAAGAGTCGGAGCGCGAAGAAAAGCAGCGCTCAAAGCAAAGCCCGCTGGGGCGTCCGTCCGGGCAGTCTTAAGCCCGTGTGCGGCCGGTGCGACAATCGGGCACTTTGTGTGTCCGAATCGGTTGCGCCATGCCTACATCTTTAGCTCCCAGCGCCAGCGCTGCGCAGGCCGTCGAGCGCAGCGTGCTGCTCGAGCGCCTCGACGCCACGCTGCAACCCGAGCGCTTTCAAGACTACGGCCCCAACGGCTTGCAAGTCGAGGGCCGGGCGCGGGTGCGGCACTTGGTCAGCGGCGTCACGGCCAGCCGCGAATTGATCGAGCGCGCCATCGCGGCCGGGGCCGACGCCATTCTGGTGCATCACGGCCTGTTTTGGCGCGGCCAAAGCGCATGCGTCACCGGCTGGATGAAGCAGCGGCTGGCGCTGCTGTTGGCCCACGACGTGAGCCTGCTGGCCTACCACCTGCCACTCGACGCCCACCCCAGCTTGGGCAACAACGCCCAGCTGGCGCAGCGCTTGGGTTTCAGCCCCTTGGCTGACGGCTGGGGCCGCTTTGGCGAACAGGATTTGGGCTTTGTGGGTCACACCGATTGCCCCGACGCCCTTTCCTTGGCGGCACACGTGCAGCAGCAACTGGGGCGGCCCGTGACGCTCATCGACGCCGCCCCCGGTCGCCCCTTGCGCCGCATTGCGTGGTGCAGCGGCGGGGCGCAAAGTTATTTCGAGGCGGCCATCGCTGCCGGGGCCGATGCCTTTATCACCGGCGAACTGTCTGAGCCGCAAACCCACCTGGCGCGCGAATGCGGCGTGGCCTATCTGGCTTGCGGCCACCACGCCACCGAGCGCTACGGCGCCCCGGCGCTGGGAGCGGCGGTGGCGGCCGAGCTGGGCCTCACACACCAGTTCATCGACGTCGACAACCCGGCATGAACGCGCCGCGCCCCATCGCCATCAGCATGGGCGACCCGGCCGGTGTGGGGCCGGAGCTGATCGCGCAGGTGTTTCGCTTGCAGCCTAGCTGGTCCAGCCGCTGCGTGGTGGTGGCTGACTTGGCCGTGATGCGCCGCGCTGTGGCCCAAAGCGGTGGCCTGTTGCCGCTGGCCGTGCTGGAGCACTGGCAGCAGGCGGCCGATCTGCCACCGCGCTGTGTGCCGCTGCTGCCCTTGCCAGCCATGGCCGAACTGCCGCCCTTGGGCCAAGTGAGCGCTGCGGCCGGGCGCGCTGCGGCCAGCGCTGTCGAAGTGGCTACGGCGGCGGTGTTGAAAGGCGAAGCGGCGGCGCTGGTCACCGCCCCCATCCACAAAGGGGCGTGGCACGCCGCCGGCATCCACCACCCCGGCCACACCGAGATGCTGCAGGCGCTGGCGGCGGCGCATGTGGGCTGCACCGTGGAGCAGCTGCCGGTGCGCATGATGCTCTCCAACGCCGAGCTGCACACCGTGCTGGTGAGCGTGCACCTGCCCTTGCGCGCGGCCATCGACGCCGTGACCCACGCGCAGGTGTTGCAAACCCTGCAGCTCACGCACCGGCATTTTGTGCAGGTGCTGTCTCGCCCGCGGTGCCGCATCGCGGTGGCGGGCCTGAACCCACACGCGGGCGAGGGCGGGCTGTTTGGGCGCGAAGAGATCGAGCACATCGCGCCGGCCATCGCGGCCGCGCAGGCGGAGGGCATTGACGCCCAAGGCCCCTTTGCCCCCGACACCGTGTACATGCGCGCACGCCGTGGCGAGTTCGACGTGGTGCTGGCCATGTACCACGACCAAGGGCTGATCCCGGTCAAGTACCTGGGGCTGGAGCAGGGCATCAACACCACCTTGGGCTTGCCTTTTTTGCGCACCAGCCCAGACCACGGCACCGCCTTCGATTTGGCCGGCAATGGGAACGCCGACCCGTCCAGCCTGCTGGCCGCGCTGCGCGCCGCGCTGGCGCACCCAGACTGCCTCCCGTAGGCGGGTCCGTGCCATAGGCGGTCGGTCACCTAGTGCTGCCAAGGGTCTTGGGTGTGGGCTGGTTTCAATCCCTTACAATCCGGTGTGTTTTGGTGCGTTGAAGCGGCTGCGCTGGTTTTTCGCCCCGACTCCCGAGTCCTCACGTCACAGAAAGATTCCCATGAGCGAAGCCGCCGTAGACAACGGTCGCCGTGTTTGGCTGATTTCCACCTGCGCCATGGGCGGCGTGGGGGCAGCTGCGGTCGCCGTCCCCTTCGTCAGTTCCTTGCAACCCTCTGCGCGTGCGCGCGCCGCCGGGGCCTCGGTTGAGGTGGATATTTCCCGGCTGGCCCCGGGCGAAAAAATGGTGGTCGAGTGGCGTGGGCGCCCGGTTTGGGTGTTGTACCGCACGCCCGAGATGATCGCCTCGCTTGAGGTCGTCGAGCCTCGCTTGGCCGACCCTCAATCCGAGCGCCGCGTCTTCCCCACGCCCGAATACGCACTCAACCGGCACCGCTCGATCAAGCCCCAATATTTGGTGGCCGTGGGCGTGTGCACGCACTTCGGTTGCTCCCCGACCTCGCGTTTTGCCACAGGCGACCAACCCGGGCTTCCAGCCGATTGGCCGGGCGGTTTTTTCTGCCCCTGCCACGGCTCGGCCTTTGATCTGTCGGGGCGCGTGTTTGCCAACATGCCGGCGCCCGACAACCTCGAAATCCCGCCCCACATGTACCTCAGCGACACCATGATTTTGGTGGGCGAAGACCAACCACAAGCCTGAAGGCGCGCACAAGGAAGATCATGGCTGCTGAATACAAAGAAATCTCCCCCAACGCCCCAGCGGGCGAGCAGTTGCTCAACTGGATCGACAACCGCTTTCCGCTGAGCAAGCTCTACAAAGAGCACCTGTCCGAATACTACGCGCCCAAAAACCTCAACTTCTGGTACTTTTTTGGTTCACTGGCGCTGCTGGTGCTGGTGATCCAGATCATCTCGGGCATCTTTTTGGTGATGCACTACAAGCCCGACGCGACGCTCAACGCCGCCGGGGTGCCGGTGGCCTTCGCCTCGGTCGAGTACATCATGCGCGAAGTCGAGTGGGGCTGGCTGATCCGCTACATCCACTCGACCGGGGCCTCGTTCTTTTTCATCGTGGTCTATCTGCACATGTTCCGTGGCCTGATCTACGGCTCGTACCGTAAGCCGCGCGAGCTGATCTGGCTCTTTGGCTGCGGCATTTTGCTGGTGATGATGGCCATCGCCTTTACCGGCTACCTGCTGCCGTGGGGCCAGATGTCGTTCTGGGGTGCGGCGGTGATCGTCAACCTGTTCGTCGCCATCCCCATCATCGGCCCCGATCTGGCGCTGCTCATCCGCGGCGATTTCGTGGTCGGCGACGCCACCCTTAACCGCTTCTTCAGCTTGCACGTGATCGCGCTGCCGCTGGTGCTGCTGGGCTTGGTGGTGGCGCACATCATCGCGCTGCACGAAGTCGGCTCCAACAACCCCGACGGCATCGAGATCAAGAAGCACAAAGACGCCAACGGCAAGCCGCTCGACGGCATCCCGTTTCACCCCTACTACTCGGTGCACGACCTGATGGGCGTGGGCGTGTTCCTGATGATCTTCTCGGCCGTGGTGTTCTTTGCGCCCTCGGGCGGCGGCTTCTTCCTCAAGTACACCAACCTGATCCCGGCCGACCCGCTGGTCACGCCGGCGCACATCGCCCCAGTTTGGTATTTCGCGCCTTATTACTCGATGCTGCGCGCCGTGACCACCGAGTTCATGTACGTGCTCGTGGCCAGCGTCTGGGTGGCAGCCTTCTTTGGTATCTTCCGCTCTGGCTTTACCCTGAAGGGCAAGGGCTTGGTGTTGGGCGGGGCCGTGGTCGGCACCCTGGCCATGCTCGGCCTTGACGCCATGTTCTGGGGTGTGGTGATCATGGGCGCGGCGGTGGTGATCCTGTGCTTTTTGCCTTGGCTGGATCGCTCGCCGGTGAACTCGATCCGTTACCGCCCCACTTGGAACAAGTACCTATATGGCGCCTTTGTGATCAACTTTGCCATCATGGGCTACTTTGGGGTGTTGCCGCCGTCGGTCATCAGCACCCGCTTCTCGCAGTTCGGCACCTTGTTCTACCTCGGCTTTTTCTTGCTGATGCCGTGGTGGAGCCGCTTGGGTGAGTTCAAGCCGGTGCCTAGCCGCGTCAGCTTTACCCCACACTGATCAGCCGATCCGTACGCATACGCTGGAGTCAACGAATATGAAAAAATGGATTGTGGCTGGCCTGTTGGCGTTTGGTCTGGTCTCGGGTGCGGTGGCGGCCAAAGGTGCCTTTCCGCTGGACCGAGCTCCCGACCTGAGCAACGACGTCGGGGCCTTGCAACGCGGCGGCAAGCTGTTCGTCAATTACTGCCTGAGCTGCCATTCGGCCTCGTTCGAGCGCTACAAGCGCTTCAAAGAGCTGGGCCTGACCGAGCGCCAGATTCGCGAGAACCTGATGTTCACCGATGGCCGCGTGGGCGACCTGATGCAAGCCGCCATCAGCCCGGCCGACGCCAAGGTGTTCTGGGGCAAGGCCGCCCCAGACCTGACCATGATCACGCGCTCGCGCGCAGGTTCGGGCGGTACCGACTACATCTTTACCCTGCTGCGTTCGTACTACCGCGACGACATGATCGCCCATGGTTCGAACAACCTCGCCTTCCCGACCATCGCCATGCCCAACCCGCTGTGGTACCTGCAAGGCGAACGCCGACCGATCATCGAAACCGTGGCCAACGCCGACGGCAGCAGCACGCAAGTGCTGCGCGGTTGGGAGCAGGTCACGCCCGGCACCATGAGCCCCGAGGAGTTTGATCGTTCGGTGGCCGAGTTGGTGGCTTTCCTCGACTGGTTGGCCGAGCCGCACCAAGACCAGCGCCAGCAGCTGGGGATTTTTGTGCTGCTGTTTCTTGCCGGCTTCACCGCTCTGGCGTGGAAGCTGAACAAGGAATACTGGAAAGACATCAAGTAACTCCTGCATGCACGCCGCCCTTAGCAGGGCTTGCTTGTGACAGTGGTCTGCCTTGTGCCCCCCTTTGGGGTTCTAACGGGCACGCCACTGTTTGTTTTTTGTATCTAGGATCTGCAACCATGATGGTTTTGTATTCGGGCACCACCTGCCCTTTCTCGCACCGCTGCCGTTTCGTGTTGTTCGAAAAGGGCATGGACTTCGAGATCCGCGACGTCGATCTGTACAACAAGCCCGAAGACATCGCACTCATGAACCCCTACGCGCAGGTGCCGATTCTGGTCGAGCGCGACCTGATCCTGTACGAGTCCAACATCATCAACGAGTACATCGACGAGCGCTTCCCGCACCCGCAGTTGATGCCTGGCGACCCGGTGGAGCGCGCGCGCGTGCGCCTGTTTTTGCTCAACTTCGAGAAAGAGCTGTTTACCCACGTCTTGGTGCTCGAAAATCGCAGCCTCAAGAGCGGCGACAAGTCGATCGACAAAGCCCGCAACCACATCCGCGACCGCCTGACCCAGTTGGCCCCGGTGTTCCTCAAGAACAAATTCATGCTCGGCGACAACTTCTCGATGCTCGACGTGGCAATCGCGCCGCTGCTGTGGCGGCTCGACCACTACGGCATCGAGCTGAGCAAAAACGCCGCACCGCTGCTCAAGTACGCTGAGCGCATTTTTTCGCGTCCGGCCTACATCGAGGCGCTCACGCCCTCCGAAAAGGTGATGCGCAAGTAAGCGCCGCCCGCCATGAGCCAGGACAACGCACCGCTGCCCTCAACCCGGCCTTACCTGATCCGGGCCCTGCATGAGTGGTGCAGCGACAACGGTTTCACTCCCTACCTGGTGGTGGCGGTGGATTCTAGGGTACGGGTGCCGCAAGAGTTTGTGCAAGACGGTCAGATCGTGCTCAATACCAGCTACGAGGCCACCAGCCACCTGCAACTGGGAAACGACACAATCGAGTTCAAAGCCCGCTTTGGCGGCGTGCCGCGCGAGGTGTGGGTGCCGATCGACCATGTGCTGGCCATCTACGCACGCGAAAACGGCAGCGGAATGGCTTTTGACCCGCCCGAGCCCGAAGCAGAAAATCAGCCGGTCCAGGCAGACGCAGGGCCTAGCCTCAAGCTGGTGCCTTTGGCTGGGCCCGATGGCGCGGCGCCCAGCGCAGATCCCGAACCACCTACGCCAAGCCCCAAGCCGAGCAAGCCGCGCCAGCCCGTGCTCAAGCGCGTGAAGTAGAATACGCACCCATCGCCGCCTTAGCTCAGTTGGTAGAGCAACCGCCTTGTAAGCGGTAGGTCGTCAGTTCGAATCCGACAGGCGGCACCATCCCCACCCGTTTTTGGTACAATGCGCGATTCTTTGGGAATCAGCCCAGAGAAATCACCATTTGAGGTTTCCAATGTACGCGGTCATAAAAACCGGCGGCAAGCAGTATCGCGTTGCCGTTGGCGAAAAACTTAAAGTAGAACAGATTGCTGCGGACGTGGGCCAAGAAATCGTGATCGACCAGGTGTTGGCCGTCGGCAGCGGCGACAGCATCCAGGTTGGCACGCCCTTGGTCAGCGGCGCAACGGTCACAGCCACTGTGGTCTCGCACGGTCGTGGCGACAAAATCCGCATCTTCAAGATGCGCCGTCGCAAGCACTACCAGAAGCGCCAGGGCCACCGGCAAAACTTCACCGAGCTGCAAATCGGCTCGATCCAGGCATAAGGAGCGGCACACCATGGCACAGAAAAAAGGCGGCGGCTCAACCCGCAACGGCCGCGACTCACAACCCAAGATGCTGGGCGTCAAGGTCTTTGGTGGCCAAGAAGTTTCGGCCGGTGCGATCATCGTGCGCCAGCGCGGCACCAAATTCCACCCCGGCACCGGCACCGGCATCGGCAAAGACCACACCATTTTTGCCACTGTCGATGGCACGGTGGGTTTTGCGGTCAAGGGCGCCTTGAACCGCAAGGTGATCAGCGTCGAGGCTGCCGCAGCGCCCGAGACGGCCTGATCGGTTTGCTCCAGCGGCTGCGGCGGGCTTGCCCAGCTCGGTTGGGCTGCGCAACCCTCCCTCAGCCACCTAGAGGCCCGCTTGCGGGCCTTTGTTTTTTGCCCATCAAGTTGCCTACTTAGGCTCCGCTGACCCCACATTGGCCTCACAATTGCCCCCATGAAGTTTGTAGACGAAACCACGATCGAGGTGGCGGCGGGCGATGGTGGCAGTGGCTGCGCCTCGTTCCGGCACGAAAAGTACAAAGAATTCGGCGGCCCCGATGGCGGCGACGGCGGCCGTGGCGGCCACGTCTATGCCTTGGCCGACGAAAACCTGAACACGCTGGTGGACTTTCGCTACACGCGCAAGTTCGAGGCCCAGCGCGGCGAGCACGGCAAGGGCTCCGACATGTTTGGCCACAAGGGCGAGGACATCGTGCTCAAAATGCCGGTCGGCACCTTGGTGCGCGACGCCGACACCGGCGCCCTGTTGCACGAGCTGCTGCAACCGGGCCAGCTGGTGCTGCTGGCCAAGGGCGGCGACGGCGGTTTTGGCAACCTGCGCTTCAAGAGCGCGATCAACCGCGCCCCGCGCCAAAAAACCCCAGGCCACCCCGGGCAGCGCTTCAACTTGCAGCTCGAGCTCAAGCTGCTGGCCGACGTCGGCCTGCTGGGCCTGCCCAATGCCGGCAAATCGACCTTCATCACCGCGGTGTCCAACGCCCGGCCCAAGATCGCCGACTACCCCTTCACCACCTTGCACCCCAATTTGGGTGTGGTGCGCGTGGGGCCCGAAAAGAGCTTTGTGATCGCCGATCTGCCGGGCCTGATCGAAGGCGCGGCCGAAGGTGCGGGGCTGGGGCACCTGTTTTTGCGCCATTTGCAGCGCACCCGGCTGCTGCTGCATGTGGTCGATCTGGCCCCTTTCGACGACGCGGTCGATCCGGTGGCGCAGGCGCGCGCGATCGTCAAAGAGCTCAAAAAATACGACCCGGCGCTGCACGCCAAGCCGCGCTGGCTGGTGCTCAACAAGCTCGACATGGTGCCCGAAGCCGAGCGGGCGCAGCGCGTGCGCGACTTTGTGCGCCGCTTTCGCCACAAGGGGCCGGTGTTCGAGATCTCGGCCCTCACCCGCGAGGGCTGCGAGCGCTTGGTGCAGCAAATCTACCAGCACATCGCCGCCAGCCAGCAGGCCGAACGGCCACCAGCCGAGGTCGATCCGCGCTTCGAGCCTTAAAACTGTCGCGCTGCGCCGCCTCATCCTGCCCGCTCATCTTTTTTACACATGGATCAACCAGCCAGCTTGGCGCCTGAATGGCGCGTCCCCGAGGCCGCCGTGGCCGAGCGGCTGCGTGCGGCGCGGCGCATTGTGGTCAAGGTCGGCTCCAGCCTGGTCACCAACGAAGGCCGCGGCCTAGACGAAGCCGCCATCGGGCAGTGGAGCGCGCAGCTCAGCAAGCTGGTGGGGCAGGGGCGCGAGCCGATCGTGGTCAGCAGCGGGGCCATCGCCGAGGGCATGAAGCGCCTCGGTTGGGCGGTGCGCCCCAAAGCCATCAACGAGCTGCAAGCGGCGGCGGCAGTGGGCCAGATGGGGTTGGTGCAGATGTACGAGAGCAAGCTGCGCCAGCTCGGGCTGCGCAGCGCGCAGGTGCTGCTCACGCACGCCGACTTGGCCGACCGCGAGCGCTACCTCAACGCGCGCTCGACCCTGCTCACGCTGCTGGCACACAAGGTGCTGCCGGTGATCAACGAGAACGACACCGTGGTCACGGACGAGATCAAGTTCGGCGACAACGACACCTTGGGCGCGCTGGTGGCCAACCTGGTCGAGGCCGACCTGCTGGTGATCCTGACCGACCAAAAAGGGCTCTACAGCGCCGACCCGCGCCAGCAACCGCAGGCGCGCTTCATCGCCGCCGCGCGCGCCGGCGACCCGGCGCTCGAAGCCATGGCCGGCGGGGCCGGTTCGCGCGTGGGCACCGGCGGCATGATCACCAAGATTTTGGCCGCCAAGCGCGCCGCAGGCTCGGGTGCAAGCACCGTGATCGCTTGGGGGCGCGAGCCCGACGCGCTGCTGCGCCTGCTCGAGGGCGAGCCGATCGGCACCTGCCTGCTGGCCGACACGCCCAAGCTGCAAGCGCGCAAGCAGTGGATGGCCGACCACCTGCAGCTGCGCGGCGCGGTGCGCCTAGACGCCGGCGCCGCCGCCAAAATCGTGCAAGAAGGCAAGAGCCTGCTGCCCATCGGCATGACGGCCGTTGAGGGCGAGTTTGCGCGTGGCGACGTGATCGCCCTGCGCGCCCCAGACGGCAGCGAGCTGGCGCGCGGTCTGGCCAACTACAGCGCGGCCGAAGCGCGGCTGCTGTGCCGCAAGGCCTCAGCCGATTTCGAGCGCCTGCTGGGCTACGCGGCGGAAGACGAGATGATCCACCGCGACAACCTAGTGCTCACCAGCCGCAGCGGCTGAGGGCTTGGCAGGCGCCGCGCTCAGCGCAGCGGCGCGTTGGAGCGCAGGGCTTGCAGCATCTGGGCCGGGCGGCCGTTGGGGGCGGCGCCGTCGCACAGGCCGGCACGGGCCAGTGCCCAAGCGGGGCGGCCGGCGGCGTGGTCGCGCCAGTCTTGCCAGCGGGTTTGGCCGGCGCTGATCCACTGGCCGGCTTCGGAGTTGAAAGGGTTGCCTAGCGGCAGCTGCGCTGGCGACCAGCGCGCATAGGTGCGCGATTCGTTGCTGCGGCAGCGCAGGCCTTGGTGCATCACGTTCACGGCACCGCTGGCGCTTTGCGCCACCACCACGAAGCGAATCACGCCATCGGCCCCCAGTTGCAGCGTATCGGGCACGAGCGCAAAGCGCAGCGGCGAGTCCACGCCCACCTCGAAGGGCACCAGGCCCTGGGTGCTGAAGGCCGGCGGCGCCGGGACGGGCCCTTCCTGCCACTGCTCGCCATCGGTCAAAAACAGGGACTGCGCGGTGGCGGGTGCCACGGCAGCGAGCAGGGCCGCTGCCAGCGCTAGGGCGCCGAGCTGGCGTGCAACAGGGGTTGAGGGGCGCAGTTTGATCATGGAGGGGTGGGCCGAGCGGGCATGACAGGTGCAACAGGCGTTTGCACCGTGGTGTCAAACTGGGGGTTGGGCTCGAAGGTGGCGCCTGGGGGCAGCTCCATGTGTGCGGGCATATTCACAGGCATGTGCACGGGCATTGGGTGCGAGGCCGCGCCGGCGCCGCTGGCCGTGCTAGGTGGGGTGGGCCGGCCTACGCTGGCCAAGCTGGGGCGCGGGTGCAGCAAACCCCGCCCACTGGGGTGGCGGGTGTCGGCGGGCAGGTGGCGCGCCAGTTCGGTGAGCGCCATTTCATAGACGCCGCGCTTGAACTCGACCACCACATCCAAGGGCACCCAGTAGTCGTGCCAGCGCCAAGCGTCGAACTCGGGGTGCGCGGTGGCGCGCAGGTTGAGCAGCCAGTCGCCGCCGAGCAGGCGCAGCAGGTACCAGATCTGTTTCTGGCCTTTGTAGTGGCCGCGTGCATCGCGGCGGATGTAGCGGTCCGGCACTTCGTAGCGCAACCAGTCTCGCGTGCGGGCCACGACGCTCACGTGCTCGGGCTTGAGCCCGACTTCTTCGTGCAGTTCGCGGTACATGGCTTGCACGGGGGATTCGCCCCGGTCGATGCCACCTTGCGGAAACTGCCACGAATGGGTGCGTATGCGTTTGCCCCAGAACACCTGGTTTTTCTGGTTGAGCAGAATGATGCCGACATTCGGCCTAAAGCCGTCTCTGTCAAGCATAATCAACCCCAATTTTTAAACTGTCCCGATTATGCACGGTCTGCGCCCTTTTGTGGGCCTAGTGTGGGGTCTCTGCGGCCTTGGGCGCAAGCGTCAGCGGCGCCTAGGGTGGCCCCAGTGGGCTTGCGGGTGCCAATCGGGAACGCACGCACGCCCATGAAAGCCTCACAGTTCTTTATCTCCACCCTCAAAGAAGCCCCCACCGACGCCGAAGTGGCCAGCCACCGCCTGATGCTGCGCGCCGGCCTGATCAAAAAACTCGGGGCCGGTATCTACACCTACCTGCCCATGGGGCTGCGCGTGATCCGCAAGGTCGAGCGCATCGTGCGCGAGGAGATGGACGCCGCCGGCGCGATCGAGCTCACCATGCCGGTGGTGCAGCCGGCCGAGCTGTGGCAGGAAACCGGGCGCTTCGAGAAGATGGGGCCCGAGCTGCTGCGCATCAAAGACCGGCACGAGCGCGACTTTGTGGTGCAACCCACGAGCGAAGAGGTGGTGACCGACCTCGCGCGCCAAGAGCTGCGCAGCTACAAGCAGCTGCCCAAAAACTTTTACCAGATTCAGACCAAGTTTCGCGACGAGCGCCGGCCGCGCTTTGGCCTCATGCGTGGGCGCGAGTTCACTATGAAAGACGCCTACAGCTTCGACCGCGACCGCGACGCGGCCCAAGCCAGCTACCAAGCCATGGCGGCGGCGTACCGGCGCATTTTTGAGCGCTTCGGGCTGCGCTACCGCGCCGTGGCGGCCGACAGCGGGGCCATTGGCGGCGATCTGAGCGAAGAGTTCCAAGTGATCGCCGCCACGGGCGAAGACGCAATCGTCTATTGCCCGCACAGCAACTACGCCGCCAACCTCGAAAAAGCCGAGGCGCTGGCCCCTGCCGGTCCGCGCCCGGCCCCGAGCCAGCCGCTGACGCTCACGCCCACGCCGGGCCGCAGCACCTGCGCCGAGGTGGCCGAACTGCTCGGGCTGCCGCTGGCGCGCACCGTCAAATCGCTGGTGCTGGCCACCGACGAGATCAACGAGCGCGATGAACTCGTGGGCAGCCGCATCTGGCTGCTGCTGCTGCGCGGCGACCACGACATGAACGAGGTCAAGGTGGGCAAGCTGCCGGGGCTCAACCTGGGCTACCGATTTGCCACCGAGGCCGAAATCATGGCCCACTTTGGCACCCGCCCGGGCTACCTAGGGCCGATCGGGCTCAAGCGGCCGGTGCAGGTGCTGGCCGACCGCGAAGTGGCGTTGATGGCCGACTGGGTCTGCGGTGCCAACCAAGCCGACCACCACCTCACCGGCGTGAACTGGGGCCGCGATTTGCCCGAGCCCGACCTGGTGGCCGACATCCGCAACGTGCTGCCCGGCGACCCTTCGCCCGACGGCGCCGGGGAACTGCTGATCGAGCGCGGCATCGAAGTCGGGCATGTGTTCTATCTGGGCACCAAGTACAGCCGCGCCATGAACGCCACTTTTCTAGACGAAGACGGCAAACCCAAACCGTTCGAGATGGGCTGCTACGGCATCGGCATCACGCGCTTGCCGGCGGCGGCGATCGAGCAAAACCACGACGAGCGTGGCATCATCTGGCCCGACGCCATCGCGCCGTTCACGGCGGTGATCTGCCCCATCGGCATGGAGCGCAGCCCGGCGGTGCGCGCGGCGTCCGAGCGGCTGTATGGCGAACTCAAGGCGCTGGGGGTCGATGTGCTGCTCGACGACCGCGGCGAGCGCCCGGGGGCGATGTTTGCCGACTGGGAGCTGATCGGCGTGCCGCACCGCATCACGGTGGGCGACAAGGGCCTCAAAGACGGCCAGATCGAGTACCAGCACCGGCGCGAGGCGCAAGCGAGCAAGCTGGAGCTGGCGCAGGCATTGCCATGGTTGCGCGAGCGGCTGGGGGTGTGAGCGGGTGATGGCAGCGTGCGAAGCCAAGGACCGTTGGAGCCGGCGCCGCTGGACGGTGGCCATGGCTGGCACTGCTGCAGCCTCGGTGGCCGCGTGGCCGCTGCGCCCGGCGGCGGCCAGCCAGCTCGAGGAGCCGCTGGCCGATTCGGTGCGCCACGCCTTGCGCGCAGCGGTTGAGTTCGCCGACCCGCTCGAGCCCGAGTTTGCCAGCACCGAGGCGCGCATGGCCTACCTGCGCTGGCTGACGCAAATCAGCCCGCGGCTGGCGCGGCGCAAGCCCGACTTGAACGAGCGCGTGGAGTTTTTGCAGACCGTGTGGTACGAGAGCCGCCGCGCCGGCCTCGATGAGTCGCTGGTGCTGGGCCTGATCCAGGTCGAGAGCGGCTTCAGGCAGTTTGCGATCTCGGTCGTGGGGGCGCGCGGTTATATGCAGATCATGCCCTTTTGGGCGCGTTTGATAGGCGATGGCGACGTGGGCGGCCTGTTCCACCTCAAAACCAACCTGCGCTTTGGCTGCGTGATTATGCGCCACTACCTAGACCGCGAACGCGGCGACCTGTTTATGGCGCTGGGGCGCTACAACGGCAGCCGCGGGCGCAGCCCCTACCCAAACGCCGTGTTTGCGGCGCAGCGGCGCTGGCAGATCGGTTAAAAGCGCTGGGACTGGGACTAAACCGCCGGGTTTCAGGCCTTGGAGGCGCTGGAGGCGGCAAGCACCTGCTGCAGTTCGCCCGATTCGTACATCTCCATCATGATGTCGGAGCCGCCGATGAATTCGCCGCGCACGAACAGCTGCGGAATCGTGGGCCAGTTGCTGTAGTCCTTGATGCCTTGGCGGATTTCGGGGTCTTCGAGCACGTTCACGGCCTTGACGGTGCTGGACTCGACGCCGCAAGCCTTGAGAATTTGCAGCGCACGGCCCGAAAAACCGCACATGGGGAAAGACGCGGTGCCTTTCATGAACAGCACGACCTCGTGCGATTTGACCAGGCTGTCGATGCGTTGTTGGGTGTCGCTCATGGGGGTGGGTGGGATGGCAAGGGGAAGGCTTGAAAAGTGACGGATTATCCCTCAGCTCCTGTTTTTCTGCAGCGCCTAAAACCCTACGGGCTGCAGTGGCTGGCTTGGGGCAACGCCAGTGCGCAGGCGTGGGCGCTGGCCCAGGCCCACTGGAAGTTGTAGCCGCCCAACCAGCCGGTCACGTCCACCACTTCGCCGATGAAGTACAGCCCGGGTTGGGTGGATTCCATGCTTTGCGAGCGCAGCTGGCGCGTGTCCACGCCGCCACGCATGACTTCGGCCTTGGCCCAGCCCTCGTCGCCGTGGGGCGTGGGTGCCCACTGGTGCAGGCTGGCCGCCAGCTGCGCCAGCGCCTTGTCGCTGCAATCGCTCACGGGGCGCTGCCAGTCGGGGCGGTGTTCGGTCCAGGTGTCGCACAGGCGCTGCGGCAGCTGCTGGGCCAGCTGGTTGGGCAGCCGTTTGCGCACGCCCGCTGCCTTGGCCGCCAGCAGCGTGGCTTCGAGCGGGGCTTGGGGGTGCAGGTCGATGCGCAAGGGCTGACCGGGGTTCCAGTAGCTCGAGATTTGCAGCCCTGCCGGGCCGCTCAAACCGCGGTGGGTAAAGAGCAGGTCTTCGTCAAAAGCCATGCCCTGTTTTTTGTTGCCGGTTGCAATGTGCACCGGCAGCGCCAAGCCCGCCAAGTGCGCGAAGGGGGCCCAGCCAGAGGGTTCGAAGGTGAGCGGCACCAGCGCTGGCCGGGGTGCGACGATGGGCAGCCCAAACTGCTGCGCCAGCCGCAAGCCCCAGTCGCTGGCGCCGATCTTGGGCACCGGCAGGCCGCCCGTAGCCACCACCACAGCGTGTGCAGCCACCGCGCCGCGCTCGGTTTCGAGTCGGTAGGAGGCGCTGCCCGGTGCGCCGTCGTGCCAGTGCACGGCGCGCACGCCGCAGGGCTGCCAGTGCGTCACGCCGCCGGCGCCGCATTCGTGCAGCAGCAGAGCGATCAGGTCTTGCGCCGAGCGGCTGCAAAACAACTGGCCTTTGTGTTTTTCTTCGAAGGCCACGCCGTGGCGCTGCAGCAAGGCGATGAAGTCGGCCGGGGTGTAGCGCGCCAGCGCCGAGCGGCAAAAGGCCGGGTTCTGGCTCAGGAAGTGGCGCTGCGGCTGGCGCGGGTCGAGCTCGCGGTTGGTGAAGTTGCAGCGCCCGCCGCCCGAGATACGGATTTTTTCGGCCACCTTGGGCGCGTGATCGAGCAGCAGCACGCGCAAGCCGCGCTGGCCGGCGATGCCGGCGCAAAACAGGCCCGCCGCGCCCGCGCCGACGATGACGACGTCAAAAACCGGGGTCATGCAAGCAGTCGGGGGTGCGCGGGCTTTGGGCTCACTGCCGGCCCAGCAGCAGGTATTCCATCAGGGCTTTTTGTACGTGCATGCGGTTTTCGGCCTCGTCCCAAACCACGCTCTGCGGGCCGTCGATCACTTCGGCCGCCACTTCTTCGCCGCGGTGCGCGGGCAGGCAGTGCATGAACAGCGCCTTGGGGTGGGCTTGCGCCATCAGCTGTGGGGTCACGCACCAAGCGCCAAAGGCGTGCTGGCGTGCGGCGTTTTCGGCTTCGAAACCCATGCTGGTCCAGACGTCGGTGGTCACCAGATCGGCGCCGGCGCAGGCCTGCAGCGGGTCGTCAAACACCTGCCAGCAGTTGGCCGCAGCGGCCACGCCCGCGATTTCGGGTTTGACCTCGTAGCCGCTGGGGGTGCTCACGCGCACGCCAAAGTCCAGAATCTGTGCCGCCTGCAGCCAGGTGTTGGCCATGTTGTTGCCGTCGCCCACCCAAGCCACCGTCATGCCGCGCAGCGCGCCCACGTCGAGCGTGCCGTCGGCGCGCCGGCCGCGGTGCTCGAGCCAGGTAAACAGATCGGCCAGAATCTGGCAGGGGTGGAATTCGTTCGTCAGGCCGTTGATCACCGGCACGCGCGAGTGCGCGGCAAAGCGCTCGATCTTGCTCTGCTCGTAGGTGCGGATCATCACCAAGTCGGTCATGCGGCTGATGACGCGCGCGCTGTCTTCGATCGGCTCGGCGCGCCCAAGCTGGCTGTCGCCGGTGGTCAGGTGCACCACGCTGCCGCCCAGCTGGTACATGCCGGCCTCGAAACTGACGCGGGTGCGCGTGCTGGCCTTCTCGAAAATCATGGCCAGGGTACGGTCGCACAGGCTGTGGTGCTTTTGGTAGGTTTTGAACTTGTGCTTGATCAGCCAGGCGCGCTCAAACAGGTAGGCGTACTCGGCGGCCGTGAAATCCTTGAACTGTAGGTAGTGCTTGATGGCGGTGGCTGACATGGAGGGCGCTCTGAAGGGTGGGTGGGTTTAGGCGGCCAGGGGCTCAGCCAGCAGTCGCTTGATCTGGGGCACGAGCAGGGCCACGATCTCGTCGGCCTCGGCGCCGCTCAAAATCAGCGGCGGCACCAGCCGCACCACGCGCTCGGCGGTGACGCTGATGAGCAGCCCGGCTTCGGCGCAGCGCTCGACCAGCACGGCGCAGGGGCGATCGAGCTCGATGCCGACCATCAGCCCCTTGCCGCGCACCGCGCGCACGCCGGGCTCGTGCATGAGCTGGGTGCTGAGCAGGGTCTGCAACTGAAAACCGACCTTGGCCGCGTGCTCGAGCAGGCCGTCTTCTTCCATGATGCGGATGGTCTCGATGCCGGCGCGCAGCGCCAGCGGGTTGCCACCAAAGGTGCTGCCGTGGTTGCCGGGCTGGAACAGCTGCGCGGCTTTGGGGCCCGCCACCACGGCGCCGATCGGCACCCCCGAGCCCAACCCCTTGGCCAGCGGCATGACGTCGGGCAATATGCCGGCCCACTGGTGCGCAAACCACTTGCCGGTGCGCCCCATGCCGCACTGCACTTCGTCGATCATCAGCAGCCAGTCGTTGGCGTCGCACAGGGCGCGCACCTGCTGCAGGTAGTCGGCGCTGGCCGGGTGCACACCGCCTTCGCCCTGAATGGCCTCGAGGAACACCGCCACCACGTTCGGGTTGCCAGCGGTGGCGCGGCGGATGGCCTCGGCGTCGTTGAGCGGCACGCGGATGAAGCCCTCGACCAGCGGTTCAAAGCCGGCCTGCACCTTGGGGTTGCCGGTGGCGCTCAAAGTGGCGATGGAGCGTCCATGAAAAGCCTTTTCATAGACCACGACCTCGGGCCGTGCGATGCCTTTGTTGTGACCAAATTTGCGCGCCAGCTTGAGCGCGGCCTCGTTGGCCTCGAGCCCGCTGGAGCAGAAAAACACATTGCTCAGGCCCGAGCGCTCGACCAGCAGCCGCGCCAGCTGCTCGGTGTAGCGGTGGTGGTAGTAGTTGCTGATGTGCATCAGGGTGCCGATCTGCTCTTTCAAGGCTGGCACCAGCTTGGGGTGCGCGTGCCCGAGCGTATTGACGGCAATGCCGCCCAGCGCATCGAGGTAGGCCTTGCCGTGCACGTCCCAGACGCGGCAACCCTTGCCGTGCGAGAGCTCGATCGGCAAGCGGCCGTAGGTGTTCATGACGTGCGGTTGCACCGGGGCGGCTGGCAGCATGGATCGAGTCCTGATCGAAAAGTGGGTGATAGGAAGGGAAAAGGGCGATGTCTGACCCTCGGCGCCGCCAAGGATTAAAACGAACATTGTAGGCGCAGCTTGAGGGGCAGAGGCGGGGAAGCCGCGTGCAAGTCTTATATAAGATAGAATACTTGCATCCACCCATCGGTCTCTACCGGTTCTCCACGTGCAGCGAGCGATCCTCGGCGGCCGCTGGCGAGCCACCCTTTAAGGCCTGAACCCAAATGGTCTCCCCGAGCGCCAATGAAGTCTTGATTCAGGGCCGCACCCGCAGCGGCAAACCCTTTCGCCCCAGCGACTGGGCCGAGCGCTTATCCGGGGTGATGAGCCCTTTTCACCCAGCGGGGCGGATGCCGGGCGCGCACTTGGGCTACTCGCCTTGGTGCAATCCGAAGGTGATCAACGGCGTCAAGTGCGTGGTGCTCAACACCGCCTTGCGCGACTACGACCCCATGGCCTGGGACTTCGTGATCGGCTTCGCACGCGACAACGAGCTGGAGGTGGTGGAGGCGTGTTTGCTGCCCGAAGGGGGTTCGATCAACCCTGCAGCAGGTGCCGCAACCCCATAAGCTTGGTTTTTGAGTGCTTCAGCGCTGTTGGCTTATGGTGAGCAGGCTCGTTCAAAAACAACAAACCGCCCCGAGAGGCGGTTTATATTTTTGAGATCGGGATTTGCTGGCAGCGCACCCGGTTCAAACGGCAGGCGGTGCGGGGGTTAAGCAGCCCCCGAGCCTGGGCGGTCGGTCTGGCTGGTGCTCAGGCCGCTGCGGCGGTGGTGGCCAAGGCCTTGACCTTGGCCGACAGGCGGCTCTTGTCGCGAGCGGCCTTGTTTTTGTGGAAAATGCCTTTGTCGGCGACCGTGTCCACCACGCTTTGCATCTGGGCAAAGAGATCGCTGGCGCGGGTCTTGTCGCCAGCCAGCACGGCCTTCTCGACCTTCTTGACGGCGGTGCGGTACTTGGAGCGCAGCGAGGTGTTGGCGGCGTTGAGTTTGACGTCTTGGCGTGCGCGTTTGCGGCCTGAGGCCAGACGGGGGTTCTTTTTCTTCGGCTTGGTGGCCATGTGTGGGTTCCTTAAGTGGTTTGTGGATGTTGCCAGCAAAACCCTGCATTATAGACGTCTGCCGCCGCTTCGGGCTAGGAATAGACTGCTGTTTGTTGCAGTCTTTGATCGCGGTCAAGCTGCTGTAAGGGCGTTCAGGATAAAATGGGCCGATGCAGTTTTTGACTGCCTGCAAATGTGTCTGGCACGGCCTGCGTGCTGACATTTTTATCCCTTGCTGTCCTCGATGCACACCACACCAGACCCCTTGAGCGGCGTGCAGCCGCACCCAGCCGCAGCCTCTGCTGCCCCTGAGCGCCCGGTTCCTGCCGGGGCCCCGCTGCCGCACCGCAAGGTCATCCGCGGCTGGATCACGCCGTTGGCCGAGCGCCGCACCGCCATCGCGGTGGCGCTGCTGGTGCTCGATTGGGCCATTTTTGCTGCCCTGATCGCCGGCACCATTTTGCTCCAGGCTTGGTGGGCCAAGCTGCTGTGCGCGCTGGCGGCGGGTTTCGTGATCGGGCGCCTGTTCATCATCGGGCACGATGCCTGCCACCAGAGCTACACCCCGCACCGCGGCCTGAACCGGGTGCTGGGGCGCATCGCCATGATCCCCTCGCTCACCCCCTACAGCCTGTGGGAGGTGGGTCACAACGTGGTGCACCATGGCTACACCAACCTCAAGGGCGTCGATTTCGTCTGGGCGCCGCTGACCAAAGCCGAGTTCGAAGCGCTCTCGCCTGGCCGCCGCGCCCTCGAGCGCATCTACCGCAGCGGCTGGGGCCCGGCGCTGTACTACCTGATCGAAATGTGGTGGCTGCGCATGTTTTTCCCGCGCAAAACCTACATGGGCACGCAGCGGCGCGAGTTCATTTGGGATGGGGTCTTCGTCTCGGCGGTGGCGCTGCTGTGGATCGCCGGCCTCGTGTGGGCGGCGCTGGCCACCGGGCAGGCGGTGTGGCTGCTGGTCGTCATGGGTTTCGTGGTGCCGTTCCTGTTTTGGAACGCCATGATCGGCTTCGTGGTCTATGTGCACCACACCCACACCAGCGTGCAGTGGCACGACGACAAACACCTCTGGGCCAAGGCCGCACCCTTCGTTTCAACCACCGTGCACCTGAAGTTTCCCTACCAAATCGGTGCGTTGGTGCACCACATCATGGAGCACACCGCGCACCATGTGGACATGAGCGTGCCGCTGTACAAGCTCAAAGAGGCGCAGCAAAAGCTCGAAGACATGCTGCCCGGGCGCATCATCGTGCAGCAGTTCAGCTGGCGCTGGTACTTCGAGACCGCGCGCAAGTGCAAGCTCTACGACTTCACCCAGCGCTGCTGGACCGACTTCCAGGGCCGCCCGACCAGCGCGCAGGCGCCTTCGTACGCCGTTTGAGCCGAGCCGCCGTTTTCTTGAGCCCCTTCTCTGGCGCGGCTCAGTGCCGGTTGGGTTGGGATTGATCGTCCTATCGCGTTGCGGCCGCGCAACATCTCGCCCGTTTGCGTTTTTTGCTTTGTCACGATGTGGTGCGACAATCCGCCTTAGATGAATCCTGCTTTTTCTGAACTCTCGCTGGCCGAGCCGCTGGCCCGTGCCGTAGCCGAACTCGGCTTCACTTCCATGACGCCGATCCAGGCGCAGGCCATTCCGGTGGTGCTGCAAGGCCGTGACGTGATGGGCGCGGCCCAGACCGGCACCGGCAAAACCGCCGCCTTCTCCTTGCCGCTGCTGCAGCGCCTGCTCAAGCACGCCAGCGCCTCCACCTCGCCGGCGCGGCATCCGGTGCGCGCACTGGTGCTGCTGCCCACGCGCGAGCTGGCGGTGCAGGTGGCGCAACAGATCGAGCTCTACGCCAAATACACCGATCTGCGCAGCACGGTGGTGTTTGGTGGCATGGACATGAAGCCGCAAACCGCCGAACTCAAGCGCGGCGTCGAGGTGCTGGTGGCCACGCCCGGGCGGCTGCTGGACCACATCGAGGCCAAAAACTGCGTGCTCAACCAAGTGGAATACGTGGTGCTCGACGAAGCCGACCGCATGCTCGACATCGGCTTCTTGCCCGACTTGCAGCGCATCCTGTCGTATTTGCCCAAGCAGCGCACCACCTTGTTGTTCTCGGCCACTTTCTCGACCGAAATCAAGCGCTTGGCCTCGAGCTACCTGCAAGACCCGGTGACCATCGAGGTCGCGCGCTCCAACGCCACCGCTGCCACCATCGAGCAGCGCTTTTACCGCATCGAAGAAAACGACAAGCTGCAGGCGCTCAAACAGGTGCTGCGCGAGCGCGAAATCGGCCAATCGTTTGTCTTCGTCAACAGCAAACTGGGCTGTGCGCGGCTGGCGCGCACGCTCGAGCGCGACGGCTTCATCACCACGGCGCTGCACGGCGACAAGAGCCAAGACGAACGCCTCAAAGCGCTCGAGGCCTTCAAAACAGGCGCGGTGCAGCTGCTGGTGTGCACCGATGTGGCGGCGCGCGGGCTGGACATCAAAGACGTGCCGGCGGTGTTCAACTTCGACATCCCCTTCAACGCCGAAGACTACGTGCACCGCATCGGCCGCACCGGGCGCGCTGGGTCGTCTGGGCAGTCTTTTTCCTTTGTCAGCGGGCGCGACGCCAAGTCGCTGGCCGACATCGAAAAACTGCTCGGAAAAAAGATCGAAATCGAGCCGCTGGAGCTCGAATCTGACCGGCGCCGCTTCGGTGGCGAGCCGGGCCGCATCAACGACGGCCAGCGCCTCTGGCACGACCCACGCGGCAGCGGCGAGCTGCGCGCCCTGCGCCCGCCACGGCCAGCGCGCCCAGCCGCCGATCCCTTCTTCGAGCAGCCCTACCAGCCCAAGCTGGCACCCGAGGCCAAGCCCGAGTGGGAGCTGCAGTCCGCCAAGGCGGGCACGGGGGCGCGCACCGGGTCGCCGTTCATTCGCTCCAAACGCAAGGTGGCGGCCTTGTTCAAGGCTGCGGTTGTGGTCGAGTCTGGCGCTGCATGCGAGCAACTGCCCAGCCCCGAGCCGGTCTCCTAAGGCGAGGGGTTTTCAGCGCCCCGGCTTTAGTTCCTGCGGGCACTGCACTTTGATGATCAGCGGCGCATTCGTCGATTCACCTGCGGGCAGCCTGGCCGCGCTCAGGCAGCCACCCCAGACGCAGCCGGTGTCCAGCGCCAGCAAATCGGGCCGCTTCAGCGGCCCCAGCGTGGACCAATGACCAAAAGCGATCGGGGTGCCAGCCGTCAGGCGGCCCGGTACCTCGAACCACGGCAGGTAGCCGGCTGGGGCGGCGGCGGAGCCGTCTTTGCTGGCGAACTCCATGCTGCCGTCGGCGCGGCAAAAGCGCAGCCGCGTGAGCGCATTCACCACCACGCGCCAGCGCTCAGTGCCTTGCAGCCCCTCGCTCCAGCGCTCGGGCTGGTCGCCGTACATGTGCTGCAAAAAATGCCCGAACTCGGGCCCGGCCAGCTGCTGCGCCACTTCGGCGGCCAGGGCCAGCGTCTGCGCCGCCGTCCACTGCGGCAGCACGCCGGCGTGCACCAGCAGCCAGCCCTGCACCTGCAGGGCCAGCGGGCGTTGGCGCAGCCAGTGCAGCAGGGCGAGCGCGTCGCTGGCTTGCAGCACGTCGCCAAAGCTGTCATGGCGGCTGGCGCGTCGCACCCCGTGCGCCACCGCCAGCAGGTGCAGGTCGTGGTTGCCCAGCAGGCAGTGCGCGGCGCCTTCGAGGGCGCGCAGGCGCCGCAGCACCGCCAGCGAGGCCGGGCCGCGGTTGACCAGATCGCCCAGCAGGTAGAGCGTGTCGCGGCTGGGCGAAAAATCGATTTCGTGCAGCAAGCGCTGCAAGGCGGCGTCGCAGCCCTGTACGTCGCCGATCAAGTAATTTGGCATAAACCGCGATTATGGACGCCCTGCTGATCCTGTTTTTGATTCTGCTCAATGGCGCTTTTGCCATGTCGGAACTGGCCTTGGCCTCGAGCCGCAAGGCGCGCCTGCTGGCGCTGGCCGAAAGCGGCGACCGCGGCGCCCAGACCGCGCTCAAGCTGATGGACAACCCGACCCAGTTCCTGTCGTCGGTGCAGGTGGGCATCACCTCGATCGGCATGCTCAACGGCATCGTGGGCGAGGCCGCGTACAGCGACGACTTGGCCGCCGTCCTGCTCGGCTGGGGCTTGTCCGAGGGCACGGCCAGCGTCACCTCGACGGTGCTGGTGGTCTTGGTCATCACCTTCATCACCATCGTCTTTGGCGAACTGGTGCCCAAGCGCATCGGCCAAATCTACCCCGAAACCGCCTCGCGCTGGATCGCGCGCCCGATGACGCTGGTGGCCCAAGCGACCAAGCCCTTCGTCTGGCTGCTCACCCACACCACCCAGGTCACGCTCAAGCTGCTGCGCATCGACAACGCCGCCGTGCAGCAAGTCACCGAGGCCGAGATCGACGCCAGCCTGCAAGAGGGCGTGGGGGCGGGCATCATCGAGGTCAACGAGCACCAGATGGTGCGCAACGTCTTTTTGCTCGACGACCGGCCACTGACCTCGATCATGGTGCCGCGCCCGGACGTGCTCTGGCTCGACGCGGCCGCGCCGCTGGCCGCAGCGCTCGATGCGGCGCAACGCGGCGGCCATTCGTGGTACCCGGTTTGCCGCGGCGGCCTGCACGAGGTGCTGGGCGTGATCCACCTGCCGCAACTGGTGGCGCTGGCCTTCGCCGAGCTGGGTTTGGGCGCTGGAGGGGGGGGGGATGAAGCCGTTGCGGCGGGTGCGGCTGGTGCGACTGCTGCGGCGCCGCACTGGGCCAGCCAAGCGCGCGCGCCGGTGTTCGTGCCCGAAACCCTGAGCGGCATGGAAATGCTCGAGCAGTTCCGTGCGCGCGCCACCCGCATGGCCTTTGTGGTCGATGAGTATGGCGAGGTGCAGGGCGTGCTCACGCCGCTGGACTTGCTCGAAGCCATCACCGGCGAGCTCTCGCCCGAGACGCCGCTCAAGGCTTGGGCCACGCCGCAGCCGGACGGCTCGTGGCTGGTCGATGGCGCCATGCCGGCGCACGAGCTCAAGGTGCGCCTAGACATCGACGCGCTGCCCGACGAGGACAAAGAGCGTTACAACACCGTCGGCGGCCTGATGCAGACCGTGGCCGGCGAGCTGCTCAACGAGGGCGAAGCGGTGGAGGTGGCGGGCTGGCAATTCACCGTGCAGCGGCTCGATGGGCGCCGCATCGACGAGGTGCGGGTGCGCCGTGTCGTGCAGGTGTCAGCTTCCGGCGCCTGATTGGGTTAGGGTCGGAGCCTCGATCAACGACCCAGGAGACTCCACCCATGACACGCACGGTGCAACAACTGTTCGACCTCAGCGGCCAGACGGCGCTGGTAACCGGGGGCTCGCGCGGCCTCGGGCTGCAAATGGCCCAAGCCCTAGGCGAGGCCGGTGCGCGTGTGCTGCTGGTGGCGCGCAAGCGCGATGAGCTCGACGAGGCGGCGCAGCGGCTCCAGGCGCAAGGGATCGAGGCGCAGTGGATCGTGGCCGACTGCGCCCAGCAGGCCGATCTGCAGCGGCTTGGCGCTGAGGCGCTGCAGCGCCTGGGCGCGGTCGATGTGCTGGTCAACAACGCCGGCGCCGCCTGGGGCGCACCGGCCGAGGAGCACCCGGTCGAGGCCTGGGACAAGGTGATGAACCTCAATGTGCGCGGCTATTTTCTGCTGAGCCAATACCTGGCCCGGCACTGCATGATCGCGCGCCGCCGCGGCAGCATCATCAATCTGGCGTCGATCGCGGGCCTGGGCGGCAACCCGCGCGGCATGAACACCATCGCCTACAACACCTCGAAGGGCGCGGTGCTCAACTTCACCCGCGCGCTGGCGGCCGAGTGGGGCCCGCATGGCATCCGCGTCAACGCCATTTGCCCGGGCTTCTTCCCCAGCCGCATGACGCGCGGCACGCTGGAGGCGCTGGGCGAGGAGCGGCTGGCCGGGCACGCGCCGCTGGGCCGCTTGGGCGACGACGAAGACCTCAAGGGCCTGACCGTGCTGCTGGCGTCGGCCGCGGGCAAGCACATCACGGGCCAGTGGCTGGCGGTCGATGGCGGCGTGAGCGCCGTCGTCGGGGGCTGAAGTGAAACTGGCCCCCACGCTCGCTGCGCTCGCTGCCCCCCAAGGGGGCGCTTCAGTGGCTTCGGGCGGCCGGGCGCCACTAAGAGGCTGACACGCTCACACGCAACCATCACAAGGAACATTGCCATGACCACCAACACCCGCATCGTGCTCGCCGCGCGCCCCCAAGGCCAAGCCGGCTTGGAGCATTTCAGGCTCGAAACCGTCGCCCTCGAACCCTTGCAAGAGGGTCAGGTGCGGGTGCGGCACCATTACCTGAGCCTCGACCCCTACATGCGCGGGCGCATGAACGAGGGCAAGAGCTACGCCGCGCCGCAGCCGCTCAACGAGGTGATGATCGGCGGCACGGTGGGCGAGGTGATCGAGAGCCGCCACCCGCGCTACATCCCCGGTGACTGGGTGGTCGGCATGGGCGGCTGGCAACAGATCGGCGTGGTCGATGCCAACCAGGTCGGCGCCCTGCACAAGGTCGATCCCACCCACGTGCCCCTGAGCCACTACCTGGGCGCGGTGGGTATGCCGGGCGTAACGGCTTGGTACGGGCTGGTGCGCATCATCGACCCTCAGCCGGGGCAGACGGTGACCGTGAGCGCGGCCAGCGGCGCCGTGGGCAGCGCGGTGGGGGTGCTGGCCAAGGCGCGCGGCTGTCGCGTGGTGGGCATTGCGGGCGGCCCGGACAAATGCGCCTACGTGCGCGAGGAACTCGGCTTTGACGACTGCATCGACCACCGCCGCTACCCCGATTACCTCGCGCTGGCGCAGGCGCTCAAGGCCGCCTGCCCGCAGGGCATCGACGGGCATTTCGAGAACGTGGGTGGGGCCGTGCTCGACGCCGCGCTGCTGCGCAGCAACGCCTTTGCCCGCTTTGCCATCTGCGGCATGATCGCAGGCTACGAAGGCCAGCCGCTGCCGCTGCTGAACCCGGCGCTGATCCTGGTCAACCGCCTGCGCGTGCAGGGCTTCATCGTCAGCGAGCAAATGCAGGACTGGCCGCCGGCGCTGGCCGAGCTCGGGCAACTGGTGGGCAGCGGGCGTTTCCGGCCGCGCGAGACGATCGCCCAAGGCATCGAGTCGGCCCCGGCGGCCTTTCTGGGCCTGCTCAAGGGCCACAACTTTGGCAAGCAGTTGGTGCGGCTGATTTGATGAAGGGCAGGGCAGGGCAAGGCCGTGGGGCCTGGCGCACTGGCTCCACTATACTGCCCAGTCTAGATCCCCCTACCCAGCGCCCCCATGCAACTCGACGAACTTCTGGCGCAAGCCAAGGCACTGCCCAGCATCCCGCGTGTGGTGTCCGAGGTGTCGGCCGAGCTCAACAAAGAGGAGCCCGATGCGCGCCGCATCAGCGAGGCGATCGGCACCGACCCGGCCCTCACCGCCCGGCTGCTCAAGCTGGCGAATTCGGCTTTTTTTGGCCTGTCGCGCGAAATTCTGAGTGTGCAAGACGCCGTCAACATCTTGGGCTTTAGCCAATTGCGCACCACGGTGCAGGCGGTGGCGCTGGGGCACAGTTTCAAGGCCGTGCCCGGCGTCAACCTCGAGCAGTTCTGGCGCTACAGCCTAAACAGCGCCAAAATCTGCCGCACCCTAGCGCGCAGCATGCGACTAAACGAGGGCGCGGCCTTCACCGCCGGCTTGGTGCACGCGGTGGGCGATCTGGTGCTGCACATCGGCCTGCCCGAGGTCATCGCGCGCATCGACTGGAGCGTCTCGCCCTTCGACATGAAACGCGCCGAGGCCGAGCGCGCCGTGTTGGGCTACACCTACGCCGACGTGAGCGCCGCCTTCGCCGCCAAGTGGGATTTTCCCGATTTGATCGTGCGTGCGCTGCAGCACCAGTTGCTGCCCTTTGAGGGCGATGTGTACGAACCGCTGGCCGGCATCGTGCACATGGCGGCATGGCGCGCGCGCGCGCAAGAGATCAACCTCGACCGCGAGGGCCTGGCCGCCACCTTCCCCGAAGTGGTGGCGATTCTGCTCGGGCTCGACCTCGACATGGTGCTCGACAAAGACCCGAGCGAATGGACTTCGGCTGGCGAACTGTCGGCCTTTTTGGGCTGATGAGGCTTGAGCACCCGATGCGACTCGATGAACTGCTGCGCCAACCCCAAAGCCTGCCGGTGGTGCCCGAGCTGGCGGCCAAGCTGATCCAGACCTTCGAGTTCGACGAGGTCGATTTCGACGCTCTGGCGCGCGACATCGAGCACGATCCGGTGCTCACGGCGCGCCTGTTGCGGCAGGCCAATTCCTCCTTTTTTGCCCTGCTAAACCCGGTCGGCACGGTGCGCGAGGCGATTGCGGTGCTGGGGCTCAACAAGGTGCGTGCGCTGGTCATCGCTGCGGCCCTGAATGTCAGCTTTCACGCCGTGAGCGGCATCCACCTCGACAAATTCTGGCATTTCAGCTTTGCCGCCGCCACCGTGGCCCGGCTCCTGTGCACCCCGCGCCGGCTCGATGCCAACCTGGCCTTCACGGCGGCGCTGTTGCACGGCGTGGGCGAGTTGGTGCTGCACATGGGCATGCCCGAGGCCATGGCCAGCCTGAACCGGCGCTTGGACGCGTTTGCGCTCGAGCGCGCCGCAGTCGAGCGGCTGGCGCTGGGCTACAGCTACGCCGAAGCCGGTGCCGCCTTGGCTCAGCACTGGCGCCTGCCGCGCTTGCTGGTGACGGCCATCGCGCAGCACACCGAGCCGTTGGCGCCAGCCGAACAGGAGCCGCTGGCGGCGGTGGTGCACCTGGCCAGCTGGCGCGCGCGCCTGCTGCTGGCGGGCAACCGCGCCAACGAGCTGATCGACCACTACCCGGACGACGTGGGCGAGGCGCTGGGGCTGGACCCGGACCTGCTGGTGGCGCCCGACGTGGCCGGGCTGGACCGCTTGCCGGCGCTCTGATGGCGGCCGGTTTGCAGGCCTTGCGCCTCTACGCCGGCCCGGCGGCGCTGCGTCATCTGCACGCCCAAGGTTTGCAGGCGCGCGACGTGGGCATCGTCGCTGGGGCCGCCGGCGGCCCCAAGGGGCTGATTTTGGGGCCGCTGGACCGCTTCATCTTTGGCCATTGGCTGGCGCAGAGCACGCAGCCCATCGACCTGGTGGGCGCCTCGATCGGGGCCTGGCGCATGGCGACGGCCTGTTTGGACGATTGTGCGGCCGCCTTCGAGCGCTTCGAGCACGGCTACATCCGCCAGCAGTTCGAGCTGCCAGCGGGGCGCAAGCGGCCCACGGCGGCGCACGTGAGCGAGCGTTTTGCACACAACTTGCAGCTGTTCTACGCCGGCCGTGCGCAGCAGGTGCTGGCGCACCCACGCTACCGGCTGCATGTGCTCACGGCCCGCGGCCGCCACCTGCTGCGTCGCGAGGGGCGCTGGCGCACCCCGGCGGGCTATCTGGGCGCTTGGCTGAGCAACGCGCTGCACCGCCCGGCGTTGGGCGCTTGGCTGGAGCGGGTGGTATTTTCGACCCCGGGGGCGGCCTTGCCCTTTGGTCGCACCGACCTGCGCACGCGGCAGGTTTGGCTCGACGAGTGCAACTGGCTGCCCGCGCTGCAAGCCAGTTGCTCGGTGCCGTTTGCCATGCAGGCGGTGCCCGACATCGCCGGCGCGCCCCCGGGCGCCTATTGGGACGGCGGCATCACCGACTACCACCTGCACCTGGACTGGCAGCGTGCGTCCGGCCTGGTGCTGTGCCCGCATTTTCAGCGCCAACTGGTGCCCGGTTGGCTCGACAAGGCGCTCAAGTGGCGCCACCGCAGCACGGCGTTTCTGGACCGCACCCTGGTGCTGGCGCCGGACCCAGATTGGCTGCGCACGCTGCCCGATGGCAAGCTGCCCGATCGCAGCGATTTCGAGCGCTACGGCAGCGACCTGGCGGCGCGCATGCGCGCTTGGAGCGCAGCGGCGGCGGCGAGCCAGCAGCTGGCCGATGAATTCGCCGCTTGGCTGCAGCGGCCCGATCCGTCTGTGGTGCAGCCGCTGTAGCGCCTAGGCTGCGGTTTTACATCGATGCCTCGAGCAGGGCGCGGTAGTCGTCGGGGCTGGCTAGGCGTGGGTTGCTTTGGTGGCAGTGGTCGGCCAGGGCGCCTGCGATCACGCGTTCGAACACCTCCGGGCCCACGCCGAGCGCCGCCAGTCCGCTGGGCAGGCCCAAGCGTGCATTGAGGGCGCGGATTGCCGGCCCGACGGCCTGCGGGTCGGTGCCCAAACCCATGGCCTGCGCCATGCGCTCCAACCGACGCTCTTGCTGCACCGCTTCGGCGCTGGCGTTGAAAGCCAGCACGGCGGGCAGAAACACCGCATTCAGGGTGCCGTGGTGCAGCCGCGGCAACACGCCGCCCAGGCTGTGGCTGAGCGAATGCACGCAGCCCAGCCCCTTTTGAAACGCCAGCGCGCCCTGCATGCTGGCGCTCATCATCTGCAGCCGCGCTTGGCGGTCGAGACCGTCGCGGGTGGCGCGCTCGATGTGCGCCCAGCCGCGCGCCAGCCCGTCGAGCGCGATGCCGTCGGCCGGTGGGTTGAAGGCGCTGGCCATGAAGGTTTCCATGCAGTGCGCGATCGCGTCCATGCCGGTGGCGGCGGTGAGCAGCGGCGGCAGGCCGAGCGTGAGTTCGGGGTCGAGGATGGCCGCCTTGGGCAGCAGGTGCCAGCTATGAAAGCCGAGCTTGCGCCCGTCATCGACGATCAGGATGGCGCCACGGGCCACTTCGCTGCCGGTGCCGGCGGTGGTGGGCACGGCGATCAGGGGTGGCAGCTGGGCGCTGATTTTGGCCGAGCCGCCCTCGATGGTGGCGTAAGCCTTGAGCGGCCCCGGGTGCGCGAGCGCGATCGCCACGCCCTTGGCGCAGTCGATGGCGCTGCCGCCGCCGAGCGCGATCAGGCCGTCGCAGCGCTCCTGTCCATACACCGCCGCGGCGGCGCGCACGGCGGCCTCGGTCGGGTTGCTGGGGGTGGCGTCGAACACCGCGTGCGGCAGGGCAGCGCCGCCTTGGCCCAAGGCCACCACGGCGCGCTCCAGCAGCCCGGCGGCGCGCACCCCGGCGTCGGTGACGATCAGCGGTCGCTGGATGCCCACGCGATCGCACTCGTTGGCCAGCAGGCGCAGGGCACCGAGCTCAATCTGGATCTGGGTCAGGTAAAAAATCTGGGCCATGGGGGTGGTCTCCCGGGTGGTGTGGGGGCCCGTCAGCCGCCGATGTAGCTCATTTCGATGCGCTTGCCGGCCTCGGGCGCGCGCGCGGCTGCGGGCAGGCTGGCACGCAGCTCCGAGTAGCGATCGCGCCGCGGCTGCCAGATCGCGGCGATGGCGTGGGCCAGATCGGCGTCGCTGGCGCCGGTGCGCAGCAGGGCGCGCAGGTCGTAACCTTGGTTGGCAAACAGGCACAGATAGACCTTGCCCTCGGTCGAGAGGCGGGCGCGGTTGCAGTCGCGGCAGAAGGCTTGGGTGACGCTGCTGATGAAGCCCACCTCGCCCAGCGCCGGGTCGTGGCGCCCATCGGGCCCGGCATGGCCCCAGCGTTCGGCGGTCTCGCCGGCGGCGCTGGCCGGCAGCGCCAGCAGCGGCAGCTCGGCCTCGATCAGCTGGCGCGCCTCCGCGCTGGGCAGCACCTCGTCCATCTGCCAGCCGTTGCTGCAGCCCACGTCCATGTATTCGATGAAGCGCAAGGCCAACGGGCGGCCGCGGAAGTGGCGCACCAGCGGCAAAATCTGGTGCTCGTTGGTGCCGCGCTTGACCACGGTGTTGATCTTGATCGGCCCCAGCCCGACGGCCTCGGCGGCATCGATCCCGGCCAGCACCTCGGCGACCGGAAAATCGGCGTCGTTCATGCGCCTGAACACCGCGTCGTCGAGCGCATCGAGGCTGATGGTGATGCGGCTCAGCCCGGCGGCCTTGAGGCTGCGCGCCTTGCGTTGCAGCAAACTGGCGTTGGTGGTCAGGGTGAGGTCGAGCGGCAGGCCCTCGGGGGTGCGCAGTTGCGCCAGTTGCTCGATCAGGGTTTCGACGTTTTTGCGCAGCAGCGGCTCGCCGCCGGTCAGGCGCAGCTTGCGCACCCCGTGCGCCACAAAGAGCCGCGCCAACCGCGTGATCTCCTCGAAGCTGAGCAGATCGGCGTGCGGCAAAAAAGCGTGGTGGCGGTCGAAGGTTTCGCGCGGCATGCAGTAGCTGCAGCGAAAGTTGCAGCGGTCGGTGACGCTGATGCGCAAGTCGCGCAGCGGCCGCCCCAAGGCGTCGAGCAATACGCCGCTGGGTGGCGTGTGGCGCCCATTCGTCGGCCCCGTCGGCACTGCCAGACCGGGGTTGAAGGCGTTGACCAAGGGGATGATGCGCTCTGCCATATTTTGCAAGCTTATACCAAGTGGCGGCGGAGGGTGGGCGCTGCGGTGCATTCAGCCAGTTCCAGTCAGTTTGGCGCAGGTAAAATCGGTTTCAATTCTTGGCCCATCTTCAACCACAGGCTGTACATCCATGTCACTCGACCACGTTACCCCCGGCAACAAGGCCCCCGCAGTGTTCAACGTCATCATCGAAATCTCGATGAACGGCGACCCGATCAAATACGAGGTCGACAAAGCCTCGGGCTGCATTTTTGTCGATCGCTTCATGAACACCGCCATGCACTACCCGACCAACTACGGTTACGTGCCCAAGACCATCTCGGGCGACGGCGACCCAGTCGATGTGCTGGTCATCACCCCGGTGCCGCTGCCGCCCGGGGTGGTGGTGCCGTGCCGCGCGCTGGGCATCCTCAAGATGGAGGACGAAGGCGGCGTCGATGGCAAGGTGCTGGCGGTGCCGACCGAAAAAATCCTGCCCCTGTACTCTCAGTGGCAGAGCCTGTCGGATCTGAACCCGATCAGCCTCAAGCAGATCGAGCACTTTTTTGAGCACTACAAAGACCTCGACCCCGGCAAGTGGGTCAAGGTGCTGGGCTGGGACGGGATCGAGGCCGCGCACCAAGAAATCCGCGACGGCATCGCCGCCTACGAAAAAGAGCGGCAGGGCTGATCAGCTGATCGGCTGAGAGGCTGAGGCCGCACACTGAATACTGCCGTGGCCGCTGCCTTGCCCACCGATCTGCCTATCGCTTTGGCTACCGATCTGCCGAGCCACCCGGGCGCGGCCACGCTGACGCTCTGTGTGGCGCAGCTCAACGTCGTCGTCGGCGACTTGGCGGGCAACGTGCGCCAGATCGCGGCGGCGGCGCAGGCGGCGCACGCCCAAGGTGCGCAGCTGCTGCTCACCCCCGAGCTGGCGCTGTGCGGCTACCCCGCCGAAGACCTGCTGCTGCGGCCGGCCTTCGTGGCCGACTGCGAGGCCGCGCTGCAGGAGCTCGCGCGCCTGAGCGCCAGTTGGCCGGGGCTGCACCTGGTGGTGGGGCACCCGGCGGCGCTGGGGCCTTGGGTTGAGGCGGGTGCTGAGGCTGAGGCTGGAAAGCGGGCCAACCCAGCGGTCTGCCCAGCGGTCAGCCCCGCCTACAGCCTCACGGCCAGCCACGCAGATGGCCCCCCTGCCAGCGGCCACGGCCGCACACGCTGCCTCAACGCCGCCTCGGTGCTGGCGCACGGGCGCGTGCTGCTGCGCTACGCCAAACGCGAGCTGCCCAACTACCAGGTGTTCGACGAGCAGCGCACCTTCGTGCCGGGCCAGGGCGTGGGCGTGTTCGATCTGGCTGGCAGCGCCGGGCAGCGGCTGCGCTTGGGGCTGCTGATCTGCGAAGACGCTTGGTATCCCGAACCTGCCGCGCAGTCCCAGGCCGCTGGCGCCGAGCTGCTGCTGGTGCTCAATGCCTCGCCCTTTCACTGGGGCAAGGGCGCGCAGCGCGAGCAGGTGATGCGCCAGCGCGTGGCCGAGACCGGCTTGCCGCTGGTCTATGCGCACCTGGTGGGGGCGCAAGACGAGGTGGTGTTTGAGGGCCGCAGCTTCGCCCTTGGGTACGACGGCCGCTTGGCCGCGCGCGCCGCCAGTTTCGTGCCCGAGCTGTTGCGCATCGACCTGTGGGCAAGCGACGCTGCGCCCACACCCACACCCAGCGTCAGCGCCCCATCCCCATCCCCATCCCCATCCCAAGCTATCGCCGCCAACGCTGCGCTGCCCGAGCCGTGGCGCCTCAGCGGCCCGGTGGCCCCCGAGCCCGAGCCGCTGGCCGAGCTCTGGCAGGCGCTGGTGCTGGGCTTGCGCGACTACGTGGACAAAAACGGCTTTCCGGGGGCGCTGTTGGGCCTCTCGGGCGGCATCGATTCGGCGCTGGTGTTGGCGCTGGCGGTCGATGCCTTGGGGGCTGCGCGCGTGCGCACGCTCATGCTGCCCTCGCCCTACAGCGCCGACATTTCGCTCATCGACGCGCGCGATATGGCCGCGCGCCTGGGCGTGCGCCACGAGGAACTGTCGATCCAGCCGGTGTTCGAGGCGCTGCTGCACACGCTCGAGCCCCTGTTCGAGGGCCGTGCCCCCGACCTCACCGAAGAAAACCTGCAGGCGCGCATCCGCGGCATGTTGCTCATGGCGCTGTCCAACAAGTTCGGCGCCATCGTGCTCACCACCGGCAACAAGAGCGAGCTCGCCACCGGCTACTGCACCCTCTACGGCGACATGGCCGGCGGTTTTGCCGTGCTCAAAGACGTGCCCAAAACCCGGGTGTTCGAGCTGGCGCGCTGGCGCAACGCCCACGACCCCTTCGGCCGCGGCGCCAACCCGATCCCCGAGCGCATCATCACCCGGCCCCCGAGCGCCGAGCTGCGCCCGAACCAAACCGACCAAGACAGCCTGCCGCCCTATGAAGTGCTCGACGCCATCGTCGAGCGCTACGTCGAGCAAGAGCAGAGCGCGGCCCAGATCGTCGCTGCTGGCCTGCCCGCTGCAGCGGTGGAGCAGGTGCTGCGGCTGCTGCGCCTGAGCGAATACAAGCGCCGCCAAGGCCCGCTGGGTACGCGTGTGACGCCGCGCAGCTTTGGCAAAGACTGGCGCTACCCCAACACCAATCGCTACCGCGGCTGAACGCCGCCGAGCGCCGTTCGCCGTTGTGCGCTGTCGCTAGGCCCTTGGTCTGCTGGGGCAGTGGGACAAGGGTTGTGTGCACGCCGATCACGCCAAGCCGCGCACTGCGGCACTACAATGCAAAGTTGTAGCCAGAGCCCTTTGCAACCGATTTTTGTAGCCCACCATGAAACAAATCACCGCTGTCATCAAACCCTTCAAGCTCGAAGAAGTGCGCGAGGCCCTGGCCGAGCAGGGCGTGACCGGCTTGACGGTGACCGAGGTCAAAGGCTTTGGGCGCCAAAAGGGCCACACCGAGCTCTACCGCGGCGCCGAGTACGTGGTCGATTTCCTGCCCAAGGTGCGCATCGACGTGGTGCTCAAGTCCGAAGACGTGGAGCGCTGCGTCGATGCCATCATCCGCGCCGCCCGCACCGGCAAAATCGGCGATGGCAAAATCTTTGTCAGCCCGGTCGAGCGCGTGGTGCGCATCCGCACCGGCGAGCAGGACGAAACCGCGATTTGAGCTTGCAGCAGCTGCACCAGCCGCGCCAGCGCCCACAGGGCTTGGGGCCGCTCGGGGTGCTGCGTCTTGCTGCATTTTCATTGCTGGCAATGCTGGCGCTGGCCTTGGCTGCTTGCGAGCGTCCGCATACCGGGGCGCCGGTGGCTGTGCCTGCAGTCGCACCCGCACCCGCACCCGCACCCACGCTCGCGCCCACACATCCCCCCGCAGCCCACATTCCCAGCGAGGCTGCGCCCATACCCCCTACGCCCATGCAGCGCGCGCACTTCGCTTGCGCCGACGGGCTGCGCGTCGAGTGGCGCTACTTTCCGTTGCAAGGGGTGGCGGTGCTGGTGCGCGCCGGGCGCAACCACGAACTGCACCCGCCGCCGGGCGGCTCGGCGGGCGTATTCGCGCAGCCGGGCCTAGAGGTGCAGCTGGGTGCTGAAAGTCTGCGCATCCACCTAGGCGCTGGCCCGAGCATCGACTGCCAGCGCGTTGCTGCGTCTTGAGCTTTGAAGGTTTTTGCGGTCAGGCTGCGGCAAGCTTGCGCTCGCTGGCTGGATGCTGGGGGTTTTAGCCCCTCAGATCTGCTCGAGCCGATCGGGCGGGGCGAAGCCGGCGTTTTGCACCAGCGCGGGCAGCAGGGTGTCGATGCTGGAGGAGATCTGGATCAGGTCGAGCTGCCAGTTATCCATAAAACCGGCTTGGGCCGACTGGCCCAGCGCGCCCAAGAGCGCGTCGTAGTAGCCGCCGACGTTGAGCACCCCGATGGGCTTGTCGTGGTAGCCGAGCTGGCGCCAGCTCCAGACTTCGAACCATTCTTCGAGCGTGCCGATGCCGCCGGGCATGATCAAAAAAGCGTCGGCGCGTTCGGCCATGAGCTGCTTGCGCCGGTGCATCGAGGGCACGACGTGCAGTTCGGTGCAGTCGCGCTTGGCGTGCTCTTTGATTTCGAGGCTTTGCGGGATCACGCCCACCACTTGGGCGCCGGCCTCAAGGGCGGCGTCGGCCAGTAGACCCATGAGGCCGTTGCTGCCGCCGCCATACACCAGCTGGCCGCGGTGGCGGCCGATCCACTGCCCCACGGCTTGCGCGGCTTGGGCGTGCAGCGGGTCGGTGCCGCTGCGCGAGCCGCAAAACACGCAGAGGCTAAACGTGGGCGCCAGCGGCGCGGCTGGGGTGGCCGGGGAGGGGTGTGGGCTGTTCATGGCCGTTATTCTGGCATGGCTGGGCGCCACGGCGGTGCCCGCTGGGTTGTGGCTTTTTAGCCGGCAATGAAGCGCGCGTGCAGCGCCCCCAGCCACACGCCGCCGCACAGCAGCAGGCTGAGCAGCACGGCGGCGCTGCCCATGTCTTTGGCGCGTTTGGACAGGTGGTGCCATTGCGGCCCGATGCGGTCGATGGCGGTCTCGATGCCGGTATTGAGCAGCTCGACGATCATCACCAGCAGCACCGTGCCCACCAGCAGCCCAACCTCGAACCAGTTTTGACCGACCCAGAAGGCCGCTGGCACCATGACCAGCGCCGCCAGCGATTCTTGGCGAAAGGCCGATTCGTCCCAGGCGGCGCGCAAGCCCATGAGCGAGTAGCCCATTGCGTTCCAGAGCCGCAGGATGCCGCGGCGTTTTTGTTGCGTGACGGGGTCGAGGTGCGGCAGGGTGGGGTCGGGCATGGGGGTAGGGCAGGGGCTTAGGGCGTGTCGGCGGGGGGTGGGGCGTGGATCAGTTGCGTGCCCGCCCAGGCGTCGTGCCAAAACTGGCGCTGCGGGTGCAGCCGCGCCAGCAGCGCGTACAGCGGCACCCAAAGCAACATCATCCACAAAATCCATGACGCATGCAGCTGCAACAAGGAGCCCAGCAGCATCGGGGGCGCAAACCAAATCCAGCTCAGCACGTAGCGCCACAGCGCGTGCGCCAGCCGCAGCGGTCGCCCAGCGTGGTCAACGACGCGGATGTGCCAGGTTTTCATGGCCAGCGTCTGCCCCTTGTGCCAAAACCAAGCGAAGTACAAGCCCGCCACCACGAACAAAAAGCCTTGCAGGGCGTGGCGGTTTTGCATCGGCTCGCGGCTGTCGGTGAGCACGCCAAAGGCCAGCGCGGCAATGAAGATGACGCCAAACATCAGCGTGCCCTCGTACAGCCAGCAGGCCATGCGCCGGCGCAGCGAAGGGGTAGCAGCGGGCGCAGCAAGGGGGGTGTCAGGCTGTGCGGGCGTGGCAGAGGCGGCAGGGCGGTTTTTGCTCATGTGCAAGGCGGGCAGGTGGCAGGGTGGCGTGGTCAGCGTGGGCAGCGTGGTCAGCGTTTTGGCGCGCATTGTCGCACCCAGCGCGCGGCGCCGGTGCTGCAGGGCAACAAAGCCCAAAGATCGTGCCATAATGAGCGCTTATCCCAATTCAATCCGGCAAACGGGTCAAGGTTGCGCGGCGTTAAGCCGCCATGGCTTTGGCCTCAAGTCTCGCAGCGGCCCCACAAGGGCTGGCTCAGAGGCACCCAAGGTTTTTCGTCAGAGAAATACCCGAAAGGTTCATCATCATGGAAATCAAAACATCCGCATCCGCCCCCGCATCCAGCGCGGGCCACCCCAGCACGCCCGAAGAGCTCATGGGGGGCGAAATCCTCGTGCGCGCCCTGCAGGCCGAAAACGTGCGCTACCTCTGGGGCTACCCCGGTGGCGCCGTGCTCTACATCTACGACGCGCTCTACAAACAAGACACCATCCAGCACGTGCTGGTGCGCCACGAGCAGGCTGCGGTGCACGCCGCCGACGGCTACGCCCGCGCCACCGGCGACGTGGGCGTGGCGCTGGTCACCTCGGGGCCGGGCGTGACCAATGCCGTCACCGGCATCGCCACCGCCTACATGGACAGCATCCCGATGGTGATCATCACCGGTCAGGTGCCCACGGCGGCGATCGGGCTCGACGCCTTCCAAGAGTGCGACACCGTGGGCATCACGCGCCCGATCGTCAAGCACAATTTTTTGGTCAAAGACGTGCGCGATCTGGCGCTGACGCTCAAAAAAGCCTTCCACATCGCCCGCAGCGGCCGCCCGGGCCCGGTGGTGGTCGATATCCCCAAAGACGTGTCGTTCAAGAAAACCGCCTGGAACGGCTACCCAGAATCGGTCACGATGCGCTCCTACAACCCGGTGCGCAAGGGCCACGGCGGCCAGATCCGCAAGGCGCTGCAGCTGCTGCTGACGGCCAAGCGGCCCTACATCTACACCGGTGGCGGCGTGCTGCTGAGCAACGCCGTGCCCGAGCTGCGCACCCTGTGCGATCTGCTGGGCTTCCCGGTCACCAACACCCTGATGGGGCTGGGGGCATTCCCGGCCACCGACCGGCGCTTTTTGGGCATGCTCGGCATGCACGGCACGCTCGAGGCCAACAACACCATGCAAAACTGCGACGTGCTGCTGGCGGTGGGCGCGCGCTTTGACGACCGCGTGATCGGCAACCCCAAGCACTTTGCGCAAAACGAGCGCAAGATCATCCACATCGACATCGACCCCTCGAGCATCTCCAAGCGCGTCAAGGTCGATGTGCCGATCGTGGGCGACGTGCGCGAGGTGCTGACCGAGCTCATCGCCATGCTGCAAGAAAGCCCGCTGCGCCCCGACGGCCGCGCGCTGGCCGACTGGTGGCAGACCATCGAGGGCTGGCGCAGCCGCGACTGCCTGAAGTACGACGACAGCAACCCGGACGTGATCAAGCCGCAGCGCGTGATCGAAACCCTGTGGAACCTGACCCGCGACGCCGACGCCTACGTCACCTCCGACGTCGGGCAGCACCAGATGTGGGCGGCGCAGTACTACAAGTTTGACCGCCCGCGGCGCTGGATCAACTCCGGCGGCCTGGGCACCATGGGCGTGGGCATCCCCTACGCCATGGGCATCAAGCTAGCGCGGCCCGAGAGCGAGGTGTTCTGCGTCACCGGCGAAGGCTCGGTGCAGATGTGCATCCAAGAGCTGTCCACCTGCTTGCAGTACGAAACGCCGATCAAAATTTTGTCGCTCAACAACCGCTACCTCGGCATGGTGCGCCAGTGGCAAGAGATCGAATACTCGGGCCGCTACAGCCACAGCTACATGGACGCGCTGCCCAACTTCGTCAAGCTGGCCGAGGCCTACGGCCACGTCGGCATGCTGATCGAGCGCCCGCAAGACGTGGAGCCGGCGCTGCGCGAGGCGCGCGCGCTCAAGGACCGCACGGTGTTCATGGACTTTCGCACCGACCCGACCGAAAACGTGTTCCCGATGGTCAAGGCCGGCAAGGGCATCACCGAAATGCTGCTCGGCAGCGAAGACCTTTGAAGCCCGGAACTGGAGTGCAGAGCATGAAACACATCATTTCCGTTTTGCTGGAAAACGAAGCCGGCGCGCTGTCGCGGGTGGTGGGGCTGTTTTCGGCGCGCGGCTACAACATCGAGTCGCTCACCGTGGCCCCGACCGAAGACGCGTCGCTGTCGCGCATGACGATCCAGACCGCGGGCTCGGACGAAGTGATCGAACAGATCACCAAACACCTGAACCGCCTGATCGAAGTGGTCAAAGTGGTGGACCTGACCGAAGGCGCCTACACCGAGCGCGAGCTGATGCTGGTCAAGGTGCGCGCCGTGGGCAAGGAGCGCGAGGAGATGAAGCGCATGGCCGACATCTTCCGTGGCCGCATCATCGACGTGACCGACAAGAGCTACACCGTCGAACTCACCGGTGACCAGGCCAAAAACGACGCCTTTTTGCAGGCGCTCGAGCGCAGTTCCATCCTCGAAACCGTGCGCACCGGCCCGAGCGGCATCGGGCGCGGCGAGCGCATTTTGCGGGTTTGAAGCCCGCGCCCCGTATCATCAACCCCCTTTTCATTTGGAGCCTCGAGCATGAAAGTTTTCTACGACAAAGACTGTGACCTCAGCCTGATCAAGGGCAAGACCGTGGCCATCATCGGCTACGGCAGCCAAGGCCACGCGCACGCGCAAAACCTCAACGACAGCGGCGTTAAAGTGGTGGTGGGCCTGCGCAAGGGCGGTGCCTCGTGGGACAAGGTCGGCAAGGCCGGCTTGCAAGTGCAAGAAGTGAACGCGGCCGTGGCCGCCGCCGACGTGGTGATGGTGCTGCTGCCCGATGAGCAGATCGGCGCCGTCTATAAAAACCAGATCGAGCCCCACATCAAAAAAGGCGCTTCGCTGGCTTTTGCCCACGGCTTCAACGTCCACTATAACCAAGTGAACCCGCGCGCCGACCTCGACGTCTGGATGGTCGCCCCCAAAGCCCCCGGCCACACCGTGCGCAACACCTACACCCAAGGCGGCGGCGTGCCGCACTTGGTGGCGGTGCACCAAGACCCATCCGGCAAAGCGCGCGATCTGGCGCTCTCCTACGCCATGGCCAACGGCGGCGGCAAGGCCGGCATCATTGAAACCAGCTTCAAGGAAGAGACCGAGACCGACCTCTTTGGCGAGCAAGCCGTGCTGTGCGGCGGCGCGGTGGAGCTGGTCAAAATGGGCTTCGAGACCCTGACCGAAGCCGGCTACGCGCCCGAGATGGCCTACTTCGAGTGCCTGCACGAGCTCAAGCTGATCGTGGACTTGATGTACGAAGGCGGCATCGCCAACATGAACTACTCGATCAGCAACAACGCCGAGTTCGGCGAGTACGTCACCGGCCCCGAAGTCATCAACGAGCAGTCGCGCGCGGCCATGCGCAATGCCTTGAAGCGCATCCAGAACGGCGACTACGCCAAGATGTTCATCCAAGAAGGCAGCCTGAACTACCCGAGCATGACGGCGCGGCGGCGCAACACGGCGGCGCACCCGATCGAGGTCGTGGGCGGGCAACTGCGCGCCATGATGCCCTGGATCGCCAAAAACAAGCTGGTGGACCAGAGCCGCAACTAAAAGCGAGTGGCTTCGGGCTGGGCTGCGCCGCAGGGCACCCCAAGGCACCTCAAGGCACCTCAAGGCACCTCAAGGCACAAGGGGGCTGGGGCGTTCCAAGCTTGAGACGGCGCTACCACCCCTGCCACAAGCGGCTGACCATGCGCTGGCTGCACCGCCTGCCCCTTCCCACCCTGTGCGCCGTCTGCCGCAGCTGGGGCCGCAGCGCCGTCTGCCCCGATTGCTGCGGCCAGTACGCGCGCTTGCTGCCGCGCTGCCCGCAGTGCGCCTTGGCGCTGGCGCCGGGGCTGGTGCTGTGCATCCGTTGCACCGAAGCCGGCCCGGGCCCGCTGGCGCAGTGCGTGGCGCGCGTGAGCTACGAGTGGCCGTGGGTCGATGTGGTGGCGCAGTTCAAGTTTCGCGCCCAGCCCGCTTGGGCCCATGCGCTGGCGCAGCTGATGCGGCAAAACCCGCAGGCGCACGATCTGCTCACGCAGGCCGACGGCCTGTTGCCGATTCCGCTCAGCCCCACCCGGCAGGCCGAACGCGGCTACAACCAGGCGTGGGAGCTGGCGCGTGAGTTGCAGCGCGCAAGCGGCTTGCCCGCGCTGCCCACGGCGCTGCTGCACCGCGAGACCCAGCAGGTGCAGCACGAACTGGGCCGCGCCGCGCGCCTGGCCCATGCGCAGCAGGCCTTTGCCGTCAACCCGCGCCAGCGCAGCGCGCTCAAGGGTGGGCACTGGGTGCTGGTCGATGACGTGCTCACCACCGGGGCCACGCTGCAAGCCGCCGCCCGGCACCTGCTCGACGCCGGCGCCGCCCGGGTCAGCGCCTTGGTGTTTGCCCGCACCCCGGCGCCGCTGCAAGGGGGCGACGAAAGCCAGGCCGCAGCCCTGCTCAACCGCCTCGATTAAGTGCGCAAGCAAAGGCGGGGGCTGACCGTCATGGCACTCGGTTAAGCCAAAAACGCATGGAATCAGGGACGCATGGAATCAGGGTGCGTTGCGTACAAGGCCGAGCCGTGCCATGTGCCTGAAAATCATGCTCCGGTCATGGTGAACCGCCGTGGGGGTAAGGGCTGGGGCGCTGGGGGCAGTCGGCCTCATGCCGTCCGCTGCGCGGCCAAAAATCGGCCAACCGCCCCCAGCGCTCCAGCCCCGCGCGTTGGAATAAGCCGGTGCGCCAAGGCTGTGCTCACCTAAAATGAGCGCGCCGGCAAGCGCTACCCTTCGGCTTGTACTATTGTTGGCCTATTTTTCAGGGAACCGCATGTCCGAACTCAACTTCAAGGGCAAGGAGTTTGTCTTCAACCACCATCTGGCGGTGCCGCACCGGCCGTTGGTGCCCGACGCAGCCAAATCCATCGGCACGCCGCGTCTGGACGGCAACCTCGTGATTCACGGCGACAACCTGCACGCTTTGAAGGCGCTGCTGCCCATGTATGCCGGCAAGGTGGATTGCGTGTTCATCGACCCGCCCTACAACACCGGCAACGAAGGCTGGTGCTACAACGACAACGTCAACAGCTCCATGATGCAGGAGTGGCTGAAGTCCAACCCCATCGGCATCGAGGATGGCCTTCGGCATGACAAGTGGTGCGCCATGATGTGGCCGCGCCTTCGGTTGCTGCATGAGTTGTTGGGTGAGGCGGGGAGCATATGGATCACGCTGGACGATAACGAGGTGCACCGCGCCCGGTCTCTGCTGGACAGCATCTTTGGTGAAAGCAACTTCGTGGCCACGTGCATCTGGCACAAGAACTTTTCGCCCAAGCCCTCCGCGCAGTTTTTCTCGGAAGACCACGACTACCTGTTGGTATATGCCAAAAACAAGGAAATCTGGCGCCCCAATCTCTTGGAGCGCACAGAAGACATGGATGCGCGTTTCACCAACCCAGACAATGATCCTCGTGGTCCTTGGATGTCTGGCGATATCTCTGCTAGAAACTACTATGGGGAGGGTAGTTATGCCGTTACTGCCCCGTCTGGCCGAGTTATCGACGGCCCCCCCTCTGGTCGCTATTGGACTGTGTCTCATGCAAAGTTTTTGGAGATGGATCGCGACAAGCGTATCTGGTGGGGTGAGGAAGGTGACAACCGGCCAAGGTTGAAGCGCTTCCTGACAGACGTTCAGCAAGGCCGAGTCCCTCAAACGCTGTGGAGCCATGAGGAAGTTGGTCATACCCAAGACGCCAAAAAGGAGTTGCTGTCGATCCTTGACTTTGCTAGTTCTGACGATGTGTTCGTTACCCCCAAGCCTATCGGTCTGTTGCGCCGCATTCTCGACTTGGCCACCACCGAACACTCCATCGTGCTGGATTCGTTTGCCGGGTCTGGCACCACAGGGCATGCGGTGCTGGCGTCGAACAAGGCCGACGGTGGCGAGCGCAAGTTCATCCTCGTGGAGTGTGAGGCCTATGCCGACTCATTAACTGCCGAGCGCATACGTCGCGTCAGCCAGGGCTACGCCTACCAGGGGAACCACCGAGTCGAGTTGATGCAAAGGTCCCTGACCTTCACCGACTTGAGGAACGCCGACCGACTGCTGCACGACATCGCGGCGATCGAAAACCTAGAAGGCTCGCAATACGATAGGCTGGATAAGAAGGTCAAGGACGGCGTGCTGCTGGTCGAGGGCGTCAAGCAGATCACCGAGCGCATGGAGGGCCTGGGCGGCGAGTTCACCTACTGCACCCTGGGTGCAGCGGTGGACATGGACCGGATGCTGACCGGCGAACACCTGCCATCGTTCGACCAGTTGGGGGCCTTGCTGTACCACATGGCCACCAACGAGGCCATGCAACCCGCTGCCTTAGCGCTGGATCAGGCCGCGGGTATTGGCTACCTTGGCGAGTCCGCCCAGTACCACGTCTGGCTGGTTTACAAGCCGGAGCTGCAGTTTTTGCAGTCGCGCGAGGCCGCTCTGACCATGGCCAAGGCGCAGGATTTTGTGGCCGCCAAGCCCGGCAAAAAGCAACTGGTGTTTGCCCCGGCCAAGTTTGTGTCGCAAAGGTTGCTGGTCGCGGCCGGCCTAGCCGTGGAGTTTGCCCCGCTGCCGTGGGCGCTCTACCGCGCCGAGAGGGGCTGACATGGCCTTGCGCGATCTGGACTACCAGGGCCGCGTGCTCGCTGCACTCGATGCGTATTTGACCGCGCTGTCGGCTCAGAAGCAGCGGGCCGACAAGATCGCTGCTGCCAATGTGGGCGAAGACGACCCCGACCTGATACGGCCTGTGCCCGACTTCCCCAAGGAGGCATGGGCGGCCATGGCCGCAGCCAGCCGCTTGCCTCCATCCCGGCAAGGCATCCCGTTTTCTGAGCGGCTGGATGGTGTAGGGCGACCTGTGCCCAATGTGGTGTTCAAAGTACCCACCGGGGGCGGCAAGACCTTTTTGGGCGTGGCCGCGCTGTCCAAGATTTTTGGCACCTACCTGGGGCAGAGCCGAGGCTTTGTGCTGTGGATCGTGCCCAACGAGGCCATCTACACCCAGACCAAGCGCCAACTCGTCAACCGGCAGCACCCGTTGCGGCAAATGCTGGACGTGCTTTCGGGTAATGCCGTGCGCATTCTGGAAAAAGACGACCATTTAGACGCCCGCGATGTGGCGCAGCACCTGTGCGTGATGCTGTTGATGTTGCAGTCGGGCAACCGCGAAAATAAAAATTCGCTGCGCATGTTCCGCGACCGTGGCGACGTGGTGGGTTTCTTCCCTCCCGAGGGCGACCAAGAGGCACACGCCGAAGCCTTAAGGCGCACGCCCAACCTAGATATCTACGACCTGGCAGGCGCGGCCTACTCGTGGCCCCAAGTCAAGGATTCGTTGGGCAACGCCTTGCGGCTCATCCGCCCGGTGGTCATCATGGACGAGGGCCACAAGGCCGTGTCCCCTCTGGCCTACAAAACCCTGTACGGCTTCAACCCGTGCTTTGTGCTGGAACTGACCGCCACGCCCAAAGACGTGGCCGCGACCAACGGGCGCAACCCCAACCCGGCACGGCACGCCAACGTGCTGGTGGAAGTCAGCGGCATCGATCTGGACCGCGAGGGCATGATCAAGATGCCCATGAACCTCGACCCGCGCGCCGGAACCGACTGGCGCAACACCTTGGCCGCCGGATTGGAGCGCCTGAACCTACTGGATACCACGGCACGGCGGTTTCAAGCCGACAGTGGGCGCTACATCCGCCCCATCCTGCTGGTGCAGGTAGAGCGCACCGGGCAGGACCAACGCGACGGCACCCGCGTGCACGCGCTGGACGTGAAGCAGTGGCTGACCACGGTGGGCGCGATGGACGAGGCGGAAATCGCCATCAAGACGGCCGACACCAACGATCTGGCCGACCCCGAGAACACCGACCTGATGAGCCCGCTCAACCGGGTGCGCGTGATCATCACCAAGCAGGCCTTGCAAGAGGGCTGGGACTGCCCCTTTGCCTACGTGCTGTGCGCACTGGCCGCCAGTGCCAACCTAGCGGCCATGACGCAGCTGGTGGGGCGCATTCTGCGGCAACCCCATGCAGAAAAGACGGGCGTGCCCGCCTTGGATGAGTGCTACGTCATCACCCACCACGCCAACACCGCCGAGGTGCTGGACGCCATCAAAAAGGGCCTGGAAGAGGAGGGCATGGCCGATCTGGTGAAGGAGATCAAGACCCCTGACGGCAGCGGCGGGCGCGAGCCGCGCCCCATACAGCGGCGCCCTGTGTTTGCCCAGCGGGAGATCTTCCTGCCCTTGGTGTTGCGCGTGCTCGACGGCACAGTCCGCCCCCTGGACTATGAAGAGGACATCCTGTACGCGCTGGACTGGTCTGACTTGGATGTCACGCCGTTCGTGCAGCGCATTCCTTTGAACGCCGCAGGCGCGGACCGGCAAATGCGCCGGATTCGCTTGGTCGATCAGGGGAGCGAGCGCATTGTCGATGCGGCCGGTGAGGACAGCCAAGAAGTGCTGCGTCTAGACATCCCCTACGCCGTGCGCATGGTTTGCGACATCGTGCCCAACCCCTGGTGGGGCCGCGCCATGATTGGCCAAGTGCTGGATGGTTTGCGCCTGCGTGGTTTCACTGATGCCAAACTGGGCGAGATTGCCGGTCTGGTGATTGAAGCGCTGCGCCAGTGGCTGGAAACCCAGCGCGACGCCATGGCCGAAGCCCTGTTTCGTGCCGAGGTGCGCGCCGGGCGCATTCAGTTCCGGCTGCGGACGGACGGCAAGAACTGGCGCATGCCGCTCCAAGCCGAGACCTATGAGCCCGTGGGTGCCGATCAGTTGCCTGGGGCCAGCGGGGGTCCGCTGGCCAAGAGTCTGTTCTCTCCCATCTACAAGGGCGATTTTTCGAGTCCGGACGAGCGCGAGGTTGCGGTGTACCTCGATGCGAATCAGGCCCTGCAATGGTGGCACCGCAACGTGGCCCGCAGCCACTATGCAATGCAAGGCTGGCGGCGCGAGAAGGTTTACCCCGATTTCATTTTTTCGGTTCAGCACGAAGCCCACGCCAGCCGCGTGGTGGTCTTGGAAGTGAAGGGCCAGCACCTAGCGGGCAACGACGACACCGAGTACAAAAAGGCCGTGTTGCAACTCATGACCTCGGCCTTTGGCGTGGACCAGGGCGAACGGGTGGGCGAGTTGGAGCTGGAGCTTGCGGGGCAGCCGAGCGTGGTGTGTGATTTGGTGCTGCTGCCCCATTGGAAAATCGAACTACCCGAATACTTAGCTGCAACCGGTGCCACAGGCCTGCTGCAACCCTAGCCAGCAGCAACTTATCCACCCCATGTTCAACCTCGTCCTGGTTCACCCCGAAATCCCGTCCAACACCGGCAACGCCATCCGCCTGAGCGCCAACACCGGCTGCGCCCTGCACCTGATCGAGCCGTTGGGTTTTGCCATGGACGATAAGCACCTGCGCCGCGCCGGGCTGGATTATCACGAGTACGCCGCCGTGCGCCGCTATGCCGACTGGGCCGCGTTTCTGGCGCAGCAGCAACCCGACCCGCAGCGGCTGTTTGCGTTCAGCAGCCTGGCGCAGCGCTCGGCCTTCGAGCCGCGTTACGCGCCCGGCGATTGCTTCGTGTTTGGTTGCGAGACGGCCGGTTTGCCGCCCGAACTGCTGGCGCAAATCGCGCCGGAGCAGCGCCTGCGCCTGCCGATGCGGCCGGGCCAGCGCAGCCTGAATTTGTCCAACGCGGTGGCGGTGGTGGCCTTTGAGGCCTGGCGCCAGCAGGGTTTTGCTGGCGGCGAGCCGGCTGCCGCTGTACCCGGTCCAATCCCCGCGCCCGGCTGAAAGCCAACGGCTGGGGCGCCTATTGCTCCAGCCAGCGACAGATCGGCAGCCACTGCTCGAGGTCGCGCTGCACCCGTCCCGGTGCCACGTCGAACAGCGTCAGCCCTTGGCCGGCGAGGTTGATGTAGTTTTGCGTGTCGCGCAGATAGGTGAGCACCGGCAGCTCGAGCCCTTGCACGAAGGCGCGCAGCTTTTCGGCCGAGAGCGTGCGCGCATCGACCCGCATCCCCACCACCCCGATCGGCAAGCCCACGCTGCGCCGGCGCTCTTGCAGCTCGGCCACGAAGTCTTGCGTCGCCATGATGTCGAACACGCTCGGTTGCAGCGGAATCAGCAGCTTGTCGGCGCGCTTGAGCACCTCTTTCAGGTCGCGCCCGTGCAGGCCGGCGGGGGTGTCGAGCACCACGTGGGTGGTGCCGGGTGGCGGTTTCAGGTTGTCGTTGTGGCTGGCGTCCCATGTCACAATAGGCCGCGCCTGCTTGGGCCGCAAGGCGAGCCAGCGGCTGGCCGACTGCTGCCGGTCCGAGTCGCCCAGCAGCACCGTGTGTCCGCGCCGAGCCAGATAGCCCGCCACTTGGGTGGACAGAGTGGATTTGCCCACTCCGCCCTTGGGGTTGGCGACGACGATCACGGTCATGCGGTTGCTCCAAACGTATGCGGTTGGCCGACTCTACCACCAGCACCCCCCTTCACTTCACCCTCCCCATGCAAGAGCTGCTGCACTGGTTTCAACATTTGAACGTCGTGATCGAGTCTGGGGCCGTGCTGGCCGGGGCCCTGTCGGGCTTGCTGGCGGCGGCGTACAAGCGGCTCGATCTGGTCGGGGTGTTCACGGTGGCCTTTCTGACCGCTTTTGGCGGCGGCACGTTGCGCGATTTGCTGCTCGATCAGCGCCCGTTCTTTTGGGTCGAGCATCAGCATTGGCTCTGGGTGCTGCTGATTCTGTGCCTGTTGGCGGTGCTGTTCATGCGCCAGCGCCATTTTGCGCCCACCGAGCGCGCCATGCAGTGGCCCGACGCGCTGGGGCTGGGCTTGTTCGCTGCCATCGGCGTGAGCAAAGCGCTGGCCGTGGGCATGCCCGAGCTGGTGGCCGTGCTCATGGGCGTGGTCACGGGCGTGTTTGGCGGCGTGCTGCGCGACGTGGTGTGCAACGAAATCCCCAGCGCCTTCAACGACCACAAACCCTATGCGATCTGTGCCTTCGTGGGTGGCTGGGTCTATGTGGGTTGGTGGCACTGGAGCGGTTCGTCCGAGCAGGCGATGCTGCTGTGCGTGGTGGTCACCTTTGGCCTGCGCGCGCTGGCGCTGTGGCGCAATTGGGTGGTGCCGCCCTGGAAAATCTGAAGGCGCCGCTGCATGTGGGGTGAGCAGGGGCGACAATCGGACCATGTTTGAACCCTCACAAGCCGATGTGCGGCGTTTTTTTTGCGGTGTCTATGCCAAGCTGGGCCAGCAAGCGGCGCTCGAGCCGATCGAGGTGCTGGCCGGCCAGTGGATAGAGCGCCACCCCGAGTACCACGCCGAGCTGGCCGACCTCGACGCCGCCTTGAGCGCCATGCAGGGGCCGGGGATAGTGACGGGGCAAGTTCAGGTGCCGCCGCGCGACAACCCCTTTTTGCACTTGTCTATGCACCTGAGCATCAGCGAGCAGTGCTCGATCGACCAGCCCCCGGGCATCCGGCAGGCGGTCGAGCTGCTGACGGCGCGACGGGGCAGCGTGCACGCCGCGCAGCACGAGGTGATGGAGTGCCTGGGGCGCATGCTTTGGGAGAGCCAGCGCAGTGGCCGCCCACCCGATGGCGCCGTCTACCTCGACCACGTGCGCCGGCGCGCCACGGCGGACTGAACGCAAACGGCCCCGGCAGGCTTTACCTGACGGGGCCGTTGGGCCGAAGGCACTTCGAGCCCGGTGACGCGGCGGAGGGTGTTTGTCGCACCGCGTCGCAAGCAAGGGATTGCTTGCGTTCCAGTTGCCGGGCGCTGAGAGAAACCTACAGCGCGGGCAGTGGTCGGCTAGGGCTGTAAAAATCAAGGCGCCAAAGCCAACGCCTTCACTTTAGCCGATCGGGGGCCGGCTGGGCAGAAAAATTTCGCTATCGAGAAATTTATGTCGATCAATATTTTTGCGCCTTATGACTCGGCTTCCCTTCCTGTAAGTCTGTGCACGAGCCGTTGGCTGGATCTTTATATACATTTAAATCATGAAAAACGCTTTTATAAGTCTTGACAAGGCATATTGAGGCCCCTACCATCCGCGCATCTTCGCCCTGGTGCCGTGCCCTCGAGGCCCGTTTGCCCCAGAGACTGCCGAGCTGGCGCCCTCACGGTGCCGCTTCGGCCCAACCCACGTTTGCCCATTTCAAGCCCCCAATGCGCACCGCTTTGCGCTGGGTTTGGAGCTTGGGCAGCGTTAAAGGAGTTGCCTTGACTGCATCCACTTTGGCCCGTTTTTTTGGGCCTTCTGACACGGCGCTGCAAAGCCCACCCGACGCGCTCGCCCAGCGCAGCGCCGCCTCCCGGTTGCAGCGCCTGCTGCGCTTGGGCCGCGGCAGCCTGCTGTTGCTCGGGCTGGCGCTGGTGCTGGCTCTGGGCGCGCTGGCCCTGCAGCCCCAGTTGCGCCAAGGGCTGGAGTACCACACCCTGGGCTGGCTGCTGCAGCGCCAGTTGGCCGCAGTAGAGGTGACGGTCGAACCCCGTGCGATCGAGCGCGTGACCGTGGCCGACCCGAGTGATCTGACCAGCCAGCAGCAGCGCGTGGCCGACTGGTTGAGCCGCAAATACCGGGTGGCCAAAGAGCCGATGAGCGCGCTGGTGGCCGAGGCCTACGTGGTGGGCGAGCAGCTCGATCTGGACCCGAAACTGATCTTGGCCGTGATGGCCATGGAGTCGCGCTTCAACCCCTTTGCCGCCAGTCCGGTGGGCGCGCAGGGCTTGATGCAGGTGATGACGCGGGTGCACAGCGCCAAGCTCGAAGATTTTGGCGGCAACCTGGCGGTGTTCGACCCGCTCACCAACTTGCGCGTGGGTGCCATGATTTTGCGCGACACCATCCGCCGCTCCGGCTCGATCGAGGGCGGGCTGCGCTTGTATGTGGGGGCGGTGACCACCGACGGGCGCGACTACATCGACCGCGTGCTCTCGGAGCGCGACCGGCTGCACCGCGTGGCAGCGGGGCAGCGCGTGGGCTTCAATTCCGGGCAGCGGCGCACTTTGGGCACGGCCAGCGCCAGCAGCCCGTCCGCTGTCACCGACGCCGCGCAAATGCCCGCGCCTGGTGTGGTGCCCGATGCCGTGGCCCCCGCCACCTTGGACATCGTCCCGCTGACGGCCGCCGAACGGGAAGCCAAGGCCCCGGCCGACACCAGCCCCTACCCGGCGCAATCGCTGCCCTCCTGATAAAATCAGGGGCCCTGCAAGGGCTGCACATCAGCCCAAATACGGCCCCCAATCGGCCAAAAAACGGCCAAAAAACGGCCCACACACACCGCCATCTATGTACTCCCGTTCTACCACCATCGCCCACACCGACCCCGAAATCTGGGCCGCCATCCAAGCCGAACACCTGCGCCAAGAGCAACACATCGAGCTCATCGCCAGCGAAAACTACGCCAGCCCAGCGGTGATGGCGGCGCAAGGCACGCAGCTGACCAACAAATACGCCGAAGGCTACCCGGGCAAGCGCTATTACGGTGGCTGCGAGCACGTCGATGTGGCCGAGCAACTGGCCATCGACCGCCTCAAGCAGCTCTTTGGCGCCGACGCCGCCAACGTGCAGCCGCACTGCGGCGCTTCGGCCAACGAGGCGGTGTTTTTGGCCTTCCTCAAGCCCGGCGACACCATCTTGGGCATGAGCTTGGCCGAAGGCGGGCACCTGACGCACGGCATGGCGCTCAACATGAGCGGCAAGTGGTTCAACGCGGTTTCTTACGGCCTCAATGCCCAAGAGGAGATCGACTACGAAGCCATGGAGGCCAAGGCGCGCGCGCACCGGCCCAAGCTGATCATCGCTGGGGCCTCGGCCTACAGCCTGCGCATCGACTTCGAGCGCTTTGCCCGCGTCGCCAAAGAGGTGGGGGCGATTTTTATGGTCGATATGGCGCACTACGCCGGACTGATCGCCGCCGGCGTCTATCCCAACCCGGTGCCGCACGCCGACGTCGTGACCTCAACCACGCACAAGAGCCTGCGCGGGCCGCGCGGCGGCATCATCCTGATGAAGGCCGAGTTTGAGAAAGCCATCAACAGCGCCATCTTCCCGGGCCTGCAAGGCGGGCCGTTGATGCACGTGATCGCCGCCAAGGCGGTGGCCTTCAAAGAGGCGCTGCAACCCGAGTTCAAAGCCTACCAGCAGCAGGTGCTGCGCAACGCCCAGATCATGGCCCAGACCCTGACCGAGCGCGGCCTGCGCATCGTCAGCGGGCGCACCGAAAGCCACGTCATGCTGGTCGATCTGCGCGCCAAGGGCATCACCGGCAAAGAGGCCGAGGCGGTGCTTGGCCGGGCGCACATGACGATCAACAAAAACGCCATCCCCAACGACCCCGAAAAACCGATGGTCACCAGCGGCGTGCGCATCGGCACCCCGGCCCTGACCACGCGCGGCTTCAAAGACGATGAAGCGCGCCTGACCGCCAACCTGGTGGCCGACGTGCTCGACCACCCGCGCGACGAAGCCGCGCTGGAAGCGGTGCGCGCCCAAGTGCACGCCCTGACCACGCGCTTCCCGGTCTATGGCTGATGGGGGCCGGGCATGAAATGCCCTTTTTGCAGCCACCCCGACACCCAAGTGGCCGAAACCCGGGTGGCTGAAGACGGGCAGCACGTGCGCCGACGGCGCCGCTGCCCGGCCTGCGACAAGCGCTTCACCACCTATGAGCGGCCCGAGCTGGCGCTGCCGCTGGTGGTCAAAAAAGACGGCCGGCGCATCGACTACGACGCCGCCAAGCTGCGCGCCAGCTTTGCCTTGGCGCTGCGCAAGCGCCCGGTGAGCACACAACAGATCGACGCCGCCATCGAGCGCATCGAAGAAGCCCTGCTGCAACTCGGGCAGCGCGAGGTGGCCTCGCAGCGGCTGGGAGAGATGGTGATGCGCGAGCTCAAAAAAATCGATCAGGTGGCCTACATCCGCTTTGCCAGCGTCTATCGCAGCTTCCAAGACATCGACGAGTTCAAGACCCTGGTCGATGAAGTGCGACAATAGCGCCCTATGTTCACCGGCATCATCACCGGGGTGGGGCGCATCACCGCCGTCCATCCGCTAGGCGCTACGGCGCAGCACGGCAAGCGACTGTGCATCCAAACCCCGCCGGGCTATTTGGCAGGGGTGGGCTTGGGCGACAGCATCGCCCTCAACGGCGCCTGCATGACCGTGACCACGCTCGACCTGTCAGCGCACGAGTTCACGGTCGAGGTCTCGGCCGAATCGCTGGCGCACACGGCGGGCCTCGATCGCCCGGGCGCGGTCAATCTGGAGCAAGCGCTGCGCGCCCAAGACCGGCTCGGCGGCCACATCGTCACCGGGCACGTGGATGCGGTGGGCCGTGTGCTGCACTTTGCCCCGGTGGGCGAGAGCTGGGCGCTGCACCTGCTGGCCCCGCCGGCGCTGGCGCCGTACCTGGCCAGCAAGGGTTCGCTCACCGTCAACGGCGTGAGCCTGACCGTGAACGCGGTGTACGACCGCCCCGAGGGCTGCGAATGCCACCTCAACCTGATCGGGCACACGCTCAGCCACACCACGCTGGGCCAGTTGCAGGCCGGCCAGCCGGTCAACCTCGAAATCGACCTGATTGCGCGCTACGTGGCGCGCATGCTCAAAACCCCAGCATGAACACACCCAGCCCCGAACCGGTCGCCATTGCGCCCGTGGCCGAGATCGTTGCCGAACTGCGCGCCGGCCGCATGGTGATCTTGGTCGATGAAGAAGACCGCGAAAACGAGGGCGACCTGGTGCTCGCCGCGGATCACGTCACGCCCGAGGCGATCAACTTCATGGCCCGTTTTGGCCGCGGCCTGATCTGCCTGACGCTCACGCGCGAGCGCTGCGAGCGGCTGCAACTGCCGCCCATGGTGGCGCGCAACGGCACCAAGATGGGCACGGCCTTTACGGTCTCGATCGAGGCCGCCGAGGGCGTGACCACCGGCATCTCGGCCGCCGACCGCGCCCGCACCGTGCAAGCCGCGGTGGCCCCCGACGCGTGTCCGGCCGACCTGGTGCAGCCGGGCCACATCTTCCCGCTGCAAGCGGTCGATGGCGGCGTGCTGCTGCGCGCTGGTCACACCGAGGCCGGCTGCGACCTCGCCGCGCTGGCCGGCTGCAGCCCGGCGGCGGTGATCTGCGAGATCATGAACGACGACGGCAGCATGGCGCGCCTGCCCGACCTGCAGCGCTTTGCGGCCGTGCATGGGCTCAAAATCGGCACCATCGCCGACCTGATCGAGCACCGCAGCCGCACCGAAAGCCTGGTGCAGCACATCGGCAGCCGCAGCCTGCTCACCGCCAGCGGCGAGTTCACGGCGCACGCCTTTCGCGACCAGACCAGCCCGGCGCTGCATCTGGCGCTGGTCAAGGGCACCTGGGCGCCGCAAGACGAGGTCTGCGTGCGCGTGCACGAGCCGCTGAGCGTGCTCGATGCGCTCGAAGTCGGGCGCGGCATGCACTCGTGGTCGCTCGAGGCCAGCCTGCGCCACATGGACGCGCAGGGGCGCGGCGTGGTGGTGCTGCTCAACTGCGGCGAGAGCGCCGAGCAGCTGCTGGCGCAGTTTGAGGGCACGGCCCGCGCCACCCAAGCGCCCGAGCGCGGCCGCAGTGGGCTGGACTTGCGCACCTACGGCATCGGGGCGCAAATTTTGCGCCACTGCGGGGTGCACAAAATGCGCCTGCTGGGTGCGCCCCGGCGCATGCCGAGCATGACCGGCTACGGGCTGGAAGTGAGCGGTTTTTTGAACAAAGGACATTGAGATGCTGGGTGCAGACAAAGGCCGGGCCGCCGCGCTCGACGGCCAGGGCTTGCGCGTTGCGCTGGTGCAGGCGCGCTTCAACCTCGACGTGACCGACGCGCTGGCCCAAGCCTGCCGTGCCGAGTTGCTGCGCCTGGGCGTGACCCCCGAGCAGATCGAGCAGGTGCAAGTGCCGGGCGCGCTCGAGCTGCCGCTGGCGCTGCAGGCGCTGGCCGCCAGCGGGCGCTTCGACGCGCTGGTGGCGCTGGGCTGCGTGATTCGGGGCGAAACCTACCACTTCGAGCTGGTCTGCAACGAGAGCGCAGCCGGCATCAGCCGGGTGGCGCTGGACCACCGCATTGCGCTGGCCAACGCCGTGCTGAGCACCGAAAACCTGCAGCAAGCGCAAGCGCGCCAAGTGGACAAAGGGGTGGACGCGGCCCGGGTGGCGGTAGAAATGGCGCGCCTGCTGCTGCAGTGGGGGCGCGCATGACCGCCCCCGCGCATGCGGCGGTGGGCCCTGCACCAGCCCCGGAGGCCCCCAAGCCGCGCAAGGCAGCCGACAAATCGGCGCGCACCCGGGCGCGCGAATTTGCCGTGCAAGCGCTCTATCAGCATCTGGTCGGGCGCAACGCCGCGGCCGAGATCGACGCCTTCACGCGCGAGCTCAGCGGTTTTCATAAGGCCGACAGCGTGCACTACGACGCGCTGCTGCACGGCTGCATCGCCAGCGCGCCCGCGCTCGACGTGGCGCTGGAGCCGCTGCTCGACCGGCCGTTGGTCGAGCTGTCGCCGATCGAGCACGCGGTGCTGTGGATCGGGGCCTACGAGCTGCAGCACTGCCTCGACGTGCCTTGGCGCGTGGTGCTCAACGAGTGCATCGAGCTGGCCAAATCTTTTGGCGGCACCGACGGCCACAAGTACGTCAACGGCGTGCTCAACCAGCTGGCGCCGCAGTGGCGCAGCGCCGAGGTGCAGCGCGACGCCGCCCGCCCCAACCGCAGCCCCCCACCGGCGCCTGTGCGCCCGCTGCCGGCGCCATCTGCCTGAAGCCGCACAGCCATGTCTCAACCCTTTCACTGGCCGGTGCGCGTCTATTGGGAAGACACCGACGCCGGCGGCATCGTTTTTTACGCCAATTACCTCAAGTTTTTCGAGCGCGCCCGCACCGAGTGGTTGCGCAGCCTCGGGCTGGAGCAGCAGCGCCTGCGCGAGCAGACCGGGGGCGTGTTCGTGGTCAGCGAGACCGCGCTGCGCTACCAGCGCCCGGCGCGGCTCGACGATTTGTTGCAAGTGAGTGCGCGCGTCACGGAACTCGGGCGCGCCGCCCTGACACTGCACCAAGAGGCGCGCCTGTGGCCGCCGCAGCCCAGCCAGGCCGCCGCCCCGCATGAGCCCACGGTGGCCGAGCTGCTGTGCGAGGCCACCATCCGCATTGGCTGGGTCGATGCCGCCACGCTCAGACCGCTGCGGCTGCCGCCGGCCTTGGTCCATTTGCTGAATCAATCATGAAACCGGATTTTTCCGTCATCCAACTGATGCTCGAAGCCACCTGGGTGGTGCAGGCGGTGGTGCTGTTGCTCATCCTGGCCTCGATCCTGAGCTGGGCGGCGATTTTTCGCAAAGGTCTGCTGCTGCGCCGCGTGCAACGCCAAAGCGACGAGTTCGAGCGCGATTTCTGGTCTGGCGGCCAGCTCAACGAGCTCTACCAAGCGGCGCTGCAACGCGCTGCCGATGCCAGCCCGACCGAGCGCATCTTTGCCAGCGGCATGCGCGAGTTCCACAAGCTGCGCGACCGCCGCGTCAGCCAGCCCGACGCGCTGCTCGACGGCGCCCGCCGCGCCATGCGCGCCAGCCTGCAGCGCGAGGTCGATGCGCTCGAGGCCAATATGTCGTTCTTGGGCTCGGTGGGCTCGGTGGCGCCTTACGTGGGTTTGTTTGGCACCGTCTGGGGCATCATGCACGCCTTCACCGGCATCGGCGCCATGGCGCAGGTGACGCTGGCTGTGGTCGCGCCAGGCATCGCCGAAGCGCTGGTGGCCACTGCCATCAGCCTGTTTGCCGCCATCCCGGCCGTGGTGGCCTACAACCGCTTTGCGCACGACATCGACCGCGCCGCCAACCGCATGGAGAGCTTCATCGACGAGTTCTCCAACATTTTGCAGCGCAACGTCGCCACCCAAGGCCAACCGGGGGCCACTGCTCCGGCGGCGCCGGCGGGCGGGCGCTGAGCACACGGAGCACCGCGCACCATGCCCGCCGTCGCCACCCGAGGCCGAGGCCGCCGCACCATGAGCCAGATCAACATGGTGCCGTTCATCGACGTGATGCTGGTGCTGCTGATCATTTTTATGGTGACGGCCACCTTGATCGTCCCGGGGCAGATCGAGCTGCCCGGCGTTGGCCAAGCCGCGCGCCAACCCGAGCGCTTCATCCATGTGGTGATCGACGCCCAAGGGCAGATCGAGCTGCGCGACAGCACCGCCACCGGCCCAGCGCAGGCGCTGACGCTGGAGCAGCTGCCGGCCCAGGTGCTGGCCCTGCAAGCCGCTGCCGCCACTGCGCCCGCGGATGCGGCCGCAGCGCCCGCACCCGCAGCGGCGCCGGTGATCATCAGCGCCGACCGCAGTCTGCGCTACGAAACGGTGATCGAGGCCATGGACGCTTTGCAGCGCGCCGGGGTGGCGCGCATTGGGCTGGCGGTGCAAGAAGCCACGCCCTGAAAACCGCCCCGAGCCCAACTTGTCCGCGCGGGATGCACGCAACCCCACCCGACCTCAACCCCCCGGCCCCCGGCCGCTGGCGCCTGCCGCTGGCCTTGGCGCTGGCGGCGCATGCGCTGCTGCTGTTGGCCTTGAGCGCCAGCGTCAACTGGCAGCGCGAGCCCGCCGTGCAGGCGGTGCAGGCCGAGCTGTGGGCGCAACTGCCGCAGGCGGCTGGGGCGCCAGCTGCGCCAGCGCCCGTTGCAGCCCCACCTGCGGCCCCACCCGCGCCCGAGCCACCGGTTGCGCCACCGCTGCCTCTGCCGCCACCACCAGAGCCGCCGCCGCCGCCGCCGCCACGGCCAGCACAGCCACCGCCACCGCCACCACGGCCAGCGCCGCCAGCGCCCGCGCCCACGCCGCCCCCAGTCCGTGCGCCGGCCCCGGCGCCAGCGCCCAACCCGGCGGCCATCGCCCTCGAGCAGCAGCGCGAGCGCGAGCGGCTCGAGCAGCGCCAGCAGCTACAGCGCGCCGCCGAGCAAGCGCGCCAGGCCGAACAAGCCCAACGCCAGCAGCGCGAACAGGAAGCCCAGCTCGAGGCCGAGCGCCTGCGCAACATCGAGCGCATCATGGGCCGGGCGGCGGCCACTGCGGCACCGGCTGCGCCCACTGCACCCGGTACGGCCGCCGTTGCAGCCGGCCCCTCACCCGGCTACGCCAGCCGGTTGGCGGCGGCGATACGGCCGAACATCGTTTTCACCGATATCCTCAGCGCCAATCCGCGCGCTGAGGTCGAGTTGCGCGCGCTGCCCGATGGCACCATCCTGAGCGCCCGCTTGCTGCAATCGAGCGGCCATGCCGGCTGGGATGCGGCGGTGTTGCGGGCGATCGAACGCACGGGGCGCCTGCCCCGCGACGTCGATGGCCGCGTGCCTAGCGTGCTCATCTTGGGCTTTAGGCCGCAAGACTGAGGGTCTGGGCGCAACGATGTTATGGGGGTGGGCTCGTATCGGCCAAACCGTGGCGCTGCATCCAGTAACGCAGCTTGGCCAAGGTCCAGCCGAGCTGGCGCGCGGTGCGCGACTGGTTCCAGCGGTGCTGGTTCAGCCAAGCCTGCAGTTGCTCGCGGGTGGGGGCGTGTTCGTCGGGGCTTTCTGCGGGTGCTGCAGCCGCCGCAGTTGCCGTGTGTAAGGCGCTGGGTGGCGGCGTCCCGACGGCCTCGACCTCTAGCACGGGGCCGGGGTGCAGCGCCAGCGCGCGCTCGAGCAGATTTTCCAGTTCGCGCACGTTGCCAGGGAACGGGTGGCGGGCCAGGCGCGCCAACGCCGCTGCGCTGAGCACCGGGGTGCTGTGGTGGCCGCTGCGTTCGCTCAGGCGCTGCAGCAGCACGGCGGCCAGTTCGGGCAGGTCGGCAAGGCGCTCGCGCAACGGCGGCAAGTGCAGGTCGATGACGTTGAGGCGGTAATACAGGTCTTGCCGGAAGCGCCCTTCGCGCACGGCCACCGCCAGGTCGAGGTGGGTGGCGCTGACCAGCCGCACATCGGTGGCTTCGTCGTCGGTGGCGCCGAGGCTGCGCACGCGCCGCTCTTGCACCGCACGCAGCAGCTTGACTTGCATGGCCAGCGGCAGATCGCCGATTTCATCCAAAAACAAGGTGCCGCCTGCCGCCGCCTGAAAGTAGCCCTCGCGGTGCGCGTTGGCGCCGGTATAGGCACCTTTGCGCACGCCAAAGAATTCGGCTTCGAGCAGGGTGTCGGGGATGGCGCCGCAGTTGACGGCGACGAAGGGCCCGCCAGCGCGGTGGCTGCAGCGGTGCAGCGCGCGCGCCACCAGCTCTTTGCCAGTGCCCGATTCGCCCAGCACCAGCACCGGCGCCATGCTGCGCGCCACCCGCTGCACGCGCTCGCGCAGCGCACACATGGCGGGGCTGGAGCCTACCAGCGGTGCCAGGTCGGGGTCGGTCGGCTCCGATTTTTCGCCCTGGTCGTCACTTGGCCCAGCAGCGGGAGCCGGGCTGGGCCGGGGTTCGTCAGTCGCAGGCTCTGATTCCTCACCCCGGCCCAGCCCGGCCCCCGCTGCAGGCTGGGACACGGCGGCGTTGCAGGGCGGCAGCGCGGCTTGCAGGGCGTTGGCCACGGCGGCGCGCAACTGCGCCGGCTCGACCGGCTTGGTCAGGTAGTCGAAGGCGCCGGCTTTGAGCGCTTGCACCGCGTTCTCGGCCGAGCCGTAGGCGGTGACGACGATGGTTTTTTCTGCGCGCCCCGCTTGGGCCAGTTCGCGCACCAGCTCCAGCCCCAAGCCATCGGGCAGGCGCATGTCGGTGATCAGGGCATCGAAGCGCTGTGTGGCCAGCAGCGCGCGCGCCTGTGCCAGATCGCTGGCCGCGGCGACCCGGTGCCCGCTTTTGCTCAGCGTCAGCTCGTAGAGCGTGAGCAGGTCGGGTTCGTCATCGACGACCAGCAGATGGGGTGGGGTGCTCGGTGGGGGCAGTTTCATTTCAGACGCTGGGGTGTTGGGGCGGCGCGGCCGAATGCACCACGACCAGCGGTTTGAGCAGCAGGTGGCGCATCTCGAGCAAGCGGTTGATGATCGACGCCGTGAGCACATGGCCGCTGCGCAGGATGAGCTTGTGCCTCTTGGTTCAAAATTGGCGCGGCCAGCACCATGCCGGCTTCTAGGCCCTCCAGCGCCAAGGCGCGGCCGCTCGGGTGTTCGGGCGTTGCGGTGCGGGCTGGGGTGTCGCGCAGGATCGAGGCCGACAGGGGCGAGTCGGCAGGGGGTTCGGCGGCGCTCAGGCCCAGATAGTGGACGGCAGGCTGGGCAATGAAGGCTTCGGTCAGCGCTTGTTCGATGGCTTCTTGCAAGGCAAAGGCGCTGGCTGGCTTGGCGAGGTAGCCATTGATGTCGAGCGCAATCGACTGCAGCACCAGGTCTTGCTCGGCGTGCGACGACAGCAGCACGATGCGCGTCTGCGGCCCAGCCGGGGTTTGGCGCGAACGGATCAGGCGCACCAGCTCCAGTCCGCTGGACTGGCCCAGATCGACGTCGGTGATCACCAGCCCATAGCGGGCGTACTCGAGGCAATGCAGGGCCTGTTCGACGCTGGCCGCGGTCTCGACGCGCCCGAGCCGCAACTGGCGCAGCAGTTCGGCATAGGTGGCGCGCTGGAAGTCTTCGTCTTCGACCAGCAGAATGTCAACCTCAGGCGCACTGGACGTGCGCCGTTTGAGGCTGCCGGGGTGCCAGCGCGCCACCCAGTCGGGCAGGGCTTCGGCCGGCATGGGCTTGGCGATCAGGTAGCCTTGGGCGATGTCGCAGCCCATGGCCTTGAGCATTTCCCACTGCTGGGGGGTTTCGATGCCTTCGGCGGTGCTCTTGAGCTTGAGTTTGCGCGCGATATCGAGGCTGGACTCGACCACGATGCGTGTGGTTTCGTGCTGGACCGCCGTTCTGACGAAAGATTGGTCGATCTTGAGTTCGGTAAACGGCACCCGGGTCAGTTGCTGCAGCGCCGAGTAGCCGGTGCCGTAGTCGTCGATCGACAGCCCGAAGCCGCGCAGGCGCAGCCGCGTCAGGTTTTCTAGGCTGGGCCCGACGGCTTGCATGGCCGCCGATTCGGTCACTTCTAGGATCATGCTGCTGAGCGGAAACCCGTGTTTGGACACGACTTCGACGATGCGCTCGGCCAGTTCGACACGGCCCAGCGAGCTGAGCGAGAGGTTGACCGACAGCGTCAGTGCCAGACCACGCTGGTGCCAGGTTTGGCCTATGGCGGCCGATTGGGACAGCACGATCCACGTCAGGTGGTCCATCAGGCCGTGGCTTTCGACCGCAGCCAGAAACGCCCCCGGTGCCAGCAGACCGCGGTGTGGGTGGTTCCAGCGCACCAGCGCCTCGACGCCGACGACGCGGCCGCTGTCCATCTCGACCTTGGGTTGAAAGTAGGGCACGAACTCGCCTTTTTTCAGGCCCGCGGCGATTTCATCGCGCTCGACCGCGGGTGCCGCCGCGTTGGCAGGGCGTGGCTTGTGGAGCGCAGACGCTTGGTGGAGCGCCAGCAAGTCGAGCAGCTTGCTGCGCGAGGGCGGTTTGGCCATGTCACCCAAGATCGGCAAGCGGTAGGCTTGGGCCATGGCAAAGACCGAATCGCGCATGGCGGCGTCGAGCTGGCTGACCAGTATGATCGACGGCAGGCTGGGCAAGCCGGCCATTTGCCGCAACAGGGCCATGCCGTCCATCTCGGGCAGGTCGAGGTCGCAGAGCAGGACGTCGGTCGGTGGCGACTGGGCCTGCAACATCTCGAGCGCGGCCCGCCCGTGTTCGGCTTGCGTGATGTGGCGCGCCCCGATGCGCGTCAGCAGGGCCACCAAGCTGGCGCGCTGCGTGGGCTCGTCTTCGACGATCATGAAGCGCAGTCGCTCGATCTCAGATTGGTTCATGCTTGATTTCCCTGGCTGCAGTAGTGGCTATTGTGCATCCAGATCTAAGTCGGCAGCTCGGGTTCGAGTTGAGCCGCCGCCTCTTTCCAAGCCGCCAGCGCCGCTTCTATGGCGTTCCAGTCCTGTTCCTTGGCCGCCTGCTCCAGCGCCAAGCTGGCGTTGCCCAGCGGGTCGGCGCCGATCATCAGCGCCGCGCCCCGGGTGCGGTGCGCCAAGTGCGCCAGCGCGGTGGCATCGCGGGCTGCAGCCGCACGCCAGAGGGCTTCGGCGTCGGCTTGGTGCGCGGCCCGAAAGCGCAGCAACAGCGTGCGCTCCAGCGCCAGATCGCCACCCGACAGTTCGCGCAGGGCCCCGCGCCTGAGCGCCGGGGGGTGCGTGGGCGGTTGCGCAGGTGGGGCAGTTGGGCCATCGGCTGCTGTGGAATCCGCAGGCGCGGCGGCGCCGTCAGCTTGTGGCGCGTCCTGGGGCAGCAACTGCTCGAGCTTTTGTTGCAGCAACAGCAGGTTGCTCGGTTTGACCAAGATGTCGTCGGCGCCGGCGGCGGCGCAGTCGGCGCTGGAGTCATACAGGGCGTTGGCGGTCCAGGCCAGTATGGACAGGCGCACGCGGCCCGTGGCCGCTTCGCGGCGGCGGATCTCGCGCATCAGCTGGTAGCCGTCCATGTCGGGCATGTGGCAGTCGGTGATCAACAGGCCGTAGCGCTCGCACTCCCACAGGCGCAAGGCCTCATGGCCGTCGTTGGCTTGGTCCGAGGCGTAGCCCAGCGTCTGCAGTTGCGCGCTCAGCAGGTCGCGGTTGCTCGGGTGGTCATCGACCAGCAGCACCAGGCGCCCGGCAGCGCGCTCCCGCGCCCGGTCGGCGGGCGTGAAGGCGCAGGCGGCAGGTGCGCTACCGCGCCTGGGCTGCCACGCAGCGGCCGGGCTGGCTTGCAGCTCCCCGGCGCTCAGGATGGGCAAGTCCAGCGTCAGGCTCAGGGTCGTGCCCACGCCCGGCGTGCTCTGGAGTTCGAGCTCGGCGTGCATCAGGTCGGCGAGGCGGCGGCAAATCGCCAGCCCCAAGCCGCTGCCGCCATAGCGCCGCGTGGTTTGCGCATCGCCTTGGGAAAAGGGTTGGAACAGCGTGGCCTGGACTGCGGGCGCGATGCCGATGCCGGTGTCGGTCACCGACAGGCGCACGCGCTCGGTGGCGCCTTGGAGCTGCACGCGTTCCGCTTTGAGCGTGACTTGGCCGGCGTGGGTGAACTTGACGGCGTTGGAGAGCAGGTTGTTCAGGATTTGGTGCAGCCGCAAGCGGTCAGTGCAACAGGCGCACGCCTTTGCTCGAGGACAATTTGCGAAAGCTGTCGGCGCTGAGCTCGATCAGTTCGCTGATTGAGGTCGGCTCGGGGTGGATTTCGAGCTTGCCAGCCTCGATCCTAGAGAAGTCCAGAATGTCGTCGATGATATGCAGCAGCGCCTGGCCCGATTGCAGCGCCACGCCGAGCATGCGCTGGGCTTCGTGGTCCAGCGCGCGCAGGCCGAGCAGCTCCAGCATGCCGAACAGGGCATTGAGCGGGGTGCGTATCTCGTGGCTCATGGTGGCCAAGAATATGTCTTTGACTTGCGACAGGCGCTGCGCCTCCAGGCGCGCCAGTTCCAGTTCGGCAGTGCGCTCGGTCACGCGCCGCTCTAGGCTGTGGTTCAAGGCCTCGATGGCGTCGGCGTCGCGCTGGCGCTCGATCGCCAGCCCAGTCAGGCGCGACCAGTCGTCTAGGTACTCGAGCTCAGACGCGGTCGGCGTGCGCGGGCTGCGGTAATAGACGGCGAAGGCACCCAAGACTTGGGTGCTGCCGCTGCGCACCGGGGTGGACCAGCAGGCCCGCAGCCCCAGTGGCAGGGCCAGAGCGGCGAAATCGGCCCACAGCGGGTCGGTGCCGATGTCGCTGACGATCACCTGCTGGTTCCGGTGCAACGCGGTGCCGCACGAGCCCACTTGCGCTCCGATCTGCAGCCCATCGATGGCACGCACAAACTCGGCCGGCAGGCTGGGTGCGGCGCCGTGGTGCAGGTGCACACCTTCGGGGTCGAACAGCAGGATCGAGCACAGCGCGTCGGGCATCAGCGCCTCGACTTCGTGCGCAATGGTCTCGAGCACCGCGCTCAGGGGCTGGTTGCTGCTGATGGCGTCGAGCACGTGGTTTTCGGCCTGCTGCCGCCGCTGCTTCTGCTGCAGTTGCGCCGTGCGCTCGCGCACGCGCTGCGGCGCGCTCGAGGCTGACGTCGCGCAACACCAGCACCACGCCGCTGGTCTGCTGCTCGGCGCCCCGTATGGGGGCGGCGGTGGTGGTGATCGGCCATTCGTGGCCGTCGCGCCCCAGCAGCAGCCGGTGGTTGCTCAGCCCAACGCTGCTGCCGCTGCTCAGTACCTGTGCAACCGGCAAATCGACCGCCGCGCGGCTGTGCTCGTCGATGAGGTGCAACACAGTGGCCAGGGGCTGGCCTTGGGCGGCGGCGAAACCCCAGCCGCTGAGGCGTTCGGCGACGGGGTTCATCAGGCTGACGCGGCCCTGGGTGTCGGTCGCCACCACCGCGTCGCCGATCGAGTTCAGCGTCGTCGCCAGCGTTTGCTCGCTGGCCGCCAGCGCGCGCCGGCCGGCCTCATTGGCGCGCAGTTGGCGCCGAATGAACCAGAAGGTGGTCAGCAGCAGGGCGGCGATCAGCAGCGCGAGCAGGGCGTAGGCATAGGCGTTGATCGCTTGGGCGCGGTCATGCTTGGTCTGGTGCGTGCGCAGCAGGCGCTGCTCGTGGGCCTCCATCGTATCCAGCAATTCCGCCAAGCGTACCCTAGTCTGGAGCATCGGTGTGTCGTCACTGTAGCGGCGCGCCGCCAGTTCACCCGCGCTCAGGCGCAGTTCGATGATGCGCTCCGACATGGCGCGCCGTTGATCGAGCAGCTCGCGGATCTGATGCCAGACCTCTTGCTGTGCGGCATTGCCCTGCGTCAGTTCCCGCAGCCTTTGGAGTGCTTGGCCACGGTGCACCCGATGGACGTCGAGGTGGGGCAGCAGCGTCTGGTCACCCGTGATGATGAAGTTTTGCCGCTTGACGTCGATGTGCAGGGTGTGCACATTGATTGCGTTCAGGGTATCGAGCACCTCTTGGGCGTGCTCCACCTGCTTCTCCAAGGTCTGCGCGTGGCGCGTGAGCTGCAAGGCGGTGTAGGCCAGCACCAGCAGCACCAGCACCACGCCGGCAAAAATGAGCGTGATTTTGCTCTCAAACGGTGTACTAGGTTTCATGATATGCATAGTTAAGTCAAATTTAGCAGGCTAAAGGGCGCAGCATACGCCTTATGGCCCGCCAGCGCTGGCCGGGGCAGCAAAGCGCAGCACAAAGGCATGGCCTTGGGACTCGGCGCGGTCGGCGCGCCAGTAGTCGAGTTGGGCCCCGTGGCGCTGGCACAACTGGCGCGCCAGGTACAGCCCGAGCCCGCTGGAGCGGCTGTGCGAGGAGTTGAAGGGCTCGAACAGGTGCGCTTCGACCTCGGCCGGCATCGGTGGGCCGGGGTTCCAGGCCTCGAGCTGTACGCCCTCGCTGCCGTGCCGGGTGGCGAGCTGCAGTGGCTGCGGGCTGTCGGCGGCATGGCGCAGCGCGTTGTCGAGCAGGTTGACCAACACCCGGCGCAGGTGCTCGGCCTCGAAGGCGACCGTGGCTTGGGGGGCGCCGGGCAGCCATTCGAGCTGGGCCTGCGGGTTGAGCGCCAGCCACTCGGCCAGCAGGGCGGCGACGGTCGGGTCCAAGCTCAAGCTCGGGCTGCTGCCGTCGGGGCGCAGCGGTTGCCGGGCCAGCTCCAGAATGTCATCGACGGTGCGGCTCAGGCGTTTGGCGTTGTGCCCGATCATCAGGCTCAGGCGTTGCTGCGCCGGCTGCAGGGCTTCTTCGGCCAGCAGCGCGTTGGCTTGGCTGATGGCGGCCAGCGGGTTGCGGATTTCGTGCGCCACCGCCGCCGACACCCGGCCCATGGCCGCGAGCTTTTCAGTGCGGATGCGGGCCTCGATGTCGCGCAGGCTTTCCATAAATATGACGCAGGTGGGCTGCGCTGGGCTGCCCGGCGCCGGCCAGTTGAGGTGGGCGCGCAGCTGCACCTGCAGGGGCTCCCCGCTTGGCCTCGGTAGGCGCATGGTGCAGCTCGTGTGGCTGCCCTGTAAAAGCAGGGCGCGGGCCCAACTCGACAGCAAGGGCCAAGCCGGCAGGGTGGGCAAAAGCGGGTAGGGTGGCTGCTCGCCGGCCGCGCCCAGCATGGCGCAAGCGGCCGGGTTGGCGTGCCAGATCTGGCCGCGCGCATCGATCACCAGCACGCCCTCGCTCAGTCCGGTGGCGATGATCTGGTTCACCTGCGCCTGCGCGTCGGCCATGGCGCGGTGGCTGCTGGCTTGGGCTTGCTCGCGCCCCAAGCGCTGCGCCAGCTGGTGCACCAGCAGTGCCACCAAGAACAAGCCCGCGCCGCTGATGGCGCCTTGGGCATAGGTGGCGGCGTGCTGCGGCCGCAGCAGCTCTCCGGCCACGGCATCGAACAACAACACCAGGGTGGCAAAGGCCGCGCTGCCCAGTGCCAGCCGCAGCGGCCCGAGCACCGCCGCGAGCAACACCGGCAGCACAAACAGCGGCATGTAGTTCACGCTGCCGCCGTGTGTCCATTGCAGCAGGCCAAAAAAAGCCAGATCGACCCACAGGGTCAGCAGCCAGCCCGGGGCCCAGAACGAATCGGCTTGGGCCGGGTGGCTCCAGCGCAGCACGGCAGCGGTAGAAACGAGGTAGGCTGCGCACAGCAGCAGCAGCCACAGCGGCGCCTGGCCCTGGGCTTGGGCCCAAGCCAGCCAAGCCAGCAATCCGAGGGCCACCAGCAGCCGCGCCGCCATGAAGTAACGCCACAGCCGGGCACTCGATTCGGTCGTGGTCTCGAAGTTGAACGCGCTGGGCACAGGCGGTTCAGGGGCCGGCACAAACCAGGTCGGGGCAAAACCCGTAGCGTCAGCCGCCGCGCTGGCTTTAGCCTTCGACGCGCTGGCGGTGTTCGTGGTCACAGTAGTGCCCCAGCGCCCCTGGGGTGGCCTCGCTCAGCGGCAGGTGCAGGCCGCAGTGGTGGCACTGCACCATCTGGACCGGGGCGGCCAGAGTCTGTTCCTGCTGTTTGCGTGCCGCCGCTTGCGCCTGCGCCGCCTGGTGTTGCTCACGCTCGCGCAGGCGCTGGCGCCGCTTGTGGCGCCAGATGAAAAACGCCAGCACCAGCACCAGCGCGACCAAGGCGTACTTCATACCGGCACCCGCTGCAACAGCACTTCGAGCACGAAGCGCGAACCCACATAGCCCAGCAGCAGCAGGCCCGCTGCCAGGTAGAGCATGCGCGCCGCACGCCAACCCCGCCAGCCGTAGCGCCAGCGCCCCAGCAGCAGCACCCCCAGCACAACCCAGGATAGCAGGGTAAAAACGGTCTTGTGCGTCCAAGCCCAGCCGCTGGCGTGCAGCAGCCACGAGAAATAAACCCCGGCAAACAAGGTGAGGGTGAGCAACGCAAAGGCGGCACCGACGAAGCGAAAGGTGATGCGCTCAAGCATCAGCAGCGGCAGGGCCTGGTTGGAGGGCTGGCCGCTGCGCATCTGCTGCTCGCTGCGTTGCATCATCCAGGCGTGTGCCACCGCCACGCCCAGCAAACCGTAAGAGGCCACACCAAAGGCCCAGTGCAGCGGCAGCCAGCCCGAGAGCAGGGCAGGGTAAGTCTGCCCCGGAAACAGCAGCGCCAGCAACACCGCTGGGGCGCCCAGGCCGGCCAAAGTCCAGCGCGTGGCCAGTTGCGGGTAGAGCCGGGTTTCGATTGCATACACCGTGAGCACCAGCCAAGCCGTGACCGACAGCGTGGTGGCAAAGCCAAAGCGCGCCGGTGTGACGGCGAGCGCCGCCAGCAGCGCCAGCCCATGCAGCAACCACACCGCCAGCATCAGGCCGCTGGTGGGTCCACGCCCGAGCCGCTGCGAGCCCCAGGCCAGCACGAGGTAGCCCAGCGCCGCACCCACCGCGGGCGCAGTGCTCCACCAAGGGCTTGTGGCGAGTATCATGCTCGGAGTTTAAACCCAGCCCACGATTGCCCGCATGGCCTCAGCCCTTACCGAAAAACTCTCACGCCTGGTCAAAGAGCTGCGCGGCCAGGCGCGCATCACCGAAGACAACGTTGCCGACATGCTGCGCGAGGTGCGGCTGGCGCTGCTCGAGGCCGACGTGGCCCTGCCGGTGGTGCGCGACTTCATCGCCCGCGTCAAGGCCAAAGCGCTGGGCGCCGAGGTGGTGGGTTCGCTCACGCCGGGGCAGGCGCTGGTGGGCATCATCCACAAAGAACTCGCGGCCACCATGGGCGCCGATACGGCCGGCGAGCTCAATCTGGCGGCGCAACCGCCGGCGGTGGTGCTCATGGCCGGTTTGCAAGGCGCGGGCAAGACCACCAGCACCGCCAAGCTGGCGCGCCACCTGATCGAGCGGCGCAAAAAGAAAGTGCTCACGGTCTCGGGCGACGTCTATCGCCCCGCCGCCATCGAGCAGCTCAAGACCGTGACGGCGCAGGCCGGCGCCGAGTGGTTCCCGAGCACGCCCGAGCAGAAACCGCTCGACATCGCCCTTGCCGCGCTCGACTACGCGCGCAAACACCACTTTGATGTGCTGCTGGTTGACACCGCCGGCCGGCTAGCCATCGACGCCGTCTTGATGGCCGAAATCCAGGCCCTGCACGCCGCGCTCAAACCCATCGAAACCCTGTTCGTGGTCGATGCCATGCAGGGCCAAGACGCGGTCAACACCGCGCGCGCCTTCAAAGACGCGCTGCCGCTCACCGGCATCGTGCTCACCAAGCTCGATGGCGACGCCCGCGGCGGCGCGGCGCTGTCGGTGCGCGCCGTGACCGGGGTGCCAATCAAGTTTGCCGGCGTGAGCGAAAAGCTCGACGGCCTCGAGGCCTTCGACGCCGAGCGCCACGCCGGCCGCATTTTGGGCATGGGCGACATCGTGGCGCTGGTCGAGCAGGTCACGGCCGGGGTCGATGTGGCGCAGGCGCAGGCCTTTGCCGCCAAGGTCAAGAGCGGCGCCAGCTTCACGCTCGAAGATTTTCTGGAGCAGATCCGGCAGATGAAAAAAATGGGCGGCCTGGCGGGCCTGATCGACAAACTGCCCAGCCAGCTCTCGGCCAAAGCCGGTGTCGCCGACATGGACCGGGCCGACAAAGAGGTGCGGCGCAAAGAAGGCATCATCTGCAGCATGACAGCGGCAGAACGGCGCAAGCCCGAACTCATCAAAGCCACACGCAAGCGCCGCATCGCCGCCGGGGCCGGGGTGCAGGTGCAGGAAGTGAACCGGCTGCTCAAGGAGTTCGAGCAGATGCAGGGCATGATGAAAAAAATGAAAGGCGGCGGCCTGATGAAGATGATGAAGCAGTTGGGCGGCATGGGCGGCGGCGGGCTGGGCGGCATGGGCCTGCCCAAGTTTCCGGGGCAGCGCGGCTAGGCGGCACCACCACAGGAGCGGCTTTGGATCCCAATCTGGCGGCAACGATGGCAGGCAGCGGCTGGGGCGCGCTGTTGTGGGCCGAGGCGCTGCTGGGCGCGCTGGCCTTGGCGCTGGCGCTGGCCATGCGGCCTTGGCGGCTGCTCGCCGGCGGGGCGCTGATCTCGCCCGTGCTGGGCACCTTGGCCTTGCTGCCGGCCTTGTGGCTGGTGCCGCAGCACCTGCCGGTCGGGCTGCCGGTGCAGTTTTCTGGCGCCTGCCTGGTGCTTTTGATGCTGGGCTGGCCGCTGGCTGTGCCGGTGCTGGCGCTGGTGGGGGTGCTGGTATGGCTGCTGGGCGACGCTGGCGCAGCCAGTGCGCTGTCGCAGTGGTTCTGGATGGGGCTGGTGCCGGCGACGCTGGCGTTTTTCATCGGTGCCGCCATCCGGCACTGGCTGCCGCCACACATCTTCATCTACACCTTGGGGCGCGGTTTTTTGGGCACGGCGCTGGCGGTGTTCGTGGCCGGGGTGCTGTTTGAGCTCGCACACACCATGACCGGTTCGCACGATTTTGTGCAAGCCGTGGTGGCGCGCTGGCTCATGGCCTGGGGAGACGCCTTTATCACCGGCATGCTGGTGGCGGTGTTTGTGGCCTTCGCGCCGCAGTGGCTGGCCACGTGGTCGGATGCGCGCTATTTGCATCCCCCAAGCAACAACAAGCCCTAGATTCCCTGCCTGCCCCTTCGAGGACGCCCGCCATGAACCCCTCTTTGCTCTCGCAGCGCTTGCTGGCCCTGTTTGCGGCCGCTGCGCTGGTGTTCAACTTTCCGCTCATCGCCTTGTGGGACAGCAGCGTCAAGTGGTGGGGCATTCCGCTGTTTGCGCTGGCCATGTTCACGCTCTGGGCGCTGCTGATCGCGCTGCTGGCCTGGCTGGTCGAGCGCAGCCCCGACTAGGCTGCATCCCCTCAGCCACACGCCAGCCCAAGCGCCCGCCGACCCACCCAGCCCCAGAGCCCAGGCCCCGCCCACCTCCTAAAAACTGGCCCCACGCCCCATGTCGCCCCTGCTGGTCATCGCGGTTGCCACGGCGTATATGCTGCTGCTGTTTGCGCTCGCTTTTTACGGCGACCGGCGCGCGGCCCAGGGGCGCTCCTTGGTCGGCAGTGCCTGGGTCTATGCGCTGTCGCTCGCGGTCTATTGCACCGCTTGGACCTACTTTGGCAGCATCGGCCGCGCCGCCACCGATGGCCTGTGGTTTTTGCCCATTTATCTGGGGCCGACGCTGGCCATGATCTTGGGTTGGGTGGTGGTGCGCAAGATGATCCGCATCGCCAAGACCTACCGCATCAGTTCGATCGCCGATTTCATCTCGAGCCGCTACGGCAAAAGCCCGGGGCTGGCGGCGGTGGTCACGCTCATCATGGTGGTCGGCATCGTGCCCTACATCGCCTTGCAGCTCAAGGGCATTTCGATCGCCTACGGGGTGCTCACAACGCCGCTGGGCCAGCCCTTGCCCGAGCCGCAGCTCTGGTGGCTCGACGGCACCTTTTACCTGGCGCTGGCGCTGGCCGGTTTCACCATCGTCTTTGGTGCGCGCCAGCTCGACAGCAGCGAGCGCCACGAGGGCATGGTGGCGGCGATCGCGCTCGAGTCGCTGGTCAAGCTGCTGGCGTTCGTGGCCGTGGGCCTGTTCGTGAGCTTCGTGCTCTTTGACGGCGTGGGCGACATCTTTGCCCGCGCCGCCGCCGTACCCGAAATGGCTGGGTTGTTGGAGCTGGGCGATGTGGGCGATTTTGCCTACGCCCAGTGGTTTACGCTCACGCTGCTGGCGCTGCTGTCAGTGTTGTTGCTGCCGCGCCAGTTTCAGGTCATGGTGGTGGAAAACGTCGATGAGCGCCACCTCAAGCGCGCGGTCTGGGTGTTTCCGCTCTACCTGTTGCTCATCAACCTGTTTGTGCTGCCCATCGCCTTGGGCGGCATGCTCTACTTTGGCGCCCAGCCCGGCATGGCGGTGCACCCCGAGACCTTTGTGCTCGCGCTGCCGCTGGCCGAGGGCTGGCTGTGGCTGGTGCTGCTGGCTTTCATCGGCGGATTTTCGGCGGCCACCGGCATGGTGATCGTCGATGGCATTGCGGTCTCGACCATGATCAGCAACAACCTGGCCGCGCCGCTGCTGCTGCGGCTGCAGGCGCGCCTGGGGCTGGCGCTGGACTTCAAGCGTTGGCTGCTCAACATCCGGCGCGGCGCGATCGTGGGGATTTTGCTGCTGGGCTACCTCTACTTCTACCTCGCCGGCGACGCCTACGCGCTCATGGGCATCGGGCTGATCAGCTTTGCCGCCGTGGCCCAGTTTGCCCCGGCGCTGTTTGGCGGCATGTACTGGAAGGGCGGCACCCGGCACGGCGCGCTGGCCGGCTTGCTGCTCGGCTTTGGGCTCTGGTGCTACACGCTGATGCTGCCTTCGCTGGCCAAATCGGGCTGGCTCGACGACGGCTTTTTGCTCCACGGCCCGTGGGGGCTGGCCTGGCTCAAGCCCGAAGCGCTGTTTGGCCTGAGCGGGCTGGACCACCTCACACACGCGGTGTTCTGGAGCCTGCTGGCCAATGTGGGCGCGTATGTGCTGGTCTCGCTCTGGCGCAGCCCGTCGGCGCAAGAGACCAGCCAGGCGTTGCTGTTTGTCGATGTGTTCGAGCGCACCGCCAGCACCCAGCCAGTGTTCTGGCGCGGGCAGGCGCGGCTGGCCGATTTGCTGGCGCTGCTGGAGCGCATTGTGGGGCCCGAGCGCGCCCGCAGCGGCTTGGCCGAGTACGCGCAGCAGCGTGGCGTGGCCCACATCGAGCAGTTGCCCGCCGATGCGCTGCTGGTGCAGCAGGTGGAAACCCTGCTCGCCGGCGCCATCGGTAGCGCCTCGGCGCACGCCATGGTGGCTTCGGTGGTGCAGGCCGAAGCGCTCGAGGTGGCCGACGTGCTCGACATCTTGGAGGAATCCAACCGGCTGCGCCTGCACTCGCAGGAGCTGGAAGAAAAATCGCACTCGCTCGAACGCGCCACCGCCGAGCTGCGCGCCGCCAACGAGCAGCTGCAGGGGCTGGACCGGATGAAGGACGAGTTCATGTCGGCCGTCACGCACGAGCTGCGCACACCCCTGACCGCGATCCGCACCCTGTCGGAGCTGATGCGCGACGACCCCGAGCTCGCGCCCGAGCAGCGCCAGCAGTTCATCGGCATCATCGTGGCCGAGACCGAGCGCCTGAGCCGCTTGGTCAACCAGGTGCTCGACATGGCCAAGATCGAAGCCGGCCACGCCGACTGGCGGCACTGCGCGGTGGAGCTGGCGCCACTGCTGCGCCAGTCGTGCCAGACCACGGCCGAGCTGCTGCGCGACAAGGGCACCGAACTGTTGCTGGAGCTGCCCGAAGCGGGCGCGCCGCCGCTGTGGGTGCAGGCCGACCCGGACCGGCTGACGCAAGTCATGCTCAACCTGATCAGCAACGCGGCCAAGTTCGTGCCCACACCCGGCGGGCGCATCGTGGTGCGGCTGGAGCCGCGCGGCAGCACGGCCGTGGTCACGGTGCAAGACAACGGCCCCGGCGTGCCGCTAGACGACCAGCAGCGCGTGTTCGAGCGCTTTCGCCAAGGCAGCGACGGCCAGGGGCGGTTGCGCGGCACCGGGCTGGGGCTGCCGATCAGCCGCCAGATCATCGAACACTGCGGCGGCCGCTTGTGGCTGCGCAGCACGCCGGGGCAGGGGGCGTGTTTTGGCTTCGATCTGCCGCTGCGCCCGAGCTGAAGCGGCAGCGCGGCCAATGGTCTGCCACCAGCGCGGCGCGTGCAAACCAACTGCAAAACCGCCCGTTTCGGCGGCACAATCGGCTTGAGGAGACTAAAACCATGGCGCACACCCTGTTGCTCGTCGACGATGAGCCCAACATTCTGATTTCACTCGAATTTCTGATGAAACGCGAGGGCTACCAGGTGCTGCTGGCGCGCGACGGAGTCGAGGCGCTGGAGCTGTTGGCGCAGCATCGGCCCGACCTGATTTTGCTCGACGTGATGATGCCGCGCAAAAACGGCTTCGAAGTCTGCCAAGAGCTGCGCGCCAACGACGCCTTCAAATCCATCCGCATCCTCATGCTCACCGCCAAGGGCCGCGACACCGACGTGGCCAAAGGGCTGGCGCTGGGGGCCGACGCCTACATGACCAAACCCTTTTCCACCCGCGAGCTGGTGGAAAAAGTGCGCTCCCTGCTGCCGGCGGCTTGACCATGGCCAGCCACAAACCGACCGACAAGCGCCTGTGGTGGCTGCTGGGCGTGGCAGCGGCCGTTTCGGTGCTCTGGCTGCTGTTTACGCTCTGGCTCATCGGCGCCAGCCTCGAGGCCGACGAGCGCGCCACGGTCTGGGCGCTGGTGGGCGAGCGCCTGCTGCTGGTCTGCCTGACTTGGGGCGCTGGCATGGGTGTGATCGCTTGGGGCCTCAAGCGCTGGTTCGAGCACTGGATCACGCCCTCGGTGCAGCTGGCCGAAGAAGCTCAGGTGCTGCTGCGCACCGACGTGGTGCGCGAGCTGCGCCCCAAGGGCAACACCGAGACCAAGGAGCTGGCCAAGCTGTTCAATCAACTGGTGGCGCAGCGCGAGGAGTTGCGCCACCAGATGCAGGCCAAGGTGCGCGCCGCCGCGCACGACATCGAACAGGAAAAATCGCGGCTGGCCGCGCTCATGTCCGAGCTCACCCAAAGCGTGGTGGTGTGCAACCTCGACGGCCGCATCCTGCTCTACAACCAGCGCGCCCGGATGCAGTTTCGCGCCCTCTCGCCCACACCGCAACTGGCCGGCGGTGCCGAGCTCATCGGCCTAGGGCGCTCGATCTACGCCGTGTTCGACCGCAAACTGGTGGCGCACGCGCTCGAGAGCGTGCAGCAGCGCCTGCAGCGCGGGGCCGCGCAGCCCACGGCGCAGTTCGTCACCAGCACCCGCGCCGGCCAGTTGCTGCGTGTGCAGATGACGCCGGTGCGCAGCGCCCCAGCCGATGATGCCGGGGCCGACGCCAGCGGCTTCTCGCCCAGCCAACTGGCGCAACCGCTGCGCTTGGCCGGCTTTGTGCTCATGCTCGACAACATCACGCGCGAGTTCGAGGCCGAGGCCGTGCGCGAGCGCCTGGTGCTGGGCCTGACCGAAGGCAGCCGCGCGGCGCTGGCCAATATGCGCGCGGCGGTGGAGATGCTCGACTACCCCGACCTCGAACCGGCGCTGCGCGAGCGCTTTCTGACCGTGGTGCGCGACGAGGTGCAAGCCTTAAGCGCGCGCGTGCAGCGCAGCAGCAGCGAGGCGGCCGCGGTCTTTCAGAGCCGCTGGCCGCTCGAAGACATGCTCGGCAGCGACTTGCTCAGCGCCGCCGGGCGGCGCATCGAAGAAACGCTGGGCATCGCGCTCAACCAGAGCGAGGCCGACCCGAACCTGTGGCTGCGCATCGAGAGCTTCTCGATCATGCAGGCGCTGCTGTTTTTGGCGGCGCGCCTGCGCGACGAATTCGCCATCCGCCACTTCAGCCTGCGCCTGCGCCCCTCGAGCCAAGGGGCCGACAAGGCCGAGCTGGACCTGATCTGGAGCGGCGCCACGCTGAGCACCGAGACCGTGATGAGCTGGGAGATCGACCCGATGCGCATCGGCGCCGAGGCCAGCGCGCTGTCGGTGCGCGAGGTGGTCGATCGCCATGGCGGCGCCTTCTGGCTGGAGCGCGACCGCGCCAGCAACCAAGCGTGGTTCAGGTTTTTGCTGCCCACCGCAGCGGCCCAAGAGCAGCTCGACGGCGCCAATTTCGTGCGCAGCGACAGCCGGCCCGAGTTCTACGATTTCGACCTCTTTCGCGTCAGCCCGCGCAGCCAAGCGCTCGACGACGTGCGGCTGGCCGATCTGTCGTTCACCGTGTTCGACACCGAAACCACCGGCCTCAACCCGGCCGAGGGCGACGAGATCATCCAGATCGGCGCGGTGCGCGTGCTCAACGGCAAGCTGCTCAGGCACGAATGCATAGACCAACTGGTGGACCCGCGGCGCGAGATACCACCGGCATCCATCCCCATCCACGGCATCAGCCCCGACATGGTGCTGGGCCAGCCCGACATTTTTGCCGTGCTGCCGGCCTTTCACGCCTTTGCCTACGACACCGTGCTGGTGGCGCACAACGCCGCCTTCGACATGCGCTTTTTGCAGCTCAAAGAGCAGCCTAGCGGGCTGGTGTTCGACCACCCGGTGCTCGATACGCTGCTGCTTTCGGCCGTGGTGCACCCGGGGCAAGACACGCACCGACTCGAGGCCATCGCCGAGCGCTTTGGCGTGACCGTGATCGGGCGCCACACCGCGCTGGGCGACGCCATCGTAACGGCCGAAATCTTTGTGCGCCTGCTCCCACTGCTGGCCGAAAAAGGCATTCACACCCTAGGCCAGGCGCGCGCGGCGGCGCAGCAAACCTTCTATGCGCGCATCAAGTACTGAAACGGTGGCGTCCGACACTTGGCCCCCAAGTTGGCAGACGGCCGATGCGCCTTGGCCGGCCGGCGTGCTGGCCGGCATCACCGAGCGCTCGGGCGGCGTGTCGGCCGCGCCGTGGGACCGCTTCAACCTAGGCGACCACGTGGGCGACGCGCCCGCGCACGTGCACGCCAACCGCCAGCGCCTGGCCGCTGCCATCGGCTTGCGCCCGGTGTTTATGCGCCAAGTGCACGGCAGCGCGGTGCTGCACCTGCAGCACGACACCCCAGATGGCCTCACGGCCGACGCCTGCTGGACCGAGCAGCCGGGCCTGGCCTGCACCGTGCTGGTGGCCGACTGCCTGCCGCTGCTGCTGGCCACGGCCGATGGCGCCAGCGTGGCGGCGGTGCATGCCGGCTGGCGCGGTTTGGCTGGTGGTGGGGCGGATGGGGCGCATGGGGCGCAAGGGCAGGGCGTGCTGGAGGCCCTGTGTGCAGCTTGGCCGGCGGCGCAGCACCCAGAGCAGCGCGCTCAGATCGTGGTCTGGCTGGGACCGTGCATCGGGCCGCAGCGCTTCGAGGTCGGGCCTGAGGTGCGGCAGGCTTTTGTGGCGCACGACCCGGCCGCCGCCGCCTGCTTTGCCCCCCTGCCGCAGACGCCCAAATACCTGGCCGACTTGCCCGCCTTGGCGCGCCAGCGCTTGGCCGCGCTGGGTTTTGAGCGCGTCGCTGGCAACGACGGCAGCGCCCCGTGGTGCACCGCCAGCCAGAGTTCACGGTTCTTTTCGCACCGGCGCGATGGGGCTGTGCTCGGCGCCAGTGGGCGCATGGCGGCCTGCATCGGCCTGCGGGCTTGAGTCTGGCTCAGGGCTTGGGTCTGTAGCGTCTTCAAGGCTTGGGTTAGGGCTGCTGGGCTCGGGCGGCGGGACTGCGCCAGGCTCAGTCTGGCGCGAGTCGGATGTGGATGTTGCAGAGGTTTCAGCCGCCGAGCGCGCTTTGCGCCGCAACTTGCCCGTCATCAGGTAAACCATGAGGGCCAATGGCAGCAAACCGTAAAAAAACAGCGTCATAATGGCTGCAAGCACAGAACCCGTGGGGCTCGTGGCCACCGAAGCCGCCATCAGCACCACCACATAGAGCCAGGCGATGACGATTACGTACAGAAACAACATGAAGATTCCGGAAGGGTTGGGGTTCGAGGCAGGCCTTGCAACGCCGACTGTAGCGCCAAGCGGCTTGGCACCTGCGCTCGCAGCCCAACGGATCGAATCCAGGAGCACCACATGAGCAACCCCCAAAACCCGTGGCTTCAAACCGCGCAGCAGTTGCAGCAGTCGGCACTGCAGTATTGGGGTCAGCTGCTGCAGGCCAGCCCGTCCGCCGCCACTCCGGTGCCTGGAGCGGCCCCGAATGCAACCCCCTTTGCAGCGCCTTTCGCCGCCCCCTTTGCCCCTGCGGGCGGGGTCGATCTGAGCGAAATGCTCGCCCAAGTGGCGGGGCACCCGGTGCAGATCGAACCCACACGGTTGCTGCAAATCCAGAGCGATTACCTCAAAGACCTGGCGCAACTCTGGAGCCAAGGCCTGCAGGTCAAACCGCCACAAGACAAACGCTTTGCCGCGCCCGCTTGGAGCAGCAACCCGCTGTCAGCCTACGCGGCCGCGGCCTACCAGCTCAACGCCCGCACCCTGATGGCGCTGGCCGATGCGGTGCAGGCCGACGCCAAAACGCGCGCGCGCATCCAGTTTGCGGTGTTGCAGTGGATCGAAGCCAGCGCTCCGAGCAACTTTCTGGCCTTCAACGCCGAGGCGCAGCAAAAAGCCCTCGAAACCCAAGGCGAGAGCCTGAGCAAGGGCATCCAGAACCTGCTGCACGACCTCGAGCAGGGCCACGTTTCGATGACCGACGAGAGCGCCTTCGAGGTCGGCAAAAACGTCGCCACCACCGAGGGCCAGGTGGTGTTTGAAAACGAGCTGTTTCAGCTCATCCAGTACAAGCCCCTGACCGCCAAGGTACACCAGCGCCCGTTCTTGCTGGTGCCACCGTGCATCAACAAGTACTACATCCTCGATCTGCAACCCGGCAACTCGCTGGTGCGCTATGCCGTGGAGCAGGGCATGAGCACCTTTGTGGTGAGCTGGTGCAACCCCGACGCGGCGCTGGCCCACAAGACTTGGGACGACTACATCGAAGACGCGCTCATCAAAGCCATTGCTGTGGTGCGCGAGATCACGCGTGCCGAGCAGATCAACGCGCTCGGTTTTTGCGTCGGCGGCACCATGCTGGGCACGGCGCTGGCGGTGCTGGCGGCGCGCGGCGAAAAGCCGGTGGCCAGCGCCACCTTCCTCACCGCCTTCCTCGACTTTTCCGACACCGGCGTGCTCGATGTGTTCATCGACGAAAACTTCGTGCGCCTGCGCGAACAGCAGTTTGCCAACGGCGGCCTGCTGCCGGGGCGCGATCTGGCCACCACCTTCAGCTTTTTGCGCCCAACCGATCTGGTCTGGAACTACGTCGTGGGCAACTACCTCAAGGGTGAAACCCCGCCGCCCTTCGATCTGCTGTACTGGAACAGCGACAGCACCAACCTGCCCGGCCCCTACTACGCCTGGTATTTGCGCCACACCTACCTGCAAAACGAGCTTTGCAAGCCCAACGCACTCACCGTCTGCGGCCAGCCCGTCGATCTGGGGCGCATCGACATCCCGGTCTATATCTACGGCTCGCGCGAAGACCACATCGTGCCCATCGGCGGCGCCTACGCCAGCACCCAGCACCTGCCTGGCCCCAAGCGCTTCGTGATGGGGGCCTCGGGCCACATCGCCGGCGTCATCAACCCGGCCAGCAAGGGCAAGCGCAGCCACTGGGTGGGATCCACCGAGCACTTTCCGCCCCGGCTCGATGACTGGCTGGCCAGCGCCACCGAGCGCCCCGGCAGCTGGTGGACGGACTGGGCTGAGTGGCTCAAGGGCCACGCCGGTGAGCTGGTGGCCGCGCCCAAGGGCTACGGCAGCCGCAAATACAAAGCCATCGAGCCGGCTCCGGGCCGCTACGTCAAGGTCAAGGCCTGAGGCCCAAAATTTTTCACTTCAACTGCAACAGGAGAGCAAAAATGCAAGACATCGTCATCGTCGCCGCCGCCCGCACCGCCGTCGGCAAGTTTGGCGGCAGCTTGGCCAAAGTGAGTGCGCCCGAACTCGGCGCCGCCGTGATCAAGGGGCTGTTGCAGCGCACCGGCTTGGCCCCCGAGCAGGTCGGGGAAGTGATTTTGGGCCAGGTGCTGGCAGCGGGCGCGGGCCAAAATCCAGCGCGCCAAGCCATGATCAAAGCCGGTCTGGCCAAAGAAACCCCGGCCATGACCATCAACGCCGTCTGTGGCTCGGGCCTGAAGGCGGTGATGCTGGCGGCGCAAGCCATCGCCACCGGCGACAGCGAGATCGTGATCGCCGGCGGCCAAGAAAACATGAGCGCCAGCCCGCATCTGCTGCCCGCCAGCCGCGACGGCCAGCGCATGGGCGACTGGAAGCTGGTCGATTCGATGATCGTCGATGGCCTGTGGGACGTGTACAACCAGTACCACATGGGCATCACGGCCGAAAACGTGGCCAAGGCGCACGGCATCACGCGCGAGATGCAAGACGCGCTGGCCTTTGGCAGCCAGCAAAAAGCCGCTGCCGCCCAAGACGCCGGCAAGTTCAAGGACGAGATCGTGCCGGTGCTGATCCCGCAGAAAAAAGGCGATGCGCTGGTCTTTGACAGCGATGAATACCTGAATCGCAAGAGCAACCAAGAGGCGCTGGCCGGCCTGCGCCCGGCTTTCGACAAAGCGGGCACCGTCACCGCAGGCAACGCCTCGGGCATCAACGACGGCGCCGCCGCGGTGCTGGTGATGTCGGCGGCCAAGGCGGCGGCGCTGGGCCTGACGCCACTGGCCACCATCCGCAGCTACGCCACCACCGGGCTGGACCCGAGCGTGATGGGCATGGGGCCGGTGTCGGCTTCGCAAAAAGCGCTGGCGCGTGCCGGCTGGGGCGTGGGCGACGTCGATCTGTTCGAGCTCAACGAGGCCTTTGCGGCGCAGGCCTGCGCGGTCAACCTCGGGCTTGGGGTCGATGCGGCCAAGGTCAACGTCAATGGCGGCGCCATCGCCATCGGGCACCCGATCGGGGCCTCGGGCTGCCGCGTGCTGGTCACGCTGCTGCACGAAATGCAGCGCCGCGGCGCCAAAAAAGGCCTGGCCGCGCTGTGCATCGGCGGCGGCATGGGCGTGGCGCTCACCGTCGAGCGCTGAAACGCAATTTTTTTTCCACCCAAACAGAGGGACAACACATGAATCAAAAAATCGCATACGTCACTGGCGGCATGGGCGGCATCGGCACCGCGATCTGCCAGCGCTTGGCCAAGGCGGGCTTCAAGGTCATCGCCGGCTGCGGCCCCACGCGCGACCACCAAAAGTGGATCGACGAGCAAGCCGCGCTGGGCTACACCTTCTACGCCAGCGTGGGCAACGTGGGCGAGTGGGACTCCACCGTCGAGGCCTTCACCAAGGCCAAGGCCGAGCACGGCCCGATCGATGTGCTGGTCAACAACGCCGGCATCACGCGCGACCGCATGTTCCTGAAGATGACCAAAGAAGACTGGGACGCGGTGATCACCACCAACCTCACCTCCATGTTCAACGTCACCAAGCAGGTGGTGCCGGATATGGTCGAGCGCGGCTGGGGCCGCATCATCCAGATTTCGTCGGTCAACGGCGAGAAGGGCCAAGCCGGGCAGACCAACTACTCGGCCGCCAAGGCCGGGATGCACGGCTTCACCATGGCGCTGGCGCAAGAAGTGGCGGCCAAGGGCGTGACGGTCAACACCGTGAGCCCGGGCTACATCGGCACCGACATGGTGCGCGCCATCCGCCCCGACGTGCTGGAAAAGATCGTGGCCACGATTCCGGTCAAGCGCTTGGGCACGCCCGACGAAATCGGCTCCATCGTCACCTGGCTGGCGGGCGAAGACTCGGGCTTCACCACCGGCGCCGACTTCAGCTGCAACGGCGGCTTGCACATGGGTTGAGGTGGGGGCTGAGGCGCAGGCCGATTTCAGGCCGTGGTCGTACAGTGCTCGGCGGCTTCCAAGCCGCTGCGCACCGCGCCTTCCAGCGTAGCCGGGTAGGGGCCGTCGATGTAGTCGCCCGCTGCCCACAAGCCCGGTGCAATCGCTGCCGCTGGGCGCTGCAGGGCCGGCGTGCAGGCAAAGGTGGCGCGCTTTTCGATCACCGTCTGCCGCACCTGCTCCCCGTGCAACCCCAGCGCTGCGCGAGCTTGGGCCAGCACGGCGGCTTGCAGCGCGGCTTTGTCGGTGGTGCAGGCGCTGGCCACCAGGGCCAGTTCAGCCCACTCCGATTGTTCGCTGACGCGGGGTGCGCGCCCGGCTTGGGTTTGGTGCGCTTGGTCGCCGTGGGCGGGGTGCCTGCTGCCGCTGGTTTGGGCAGTCGCAACCGCTGCCGCCGGCGGCGTTTGCAGCCAATCGCGCCTAAACGCAAACTGCGCTGGGCTGTCGGGCCCGCTGCTGCGCAGCGCCAGCATCGGGTGTGAGCTCGGCCACGGTGTGCGCAGCCAGCCCGCCACATACACGGTGCCGATGGCGGTGTGAGCCAGCGCTGCTGCGGGTTCGATCCAATCCGCAGGGGCCTCTGGCAGACCGCGCAGCAAGCGCGCGGCTGCGGCTGCGGGGCAAGCCAGAATCAGGTTTTCGGCTTCGTACACGGCTCTGGCGCTGTGCACGCGCCAGCGGCCATCTGTGCTGCGTTCTAGGCCGGTGGCGCGCTGCCCTAGGTGCAGTTGCGCGCCGCGCTGCTTGAGCCAGCGCACGGCAGGCAGGGGCAGCAAATCGCCCAAGCAGGTGCGCGGCAACAGCAGCTGCGAAGCGCGCCAAGGCGCATGGCCGGCCCCGAGCAAGGCATCGCGCAGCACCGTCAAAAACACCTGGCCGCTGGCCTGCTGCGCCGGGGTGTTGAGCGCGGCCACACACAGCGGCTCGATCAGGTCGTGCCAGACCCGCGGCGGCAGGCTGGCGCACAGGCCGGCCACGCTCGCGCTCGGGGCGCAGGCAAAGCCGCGCCGGCGCCAGCCCGCCGCCGCTGCCAGCAGCGCCGCCCGGTCGCGCCAGCTCCAACCGCGCGCGCCGGCCATCGCCGCCAGGGTGTCGAGCGGGGCCGGCCAGCGCAGCGCCCAAGACGGTGTAGCCAGCCCGCTGCCGTCGGCAAAGCGCAGATCGAGCGGCATGGCGTGCAGATGCGTGCTCAAATCCACGCCCAAGCGCTGCATCAGGCCCAAGGTCTGGGTGAAAGCCCCGATCAGGATGTGCTGGCCGTTGTCCAGCGCCAGCGGCGGGGCCGGTGGTAAGTCTGTGCCAGACGCGCGCTCGAGCGCCCGCGCGCGCCCGCCCCACGCCCGCGCCGCCTCCAGCAGCGTCACCTCCAGCCCGCGCTCGCAGGCGCGCACCGCCGCTGCCAAGCCGGCCCAGCCGCCGCCGACGATGAGCACGCGCGCTGTCATGGCCGCTGATCCATGGGGGTGCGGTTGCTGCCTAGCCTCACAGCCGCCCCAGCGCCTGCACCTTCCAGGCCAGCCAAAATTTGGTCAGTGGCGTCAGGCGCACGCGCTGCGTGAGCACGCGCAGCGGAGCGGTGGCGATCTGCTGCAGCAGCCGGCGGTAGATGCTGGCCATCATCAATCCGGGTTTTTGGGCGCGCCGGTCGGCGGCGGGCAGCAGCGCCAGCGCCTCGTCATAAACGCCGAGCGCGCGCGCTATCTGGAATTGCAGCAGCGCCGTGCAGCGGGCCTCAAAACCGGCTTCGGCCCCCTGGCCGCGCTTGAGCAGCTCGTGCGCCTTGACCTCGAAGCGCTGCAACTCATTGACCGGCAGGTAAATGCGCCCGCGCAGCGCGTCTTCGCCGACGTCGCGGATGATGTTGGTCAGCTGCAGCGCCAGCCCGAGCCGGTGCGCGTAGGCCGTGGTCTGGGCCGTGCTCTGGCCAAAAATGCGCGCCGCCACCTCGCCCACCACGCCCGCCACCAGGTGGCAATAGCGCTGCAGGCCGGGGTAGTCGAGGTAGCGCGACTGCTCCAAGTCCATCTGGCAGCCGTCGATGATCTGCAGCAGGTGCTCGGCCTCGATGCCGTAGGTGGCCAAGTGCGGTTGCAGCGCCTGCAGGGCTGGGTGTTCGGGCACGCCGTGGCTGGTGTCATAGCAGCGCGCCACCTGCAACCGCCACCAGTGCAGCTTGAGCTGCGCCACCGCCGGGTCGTGCACCTCATCGACCACGTCGTCGATTTCGCGGCAGTAGGCGTAAAAGGCGGTGATGGCGGCGCGCTGGGGCGGCGGCAAAAACAAAAAGGCGTAGTAAAAGCTGCTGCCCGAGGCGGCGGCTTTTTGCTGGGCGTAGGCTTGTGGCGTCATGGTCTGGGGGCAATGGGCTGGCGGCTGCTGGCTGATGGCGCAGGGCCTTAGGCCGCAGGCTCGGCCGCGCCGCTCCGGCTCAAAGGGGAGTAGCGCATGAAGGCATGGTAGAGCAAGGGCACCACAAACAGCGTGAGCACGGTCGAAAACGCCAAGCCGTAAACGATGCTGGCCGCCACCGGCCCCCACAGCAGGCTCTCGCCGCCCAAGCCAAAGGCCAAGGAGGCCAGCCCGCCGATGGTGGTGCTGCTGGTGATGAGCACCGGCACCACGCGCCGCCGCGCCGCGTACAGCGTGGCGTGGAGCACGCTCATGCCGGCGCGCAGCCGCTCGTTGGCGGCGTCGATCAGCACGATGGCCGAATTGACCGCGATGCCACCCAGCGCGATCACGCCGTACAGGGTGTAGAGCGAGAGCGGATTGCCTGAAAGCGCCAGCCCAAAAGCCACCCCGGCAAAGGCCAGCGGCACCGCCACCAGCACCATCAGCGGCTGGAAGTAGCTGCGAAACTGCGCCGCCAAAATCAGGTAGATCAGGCCGATGCCGAACAGGAACAGCACCCCCATCGCGTCCAGGCTTTCTTCGATGTCTTCGAGCTCGCCGGTGAAGTCGAGGTCGACGCCCGGGTGCTGGGCGCGGATGCGCTCCCAGCCCGCCTTCACCTGCAGGTTGGCCTCGCGGGTGTCGGTGAGTTCGCGGTCCAGGTTGGCCTGCACGGTGATGGTGCGGCGCAGGTTGTAGTGCCGGATGGCGCCGCGCCCCGGCAACACCTGCACCTCGACCAAGGTGCCTAGGCGCGCGATCTGGCCGTTGGGCAGCGCCACCGGTTCGTTGAGCAGCGCGTCCGGGTCGGGCCGCAGCCCCAGCGCCGAGCTGCTGCGCACCTTGAGCTCGATGCGGTCGCCCTGCAAGCGGGTAAAGGCCACCGTTTCGCCGTCCACCGCCAGCCGCACCAGCCGCGTCACCTGCTGCGCATTGAGGCCGAGCTCGCGCATGGCCTCGTGGTTGAGGCGCAGTTGCAGCAGCGGCCGACCGGGCAGGTTGTCGTCTTGCACGTCTTGGGTGCCGGGAATGGCGCGCACCAGTTCTTTGATGGCTTCGGCGGCGCGTTGAATCTCGTCGAAATCGTCGCCGCGCACCCGGATGTTGATCGGCATTCCCGTGGGCGGGCCGCCGGTGAAGATGAAGAAGCTCTGCTCGCCCGGCGTGTCCATGCCCTCGATGTCGGCGCGCATGGCCTCGACCACCTCCTGCACCTCGCGCGCGTCGCCCGTGCGCGGGTTGAGCGAGACGAAAATCTGGCCGAAGTTGTCGCCATACACCGGCTCGGTGTCGGTAAACATCAGCCCCGCCGTGCTCGAGACCGAGCGCGCCTCGTGCCCCTCCTCGGCCGGCCCCACGCCTTGCAAGCGCGCGCGCACCGCCTGCTCGACCTGTTCGGTCACGGCCATGGTCTGCTCCAGCGTGGCGTTGGCGGGCATGTCCACGTTGACGTAGAAAGCGCGGATCGGGTCAAAGGCAAAGAACTGCACCCGCACCACCCCGACGGCGTACAGCAGCACCGCCAGCCCGATCACCGCCAAGGCCAGCGCCGAAAAGCGCTTGGGGCGGCGCAGCACGAAAGCCAGCCACTGCGTGTAGCGCAGCCGCAGGCCGCGGTTGAAGGCGTTGCGCCAGCGCTGCACGCGCGAGGGCGGCCGCTCGAAGCGCCCGCTCACCAGTTGCACGTGCACCGGCAACATCCAGAACGCTTCGATGAGCGAGATCGCCAGCGCCAGCGTGACCACGAAGGGGATGATGAACATGAAGTCGCCCACGATGCCGGGCAGCAGCATCAGCGGCATAAAAGCGGCCATGGTGGTGGCCACCGAGGCCAGCACCGGCTTCCAGACTTCGCCGATGCCATCGAGGCTGGCTTGCAGGGCTTGTTGCCCGCGCTCCATGCGGTAGTAGATCGATTCGGCCACCACCACCGCGTCATCGACGAGCATGCCGAGCGCGATCACCACCCCCAGCAGCACCGAGATGTTGACCGTATAGCCCAGGGGCGCCAGCAGGGCAAAGGTGCCCATGAGCGAAAACGGAATGCCCAGCGCCACCAGCGCGCCGATGCGCGAGCCCAAAAACAGCCAGCACACCGCCAGCACCAGCAGCATGCCGTAGAGCGCGTTGGTCTGCATGATCGAGATGGCTTCGCGCGTGGGCACGGTCTGGTCGTCGCTCAGCTCCAGCCGCAGGCCGTAGAGCGCCAGCGTCGGGTTTTGCGCCGCGATGTAGGCGTTCACCCGGTCCACCAGCTCGAGGGTATTGGTGCCGGCGGTTTTGGTAAAGGGCATCGAAATCGCCGGCTGGCCGTTGACCGAGGCCAGTTGCGCGGCCAGGGCGCGGTCGCGTTCGATCCGCGCCACGTCGCCCAAGCGCACCGAGACACCGGGGCGGCCGGCAGCGGCCACCGGCAAGCTGGCGAGCTCGGAGGGGTCGAGCACCACCCCGCGCACGCTCACCGACCAGGCGCCGCCATCGGTCTTGAGGGTGCCGGCGGCGCTGTCGCGCCACCACAGGCGCAGCGCGTCGGCCACGTCGGTGGCCGTGAGCTGGTGCGCCGCCAGCGCCATCGGGTCGGGGCTGACGCGGATCACCGGGTCGCGCAGCCCCGAGGCAAAGACCTGGTCGATGCCGGTGATGCGCTCCATGTCGGACTGGATGCGGCGGGCGTTGAGGCGCAGCGTTTCGTCGTTGGCCAAGCCGATCAGTTGCACGGTGGCGGTCGGGAAGCCGCTCGAGGAGGTGATCTCCATCACGCGCGGGTCGTTGGCTTCGGGGGGCAGTTCGGCGGTGGCGGCGTTTTGAATCTCGCGCCGCAAATCGTTCATGCGCTGGCTAAACACGCGCGGGCTGATCTCGTGAAAGCGCACCAAAATGCTGGAGACGGTCTCGCGCGAGGTTGAGGTCACGAAGCGCACGTCGGAGATGCCGGCGATCGCGTCCTCGAGCGGGTTGGTGACCAGTTGCTCGATGTCTTCGGCGCTGGCGCCGGGCAGCGTGGTGGTGATGGTGACCCAGTTGAAGTTGATCTCTGGGTCTTGCTCGCGCGGCATGCTCAGGTAGCTGAGTAGGCCGATCAATATCACCACCACGAAGGCGATGTTGGCCAGCGGGTGGTTGGTGAGCAGGGAGCGAAAGAATTTCATGGGCTGCAGGCGGCGCGCGCTTTAGTTCAGGGCTTGGCCGTCGGTGAGCGCCGCTTGCCCACGCACCACCACCAGGGTGTCGGGTGGCAGTTGGGTGGCCACAGCGCGCCCTTCTTGTGCTCCGGGCAAGCCGATGAAGCGCGCTTGTTGGCCTTGGCGCACGAAGATGCCCAACGCATCGCCCCGGCGCACCATCAGGGCCGCCGGGATGTGGGGCTGTGGGTCGCGCCAGCGCAGCACGCCGCTGCTGCCCGGGGGGGCGGTGCCTGTGGCCGCACCTGGGTCGGTGCCGGGGGCGGCGGCCTCGGCCCAGCCTAGGCGCACGGTTTGGGTGCGGTTGGCGGCCTGCACGGTGGCGCTTACGCGCAGCAGGCGCAGCGGGTGCGTGAGTTCGCTGCCTTGGGGCTGGAACTGCCACGCCCCGGCGCGGCGCAAGCCCGGCACCTCGGCCGGCGGCACATGGGCTTGCACCTCGGCGGCACCGCTTTCGGCGAGCACGAACAGCGGTGTGCCGGGCGCGACCGTTTCGCCCACTTGCGCCGTGCGCTGCACCACGGTGCCGGCAAAGGGGGCCAGCACGCGGGTGCGCTCGAGCTGGCGCCGGGCGCTGCGCAGCTGCGCTTCGGCACTGGCCAGATCGGCCTGCTGCAGCGCGACCTCGGTTTCGCGCTGCGTCAGCGCTTCTTTGGAGAAAAAGCCTTGCGCCACCAGATCGCGGGCGCGTTGCAACTGCGCCAGCCCCAACTGCAAGCGTGACATGGCGGCGTCGCGCCCAGCTTGGGCGCGTTGCAGCGCCAGTTCGTGGTCGGTGGGGTCGATCTGCAGCAGCAGATCGCCGCGCCGCACCGTGGCGCCCACATCGGCGCCCCAGCTCAGCACCCGGCCGCCCACTTCGGCGCTCAGGCGCGACTCGTTGCGCGCCAGCACCGTGGCGGCGGCGCTGCGCTCGGGCTGCAGCCAGACGCTGTCGAGGCGCGCGGTTTGGACGCTGGTGGCAGCGGCGGTGGCGGCTTGGGTTTGGGGGGTTGTGTTTTGGCCTAGGGCGGAGCTGGCACTTAGAAGGCCAAACAAAAGGGCCGCAGCCAGCGGCAAGGCAGACAGCGTGGTTGCGGCAATGGGCAAGGCAGCCAGCGTGGGCAGGGTCGCCTGCATGCGCTGGGCGACTGGGGGGCGGGCAGGGGGCAGCGTGGCAGGCGTGGGCGACGCCGTCAGGCGCTGGCAGCGGTTCATGGGGCTTTTTCCTGATGAGGCGCAAAAGGCGGGGACGGGGGCAGGGCGGCTGCGGGCCGCCAGAGCGCGCGCCACAGCAGCAGCGGAGCATCGGGGGCGCGCAGGCGCGGCCGCTGGCACCAGGTGCGGCCGCCCAAGGTTTCGATTTTGTCCAAAATGCGCAACCCCCCCTGCACCACCAGGCGCAATTCCCAGCCCACGCGGCCGGGCAGACGCCACGCCAGCGGGGCGCCTTGGTGCATCAGAGCGCGGGCATGGGCGCACAGTTCCAGCAGCATGGCCTGTGCCTGCGGCTGTTCGCCGGCACTTGGGTGCAGGCTCTCCAATTCAACCCCGTGGCGCCGCAAGGCGGCCAAGGGCAAGTAGTGGCGCTGGCGCGGCAGGTCGAGGCTCAAATCCTGCCAAAAGTTGATCAGTTGCAGCGCGCTGCAGATGGCGTCGCTCTGCTGCAGCGAGCGCTCGTCGCGCACGCCATAGAGGTGCAGCAGCAAGCGCCCCACCGGGTTGGCCGAGCGGCTGCAGTAGCCGAGCAGCTCGGGCAAGTCGGCGTACAGCTGGCCGCTGGCGGTGCGGCGCACGTCTTGCTCGAAGGCATCGAGCAGGTGCAGCAGCGACTCCAAGGGCAGCTGCCAGGCGTGCACCTGCTGCGCCAGCGCGGGCATGATGTGCGGCCAGCACTGGCCTGCAGCCGGCGTTGCATCCGGTGCAGCAGTTGCAACTGCGGCCAGAAATTCGGCGCGGTAAGCCTGCAAATCGAGTAGGCGCTGCGCTGCGCTGGCGTTGCCCTCATCAGCGATGTCGTCGGCGCAGCGCGCAAAGGCGTAGATGGCCCGCACCGGCGCACGCAAGGCAGGCGGACACAGCCACGATGCCACCGGAAAGTTTTCATAGTGCGCCACACCATGCACAGGGTTTACCATCGGATCGATTATGCCGCGCTTGGGTGCATGGCGTGTGTCGCTGGCTGGGTCGCGGGCAAAGCGCGGGCTGCCTTACAATCTCGGCTTTTCCCGCGCCCACCCAAGGACCTCCTTGCTACGGCGCGGTCAGGCGCGCGGGTGGCGAAATTGGTAGACGCACCAGGTTTAGGTCCTGACGGTGGCAACACTGTGGGGGTTCGAGTCCCCCCCCGCGCACCATTGAAGCAAATAACCTCATCCCGAACACCGGGGGTCTTGGCCTTGCAGGCCGATCCCTCAATGGAGTAATCAGCATGGCAGTCACCGTCGAAACACTGGACAAGCTCGAACGCAAGATCACGCTCGAGCTGTCGCTGGAGCAGATCAACCAGGAGGTGCAAAACCGCCTCAAGCGCATGCAGCGCCAGGTCAAGCTCGACGGCTTCAGGCCCGGCAAGGTGCCGCTGAGCGTGGTGCAAAAGCGCTACGGCGGTTCGGTGCACTACGAGGTGATGAACGACCAGCTCGGCCAAGCCTTCCAGTCCGCAGCCCAAGAAGCGCAGCTGCGCATCGCCGGCACCCCGAGCATCAGCGAAAAAGAAGGGGCGCCAGAAGGCGCGGTGGCTTTTGAGGCGGTGTTTGAGGTCTATCCAGAAGTCAAAATCGGCGACTTGAGCGCGGCCACGATCGAAAAATTCAGCGCCACGGTGGACGAGGCGGCCATCGAGCGCACGCTCGAGATCTTGCGCAAGCAGCGCCGCAGCTTTGTGGCCCGCGCCGCCGACGAGCCGGCGCAAGAAGGCGACCAGGTGCGCATCGACTTCGAAGGCAAGATCGACGGCGAGCCCTTCGAGGGCGGCAAGGCCGAGGGCTTCCAGTTCGTGCTCGGCGAAGGCCAGATGCTCAAAGAATTTGAAGAGGCCGTGCGCGGCATGCGCCTGGGCGAGTCCAAAACCTTCCCGCTCAACTTCCCAGCCGAGTACCACGGCAAAGACGTGGCCGGCAAGCAGGCCGATTTTCTGGTCACATTGCAGCAGCTTGATGCGGCGCAACTGCCGGCGGTGGACGACGAGCTGGCCAGTTCCCTCGGCGTGGCCGGCGGCAGCGTGGACGCGCTGCGCGCCGACATCCGCAAAAACCTCGAGCGCGAAGTCAAGTTCCGCTTGCAGATGCGCAACAAGACGGCGGTGATGGACGCGCTGGTGACGCAGTCCGAGCTCGACGTGCCCAAATCCAGCGTGGCGGCCGAGGTCGAGCGCCTGATCGAGGGCGCGCGCGCCAACCTCAAAGAGCGCGGCGTCCAAGGTGCCGATCAGGCACCGATCCCGGCCGAGCTGTTCCAAGCCCAAGCCGAGCGCCGCGTGCGCCTGGGGCTGGTGGTGGCCGAGCTGGTCAACGCCAACCGCCTGCAAGCCACGCCGGAGCAGGTCGATGCCCACATCCAAGAGCTGGCCAGCTCCTACGAGAGCCCGGCCGACGTGGTGCGCTGGTACCAGAGCGACCGCCAGCGCTTGGCCGAAATCGAGGCGCTGGTGCTGGAGAACAACGTCACCGAGTTCGTGCTGGCGCGCGCGCAGGTGAGCGACAAAGCGATTGCTTTCGACGAACTGATGGGTAAGGGCTAAACCATGAGCGCACTTCACACACAAGCCTTGGGCATGGTGCCCATGGTGATCGAGCAGTCGGGCCGCGGCGAGCGCGCCTACGACATCTACTCGCGCCTGCTCAAGGAGCGCGTGGTGTTTCTGGTGGGTGAAGTCAACGACCACACGGCCAATCTGGTGGTGGCGCAGCTGCTGTTCCTCGAGAGCGAAAACCCGGACAAGGACATTTCGCTCTACATCAATTCACCCGGTGGCAGCGTGAGTGCAGGCATGTCGATTTTCGACACCATGAACTTCATCAAGCCCGAAGTGTCCACGCTGTGCGTGGGCATGGCCGCCAGCATGGGGGCTTTTTTGCTCGCGGCCGGGGCCAAGGGCAAGCGTTTTTCGCTGCCCAACTCGCGCGTCATGATCCACCAACCGCTGGGCGGCGCGCGCGGCCAAGCGACCGACATCGAGATCCATGCGCGCGAGATCTTGCGCCTGCGCGCCGAGCTCAACCGCATCTTGGCCGAGCGCACCGGGCAGGCGCTAGAAAAAATCGAGCGCGACACCGAGCGCGACTACTTCATGTCCGCCACCGAAGCGGCCGAGTACGGTTTGATCGACAAAGTGATCGACAAACGCGGGTCTTGATAAGCCCTTCACGGCTGCCGCCTGCTTTGCAGCAGGGTGGCCGCGAAGGCGCTATGATGGTGCGCAACCCATCCTTTGATGCAACGAGAACCTAACCTAGGCGCGCCCCCATGCCCGAACGCAAAGGCCCCACCAGCCCGAAAAACCTGTTTTGCTCTTTTTGCGGCAAGAGCCAGCACGAGGTCAAGAAGCTCATTTCCGGCCCTTCGGTGTTCATCTGCGACGAGTGCATCGCGCTGTGTGCCGACATCATGCGCGACGAGCTGCCGCAGACTGCCATGGGCAAAGGCGGCTCTGGCGCCGACGCGCTGCCGACGCCGCTGCAAATCAAGCACCACCTCGATCAGTACGTGATCGGCCAAGAGGCGGCCAAAAAAACCTTGTCGGTGGCGGTGTACAACCACTACAAGCGCCTGCGCCACCGCGATCATTCGAGCAAAGACGACGTCGAGCTGGCCAAAAGCAACATCTTGCTCATCGGCCCCACCGGTTCGGGCAAAACGCTGCTGGCCGCCACCATGGCGCGCATGCTCAACGTGCCCTTCGTCATGGCCGACGCCACCACGCTCACCGAGGCCGGCTACGTGGGCGAGGACGTAGAAAACATCATCGCCAAACTGCTGCAAACCTGCAATTACGACCCAGAAAAAGCGCAGCGCGGCATCGTTTTCATCGACGAAATCGACAAGATCACGCGCAAATCCGAAAACCCCTCCATCACCCGCGATGTCTCGGGCGAAGGCGTGCAGCAGGCGCTGCTCAAGCTGGTCGAGGGCACGGTGGCCTCGGTGCCGCCGCAAGGCGGGCGCAAGCACCCGAATCAGGACATGATTCAGGTCGATACCTCCAACATTTTGTTCATCTGCGGCGGCGCCTTTTCGGGTTTGGAAAAGGTCATCGATGCGCGCACCGAAAGCGGGGGCATCGGCTTTGGCGCAACGGTCAAGAGCAAGCAGCAGCGCAGCCTGAGCGACGTCTTTGCCGAAGTCGAACCCGACGACTTGGTGCGCTTTGGCCTGATCCCCGAGCTGGTCGGGCGCTTGCCCGTGGTCACGGCGCTCGACGAGCTGGGCGAAGATGCCCTGATCGACATCCTGACCGAGCCCAAAAACGCCGTGGTCAAGCAGTTTGCGCAGCTGCTGCACATGGAGGGCGTGGAGCTCGAGGTGCGGCCGGCAGCGCTCAAGGCGATTGCGCGCCACGCCATGAAGCGCAAAACCGGTGCCCGTGGCCTGCGCTCCATACTCGAGCAGGCGCTGCTCCAGACCATGTTTGAACTCCCGAGCCTGAGCAACGTCGAAAAGGTGGTGGTCGATGAAACCACCATCGAAGACGGCAAACCGCCGCTGCTGGTCTATCGCGAGGCTGCGCGCCAGGCCTGAGCGTGCGCTTGGGCCGCAGCGCGCCCGCTGCGCGCGCGATCAATGGCGCGCGATCAATGGCGCGCGATCAATGGCGCGCGATCCGGCTTGGGTAAATTTGCTGCGACCGGCGCCTTGTTTCGCGCCTGCGCGCCCCCACATGGCAGCCATAGATTGAGGTACAAAGATGTCTGGACACCCCCCCCTGCCCAACGAGCCCCTGACGCTGCCGCTGTTGCCCTTGCGCGACGTGGTGGTGTTTCCGCACATGGTGATCCCGCTCTTCGTCGGCCGGCCCAAGAGCATCAAGGCGCTGGAAGCGGCGATGGAGTTCGATCGGCGCATCGTGCTGGTGGCGCAAAAAACCGCCACCAAAGACGACCCGACGCCGCAAGACCTGTTCGAAGTCGGCTGCGTGGCCAGCATCTTGCAGATGCTCAAGCTGCCCGACGGCACCGTCAAGGTGCTGGTCGAAGGGGTGCAGCGCGCGGCGGTGCAGAAGTTGCACGAGAGCGAGACGCACTTCGAGGCCGAGGTGCTGCCGGTCAGCGCCGAAGACGAATTCGCACAGGTCGATGCCACCGAACTCGAGGCGCTGCGCCGCGCGGTGATGCAGCAATTTGACCAATACGTCAAGCTCAACAAGAAAATCCCGTCCGAGATCCTCACCTCGATTGCCAGCATCGACCACCCCGGCCGGCTGGCCGACACCATCGCCGCGCACCTGCCCTTGCAGCTCGAGGCCAAGCAAAAGGTGCTCGACCTCAACCCCATCGTGGCGCGGCTCGACAACCTGTTTGAGCAGCTCGAACGCGAGGTCGATATCCTCAACGTGGACAAGCGCATCCGCGGCCGCGTCAAGCGCCAGATGGAGAAAAACCAGCGCGACTTCTACCTCAACGAGCAGGTCAAGGCGATCCAAAAAGAGCTCGGTGAAGGCGAGGAGGGCGCCGACATCGAAGAGATCGACCGCAAGATCAAGGCCGCCAAAATGCCGCCCGAGGCGCGCAAAAAGGCCGAGGCCGAGCTCAAAAAACTCAAGCTGATGTCGCCCATGTCGGCCGAAGCCACGGTGGTGCGCAACTATATCGACGTGCTGAGCAACCTGCCGTGGAGCAAAAAAACCAAGATCAAGCACGATCTGGGCTTTGCCGACCAGGTGCTCAACGAAGACCACTACGGCCTCGACAAGGTCAAGGACCGCATCCTCGAGTACCTCGCGGTGCAGCAGCGGGTGGACAAGGTCAAGGCACCGATCCTGTGCCTGGTCGGGCCGCCGGGGGTGGGCAAGACCTCGCTCGGGCAGTCGGTGGCGCGCGCCACCGGGCGCAAGTACGTGCGCATGGCGCTGGGCGGGATGCGCGACGAGGCCGAAATCCGCGGCCACCGGCGCACCTACATCGGCGCGCTGCCGGGCAAGGTGCTGCAAAACCTGAGCAAGGTTGGCACCCGCAACCCATTGTTTTTGCTTGACGAGATCGATAAGCTCGGGATGGACTTCCGGGGCGACCCGTCGTCGGCGCTGCTCGAGGTGCTGGACCCGGAGCAAAACCACACCTTCAGCGACCACTACGTCGAAGTGGATTTCGACCTTTCCGACGTGATGTTCGTGGCCACCTCGAACACGCTCAACATCCCACCGGCGCTGCTGGACCGCATGGAGGTGATACGCCTGTCGGGATACACCGAGGACGAAAAAGCCCATATCGCGCTCAAGTACCTGCTGCCCAAGCAGCTCAAGAACAACGGCATCCGCGAGGGTGAACTCGATCTGAGCGAGGCGGCGGTGCGCGACGTGGTGCGCTACTACACCCGCGAGGCCGGCGTGCGCGCGCTTGAGCGCGAGCTGTCCAAAATCTGCCGCAAGGTGGTCAAGGGGCTGCTGCTCAAAAAATACACCGCTCCGGTGCAGGTCAACCCCGACAACCTCGCCGATTTTCTGGGGGTGCGCAAATACACCTTCGGCCGTGCCGAGCAGAACAACCAAGTCGGGCAGGTGGTCGGGCTGGCGTGGACCGAAGTCGGTGGCGATTTGCTCACCATCGAGGCCGCGCTCATGCCCGGCAAGGGCAACGTCACGCGCACCGGCCAGTTGGGCGAGGTGATGAAAGAGTCGGTCGAGGCCGCGCGCACGGTGGTGCGCAGCCGCGCGCGGGCGCTGGGCATCAAGACCGAAGCCTTCGAGAAGAACGACATCCACATCCACGTGCCCGACGGCGCCACGCCCAAAGACGGCCCCAGCGCCGGCGCGGCCATGACCACGGCCATCGTCTCGGCCCTGACCGGCATCCCGGTGCGCGCCGACGTGGCCATGACGGGCGAGATCACGCTGCGCGGCGAAGTGACCGAAATCGGCGGCCTCAAAGAAAAGCTGCTGGCGGCGCTGCGCGGCGGCATCAAAACGGTGCTGATCCCGCAAGCCAACCTCAAAGACCTGACCGAAATCCCCGACAACGTCAAAGAAGGGCTGGAGATCGTGCCGGTGCAGTGGATCGACCGTGTGCTGGAACTGGCGCTGGAGCGCCTGCCGTTGCCTTTGACGGCTGAGGATGAGGCGACGGCTGCGGCTGCGGCCACCACGGCGGCTGCGGTTGCCGACCCTGCGGGCGCGGTGACCCTGAAGCACTGAGGGCGGAGCCGGTTCAGGGTGGCGTGCGCGCTGCCCTTGGCCGGTGTTGCGCCGCTGCCGGCCAGCGCTGCGGCCATTTTTGTGGCTGGCGTGTGTGTCGAGGGGCTGAATTTCGGTATAGAATAGCGGCTCTGTAGTCGGGCGGTGCCAGCGGTGCTGCAACAGGCTGCAAGATGCGGGAATAGCTCAGTTGGTAGAGCGCAACCTTGCCAAGGTTGAGGTCGCGAGTTCGAATCTCGTTTCCCGCTCCAATGGTTTTCGGTGGCAAACCTGCAGTTTGGTCTCGGGTTTGCCTGTGCGGTGCGGCGCTCAGCGCTTTGCCGGGTTTGCAAAAACAATGGCGCGGTAGCAAAGCGGTTATGCACCGGATTGCAAATCCGTGTAGGTCGGTTCGACTCCGGCCCGCGCCTCCAGCCTTACCAAGCGCTGGCCCTTGGGTGTCAAAGCCCACAGCGGTTCAGTCGATGCGGGAATAGCTCAGTTGGTAGAGCGCAACCTTGCCAAGGTTGAGGTCGCGAGTTCGAATCTCGTTTCCCGCTCCATTTCTCACGCACCCCTTATGCGCCGATCCCCTAGTGGGTCGCTCGCTGCATGCCCCCCCAGCGCCGGGCCGGAGGGAGGCAGATGCGCTTCTTCAAAGCACTTTAACGCACCGCCACTTTGGATTGGCTGGCGTTGGCTTGCGCGCTGCGCACAGCAGACGCTGCCGCTGCTGGGCGCTGCGCGGTTTGCTGCGCCGACCGGGGGGCGGATGCGGCGCGGCTGGGTGCGCTGCCGCTGCGAGCCGGGGCTTTGTTTGCGCTGGCCGTGCGGCTGGCTGCAGGCGCGCGCTGTTCGACGATCAGCACCTGACCGGCGCGCAAGGTGGCGTTGGGTCGCAGGTTGTTCCAGCTGCGTAGGTTGGCGACGCTCACGTTGTGGCGACGCGCCAGTGCCGAGAGGGTGTCGCCGGCGCGCACGGTGACGCGGCTTTGGCGCGTCTGCGGCGCCGCACCGGATGCAGAGCCGGTTTCGCGCCCGAGCAGAATCTGGCCACCGTCGGCGATGTGCTCGGGCACGTCGGCGTTGTGGCTGCCTTGGCGCGGCACCAGCAGAGTGGTGCCGGCGCGCAACTGGCTGGCGCGGCGCGGGATGTCGTTGACCTCGCGCAGACGCGCCTCGCTTAGGTCGTGGCGCTGTGCGGCTTGGGCCACGCTCATGCCTTCGGGCAAGCGCCAAGCGGTCCAAGTGGCCCACGGGCCTTGGTGCGCACGCAGGCGCTGCTGAAACAGCAGCGCGTTGTCCCACGGCAGCAAGATGATGGGGGTGCCAGCGGCCATGATCAGCGGTTTGTCGTGCGCCGGGTTGAGTTGGCGAAAGTTTTCGATGCTTACCTCGGCCAGTTCGGCCACCAGCGCCACGTCGATGTCGCGCTCGAGCGTGACGCTGTCGAAGAAGGGGTGGTTGCCTATGGTGGGCAGCGCGATGCCCAGACGTTGCGGGTCGCGGATCAGGTTTTCGATGGCTTGCAGCTTGGGCACGTAATTGCGTGTTTCGTTGGGCATGCGCAGGTCGAGGTAGCCGGTGCCCAAGCCAGCGGCGCGGTTGGCGCGGATGGCGCGCTGCACGTTGCCGTTGCCCCAGTTGTAGGCCGCCAGCGCCAAGTGCCAGTCGCCAAACATGCGATGCAAGCGCTCGAGGTAGTCGAGCGCGGCGTTGGTAGAGGCGAGCACGTCGCGCCGGTCGTCGCGAAAGGCGTTTTGCATCAGGTCGAAGGAGCGCCCGGTGGCGGGCATGAACTGCCACAGCCCGGCGGCCTTGACTGGCGAAACCGCCTGTGGGTTGAAGGCGCTCTCGATGAAGGGCACGAGCGCGACTTCCATCGGCAGACCACGGCGCTCGACTTCTTCGACGATGTGAAACAGGTATTTGCTGCTGCGCAAAACCATGCGCTCGAGGTTTTGCGGCCGGCTCGCGTGCCACTGCTCGTGCTGGCGCACGAGGTCGGTTTCGAGGTCGGGCATGGCAAAGCTGCGCCGCATGCGCTCCCACAGGTCGCGCGGGGCTTCCAGCGAGGCCACCGCCACGGTGGTGCTGGAGGCGTTGCTGTTGCCCAGTGCCAGCAAGGGACCGCTGGGAATGATCGGGCGCAAACCGAGGCTGCCGCCCGATTGGGCCAAGCCCAGCGGGGGGGGGTGATCGGCCGCGCCTTGAAGCATGGCGGCGGTGCTGAACGGGGCGGTGCCGAATGGGGCCGCGTGGGCGGGCTGGATGGTGTTTTGGCCGCTGCCAGTGCCGCCAGGGGCGGCGCAGGCACCGAGCACCAGGGCGGCTGCCAGCGGCAGCACGAGGCGCAGGGTGCGGCGGGCTATGTTTTGGGTAATGGTTGTCATCAGCTGGGTATCTGTCGCAAATTGTGGCGATTATCGGGCTTGTTGCAAAGCGTTGGCAAGCGCGCCACGGCACGCTCTGGTGCGCAGGCGCCTGGGCCGGGGGGCACTGGGCTCAAACAAACACGTCTTTGCAACGCCGCAGGGCGGTAAAGGCATGCACATCGGCAGTCCAACGAGGGGCTGATTCGAACACTGGTTTTGCAGCCAGGCCGGTTTGCAGGGCTTCGGGTGTGGCAGGGGCTGCATCCGCATCAAATCCAGCCAGCGCGAGCTTCGGGGCCAGCCGTTGGAGGGCCTGGCGCAGCGTGGGTTCCCGGCTGCGCAGAAAGGGATTGAGCGCGCGCTCCAACCCGATGCGGCTCGGCAGGGTGGGGCGGCCGGCTTGGCGCTGGCGCTCGCACCAGCGCTGGTGGTCGGCCAAGCCCGGGTGCTCGGGTTCGAGCGCACGCGCAAAGCGCAGGTTGGCGAGGGTGTATTCGTGGGTGCAGCAGACCAAGGTGCTGTCGGGCAAGGCGGCCAACCGATCCAAGCTGGCCAGCATCTGCGCCGGACTGCCCTCAAACAGGCGGCCGCAGCCGATGGAAAACAGGGTGTCGCCGCAAAACAGCAGGCCCTCAGGGCCGAGCAGCTGGCCGCGCGCCGAGGCAGGATCGGGCGCGCGCCCCACCGGGCCGGCAATGCTGGCTGGCGCAAAGCCCGCGCAGTACCAAGCGATGTGCCCGGCGGTGTGGCCCGGCACCTCGATCACCTCAAAGGAGCGGCCGAGCAGCGCCACGCGCTCACCACCACGCACGCGCTGCACGCCATCGGGCAAAGGTTCGCCGGCTGGCCCCCAGGCCGGTGCTGCCGTGGCCGCGCGCAAGGCCGCCACGCCGCCAATGTGGTCGCCGTGGTGGTGCGTGAGCAAAATACCTGCCAGTTGCAGGCGCTGCGCCGCCAGCCAAGCCAGCACCGGTTCAGCCTGTCCGGGGTCCACCACCCAAGCTTGGGCGCCGTCGTGCAGGGCCCAGATGTAGTTGTCGGTCAGGGCGGGGATGGGGTGCAGCTGGTGCGTGGTCATGGTCACCATTGTCGGTCAGGCGCGCCGTTGCACCGCTGGGTACCCCGGCGCGCTGGTGGACAATCGTGGCTAAAGCTCAACCCCCCCGAATGCAAAGGTGCGCGCGTGCTGGATCGTTTTTTGGATGCGCTGTGGCTGGAAGATGGGCTGGCGCCGCTGACGCTGGCCGCCTACCGCAGCGATTTGCAGCAGCTGGCCGACTGGCTGGCGCAGCGGCGCGCGCCAGCACCAGCCGCAGCAGAGCCCGGCAGCGCTGCTGGCGCGCAACCAGCCACCGTTGCCGCCCCCGCCACCATGCTCGAGCAAGCGCAAGAGGCCGATCTGCTGGCTTATCTGGCCGCTTGCCACGGCAGCAGCCGCGCCAGCACGGCCAACCGGCGCCTGAGCGTGATCAAGCGCTACTACCGCTGGGCGCTGCGCGAAGGGCTGCTGGCGGCAGACCCGACGCTCAAGCTGCTCAGCGCCCAGCGCGCGTTGCGCGTGCCCAAAACGCTGAGCGAAGCGCAGGTGGAGCGGCTGCTGCAAGCGCCGGATACGGCAGAGCCGTTGGGCTTGCGCGACCGCGCCATGCTCGAACTGTTGTACGCCAGCGGCTTGCGCGTGAGCGAATTGGTGGGCTTGCAACTGCACCAACTCAGCCTGGCCGATCAGGTGCTGCGGGTGTTGGGCAAAGGCGCCAAGGAGCGCCTGCTGCCCTTTGGCGACGAGGCGCTGCACTGGCTGCGCCGCTATCTGAGCGAGGCCCGGCCCGCCATCTTGGCCGGGCAGGTGAGTCACGATCTGTACGTCACCGCGCGGGGTGCGGCCATGACGCGCGTCATGTTCTGGCTGCTGGTGAAAAAATACGCCCGGCTGGCGGGCATCGACACGCCCTTGTCGCCGCACACGCTGCGCCACGCCTTTGCAACCCATCTGCTCAATCACGGCGCCGATTTGCGCGCCGTGCAGCTGCTGCTGGGCCATGCCGACATTTCCACCACCACCATCTACACCCACGTGGCGCGCGCGCGCCTCAAACAACTGCACGCGCTGCACCACCCGCGGGGCTGATGCGGCCAGCCTGTGCAGGTGCCTAGGTGCAGTCGGCGGCACCTCATCGGCGGCACGCCAATCGGCGGCACGCCAGCGCCGCAGTCTTTACAATGGCACACCATGAGCATCTACCAACTCGACCAATGGCGCCCCGAGGTGCACCCGAGCGCCTTCGTGGCCGACAGCGCGCAAGTGATCGGGCAAGTCAGCCTAGGGGCCGAGGCCAGCGTCTGGTTTGGCTGCGTGGTTCGGGGCGACACCGAACTCATCAGCATTGGCGCGGGCAGCAACATCCAAGACGCCAGCGTGCTGCACGCCGATTACGGCTTCCCGCTGCAGGTGGGCGAGCGCGTGACGGTGGGGCATCAGGTGATGCTGCACGGCTGCTGCATCGGCGACGAAACGCTGATCGGCATCGGGGCCGTGGTGCTCAACGGCGCGCGCATCGGCAAACACTGCCTGGTGGGCGCCGGCGCGCTGGTGACCGAGGGCAAAGAATTCCCCGACGGCTCGCTGATCTTGGGCAGCCCGGCCAAGGTGGTGCGCACGCTCACGCCCGAGCAGATCGAGGGCCTGCGCGCCAGCGCCCAGCACTACATCGAGAACGCGCGCCGCTACCGCAGCGGCTTGCACCGGCTTGCAGCGCCTGGGGTGAGCGGCGGTGTCTGAAATCCAGCGCTTCATGTTTGAGGGCCTGCCGGTGCGCGGGCTGTGGGTGCGCCTCGACAGCGCGTGGCAAGAGCTGCTGCAGCGCCAAGCGCAAAGCGCCGTTTACCCACAACCGGTGCGCGAGCTGCTGGGCCAGATGTGCGCCGCCGCGCTGCTGCTGCAAGCCAGCATCAAGTTCAGCGGCGCGCTGCAGCTGCAGCTGGTGGGCGAAGGCCCGGTGCGGCTGGCGGTGGCCGAAACCCGGCCCGACGGCAGCTTTCGCGCCACGGCCCAGCTCGCGGGCAGCCTGCCCGAGGCGGCAGCGCAGCCGTTGCGCGCCGATGGCTCGCCGGCTTGGTCGCTGGCCGATTGGGTCAACCGCCACGGCGGTGGGCGCTGCGCCCTGACGCTCGAGCCGCAAGAGCGCAGCAGCGGCCAGCAAAGCTACCAAGGCGTGGTGCCTCTGAGCCCGGGGGGCGGTGCGGCGCCGTTCGAGCATCTGAGCCAGGCGCTCGAGCACTACATGCAGCAAAGCGAACAGATCGACACCCGGCTGGTGCTGGCCGCCAACGACCACGTAGCGGCCGGCTTGCTGATCCAGCGCGTGCCCGCCAGCAGCGAGGCCGCCCTGAGCGGTGCCGCTGCCGCGCAGGCGCGCCGCGAGGCGCTCGAGCGCAGCGACGACTACCCACGCATCGCCTTGTTGGCCGCAAGCCTGCAGCGCGACGAGCTGCTCACGCTCGATGCCGACACCGTGCTGCGGCGCCTGTTCTGGCAAGAGCCCTTGCAGCGCCTGCAGGCCGATGCGGCGCAGAGCGCGCCGCGCTTTGCCTGTCGCTGCAGCCGCGCCAAGGTGGCGGCCATGTTGCACGGGTTGGGGGTGGCCGAGGTCGAGTCGATTCTGGCCGAGCGCGCCCAGATCGAGGTCGGCTGCGAGTTTTGCGGCGCCCAGTACCGCTTCGATGCCGTGGATGCGGCGCAGCTCTTTGCCCCCACGCCGCCACTGGCCGCGCCTACGCGGGTGCACTAAGGGTAAATCCGGGCTTGGAGGGGGTGGTGGCGGGTGGCGCGCGTGAGCAGCGCTGCCTACAATGGCCTAGCCATTTACAAAAACGAGGAGACCCGCACCATGCAACGCCGTTCCCTTATCGCTTGGGGCGCCAGCGCGGCGCTGCTGGCCGCCAGTGGCCCATCATGGGCGCGCAATTTCCCGACGCGACCGGTGCGCTTGGTGGTGCCGTTCCCGCCCGGCGGCATGACCGACATCATCGCGCGTTTGGTGGCGCCGCCGCTGGCCTCGGAGCTGGGCCAGCCGGTGGTGCCGGACAACCGGCCCGGCGCCGCCGGCACCATCGGCACCAGCGAAGTGGCCCGCGCCACCCCCGATGGTTACACCTTGGGTCTAGTGACCGCCGGCTTGTTGTCGGCCACGCCAGCCATCAACCCGCGCACGCCCTACCATCCGCTCACCGACTTCACGCCCATCACCAACGTGGTTGCTACCTCGCATGTGGTCGCGGTGCACCCGTCGTTTCCGGGCCATGATTTTGCGTCTTTTCTGAGCGAGATTCGGCGCGCTCCTGGGCGTTTTTCCTATGCCACGGCAGGCACCGGCACGATCCTGCACTTGCAGTTTGAACTGTTCGAGTCTTTGACCCGCACCTTTGTGGTGCACATCCCGTACCGCGGTTCTGCCCCGGCGCTGGCCGACGCGGTGGCCGGGCATGTACCGATCGTCATCGACGTGTTCTCTACGGCGTTGCCGCACATCCAAGCCGGGCGGCTGATTCCCATCGTGGTCGCTGCGCCGCAGCGCATGCCGCAGTTGCCCCACGTGCCGACCTTTGCCGAAGTCGGCTTCGAGCCGGTCAATCGCACTGGGTTTTTTGGTTTGCACGGCCCGCGCGGTTTGGATCGGGCGGTGGTGGAGCGCATCCACGCGGCCATGATGCGCATTTTGGCCGAACCGGCTCTGCACCGACGCCTAGAAGAGCTCGGGGCAACCGTGGTGGCCAACACGCCCGAGCAGTTTGCCGAGCAGATCCGGCTCGAGTTTGAGCTCTACCGCGAGCTGGTGCAGCGCGCCGGTTTGCGGCCGGATTGAGCGGGACTCCGATTGCGCGTCGGCGCCGCTGCACCGGCTGGAACCCATAGCGCCGCTGCGGCACAGGCAAGCGCCATCGTTCACCGTGCCCGCGCATTGAGGCTAGGGTAAATCCGGGGTTGTTGGTGCCTGCTGCAAGTGGCGCACATGATCCGCTCTACCTACAATCAATTGTTCAAAACTTATCAGGAGACCTGCACCATGCAACGCCGTTCTATCATCGGTTTGGGTGCCAGCGCTGCGCTTCTGGCGGCCAGTGGTCCGTCTTGGGCGCGCGGTTTCCCTACGCGCCCGGTGCGCCTGATCGTGCCCTTTGCGCCCGGTGGGCCCACCGACATCGTGGCGCGCATGGTGTCCGAGCCGTTGGGCACGCTGCTGGGGCAGCCGCTGGTGGTGGAAAACCGCGCCGGCGCGGGTGGCTCGATCGGGGCGGCCGAGATCGCGCGCGCCGCCCCCGACGGCTACACGCTGGGCGTGGCCACGGTCTCCACGGTGGCTGCCAACCCGGCCTTCAACCCGCGCACGCCCTACAACCCGCTGACCGACTTCACCCCCATCACCAACATCGCTGCGGCGCCCAGCGTGTTCGCGGTGCACCCCTCGTTCCCGGGGCGCGATTTCGAATCTTTCATGCGCGAGGTTCGGCGCACACCCGGCCGCTTGTCTTACGCCACCTCGGGCACGGGCAGCATCAACCACATTCTGGTCGAGCTGTTCGAGTTCGAAACCCGCACCTTCTTGGTGCACATCCCCTACCGCGGCACCGGCCCGGCGCTGGTGGACGTAGTGGCCGGCCATGTGCCGATGATTTTTAGCGACCTGCCCTCGGCGCTGCCGCACATACAGGCTGGCCGGCTGGTGCCGGTCGTGGTCGGGGCGCCGCAGCGCGTGGCGCAACTGCCCAACGTGCCGACCTTTGCCGAAGTCGGGTTGCCGCGCGTCAACCGCATGGCCTTCTTTGGTTTGCACGGCCCGCGTGGGCTGCCGCGCGAGGTGGTCGAGCGCGTGCACGGCGCCACCATGCGTGCGCTGGCCGACCCGGCGCTGCGCCGGCGGCTCGAGGACGCTGCTTTGGTGATCGTGGGCAACACGCCCGAGCAGTTTGCCGAGCAAACCCGGCTCGAGTTCGAGCTCTTCCAAGGTGTGGTGCAGCGCGCCGGCTTGCGGCCGGATTGAGGCGTTAGCCGTCAGGCCGGTTTGCGGCCACATTGGGGGCGGCTCGGGTGAGCCGAGTCTGGGTCTTAATTGCTGCGGTTGAGCGGGGTCGCGGGGAGCGGACTTGGAGATGCGGGGCTGGGAGAGCCCGCCGCCGTCCCTACCGCCGCCCCAGCCCCCGATTCGGGCCGCCGGATCTGCACAAAAATCTCGTTGGGGCGCACCATGCCAAGCTCGTGCCGCGCCACTTCTTCGACCATCTCCAGCCCGTCCTGCAGGTCGCGCACCTCGCTGGCGAGTTCGGCGTTGCGCTGGCGCGACTGTTCGTTGGCCGCTTCTTGCACCTGCAGGCGTTCGCGCAACTCGCGCACTTGCGGCACACCGCCACGCCCCAACCAGAGCTGCGCCTGCACCCCCAGCAGCAAAACCGCCAGCAGCAGGGCCACGGCGCGGGCGTCGAAGGTCAAGCGGGGCATGGTGGCAAGTGGCGCAGCAAGTGTTCGAATATGGGCAGATCGTTTTGTACGGTTTGCCAGACCAGAGCCGGGTCGATTCGAAAATATTCGTGCGTGAGCACAATCCGCATATCATAGGCGTCGCGCAACTGCAGCCAAAGCTCGGGTTGTGTGGCCTCCAAGGAGGGTTCCATGCGCATGATGTGGTTGGCGGCTTCACCAATCACAATCAGGCTTTCAACCACAGCGCGCTGCGTTTTGCCGTCGGCAATAAATTCCGTCTGGGAAAGCGTGCCGATGTCGCTCCGGAGGTTGTCAATGGCTTGCAAAATATCTGCCAGCCGCTCGGGCACGCGCCTAGAACGCATTTTTACAAGGGGCGCGCTTGCGCCAGCACAGTCTGCCGAAAGCGCTCGTTGAGGGCTGCAGGGGTCAGTACGTCGGTGGCTACGCCTGTGAGGCGCATGACCTCGCGCCGGATGCGAACCAAGCTGAGCAAGGTGGTGCGGCCTTCTATGGGGTCAACCAGCAGATCGAGGTCGCTGTCTTCGGTATCGAGGTCGTGCAGCACCGAGCCGAACACACGCGGGTTGCAAGCCCCATGTTCCTCGACGATGCGGCCGATGTCGGCCCGATGCTGACGCAGCGCTTCTGACGGTCGCATGGCAATCACCTCAAAAAAATCGCAAGCGGCCCTAGCCTAGCTGGACGCAGCGCTGCCGTCAAGCCAGCCGCAAGATCAACCCAAGCTGCGGCTGCACGGTAGGCGTGCGCCCAGACCGGGCGAGGCAGGCTCAACGCAAATTGTAAAACGCTGCCCGGCCGGGGTAGCGCGCCACGTCGCCTAGGTCTTCTTCGATGCGCAGCAGCTGGTTGTACTTGGCCATGCGGTCGGAGCGGCTGAGCGAGCCGGTCTTGATCTGGCCGGCGTTGAGGCCGACGGCGATGTCGGCGATGGTCGAGTCTTCGGTCTCGCCCGAGCGGTGGCTGATGACGGCGGTGTAGCCGGCGCGCTTGGCCATCTCGATGGCTTCGAAGGTCTCGGTCAGGGTGCCGATCTGGTTGATTTTGATCAGGATCGAGTTGGCCACGCCTTTGTCGATGCCTTGTTTCAGGATCTGGGTGTTGGTCACGAACAGGTCGTCGCCCACCAGCTGCACGGTTTTGCCCAAGCGCTCGGTGAGGTGCTTCCAGCCGTCCCAGTCGCCTTCGGCCATGCCGTCTTCGATGCTGATGATGGGGTATTTGTCGCACCAAGTGGCCAGAATGTGCGTCCATTCTTCGGCGCTCAGCACCAGTCCTTCGCCTTCGAGGTGGTATTTGCCATCGCGGTAGAACTCGCTGGCGGCGCAGTCGAGCGCCAGCGCGATCTGCTCACCGGCGCTGTAGCCGGCGTCGCTGATGGCTTGCAGGATCATCTGCAGCGCCGCTTCGTGGCTGGGCACGTTGGGGGCAAAGCCGCCTTCGTCGCCCACGGCCACGCTCATGCCCTTGTCGTGCAGGATTTTTTTGAGGGCGTGAAAGACTTCGGCGCCCCAGCGCAGGGCTTCGCGAAAGCTCGGCGCGCCTAGGGGCACGATCATCAGCTCTTGCAGGTCGAGGTTGTTGTTGGCGTGCGCGCCGCCGTTGACCACGTTCATCATCGGCACCGGCATCTGCATGCGGCTGCTGCCGCCGAAGTAGCGGTACAGCGGCAGGCCGGCTTCTTCGGCCGCGGCGCGCGCCACCGCCATGCTCACCGCCAGCGTGGCGTTGGCGCCCAGCCGGCTCTTGTTGGGGGTGCCGTCGAGGTCGATCAGGGCCTGATCGAGAAAGGCTTGCTCGCTGGCGTCGAGCCCGAGCACGGCTTCGCTGATTTCGGTGTTGATGTGGCCGACGGCTTTGAGCACGCCCTTGCCGAGGTAGCGCTTGGGGTCGCCGTCGCGCAGTTCGATGGCTTCGCGGCTGCCGGTGGAGGCGCCCGAGGGCACGGCGGCGCGGCCCATGACGCCGCTCTCGAGCAGCACGTCGCACTCGACGGTGGGGTTGCCGCGGCTGTCGAGGATTTCACGGCCGACGATGTCAACGATTGCACTCATGGGTGGGTACCTTTGGGGCTTGAAAAGTTTTGGGGGAAATCAAGGGGAGAGGTGCTTAGGCCCTCTTAGACGCCTTCGACGGCGATCATGCGGATCGAGCCCGCACCCTCGCGCGCTTGGCGCGCCTGGGTGTAGGTGGCGCTGTCGTAGTAGGCGCGCGCGGCGGCCAGGCTGGCAAAGCGCAGCACCACGATGCGCTGCGGTTGCCAGTCGCCTTCGAGCGGCTCGACGCGGCCGCCGCGCACCAGCACCTCGGCGCCGTGCTCTTGCATGGCGCGGCTGCTCCATTCGCGATAGACCTTCATCTGCGCTTCGTTGCTGATGGTGACGTCGGCGATCAGGTAGGCGTGTGGCATGGGTGGGGTGCAGAATATCAGAGGTTGAAGTCGGCTTCGAGAAAGCCGTGGCGCTTGGTCACTCGGTCGAGTTCGAGCAGGCTCTCGAGCAGCGCCGGCATGTGCTTGAGCGGCACCGCGTTGGGGCCGTCGGACAGGGCTTGGTCCGGGTTCGGGTGGGTTTCCATGAACAGGCCGGCCACGCCCACGGCCACGGCGGCACGCGCCAGCACCGGCACCATCTCGCGCTGGCCACCGCTGGACTGGCCTAGGCCGCCGGGCAGCTGCACGCTGTGGGTGGCGTCGAACACCACCGGGGCCCCGGTCTGGCGCATGATGGCCAGCGCGCGCATATCGCTCACCAGGTTGTTGTAGCCAAAGCTCACGCCGCGCTCGCAGGCCAAAAAGTTGTCGGTGGGCAGACCGACTTCGCGTGCCGCAGCGCGCGCTTTGTCGATCACGTTGAGCATGTCGTGCGGGGCCAGGAACTGCCCCTTTTTGATGTTCACCGGCTTGCCCGACTGCGCCACGGCGCGGATGAAATCGGTCTGGCGGCACAGGAAAGCCGGGGTTTGCAGCACATCGACCACCGCCGCGACTTCGGCGATTTCGGACTCGGTGTGCACGTCGGTGAGCACCGGCAGGCCGAGCTCGCGCCGCACCTGGGCCAAAATCTCGAGCCCGCGCTCGCGCCCGGGGCCGCGAAAGCTGCTGCCGCTGGAGCGGTTGGCCTTGTCGTAGCTGCTCTTGAAGATGAAGGGGATGCCGAGCGCGGTGGTGATTTCCTTCAGGCGCCCGGCGACTTCGAGTTGCAGCGCCTCGCTTTCGACCACGCAGGGCCCGGCGATGAGGAAAAAGGGCCGGTGCAGGCCGACTTCGAAGCCACAGAGTTTCATGGAGCCCCCACGCTCACTGCGTTCGCTGCCCCCCGAGGGGGCGTTCGCGCCTTGGGGCGGCCCGGCGGCGCTCAGGCTGGTGTGGACTGGGTTCATTTGGCGGTGCTCGATTTGGCTGTCAGCGCCGCGCGGATGAAGGCGCTGAACAGCGGGTGCCCGCCCCAGGGGGTGGATTTGAACTCGGGGTGAAACTGCACGCCCATGAACCAGGGGTGGACGGCGGCGGGCAGTTCGACGATTTCGGTCAGCTGCTCGCGCTGCGTGAGCGCCGAAATCAGCAGCCCAGCCTCGCGCAAGCGCTCGAGGTAATGCGTGTTGGCCTCATAGCGGTGGCGGTGGCGCTCGCTCACCACCGGGCCGTAGATGGCATGCGCCAGCGTGCCGGGTTGCACGTCGGCGCTTTGCGTGCCCAGGCGCATGGTGCCGCCCAGGTCGCTGCTGCCGTCGCGCTGCTGGATCGAGCCGTCGGCGTCTTGCCACTCGTCGATCAGGGCGATCACCGGGTGCGGTGTGGCGGGGTCGAACTCGGTCGAGTTGGCGCCATCGAGCCCGGCCACATGGCGCGCAAACTCGATCGTCGCCACCTGCATGCCGAGGCAGATGCCCAGATAAGGCACGCGCTGCTCGCGGGCGTAGCGGGCGGCGGCGATTTTGCCTTCGGTGCCGCGCTTGCCAAAGCCGCCCGGAACCAAAATGGCGTCAAACGGCGCCAGCACCTGCGCCACGTCTTGCTGTTCGAGCGCTTCGGAGTCGATGTAGCCGATCTCCACGCGCACTTGGTTTTTCAGGCCGGCGTGGCGCAGCGCCTCGTTGAGCGATTTGTAGCTGTCGGACAGATCGACGTATTTGCCCACCATGGCGATGCGCACCGCGCCCTGTGGGTGTTGCAGCGCGTGCACCAGCTCGTCCCAGCGCTGCAGCCGCGCCGGTGGGGTGTTGAGGCGCAGCTTGTCGCAGATCAGGCCGTCGAGCCCCTGCTCGTGCAGCAGCCGCGGCACCTGGTAGATGCTGGGCAGGTCGGGCAGCGAGATCACGCCCCACAGCGGCACGTTGGTGAAGAGGCTGATTTTTTCGCGCTCGTCGTCGGGGATGGTGCGGTCGGCGCGGCACAGCAGGGCGTCGGGCTGGATGCCGATCTCGCGCATTTTTTGCACCGTGTGCTGGGTCGGCTTGGTCTTGAGCTCACCGGCGGCTGCGATCCAAGGCACGTAGCTCAGGTGCACGAAGGCGCACATATTGGGCCCCAGGCGCAGGCTCATCTGGCGCACCGCCTCGAGGAAGGGCAGCGATTCGATGTCGCCCACGGTGCCGCCGATTTCGACGATCGCCACGTCCACCGCCTGCGCCGTGCCGAGGCCAGCGCCGCGTTTGACGAACTCTTGGATTTCGTTGGTCACGTGCGGAATCACCTGCACGGTTTTGCCCAGGTAGTCGCCACGGCGCTCTTTTTCGAGCACGCTTTTGTAGATCTGGCCGGTGGTGAAGTTGTTGGCGCGCCGCATGCGCGTTTCGATGAAGCGCTCGTAGTGGCCGAGGTCGAGGTCGGTTTCGGCTCCGTCCTCGGTGACGAAGACCTCGCCGTGCTGAAACGGGCTCATGGTGCCCGGATCGACGTTAAGGTAGGGGTCAAGCTTGATCAGGGTGACGTTGAGGCCGCGCGATTCAAGCAGCGCCGCCAGCGAAGCGGACGCGATGCCCTTGCCAAGTGAGGACACCACGCCGCCGGTCACGAATACGAATTTGGTCATGTCGCGGGCGAGCCGGTAAGGGCTCGCGGCTAAGGAAAGAGCGATTATAAAAGCCTACCCGGGCGTACCCGGGCGCTTCAGGGTGCTGCTTGCGGTACTTGCGGCGCTTACGGTGCTCACGGCGCCTGCTCCAGCGCCTCGATCTGCTGCGCCACCTCGAGCCACTGCTCTTCGGCGGCTTCGATGGCTTGCTCCACGGCGCCTAGGCGCTGGCTGGCGGCGGCTAGCGTGGGCGCGGGCTGGTCGGGGCGCTGCAGTTGCGCGTGCAGGGCCTGTTGTTCGGCTTGCAGCTGGGCCAGTTGCTGCTCCAGCGCCTCGCGCTGTTTTTTGTGCGGCTGCAGGCGCGCAGACCGTTGCTGGCGGCGCTGCGCCTCGGTGCGGCGCTGTTCGGCGTCGCTTCGCTCGGAGCGCGCCGGTTTTTGTGCCGGTTTTTGTATCGCTTTTTGCGCCGGCGCCGGTTTGGCCAAGGCCTCGCGGCGCAGCTTGGCCTGCTCGAGCAGGTAGCGCTGGTAGTCGTCTAGGTCGCCGGCGAAGTCTTCGATGCCGCCGTGGCTGACGAGCCAGAACTCGTCGCAGACGGCGCGCAGCAGGGCGCGGTCGTGGCTGACCAGCAGCACCGTGCCCTCAAAGCCGTTGAGCGCCAGCGCCAGCGCCTCGCGCGTGGCCAGGTCGAGGTGGTTGGTGGGTTCGTCGAGCAGCAGCAGGTTGGGCCGCTGCCAGACGATCAGGCACAGCACCAGGCGCGCTTTTTCGCCGCCGCTCAGGCTGCCCACGCGCTGTTGCGCCAACTCGGCACCAAACTGGAAGCGCCCCAGAAAGTTGCGCAAATCCTGCTCGCGCGTGGCCTGGCCGGCCAGCGCGCCGGCGGCTTCGGTCTCGCGCGCGAGCCGCACCATGTGCATCAAAGGGGTGTCGTCGGCGCGCAGCAGGTCCATCTCTTGCTGCGCAAAGTAGCCGATGCGCAGCCCCTTGCCGTCGCTGCGCTGGCCGTCGAGCAGATCGAGCGTGCGCGCCACGGTCTTGATGAAGGTCGATTTGCCTTGGCCGTTGGCCCCCAAGATGCCGATGCGCTGCCCGGCCATGACCGAGCGCGTGACGCCGCGCACGATCGGGGTGGGGCTGCCGTCGGGGCTGCGGTAGCCAAAGCTGGCTGCGCGCAGGCTGAGCATGGGGTTGGGCAGGGTGCCGGCGTCGTCGAACTCGAAGTCGAACTCGGCTTCGGCCAGCACCGGGGCCAGTTTTTCCATGCGCTGCAAGGCCTTGACGCGGCTTTGCGCCTGCCGCGCCTTGCTGGCTTTGGCCTTGAAGCGGTCGATGAAGCGCTGCAGGTGCGCGATGCGCTCTTGCTGGCGCTCGAAGCTGCTTTGCTGCAGCGTGAGCTGCTCGGCGCGCATGAGCTCAAAGCGGCTGTAGTTGGCACCGTAGCGCTTGAGCTGGCCGGCCTCGAGGTGCAGCGTGACGCCAGTGACGGCGTCGAGAAACTCGCGGTCGTGGCTGATGACCAGCAGCGTGCCGGCGTAGCGCTTGAGCCAGCTCTCGAGCCAGACCAGGGCGTCGAGATCGAGGTGGTTGGTGGGTTCGTCGAGCAGCAGCAGGTCGCTGGGGCAGATGAGAGCGCGCGCCAGTTGCAGCCGCATGCGCCAGCCACCGGAAAAGCTGTTGACTGGGCGCTCGAGTTGCGGCACCTCAAAGCCCAAGCCCAGCAGCAGCGCCTGGGCGCGGGCGTGCGCGTCGTGGCTGCCGGCATCGAGGCAGGCGCTGTGCGCTTCGGCCAGCGCCAGGCCGTCGCCGCTGGCCTCGGCGGCGGCGAGCGCGGCGCGGGCGGCGGCGAGCCGGGTGTCGCCGTCGATGACGAAGGCGGTCGCGTCCTGCTCGGTTTCGGGCATGTCTTGGGCCACGGCGGCGCTGCGCCAGTGGCGTGGCAGTTGCAGCTCGCCGCTGTCTTCGTGCAGCTGGCCCTGCAGCAGCGCAAACAGGCTCGATTTGCCGGCGCCGTTGCGCCCCACGAGGCCGATTTTTTCGCCCGGGTTGAACACCGCGCTGGCACCGTCGAGCACCACTTTGGGGCCGCGGCGCAGCGTGATTTGGCGCAGGGTGATCATGCTTGAGGCCCGCCGCTAGAGGCTGGGGTTGCGGCTGGGGGTACGGCCGAGGGTGTGGCCTGCCAGCAGTCCAGCGCCTGGCGTGTGAGCAGCAGCACCGCGTCGGGCCCGGCGCTGGTTTGCAGCCAGTGCGCGGGCAGGCCGGGGAAGGCGCGTTCGAAGTGCGCGCGTTCGTGCCCGATCTCGAGCACCAGCACGCCCTCGGGGTTGAGGTGCGCGGCGGCCTGCGCCAGCAGGCTGCGGATGAAGTCCATGCCGTCGCGGCCGCCTTGCAGGCCGCCGTCGAGCGCCAGCGCCGGCTCAGCGCAGAACTCGGGCGGCAGCGCGTCCATGCTGGCGCGGCTCACATAGGGCGGGTTGCACAGGATCAGGTCGTAGCGCTCGGGCAGGGCGGCCCAGCCGTCGGACTGGATCAGGCGCACGCGCTCTTGCAGGCCGTGGCGCTCGAGGTTGATGCGCGCCACCGCCAGCGCGTCGGGGCAGATGTCGGCGGCGTCGATTTGCACCTCGGGCCAAGCCAGCGCCGCCAGCACCGCCAAGCTGGCGTTGCCGCAGCACAGGTCGAGCACGCGCTGGGTGTGCGCGCCCAGCCAGTCGTCGAGGCAGTCGTCGAGGCAGTCGGCCCCGGCGGCGGCGGCCAGCGGCTCGGCGATCAGGCTGCGCGGCACGATGCTGCGCTCATCGACATAAAAGGGCACGCCTTGCAGCCAGGTCTGGCGCGTGAGGTAGGCGGCGGGGCGGCGCGAGGCGATGCGCTCGTCGATCAGGGCCAGCACCGCTTGCGTCTGCTCGGGCTCGACCGGCCGCGCATCGAGCGCGCTGTCGGGCGGCAGGCCCAAGCGCCACAGCAGCAGCCAAGCGGCTTCGTCGTGGGCGTTGAGGGTGCCTTGGCCGTAGGCCAAGGGGGCGGCCTGCAGGCGCGCGCAGGCGGTTTGATGAAGTTCGGACAGGGTCATGAATGCGCAAAGGGGGGCGGGCTGGGGCGCAAAGGCCACAGACCCAAGTGGGGGCGCCGTTAGCGAGCGTCGGAGCGGCTGTTGGCGGTGGCTTGGGCGCTGCCCGGGGCAGGGTCGCTGGGGGCTGCGATGGCCGCCACCCAAGCTGGGTCGGGCCGCCACTGCGCCACCCAAGCGGGGATAAGCGCCGCTGGCATCGGCCTAGCGATGGCGTAGCCTTGGCCGTGCAGGCAACCCAGACGCAGCAGCATCTGGGCGTGGGCCGAGGTTTCTACGCCTTCGGCGATCACCAGCCGCCCCAGCGCCCGCGCCAAGCCCAGCACGCCCTGCAAAATGGCGATGTCGGTGGGGTCGTCGAGCATGCTGCGCACAAAGCTCTGGTCGATTTTGAGCACCTGGGTGGGCAGGTGTTTGAGGTAGGTGAGCGAGGAATAGCCGGTGCCAAAATCGTCTAGCGAGGTGAGCACACCGAGCTCGCGGCACTGGTGCAGCAGGGCCGAAACCGAGCCCAGATCGCCCAGCGCACTGGTTTCGAGCACTTCGAGCTCCAGCAGGCTGGGCTGTACATCGGGGTGGCGCGCCAGCGCGGCGCGCAGTTTGGGTACAAAGTCGGGTTGCGCCAGTTGCAAGGCGTCCACGTTGACGCTCACCGGCAGGTGCAGCCCAGCGCGGTGCCACTCAGAGATCTGCTGCAGGGCTTGTTCGAGCACCCAGTCGCCCAAGTTCACCATCAGTGGCTGCTGCCCCAGTGCGGGCAGAAAGGTACCGGGGCCCTGCAGGCCCAGCTGCGGGTGCTGCCAGCGGATCAGCGCCTCGGCCCCGATCACGTCGCCGCTGTGCATGTTCACTTTGGGCTGATAAAACAACACGAATTCGTGGTTTTTGAGGCCCAGGGCGATGCGCTCGATTTCGGCGTGGCGGCTGCGCACGCCGCGGTCGCCTTCGGTGTCGAAGAAGTGGTAGCGGTTTTTGCCGCTTTGCTTGGCCTGGAACATGGCCTGATCGGCCTGGCGCAGCAGCTGGTCGGCGTCCACCGCGTCGGCTTGGGGGTAAAAGCTCACGCCCAAGCTGGCGCTCAAATGAACGGCTTGTGCAGGCAACGACCTGCCGGGGCAGGTCGCCGCCGCCAGCAAGGCCTCGAGCACCGGCAGGCAGTCGAGCGCGCTGGAGAGGTCGGGCAGCACGGCGACGAATTCGTCGCCACCCATGCGCGCCAGCGTGTCGCCCGGTCGCAGGGCGCTTTGCAGGCTATGCCCGAGCGCGATCAGCAATTGGTCGCCGGCCTCGTGGCCGAGCTGGTCGTTGTAGGCCTTGAAGCCGTCTAGGTCCAGATAGACCACCGCCAGCTGGCGCTGGTGCTGTATGGCTTGGCCCATGGCGATCAGCAAGCGGTCGGCCAGCAGGCTGCGGTTGGGCAGGCCCGTGAGGGCGTCGTACTGGCTTAAGCGCTCGACCTGGCGCTCTTGCTCGCGCAGCGTGCTCAGGTCGCTCGAGATGCCGGCGTAGCCTTGCAAGCGCCCGCTGGTGTCGCGCACCGGGCTGATGGTTAACAGCGCCGGATACACCGCGCCCGACTTGCGCCGATTCCAGATTTCGCCGCGCCACAAGCCCTGCTGGTGCAGCGCCTGCCACATCTGCTGGTAAAAAACTTTGTCGTGGCGGCCCGAAGCCCATAAGCGCGGGTTTTGGCCCAGCAGTTCGCTGCGCTCGTAGCCGCTTATGCGGCACTGGGCCGCATTGGCATCGACTATGGTGCCGCAGGCGTCGGTGATGACGATGGCGTCGTTGGCGTGCTCAAACACGCTGGCGGCGCGGCGCAGGGCTTGCGCCGCCAACTCGCGCTCGGTCACATCTTGCGCGGTGCCGAAGGACTCGAGCACCGCACCGGCCTCGTTGCGCCGGTGCTGGCATTGCTCGTACATGTAGCGCACCGCGCCGTCGTTGGCGCGCACGATGCGGTGTACGCTTCTGTAGCTGGGTTGGCCCGCTTGCAGCGAGCTTTGGTAGGCGGCATCGACGGCGGCGCGGTCATCGGGGTGTATGCGCTCCAGAAACGCGGCGTAGCTGGCAGCAAAAACACGGGGCTCGAGGCCAAACAGGCGGTAGAGCTCGTCGCTCCACTGCAGGCGCCCGGTTTGCAGGTTCAGGTGCCAGCAGCCGATGTGCGCCACGCGCTCGAGGTCGGCCAAGCGCGCTTGGCTGGCGAGCAGTTGCTCGGCGTTGCGGCTGGCGGCGATCCACAGCCCGATGCGCTGCAGCAGCGGCTGCAAAAAATCGAGCAGCGCCGGCGTGTAGCCGCCCGGGCGGTTGGCCAGCCCGACCAGGCCCACGAGCTGCTCGTTGTAAAAAATCGGGATGCCCAAAAAGGCATTCAGCGCTGGGTGCCCGCTGGGCAGACCGCCGCTGCGCGGGTCGTGCGCCGGGTCGTTGGCAAACACCGGCGCACCGCTGCTGATGGCGGCGCCAAAAAGCGTGTTCAGGTTGCGAAACTCCATCCCTTGGGCCGCTTGGCTGCTGTACAGGGCGTGCGTGGCCTCGTCCCAGGCGATGTCGGTGAGGGCATAGGCCTTGAGGTAGGGCTGGCCGTTGTCGTCGTGCAACACTTCGCCGATAAAGCCGTATGCGCTCACGCTGAGCTTGAGCAGGCGCTCGAGCGCCATGGCAAAACCGCTGCGGCGCTGCGCTGGGTCCAGCAGGTGCAGCGACAGGTCGTCCCACTCGGTGAGTTGGTGCTGCAGCGCTTGCAGTTCCGACTGGGCACAGTCGGCAAGGTCGCGCAGCACGCGCCGCTCATCGGCGCTGAGCAGGCGTGGCCGCCGGTCTTTGATGCAAAACACGCCGACGCAGTAGCCGTCTTGGCCGTACAAGGGCACGCCGGCATAAAAACGGATGTTGTTGAGCTCGCCCGTGACCATGGGGTTGGCGGCAAAACGCGCATCGAGCGTGGTGTCGGGCACCTCAAAAATGTCGTCCCCCAAGATGGCGTGGCCGCAAAACGAGATTTCGCGCGCGGTTTCGCTCTCGGTTATGCCTTGGTGCGATTTAAGCCACTGGCGCTCGCTGTCAACCAGCGAGACCAGGGCCATGGGCACGTTAAAAAAATGCAGCGCCAGCCGTGTCAGGCGGTCGAAGCGTTCTTCGGCCGGGGTGTCGAGCACGCCCAAGGAGCGCAAAGCCAGCAGCCGCTGCGCTTCATCGGCTGGAATGGGGGGGCAGTCGTAGGGTCTGAGGTCGCTCATAGGCAAGGGGGGTGTGTTGCGAGCAAATCCTACCAGATGAAAATCAAGATCGAGAACCAAAACGCAACTTTAGGCGCGCACATGGGCTGCCGAAGCCAGCTTTTCTAACACCCGGCGGTAGATGCCCGTCAGGGGTTCGAGTTCGGCCACGGCCACGCATTCGTTGACTTGGTGGATGGTGGCGTTGGGCGGCCCGAGTTCGATCACTTGCGGGCAGATTTGGGCGATGAAGCGCCCGTCGCTGGTGCCGCCGCTGGTCGAGAGCTGCGCCTGCAGCCCGGTGACCTCAAAAACGGCGGCGCGCACCGCATCGACCAGGCTGCCCGCCGGCGTGAGAAAGGGCTGGCCCGAGAGGCTCCAAGCCAGCTCGTAGTCGCGCCCGGCGTGCAGGTGGTGGCGCGCCAGCAGATCGTGCACGCGCTGCTGCAGGCCTTCGGGCGTGCTTTCGGTGCTGAAGCGAAAGTTGAAGTCGAGCACGGCGGTGCCCGGTATCACGTTGCCCGCGCCGGTGCCGGCGTGCAGGTTGCTGGCTTGCCAGGCGGTGGGGGAAAAATGGGCGTTGCCTGCGTCCCAGACGGTGCTGGCGAGTTCGGCCAGCGCCGGCGCCAGCAGGTGGATGGGGTTGCGCGCCAGCTGCGGGTAGGCGATGTGGCCCTGCACGCCCTTGAGCGTGAGCCGGCCACTGAGCGAGCCGCGGCGGCCGTTTTTGATCGTGTCGCCGGTCTGGTGCACGGCGGTGGGCTCGCCCACGATGCACCAGTCGAGCCGCTCGCCACGGCGCTGCAGCTCGCGGCACACGGCCACGGTGCCGTCGAGCGCCGGGCCTTCTTCGTCCGAGGTGAGCAAAAACGCCAGGTTCAGCGCTGCCTCGGGCTGCTGCGCCAAAAACTGCTCGCAAGCCACCACCATGGCGGCGATGGAGCTTTTCATGTCGCTGGCGCCGCGGCCGTAGAGCTTGCCGTCGCGCAGCGTGGGCTCAAAGGGCGGGCTGTGCCAGCGCTCCAGCGGGCCACTGGGCACCACATCGGTGTGGCCGGCCAGCACCAGGGTGGGGGCCGTGGGGCTGACGCTGCGCTTGGCCCACAGGTTGCTCACGCGCCACTCGGGCGGGCCACTGTCGAGACGCTCGCAGACAAAGCCCAGCGCTTGCAGGCGGGCGGCGATCAGCTCCAGGCAGCCGGCGTCGGCGGGGCTGACGGAGGGGCGGGCGATCAGTTCTTGGGCCAGTTTTAGGGTCGGGTGCATGGGGTTGGATGGGTGGTGCCTATCGGCCATTGGGGCGTCGATTTAGGCGTCGAGGGTGAAGTCGGCAAACGAGGGGCCGGTGGGCGAAGGTGCTTTGGGCGACGCGGCGTGTGGCTCGCTGGGCTCTGGCGTGCGCGATTGAACCGACTGGTTTTGCAGCCGCCACATCAGGTTGGTGGGCGAATCGGCATACGCCAAGCCTTCTTGGCGCTCGATTTTGCCGCTCAGGATCAGGCGCGCGATGTCGGACTCGAAGGTTTGCGATTCTTCGGACATGGATTTTTCCAGCGCCTCGCGCACGCCAAAAAAATCGCCTTTTTCGATCATTTCGCTCATCAGGCGCGAGTTGACCATCACCTCCACCGCCGGTGCGCGGTTGCCATCGACGGTGCGCAGCAGTCGCTGCGACACGATCGCCTTGAGCGACGAGGCGAGGTCGTTGAGCATGGTCGGGCGCACCTCGACCGGGTAAAAGTTGAGGATGCGGTTGAGCGCCTGGTAGCTGTTGTTGGCGTGCATCGTGGCCAGCACCAAGTGGCCCGACTGGGCGTAGGCGATGGCCAGCGACATGGTTTCGCGGTCGCGGATTTCGCCGATCAGGATCACGTCTGGGGCCTGGCGCAGCGCGTTTTTGAGCGCAACGTAGAGCGAAGCGGTGTCGGTGCCCACTTCGCGCTGGTTGACGATCGAGCGCTTGTTGCGAAACAGGTATTCGACCGGGTCTTCGATGGTCAGGATGTGGCCGCTGCTGTTGGCGTTGCGGTGGTCCAACAAGGCGGCCAGCGTGGTGCTCTTGCCCGAACCGGTGGAGCCGACCACCAGCATCAGGCCGCGCTTGGCCAAGATCATTTTGGCCAGCACCGGCGGCAGCTGCAGCGACTCGAAGGCCGGGATTTCGCTGCTGATGAAGCGCACCACCAAGGCGCAGTTGCCGCGCTGCTTCATGGCGCTGATGCGAAAACGCCCGGCACCAGACAGCGGGATGGCGATGTTGAGTTCGCCGCTGCTGTGAAACTCTTGCAGCTGTTCGGCGCTCACCACTTCGGACAGCAGCTGCAGCGGGCCATCGATCGGCAGCGGTTGAGGCGTGATGGGGGTGCAGACGCCGTTGAGCTTCATTTGCACCGGCGAGGCCGCCGACAAATAGACGTCGGAGGCGCGTTTTTCGCTCATCAGGCGCAGGATTTTTTCCATCGGGCCCATGGGTTTGATCCTTTTTTGTGTGCGCAGCCTAGGCCTTGGGCGGTGCGGGCCGCGGTTTAGTCGCGCAGCAGCTCGTTGATGCTGGTTTTGGAGCGCGTCTGCGCATCCACCTGCTTGACGATCACCGCCGCGTACAGGCTGTAGGGGGCGCCGTTGGCGGCGGTTTTGGGCAGGTTGCCGCTCACCACCACCGAGCCCGCTGGCACCCGGCCGTAGCTGATCGCGCCCGTGGCGCGGTTGAAGATCGGGGTGCTTTGGCCCAAGTAAACGCCCATGCCGAGCACGGCGTTTTCTTCCACGATCACGCCCTCGACCACTTCGGAGCGCGCGCCGATGAAGCAGTTGTCTTCGATGATGGTGGGGTTGGCTTGCAGCGGCTCGAGCACGCCGCCGATGCCCACGCCGCCCGACAGGTGCACATTTTTGCCGATCTGGGCGCACGAGCCGACCGTGGCCCAGGTGTCCACCATGCTGCCTTCATCGACGTAGGCGCCGATGTTGACGTAGCTGGGCATGAGCACGGCGCCGCGGGCGATGAAGCTGCCGCGCCGCGCCACCGCCGGCGGCACCACGCGCACGCCCGTGGCGGCGAGCTCCTGCGGGCTCAAATTGGCGAATTTGGTCGGCACCTTGTCGTAAAAAGCCAGCTCGCCGGCGCGGATGATGGCGTTGTCGTTGAGCCTAAAGCTCAGCAGCACGGCTTTTTTGATCCACTGGTGCACCGTCCACTGGCCCACGCCCGTGCGGGTGGCGACGCGCAGCTGGCCGTTGTTGAGCTGCTCGAGCACCTGCTCGACGGCGTCTTGCACCTCGCGCGGGGCATTGCTGGGGCTGAGCTGGGCGCGCTGCTCCCAGGCTTGATCGATCAGGGTTTGCAAAGAGGGGCTCATGGTGGGGCGGTGGGTTGCGAAAGCGGGGGGGCGGATGGAACCTCGCATTGTATGTTTGGCCCTTGCTCGGTGCGCGCGCCTTAAACTACCGCATCCCGTGTTTTATGGCCTTGCACTGTGGTGCGTGGCCGTGCATGGCCGTGCAAGGTCGTGCCCAGTATCCAGCGAAGCAGCAAGCGTGCGCCTACAGACCCTCAAGTTGTCGGGCTTCAAGTCCTTTGCCGAAGCCACCACCTTTGGCCTGCCGGGCCAGCTGGTGGGGGTGGTCGGCCCCAATGGCTGCGGCAAATCCAACATCATGGACGCCGTGCGCTGGGTGCTGGGCGAGAGCAAGGCCAGCGAGCTGCGCGGCGAGTCGATGCAGGACGTGATCTTCAACGGCAGCGCGCTGCGCAAGCCCGCCAGCCGCGCCAGCGTCGAACTGGTGTTTGACAACGCCAGCCAGCGCGTGCCCGGGCCGTGGGGCCGTTATGCCGAGCTGTCGGTGCGCCGGGTGCTCACGCGCGACGGCACCAGCAGCTACCACATCAACCAGCAGCCGGTGCGCCGACGCGATGTGCACGATTTGTTTCTGGGCACCGGGCTGGGGCCGCGCGCCTATGCCATCATCGGCCAGGGCACCATCGGCCGCATCATCGAGAGCCGCCCCGAAGACTTGCGGCTGTTTCTGGAGGAAGCGGCCGGGGTGTCCAAATACAAAGAGCGCCGCCGCGAGACCGCCGCGCGGCTGCTCGATGCGCGCACCAACCTGAGCCGGGTGCAAGACATTTTGACCGAGCTCGATGAGCAGCGCAGCAAGCTGGAGCAGCAAGCCGCGCTGGCGCAGCGCTACCGCGATCTGCAAAGCCGGGTGCAGCGCGGCCAGCAGCAGCTGAGCTGGCTAAAGCTGTGCCAAGCCGAGGCCGACGCCGCCCAAGCGCAGACCCAAGGGCAGCAGGTGCAGCTCGAGCTGGATGAACAAACGGCGGCTTTGCGCAAGCTAGAGGCCGAACTGGAAGCGGCGCGGCTGGCGCACTACGCCGCCGGCGAGGCGCTCAACCAGGCCCAAGGGGCGCTGTACGCCGCCGCCGCCGAGGTGGCGCGGCTCGAGACCGAGATCCGCCACGTGCGCGACCACCGCCTGCGCCTGCAACAGCGCCTGCAGCAGCTGCAGCAACAGCGCGCACAGTGGGACGAGCGCGCCCGCGCCGCCGCCGACGAGCGCGAGCGCCTAGGCCAGCAACAGCAAGCCGCGGCCTTGCAGGCGGCGGCGCTGGCGGCGCAGTGCCAGCAGCAAGCCGCTGCGCTGCCCGCCGCCCAAGCCCAGCTGCAAGCGGCGCAGCAGGGGCTGCAGCGCTGCCGCCGCGCGTTGGCCGATAGCCAGCAGGCGCTGGGCGTGCTGGGGGCGCAGCAGCGCGGCCTTGAGCAGCAGCGCCAGCAGTGGCAGCAGCGGGCGCAGCGCCTGCACAGCGAGGCCCAAGCGCTGGCGGCGCAAGCCAGCGACGAGGCGCGGCTGGCGGGCTTGCAGGCAGAATTTGAACAAGCGCAGCAGCGCCACGCCCAAGCGCAGGAGGCGGTGCAGCAGCTGCAGCTCGAGCAGACCCAGCGCGAGCAGCGGCGCAGCCAGTGCCAGCAACAGGCGCAGGCCCAAGCCCAAGCACTGGCACAGTGCCAAGCCCGGCACGACGCCTTGCAGGCCCTGCAGACCCGGCTGCAGCAGGCCGGCCAGCTGCCGCAATGGCTGGCCCGGCAAGGTTTGCAAGGGCGCGTGCCGCTGTGGCAGCGGGTGCACCCGGCGGCTGGCTGGGCCACGGCGATCGAGGCCGCCTTGCGCGAGCGGCTGCAGGCGCTGGAGCTGCCCAGCCTAGAAGCGGCGCTGGCATGGGCCGAGGCGGCCCCGCCCGGTGCGCTGGTGCTGTATGCGCTCGAGGAGCGCGCTGCGGGTGCAGGGCAGGGATCTGAGCAGGACGCCAAGGGCGCGGGGCAGGGCGCAGCACAGACCGTGCCCCCTTTGCAGCCGCTGGCGCAGCACCTGCGCTGCCCCGATCCGGCCTTGCAGGCCTTGCTGTCGCGCTGGCTCAGCCCTTGCTACGCCGCCGCCAGCCTGCCCGAGGCGCTGGCCGTGCGCGCCGCGTTGGGGCGCGACGAGCTCATCTACACGCCGCAAGGGCACTGCGTGGGCGCGCAACACCTAGCGTTTTATGCCGCGGCGCCCGAGCAGTCGGGCTGGTTGCTGCGCGCGCAAGAGATCGAGCAGCTGCAGCAGCAACTGCACAGCCTGCAAGGCCATGCCGAGCAAGCGCGCCTAGCGCAGGCGCAGGCCGAAGCCGCGTGCGCCCAAACCAGCGCGCGCTTGCAGCAAGCCCGCGCCGCCGCTCACAGCGCCCAAGCGCAAGCCCATGCGCTGCAAGTCGAGCTGCTGCGCCTGAGCCAGCAAGCCGCGCACCGCCAGCAGCGCGCCGCCCAATTGGGGCAAGAGCAAGCCGAAGCCGAGCAGCAGCTGCAGCAGCTGCAGGCGCAACAGCAGCAGCTGCAAGCGCAGCAGCAGCAGCGGCAAAGCGAGCTGCAAGCGCAGCAGCAAGCGCTGCAGCAAGCCGAGCGCGAGCAGGCGCAGGCCGAGCAGGCGCTGCAGCAGGCCAGCGCCCAAGCGCGCGCGCTCGAGCGCCAAGCGCAAGAGGCCGACTTTGCCCAGCGCAGCCTGCAAGCGCGCGCCGACGAGCTGCAGCGCAACCAAGCCGCCGGGCAGCAGCACAGCGCCGAACTGGCCGAGCAAGCGCAGCAGCTAGGGGCCGAACTCGAGGCCCTGTGCGACACCGCCGCCCAAGCGGCCCTGCAAGCGGCGCTGGCCCTCAAGCTCCAGCGCGAGCAAGAGCTGGGGGCGCGGCGCAGCGCCCACGATGCTTTGAGCGCCGAACTGCGCGCCAGCGACGCGCAGCGCCTGCGGCTCGAGCACGCGCTCGAGCCCTTGCGCCAGCGCTTGGGCGAGCTGCAGTTGCGCTTGCAGGCGGCGCAGCTGACCCAGCTGCAGCAGCGCCAGAGCCTCGAGGAGGCTGGCGTGATCGAGCCGCAGCAGCTGCAGGCGCTGGCCCACAGCGTGGCCGCCGAGGGCGTGCAGCTGGCCACCCTGCCGGCGCAGGTGCAGCGCGGCCAGCGCGAGCTCGAGGCCTTGGGCGACGTGAACTTGGCGGCACTGCAAGAGCTGGCGGTGGCGCAGCAGCGCGGGCAGTTTTTGAGCGAGCAAAGCCACGATTTGCAGCAGGCCAGCGCCACCCTCGAAGAGGCCATCCGCACCATCGACAGCCAGACCCGCGCCCTGCTGGGCCAGACCTTCGAGGCGGTGAACCAGCAATTTGGGCGTATATTCCCCGAATTGTTTGGCGGCGGGCAAGCGCGGCTGCAGTGGAGCGAGGGCGAAATCCTCGACGCCGGGGTGCAGGTGCTGGCGCAGCCGCCGGGCAAGCGCAACCAGACCATCCACCTGCTGTCGGGCGGCGAAAAGGCGCTGACCGCAATCGCCTTGGTGTTTGCCATTTTTCAACTCAATCCGGCGCCGTTTTGCTTGCTCGACGAGGTCGATGCCCCGCTGGACGACGCCAACACCGAACGTTTTGCCCAACTGGTGACTCGTATGAGCTTTGAGACCCAGTTTCTTTTCATCAGCCACAACAAAATCACCATGGAAATGGCGCACCAACTCGTCGGCGTCACGATGCAAGAGCAAGGCGTCTCGCGCATCGTGGCCGTGGATCTGCAATCGGCCCAGCATTTGCTGGCGGAGCCACAGCCATGACGCCGCTGCAATGGGGGCTGCTGCTGCTCGGGCTGGCGCTGCTGGTGGCGCTGCTGCTCTACAACGTCTGGAGCACCCGGCGCCAGCGCCCGCGCCGCGCCCAAAGCGCCGATGCGCCAGCCGCCGCGCCGGGGGCCGAACCCGGTTCGCGCCTCGACCCGGTGCTGGGCCAGCTTGCACAGGCGCAGCCCGTTGCCACCGCAGGCGCCGAGGGCGTGCCGGATTTGCCCAAGGTGGTGCAGGCGCAGCAGGTGCTCGATGAGCGCATCGATGCCATTGCCCTGCTGCACAGCGACCAGCTGGTGTCGGGCGACGCCGTGCTGGCGGCACTGCCCACCAGCCGGCGCATCGACGGCAAGCCGTTTTATGTCGAGGCGCAAAACCTGCAGACGCAGCAGTGGGAGTTGCCGCGCGCGGGCGAGCGCTACCAAAGCTTGCGCGCCGGCATCCAGCTGGTGAATCGGGCCGGTGCGCTCAACGAGATCGGGTTTTCGCAGTTTATCCAGCGCCTCGACGCGCTGGCCGACAGCCTGCAGCTGCGCCCCGAATACCCCGACATGATGCAAGAAGTGGCGCGTGCCCGCACGCTCGACCAGTTTGCGCTGGCTCACGACGCGCAGTTGTCGTTTTATGTGCGCGCCCGGCGTGCCGCCTGGAGCCCGGGTTACCTGACGCAGCACGCGGCGCGGGTGGGGTTTGTGGCGGGCTTGTTGCCGGGCCGTCTGGTGCTGCCCGCCAGCACAGCGGGCGCGGCGGCGGTGCTGGTGCTGCAGTACGAGACCCAAGCCGCCTTGGCCGACGACCCCGAGCAAGCGGTGCTGAACCAGTTTTCGGTGGCGCTTGATGTGCCGCACGTGGCGCGCAGCGAGCGCCCCTACGTGCGGCTGCGCGAGTCGGTGCAGCAGCTGGCGCACAGCATGGAAGGGCTGGTCTGCGACGGCGCCGGTACCCCCTTGCAGAGCGACGCCATGGACCAGATCGGGGCCGAGCTGGAGGCCCTGTGCGAGGCCCTGCAAGCGCGCGAATTGGCGCCCGGTTCGGTGTTGGCGCGGCGCTTGTTTAGCTAAACGATCTCGCCGTTGTGTACCTGGAACTGGCCACGGCGCCGATCTTCGAAATAATGCTCCAGTGTCACCTTGACGGTGCGAAAAGCCAGCTCGTCCCACGGGATTTGGTCTTCGCTGAACAGCCGCGCCTCGATGGTCTCGTAGCCGGGAGCGAACTGGTCGCTCAGCAGCCGGGCGCGGTAATACAAATGCACTTGGCCCACACGGGCCACGCTGAGCACGGTGAACAGCCCCTGCAGCTCGATTTGCGCCCCGGCTTCTTCTATGGTTTCGCGCACCGCTCCGGCGGCGGTGCTCTCGCCCAGCTCCATGAAGCCAGCCGGCAGCGTCCACTTGCCGCGCCGTGGCTCGATGTTGCGCAGGCACAGCAGCACCTGCTCGCCCTCGGGGCCCCAGACCGGCACCGTGCCCACCACGTTGAGCGGGTTTTGGTAGTGGACGGTGCCACAGGCCGGGCAGATGGCGCGCACCCGGGTGTCGCCGTCGTCGGGCAGCCGGTGCTGCACCGCCGCGCCGCACTGGCGGCAGTGTTTGATGGGCGAATGCGTCATGGGTGGTAAGTGTAGTGGCTGCGCGGCCGCGCTTCAGGTCTGCACCATTCCATCCTCGGTCGGCCAGACTAGGGTCGCGGCCAGCCCGCCCAAGGCCGAGCGCTGCAACTGCACCTGCCCGCCGTGCAGTTGCATGATGTCGCGCACGATGTCCAGCCCCAAGCCGGTGCCGGGCTGGCGCTCATCCAAGCGCACGCCGCGTTCGAGGGCGCGTTGCTGCTGCGCGCTGCTCAGACCCGGGCCGTCGTCTTCTACGCTGAGCTGCACGGTGCCATCGGGTGCGAGTTGCACGCGGATGCGCACCGCAGAGGTGGCCCATTTGCCGGCGTTGTCGAGTAGGTTGCCGATGGCTTGTTGCAGGTCTTCTTCGGCACCGGGGAAGTGGGGCTCGCTGCCGTCGTGCAACAGTTCCCAGCGCAAGGCTTGGCCTGCGGCGGTGGGTGTGGCGTAGATCTTGCGCATCACGCGCAGCAGGCCTTCGAGCACCGGCAACACCGGCGTGCGCTGTCCCGGCAAGGCAGCGCTGCCCAAGCGGGCGCGGTGCAGGTGCCAGTCGAGCTGGTGTCCGATGCTGCTCAGTTGTGCACGCATCGGTTCCTGCAAGGCCTCGGGCACGGCGTGGGTGGGGTCGTGCAAAATTTGTTCAAGCACGGCCAGCGGGGTTTTGATGGCATGGGCCAAATCGCCCGCGCTGCGTTTGGCGCGCGCAGCGGCTTGCTGGTTTTGCTCCAGCACGCGGTTGAGGTCGTGTACCAAGGGCAGCACTTCAGCCGGAAACTGCCCCTGCAGCCGCTGCGCGTTGCCGCTGTGCAGCGCTTGCAGCGCCTGTTGCAACTGGCGCAAGGGGCGCAGCCCCAAGGTGGCTTGCGCCCAAGCCACCAGCAGCAGCGCCAGCCCCAGAATCAGCAAATAAATCCCCAACTGGCGCGCAAAACCCTGCACCGCCCGCTCCAGCGTGTCGGTCTGGCTGGCCACCAGCAAGCGCCAGACTTCGGCCGGCTGGCCGGCCACTGGGCTGAGGTAAACGCTGCGCTCGAGCGCCAGCAGGGTTTGGCCACTCGGGCCGCTGATCTGGTGCCGGTGCAGGCGGCCGTCGGTGGGTGCGGTGGTGGGCAGTTGCAAGGCGCTGTCCCACAGCGAGCGCGAGCGCAGCTTGGTGCCCGCACTCGCTGGGCCTGCGCCGATGCGCTCGATCTGCCAGTACAGGCCGGAGTAGGGCGTGCGCCAGCGCGGGTCGTTCAAATCGCCTTGTACGCTCGGGCCGTTGGGGGCGGCGGGGTCGAAACGCACCGTCAGATCGTCGAGGTGGTGGCGCAGTTGCTGTTCAAACTGGGCTGTGGCGTGCTGGCGAAACAAACCCGCCAGCAGCAGCGCGGCCAGCAGCAGCGCCAGCACCACGGCCGCCCACGTCACGCCCAGCAGTTGCCAGCGCAGGGAGCGCGCAGCCCCGGTTTTCATGGCGGCGCTGCAGCCTTGCCCTGGGCGCTGCAGAGCCGGTAGCCAATTCCGCGCACGGTTTCGATGGTCGCTTCGGGCAGTTTTTTGCGCAGCCGGGCGATGAACACCTCGATGGTGTTGGAGTCGCGCTCACTGCTGTCGTCGTACAGGTGTTCGGTCAGTTCGGTGCGCGAAACGGTTTGGTCGGGGCGGTGCATCAGGTAGGCCAGCAGACGGAATTCGAGCGCCGTCAGCGCCAGCGGCTGGCCGTCGAGCGTGGCGCGGGCGCTGCGCGTATCCAGCATCAGCGCGCCGTATTGCAACAGCGCCGACGCGATACCTTGGGCGCGACGGATCAGGGCGCGCAGGCGCGCCAGCAGCTCTTCGCTGTGAAAGGGTTTGCTGAGGTAGTCGTCGGCACCGGCGTCTATGCCGGCGACTTTTTCATGCCACTGGTCGCGCGCCGTCAGCAGCAGCACCGGGGACTTGACGCCTTCGCTGCGCCAGTGTTTGAGCACGCTCAGGCCGTCGAGCAAGGGCAAGCCGAGGTCGAGCACGATCACGTCGTAGTCCTGCACGCCGCCCATGAACCAAGCCTGGCGGCCATCGGCCGCGTGATCGACTGCGTAGCCGGCTGCGGCCAGCGTCTGGCGCAGTTGGGCACTGAGGGCCGGATCGTCTTCGACCAGCAGGATGCGCATCAGCGTCGCTCCCGGCTGCGCCGCAACACGCTGCCATTGCGCGCATCGACTTCGAGTTCGAGCAAGCCGCCGCTGGCCTGCAGCAGCTTGATTTCGTAAATCCAGCGCCCGTCTTCGCGCTCGAGTTCGACTTCGAGCATGTGGCCGGGGTGCAGGCGCTGCACCCGCTCCAAAATTTGCCCCAACGGCAGCACCTCGCCCGCCAGCAAGGCGGCGCGGGCGCGGTCGTGGTCGCGCTCGCGGCCTGCGTCGCCACTGGCCAAGGCCGGCAGCGCGGCCAGCGCCAGCAGGCTCAGGGCCAGCGCCAAGGCGAGCAAGGGGCGGTGGATCATGGGGCGTGCCTGGTGAGCGGCGGCGAGGTGCAAGCCCGTTTAGTTGGCTTGGGCTGGTGTAGCCGGGGCTGTCGGCTGAACAGCTGGGGTCGGCGTGCCCGAACGGCGCTTTTCGCGCCGCTGCAGCACGCTGGCGTCGCGGGCATCGACTTCGAGCCGCAGCACGCCGCTTTGGGGGGACAGCAGTTTGATGTCATAGACCCAGCGATTTTGCTCCAAGTCGAGTTCGGCTTCCAGCACATGGCCGGGGTATTGGGCGCTCAGGCGTTGCAGCACCGTGGACAGGGGCAGGATTTCGCCGGCGGCTAAAGCGCTGCGGGCGCGCTCGGCGTCGCGCCCATAGTCCGATGCCATGGCAGGGCTGGCGCTCAGGGCGGTGACGGTGCAGAAGGCGAGGATGGAGAGGGTTTTCATGGTGATCTCGTTTGATGGGTTGCGAAGTTTGCGAGCCCCAAGTGCTGGAACCCGCGATTGCATTGTGCAAACCGCTTGCTGAACGCAGCATGAACGCGCGCTTCAGCTTGCGCACAGGTGTGGCCAGCCAAGATGCAGGGGCAACATTTTTTATAGGGATTCACACCATGCACACCGAGCACCACACACTCTCTAGTCCAGCCACAGCGGGCCCGCCGAGCCGGCGCGTGATCGACGCGCCCACGCGCATGTTTCACTGGCTGCTTGCCCTTTGCTTTGCAGGGGCCTACGTGAGCGCGGGTCAAGAGCCATGGCAAGCGCTGCACGAGGCGCTGGGCTACAGCGTGCTGGGCTTGCTGTTGTTTCGTCTGCTCTATGGTTTTTGGGGGCCGCCGCAGTCGCGCTGGACTGCCTTGTGGGGAAAAGTGCGGCCATTGCCGGGCTGGATGCGTGCGGTCTGGGGAGCATGGCGCGGCCGGTTGGGGCAACCGCCCAACTGGGTACAGGGGCAAAACATGGCGGGCGCGCTCATCACCGTGCTGATGCTGGCCGTGGCGGTATCGGTGCTGATCAGCGGCATCAGCCAGGTGCAGAGCCTGGAGTCTGAGTGGCTGGAGTCGGTGCACGAACTGCTGGGCCAAGTCTGGCTCGGCTTGGTGTTGCTGCACTTGGTCTGGTTGCTTGGCATCAGCCTGTTGCGGCGCAAAAACGCTGCGCGCCCGATGCTGAGCGGCCGCCAAAGCGGGCCCGGCCCGGATCTGGTTAAAAACAAGCGCGTCGGGCTGGCGCTGCTGTTGCTGGTGGCGCTGCTGGCTTATTGGGGGTGGGAATGGTCCCACGGCACCGGCTTGCATCTGCAGCAGGCGACCGTGGCTGAACAGGATGAAGCAGATCAAGACGAGATCGAGCCGTGAGGCCACTGCCTGCGCTGAGAGTGTGCCGCCTACTGCGCTGCCTGCGCTGCCCGGATGGATAATGCGAACTGCCCTCTCCCGTTAAACACAGGATTTCTGCCATGAACCCGCAACCCCAACGCGCCCTGCTCACGATTTTGGTCCATGCCGCCATGGCCGATGGCCAAAAGGCCGATAGCGAGCGCCAGTTCATCCGCGAGCTGGCGCAGCAGCTCGACGCCGAGGCCGGTGCCGCGCAACTGTCGCAGGCGCTGCAGGATGCGCTGCTCAAGCGTGTCACGCTGGCGCAGGCGGTGGCGCAGCTCGAAGACGCCGAGCAGCGCCAACTGGCTTATGAGTGGGCGCTGGCGGTGTGCGATGCCGACGGCGTGGCCAGCACCGCCGAGCAGGCATTTTTGTCGCAACTGCGGGCGCAGCTTGGGCTCACGGGAACGGCGGTGGCGCAAGAACTCGAGCAACTGGAGCGGCAAACGCACTCGGTAGCCGCAGCCGCCTATGCCGACGATTTTCTGGACGCCGACGAGCGCACCCCAGAGGTGGCCCCGGCCGCGCAGGGATGGGCGGCTGCGCCCAAGGCTGCCATGGCCATGGCGGGAGTGGGGGCCTTGGCGGCCGGGGTGGCGGGTGCGGCGGCGCTGTCGGGGCGCAACCCGGCGCAACAGCCGGCCCAGAGCCTGGCCCAAAATCAACCACAGAGCGTGGCGGGCAACCCGGCGCTGGATTCGATGATCCTGCGCTACGCCATTCTGAACGGCGCGCTGGAGCTGCTGCCGCAATCGTGGGCCACGGTGGCCATCATCCCCTTGCAGGTCAAGATGGTGTACCGCATCGGCAAGGCGCACGGGGTGGCGCTGGACCAAGGGCATATCCGAGAATTCATCGCCGCTGCCGGGGTCGGGATGGGTTCGCAGTACCTGGAGCAGTTTGGGCGTCGCCTGCTCGGCGGCTTGGTCGGCAAGATGGCCGGGCGCACGGTGGGCGGCTTGGCCGGACGCGCCACCGGGGTGGCATTTTCCTTTGCCACCACCTACGCCTTGGGCCAGTTGGCCAAGCGCTACTACGCCGGCGGGCGCGTGATGTCCACCGATGTGTTGCGCCAGACTTTCCAGGGTTTGCTGGGGCCGGCCAAAAACCTGCAACAGCAGCACCTGCCCGAGATTCAGGCGCGCGCGCGCACCCTGAACGCAGGCGAGGTGCTGCGTCTGGTCAAGGGCGGTATTTGAGTGGCCCCATGTTGCTGCTCGCCACCGCCCTCAAACTGATTGCCGAACTGGCCTTGTTGGCCTTGCTCGGGCGCTGGCTGCTGGTGGCTGGGTTGCGCCGCCTGGCGCCGCAGGCGCTCGAATCGAACGTGTTTCTGTGGTTGCTCGACACCCTGTGCCGCCCGTTCGTGACCGTGGCGGGCTGGCTGACGCCACGCTGGGTGCTGCGCCAGCACCTGCCGCTGGTGGCTTTTTGCCTGCTGACGGGGCTGTGGTTGGCGGCCACCGTGCTCAAGCTCCAGTTGTGCCTTGAAGTGGGGTTGGAGCAATGCCGCTAATGGCTGCGTGCGTGGCGGCCCTTGGGTGGCAAGGGCTGGGGCCGGCCTTGGCGGGCGCGGCCACCTTGCTGGGTGGGCAGGGCTTGGGGGCGCGGGTGTGGCTGTGGTGTTGGCGGCGCAACCGCCTCGACGCCGCCGCGCTGGCCGCGCTGGCCTACTGGCGCGCCCGCAGCGGGCGCCCGCGCGCTGCCTTGCGCTGGCAAGGGCGCTGTGTGCAACTGCGGCCCCAGAGCGGCCAAGCCCATTTCAACCTTGGCTTCTTGCTGGAGCAGTTGCAGCAAGACGAGGCCGCCCGGTTGGCTTTCGAGCGCGCCACCGAACTGGCGCCGCAGCTCGATCTGGCCTGGTTTGGGCTGGCGCGCTGCCTCGAGCGCCAAGGTCGGCTCGACGAAGCCTTGCAGGCCTACCAACGCAACGCCACGCTGCAACCCTGGAGCCCGCACGCGCACGCGGCGATGGCGCGGCTGCAGCAGCGGCTGGGGCGGCCCGAGCAGGCGCAAGCCCTGATCGCGCACCTGCGCGGCTTCGAGCCCCGGGTGGCGGCCGCTTTGCAACAGGAGTTGCAGCCTAGCGGGCCCGCGCCGGGCCGGGCGGCAGCGCATCCCTTGGTGGGCACCCGCACGCAGCAGGAGGCGGCCTGATGCGCGACCGGGCCTTGTACTGGCGCCGCATCAAGGCGTTGACGCTTTTGCTGCTGCTGGTCTGGTTTGGCGTCACTTTCGGAGTGAGTTTTTACGCCCGTGAGTGGGATTTCTATTTTTTCGGCTGGCCCTTTGGTTTTTGGGTCGCGGCTCAGGGGGCGATCGTGGTCTATGGCCTGCTGATCGCGTTCTATGCCTGGGCGGCCAACCGGCTCGACGAGCACCACGGGGTGGTCGAGCCGCCCGATATCCACGAGCCCCGGCGCCACTGAGATGAATAAGCCCCCACGCTCGCTGCCCGCCAAGCCGGCCGCTCAGCGCAGCTTTGAGCGCCAACTGCACAAGGTTTTTTTGCTCTACACCGGGGCGTTTTTGCTGTTTGTGGGGTGTCTGGCGTTGCTGGAGCAGATGGGGCTGCCGCGGCATTGGATCGGCATGAGTTTTTTGCTGGGCAACATCGTGGTCTATGCGGCCATCGGCATCATGAGCCGCACCGTCGATCCGGTGGAGTATTACGTGGCTGGGCGGCGGGTGCCGGCCATGTACAACGGCATGGCCACCAGCGCCGACTGGATGTCGGCGGCCTCGTTCATCGGCTTGGCCGGCACCCTGTACATGCACGGCTACAGCGGGTTGGCCTTTGTGCTGGGCTGGACTGGCGGCTACTGCCTGGTGGCCTTTTTCATGGCGCCCTATTTGCGCCGCTTCGGGCAGTTCACCATCCCCGATTTTTTGGCCGAGCGCTACGGCGGCCACCTGCCGCGCCTGCTGGGCATCGCTGCCGCCATTTTGTGCTCTTTTGTCTATATCGTGGCGCAAATCTACGGTGTCGGGCTGATCACGGCGCGCCTGACCGGGGTCGCGTTCGAGGTCGGCGTGTTCTTGGGGCTGGGCGGGATCTTGGTCTGTTCTTTTCTGGGTGGCATGCGCGCCGTCACCTGGACCCAAGTGGCGCAGTACATCGTGCTGATCGTCGCCTACATGGTGCCGGTGGTGTGGTTGTCGGTGCAGCAGACCGGCTCGCCGCTGCCGCAGCTGGTCTATGGGCAGCAGCTGCAGCAAATCAGCGAGCGCGAACAAGAGCTGATGCGCGACCCAGCCGAGCTGCAAGTGCGCGCCATCTACCAGCAACGCGCCTTGTTGCTGCAAGAGCGGCTGCAAGACCCGCAAGCGGCGCTCGAGCGCTTGCGGGTGCTGGCCCGCGAGCGGGTGCAGGTGCTGCGCGCGGCCAATGCCTCGCCTTCGGTCATCGCCCAGGCCGAGCAGGAGTTGGCGGCGCTGCCGCGCGACCCCCGCAGCGCGCGCCTGCTGTGGGAGCAGCAGCTTTACGAGGCGCAGCAAAAATCGCTGCCGCTGGGCGGCATGTTGCCGCACGCGCAGGCTTTTGCCGGCGACCCGCACGGCAGCCCGGCCGAGCAGCAGGCGTTTCACGAGTCGCGGCTCAATTTCCTGGCGCTGGTGTTTTGCCTGGTGGTCGGTACCGCCGCCTTGCCGCACATCCTGATGCGCTACTACACCGTGCCCGACGCCCGGGCGGCGCGCAAATCGGTGGCGTGGTCGCTGCTGTTCATCGGGCTGCTTTACTTAAGCGCACCGGCGCTGGCGGTAATGGTCAAGTTTGAGGTCTTTCACGTGCTGGTCGGCACGCCGTTCGACCAGCTGCCCGATTGGGTGGCGGACTGGAGCCGCATCGACGCCGAGCTGCTGCGCGTGAGCGACGTGAACCTCGACGGCCTGCTGCAGCTCAATGAAATCACCATCGGCTCCGACATCATCGTGCTGGCCGCGCCCGAGATCGCTGGCTTGCCCTACGTGATCGCGGCGCTGGTGGCCGCTGGCGGGCTGGCGGCGGCGCTGTCCACCGCCGACGGGCTGCTGCTGACCATGGCCAACGCCCTTAGCCACGACCTGTACTACAAGATGATCGACCCCCACGCCGCCACCGCGCGCCGGGTCACGGTGTCCAAGGTGGTGCTGCTGGTGGTGGCGCTGGCCGCGGCCTACGTGGCGGCGCAAAAACCGGCCGACATCCTGTTCATGGTGTCGGCGGCGTTTTCGATTGCCGGGGCCGCGTTTTTTCCGGCGCTGGTGCTGGGCATCTTCTGGAAGCGCACCACCGGCAGCGCGGCCGTGCTGGGCATGCTCAGCGGTTTGGGCGTGACGCTGTACTACATGATCACCACCCAGCCGTGGCTGCGCTCGGTCTTTGGCGTCGATTCCCCGGTGGTCTTGTGGTGGGGGATCGAGCCGATTTCGGCCGGGGTGTTTGGGGTGCCGGTGGGCTTTGCGGTCATGATCGCCGTGAGCTTGGTGACGCGGCGGCCACCGCAGCGCGTGCAGGACCTTGTGGAGCAGGTGCGAAGCGGGCTATAATCCCACGCTTACCTTGCCGCACCCTAGACTGACGCTTCGGGGCGGCTTCATCCTGGCAGCAGGAAAACCCACAAGGAGTGTGTATGCGTCATTTTGAAATCGTCATGCTGATCCACCCGGATCAGAGTGAGCAAGTGCCCGCCATGCTGGAGCGCTACAAGGGCATGATCGCCGCTGGCGGCGGTGTGATCCACCGCATCGAAGACTGGGGCCGGCGCCAAATGGCTTACCAGATCAACAAGTTGTCCAAGGTGCATTACCTGTGCCTGAACATCGAAGCCAGCCAAGCCGTGATGGCCGAACTGGACCACGCCTTTCGCTTCAACGACGCCGTGTTGCGCCACCTCGTGGTGCAGCGCAAGAAGGCCGACACTGGCCCTTCGCCCATGATGCGCTCGGTTGAGCGCGAAGAGGCGCGCAAGTCCAGCCAGCAAGAAGCGGCTTAAGGGGCGCTGCCCCAGCCCTTGCCCGTGGCCAACCCGCCGACGACCGAAGCCCAACAGTCTCCAATCCCCCCGCACAACCCCTCGCGCAACCGCCTGCACCTCACAGCCACCTTGGTCGGCACCCAACCGCTGCGCTACACGCCGGCCGCGGTTCCCGTCCTCGATGTGCTGCTCGAGCACCAGTCGGTGCAGATCGAATCGGGGCAGCAGCGTCAGGTGGCGCTGCAATTGAAGGCGGTGGGTTTTGGGCTCATGGCCGAGGCGCTGGCCAGGCTCCCGCTGGGGGCGCTGCTCGACGCACACGGCTTCATGGCCCACGCCCGCAACGGCAAGGGTTTTGTGCTGCACATTCAAGAATTCAAGCTCATTTAAGGAAGCAATACCATGCCTGCTCCGAAACGTTTCAATAAAGACAAGCGCCCCAAGCGCAACACCCAGTCGCTTTTGTTCAAGCGCAAAAAGTTCTGCCGCTTCACCGTCGCCGGTGTGGTCGAGGTGGACTACAAAGACGTGGACGTGCTGCGCGACTTCATTGCCGAAAACGGCAAGATCATCCCGGCCCGCCTCACCGGCACCCGCGCCATTTACCAGCGTCAGGTGACCACGGCGATCAAGCGCGCGCGCTTTCTCGCCCTGCTGCCGTACTCCGACCAGCACCGCGTCTAATCGCCAGGAGCCCCAAATCATGCAAATCATCCTGCTCGACAAAGTCATCAACCTCGGCAACTTGGGCGATGTGGTCAAGGTCAAAGACGGGTACGCCCGCAACTTCCTCATCCCCAACGGACGCGCCCGCCGCGCCACCCAGGCCGCTGTGGCCGAGTTCGAGGCGCGCCGCGTCGAGCTCGAAAAAGCCGCCGAGGCCAAACTCGCTGCCGCCCAAGAGCTGGCCGCCAAACTGGGCGGTGTGGGCCTGAAGCTATCGCAAAAAGCCGGTGTCGATGGCCGCCTGTTTGGCTCCGTCACCAACCACGACATCGCCGACGAGCTGGGCCGCCAAGGCTTCGCCGTCAACAAGGCCCAAGTGCGCATGCCCAACGGCCTGCTCAAAAACGTGGGCGACTACACGGTGCAGGTGGCTTTGCACACCGACGTGGTGGTCGATGTCAACGTCAGCGTGCTGGGCGAGACCGCTTAAGGCGGGCCGGCACGGCTTTGGCGTGATATAAAAACCGGCTTCGGCCGGTTTTTTTGTGTGCCACGCGCAACCGCTTGCCATTCTCCACGGTACTTTGGCTGCCGTTTGCGCCTTGACCATTACCTAGTCTGCTCCCTTTGGAACACCTGCTCGCCATCGACAACGGCACGCAAAGCGTGCGCACCCTGCTCTTTGATCTGCAGGGCCGCCTGATTGCCAAGGCCCAAGAACCCTTGAAGGCCGGGTTTTCGGCGCAGCCGGGCTGGGCCGAGTATCCGGTGGAAGATTACTGGCGCGCGCTGTGCAGCGCCTGCCAGCGGCTGTGGCTGCACAGCCCGGTGCCCAAAGACTCGATCAAGGGGGTGGCGGTCACCACCCAGCGCGGCACCGTCATCAACCTCGATCGGCATGGACAGCCGCTGCGCGCCGCCATGGTCTGGCTGGACCAGCGCCGCACCGAGCAAGTGCCCAGCCTGAGCTGGTGGTGGCGGGCCGGCTTTGGCTTGCTGGGGGTCAACGACACCATCGATTATTTTCTGGGCCAAGCCGAGGCCAACTGGATCGCCGCCCACGAGCCCGAGGTCTGGCAGCGCACGCACAAGTATCTGCTGCTCTCGGGCTACCTGAACTACCGCTTGTGTGGCGATTTTGTCGATTCCAGCGGCTCGCAGGTTGGCTATCTGCCCTTTGACTACAAGCGCCAGCGCTGGGCCGGGGCGCTGGACTGGAAGTGGCAGGCGCTGGCCCCGATCCGCCAGCGCATGCTGCCCAAGCTGTTGCCGCCGGGCGCAGTACTGGGCACGATCCGCGCCGCCGCCGCACACGACACCGGCATCCCGGCCGGCTTGCCGCTGCTGGCCGCCGCAGCCGACAAGGCCTGCGAGGTGCTCGGCGCCGGCTGCCTGGAGCCGCACATCGGCTGCCTGTCGTATGGCACCACCGCCACCATCAACACCACCAGCGAGCGCTACGTCGAGGTCACCTCATTCATCCCCCCGTACCCGGCCGCCTTGCCCGGCTACTACAGCACCGAGGTGCAGATCTACCGTGGCTACTGGATGGTGAGCTGGTTCAAGGAAGAGTTCGGCTTATCCGAGCAGTTGCGCGCCGCCGAGCAGGGGGTGCTGCCCGAGGACTTGTTTGACCAACTGGTGGATGCCGTGCCGCCCGGCTCCATGGGGCTGCTGCTGCAACCCTACTGGTCGCCGGGCCTCAAGCACCCGGGGCCCGAAGCCAAGGGCGCCGTGATCGGTTTTAGCGACGTGCACAACCGCGCCCATTTTTATCGCGCCATCCTAGAGGGCCTAGCCTATGCCTTGCGCCAAGGCAAGGAGCGCATCGAGCAGCGCAGCGGCGTGCCGATCACGGCCTTGCGGGTCTCAGGCGGGGGCTCGCAGAGCGACGCCGCGATGCAGCTCACCGCCGACGTGTTTGGGCTGCAAACCGCGCGCCCGCACGTTTACGAAACCTCGGGCCTGGGCGCAGCGATCGACGCCGCCGTGGGCCTGGGGCTGCACCGCGATTTCCCCACGGCCGTGGCCAGCATGACGCGCTTGGGCCGTACCTTCGAGCCCAACGCCCAGAACCGGCAGATCTACGACGAACTCTACGCCAGCGTGTACTGCCAGATGTACGAGCGCCTGCTGCCGCTGTACCGCGAGATTCAGCGCATTACCAAGCCGAAGCCTTAGGGGTGGGGGTGAGGGGTGGGGGGATGAGTCCTGCGGCGCCCTCAAGCTCCTCTGGCTCGATGCCCAGTTGGTGCGCAATTTGCGCGCCTAGATTCCGAGATTTACGGTCTTCATTTCCGAGATTTACGCTATCGTGAGCATGGCATCCGGGGCAGCTGCTCAAGGTGGAGCGGCCCGCACTGGGCCTAGGGCTGGTTGAGCGAGTGCTGCGCGGCGGCTACCCCGAAGCGGTTGCGCGCGCCTCGGCCAAGCGCCGCCGGGCCTGGGCGCGCCAGTGCCTCGACGCTCTCATTTTGCCGCTGCCCTTGGGCGATGGAATCTGGGCGGTACCGATGTCTACGCTTTGGGGGGCGTAGCAGTCAAATGCAGGGCAGCCTTGAGGAGCGCCCCCGCCTCACCAAAAACGCCACCAAGACGCCGCGCGCGCTGGTGCCGGGCCTAGGCCCAAGAAGGCGCTCTGAGGGAAGTTGAGCGTGAGCACGCGGCGCGTGTCGGCGGCCAGGTCGGTCATGCCCAAGGCTTGGTAGGCGCGGTATTTGATGAACAGCGCCTCTTCGGCGGCGGGCACGCCTTGGAAGTCGGTCAGCGCCACTTGGGCGCGGTTGATGGCGGCTACGTAAGCGCCGCGGCTCAAGTAAAAGCGCGCCACGTTGACTTCTGCTTGGGCCAGCGAGTTGACGATATGCGCCAATCGCAGCCGAGCATCGGGAGCGTAGCGCGATTCGGGGAAGCGATCGACCAGTTCGCGAAAGGCCTCGAACGACTGGCGCGCGGCGCGCTGGTCGCGCTCCGACAGGTCCACGCTGGCCAAAGCACCCAAAAAGCCAAGGTTGTCTTGGAAGTTGACCAGCCCCCTGAGGTAGAGCGCGTAGTCCAGCGCCGGGCTGGTGGGGTGCAGACGCATGAAGCGGTCCAGCGTGGCGATGGCTTGCGCCTGCTCGCCGGCGCGGTAGTGGGCAAAGGCTTTTTCGAGCTGGGCCTGTTGCGCCAAAATGGTTCCGGCGGCGCGGCCTTCGAGCCGCTCAAAAAGGGTGATGGCGCGCTCGAAGTTGCCGCGGTCGCGTTCGGCCACAGCCTCGGCGTGCAGGCGGTTGGGGCTCCAGTCGGCGGTGGGGTCGGCCGTGGGGCCGCCGGCGCAAGCGCTGAGCAGGACCAGTGCAGCGGCCAGCGCCGCCAAGGATCGGCCTGCACGGGAGCGCGCCGGAGCGAAAGCGGATAATCGGCTCGAAAACATCGTGTGCATACCTTCGCGTGGCGGAACCAAAGATTGACGAAACCCATTATATCGACGCCGCCGCCCAACGACGAGGCCTACGAGGCCGATGAGGCCCCTGAGGCGCTCGCGCCCGATTGCCGCCACTGGCTGGCCGAGGTGGGCGAACACGGCCAGCGCATTGACCGGGTGCTGGCGGCGCGCTTGCCGGCGTTCTCGCGCGCGTGGCTGCAAACCCTGATCGGGCTAGGGGCCCTGCAGCTCAACGGCAGCCTGTGCACCAAGCCGGCGCACAAGGTGCGCGTGGGCGACCGCATCGAGATCGAGCTGCGCCCCACCGCCCAAGCCAGCGCCTTTGTGCCCGAGCCCATGGCGCTGCAGCCCGTGTACGAAGATGCGCACCTGCTGGTGCTCAACAAGCCGGTGGGTTTGGTGGTGCATCCGGCGGCCGGTCACTGGAGCGGCACCTTGCTCAATGGCTTGCTGGCGCACCACGCGGGCGCGGCCACTTTGCCGCGTGCCGGCATCGTGCACCGGCTCGACAAAGACACCAGCGGCCTGATGGTGGTGGCCAAAACGCAGCCCTGCTTTGATGCCTTGGTGCGCCAGATCGCGCTGCGCCAGGTGCACCGGGTTTATCTGGCGCTGGTGCACGGGGCTTGGCGGCATGGGCCGCAGCATGCGATCGAGCAGCCCATCGGGCGCGACCCGCGCCAGCGTCTGCGCATGGCGGTGCTCGGGCCCGAGCACTCGGGCGCCAAACCGGCCTTGACCCATGTGCGGCCGCTGGCCTTGGGCAGCCAGTGCAGCTTGCTGGGCTGCAAGCTGCACACCGGTCGCACGCACCAGATTCGGGTGCATCTGGCGTGGGCGGGGCACGCGCTGGTGGCCGACACCCTGTACGGCGGCCCGCCGGCGCTGGGTTTGCAGCGTCAGGCCTTGCACGCGCATCAGCTGGCCTTGCGCCACCCGGTGAGTGGGGAATGGATGTGCTGGCGCAGCGAAGCCCCGCCGGACCTGATGCAGGCGCTGGCGGCGGCGCAGCTAAAATACAATGACGAATCTTTGTGGTCGCTCGACAGCGAGCCGCTGGCCCTTGGCGGCTGATCGAGCGTGCCCGCCCACCCCATGAGCCCTGCCGACCTGCCGCTGTATCTGGAAGCCGTGCTGTTGTGCGCCCCAGAGCCGGTTTCAGAGCCCGAGCTCTGCGCCGCTTTTGAGGGCGAGGTGGCGCCGCAAGCGCTGCAAGCTGCGCTGGCTGAATTGCAGCAGCACTGGGCGCCGCGTGGCCTCGAGCTGGTGCAGGTGGCGGCCGGTTGGTGCTTTCGCAGCCGCGCGCAGGTGCGGCCCTACCTCGAGCGCCTGCGCCCCGAAAAGCCGCCCAAATACAGCCGCGCCGTGCTCGAAACCTTGGCGATCGTGGCCTACCGGCAACCGGTGACGCGCGGCGAAATGGAAGACCTGCGCGGCGTGAGCATCCACAGCGGGATTTTGAAGCAGCTCGAAGCGCGCGGCTGGATCGAAGTGGTGGGGCAACGCCCCAGCGCCGGCCGGCCGGCTTTGTACGCCACCACGCGCCAGTTTTTGTGCGATTTTGCGCTGCCCTCGTTGGCCGACCTGCCCTCTGTGCCAGCGGCCGGTGAGCCGCTGCTGCCGCAGCCCACTGCCGCGGCCCTACATTTAACATCGCAACCCCAATGAGCCCTCCACCCAAACGCAAAGCCCCAACCGCCCGCCCAGCCGGCCCCAAGGCACCTCCAGCACCGTCGCAGCGCCCGCGCGCGGCTGCGGCCCCCCAGCCGCCCCGCGCGCTGGCGCCCCTGCGCGAGGCCCAAGTGGCCGCGCCAGCGATCGCCGTACACGCGCCCGTGCCGGGTGTCGATGGGCAAGGCATCGATGCGCCGGGCCTAGACGCAGCAAACGCAAGTGCAACAGATGCAGGTGCAGCGCTGGCAGACGCCGTGGGTTTCGATGCCGTGGTGTCGGGCGCTTTCGATGCCGATTTGTCTTTGCCGCCTGAGCCCGAGCAGCCCGCACCGCCGTCCAAGCGGGTGCTAGAGCCCGAGGCCGAAGCGCCCAAGCTGCACAAGGTGCTGGCGCAGGCCGGGCTGGGTTCGCGGCTCGAGATGGAGCGCCTGATCGCCCAAGGCCAGATCTCGGTCAACGGCGAGCCGGCCCACGTTGGGCAGCGCATCCAGATCGGCGACGCCATCCGCGTCAACGGTCGCCTGATCAAGGTGCGCATCGCGCCGCTGCCGCCGCGCGTGCTGGCCTACCACAAACCGGCCGGTGAGGTGGTGACGCATGACGACCCGCAAAACCGCCCCACCGTGTTTCGCCGCCTGCCCCGGCTCTACAGCGGCAAGTGGCAGTCGGTTGGGCGGCTCGACATCAACACCGAGGGCCTGCTGCTGCTGACCAACTCGGGCGAGCTGGCGCACCTACTGATGCACCCCAGCTTTGGCTTGCAGCGCGAATACGCGGTGCGCGTGCTGGGTGCTTTAAGCCTCGAGGAAAAACAAAAGCTGCTCGACGGCGTGCTGCTCGACGACGGCCCGGCGCAGTTCCAGACGCTCGAAGACGGTGGCGGCGACGGGGCCAACTGCTGGTACCGGGTGACGATTGCCGAAGGCCGCAACCGCGAAGTGCGGCGCATGTTCGAGTCGCTCGGGCACGCGGTGAGCCGCCTGATCCGCATCCGCTACGGGGCCGTGACCCTGCCACGCGGCCTGCGCCGGGGCGTCTGGATGGAGCTCGATGCGCGCGACGTGGCGCGCCTGACCGAGGCCACGGGCATGGACCGCACGCTGGAGTCGCGCGCGCGCCAGTTTCAACCGCCCGCGCCGCCCAAGCGCCAGCCCTCGCGGGGCCGCAGCCAAGGGCCGCGCCCGAGTGCGCCCAAATTGGTCGATGGCGCGCCCATGCCGCTCAACACCGGCCGCACCGGGCGCACCGGGCGCGACCCCGGTCGCAGCAGCGCGCGCGGTGGCCCCAGCCCCAGCCCCAGCGCCAGCCCTAGACCAAGCCCCGGCCCCGGCCCCGGCCCCAAACGCGGTGCCGCGCGTGGCCCCAAAGCCGGCCCAGCACGCTGAGAGCGGGTTAAAATCTCATACTTAACCATTTCCACTTCCAAGATTTCATTCAGGACGACCCATGGCCCTCGAGCGCACCCTCTCCATCATCAAACCCGACGCCGTTGCCAAAAACGTGATCGGCCAGATCACCAGCCGCTTCGAAGCCGCTGGGCTCAAGGTCGTGGCGGCCAAGCTGGTGCAGCTTTCGCGCGCCGAGGCCGAGCAGTTCTACGCCGTGCATCGCGAGCGCCCCTTCTTCAAAGACCTGGTGGACTTTATGGTCTCGGGCCCGGTGATGATCCAGGTGCTCGAAGGTGAGGGCGCCATCGCCAAAAACCGCGACCTGATGGGCGCCACCGACCCCAAGAAAGCCGCTGCGGGCACCATCCGCGCCGACTTCGCCGACAGCATCGACGCCAACGCCGTGCACGGCTCCGACGGCCCCGAGACCGCCGCCGCCGAAGTGGCGTTCTTCTTCGCCGGCCTCAACGTCTACACCCGCTGACCATGCAATGACGGCCAATTTGCTCGGTTTCGACCTCGACGGGTTGGCCGCCTTCTGCGAGCGGCTGGGGGAAAAGCGCTTTCGTGCGGTGCAGCTGCTGCGCTGGATCCACCAGCGCGGCGCCAGCGATTTTGGCGCCATGACCGACCTCGCGCGCAGCCTGCGCGACAAACTGCCCGGGCTGTGCGAAGTGCGGGCGCTGCCGGTGCTGGCGCAGCACGAATCGGCCGACGGCACCATCAAGTGGCTGTTCGACGTCGGCGAGGGCAACGCCGTCGAAACCGTTTTCATCCCCGAAGACGGGCGCGGCACGCTGTGCATCTCGAGCCAAGCCGGCTGCGCCGTGGGTTGCCGCTTTTGCAGCACCGGCGCCCAAGGCTTCAGCCGCAATTTAAGCACGGCCGAAATCGTGGCCCAGCTCTGGTTTGCCGAGCATTATTTGCGCCGTCAGTTGGGCCACCAAGCGCACGGTTTGAGCGAGCGCGTGATCAGCAACGTGGTGCTCATGGGCATGGGCGAGCCGCTGCAAAACTACGCCGCGCTGCTTCCGGCGCTGCGCCTGATGCTCGACGACCACGCCTACGGCCTGTCGCGCCGGCGCGTCACGGTCTCGACCTCGGGCGTGGTGCCGATGATTGAGCGCCTGGCCGCCGACTGCCCAGTGGCGCTGGCGGTGTCGCTGCATGCGCCCAGCGACGCGCTGCGCGACGATCTGGTGCCGCTGAACCGCAAGTACCCGATCGCGGAACTGCTCGACGCCTGCCTGGCCTACCTGCCCCGGGCACCGCGCGACTTCATCACCTTTGAATACTGCTTGCTCGACGGCGTCAACGACCAAGACGCGCACGCCGAGCAGTTGATCGCCCTGCTGCAAGGGCACCGCGGGCAAGGCGTGCCGAGCAAGGTCAACCTGATTCCCTTCAACCCTTTTCCCGGCTCTGGCCTGCGCTGCTCCAGTCGGGCCCGGGTGCAAGCGTTTGCGCAGCGCCTCAACGCCGCCGGGCTGGTGACCACGGTGCGCAAGACCCGCGGAGACGACATCGACGCCGCCTGCGGTCAGCTGGCCGGCGAGGTGCAAGACCGCACCGGGGCGGCCGAGCGGCTGGCGCGCCCGCGACCAGCCGACGCAGGGCAGGCCGAGCGGGTGCAGACCGACTCGGTGCAGCCTATCATCTGGCAGTCGCGCAACGAGGCCATCTCATGAGCAGCACAAAATCCCTGGGGCCCCTGTGGCGTGCCGCAGCCACCCTGGCGCTGGTGCTCGGCTTGGGTTTGGGCTTGACGGCCTGCGCCAGCCCGAGCGGCGCCAACCAACCGACTGCGCTCACCGTGGGCACCACCGAGCCCACCGAGACGCAGCGCCGGGCCCAGATCCGGCTCGAGCTGGCCGCCGCTTTTCTGGAAAACAACCAGCCCGCCGTGGCGCTCGAAGAGGCCAACCGTGCGGTGCAAGCCGACCCGAGCCTGGCGGCGGCGCACAACCTGCGCGCGTTGGCGCTGATGCAGCTCAACGAGCCGGTGCTGGCCGAACAGAGCTTGCAGCAGGCGCTGCGGCTGGCCCCGCGCGACGGCGACAGCTGGCACAACCTGGGCTGGCTGCAGTGCCAGCAGCAGCGCTTTGCCGAGGCCGAACAATCGTTTGCGCAAGCCCTGCGCTCGCCGGCTTATGCCACGCCAGCGCGCACCTGGATGGTGCAGGGCATCTGCCAGGCGCGTGCCGGCCAAGCCGCTGTGGCCATCCAGAGCCTGACGCGCGCCTTTGAGCTCGACCCCGCGCAGCCGGTCACGCTCTACAACTTGGCGCTGCTGCACCACCAGCGCAACGAAAGCGAACGCGCCCGCTTTTATTTGCGCCGCCTGAACCAGACCGAGTTTGCCAACGCCGAATCGCTCTGGTTGGCGATCCGCATCGAAAACCGATTGCAAAACCGCGAGGCAGCGCAACAACTTGCGCGCCAGTTGCTGCGCCGCTTCCCCGATTCGCGGCAGGCCAATGCCTACGAGCGAGGGGCCTTCAATGAGTAGTGAGACACGCCCCGAGCCATTGGATGGCCCAGGCGCGGTGCAACAGGGGAGGGCTACAGCGCCTGGTGAAACGCTTGGGGCCTTGCGTCAAGCGCGTGAGCGGGCCGGGCTGCGGGTTGAGGCTTTGGCGGCCACGCTCAAGGTGCCGGTGCGCCAGCTTGAAGCGCTCGAGGCTGGGCATTATGACGAACTACCCGACCTCACCTTTGCGCGCGCGCTGGCTTTGAGCGTGTGCCGGGTGCTCAAGACCGACCCCGGCCCCATTTTGGCCTCCTTGCCCGCCTTGGCCCGGGTGCGTTTGGGCGAACCCGAGAACGCCCTGCACACGCCCTTGCCCAACGCAACGGCCAGCACGGTGCTGGCGCGTGCAGCCAGCGCCCAGGCTCAGCGTTTGAGCGCGCCCGTGGCGGTGGCGCTGTTTTTGCTTGTTGCCGCGCTCACTCTCTGGTTCCTGCTGCCCCGGCAGGTGCCCGAGCCCGCACTGTCCAGCGCTGAGCCGCAACTGGCTACGCTGGCCCCTGACGTGGCGCGGCCCGATGTGCCGACTCTCACTCCGACGCCGGTACCTGCTCCTGCACCTGCCGCACCGGCCACGCAGCCCGAGGTCTTGCGGCTGAGTGCCGACCAGACCGCCTGGGTGCAAGTCATCGGCGCCTCGGGCCGGGTGCTGTTGCAGCGCAGCCTGCAGCCGGGCGAGTCGGTGGTTTTCAACGACGACTTGCCGCTGCAACTGGTGATCGGCCGCGCCGACGCCGTGCGCGTGAACGTGCGCGGTGCCGCCGCCGACCTGAACGCCGTCAGCCGCAACAACGTCGCGCGCCTGCAAGTGAGGTAAAGCCCTGTGAACCCGAACACCGACCACCGGCCCTGTGCCGACGAACCCCCGCCGCTGCCCGAAATCCCGCGCCGCAAAACCCACCAGGGCATCGTGCGCTGGGGCGAGCACCGGGTGGCGCTGGGTGGTGACGCGCCCGTGCGCGTGCAGTCGATGACCAACACCGACACCGCCGACGCCATTGCCACCGCGATCCAAGTCAAGGAACTGGCGCAGGCCGGCTCGGAGCTGGTGCGCATCACCGTCAACAACGACGAGGCCGCGCGCGCCGTGCCGCACATCCGCGAGCAGCTCGACCGCATGGGCGTGGTGGTGCCGCTGATCGGCGATTTTCACTACAACGGCCACCGCCTGCTGCACGACTACCCGGACATGGCGCAGGCCTTGTCCAAATACCGCATCAACCCCGGCAACGTCGGCAAGGGCGACAAAAAAGACAAGCAATTTGCCCAGATGGTCGAAGCCGCGCTGCGCTGGGACAAGCACATCCGCATCGGCGTCAACTGGGGCAGCCTCGATCAAGAGCTGCTGGCCGAGCTGATGGACCAGAACGCGCGCCGCGCCCGGCCGTGGCTGCCGCGCCAGGTGATGATCGAGGCGCTGATCAGCTCCGCCTTGCAGTCGGCGCAGCAGGCGCAGGCCATGGGCATGGCGCCGGGCGACATCGTGCTCTCGTGCAAGGTCAGCGGCGTGCAAGACCTGATCGCGGTCTATCAAGAGCTGCACCGGCGCTGCGACTACCCGCTGCACCTGGGGCTGACCGAGGCCGGCATGGGCGTGCGCGGCACCGTGGCCTCGACCGCGGCGCTGGCCGTGCTGCTGCAACAGGGCATCGGCGACACCATCCGGGTTTCGCTCACGCCGCAGCCGGGCGAGTCGCGCACCCAAGAGGTGGTGGTGGCGCTCGAGATCGTGCAGGCGCTGGGCCTGCGCAACTTCGTCCCCAGCGTCACCGCCTGCCCCGGCTGCGGCCGCACCACCAGCACCGTGTTCCTCGATCTGGCCAAACAGATCGACGACTACCTGCGTAGCTCCATGCCGCAGTGGCGCGAGCGCTACCCCGGCGTGGAAAACCTCAAGGTGGCGGTGATGGGCTGCATCGTCAACGGCCCCGGCGAGAGCAAGCACGCCGACATCGGCATCAGCCTGCCCGGCACCGGCGAAGCGCCGGCGGCGCCGGTCTATATCGACGGCGAAAAACGCCTGACGCTGCGCGGCGACGGCATTGCGGCCGAGTTTCAGCAGATCGTACAAAACTACATCGAACAGCGTTTTTCCTCCCATGCCTGAACTTTTGCGTGCCGTCAAAGGCATGAACGATATTTTTGCGCCCGCTTCCGGCCACTGGGAGTGGCTCGAAGCCCAGGTGCGCGAGCTGATGGCGCGCTACGCCTACCGCAACGTGCGCACCCCGATCGTCGAGCCCACGGCGCTGTTCGTGCGCGGCCTGGGTGAAGTCACCGACATCGTCGAAAAAGAGATGTACTCGTTCGAGGATCGGCTCAACGGCGAGCAGCTCACGCTGCGCCCCGAGGCCACCGCCGGCGTGGTGCGCGCGGTGCTGGAACACAACCAGCTCTACGACGGCCCCAAGCGCCTGTACTACTTGGGGCCGATGTTCAGGCACGAGCGCCCGCAGCGCGGCCGCTACCGCCAGTTTCACCAGGTGGGGGCCGAGGCGCTGGGCTTTGCCGGCCCCGACGTCGATGCCGAGCTCATCGCCATGGCGGCCGACTTGTGGGCGCAGCTGGGCCTGAGTGACATCCGGCTCGAGCTCAACAGCCTAGGCCAGCCGCCCGAGCGCTTGGCGCACCGCCAGGCGCTGATCGCCTACCTCGAGCAGCACCAAGCGCAGCTCGACGACGACGCGCGCCGGCGCCTGCACAGCAACCCGCTGCGCGTGCTCGACAGCAAAAACCCAGACCTGCAAGCGCTGATCGAGGCGGCCCCGAAGCTGATCGACTACTTGGGCGCGCAGTCGCTGGCGCACTTCGACGCCTTGCGTGCGCTGCTCGATGCACAAGGCATCGGCTACCGCATCAACCCGCGCTTGGTGCGCGGGCTCGATTACTACAACCTGAGCGTGTTCGAGTTTGTCACCGACACCTTGGGAGCGCAGGGCACGGTGTGCGCGGGCGGGCGCTACGACGGCCTGCTGGAGCAGATCGGCGGCAAGCCGGCACCCGCCGTGGGCTGGGCGCTGGGCATGGAGCGCATCCTCGAACTGCTCAAGCTGCAGGGCAAGCTGCCGCCGCCAGCGTTGCCCGATTGCTATGCCGTGGTGCCGCAGCCCGAGGCCATGGTGCAGGTGCTGCCCTTGCTGCGCCAGTTGCGTGCGGCTGGGCTGACGGTGCAGATGCACGGCGCCGGGCCCGAGGGCCTGAGCAGCATGAAGGCGCAGTTCAAAAAAGCCGACGCCAGCGGCGCGCGCTACGCGCTGGTGTTTGGCGCCGCCGAGCTCGCTGCCGGCCAAGTGGCGGTCAAGCCGCTGCGCGCCGATGCCCTAGGTGCCCTCACCGAGCAGACCCTGCTGCCGCTGGCCGAAGCCGGGCAGTGGGCGGCGCGCTTGCGCGCCTAGCCTTCTGTGCCCGCTGATTGGGCCAGCGCCTACAATCGGCACCGAACAGGGTTTCAAGCAGGCCCAGCCCAGCCACACGTCAGTGTGTGGCCCCGATTTTTTTGCACACGCAATTTTTGCAAGCCCACCGCCATGGCGAAAACCTTTGACCCGCACGAAGAAGAACAACTCGACCAGCTCAAGCGCTTCTGGGACCGCTTCGGCACCCTGATCACGTGGACGCTGGTGGCCGTGCTGCTGGCTTTCGCCGGCTCGAACGGCTGGAACTACTGGCAGCGCCAGCAGGCCGTGGAGGCGGCCGTGCTGTACCAGACGCTGGACGAAGCCGCCGGTGCCAACGACACCGAGCGCGTGCGCCAGGTCTGGGCCGACATCCAGCAACAGGTGCCGCGCACCGCGCAGGCCCACCACGCTGGCCTGCTGGCTGCGCGCGCCCTGCAGCAAGCCGATGCGCTCGACGACGCACGCTTGGCGCTGCATTTCGTGCGCGACCGCGCCAGCGACCCCGGAGTGGTGGCGGCGGCTCGCCTGCGCTTGGCGGCGCTCGAGTTGCAAGCCGGGCAATACGAGGCCGCGCTGCAAGCCCTGAGCGCTGGCATGCCGCCCGAGTTTGCCGCCCTGGCCGCCGACCGGCGCGGCGACGTGCTGCTGGCCCAAGGACAAATCGACGCCGCCCGGCAGGCTTATCTGCAGGCTTGGGCAACGATGGACGAGGCCGTGGATTACCGTCGCGTGATCGAGGCCAAGCTCAATGCCTTGGGCGTCGATCCCACCGCCCCAGCCACGCCGGCCGCCCCGGCCGCGCCAGCCACCCCCCAGTGACGGAGACACCGCAGTGAACCCAGCCCCCCCGCTCAAGCCGCAACCCTTCCTGCCCAGCGCCCTCGCTCAGCCCCGCACGCGCCCCCTCGCAGCGGTCTCCCTTGCTGCCGCCTTGGCGCTGAGCTTGGCGGCCTGTTCCTCGGCTCCGGAGCGCCCGGCGCCCACGCCGCTGGCCCCGCTGGTGGCGCTGCAGCCCGCCACCCAAGTCTGGAACACCGCCATCGGTGCCGTCGATCCCTTGCTCACCCCGGCCGTGCATGGCCAGACGCTGCTGCTGGCCAACGCCGCTGGCGCCGTGCTGGCGCTCGACGGCGCCAACGGCCAAGTGCGCTGGCGGGTCGAATTGGGGCAAGCGCTGTCGGCCGCCGCGGGCTTCGACGGCCAGACGGCGGCGGTGGTGACGCAGGACAACGAACTGCTGGTGCTTGACAGCAGCGGCGTCCAGTGGCGCGCCCGTCTGCCGGCGCGGGTGCTCACGGCCCCGCTGGTGGCCGGGCAGCGCGTGTTCGTGCTCGCCAACGACCGCAGCGTGCACGCCTTCGACGCCCGCAACGGCGCCCCGCTGTGGCAGCACCGTGGCCGCACCGCCGATGCGCTGGTGCTGCAACAAAGCGGCGTGCTGCTGCCGGTGGGCGACACCTTGGTCGTGGGCTTGGGTGGGCGGTTGGTCGGTTTGGATCCGCTCAACGGCCGCATCCGCTGGGACGCGGCCATCGCCACCCCGCGCGGCGTGAACGAAATCGAGCGCTTGGTCGATCTGGTCGGGCGCAGCGGCCGCGTGGGCGATCAGTTGTGCGTGCGCGCCTTCCAGGCGGCGGTGGGTTGCGTCGATGCCGCTAGCGGCCGCTTGGTCTGGACCCAGCCCGCCGACGGTGCCGTGGGCCTGAGCGCCGACGCCGAGCGCGTCTATGGCGTCGAGCGCAACGGCCGCGTGCTGGCTTGGCGCCGCGACGGCGGGGCGCGTGCTTGGAGCACCGATGCCTTGTTGCACCGCGGCCTCACGGCCCCCTTGGCCGCAGGGCGCTCGATCGCCGTCGGCGACGCGCAGGGCTTCGTGCACCTGCTCTCGCGCGACGACGGCACCCTGCTCAACCGCCTGAGCACCGACGGCTCGGCCATCGTCGCCGGGCCGCTGCTGCTGGGCAACACCTTGGTGGCGGTGACGCGCAACGGCGGCGTTTACGCCTGGCGGCCCCAATGAAGCCGGTGCTGGCGCTGGTCGGGCGGCCCAACGTCGGCAAATCGACGCTCTACAACCGCCTGACCAAAACGCGCGACGCCATCGTCGCCGACCTGCCCGGCCTCACACGCGACCGCCACTACGGCAGCGCACGGCTGGGCAAGCGCGAGTTCATCGTCATCGACACCGGCGGTTTTGAGCCCCGGGCCGAGGCCGGGATCTACCGCGAAATGGCCAAGCAGACCCGGCAGGCGGTGGCCGAAGCCGACGTGGTGCTGTTCGTGCTCGACGCCCGCGCCGGCCTGAGCGCCCAAGACCACGACATCGCCGACTACCTGCGCAAGCTCGCCAAACCCTGTCTGCTGGTGGCCAACAAGGCCGAAGGCATGCAAGGGCAGGCGCAGTGGAGCGAGTTTTACGAGCTCGGCTTGGGCGAGGTGCTGCCGGTCTCGGCGGCGCACGGGCAGGGCGTGCGCGACATGGTCGAAGCGGCGCTCGACCGGCTGGCCGCTGCCTCCCCTGCCGAGCCAAGCGCCGCATCAGAAGCCGACGCCGAAGCCGACGGCGTGATCCGGCTGGCCGTGGCCGGGCGCCCCAACGTGGGCAAATCCACGCTCATCAACGCCTGGCTGGGCGAAGAGCGGCTGGTGGCCTTCGACCAGCCCGGCACCACGCGCGACGCGATTGCGGTGCCGTTTGAGCGCAACGGGCAAAAATTCGAGCTCATCGACACCGCCGGGCTGCGGCGCAAGGGCCGGGTGTTCGAGGCGGTCGAGAAGTTCTCGGTCGTCAAGACGCTGCAGGCGATCGAAGGCGCGCACGTGGTGCTGCTGTTGCTCGACGCCAGCCAAGGCGTGACCGAACAAGACGCGCACATCGCCGGTTTTGCGCTCGACTGTGGTCGCGCGGTGGTGGTGGCGCTCAACAAATGGGACGCCCTCGACAGCTACCAGCGCCAGCAGTTGCAGCGCTCGATCGAGAGCCGCTTGGCTTTCCTGAAGTTTGCCTCGATGCACACCATCTCGGCGCTCAAGCGCCAAGGGCTGGCACCGCTGTGGCCGGCGATCGCGCAGGCCCACGCCTCGGCCCACAAGAAAATGCCGACGCCGCTGCTGACGCGCATTTTGCAGGAATCGGTGGCCCTGCAAGCGCCCAAGCGCAGCGGCATGTACCGGCCCAAAATGCGCTACGCGCACCAAGGCGGCATGAACCCGCCGGTGGTGGTGATCCACGGCAACTCGCTCGAAGGCGTGTCCGAGAGCTACCGGCGCTTTCTGGAAGGGCGCTTTCGCAAGGCCTTCGATTTGGTGGGCACGCCGCTGCGCATCGAGTTCAAAACCGCTGCCAACCCGTATGCCGAGCAATAAAAACCCGGCGCGCGCCCCAAGCGCCATCGGCTGTGGTATCTTCCACCTTTCCGAAACTTTACATTGAACACGGAACATATCGTGAGCAACAACAAAGGCCAACTCTTGCAGGACCCATTTCTGAACCAGCTCCGCCGTGAGCACGTTCCGGTGTCCATCTACCTCATCAACGGCATCAAGCTGCAGGGGCAGATCGAATCCTTTGATCAGTACGTGGTGCTGCTGCGCAACACCGTGACGCAGATGGTCTACAAGCACGCCATTTCCACCATCGTGCCGGGGCGTCCGGTGCAGTTCTCGGCCAGCGCGCCGACCGATGAGGCCTGAAAGCTGAATCCAGTTCCCTTCCTGCCTGCGCCTGACGCCGCCCCCTCGGGGCAAGACCGTTTGCGCGCTCCTGCCGAATTTAGCCCAAGCAAAACCGGCTCCGCCAGCGCCCAGCCCGGCGTGGTTTTGGTGGGTGTCGATATGGGCCAGCCCCACTTCGACGCCGAACTGCTCGAACTCAGCGAGCTGGCCCGCACGGCCGGCTACCGCGTGCTGGACCGGGTGGTGTGCAAACGCCGCGCCCCCGACCCGGCGCTGTACATAGGCTCGGGCAAAGCCGACGAGATCAAGGCCCTAGCGCTGGCCCACGGGGCGCTAGAAATCCTGTTCGACCAAGCCCTGAGCCCGGCGCAGCAGCGCAACCTCGAGCGCCACATGGAGCTGGCGGTCAACGACCGCGTGCTGCTGATCCTCGAGATCTTTGCCCAGCGCGCGCGCAGCCACGAAGGCAAGTTGCAGGTCGAACTGGCGCGCTTGCAGTACCTCAGCACCCGGCTGGTGCGGCGCTGGTCGCACCTCGAGCGCCAAAGCGGTGGCATCGGCTTGCGCGGCGGCCCCGGCGAGACCCAGATCGAGCTCGACCGGCGCATGATCGGTGAGGCCATCAAGCGCACGCGCGAGCGCCTCGAGCGCGTCAAGCGCCAGCGCAACACCCAGCGCCGCCAGCGCGAGCGCAGCGGCACCTTCAAGGTCTCGCTGGTGGGCTACACCAACGCCGGCAAGTCATCGATCTTCAACGCGCTGGTCAAGGCGCGCGCCTACGCCGCCGACCAGCTCTTTGCCACGCTCGACACCACCACGCGCCAGCTCTACCTGAGCGAGGCCGGGCGCAGCCTGTCGCTGTCCGACACCGTGGGCTTCATCCGCGACCTGCCGCACGCGCTGGTCAATGCCTTTGCCGCCACCTTGCAAGAGGCCTGCGAAGCCGATTTGTTGCTGCACGTGGTGGATTGCGCCAACCCGGCCCACCTCGAGCAGATCGCCAACGTGCAACAGGTGTTGCACGAAATCGGGGCCGATGGCATCGAGCAGGTGCTGGTTTACAACAAGATAGATGCCTTGGCTCCCGAGCGTTTGCCGCTGCAGCATGTCGATTCAATGGAACTCGACGGACTTACCAGGGCTCGAATCTTCCTCAGTGCCCAAACTGGCCATGGGCTAGACGCCTTGCGCGGCTTGCTGGCGCAGCGATTGCAGGCGACCTTGCCGGCCGTTGCACAGGAAGTGGTTTAATGCGGTGCCCGCGTTCAGCATGTGGCCCGGTTTGGGCACAATAGCGTTTTGTTCGACTCTTCAACAGCCACCATCCATGAATAGCCATCCCTTGCCCCTGCGCTCTCCTTGGTGGAGCCGCGTGCGGGGCATGTTCAACCTCAACGACCCGCGTTGGGGCCGCGACGACGACGCCAAACCCGGTGCATCCGATGGCTCGCGTGACTCCTCTCACCGGCCCGACCCCAACCACGACGGCCGCCCCGACGACCGTCGTGGTGACGAACAGCAGCCCGATCAACGTCCGTGGCAAGGCCGGCCCAAAGGCCCCAACCAAGGCCCGCCCGACCTAGACGAAATCTGGCGCGACTTCAACCGCAAGCTCAATGGGCTGTTTGGCGGTGGCAAACGCCCCGGCGGTGGCGGTATGGGCTCTGGTGGTGGCGGCGGTGGCATGCCGGGTTTCAAAGCCCCCACCCCCAAGGGGGCAGGCGTGGTGGCCGGCATGGTGGGCGGCGTGTTGCTGGTGCTTTGGCTTGCTTCGGGCTTCTTCATCGTGCAAGAGGGTCAGCAATCCGTGGTGACCCAGTTCGGGCGCTACCACAGCACCGTGGGCGCAGGTTTTAACTGGCGTCTGCCGGCACCGATTCAGCGCCACGAGACCGTGTTCGTCACCACCATCCGCTCGGTCGATGTGGGGCGCGAAAACATCGTGCCAGCCACCGGTTTGCGCGACGCCGGCATGCTGACGCTCGATGAAAACATCGTCGAAATCCGTTTTGCGGTGCAGTACCGACTCAACGACGCCCGCGCCTTCTTGTTCAACAGCCGCGATCCCGACAACGCCGTGCTGCGCGCCGCCGAGACCTCGGTGCGCGAAGTGGTCGGCAACATGACCATGGATCAAGCCTTGGTTGAAGAGCGCGACCAGATCGCGCCGCGCGTGCGCGCCCTGATGCAAAGCCTGCTCGACCGCGCCCAGGTCGGGGTCGAGGTGGTGGCGGTGAACCTGCAACAAGGCGGCGTGCGCCCGCCCGAGCAGGTGCAAGCCGCCTTCGACGACGTGCTGGTGGCCGGCCAAGAGCGCGAACGCGCGCGCAACGAGGCCGAGGCCTACGCCAACGACGTGATCCCACGCGCCCGCGGTGCCGCCGCGCGCCTGATGGAAGAAGCCCAAGGCCACAAGGTGCGCGTGGTGGCGCGCGCCGAGGGTGATGCCGAGCGCTTCCGGCTGGTGCAAACTGAGCACGCCCGGGCACCGCGGGTGACGCGCGACCGGCTCTACCTTGAGACGATGCAGGAGGTGTTTAGCAACGTCACCAAGGTGCTGATCGACTCGCGCAACAACAACAACCTGCTGCACCTGCCGCTCGATCGGCTGATCCAGCAAGCCGCCGTGGCGGCACCGCTGGCCGGCGCGGCTGCGGCGCTGCCCGCCGCTCCAACTCCAGCACCCGCCGCACCAGCGCCCGACCCGCGCGCCCGTGACGCCCAGCGCGCCCGTTAAAGCGACGACACACTGCCATGATGAACAAAATTGGTCTGATTCTGGTCTCCTTCCTCGTGTTGCTCGGGGTTGGGAGTTCGATGCTGTTTGTGGTCGATCAGCGCCAGTTTGGCGTGGTCTATCAGCTCGGCCAAATCCAGCGCGTGGTGGTTGAGCCCGGGCTCAACTTCAAGCTGCCACCGCCGTTTCAAAACGTGGTCTATATCGACCGGCGCCTGCTCACGCTCGAGAGCGTGGACACCGAGCCGATGCTCACGGCCGAGCGCCAGCGCGTGGTGATCGACTGGTTCGTGCGCTGGCGCATCTCCGACCCAGCGGCCTACATCCGAAACGTCGGGCTCGACGAGCGCGCCGGTGCCGCCCAACTCAACCGGGTGGTGCGCAACGCCTTTCAAGAGCAGGTCAACCGGCGCACCGTGCGCGAGTTGCTCTCGACCCGGCGCGAGGAGGTGATGGCCGACGTCAAGCGCGATGTGATCGCTGCCGTGCGCGGGGCCGATCAGCCTTGGGGCATGGACGTGATCGACGTGCGCATCACGCGCGTGGACTACGCCGAGACCATCACGCGCTCGGTGTTTGACCGCATGATCGCCGAGCGCCGGCGTGTGGCCAGCGAGCTGCGCGCGACCGGCTTTGCCGAGGGCGAGCAGATTCGCGCCGACGCCGACCGCCAGCGCGAGGTGCTGCTGGCCGAGGCCTTCCGCGAAGCGCAAAAGCTCAAGGGTCAAGGCGACGCCCAAGCTTCGCGCCTTTACGCCGACGCCTTCAGCCGCGACCCGGAATTCGCCCACTTCTTCCGCAGCCTCGAAGCCTACCGCGCCAGCTTTCGCTACCGCACCGACCTGATGGTGCTGGACCCGAGCTCCGAGTTCTTCCGCGCCATGCGCGGCAACGTGCCGGCGGGCACCCGATGAGTCAAGCAGGCCCCCGGTTTGGGCCTTGTGGCGATCGGCGGGCCTGCCGCACTAGGCGCTGCTGCTAGAATTCGGCCATGCGTCGCAAGCTGGTGCTTTTCGTGGCTGTGTGGGCCTTGCTTTGGCAAGGCTTGGCCGGGGCTGGCTTGCCATCGCTGGCCAAGGTGGCGGCAGACGCCGCCCACGCTGCGCTGCACTGGAATGACGTGGGCCACCACCACCATGCCGACGGCAGCGTGCATGCCGATGCCAGCCAAGCCTCTATCGAGCACGTGGCGCTGGACGGTTCAAACCAGGTTGCTTCGCCCCTGGCGGTGCCCGGCCTCTCTTTTGCGCTGCCCTTGGCTGGACTGCCCCATTACTGGGCCGAGCGCCTGCCCAACCCCCACCTCGACCCCCTGCACCGACCTCCGCGAACCCTGAGCTGAGCTGAGCCCGCACGCCCTGTTGCGCGAGCTCGATCGCTTTGTCTGGTGCTGGCCGACCCGCATCTAGGCCCTTTGCCTAGGTCGCGCTTTGGCTGGCCCCATGCTGTCTCAGGCTGCTTTTTGCAGGGGTTTTCATGTTTTTTTCTTCCCGTTTGCGGGCGATCGGCGCTGCCGTCGCCCTGTGCGTGGGTGCGCCGGGGCTTTGGGCCCAGACTGCGGCTGCTCCCCATTTCACTCCCAATCCCTTAACCGCGTCCGCTGTTGCACCCGCTGCCGCGCCCAACCTGGGTGCCCCCAGCGCGGCGCAGCCGCTCAGTTGGGCGCAGGCGCTCGACGCCACTTGGGCGCGCAGCGCCGAGTCGGCCGCCGCTGCAGCGGCGGCGCAGTCTGCCGGGGCCGAGCAAGCCGCGGCGCGGTCTTGGCTGCCGGGTGCGCCGGTGCTCGAACTGGGCTGGCGCACCGACCAGTTCAACCGCAATGCCGGTGCCCGCGAAAGCGAGATCGGCGTGGCACTGCCGCTGTGGCTGCCGGGCCAGCGCGTGGCCAGCTTGCACCAGGCCGAGGCCGCCGCCGCCGTGGCGCAAGCCGGTGCCAGCGCCCAGCGCCTGCAATTGGCGCAAGCCCTGCTCGAAGCCGCCGCTGCGGTGCAGCAGCAGCGCCTGGAGCTGGCGCAGCGCACGGTGGATGCAGATGCCCTGCGCTTGTTGGCCGCCGATGTGCAGCGGCTGCTGGCCGCAGGCGAGCGCGCCCGCACCGATTGGTTGGCGGCACAGGCCGAGCTCTTGCAAGCGCAGGCCCTGCAGCAGCAGGCGCGCAGTGAACTGCAAAGCGCCGAGTTGCGCTGGCAGAGCCTGACGGGTTTGAGCGCCGTGCCAACCCTTGAAGCGCTGCTGGCGCTGCCCGCACCTCCGGCCGCGCTGGCGCAGCACCCGCTGCTGCGTGAAGCGGCTGAGCGCAGCCAGTGGGCGCAGCGCCAATTGGCGCTGGTCGAGCGCAGCCGCCGCGCTGCGCCCGAATTGCAAACGCGCTGGGTGCAGCAGGTGGAGGCACGCGGCGCAGCGGCCACGCAGAGCCTGGGCCTGACGCTGCGCATCCCCTTGCACAGCCCGGCCCAGCACAACCCGCAGTTGCTCGCGGCCCAGGGCGCCTACGCGCAGGCGCAAGCGCGCCAGCAAGAACTGGAGCGGCAACTGCAAGCCCAGTGGGTGCAGCAGCACGCGGCGCTGGCGGGCCTGGCGCCCCAGATCGTCCACGCCTCGGACCGTGCCGGGCAGTTGCGCGAACGCGCCGCCCTGATCGAAAAATCCTTCCGCAGCGGCGAAACCGCGCTGGCCGATTGGCTGCGCACCCGCGCGGCGGCCACCGAGGCCGCATCGGCCCTGCAAACGCTGCACCTGCAGCAGCAGATCGCGCAAGCGCGGTTGCAACTCTTATTTGGAAACCTGCCATGACACCCAGCCTGACATCCCCCTTGCGCCTGAAACTGAAACACACCCTGGCCGCCGCCCTGTGCGCGCTGGCGCTGGCCAGTCACGCCGCCCCCGGTGCCCACGGCCCCGATGGCGAACACCTCGACGCGCCTGCGGGGGCTGTGGTGGCTGGCGTTGCGGCACTGCCGCGTTTCGAGGCCCAGTCGGAATTGTTCGAGGTCGTCGGTCGCTTGCAAGCCGAGGGCTTGAGCCTGTACCTGAACCAGTTTCAGAGCAGCGAGCCGGTGCTGCAGGCGCAGTTGCAAATCGAATCCGGGGCGCTGCAAGGAACGGCGGCCTTCAGGCCCGAGCAGGGTGACTACCTGCTGAGCGACGCGGCGCTGCTGCAGGCGCTGCGCCAGCCGGGCCAGCACGCGCTGGTGCTGACGGTGATCGCGGGCGAGCAGTCCGATTTGCTCGAAGGCACCCTCCAGGTGGCCGCCCCGGTGCAAGGTGGTCACGGCCACGAACACACCTTGCTCGAAGAGCTGGCGCTGCCGCTGACGCTGGCCGGTGGCGGGCTGCTGCTGGCCGGTGGCGGAATTTGGTTTTTGCGCCGCAGCAAGGCTGTGCGCGCTGGCAAAGGATTGTGATCATGAAAAAATTTCTGCATGTCTGGACGCATACCTGGACGCACACCGCCGTGTTGGCGGCGGTACTCATGGTGGCGCTCCCGGTGGCGCTGCCACTGGCGCTGCCCTCGGCGGGCAGCGCCTGGGCCGCTCCGGGGGCCCACGGCCCCGACGGTGAACACCTCGACGCCCCAGGCGCCGCCGCACGCCCCGACGGCCTGACGCGCCTGCCCGACGGCAGCGTGCAGGTGCCCATGCCTTCGCAGCGCCTGATGGGCTTGCGCACCGTGCTGGTCCAGCCCACTCAGGTGCCGCAGACGACCGAGTTGCCGGGCCGGGTGGTGATGGACCCGAACGCCGGGGCGCGCGTGCAAAGCCCGCTTGCGGGCCAGATCGAAGCCGGGCCGCGCGGTTTTCCGGTGCCGGGGCAGCGCGTGCGCCGGGGCGATGTGCTGGCCTACGTGCAGCACCTGCCGGACCCGCTCGCCTCCGCTGCGGTGCAAGCGCAACTGGCCGAACTGCGCGCTGCGCACAGCCTGGCCGAGCAGCGCTGGCAGCGCTTGCGCGGCCTGGAAGGCTCGGTGCCACGGCGCGAGATCGAGGCCGCGCAGTCTGAGGTGCAGAGCCTGCAAGCGCGCCAGCAGGCACTGGCCGCCGGGCAGCGCCCGCGCGTGGCGCTGCGCGCCCCCGTGAGCGGCGTGATCGCGCGCGCCGAGGTGCTGGCCGGCCAGGTGGTGGAGGGCCGCGATGTGCTGTTTGAGATCGTCGATCCGGCGCGGCTGCTGGTCGAGGCCAGCACGGCCGACGTGGGGCTGAGCCAGCGCATCGCAGCCGCCACGCTCGTGGGTGTGCCCGGCGTGCGTCTGGAGCCGCTCGGCAGTGGCGCCGCCATGCGCGATGGGGTGCTGCCCTTGCTGTTTCGCGCCCGACTCAGCCCGCCGGCCGGCACCCAGCGAGCGGGCGCAGGCGCGCAACTGCCGCTGGCGCTGGGCCAGCCGGTGACCGTGATCGTGCAGCGCACCGACACCCTGCAGGGCTTTGTGCTGCCGGCCGAAGCCATCGTGCGCAACCCGGCCAATCAGCCGGTGCTGTGGATCAAGTCGGGCGCCGAGCGCTACATCCCGCAGCCGGTGCAGTTCCGAGCGCTCGACGCCAGCACCGTGGTGGTGCACGCCGGGCTGGGTGCCGACAACCGGGTGGTGGTGCGTGGCGCGGCCCTGCTGGCGCAAATCCGCTGACGCCGCGCAAAGGACTGTCATGTTCAATTGGATCGTACGCCACAGCCTGAATAACCGGCTGTTTGTGCTGGTTTTTGCAGCTATTTTGCTGGTCTATGGGGCCCTCACCGCCTGGCGCATGCCGGTCGATGTGTTCCCAGACCTGAACAAGCCGCAGGTCACGGTGCTCACCGAAGCCGGCGGCATGGCGCCGGAGGAGGTCGAGCAACTGATCACGGTGCCAATCGAAACCGCGCTCAACGGCATGCCCGGCGTGACGCGGGTGCGCTCGGTATCGGGCATCGGCCTGTCGATCGTCTATGCCGAGTTCGACTGGGGCACGGATGTGTTTCGCAACCGTCAGCAAGTAGCCGAGCGGCTGTCGTTGGTGCGTGGACAACTGCCGCCCGAGATCAGCCCGACCATGGGGCCGGTGTCGTCGATCATGGGCGAGGTGATGCTGCTGGCGCTGCCCCTGCAAGCGCAGGCCGCAGGCAGCGCCGATGCCGCCGCGCTGGCGGCCATGGAGGCGCGCGAATACGCCGACACCGTGCTGCGCCCGCGTTTGTTGTCGATTGCCGGCGTGTCGCAGGTGATCCCCATCGGCGGCGAGGTGCGCCAGTTGCGCGTCGAGCCGGACCCGCAGCGCATGGCGCAGTTTGGCGTGACGCTGACGCAGATCGAGGCCGCGCTGGCCGGCTTTGCCAGCAACGCCGGTGGCGGCTTCATCGACCGCAACAGCCGCGAGTACATGATCCGCCACATCGGGCGCACCAGCCGCATCGAAGATCTGCAAGGCTTGGCGGTGGCCTGGCGCGAGGGGCGCCCGATCCTGCTGCAGCAAGTGGCGACCGTGCGCTTTGCTGCCGGCATGAAGCGCGGCGACGCTGGCTTCAACGGTGCCCCAGCGGTGGTGTTGAGCATCCAAAAGCAGCCCGGGGCCGACACGCTGCGCCTGAACGAGCAGATCGAGGCCGCGCTGCACGAGCTCAAGGCCGGGCGCCCCGCCGGGCTGGCCGAGCCGCAGGTGCTGTTCAGGCAGGCCGATTTCATCCAGGCGGCCACCGGCAACGTGGCCGAGGCGCTGCGCGACGGCGCCATCATGGTGGCGATCGTGCTCTTTGCCTTTTTGCTCTCGGCGCGCACGACGCTGATCTCGCTCACCGCCATCCCGCTGTCGCTGGCGGCCACGGCGCTGGTGTTTCACTGGCTGGGGCAGACCATCAACGTCATGACGCTGGGCGGCATCGCCATCGCCATCGGCGAGCTGGTCGATGACGCGGTGGTGGATGTGGAAAACACCTTGCGCCGCCTCAAGCAAAACCGCCTGCGGGCGCAGCCGCAGCCGGTGATCGAGGTCGTGCGCCAGGCCAGCATCGAGGTGCGCACCGGCATCGTCTATGCCACGCTGATCGTGGTGCTGGTGTTCGTGCCGCTGTTTGCGCTGCCGGGCATCGAAGGGCGGCTGTTTGCGCCGCTGGGGGTGGCGTACATCGTCTCGATTCTGGCGTCGATGGCGGTGGCCATGACCGTCACGCCGGTGCTGTGCTACTACCTGCTGCCGCGCATGAAGCGCCAGACGCACGGCGATAGCCCGCTGGTGGCGCGCCTCAAGCGCTGGGACGAGCGGCTGCTGCGCTGGTCTTTCGGGCGCACGCGCCTGCTGCTGGGGGCGGCCGTGGTGGCGGTAGCGCTGGCGGCGGCGAGCGTGCCGTTTTTTCCGCGCGCCTTCCTGCCGGCCTTCAACGAGGGCTCGCTGACGCTGGGGATGCTGATGCAGCCCGGCACCTCGCTCGAGGAATCGAACCGCATCGGTGCGCTGGCCGAAACCCTGATCTTGCAGGTGCCCGAGGTCACGCACGTGGGGCGGCGCACCGGCCGCGCCGAGCTCGACGAACACGCCGAAGGGGTGCACGCGGCCGAGATCGACGTCGGGCTGGCCCCCAGCGCGCGCGACCGAGAGGCCGTGATGGCCGACCTGCGCGAGCGCTTGGCGCTGCTGCCGGTGCAGGTGGCGGTGGGGCAGCCGATCTCGCACCGGCTCGACCACCTGCTGGCCGGGGTGCGGGCGCAGATTGCGATCAAGGTTTTTGGCGACGACACCGACACCTTGCGCGGCTTGGCCGGGCAGTTGCGCACCGACTTGCAAAGCGTGCCAGGGCTGGTGGATTTGAGTGTCGAAAAACAGGTGCTGATCCCGCAGATCACGGTGCGCATCGACCACCAGCGGCTGGCGCAGACCGGTCTGTCGCCGGGCGAGGCGGTGCGCGTGCTGCAAGCGCTCACCGACGGCGCGCACGGGGCGGTGATCGTCGATGGGCCGCGCCGCTTCGAGCTGGTGCTGCGCCTGCCCGACGGCGCGCGCAGCCCGCAAGACCTCGAGCGCCTGCTGATCGACACGCCCTCGGGCAGCGTGCCGGTGTCGGCTTTTGCCACGGTGGAGGTGAGCGACGGCCCGAACCAGATCGGGCGCGAGAACGGCCGCCGGCGCATCGTGGTCTATGCCAACACCGACGGCTCCGACATGGCGCGCATCATCGCCGACGTGCGCGGCGTGATTGCGGGCAGCGCGCTGCCGCCGGGGGCCTTCATCACCCTCGAAGGTCAGTTCCAGGCGCAAGAGCAGGCCACGCGGCTGATCGCTGGCTTGTCGCTGCTGTCGCTGCTGCTGGTGTTTATGGTGCTGTACTCGCGCTACAAATCGGCGTTGCTCTCCGGCATCATCATGCTCAACATCCCGCTGGCCCTGATCGGTTCGGTGCTGGCGATGTGGATCGCGGGCGTGTCGCTCTCGGTGGCTTCGATGGTGGGCTTCATCACCCTGGCCGGCATTGCCAGCCGCAACGGCGTGCTCAAGATCAGCCACTACATCAACCTGTGCAAGTTCGAGGGCGAACGCTTCGGGCCCGAGATGGTGGTGCGCGGCTCGCTCGAGCGCCTCACGCCGGTGCTGATGACGGCGCTGGTGGCAGCCTTTGCCCTCACGCCCTTGCTGCTGGCGGCCGATGCGCCGGGCAAGGAGATTTTGCACCCGGTGGCGGTGGTGATCTTTGGCGGGCTGGTGAGCTCAACCCTGCTCGACACCCTGCTGACGCCGGTGCTCTATCTGCGCTACGGGCGCGCAGCCACCGAGCGCTTGGTCAACGAAACCGACACCAGCCGCACCGATGCGGCGGTGCAGGAGTCGTACTGAGCCTGCGCTGATTCACAATCGCGACGTGAATCGGCACCCAATGCGGCCAAATCCCCCCCACTTTTTTTGGAGAATGAAATGCAAAAACGCTACGCAATCGCGGCCCTGCTGGGCCTGTCGATGATCGGTTTCAACGCCCACGCCCACGGCGCGCCCAAGCCGCAGCACGGCGGTGTGGTGCAGGTGGCGGCCGATCTGGGCTTTGAGCTCGTCGGGCGCGGCGCGCAGGCGCAGATTTTTGTCGATGACCACGGCAAGCCCTTCAACGTGGCCCAGATGACGGGCCAGCTCACCGTGCTGCAAGGCGCCACGCGCACCCAAGCCCCCCTGAGCCCAGCCGGCCCCAACATGCTGCAAGCCAATCTGCAACTGGCAGCCGGCGCGCGCGCCGTGGCAACCATCAACCGGCCCAATCAGCCGGCGATCACGGTGCGTTTTGTGTTGCCCTAAAGCCCATCAGCCCGCCGCGTTGCTGCCGTTGCCGTTGTTGCCGCCGTTGACGCGCTCGCTGTCGCGGCTGATGCCGGCGGTCTGGCTGAAGCCGCAGTCCACGTAGGTGATCTCGGCGGTGACGCCGGCGGCCAGGTCGCTGAGCAAAAACGCGACGACGTTGCCCACGTCGTCGATGGTGACGTTGCGCCGCAGCGGCGCGGCGTCGGCGACCATGCCCAGCAGCTTGCCAAAGTCTTTGATGCCGCTGGCGGCCAAGGTGCGGATCGGGCCGGCGCTCACGCCGTTGACGCGGATGCTGCGCCCGTCGTCGAGCCGCCCCACGGCCTCGGCCAGGTAGCGCACGCTCGCTTCCAGGCTGGCCTTGGCCAAGCCCATGGTGTTGTAGTGCGGTACCGTGCGCAGCGCGCCGAGGTAGCTTAAGGTCAGCAGGGCCGAGCGGTCGTTCAGGTAGGGCAGGGCGGCTTTGGCCAGCGCTGGGAAGCTGTAGGCGCTGATGTCGTGCGCGATGCGAAAGGCCTCGCGGCTCAGGCCGTCGAGCAGATTGCCGGCGATGGCCTCGCGCGGGGCAAAGCCGATGCTGTGCACAAAGCCATCAAAGCGCGGCCAGTGCGCCGACAAATCGAGGAACAAGCGCTCGATCTGGGCGTCGTCGGCCACGTCGCAGTCGAACACCAGGCTGGAGTTGAACTCGGCAGCAAAGTCGGTGATCCGATCGCGGAAGCGCTCGCCCACGTAGCTGAACGCCAACTCGGCCCCCTGCGCGTGGCAAGCCCGGGCAATGCCGTAGGCGATCGAGCGGTTCGACAACAAACCGGTGATCAAGAACTTTTTACCGACCAGAAAACCCATGCCTTATGCTCCAGAAAATGTAAGGCAGAATTGTCGCATGCAGAACCCGTGTTTCAGATGGCAGTGTTTTTGCGGGCCCAGCCCGCTGCGGCCAGCTGCCGCCGCGCCAGCACTGCGCGCGCTGACGCATCTGCTGCTGGCGCTGTTCGTGCTGTTTGTGCTGCTGGCCGCTGCGGCTGCCAACCAAGCCAGGGCCGGGGCACCGGCGCACGGCTACGCCCAGTTCGGCGACCTCGCGCTGCCGCCCGGTTTTGCCCACTTTGCCCACGTCAATCCGCAAGCCCCGCGCGGCGGCTCGATCACTCTGGTTTCGCCCACGCGCATCAGCACCTTCGACAAGTTCAACCCGTTCACGCTCAAGGGCACGGCGCCGCCGGGCATGTGGTTGCTGATGTTCGAGTCGCTGCTCACTCCCCACCTCGACGAGCCCAACAGCGCCTACGGGCTGCTGGCCGAATCGGTGCAGGTGGCCGCCGACGGCCGCTCGGCCACCTTCAGGCTGCACCCGCGCGCGCGCTTTCACAACGGCGAGCCGGTGCTGGCGGCCGACGTGCAGCACTCGTTCGAAACCCTCACCGGCGTCCACGCGGCACCGCAGTTGCGCAGTTTTTTTAGCGAGATCACCGGTGTGCAGGTGCTGGGCGAGCGCCTGCTGCGCTTTGATTTTGCGCGCCCCAACCCGGAGCTGCCACTCATCGCCGGCTCCATGCCGGTGTTCAGCCGCCAGTGGGGGCTGGAAAACGGCCAGCGCCTGCCCTTTGACCAAGTCGTCTTGCAGCACCCGATCGCCTCGGGTCCCTACCGCATCGGGCCGGTCAATTTTGGCCGCGACATCACCTTCGTGCGCGACCCCCACTGGTGGGCCGCCGACCTGAACGTGCGCCGCGGCATGTTCAACTTCGAGCGCATCACCTACACCATCTTTCGCGACCCCACGGCGCAGGTGCAGGCCTTCAAGGCCGGCGAGTTCGACTACATGCAGTCCTTCATCTCGCGCGAATGGGCGCGCACCCTGATCGGGCGCCCCTTTGACCGCGGTGAGCTCATCAAGCGCGAAGTGGCGCACCACAACGCCGGCGATTTTCAGGGCTTTTTGTTCAACACCCGGCGTCCGCACCTTCAAGATGCGCGCGTGCGCGAGGCGATCGCGCTGGCGCTGGACTTTGAGTGGATGAACCGGCAGCTGTTCTTCAACTCCTTCGAGCGCATGCGCGGCTTTTTTACCGCCAGCGACTTCGAGGCCACGGGCCTGCCCGGTGCCGACGAACTGGCGCTGCTCGAACCCTTGCGCGCGCAACTGCCCGCAGCCGTGTTCACCCAGCCGGTGCCGCTGCCGCCGGTGACACGGCTCGAGCTCGATTCTGGCCAGACCCTGCGCGACCACCTGCGCCGTGCGCGCGACCTGCTCGCCGCCGCCGGCTGGCGCTACCGCGACGGTGCGCTGCGCAACGCCCAAGGCGAGCCGATGGTGATCGAGTTCCTCGACAGCGGCGGTGGCATGGGCCGGGTGGTGACGCCGCTGCAAAACAACCTGCGCCGCCTCGGCATCGAAGCCCGCTACCGCGTGGTGGACTTTGCGCTGCTGCAACGCCGCCTCGACGCCTTTGACTTCGACCTCACCAGCGTGCGCTGGCTCGGCAGCCAAGCCCCGGGGGCCGAGCTGCTGGACCGCTTCGGCTCGGCCGCCGCCACCACCCCGGGTTCGAGCAACCTGATCGGGCTGCGCGACCCGGCCGTCGATGCGCTGCTCGAGCGCGCCGTGGCCGCGCGCACCCGGCCCGAGCTGGTCGCGTCCTTGCGCGCGCTCGACCGCGTGCTGCGCCACCAACACCTGATGATCCCGCACTGGTACGGCAGCGTGCACCGCATCGCCTACCGCGCCGGGCGCTTCGAGCAGCCGGCCGTGCTGCCGCGCTACTTCCAGCCCGAGGGCTGGGTGCTGGCCACTTGGTGGGCCAGCGCGGCCAACCGGGCCGAGCTGCAGCAGCGCCAAGCCGCCAGCGCCGCGCGCGCCGCACGTGCCGAGAGGGGGCGCTAATATGTGGAGCTACGTCCTCAAGCGCCTGCTGCTCATGATCCCGACCCTGTTCGGGATTTTGCTGCTCACCTTCATCATTATCCAGTTCGTCCCCGGCGGACCGGTGGAGCAGATGGTGGCGCAGTTGCAGGGGCGCGATGTCGGGGGCGAGGGCGTGGCGGCCGGGGCGGCAGCCGGCATCCACGGCCGCCAAGGGCTGGATGCGGCCCAGATCGAGCAGATCCGGCAGCTCTACGGCTTCGATCTGCCCGCGCACGAGCGCTTTTTGCAGATGGTGGGGCAGTTTTTGCGCTTCGACCTCGGGCAGAGCTTTTTTCACCACCGCTCGGTCTGGGAGCTGATCGTCGAGCGCCTGCCGGTTTCGATCAGCCTCGGGCTCTGGACCTTCCTCATCAGCTACGCGGTCTCGATCCCGCTGGGCATCGCCAAAGCGGTGCGCGCCGGCAGCCGCTTCGACACCGCCACCAGCGTCATTGTGCTGGTGGGTTTTGCCATCCCCGGCTTCGTGCTCGGCGTGGCGCTGCTGGTGATTTTTGGCGGCCAGTTGCAGTGGTTTCCGCTGCGCGGGCTGGTCTCGAGCAACTGGCACGAGCTCAGCTTGGGGGCGCAGATCGTGGACTACCTGTGGCACATCACGCTGCCGGTCACGGCCAGCGTGGTGGCTGCCTTTGCCATCACCACCATGCTGACCAAAAACGCGCTGCTCGAAGAAATACGCAAGCAATACGTGCTGACTGCGCGCGCCAAGGGCCTGAGCGAGCGCCGGGTGCTGTACAAGCACGTGTTTCGCAACGCCCTGATCCCCATCGTCACCGCCTTCCCGGCGGCCTTTGTCGGTGCCTTTTTTGCCAGCGCGCTGCTGATCGAAACCCTGTTTTCGCTCGAAGGGCTGGGGCTGCTGGGCTTTGAGAGCGTGATCCGGCGCGACTTCCCCGTGGTTATGGGCACGCTGTATCTGTTTGCCCTGATCGCGCTGGTCACGCGCCTGATCAGCGATCTGTGTTACGTCTGGGTCGACCCCCGTGTCCGTTTTGACTGAAGCCCCAGCCTCTGCCACTCCCTTGCCGCCCGCGCTCAGCCCGGGGCGGCTGGCGTGGCTGCGCTTTCGCCGCCATCGGCTCGGTTTTTACAGCCTGATCCTCTTTGGCCTGCTGTTCGTGCTCAGCCTCGGGGCCGAACTGATCGCCAACGACCGGCCCCTGCTGGCGCGCTACGGCGGCCAACTGCACGTGCCGCTGCTGCACAACCCACCCGAGACCGCCTTTGGCGGCGACTTCGAGACCCCGACCGATTTCCACGACCCCTTCATCCAGCGCCAGTTCGAGCAGCCCGGCAACTGGGCCCTGTTCCCCCCCATCCGCTTTCACCACAGCAGCATCAACTACTTCGCGCCCGAGCCGCACCCCTCGGGCCCCAGCGCCAGCAACTGGCTCGGCACCGACGACCGCGGCCGCGACGTGGCCGCACGCTTGCTGTACGGCTTCAGGCTCTCGGTGCTGTTTGCGCTCGCCCTCACGGCGGTGGGCGTGTTGCTGGGTGTGCTCGCTGGTGCCATACAGGGCTACTACGGCGGCCGCGTCGATCTGGTGGGGCAGCGCTTCATCGAGGTCTGGGGCTCGATGCCCGAGCTCTATTTGTTGATCATTTTTTCGGCGCTGTTCGAGCCCGGTTTGCTGTTGCTGCTGGTCTTGCTCAGCCTGTTTGGCTGGATGGGCCTGAGCGACTACGTGCGCGCCGAGTTTTTGCGCAACCGCCAGCTCGACTACGTGCGCGCCGCGCGCGCCATGGGATTGAGCAACTGGCAGATCATGCGCCGCCACATCCTGCCCAACAGCCTCACGCCAGTGGTCACTTTTCTGCCCTTTCGCATGAGCGCGGCCATATTGGCGCTGACCGCGCTCGACTTTCTGGGCTTGGGCGTGCCGCCCGGCACACCCTCGCTGGGCGAGCTGCTGGCGCAGGGCAAGAACAACCTCGACGCGTGGTGGATCTCGCTGGGCACCTTTGCCGTGCTGGTGCTCACGCTGCTGCTGCTCACCTTCATGGGCGATGCGCTGCGCGACGCGCTCGACCCGCGAAAGGTGCAGCGGTGAGCGCGCCGCTGTTGCAGGTGCGGGGCTTGAGCGTGGCCTTTGCTGGGCTCGAGGTGGTGCACGGCATCGACTTCGAGCTCGCGGCCGGCGAGCGGCTGGCGCTGGTGGGCGAATCGGGCTCGGGCAAGACGGTCTCGGCCCTGAGCCTGCTGCGCCTGCTTCCCGAGGCCGAAGTGGGCGGCAGCGCGTTGCTGCAAGGGCGCGACCTGCTGCGTTTGAGCGAGCGCGAGCTGCGCGGCGTGCGCGGCGACGAGGTGGCGTGCATCTTTCAAGAGCCCATGACGGCGCTCAATCCGCTCTACACCGTGGGCAACCAGATCGGCGAAATCCTCACCCTCAAAAAAGGCCTGAGCGCACGCCAGGCCGAAGCGCGCATCGTCGAGCTGCTGGCCGCCACCGGCATGCCCGAGCCAGAGCGGCGCGCCCGCGCCTACCCGCACCAGCTCAGCGGCGGCCAGCGCCAGCGCGCCATGATCGCCATGGCGCTGGCCAGCGAGCCGCGGCTGCTGATTGCCGACGAACCCACCACCGCGCTCGACGCCAGCTTGCGCACGCAGATGCTCGAGCTGCTGGGCACGCTGCAACAGCGCCTAGGGATGGCGCTGCTGCTCATCACCCACGACCTGCACCTGGTGCGCCAGTTTGCCGACCGCGTGCTGGTGCTCGAGCGCGGGCACTTGGTGGAGCAGGGCCCGGTGGTGCAGGTGTTCGAGCAGGCGCAGCACCCCTACACGCGCAAGCTCTTGGGCAGCCGCCCCAAGCGCGAGTTTGGCCCGCAGCCGCCGCCCGAGGCGCCGCCGGTGCTGCGGGCGCGCCAGCTGGCCGTGGCCTACGAGGTGCCGCGCCCGGGCTTGGCGGGCTGGTTCAAGCGCGGGCGCTTCGAGGCCGTGCGCGGCGTCGAGTTTGAGCTGCCCCCCGGGCGCACGCTGGGCGTGGTGGGCGAATCGGGCTCGGGCAAATCGACGCTGGCGCTGGCCGCCCTCGGTCTGCTGCGCCACCAGGGCGAGTTGCAGATCATGGGCGAAGCGTGGGGCGAACCCGGCATGGGCCCGGCGCGCGCCAACACCCCGCGCCTGCGCCGCTTGCGTCGCCAGGTGCAGGTGGTGTTTCAAGACCCGTTTTCCAGCCTGTCGCCGCGCATGAACATCGAGCAGATCGTGGGCGAGGGCCTGCTCGTGCACGAACCGCACCTGAGCGTGCCGCAGCGGCGCGAGCGCGTGTTGCAGGCGCTGCGCGAAGTCGGGCTGCTGCCCGAGTCTGGGCCGCAAGCCGAGCTGCTGCGCTGGTTGCAGCGCTACCCGCACGAGTTTTCGGGTGGCCAGCGCCAGCGCATCGCCATCGCGCGCGCCCTGATCGTGCAGCCGCGCTTGCTGGTCCTCGACGAGCCCACGTCGGCACTCGATGTCACGGTGCAGCAGCAGGTGCTGGAGCTGCTGCTGCGGCTGCAGCGCGAGCACAACTTAAGCTACCTGCTCATCACGCACGACCTGGACGTGATCTGGGCCCTGGCGCACCAGGTGCTGGTGCTGCAGGGCGGGGCGGTGGTCGAGCAAGGCAGCGCCGAGCAGGTGTTACAGTTGCCCCAGCACCCCTACACGCAGAGTTTGGTGCGGGCTTGTGCGCCCCTGTGCCCGCGCACCGAGCCCTAGCCGCGCCCTGCCCGCAGTCTTTTTGCCCACGCCGTTTTGATGTTGCCGACATGAACGAAGCCCACGCCCCGCCCCCAGCTGCCATCACCCTCACCTCGCCCCTGCGCTGGCTCGCGCTGGGCTGGCAGGATTTGCGCGCCAACCCGGTGCCCGGATTGCTCCACGGTTTGGCAGCAGCCCTGTTTGGCTCCAGCCTGTTGTGGCTTGCCCAAGGCCATTTCTGGTGGAAAGCGGGGGCGTTTTCGGGTCTGGTGCTGCTGGCGCCGGTGGTCTTGGTGGGCCTGTTGCTGGTCAGCCGCGAGGCACAGCTGGGCCGACGGGCCGGTATGTCCGCCGTATTGAAGCTGTGGCGATCTGCCGATCCGCGCCTGGTGCTGTTTGGCGTTTTGCTGGCATTGGTCGGTACAGCATGGGTTTTGCTGTCGGCCGGCCTATTGGCTTTTTGGGCACCACAGCCCATCGGCACTTGGCAAGATTTTCTGGTGCACGTGGTGCTGGGCCCCAGCGAATGGTTGTTTGTAGGCTGGCTCATGCTCGGTGCCCTGCTGGCGGCGCCGGTTTTTGCTTCCAGCGTAATGAGCTTTCCCCTGCTGCTCGACACCGCGCAGCCGTTGCCGGTGGCGGTGGCGCACAGCTGGCGCGTGGTGGCGCAATATCCGGTGGTGATGGCGTTGTGGGCGCTTTTGATCGCCCTCATCGTGGCCGTGGGGCTGCTCACGTGGATGCTGGGTTTGATCGTGTTGTTGCCGTGGCTCGGTCACGCCAGCTGGCACGCCTATGTGCAATTGAAGCGCGCCGGCGCCTTCGGTCTGCCGGGTTCGTGGGGAGGGGTGCAATAACATGCCTGGGACCGTATTCGGCTTTACCGAAGACCAGATCGCCAGCTTTGGCCTGACCATCGGCCTAGGCGGCTTCATCCTCTTCATGCTGTTCATCGTCTTTAACTTGGCGCGCGAATCAAAGGCGGGCAAGTTTGGCACCTTCATTTTGCTGCTGGTGTTGTCGTTTGGGATGGTCGGCTTTCTGGCCAAAAGCGTGATCAAATGGTTTGTTGAATAGCCCCCTCACCGTGCACCTGCGCGTATCCACTCCACATGAGCCGAACCCATTTTCAATTGCCCGACCTGCTGCAGGATGAAACCCTCGAAATCGGGCAAACCGGTCTGATTTGCAGCGCCGACGGCTGGGGCGAGCAAACCGTTTCGGGCCTGTTGCTCGACTTTGATCAGGCCGCCCGCGTGATCAAAATCCGGCCCACTGCACAGCCGCGCAGCCTGAGTTTAAAGTTCAACCAAGTCAAGCGCTTGAAAATCGATGCGCGGCCGGTCAGCGAGGCCGACCACGGCCGCACCGATGCGCACAGCCTGGAGCTGCATCCGGCCACCCATTCTTTTCTGGTTTCCTTGCGCGACGGCGCGCTCTACTCGGGCATTTGCCTGGGCTACAAAAAAACCGACCAGGGTTTGTGGATTTTCCCCAAATCGGCCCTTGACGGCGAGCCGCAGCGCGTTTTTATTCCCAAAAGCGGGATTTTGCGCTTCGAGCTGCGCGCGGGCCAGCAGAGCCAAATCGCCGATACCGATTTTGCCCAGACCGTGTTGCACGAATGGCCGCACACGCAACCGCTGGCCCCGGTTGCCAGCGAGGCGCCCTCGGTGGTGGAAACCTTGGTTGATTTGCAGCGTGCGTTGCAACGGCAAGCCAGGTTGCAGCCAGTGCCCATCGGCGAGGCCCTGGTGGGGTTGGGCAAGATCACGCCTGAGCAGCTGGCGCAAGTGCTGGAGTGGCAGCAGTCCGACCAAAGCCGGCAACCGCTGGGGCAGCTGTTGCTTGATAAAGGCCTGGTGTCTGCAGCCGACCTGCAAACCGCCTTTGCCCGCAAAATGGGCTACCCCTTTGTCAATTTATACAAATTTCCGATCGATGCCAGCGCTTTGCGTCGCATTCCGTTGGCATTGGCGCAGCGCCTGCAGGTGCTGCCCCTTGTGGAGCAGGGTGGGGCGTTGGTGGTGGCCATGCTCGATCCGCTGCAGTTTCGCGTCATCGATGATCTGGAGTTCACAACCCAGCGCAAAATTTTGCCGGTGGTGAGTGTCAGCACCGAAATAGGTGAAAGCATTCAAAAAGCCTATCGCGAGGTGGGGTTGAGCGAGCTCTCCAGCGCCACCGCGCCCGCTTCTGCTGTCGCCGCCACTGCACGACCGACCCAAGGGCCACAGGATGCGGTGCAGTTGGCGGTTGAACTGGTTGGTGGGGCCAAAGACGATTTCGAAGAAAAGCCGATCGAGCAGTCCGACAACACCTTGGTGCGGTTGATCAATTCCATGATCGCTGAAGCGCACCAGCAAGGGGCCTCCGACATCCACATCGAGCCCTATCCGGGGCGCCAGAAATTGCAGATTCGCTTTCGCGTCGACGGCCAGATGCGCAACTACCTCGAGCTGCCGGCCAACTACCGCAACGCCTTGGTGGCGCGCATCAAGATCATGTGCGACCTCGATATCTCCGAACGCCGCAAACCGCAAGACGGAAAGATCAATTTTGCCAAGTTTGGTGGCATACCGATCGAGTTGCGGGTGGCCACCGTGCCGACTGCGGGTGGGCTCGAAGACGTGGTGTTGCGGTTGCTGTCCTCGACGAAGCCGCTGGCGCTCGAGCAACTGCATCTCAACGCCCGCAATTTGCAGCGTTTCGAGGCCTTGGTCGAGCGCCCCTACGGCTTGTTTTTGTGCGTCGGCCCGACCGGCTCTGGCAAGACCACCACTTTGCATTCGGCGTTGCAGCGCATCAACACCCCGAACCGCAAAATCTGGACCGCCGAAGACCCGGTTGAAATCACCCAGCGTGGCTTGCGTCAGATACAGGTCAACGCCAAAATCGGTTGGAACTTCGCCAATGCCTTGCGCACCCTGTTGCGTGCCGACCCGGATGTGATCATGGTGGGCGAAATCCGCGACCATGAAACGGCGGAAATTGCTATCGAGGCGTCGTTGACCGGGCACTTGGTGTTTTCGACCCTGCACACCAATTCGGCTGCCGAAACGGTGGTGCGCCTGATCGATCTGGGGGTCGATCCCTTTTCCTTTGCCGATTCGTTGCAAGGGGTGTTGGCGCAGCGCCTGGTGCGGCGCTTGTGCAAGCACTGTGAGGTTGAGCGGCCGCTCGAGAGCGCCCAAATCGATGAGCTGCTGCGCGACTACCAAGCCCTGCTGCCGGCCACTCACCCCTTGCGCCAAGGCCATGCCCTGCTCGACGAATGGATGCAGGCTTATGCCAAGGACGGGCGCCTGCTCGTGCGCACGGCTCCCGGTTGCGAGCAATGCGGCCACAGCGGCTATGCGGGCCGCTTGGCTCTGCACGAGCTGTTGTGCGGCAGCCCGGACATGCGCCGCCTGATTCAAACCCGCGCTCGACCGACCGAGATTCAACACCTGGCGCTCGATGAGGGCATGCGCACCTTGCGCCAAGATGGCATAGAAAAGCTCCTGCAGGGCCTGACCAGCCTAGCCGAGGTGCGTTCCAACACCGTGGGCTAAGAGGCTGGTAGGCAACTGGGCCTTTTCTCAGCAGCCGCGCGTCACCGGGGGTTCGAGTTCGGTGGCTGTGGCTGACGCCAGCAGCTGGTGGCGCGCCAGTTCCAGCTTGGCGATCGCCATGCGGTGCACCTCGTCGGGGCCGTCGGCCAGGCGCAGGGTGCGCTGGTTGGCGTAGCTTTGTGCCAGCACGAAGTCTTGCGACACCCCGGCGCCGCCGTGCGCTTGGATCGCCCAGTCCAGCACCTGGCAGGCGACGTTGGGGGCCACGACCTTGATCATGGCGATCTCGGCCTTGGCGACCTTGTTGCCCACCGTGTCCATCATGTAGGCGGCCTTGAGGGTGAGCAGCCGCGCCTGCTCGATCAGGCAGCGCGATTCGGCGATGCGCTCGTGCCAGACCCCCTGCGCCGCCAGCGGCTTGCCAAAGGCCACGCGCCGCGTCAGGCGCTGGCACATCAGCTCCAGCGCGCGCTCGGCGGCGCCGATGGAACGCATGCAGTGGTGGATGCGGCCCGGCCCGAGGCGGCCTTGGGCGATCTCGAAACCGCGCCCAGGGCCGAGCAGGATGTGGTTGGCGGGCACGCGCACCTGCTTGAGCTGCACCTCCATGTGGCCGTGTGGGGCATCGTCGTAACCAAAAACCGTCAGGGCGCGCTCGATTTGCACGCCGGGTGCATCGGCCGGCACCACGACCATCGACTGCTGGGCGTGCCGGGGCGCTTGCGGGTCGGTTTTGCCCATCAGGATAAAGACGGCGCAGCGCGGGTCACCGGCACCGGAGGACCACCATTTGCGCCCGTCGATGACCAGCTCGTCGCCGTCGCGCTCGATGCGGCATTGGATGTTGGTGGCGTCGGACGAGGCGACTTCGGGTTCGGTCATCAGGAAGGCCGAACGGATTTCACCGCGCAACAAGGGGTTGAGCCAGCGGTCTTTGAGCGCCTCGCTGGCGTAGCGCTCCAGCGTTTCCATGTTGCCGGTGTCGGGGGCCGAGCAGTTGAACACCTCGGGGGCAAAGCTGACACGGCCCATGATCTCGCACAGCGGGGCGTACTCGAGGTTGCTCAAGCCCTCGGGGGCGCGCGGGGAATTGGGTAAAAACAGGTTCCACAGACCGGCGGCGCGGGCCAGTGGCTTGAGCTGCTCGACCAGCTCGGTCGGGCGCCAGGGGTTGCCGCGGGCGCGGTTGGCGGCCACCTCTGCCATGAAGCGCGCTTCGTTGGGGTAAATGTGGGCGTCCATGAAGGCTTGCAGGCGCGCTTGCAGGTCTTTGACCTTGGGGCTGTAATCGAAGTGCATAAAAGCTCCTATGGGTGGGCTGGGGGACAAGGCGGCGGCAGAGGGCGGGGAGTGGTTCAGGCTGCGCGCTGGGCAAAGGACCAAGCCAGCTCGGCCAGCGGACGCGCGCCGGCACCGGACTGGCGCGCTTGCGCGCTGGAGGCGGTGCCGGCCTCGACCCGTTTGGCGATGCCCTGCAAAATCGCCGCCAGCCGAAACAGGTTGTAGGCGAGAAAAAAGTTCCAGTTCTGCTGCAGCGCCTCGGGCTCGTAAAAACCCGTGTTGGCGCAGTAGCGTTCGATGTATTCGCTCTCGCTCGGGATGCCCAAAGCGGGCAGGTCCAGCCCGGCGATGCCGCGAAACATACCCGGCGCGATGTGCCAGGCCATGCAGTGGTAGCTGAAGTCGGCCAGCGGGTGCCCGAGGGTGGAAAGCTCCCAGTCGAGCACCGCCAGCACTTGGGCCTGCTCGGGGTGGAATACCAGGTTGTCGAGCCGGAAGTCGCCATGCACCACGCACACGCGGCTGTCGTCGCGCGCCAGCGCCGGGATGTGGCGGGGCAGCCAGTCGATCAGGCGCTCCATCGCGGGGATGGGCTGCGTGACCGAAGCCTGATACTGCTTGCTCCAGCGCGCGATCTGGCGCTCGAAGTAGTTACCGGGTTTGCCGTAGTCGGCCAAGCCCACGGCCTGCACATCGACCCGGTGCAGCGCTGCCAGCACGCGGTTCATTTCTAGGTAGTGGGCGCGCCGCTGCGCCGCGCTCAGACCGGGCAGGGCTTGCTCCCAGAGGATGCGCCCGGGCACGTATTCCATCAGGTAAAAGGCGCGCCCGATCACCGCTTCGTCGGCGCACAGCAGTTCCATGCGCGGCACCGGCACCGCCGTGTCGGCCAGCGCACGCATGAGGCGGAATTCGCGCTCGATGGCGTGCGCCGAAGGCAGCAGCTTGGCCGCCGGGCCCGGTTTGCTGCGCAGCACCCAGTCGCGCTGCGGCGTGCGCAGGCGGTAGGTGGGGTTGGACTGGCCGCCGGGGAATTTCTCGATCTGCAAAGGGCCAGCAAAACCGGGCAGATGCGCACGCAGCCACGGCTCCAGCGCGCTTGCCTCGAAAGGCAGCTCGGCCGCCGGAGCGCTGGGGGCCGGGTCTGGGGTTGCCAAGGGGGCTGGAGCGGCCAAGTCGTGGGAGGAGGGGTCGATCATGGCCGCTGGGTGCATACAAAGGGTTTTAGTGTTCGGCGGCGGCGATGCGCAGCAGCGCGCTGCGGTCGCACACCACCAAGCCGCCGGGTTCGATGCGGATGGCTTGCTCGCGCTCCATCGCTTTGAGCTCTTGGTTGACGCGCTGGCGCGAGGCGCCCAGCATCTGCGCCAATTCTTCTTGCGCCAGCTGCAGCCCGATGCGGGTCTCGCTGGCGTTGGCCAGGCAGGGCACGCCGTAGCTGCGCGACAGGTGCAGCAGCTGCTTGGCCAACCGGGCGCGCAAGGGCAGGGTGTTGAGGTCTTCCACCAGCCCGAACAGGTTGCGGATGCGCCGCGCCTGCAGGCGCAGCAGGGCTTCGTAGAGCTCGACGTGCTGGGCCAGGATTTTTTGGAAATCCTTGCGCGCCACGCACAGCAACGAGGTGGGCCCGTGGGCGTAGGCGTCGTGGGTGCGGCGCTCGCCGTCGAACATCGCAATCTCGCCAAACCAGACCCCGGGTTCGACGTAGGTGAGCGTGACCTGCTTGCCCGCCAGCGAGGTGGAGCTCACGCGCACGGCGCCCTTGCTCACCGCCGACCATTCGGTGGGCGGGTCGCCGCGGGCGGCGATCAGGTCGCCGTCCTGGAAGCGTCTGACAAAAGCGCATCGGAGGATGTCGTGCCGCAGTGAGGGTGAAAGGGTGTTGAACCAGCGACCGCTGTTGATCGCTTCGCGTTCCTGCATTGTCAGAATGGGTTCGTCCATGGGCTGTCTTGTGGGTGACTGGGGGCGGTGCGAGGTGTCGCCGGTGCGACCGCACTGGCTGGCGCGCGAAATGCTTGCACTCATCAATCGGCATTGAATTAGAGGAGGGGGTTCATGTGCCAAAATGAGTGCCGGTGAGCAAAATAAGCACGATCAAAACAAGGATGGGCAGATGATGAAGTTGGCGCTGGGCAGCGCGCTTTTGGTGGCGGTCACGCAAACGCTGGCGACAGGCTTGGGGCCAACCCAGGGCGATGTCATTATCGGTCGTCCCTTCGATGTTTTGGTGCAAACCCGAGTCGAGCCCGGTCAGGGTTTGGCCGACTTGTGTCTGCAAGTGCGGCTGCAGTATGGCGAATCGCAGGTGCCGGGCACGTCGCTGAGCACCAGCTTGCAAAGCACAGGGGCTGGTGGTGAGGCCCTGCTGCGGGTGCGCAGCACCAAACCCATCAACGAGCCGATTGTGACCTTGGGCCTGCAGGTGGGCTGCCAAACGGTGTTCAGGCGCACTTACACGCTGCTGGCTGATTGGATTCCGGTGCAGGCTGTTGCGGCAGCCGACCCAGCCGCTGCCGCCTTGGTTGCTCCGGCGCTTGTGCCCAGGCCCGGGCTCAACGGTGCGGCAGCCACCCCTGCCGCTGCAGCCGTGGTGCCGGCAGCGCTACCCCAGCCCCCTGAGCAAAGCCCGATACGCTTGAGCGCACCCGCACCGCGCCCTGCTGGGCTAGAGCGCCTGCGCAGCAAAGCGCCGCCCCGCATGGCCCAAGTGCCTGCTGCCGCGCCGGCTGCGCCTGCCACACCCGCCGCCCCGCTGGCCCCGCCCCCAACGGTGGCCGCTGGCGCGCGCTTGCAACTCGACCCGATCCCGATGCCTGCTCAGGCGTCACCGGTGGCGGCGGTTGCGCCCGAGGGCGCTGTCGCTGGCGCGCTGCCCGATGCCCCCTTGGCCGAGGTGGGTGCAGCCCAAAACGTGCTGGCCGCCCCAGAGCAGGAGTTGCTGGCGCTGCGTGCCGAGCAGGAACAACTGCGCTTGGCTCTGCAAAGCACCCAAGCTCAGTTGTTGCAAATGCAAACCCAGGCCCAAGCCGGTGTGCCCGCGGCGTGGCTTTACGGCTTGGGCGCCTTGCTGTTGTTGTTGCTCGGCGGGGCCTTGTATGCCCATCGATCGGGTCGGTTGCTGCTTTCACGCCCGGCCGCAGCCACGCCGGCACCGTGGTGGGAAACCACTTTGCCCGATCAGGCCATGCAAACCAAACCGGGCTTTGAGCCGTCGCAGCCCATGGCTGCGCCTGTGAATGCGCCAGCGCCAGTTGCTGTGCCCGTGCTTGCCAGTCCGGGCAGTGTCGCCGAGACAACGAACCCAGCTGCCCGCGCTCAAACCTCTGCGCTGCCTGCGGTTGGCGCACCTGCGGCTTCTGCGCCGGCGGTCGCGCCCACTCGGACTCCTGCAGCGCTGTCTTCGGACTGGCTCGATGCCGATGCGGTCACCGGGCTCGAGGTGGCCGAAGGCCGGGCCTCGATGTTTGCGGAAGTGCCTGTGGCGGTGCTCGATCAGCGTGCCTTGGTCGAGGCGTGGCAACAGGCCGAGTTTTTCGAGTCGATCGCCCAGCGCACCCAAGCCATGGAAGTGCTCAAGGCGTTCGTGGCCGGGCATGCGCGAGCCAGCGAGGCCCCCTACTTGCGTTGGTTGGTGCTGGCAGCAAAAGCCGGCGACGCGTCCGAGCTGGCCGAGGCCACGCGTTTTTACGAAAACCACTTCCAGCGCATGGCACCCCGCGCCGAAGCCATCCTGGCGCAGCGCGGGCTCGAGCACAATGTGGCGCTGCTGCAAACCTTGCAAGCGCAGTGGCCGCAGTCGGCCGCAGCGGAGGTCATCGAGCGCGCCTTGGCCTCTCAACCCGGTGAGCCTGGTAGCGTGCTGACCGTGCGCACGCTGGTGGCTTTCGACGATTTGCTCGTCTTGACCGATGTGCTGGATGCCTTGTTAAACCCGCCCATCCCCATGCTCGATTTGGGTTTGGCCCCCGAGCCGGAACCCACGCCCCACCAACCCCCGACACCAGCTTCCAAGCCCGACCCGATGTCGATCGATTTCGACCTTGGTCAGTTGGATTGGGGTGACGGCAAAGCCGCTGCCAAACCCGATCTGGACCCAAGCGCTCAGCGCTGATAGTGCAGCGACCCCGGGTTGACGATGTGGGTCGGGGTGCCTTTGATGTAGTTGAGAATGTTGTCGAACGCGGCCGAAAAATACTGCTCGTAGCTGTTTTGCTCGACAAAGCCGATGTGCGGCGTGCAGATGCAGTTTTCCAGTCGCAGCAGGGCATGCCCCTGCAAGATCGGCTCGGACTCGAACACATCCACCGCCGCCATGCCGGGCCGGCCGCGGTTGAGTGCGGCCACCAGCGCATCGGGCTGGATCAGTTCGGCGCGCGAGGTGTTGACCAGTAGGGCCGTGGGCTTCATCAGGCTCAAATCCTCAAAGCTCAGGCAGCCCTGGGTGCTGGCCCCAAGGCGCAGGTGCAGGCTGAGCACATCCGACTGCGCCAGCAGCTCGGCTTTGGACGCGGCGGCCTCGTAGCCGTCGGCGCTGGCCTGCGCGCGCGCGGCTTCGCTGCCCCAGACCAGAACCCGCATCCCAAAGGCGCGGCCGTAGCCAGCCACCATGCGCCCGATGCGGCCGTAGCTCCACACCCCCAGCGTTTTGCCGTGCAGCACCATGCCGATGCCAAAGTTGACCGGCATGGAGGCGGTTTTGAGGCCCGACTGCTGCCAGACCCCGTGCTTGAGGTGCGCCACGTAATGCGGCAGGCGGCGCATGGCGGCCAGAATCAGCGCCCAAGTGAGCTCCGCCGGGGCCACCGGCGAGCCTTTGCCTTCGGCCACCGCCACCCCGTGTTCGGTGCAGGCATCGAGGTCGATGTGCGGCCCCACGGCCCCGGTCTGGGCGATCAGGCGCAGCTTGGGCAGCTTGTCGAGCAGCTGGCGCGTGATCTGGGTGCGCTCGCGGATCAGTACCAGCACCTGGGCGTCGCGCAGCCGCACCGAGAGCTGGCCCACGCCCTTGATGGTGTTGGTGAACACCTTGGCCGGGTAGGGTTCGAGCTTGGCGGCGCAGGGCAGCTTGCGCACGGCGTCTTGGTAGTCGTCGAGGATCACGATGTTCATGGTGGCTATTGTGCCCGGCTGGCGCGGCGGCTGCGGCTGCAATAGTGGCACACGGCGCGCGGTTGGGCATTTGGGCTTAACATGGCCGCCCATGTCCAGCCTACAACTTTCTGCAGCCGCTGCCCCAGCCCTTGCCGTGCCGTGGCGCGCCGATGCGCGCGTGATGGGCTTGGTCGGGCTGGCGCACGGCAGTTCGCACTTTGGCCATCTGCTGCTGCCGCCGCTGTTTCCGCTGCTGATGCTCGAGTTTGGCCTGTCGTTCACCGACGTCGGCCTGCTGATGACGCTGTTTTTTGCCGTCTCCGGGATCGGCCAGGCGGCCTCTGGCTTTGTGGTCGATCGCGTGGGCGCGCGTCCGGTGCTGTTTGCCTCGCTGCTGCTGTTCATGGGGGCTGCCCTGCTGGCCTCGCAGGCCGATGGCTATGCGACGCTTTTGCTGGTGGCCGCACTTGCCGGCTTGGGCAACGCATCCTTTCATCCGGTCGATTTTTCGATCCTCAATCAGCGCGTGTCGGCCTCTAGGCTGGGCCATGCCTACAGCGTGCACGGCATCAGCGGCAACCTAGGGTGGGCGCTGGCGCCGGTGTTTCTGGTGGGTTGGTCGATGCTGCTGGACTGGCGCAGCGCCTACCTCGCCGCCGCTGGGTTGTACCTGCTGGTGTTCTTGCTGCTGCTTTGGCAGCGCGAGCACCTGCAGTCCGAGGTGCTGCCCCGCCCGGCGGGTGCAGCGGCGGGCAGCGACTTGGCTTTTATGCGCCAGAGCGTGGTCTGGTGGTGTTTTGCCTTCTTTTTGCTCACCACCCTGACGCTGGGTGTGGTGCAAAACTACTCGGCCTCGATCTTGAAGGCTCTGCACGGCGTGAGCCTGCAGGCCGCCACGCTGACGCTGAGCGCCTACATGGTGTGCGGGGCGCTGGGCATGTTGGCGGGCGGTTTTGTGGCGGCGCAGGCGCGCCGCAGCGATTGGGTGGTGGGCGCTTCGATGGGCGCTGGTGCGCTGCTGCTGCTGCTGGCCGCCACCGGCTGGCTGGGCGGCACGGGCACCATGCTGCTGCTGGCGGCCACGGGTTTTGCGGTCGGTATTGCCGCGCCCAGCCGCGATCTACTGATCAAGCAGGTCACGCCCAAGGGGGCCACCGGGCGCGTCTATGGCACCGTGTATTCGGGGCTGGACGTGGGCTTTGCTATCGCGCCGCTGATATTTGGCGTGTTTATGGACCGCGGCTGGTACGCCGCCACCTTGGCCGGTGCGGGGGTGGTGCTGCTGCTGTCGATTGGCGTGGCGCTGGGGGTGGGGCGGCGCAGCCCGCTGCGGCGCTAACTGCCCTGCAACACCGCGCAAGCGGCTTCGAGCAGCCCGGCGCTTTCGCACGCCAGCACCCGGCGCTGCGGCAGGCTGCGCAGCCAAGTGAGCTGGCGCTTGGCCAGTTGGCGCGTGGCGGCGGCACCTTGTTCGGCCAGCGTAGCGAGCTCGGTCGGTGTGAACTGGCTGCGCCCGCTGGCCTCGAGCGCATCCAGCGCCTGCCAGACCTGCCGGTAGCCAACGCTGCGCAGGGCCGGCAGGCCCGGGTGCAGGCCGGGGCGCTGGCGCAGGGCGCGCACCTCGTCGATCAGCCCGTGCTCGAGCATGGCGGCAAAGCGCTGCCCGATGCGCCGGTGCAGCCAAGCGCGCTCGAGCGGCTCCAGCGCCAGCAGCAGGCCAGGCTGGCCGTTGATGTGCAGCGGCTGCGGTTCGGTTGGGGTGGGCCCGCGCAGCGTGCGGGTGTGAAACGACGACAGCGGCCGCCCGCTGGCGCGCCAGACTTCGAGCGCGCGCCCGATGCGCTGCGCGTCGTTGGGGTTCAGGCGGGCGGCGGTGACGGCATCCACCGCCGCCAGTTGCGCGTGCAGCGCCGGCCAGCCCAGTTGCGCCGCTTCGGCCTCGAGCGCGGCGCGCAGCGCCGGGTGTGCGGCCGGCATGTCGTCTAGGCCTTCGAACAGCGCCTTGAAGTAGAGCAGGGTGCCGCCCACCAGCAGCGGCAGGCGGCCGCGCGCGGCGATCTGCGGCAGCAGGCGTTGCACGTCGGCGACGCAGGCCGCTGCACTGTAGCTCTGGCTTGGGTCGAGGATGTCGATCAGGTGGTGCGGCACGGCGGCGCGCTCGGCGGCGCTGGGTTTGGCGCTGCCGATGTCGAGCCCACGATAGACCAGCGCCGAGTCGATGCTGATGATCTCGAGCGGGTACTGGCGCGCCAGCGCCAGCGCCAGCGCGGTCTTGCCGCTGGCGGTGGGGCCGGCGATGGCCAGCCAGGCTGGTGGCGCGCTGCTGGGGCTGGTGGGGCTGGTGGGGCTGGGGCCTGAGGCGCTGGGGTTCATCGCGCTCGCTCGGGCTGGTGTGGGGCCGGTGCCGGGTCGCCAAAGCGCTGCACCAGCGTCCAGGCCACGGCGGCGATCAGCACGCTCCAGAACCACAGCCCGTCGGTGAGCGGGCGCACGCTGGCGCCTTCGGTGCCGGTGGGCATCTGCGCCGCCAGATAGGTGCCCATGGCAAAAGCCACCATCATCATCAAAAAGCCGCTCAGCGCCGAGGCCGTGCCGGCAGCGTGCGGGAACGGCCCCACGGCCCCGCTCTGGCCGCACGGTTGGTGCATGCCGTGCGCCAAAATGAACAAATAGTAAGGCAGCATGATCGCCCAGACGCTGTGCCAGCCCAGCCAGCCCAAGACGCCGATCAGGCTGCCGCCGCACAGCGTCAGGGCGCCGGCCACGGCCACGGTGCGGCGCAGCCCCAAGCGCACGATCAGGCGTCGGCACAGCACCGTGCCCACAATGTACACCGCCGACATCGAAAACATCAGCAAGCCGTATTCGGTTTTGCTCAAGCCCAGCGCGTTGATGAACACGAACGACGAGCTGGCCAAAAACGTGAACAAACCGGCATACGAGGCGCTGAGCAGCAGCGCCCAAGCCCAAAAAGTGGGGTGGCGCAAAATCACGCCCCAGGTGCGCAGCAGCACCGCCGAGCGCAGCGCCTGTGGGTTGGGCTGGCGCAGGCTTTCCTCGAAGCGCCACAGCACCAGCGCCATTGTGGCGGCCCCAAACAGGGCCAGCACGCCCAAGGCGGCGCGCCAACCCATCCAGTCCGACAACAAACCGCCCAGCGGCGCGCTGATGCAGGCCAGCACGCCCAAGCCGGTCAGGCCCTTGGACATCATGCGTGCGCCCTCGACCGGGGCGTAGAGGTCGCGCACGATGGCGCGCGCGCCCATCACGGCCGCACCCAGCGCGGCGCCTTGCACGATGCGCCACAGCACCAGCTGCTCCACGTTGGCGGCAAACACGCTGCCCACCGAGGCCAGCGCGTACAGCGCCAAGCCCGCCAGCAAGATCGGGCGCCGGCCATAGCGGTCCGACAGCGGGCCCCAGAACAGTTGCGAAATCCCAAACGCCAGCAGCAGCGCCGACAGCGTGAGCTGCGCCTGGTGCATGGTGGCACCCAGGTCGAGCGTGAGCGCCGGCAGCGCCGGCAGGTACAGGTCGGTGGTGAGCGGCTGCAGCCCCAGCAGCAGCGCCAGCAACAGCACCACCAGCCCAGCGGGCATGGGGGCTGCTGGCGGCTGCCGGGCCGGGGTCAAATCACCCCTTGGGCCAGCATGGCGTCGGCCACCTTGACAAAGCCGGCCACGTTGGCGCCGTCGCTGTAGCTCACCGAGCCGTCGGCGCGCGTGCCGTGGCGCACGCAAGCCTCGTGGATGCCGACCATGATGCCGTGCAGGCGCGCATCGACTTCGTCGCGGTCCCAGTTCAGGCGCATGGCGTTTTGGCTCATCTCGAGGCCCGAGGTGGCCACGCCGCCGGCGTTGCTGGCTTTGCCCGGCGCGTAGAGCACGCGTTCGGCTTCGAGCAGGCGGATGGCGTCCATGGTGGTGGGCATGTTAGCACCCTCGGCCACGCACTTGACGCCGTTTTTCAGCAGGGTGCGCGCGTCGTCGGCGTCGAGCTCGTTTTGGGTGGCGCAGGGCAGGGCGATGTCCACCGGAACCGCCCAGGGCTTGACGCCGGCCTCGAAGCGCGAGCCGGTGCGCTGCGCGTAGTCGCTGACGCGGCCGTAGAGGTGGTTTTTGACCTCCATCAGCTCGGCCAGCTTCTCGGTGTTGAAGCCGTCTTCGTCGATCACGGTGCCGCTGGAGTCGGATACGGTGACCACTTTGGCCCCCAACGCCATGGCTTTTTCGACCGCGTACTGGGCCACGTTGCCCGAGCCAGAGACGCTCACGCGCAGGCCGTCGAAGCTCATGCCCTGGCGCTTGAGCATTTCTTGGGCGAAATAGACCGTGCCGTAGCCGGTGGCCTCGGGGCGGATGAGCGAGCCGCCAAAGCTCAGGCCCTTGCCGGTAAAGACGCAGTCGGCGCGGTTCGAGAGCTTTTTCATCATCCCGGCCATGTAGCCGACTTCGCGCCCGCCCACGCCGATGTCGCCCGCGGGCACGTCGGTGTCAGAGCCGATGTGGCGAAACAACTCACTCATCAGCGCCTGGCAAAAGCGCATCACCTCGCCCGGGCTCTTGCCCTTGGGGTCGAAGTCCGAGCCGCCCTTGCCGCCGCCCATGGGCAGGGTGGTGAGGGCGTTTTTGAAGGTCTGCTCAAAGGCCAGAAACTTGAGGATCGACAGGTTGACCGAGGGGTGAAAGCGCATCCCGCCCTTGTAGGGGCCGATGGCCGAGCTGTGCTGGATGCGGTAGCCGCGGTTGACCTGCACGTCGCCGTGGTCGTTGACCCACGAGACGCGAAACATGAGCACGCGCTCGGGCTCGACCAGCCGATCGAGCAGCCCCTGCTCGGCGTACTTGGGGTGCTGCTGGATGAAGGGCCACAGGCTCTCGACGACCTCGGTGACGGCTTGCAAAAACTCGGGCTGACCGGGGTTGCGCTGGCTAACTTGGGCAAGAAAATCGTGCGCGCTGGCGTATTTCATGGCGGGATCGTGGTTGTAGGGGGGTGAAATGGAATAGAAAAGCGCACCGATTTTGCACCAAGTTTGTGCCATGTTCGGCAACTATTGGCCCCACGGTGGTGCGCAAAAGCCGAATCGGCCTCGATTCGGCCCTTGTTTTGCTTGAAAAAGGTGCGCAGCCCTTTAACGCCCGCGCAAAAACAGGGCGTCGAGCTCTTTGAGGCTTAGCTGGCGCCAGGTCGGGCGGCCGTGGTTGCACTGGTCGCTGCGCTCGGTGGCTTCCATCTGGCGCAGCAGGGCGTTCATCTCGGGCATGCTCAGGCGCCGGTTGGCGCGCACGGCGCCGTGGCAGGCCAGGGTGGCGAGCAGATCGTCGCGGGCGCGTTGCAGCAGTTGGGTGCCGCCGTGTTGCTCGAGTTCGGCCAGCACGCCGCGCGCCAGCGCCACAGCGTCGCCTAGTGCCAAGGCAGCGGGCACGGCGCGCACCGCCAGCGTCAGGCGCGACAGGGGCTCGATCTGCAGCCCGAGCCGTTGCAGCGCCTCTTGCTGCACCTCGGCCGTGGCCAGCTCCAGCGCGGTGGCGGCAAAGGTGGCCGGAATCAGCAGCGGCTGGCTGGGCAAGGTGGCGGCGGCGGCGTTCCACTGGCGCTTCAGGCCTTCATAGACGATGCGCTCGTGCGCGGCGTGCATGTCCACCAGCACCAACCCGTGGCGGTTTTGCGCGAGGATGTACACCCCGTGCAACTGGGCCAGCGCGTGGCCTAGGGGCCAGTCGGTGTCGGCGGTTGGCTCGGGTTGCGGCTGGCCTAGATCGGGGGTTGTTGCTCCTGCTCCTGCTCCTTGCGTGGCTTGTGTTGCCTCGGTGCTGCCTTGGGCTGCGCTCTGCGGCCACGACCCGTAGGCCGGTGCGGATGAAGGTGTGGCTTCGGGCCTGCGCGGCCACAGCGCCGCGACATCGCTCACCTGCCGCCCAGCTAGGCCGCTTGTTGCCGCGCGCTCGGGCCACGCTTGGGCGTTGGGCCAATTGCTGGCGCTGGGCCACGAGGCCAGCCCCAGCCCGGTTTGCGCCGCCGTCGCCAGGGCGGGTGGCGCGGCGGGGTGCAACGGGGCGCTGGCGTGCGCCGCAGGGGTTGGGGCCAGTTGCGGCGCGCGCGGGGCCGCCAGCACCTGCTCCAGCGCCTGGCGCACCGCCTGGTGCACGGCGCGGCCGTCGCGAAAGCGCACCTCGATCTTGCTCGGGTGCACGTTCACATCGACCCGCGCCGGGTCCAGCTCCAGCAGCAGCACATACACCGGCTGGCGCTGGCCGTGCAGCACGTCCTCGTAGGCGCTGCGCACGGCATGGCCGATCACCTTGTCGCGCACGAAACGGCCGTTGACGTAGCTGTACTGCTGGTCGGCGCGGGCGCGTGCCACCTGCGCCAGCCCGGCGCGGCCCCAGACGCGCAAGCCGCCGCCGCGCCAGTCGAAGGGCAGGCTGTGCGCCAAAAAATCCTCGCCCAGCACGGCCGCCATGCGCGGCGCCAGTGCCTCGGTGCTGCCGGGCAGGGGGGCGCTGGGCTGGGTGGCGCTGGGCTGGGTGGTGCTGGGCTCGATGGTGCCGGGTTGGTGGCCGCTAGGCTCGAGGGCGCCGGGTTGGGTGGCACCGGGTTGCTGGGCATGGTGGGCGCGCCACTGCTCGATCAGCTTGCCCTCGTGCCAGATGGCAAAGCCGACGTCGGGCCGGGCCAGCGCGTGGCGGCGCACCGCCTCGACGCAGTGCGCGAGTTCGGTGGCGTCGCTCTTGAGGAACTTGCGCCGCGCCGGGGTGGCGTAAAACAGCTCGCGCACCTCGACCGTGGTGCCCACGCTGCGCGCCGCCGGCTGCAATTCGCCCGTGCGCCCGTGCAGCAGCCAGCCGTGGGCCTCGGGGGCCTCGGCGCTGCGCGAGCACAGGCTGAGTTCGGCGATCGAGTCGATGGCGGCCAGCGCCTCGCCCCTGAAACCCATGGTGGCCACGGTTTCGAGCTCGGCCAGATCGCGCACCTTGCTGGTGGCGTGGCGCTTGAGCGCCAGCGCGAGCTCGTCGCGCGCGATGCCGCTGCCGTCGTCCTCGACCACGATCAGGCGCACGCCACCGGCTTGCAGCCGCAGCGTGAGCTGGCGCGCCCCGGCGTCGAGCGCGTTGTCGATCAGCTCGCGCAGCACCGAAGCCGGGCGCTCGATCACCTCACCGGCGGCGATCTGGCTGATGAGCGCGTCGGGCAACTCGCGGATCGGCCGCTGCGGCTGGGTGCGGGCGCTGGCAGCGGGCGCTGCGGCGGCGGGGCTGTCGAAGGGGGCGGTGCTCACGCCGGGGATTGTAGGGGCGGGCTTAATTGAAGTGGCGCGGTGCGTCCATGCGGTCGTGCAGCACCCGAACGACGGCGATGCCGTAATCGGTCACACGCAAATAGATCACGTGCCGCTAAACGAGCCAGCGGCGATGGTCTGGCCGGATGTGCGCGCCGTATAAGTCCAGATCGATTCCAGGTCACGCTCTGCCGCTGGGGTCAGGCGGTACTCAGCCATGGGCGGCCAGCATTCTGTGTTTGAACGCGGCCAGGTTGAAGGGGCGTGGTTCGCCGCTGGCCTCGCCCTCGTCTAGGGCGGCACGCAGCGCTTCGATCTCGGCGCTGCGCTCCTGCTCGCGCCGGATCAGGTCGCGGATGCAATCGCTGTCGTTGGAGTAGTGCCCAGCGTCGATCTGGGCTTTGACCCAGTTGTCTTGCTGATCGGTCAGGGTGATGGTTTTGCGCACAGTGCTCATGGTGGTGCCTCTAGGGGTCGAGTGTAAGCCGCGCCAGAGGGCTGATCAAGTGCAAGTTTTTAGCAATTGCACGCTGCTGTGCACAACTTTGCACTCCTGCGCCGTGTGCACTTAGCTGTTGCTCGCGCACGATGCGCCCTTCCAGCGCCGGCACCGCCGTTGCCTAGGCGCCGGCGCGCAGCTCGTTGCGACAGTTGCCGGTCAGGCTGGCCGCGCCGAAACCAAGAGCCGGGCCGGGTTGGGCGGTGGCTGGGCTTACAGCCAGCGCCTGACTGTACTCTTATAGGCCGCGTAGCGCGCGCCAAACAGCGCTGCCAAGGCGCGCTCCTCGGGTGCGATCTGAAAGCGGTTCAGATACAGCACGAACAGCGGCACCAAAGCCAAGGCCAGCGGATTCGACAGGTAAGCCGCCCACGCCAGCAAGCACAGCAGTTGGCACAGGTACATCGGGTTGCGCGAGAAGCGAAACACGCCCCCGGTGACCAGTGCCGTGGTGCGCATGGGGTGGCTGGGGTGGATGGTGGTGCGGGCGCGCCAGCAGGCAGCCACGGCCACCAAGCCGATGGCCAGACCCAAGCCGAGCAAGGCAGCAGCCAAAGCGATGCGCCAAGCCCAAGGCAGCGGCGCCACCCACATGGGCGCCAGCCACATCAGCAGCGCCAGCAGCAGCACCAGCACCGGGGGCGGGAGCTTGAGTTCGAAGCAGTGCATTGCGTAAAAAACCGTGCAGTGCGCCCTAGGCGTCGCTAGGCTGGATGGGCAGCAGGCTTGGCCTCTCAGCCTCTCAAGCCGCCGCAGTCACGACGGCCGTGCCGCTGGCCGACACCATGAGCATGCCGTTGCCTTGGCCCATGACCTCGTAGTCCAGATCGACGCCCACCACGGCGTTGGCCCCCAGCTCGCGCGCGCGCTGTTGCAGCTCGGCCAAGGCAATGTCGCGGGCTTTTTGCAGCTCGCGCTCGTAGGTGGCGGAGCGGCCACCCACCAAGTCGCGGATGCCGGCAAACAGGTCTTTGAACACATTGGCACCCAAGATCGCTTCGCCCGTGACCACGCCGCAGTAGCGGGTGATGCGCTGGCCTTCGATGTTGGGGGTGGTGGTGACGATCATGCAAATACTCCTTGGGCTGCGCCCAGCCTGGGACCACGACATTATGGCCCGGCAGGTGCAAACCCGCCTTGCCGGTAAAATTCCGATCTTTGACTGTCCGAATTCCACCCATGTCCGCTTGGCTGCTGCCGGATCACATCGCCGACGTTTTGCCCTCCGAGGCCCGGCACATCGAAGAGCTGCGGCGCGCCCTGCTCGATGCGGCGCGCGCGCACGGCTACGAGCTGGTGATGCCGCCGCTGCTCGAACACCTCGACTCGCTGCTCACCGGCACCGGCGAGGCGCTCGATTTGCAGACCTTTAAACTGGTCGATCAGCTCTCGGGGCGCACGCTGGGCCTGCGCGCCGACACCACGGCACAAGTGGCGCGCATCGACGCGCACCTGCTCAATCGCAGCGGCCTGACGCGGCTGTGCTACTGCGGCCCGGTGCTGCACACCCGTTCCGAACGGCCGCTGGCCAGCCGCGAGCCCTTGCAGTTTGGCGCCGAGCTCTACGGGCACGCCGGGCCCGAGGCCGACCTCGAGGTGATGGAGCTGGCGCTGGCTTGCTTGCGGGCCGCAGGCATGCGGCGCATGGTGCTCGACTGCGGCGACGTGCGCATCGTCGATGCCCTGCTCGATGGGCTGCAACTGCCCGCTGCGCTGGTGCAGCGCCTGCACGCCGCGCTGGCGGCCAAAGACGTGGCCACACTGCGCGAGGCCGGGGCCGCTCTGCCCGCTGCCACGCTGCGCGCCTTGTTGGCCCTGACCGAGCTGCATGGCGACGCCAGCGTGCTGGAGCAGGCCGAGCGCGTGCTCCCGCCGTCGGCGGCGCTGCAGCGCGCGCTGGCCGATTTGCGCCGCTTGGCGCAGTCGGTGCAGCAGGCGCTGGCCACGTCACTAGACGGGAGCCATGCCTCTGGCGGTGCTCGGGCACCGGACAGTGCAGCAACCAAGGCCGCCATTGACATCGAAATCGGCTTCGACCTAGCCGACCTGCGCGGCTATGCCTACTACACCGGTTTGCGTTTCTCGATTTTTGCTGCCGCCCACCCCGGGCAGGTGCCGCAGGAACTGGTGCGCGGCGGCCGCTACGACGAGGTGGGGGCCGTGTTTGGCCGCTGCCGCCCGGCGGCGGGCTTCAGCCTCGATTTGAAAGAGCTGGTTGCGGTGCTGCCGCGCCCGGCGCCGCAAAAAGCCATTTGCGCCCCTTGGGGCCACGACGCCGCGCTGCGCCGCGCCATCGCGGACTTGCGTGCCCAAGGCGAGGTGGTGCTGTGCGCATTGCCCGGCCACGAGCACGAAGTCGAAGAATTCGAGTGCGATCGCGCCCTCGTGCCCCATGATGGGGCTTGGGTGCTGCAAGCGCTGCCTCCCTCTCCATGAACCCGTCCACCTCCACCTCCACCTGCCAGGCTTGGAACCAAACCCTATGAGCGCATCCCCCTTTCAGGCCCGTCCCGGCCGCAACGTGGTCGTCGTCGGCACCCAGTGGGGCGACGAAGGCAAGGGCAAACTGGTCGATTGGCTCACCGAAACCGCGCGCGGTGTGGTGCGCTTTCAGGGCGGGCACAACGCCGGCCACACGCTGGTGATCAACGGCGTGAAAACGGCGCTGCACCTGATTCCCAGCGGCATCATGCGCGCCGGCGTGGTCTGCTACGTGGGCAACGGCGTGGTGCTGTCGGCGGGCAAGCTGCTCGAAGAAATCGCCGGCCTCGAGCGCGCCGGGGTCGAGGTGCGCTCACGCCTGCGCGTGAGCGAGATCTGCCCGCTGATTCTGCCCTTTCACGCCGCGCTCGACGTGGCGCGCGAGCTGGCCAAAGAGCGCGCCGGCACGGCCAAGATCGGCACCACCGGGCGCGGCATCGGCCCGGCCTACGAAGACAAAGTGGGGCGGCGTGCGCTGCGCGTGCAAGACCTGCGCCACCCCGAGCGCTTTGCCGCCAAGCTGCGCGAGCTGTTGGCCTACTACAACCAGCAACTGGCGGTGCTGGGCAGCGCTGAGGTCGATTGGTCGGCCTATGCTTGGTTGCAAGGCCAGTCGCTGGCGGCTTTCATGCAGGGCGGGCAGATGCAGTTCGAGCCGGTGCTGGCCCAAGCGCAACAACACGCGGCGCTGCTGGCGCCCATGGTGGCCGACGTGTCGCGCGAGCTCAACGAGGCGCACCGGCGCGGCGTGAACCTGCTGTTCGAGGGCGCCCAAGGCACCTTGCTCGACGTGGACCACGGCACCTACCCGTTCGTGACGTCCAGCAACTGCGTGGCCGGCACCGCTGCGGCGGGCGCTGGCGTCGGGCCGGGGCTGTTGCACTACGTGCTGGGCATCACCAAGGCCTATTGCACCCGCGTCGGCGGTGGCCCGTTCCCGACCGAACTCGACTGGGAAACCCCCGGCACCCCGGGCTGGCACATGGCCACCGTGGGCGCCGAAAAGGGCACCACCACCGGGCGCGCGCGCCGCTGCGGCTGGTTCGACGCGGCGCTGCTCAAGCGCTCGGCCCAGGTCAACGGCCTCAGCGGCCTGTGCATCACCAAGCTCGATGTGCTCGACGGCCTGAGCGAGCTGCAGCTGTGCGTGGGCTATCGGCTCGACGGCGAACTGATCGACCTGCTGCCGCTGGGCGCCGACGAGATCGCGCGCTGCGAACCGATCTACGAAACCCTGCCCGGCTGGAGCCAGCCCTCGGCCGGCGTGACGCGCTACGAAGACCTGCCGCCCAACGCCCAGCACTACCTCAACCGCATCGAGGCCGTGACCGGGGTGCCGATCCACGTGGTCTCGACCAGCCCCGACCGCGACCACACCATCTTGCTGCACCACCCCTACCACGGCGCGGTGGCGTGAAACCAGGGCAGATTGCGGAGCAGGTGCGAGTGGAAGATCCGGCTGAGGAGCTGCCCCAAAGTTGCGTTGGTTTGCAAGCAGCGACCGCGCTCATCCACCACCCCTACCAGCCGCCGGCGGGTTTTGAGGCCCTGCCACCGGGCGTGTTCAAGGCCTCGACGGTGTTTTTCCCCAACGTGGCGGCGCTGCGCGCGCGCCAGTGGAAAGACAAATCGGGCTACACCTACGGCCTGCACGGCACCCCCACCACCTTCACGCTCGAGGAGCGCCTCGCCAGCCTCGAGGGCGGCGCGCACTGCCTGCTGTGCCCCAGCGGGCTGTCGGCGCTGGCGCTGGTCAATTTGGCCTTCTTGCAAGCCGGTGACGAGGTGCTGCTGCCCGACAACGCCTACGGCCCCAGCAAAGAGCTGGCTCTGGCCGAATTGCGCGCCTATGGCATCAGCCACCGCGTCTATGACCCGATGCAGCCGGCCGATCTGGCGGCGCAGATCGGCCCGGCCACGCGCCTGGTCTGGCTCGAGGTGCCGGGATCGGTCACGCTCGAATACCCCGACCTGCCGGCGCTGATGCAGGTGCTGCAAGCCGCGAACGCTGCGCGCGCTGGGCAGGGTAGCGGGCAGGGCTGCGGGGGGAGCAGTGGGCTGGCCGGTGGGCGGGGCGGCGATCAAGCCACAGCAGCCACCCAGCACAGCCTCGCCGCCGCCCCACCGCGCCCGATCCTGAGCGCGCTCGACCACACTTGGGGCGCGGGCATCGCCTTTTGCGGCTTCGACTTTGGCGTCGATGTGGTGCTGCAGGCCCTGACCAAATACCCCAGCGGCGGCGCCGACGTGCTCATGGGCTCGGTGGTCACGCGCGCGGCGGCGCTGCACCGCCAGCTGCTGCACACCCACATGCGCCTCGGGCTGGGGGTGGGCGCCAACGACGCCGAACTGGTGCTGCGCGGCTTGCACACCCTGCACCTGCGCTATCGGGCGCAGGACGCCACCACGCGCACGCTGGCGCACTGGTTGCAGGGCCAGCGCGGCGTGGCGCAGGTGCGGCACCCGGCGCTGCCCGGATCGCCCGGCCACGCGCACTGGCAGCGCGACGCGCACGGCGCCGCCTGTTTGCTCAGCCTGCTCTGGCAGCCGCACATTCGGCCCGAGCAGATCGACGCCTTTTGCGACCGGCTGCGCCTGTTTCGCATCGGCTACAGCTGGGGCGGCCCCGTCAGCCTGTGCGTGCCCTACGACCTGCCCGCCATGCGCAGCCGCACCTGGCCGCCGCGGCCCAGCCCTGCCGGGCCGCAGCCACCCGCACACGGCCCGCGCTTGGTGCGCCTAGCCATCGGGCTCGAGGATGTGGCCGACCTGCAGGCCGACCTCGCGCAGGCGCTGGCAACGCTCGACAGGTGAGCGCATAGCGCCCTTGCCAGTTTTGGGCGTTTGGGCTGGCGGCATCAAGGGCCCCAAAAGTCCTGCGCAACCCACCAGCCTTTGCTCGCGCGCCGCTCAGCCCCGCGCCAGCAGCGGACGCAAGTGCGGCCAGACCTGCTCGAGGATGATCGGCTGCGCGGCTTCGTTGGGGTGGATGCCGTCGCTCTGGAACAGCGCCAACGGATCGGCGGCATCGGCCACGCCGGCGAGCATGAAGGGCATGAGCGCGGCCTGTTCGGCCCGCGCCACCTCGACATAGATCTGACGAAACTCTTGCCTGAAGCGGGCGCCAAAATTGGGCGGCATGTCCATGCCCAGCAGCAGCACGCGCGCCCGCGCCGCGCGGCTGGCGCTGGCCATGGCGCGCAGGTTGTCGCGGGTTTGCGCCATGGGCAGGCCGCGCAGGGCATCGTTGGCCCCTAGGGCGATCACAACTAGGGCTGGCTGATGCGCTCGCAGCAGCGCCGGCAGGCGGGCACGCCCCCCGGCCGTGGTCTCGCCGCTGATGCTGGCGTTGAACACCTGCACCCCGGCTGGCCCTTGGCGCTCGAGCCGCTGTTGCAGCAGCGCCACCCAGCCGGTGCCCCGGCGCAGGCCGTATTCGGCGCTGAGCGAGTCGCCCAATATCAGCACGCGCCGGTTGCCGCTAGGGCTGGCGGGCCTTGCTGGGGCGGCTGGGGTGGCAGGGGTGGCAGGGGTGGCAGGCCTTGCCGGGCTGGGCGGGGTCGCTGGAGCGGCTGGCGTGGCCGGGATGGCTGGGTTTGCTGGGCTGGCGCGCGCCATGCCGGTGGCCGCGCAAAGCCCCAGCAGCGCGGTGGCGGCAGCACAAGCGTTAAAGTGGCGGCGTGTGGTTCCCAAAGCAAAAGGCGGTTTCATGGCAGAGGTGGTGATAGCGGTGCGCAAGCTGCGCAAGTCGGTGGCGGATGCCGCAGGCGAGTTGGAGATTTTGCGCGACATCGAGTTCGAGCTGTTGCGCGGGCAAAGTGTGGCCATTGTGGGCGCATCGGGTTCGGGCAAAAGCACCTTGCTGGCCCTTATCGCCGGCCTAGATACCCCCAGCAGCGGCACGGTGGTGCTCGATGGGCAGGATCTGTTTGCCCTCGACGAAGACCAGCGCGCTGCCTTGCGCGCGCTCAAGGTGGGGTTTGTGTTCCAGAGCTTTCAGTTGCTCGCCAACCTCACGGCGCTGGAAAACGTCATGCTGCCGCTCGAATTGGCCGGGCGCCGCGACGCGCGCGCGGCGGCCACGCACATGATGCAGCGCGTGGGCTTGGGTCAGCGCTTGGGCCACTACCCCAAGCTGCTCTCGGGTGGCGAGCAGCAGCGCGTGGCACTGGCGCGCGCCTTTGTGGTGCGGCCGGCGGTGCTGTTGGCCGACGAGCCCACCGGCAGCCTCGACTTTGCCACCGGCGAGCGCGTGATGGAGCTGATGTTCGAGCTCAACCGCGAGCACGGCACCACGCTGGTGCTGGTGACGCACGACCGCGCGATCGCGCAACGCTGCCAGCGCCTGATCACGGTTGAGGCCGGGCGGGCGCTCGAGGTCGCCGACGCACCGGCTTGAGCGGCTGGCGCGGACTGGCTTGGTTGGCCACCTCGCTTGGGTTTGTCAGTGCGACAGCCAGTGCGCCATCTGGCGCTGCAGGGCTGGCGGATAATCGGCCCCCTATGTCTGCAAACAAAGTGCTGTTCGGCTTCCATGCCGTCGGGGTGCGCCTGAAAATCGCGCCGGCCTCGGTGATCGAGGTTTTATACGACCCCACGCGCCGCGATGCGCGCATGAAGGCCTTTTTGGAGCGCGCCCGCGAGGCTCACGTGCGCCTGATCGAGGCCGATGCTTTGCGCATCGCCAAACTGGCCGGCAGCCACGGCCACCAAGGCGTGGCGGCGCGGGTGCTGGCGGTGCCCAGCGCGCGCTCGCTCGACGAGCTGCTCGAGCGCCTAGAGGCGGCGGGCAGCGCGGGAAGCGCGGGAAGCGCGGGCAACCCAAGCATCTCAAGCAGCTCAAGCAGTCTGTCTGCCGCACTTGCTGGTGGCGGTTCAGACCTAGCCGATCCAGCCCCAACTACGCCGCCACACCCAAGCCCAGCCCCCGAAGGCCGCAGCGCCTCTACACAGCCGCTGCTGCTGGTGCTCGACGGCGTGACCGACCCGCACAACCTCGGGGCCTGCCTGCGCGTGGCCGACGGGGCCGGGGTGCACGCCGTGATCGCGCCCAAAGACCACGCCGCTGGCATCAACGCCACCGTGGCCAAGGTGGCCAGCGGCGCCGCCGACACCGTGCCCTATTTCATGGTCACCAATCTCGCCCGCACCCTGGGCGAGCTCAAAGAGCGCAACATCTGGGTCGTGGGCGCCAGCGATCAGGCCAGCAAAACGCTCTATCAGACCGATCTGCGCGGCCCGCTGGCCTTGGTTCTGGGTGCCGAGGGGCACGGGCTGCGCCAGCTCACGAGCAAGAGCTGCGACGAACTGGTGCGCATCCCCATGCACGGCGCGGTCGAGAGCCTCAACGTCTCGGTCGCCAGCGCGATCTGCCTCTACGAGGCCTTGCGCCAGCGCGGCTGAAACTTGGTGGCACGTGGACGGGGTTCGTGTCGGCTGGCGCTCGCTGAGCACAGCTTGGACTGCAAATCCTGCTCGTCGATCTCGGTTTAGAGCCCCTGCCAGCGCCAGGACTTGTATTGCAAATCCACAGACTTCGCTGCTGACGCAAAGCCCAAAGATCAGGGCCGGCGGCTGCGCTGCAGCGCTTGCGCCACCTCGAGCACCAGCGCCGGCCCGCGGTAGATCAGGCCGCTGTAGAGCTGCACCAGATCGGCGCCGGCTTCGATTTTGCTGATCGCGTCGGCGCCGCTCAAAATGCCGCCCACGCCGATGATCGGAAAGTGCGGCCCCAGGCGCTGGCGCAGCGCGCGCACGACGGCGTTGCTGGCTTGCAGCAGCGGCGCACCCGATAGGCCTCCAGCTTCGTCGGCGTGCGGCTGGCCCTGCACGGCGCTGCGGTTCAGGGTGGTGTTGGTGGCGATGACGCCGTCCATGCCGTGGCGCAGCAGGGCGGCGGCGATGGCCTCGATCTGCTCGGCCTCGAGGTCGGGCGCGATCTTGATGAACAACGGCCGGCGCACGCCGCTGGCCGCGCTGAGTTCGGCGCGGCGCTGGGCCAAGGCGGCCAGCAGTTGTTCCAGCGCGGCGTCGCTTTGCAGGGCGCGCAGGTTTTGCGTGTTGGGGCTGGAGATGTTCACCGCCACGTAGTCGGCATGGGGGTAAACGGCCTCGAGCGCGGTGAGGTAGTCGTCGCTGGCGCGCTCGATCGGTGTCGCGGCGTTTTTGCCGATGTTGAGCCCCAGCACCAAGGCCGGCGCCGCGCCGTCGGTGCCAATCGCCCCATTCGAACTGGATGCACCAGCGGTGCCGCCGGGTGCTTGGGCGCGCAGGTGGCTGCGGCGCACGTTGGCCACGAAGGCCGCCAGCCCGTCGTTGTTGAAGCCGAGCCGGTTGATCAGCGCTTGGCTCTGGGGCAGGCGAAAAATGCGCGGTTTGGGGTTGCCGGCTTGCGCCAGCGGCGTCACGGTGCCCACTTCGACCAAGCCAAAGCCCAGCGCGCCCCAGGCGTCGATGCAGCGCGCGTTTTTGTCCAGCCCGGCGGCCAAGCCGACGCGGTTGGGAAAGCGCAGCCCGGCCAGCGTGATCGGGTCGGCCACGCGCGGCTGCTGGAGCAAGGCGCGCAGTGGGCTGTGTTGCAGGCGCTCGAGCTGCGTCAGCGCGAGGTCGTGCGCTTTCTCGGCGTCGAGACGGAACAAAAAAGGGCGCAGGAGCGGGTAGGGCAGCAGTGACATGGGGATAATGCGGTTTTCGTAAAAGCGTGCGGTGCAGTCGGGCCGGCGCTATTGTCCCAAATGCCTGTCAGGCTTGGGCCCGGCCACCACCACTGAGCCCATTCAATCCGCGACCGAGCAAACCCAAGCACCATGAACCAAGACCAACTCAAAACCCTCGTCGGCCAAGCCGCCTTGCAGTACGTGTTGCCGGGGGAATACGTGGGCGTAGGTACCGGCTCGACCGTGAACAAGTTCATCGACGCGCTGGCCAGCCTCAAGGGCCAGATCCGCGGTGCCGTATCCAGTTCCGAGGCCTCGTCGGAGCGCTTGCGCGCCCACGGCATCGAGGTCATCGACGCCAATGCGGTGGATGCGCTGGCGCTGTACGTCGATGGCGCCGACGAGATCGACCCCAGCGGCTGCATGATCAAGGGCGGCGGCGCGGCGCTGACGCGTGAGAAGATCGTGGCCGCGCTGGCCCAGCGTTTTGTCTGCATCGCCGACCAGAGCAAATACGTGCCGGTGCTGGGGCGCTTTGCGCTGCCGGTCGAGGTGATCCCGATGGCGGCGCAGCAGATCGTGCGCCGCTTTGCCGCCCTGGGCGGTGTGGCCACGCTGCGCCTGCAAGCCGACGGCAGCGCGCTGCGCACCGACAACGGCCAGCACATCCTCGACGTGACCGGGCTGCGCATCCCAGACCCGCTGGCCTTCGAGAGCGCAGTGAACAACTGGCCAGGCGTGGTCTGCGTGGGCGTGTTCGCACACCAAAAGGCCAGCGTGTGCCTGCTGGGCACGCCCGAGGGCGTGAAAACGCTGACGTTTTGAACGCTTAAGCGGTTGCCGGTTCCAAGGCATCCGCAGCCAAGTCCGCATCCGCCATGCCCTGATGGCGCAGCAACGCGTCGATGCGCGGCTCGCGGCCCCTGAAGGCTTGGAACGACTCCAGCGCCGGGCGGCTGCCACCCACTTCGAGGATGGTCTGGCGCAGGTGGCGGCCGGTGGCTGGGTCGAGCACCTTGCCGCCATTGTGAGCGGCGGCTTCCTCGAAGGCGGCGTAGGCGTCGGCGCTCAGCACCTCGGCCCATTTGTAGCTGTAGTAACCGGCCGCGTAGCCACCGGCAAACACGTGGCTGAAGCTGTGCGGCATGCGCTGCCACGGCGGCGCCTCGAGCACCGCCACTTCGGCGCGAACCTGTGCCAGCAGCGCCATGGTGTCGGCGCTGCCGTCGGCGGCCAGCGGCGCGCCGCCGCTGTGCAGCAGCAGGTCGAACAGGGCGAACTCGACCTGGCGCAGCGTTTGCAGCCCGCTCTGAAAGTTTTTCGCGGCCAGCATCTTGTCGTAGAGCGCGCGCGGCAGCGCGGCGCCGCTGTCCACGTGCGCGCTCAGGTGGCGCAGCACCTCCCACTCCCAGCAGAAGTTTTCCATGAACTGGCTCGGCAGCTCGACCGCGTCCCATTCGACGCCGCTGATGCCGGCGACATCGCGCTCTTGCACCTGCGTCAACAGGTGGTGCAGGCCGTGGCCGAATTCGTGAAACAGAGTGATCACGTCGTCGTGCGTGAGCAGGGCCGGGCGGCCGTCTAGGCCCTCGGCAAAGTTGCACACCAGGTGTGCCACCGGGGTTTGCAGGCCGGCGCCGTCGGGGCGCAGCCAGCGGCAGCGGGCGCCGTCCATCCACGCGCCGCCGCGTTTGCCGTTGCGCGCGCCGGGGTCGAGGTAAAAGTGGGCGATCGGGGTGGGCGCGGCGGCGCTGCCCGCTGGTGCTGGGCGCTCGATGCAAAAAAACTGCACGCCGGGGTGCCAGCTGGGGGCGTGGTCGGGCCGGATGCGGACTTCAAACAAGGTTTCGATGAGGCCAAACAGCCCTTCGAGCACCTTGGGCGCGGTGAAGTAGGGTTTCACTTCCTGCTCGCTGTAGGCGTAGCGCGCCAGCCGCAGTTGCTCGCCGATGTAGGTCCAGTCCCAGGCTTGGGGGTCGGGCAAGTCGAGCTGTTCGGCGGCAAAGGCGCGCAGGTCGGCCAGGTCGCGTTGCGCCCAAGGGCGTGCGCGCGCCGCCAGTTGGCGCAAAAAGGCGCTCACTTGTTCGGCGCTGTCGGCCATTTTGGGCGCCAGCGACACCGCCGCGTAGTGCGGGTAGCCCAGCAGCTGCGCCTCTTCGTGGCGCAGCGCCAAGATCTGGCTGATCAGGGCGCTGTTGTCGTGCTGCGGCGTGCTGCCGAGCTCGCTGGCGCGGGTGGCGTAGGCGCGGTAGAGGCGCTGGCGCAGCTCGCGGTGGCGGGCAAACTGCATCAAGGGCAGGTAGCAGGGCAGCTTGAGCGTGAGCAGGTGGCCATCGGCGTGGCCGGCGGCCTGTGCCGCAGCGCGGGTGGCGGCCAACACGTCGGGCGGCACGCCGTCGAGCTCGTCGGCGCCGGCGAGGTATTGCCAGGCGTCGGTGGCGTCGAGCAGGTTTTCGCTGAACTTTTGCTGCAGCTCGGCCAGTTGCTCTTGGATGGCGGCAAAGCGCTCTTTGGCCGCGCCTTGCAGCTCGGCGCCGCCGAGCACGAAGCCGCGCAGCGCCAGCGTGCGCGCCCGCGCCTGTTCGGGCGTCAGGCGCGCTGGGTCTAGGGCTTTGTAGCGCGCGTACAAGCGCTCGTCGCAGCCTAGGCCGGTCCAAAAGGCGGTGACGGGGGCCAGCATGGCGTTGTAGGCGGCGCGCAACTCGGGCGTGTCGGCCACGGCGTTGAGGTGGCTCACGGCGCTCCAAGCGCGCTCCAAGCGCTCGGTGGCCACGTCGAGCACCGCCGACATGCGCTGCCAGTCAGGTGGGAAGTCGGGGGCCGTGACCTGTGCCAGTGCGGCCTCGGCCTGTTGCAGCAGCTGCTCGATGGCCGGTTGCACGTGCTCAGGCCGGATGGCGTCGAAGCGCGGCAGGCCGGCGCTGTCGAGCAGCGGGTTGGGGGCGGTGGGCGAAGCGTGGGGCATGTGTAGTCAAACCTCTGGCGAGGGGGGCTAATGAGTAGGGGGTGAAAGCGCTTGCCTATAAGCCGATTAGCGCGACTGGCTGGCTTTTTTCACGCTCACCGGCCCGGTGGGGCGCGCGCGCTTGACCAAGCCGCCGGGCGTGAGGCGCTGGTTGCCCAGCACGCGCACGGTTTTCACTTCCGGGCGCTGGCCGCCCTTTTTGCTGTATTTGAGCACCTTGTATTCGCGCGGGCCGGGTTTGCGCTCTTCGTCGGGGGCGGCGCTGGCTTTTTCCTTGGGCGGCAGTGGGCGCCAGAGCACCAGCAGCTTGCCGATGTGCTGGATCGGGGCGGCGTTGAGCTCGGCCGCCAGCGTGTGCAGGTAGGCGTCGCGCTGGTTGCGGTCGTCGTTGAACACGCGCACCTTGATCAGGCCGTGGGCTTGCAGGGCGGCCTCGACGGCTTGGGTTACGGCGGGGGTCAGGCCCTCGTGGCCGATCAGCACCACCGGTTCGAGGTGGTGCGCGTTGGCGCGATGGATTTTTCGGGCGGCGGGGGTGAGTTCGATTTGAGGCATGGGACAATTATCCCCGCATGAAGGTCAAAACACAAAGCAAGAAGGTCAATAAGGCCTGGCTCAATCAACACGCCAACGATCCATGGGTCAAGCTGGCTCAGAAGGAGGGCTACCGCGCGCGCGCCGCCTTCAAGCTGCAAGAGATCGATCAGACCCTGCAGCTGGTGCGCCCCGGCCAGTGCATCGTCGATCTGGGGTGCGCGCCGGGGGCTTGGTGCCAGTACCTGCGCCGCCGCTTGGCGCCTAGCGGTGCTGCGTCGGGCGCGCTCAAGGGCCGCATCATCGGCATCGACCTGCTGCCCATCGAGCCGATCGAGGGCGTGCAGTTCATCCAAGGCGATTTTGGTGACGCGCCGTTGCTGGCGCAGCTGCTCCAGGCGCTGGGTTTGCCGGATGCGGCAGCGCCAGCGGGCAGCGCTGCGCCGCGGGTGGTCGATCTGGTGCTGTCGGATATGGCGCCCAACCTGTCGGGCATCGAGGGCGTGGATGCCGCGCGCATCGTGTATCTGGTCGAGCTGGCGCTGGATTTTGCCCAAGCCCAGCTCAAGCCCGAGGGCGCGCTGGTGGCCAAGGTCTTTCATGGCAGCGGCTACGAAGGCCTGGTGCAGGCCTTTAGAGCGGCGTTCAGGCAGGTCAAGGCGCTCAAGCCCAAGGCTTCGCGCGACAAATCTTCTGAAACCTTTTTGGTCGGGATTGGTCTTAAAACCACAGCATAAAGTTGTGCTATCCGCGTCATGCAGATGGATTTCATGCAGCGCCGTGCGCGGGGGCTTGAAAGCCCTAAAATGGTGCCCATGTGCAGCGCAGTGTCAGAGTCGGAATTAAGCAGGAGTTTGCCTTGAACAACCAGTGGTTTGCCAAAGTGGCGGTGTGGATGGTGGTGGCCATGGTGCTGTTCACCGTCTTCAACCAATTCCAGGGGGCACCCACGGCCGGGGCTACGCCCATCGCCTACTCCGACTTTCTGGATCAGGTGCGCGCCAGCCGCATCCAGAGCGCCACCATCCAAGAGGGCGCCAACGGCACCGAGATCACCGCCGTCACCACCGACGGGCAGCGCGTGCGCACCCAAGCCACCTTCCTCGACCGGGGCCTGATCGGCGACCTGATCGCCCACAACGTGCGCTTCGACGTGCAGCCGCGCCAAGAGGCCTCGCTGCTCATGACCATTCTGGTCAGCTGGGGCCCGATGCTGCTGCTCATCGGCGTCTGGATCTACTTCATGCGCCAGATGCAAGGCGGCGGCCGCGGCGGCGCCTTCAGCTTTGGCAAGAGCAAGGCGCGCATGCTCGACGACAGCGCCAACACCGTCACCTTTGCCGACGTGGCCGGTTGCGACGAGGCCAAAGAGGAAGTCAAGGAAGTGGTCGATTTCCTCAAAGACCCGGCGCGCTTCCAAAAACTGGGCGGGCGCATTCCGCGTGGGCTGCTGCTGGTCGGGCCGCCGGGCACCGGCAAGACGCTGCTGGCCAAGTCCATCGCTGGCGAGGCCAAGGTGCCGTTTTTCAGCATCTCGGGCTCCGACTTCGTCGAGATGTTCGTCGGCGTGGGCGCGGCGCGGGTGCGCGACATGTTCGATCAGGCCAAGAAAAACTCGCCTTGCATCATCTTCATCGACGAGATCGATGCCGTCGGGCGCCAGCGCGGTGCCGGCTTGGGCGGTGGCAACGACGAGCGCGAGCAAACCCTGAACCAGATGCTGGTCGAGATGGACGGCTTCGAGACCAACTTGGGCGTGATCGTGATCGCCGCCACCAACCGACCTGATATTTTGGATGCCGCGCTGCTGCGCCCGGGTCGTTTTGACCGCCAAGTTTATGTCACGCTGCCCGACATTCGCGGCCGCGAGCAAATCCTGAACGTGCACATGCGCAAAGTGCCCTTGGGCCCCGACGTGAGCGCGTCTGTCATCGCCCGCGGCACCCCTGGCATGAGCGGCGCCGATCTGGCCAACCTGTGCAACGAGGCCGCCCTGATGGCGGCGCGGCGCAACGCGCGCTTGGTCGATATGCAAGATTTCGAGAAGGCCAAGGACAAAATCCTCATGGGCCCCGAGCGCAAGAGCATGGTCATGCCCGAAGAAGAGCGGCGCAACACGGCTTACCACGAGTCTGGCCACGCCCTGATCGGCAAGCTGCTGCCCAAGTGCGACCCGGTGCACAAGGTCACCATCATCCCGCGTGGCCGCGCCTTGGGCGTGACCATGAGTCTGCCCGAAAAAGACCGCTACAGCTTCGACAAGCAATACATGCTGAACCAGATCAGCATGCTGTTCGGTGGCCGCATCGCCGAAGAGGTGTTCATGAACCAGATGACCACCGGGGCCAGCAACGACTTCGAGCGCGCCACCCACATCGCGCGCGACATGGTGATGCGCTACGGCATGAGCGACGAACTCGGGCCCATGGTCTATGCCGAAAACGAGGGTGAAGTGTTCTTGGGCCGCTCGATCACCAAGACCACCCACATCAGCGAAGAGACCATGCGCCGCGTCGATACCGAGGTGCGCCGCATCATCGACGAGCAGTACGCGCTGGCGCGCAAGTTGATCGAAGAAAACGCCGACAAAATGCACGCCATGGCCAAGGCGCTGCTGGAGTGGGAAACCATCGACAGCGAGCAGATCGACGACATCATGGCCGGCAAACCGCCGCGTGCGCCAAAAGACTGGACGCCGCGCAACCCCAGCGTGGGCGGTGGCGGTGGCGGCGGCTCGACTGCGGTCAAACCCGAGGCGGCACCCACCGCAGCGTGAGCGCGCCCAGCCCGGGCTTAGCCGAAAGCGCCGTTGGCAGCGGCGCTACCGGCACAGCGGCTGTTCGCTGCGTCTGGCAGACCAGCCGCTTTGCGCTCGACTTGGCGCAGCCGCGCGTGATGGGCATCCTCAACCTCACGCCCGATTCCTTCTCCGACGGCGGCTTGTACCTAAGCCCCAGCGCCGCCCTGCGCCACGCCGAGCGCCTGCTCTCCGATGGGGCCGATGTGCTCGACCTCGGGGCCGAATCGACCCGTCCCGGCGCCGCGCCGCTGCCGCTGGAAGCCGAGTTGCAGCGCCTGCTGCCGCTGCTGCGCGAGCTGCGCGGCTGGCAGGTGCCGCTGTCAATCGACACCTACAAACCCGAAGCCATGCAAGCCTGCCTCGACGAGGGGGCCGACATCATCAACGACGTCTGGGCGCTGCGCCGCACGGCCAGCCCCGGCCCGGCTGGAGGCCTGAGCGGCCCGAGCGCTGAGGCGGTGCTGGCGCAGCACCCCACCTGCGGCGTCTGCCTGATGCACATGCACCTCGAGCCGCAAACCATGCAAAGCGCGCCCATGAGCGGCGACGTGCTGCCCCAGGTGCGCGATTTTCTGGCCCAACGCGCGCTCGATCTGCAGGCGCGCGGGGTGGCGCGCGCGCGCATCGTGCTCGACCCTGGCATCGGCTTTGGCAAAACGGTGGCGCAAAACTTTGCCCTGCTGGCGCGCCAGAGCGAGCTGCTGGCGCTGGGCTACCCGCTGCTGCTGGGGTGGTCGCGCAAATCGTCGCTGGGCGCCGTCACGGGCTGCGCTCAAGCGGCCGAGCGTGTGCCCGCCAGCGTGGCGGCGGCGCTGCTGGCGGTGGAGCGCGGGGCGCGCATCGTGCGCGTGCACGATGTGGCGCCCACGGTGCAGGCCATCAAGGTCTGGCAGGCCATGCGCGAGCAGGCGCGATAATTCAAATCTTTTAGGGCAGGACAGCACCAGCATGAGCAGCAGACAGTACTTTGGCACCGACGGCATTCGCGGCACGGTCGGTCAGCCCCCCATTACCCCCGATTTTGTGCTGCGGCTGGCCCATGCCGTGGGGCGCGTGCTCAAGCGCAACCAGTCGCACCCCAAGGTGCTGATCGGCAAAGACACGCGCATCTCGGGCTACATGCTCGAGTCGGCGCTGGAGTCGGGGTTCAACTCGGCCGGGGTCGATGTGGTGTTGCTCGGGCCCTTGCCTACCCCGGCGGTGGCCTACCTCACGCGGGCGCAGCGCGCCAGCCTCGGCGTGGTGATTTCGGCCAGCCACAACCCCTTTGCCGACAACGGCATCAAGTTTTTTAGCGCCCAAGGCAGCAAGCTCAGCGACGAGTGGGAGCTCGAGGTCGAGGCCGCGCTCAGCCAGCCGCCGCACTGGGCCGCTTCGGCGCAACTGGGCCGCACGCAGCGCCTCAACGACGCCGCCGGGCGCTACATCGAGTTTTGCAAGAGCACCTTTGGCACCGATCTGACGCTGCGCGGGCTCAAAATCGTCGTCGATGCCGCGCACGGCGCCGCCTACCACATCGCGCCCAAGGTCTTTCACGAGCTCGGGGCCGAGGTGATCGAGATCGGCTGCCAGCCCGACGGCTTCAACATCAACCACGAGGTCGGGGCCACGCACCCGCAGGCGCTGGTGGCGGCGGTGGCGCAGCACCGCGCCGACCTCGGCATCGCCCTCGATGGCGACGCCGATCGCCTGCTGCTGGTCGATGCCCAAGGCCGGCTCTACAACGGCGACGAGCTGCTGTATCTGCTGGCCGACGACCGCCTTGGGCGCGATGAGGTGGTGCCGGGTGTGGTGGGCACGCTGATGACCAACATGGCGGTGGAGCTCGCCCTGCAAGCCAAGGGCGTGCCGCTGCGCCGCGCCGCGGTGGGCGACCGCTACGTGCTCGAAGAGCTGCAACGCCAGCGCTGGCAGCTCGGCGGCGAAGGCTCGGGGCACCTGCTGATTCTGGACAAGCAGACCACGGGCGATGGCATCGTGGCCGCTTTGCAGGTGTTGCAGGTGTGCGTGCGCAGCGGCCAGTCGCTGGCGCAGCTGCTGCAGGGCCTGACGCTGTTTCCGCAAACCCTGCTCAACGTGCGCCTGCAGCCCGGGCAAGACTGGCAAACCCATGCCGCCCTAGCGCGCACGCTGGCGCAGGCCGAAGCCGCGCTGCAGGGGCGGGGGCGGGTGTTGATACGCGCCAGCGGCACCGAGCCGCTGCTGCGCGTGATGGTCGAGGCGCGCGAAGCCGCGCTGGCGCAAGGCTGGGCCGAGCGCTTGGTGGCCAGCTTGGCCGAGAGCGCCTAGCGTGCGGCTGCAGCCTACACGCTGACGGCAAGCGAAGGCTGCTCAGACGGAGTTTGGGTATGCGGGTTTACGCGGAGTTGTCACATTTCGGGGTGCGGGCCGTTCCATAATTGAACGTTATGGCCTTTCAGGGAATCGTAAACCAGACGCATGAGCACCACACCGCCCCCTAAGCACGGTTTTTTAGACCGCGACCAAAGCATACTTGCCTTCAACGAACGCGTGCTCGACTTGGCCCGCCGGCCGGCCGTGCCCATGTTGGAGCGGCTGCGCTACCTGACCATCGTTTCGTCCAACCTCGATGAGTTTTTTGAGGTGCGTTTTGCGCCGCAGCTGGCGGCTTTCATGGCCAACGAGCAGCGCGGCGTCATCACGGCCCAGAGCTTTCGCGAAGTGGCGGCAAAGGTTCATGCCTTGGTGGATTTGCAATACCTGATCCTCAACGAGGAGCTGTTGCCGATCTTGGAAAAACGCGGCGTCAAAATCGTGGCGCACAGCGAGCGCACGCCGGTGCAGCGGCGCTGGGTGAGGGAATACTTCGCCACCGAGGTGCAGCCACTGCTGCTGCCGGTGGGGCTCGACCCCTCGCACCCTTTCCCGCAGGTGGCCAACAAGTCGCTCAATTTCATCGTGCGGCTGGCTGGGCGCGACGCCTTCGGGCGCGAAAACGAAGTGGCCATCGTCAAGGTGCCGCGTTCGCTGCCGCGCTATCTGCGCATCCCCGGCATGCGCATGAGCAAAACCGCTTGCTTCATCTCGATTTCGAGCCTGATCCGCTCGCATCTGGGCGACCTGTTCCCGGGCCGCACGGTGACCGAGTTCTCGCAGTTTCGCGTCACGCGCCACTCCGATCTGGCGGTCGATGAAGAAGAGGTCAAAAACCTGCGCACGGCCATGCGCCTTGGGCTGCAGCACCGCCACTACGGCCAGGCGCTGCGGCTCGAAGTCTCGGCCGGCTGCTCCGAATTTTTGTCTGATTTTCTGCTGCAGCAGTTCAACTTGCCACCCGAGTGCCTGTTTCGCGTCAGCGGGCCGGTGAATCTGGTGCGCATGACGCAGCTGATCGACCTGCTCGAGTTGCCCGCGCTGCGCTTCGAGCCCTACTTGCCCGGCTGGCCCTCGCAACTGGTGCCAGGGCAGTCGTTTTTTGAGCGCCTGAAAAAGGGCGACGTGCTCATCCACCAGCCCTACGAGAGCTTCGACGCCGTGCTGGCGTTTTTGCGCGAGGCGGTCGAAGACCCGCAGGTGCTGGCGATCAAACAGACCATCTACCGCACCGGCAGCAAGGGCGAGATGGCCGAGCTGCTGCGCGAAGCGGTGCGCCGCGGCAAAGAGGTCACGGCGGTGGTCGAACTCAAGGCGCGCTTCGACGAAGAGGCCAACATCAACCAGGCCGAGCGGCTCGAGTCGGTCGGGGCGCAGGTGGTGTATGGCATCGTCGGGCTCAAAACGCACGCCAAGATGCTGCTCATCACGCGGCGCGAAGAGGGGCGGCTGGTGCGCTACGCCCATCTGTCCACCGGCAATTACAACCCCGGCACGGCGCGGCTGTACACCGATTTCAGCTACCTCACGGCCGACGAGGCCCTGACCAGCGACCTCGACCACGTGTTTTTGCATCTGGCCAGCCAGAGCCGTCTGCCCAAGCTGCACAAGGTGCTGGCGGCGCCGTTTTACCTGCACAAAGGCATGCTCGAGCGCATCGAGGCCTGTGTGGCGGCCGCCAAACAAGGGTTAGAGGCGCGCATCATTCTCAAAACCAACGCCCTCACCGACGAGCCGCTGGCGCGCGCGCTGGCGCACGCTTCGCAGGCCGGGGTGCAGATCGACGCCATCGTGCGTGGGGCCTGCATTTTGCCGGCTGGGGTGCCGGGCTACACCGACAACGTGCGCATCCGCTCCGTCATCGGCCGCCTGCTCGAGCACTCGCGCGTGTTTTATTTCCGCTACGGCGAGCACGAGGAGCTGTGGCTCTCGAGCGCCGACTGGATGAACCGCAACATGCTGCGCCGCGTTGAGCTGGCGTGGCCGGTGACCGACCCGGCGCTGCGCCAGCGCGTGATGGAAGAGGGCATCCACCAGTACCTGCACGACAGCCGCGACGCCTGGCTGCTGCAACCCGACGGCAGCTACGCGCGCGCCGGGATGCACCAAGGGCGCGGCCGCAACCCGCTGCACTCGGCCCAGACCAACCTCATGACCCGCCACGGGAGCAAAGGATGAACATGGACTTGATCCTCTGGCGCCACGCCGAAGCCGAAGATTTGGAAGAGACCGAAGAGGGTTGCGGCGCCGACCTCTCGCGGCGCCTCACGCCCAAGGGCGAGCGCCAGGCGCTGCGCATGGCGGCTTGGCTCGACCGCCAGCTGCCCGAAGGGGTGCGCGTGTATTGCAGCCCCGCCGTGCGCACCGAACAGACCGTGATCGCGCTCGGGCGCAAATACAAGGCCCGCGACGAACTGCGCCCCGATGGCTCGGTCGACGAGCTGCTGCAACTGGTGCAGTGGCCTGACGCGCGTCAGCCTGCCTTGGTCGTTGGCCACCAGCCCACCTTGGGCCGCACCGTGGCCCGGCTGCTCGATTGGCGCGAGGAAGACTGCTCGATCCGCAAGGGCTCGGTCTGGTGGCTGCGCCAGCGCGAGCGCGACGGCCGCCCACAAACCGTGATCGTGACCGTGCAAACGCCCGAACTGCTTTGATTAGCCTAGTTAGCGCAAATCCAAGTCCAGCGCCCAGTGCGTTTTTTGCCAGGCCAGCGCTTCTTCCTCCAGCAGCCAAGCCGATTGCGGATAGCGCTTGGACCAACCCGGCACCGAGCTGAACTTAAAGCGGTTGGCTTTGTAGCCCAGCCGCAGGGCGGCGGTATCGGGGTCTTTGCGGGCGTGGCACAGCAGCACCGCCAGCCGCAGACACAACAGCTGCTTGGCAAACAGCTCTTCTTGCAGCTCGGGTTCGATCTTGCGCAGCTTGCCGCGCTGGCCCAGCACCAAGCGGCTCATGCGGTGCAGCTCGGGCAGCGAAAAGCCCGGCGCGTCCACGTGGTCGAGGATGTAGGCCCCGTGGCGGTAGGATTGTTCGTGCGAGATGTGGGTGCCGATCTCGTGCAGGCGCGCCGCCCAGTCGAGCTTGCGCGAGTAGCGGCCGTTGAGCGGGTCTTCGTCGGCCACTTGCGCAAACAGCCGCACCGCCAAAGCGGCCACGCGCTCGGCCTGGGCCTGATCCACCGCGTAGCGCGCCCCCAGCCAGCGCACCGTGCGCTCGCGGATGTCGGTCTGGTCGCTCTCGCGGTCGATTAGGTCAAACAGCGCGCCTTGGCGCAATGCCCCGTAGGAGCGGTGCAGCACCTGCAGATCAAAGAGCTCAAACAGTGTGTGCAGCACGCTCAAGCCGCCGCACAGCACCGGGCGCCGGTCGTCGCGCAGGCCCTCAAGGCGCAGATCGCTCACGTTGCCGGCGCGCAGCAGGCGCTCGGTGAGCCAGTCCAAGCCGGGGCGGGTGATCACATCGGGCTCAAAACCGTTGAGCGCCAGTATTTCGCACACCGCGCCGGCGCTGCCCGATGAGCCATAAGCCAGCTTCCATTCGGCAGCGGGAAAGGTGTCTAGGGCCTCGTCGAGCACCGCCTTGGCCGCGATCACGGCAGTGCGCAGCATGGGCGTGGTGAACTGGCCGCGGGCAAAATAGCGCTGCGTCCACGACACCGAACCCAAACGGTAGGATTCCAGTCGCAGCGGCTCGTAGCCCAGGCCCAAGATGATTTCAGTCGAGCGCCCACCGATGTCGATCACCAAGCGCCGCTCGTCCGACTGCGGCAGCAGGTGCGAGGCGCCCTGATAGATCAGCCGCGCCTCCTCGTGGCCAGAAATCACGTCGATCGCAAAACCCAGCACCGCCTGCGCCTTGCGCATGAAGTCGTCGCGGTTGCGGGCCTCGCGCAGGGTTTGGGTGGCCACGGCGCGCACTTGGGTTTTCTTGAAGCCTTGCAGGCGCTCGCCAAAGCGCGCCAAGCACTCCCAGCCGCGCTCCATGGCGGCCAAGCTCAGGTTTTTGTACTCGTCGAGCCCGGCCCCCAAGCGCACCGGTTCCTTGATGTAATCGACCCGGGCCACATGCCCCGAGTCGTAGCGGCCGACCTCGAGCCTGAAGCTGTTCGAGCCCAAATCCACTGCCGCTAAAAGGGTTCCGTTGTCCATAATGGTATGTACCTATTCCGGCCAAGCATACCACTGGCTGGGCGGGCTCCTGACGCTCAGGACCGACTGCACCGACTCACTTGAACGGCGGCATGCCGCAAGCGACAGCGATCCCGTGCTGCTGATAGCAGCACCCACCGCGCCCCAGCCTTGGTGCGTACTATAGAGGGTTGGCGCGTGCAGATCGGCCTTTCGCTTGATTCCAAGGTCGCGTTTTGCTACATTTGCAGCGGCATGCCACAGGAGAAGCTGTCATGAGTGTTTCGATTCGAATCGACCCTGCTTTGTACGAAAGCGCCAAGGTGCGCGCCAAGGCCGAAATGCGCTCGGTTCCGCAGCAAGTGGCTTATTGGGCCAAGGTGGGGCGGGCAGCGCTTGACAACCCATACTTGCCCATTGAGTTTGTGCGCGACACCCTGCAGGCGCTCGAAGAGGAATCAGAGCCCTTCGTCTTGCCTGAAGCATGAGCCTCGTGCTGCAGCAACGCCCCGCCTTCAAGCGGGCCTACAAAAAGCTGCACCCCAACCAACGCGATGCCGTCCACGCCGCCATGTTTGCTCAGCGCTCAGCGCGTGGCGGGCGTCAAGGCCAATGGTTCGGTCATGGGCGGGGCTCAAAATTGGCCGTAAAAGTCTTCCTTGAAGCGGCCGATTTGATGCATGCGCTCGTGCAGGATGGTTACGATGCCGATGTCACCGTTGGATAAGCGCCGCCAATACACGAAGTGCCGTTCGTGGCGGAAGAAGAAACCTTCAACCCCGAATGCAGCCGGCACTGGTCTAGAGGCCACCCCGTGCGTCTCGATGCGTTCAAACGCCTCGAACAGCCCGCAGATGTAGCGGTCGGCTTGCGCTTGGCCCCAGCGCTCACGCGTGTAACGGTAGATCTCGTCCAGCCGCCAAGACGCAGCCTCTTGAACGCGCACGGTGGGCATCGTTCAGGCACCTGCAGCATTGCGCGTGATCACATCCGCTGCCGTCAAAGGGCGGTAGGCCGACTCGGGTGCAGCAAAGGCCTGCGCCAACTCCGCCTTCAGCCGGTCAAAGGCCTGTTGTTCCTTGCGCTCCATGTCGCGCCGGATCAGATCGCGCACGTACTCGCTCACGTTCTCGTAGGCGCCGTCTTGCTGCACGTTGGTGGCTACAAACGCGCTGAGCGCGGGGTTCAGGCGCACGGTCATGGTGGTGGTTTGTGACATGGTGATCAGCGGGCATGCTAGGCTGTCTTCATTCTAATCATTATTGAAGACATTGATAGACAAGACTGCCGCTGCCGCTTTGCCTAAAATCTCGCGATGACCTCGGTTCCACACCTCGGTATCCGCGCACCCAGCACCAAACCAACCGCGCCCATGCCCGCACCCCAAGCCGATCAAGGCCAAGCCGCCCAACCCAGTCCTTCTGGCGGTTACAGCCCTTGGCGGGTGTGCGTGGCCCCGATGCTCGACTGGAGCGACCGTCACTGCCGCTACCTGCACCGCCTGCTCACGCGCCACACCCGGCTCTATACCGAGATGGTGACCACCGGCGCCTTGCTGCACGGCGATGTGGCGCGGCACTTGCGCTTCGATGCCGCCGAGCACCCGCTGGCCTTGCAGCTCGGGGGCAGCGAGCCCGACGAGCTGGCCCGGTGTGCGCGTTTGGGGCAGGAGTGGGGCTACGACGAGATCAACCTCAACTGCGGTTGCCCGAGCCCGCGGGTGCAGCGCGGCGCCTTTGGCGCTTGCCTGATGAGCGAGCCGCAGCGCGTGGCCGACTGTGTGCGCGCCATGCGCGCGGCTGTCGATGTGCCGGTGACGGTCAAGCACCGCATCGGCATCGACGAGGAGCAGAGCTATGGCTTTGTGCGCGATTTCGTGGGCACGGTGTCCGAATCGGGCTGCACGGTGTTCATCGTACATGCGCGCAACGCCTGGTTGCAGGGCCTGAGCCCCAAAGAAAACCGCGAAGTGCCGCCGCTGCGCTACGAGTGGGTACACCAGCTCAAGCGCGATTTTCCGGCCCTCACGCTGGTGCTCAATGGCGGCTTGCAAAGCGCGGCGCAGATGGCCGAGCAGCTGCAACACGTGGACGGCGTGATGGTGGGGCGCAGTGCCTACCACCAGCCGTGGCTGCTGCACGATTGGGACGCGCAGTTCTTTGGCCACAGCCACCCGGCGCCCAGCCGCGACGCGGTTGAGGCCGCCATGCTCGATTACATGGAGCGCCAAGCCGCACTCGAGGGCACGCCTTGGTACGCGGTGGCGCGCCACCTGCTGGGCCTGCGCCACGGCCAGCCGGGGGCGCGGCGCTGGCGCCAAGTCTGGAGCGACCACCGGCTCAAACACCAGCCCGCGCGCCACGTGTGGCAACTGGCGCAGCAGGCTTTGCACGCGGGTGTGGGCGAGCAGGGCGCGGGCCCCGAGCCGGCCTTGTCTGGGTGCGCGCCGACCTCTGCCCCCGATCCCGCTCTCACCCCCGCTCCCGCCTACAGCACTGCCACCTAGCAGGGCATCGCCGCCGCGGCGTGCACGCCGGCGCGCCAGCGCCTATGATCGCTCACTTCAATCATGAGCATATCAAGCCCCTACGCCCCAGCCCAGGCCCTAGCCCAAACGCCCAAGCCCCTGAGCAGTTACAAGCCCTACTGGGCCAAGCGCTTTGGCGTTGCGCCTTTTTTGCCCACCAGCCGCGCCGAGATGGAGCGCTTGGGCTGGGACAGCTGCGACGTGGTGTTGGTCACGGGCGACGCCTATGTCGATCACCCCAGCTTTGGCATGGCCGTGATCGGGCGCGTGCTCGAGGCCCAAGGCTTTCGGGTGGGCATCATCGCCCAGCCCGATTGGCACAGCGCCGAGCCCTTCAAGGCGCTGGGGCAGCCCAATCTGTTTTGGGGCGTGACGGCGGGTAACATGGATTCGATGATCAACCGCTACACGGCCGATCGCAAAATCCGCTCCGACGACGCCTACACCCCCGGCAACGTGGGCGGCAAGCGCCCAGACCGCGCCGCCATCGTCTATAGCCAGCGCTGCCGCGAGGCCTACAAAGAGGTGCCCATCGTGCTGGGCGGCATCGAGGCCAGCTTGCGCCGCATCGCCCATTACGATTACTGGAGCGACCAGGTGCGGCGCTCGATCGTGGTCGATGCCAAGTGCGATGTGCTGCTCTACGGCAACGCCGAGCGCGCGCTGGTCGAGATCGCGCACCGGCTGGCGCGGCGCGAGCCGGTGGCACAGATCACCAATGTGCGCGGCACCGCCTTCGTGCGCCGCAGCAGCGCGCCGGGCTGGGTTGAGATCGATTCGACCGAGGTCGATCGGCCCGGCCGCGTCGAGGCACACCTGAGCCCCTACCTGAGCACCAGCGAGCAGGCGCAGGCGCGCGGCGGCTCGTGCAGCCAAGCCGAAGCCGGATCAGAGCAGACTGATGCTGCCTCAGCCACCGCAGCCGCCTCAGCCACCGAATCAGCCGCAAACCCCGTTGCCGCCCAAGCCCCCACCAGCGCCGTGATCGCCTTTCATCCGCCGTTGGCCCAGCGCGCCAAGCTCTCAGCCCCCGAGCGCGCGCGCAGCGTGATCCGCCTGCCCAGCTACGAGCAGGTGCGCGCCGACCCGGTGCTCTACGCCCACGCCAGCCGCGTGCTGCACCTCGAGACCAACCCCGGCAACGCGCGCGCGCTGGTGCAGGCGCACGGCAGCGGCCCGGGACTGCGCGATGTCTGGATCAACCCGCCGCCCATTCCCTTGAGCAGCGCCGAAATGGACTGGGTCTTTGGCCTGCCCTATGCGCGCAGCCCGCACCCGAGTTATGCCGATGCGCAGGGCCGCCACGACGGGCCGACCAAAATCCCGGCCTGGGAGATGATCCGCTTCAGCGTCAACATCATGCGCGGCTGCTTTGGCGGTTGCAGCTTTTGCTCCATCACCGAGCACGAGGGCCGCATCATCCAGAGCCGCTCCGAAGACTCGATCGTGCGCGAAGTCGAGCAGATCCGCGACCAAGTGGCCGGCTTCACCGGCGTCATTTCCGACCTCGGCGGCCCCACCGCCAACATGTACCGGCTCGGCTGCAAAAGCCCCGCCATCGAGGCCGCCTGCCGCAAACCCAGCTGCGTCTATCCCGGCATCTGCCCCAACCTGCACACCGACCACCGGCCGCTGATCTCGATCTACCGGCGCACGCGCGCGCTGCCGGGCATCAAAAAAGTGCTGATCGGCTCGGGTCTGCGCTACGACCTGGCCGTGCTCAGCCCCGAATACGTGCAGGAACTGGTGCAGCACCACGTGGGCGGCTACCTGAAAATCGCGCCCGAGCACACCGAAGGCGGGCCGCTGTCGAAGATGATGAAGCCCGGCATCGGCAGCTACGAGCGCTTCAGAAAGATGTTCGAGCACTACAGCGCCGAGGCGGGCAAAAAACAGTACCTGATTCCGTACTTCATCGCCGCCCACCCCGGCACCAGCGACGCCGACATGATGCAGCTCGCCCTATGGCTCAAGCGCAACGGCTTTCGTGCCGACCAGGTGCAGACCTTCTACCCCAGCCCCATGGCCACCGCCACCGCCATGTACCACAGCGGCCTCAACCCGCTCAAGGGCATCCACCGCGACGCGCGCGCCGAACGCGTCGATGTGGTCAAGGGCGACAGACGGCGGCGCCTGCACAAAGCCTTTTTGCGCTACCACGACCCGGCCAACTGGCCGCTGCTGCGCGAGGCGCTCAAAGCCCTAGGCCGCGCCGACCTGATCGGCAACGGCCGCCAGCACCTGATCCCCAGCTTTCAGCCCGCCGGCACCAGCACGTATCAGAGCCCACGGCGCAGCAACTCCACCCCCGTGCGCCCCGGCACCCTGCTGACGCAGCACACCGGGTTGCCACCGCGCGCTGGCACGGCGGGTAAGAAAAGGCCCTGAGCGGCTGGGAGGGCAGGGCGGCGTGGTGCTGGGCGTGGTGCAGGGTTAAGGGCGGTTTGAGGTCGGCGTTTCAGGCTGCACAGCCGCCGCCGGTTGCGGCGCACCGCGCCAGCGGCCCCACAGCCGCAGCAGCAGCTTGCGCGCCTCTTCGAGCACCAGCACGCTGGCGGCGGCGGCGGTGGCCAAGCCCCAGTCTTGCAGGCTCAAATCGGTGGTGTTGAAAAAGGCTTGCAGCGGCCCCCAGTGCACCACCAGAATCTGCAGCCCGATCACCGCCACCAGCGACAGCCACAGCCAACGGTTGCGAAACAGCTGCCGGTTGAAGGCGCTGCCGTGCTCGTTGCGGGCGTTGAACAGGTTGAAGAACTGGAACAGCACAAAGGTGGTGAAGGCCAGCGTGAGCGCGTAAGTCTCGCCCTTGGGCTGGGCGTACCAGAACAGCCCCAAGGTGCCGATCGTCATGCAAAAGCCAAAGAAAAACAGCTGCGCGATGCGGCTGCCGCTCAAAATGCGGGCATCGGAGCGCCGCGGCGGCTCGTCCATGACGCCGGTGCGCGGCGGCTCCACCCCTAGGCTCAGGGCTGGGGGGCCGTCCATGATGATGTTGACCCACAAAATCTGCACCGCCGTAAAGGGCGTGGGCAGGCCCAGCAGGCTGGCGCCGAGCACGGTCTGCATGGCGCCGATGTTGGTCGAAACCTGAAAGCGCACGAACTTGACGATGTTGTCGTAAATCGCGCGGCCCTCGCGCACCGCGCGCACGATGGTGGCAAAGTTGTCGTCGGTGAGCACCATCACCGCCGCCTCTTTGGTGACTTCGGTGCCGGTGATGCCCATGGCCACGCCGATGTCGGCGTGCTTGAGCGCCGGCGCGTCGTTGACGCCGTCGCCGGTCATGGCGGTGACGTGGCCGTCGGCCTTGAGCGCCAGCACGATGCGCACCTTGTGCTCGGGCGCGACGCGGGCAAAGACCGCCACCCGGTCAATGCGCGCCGCCAGCGCCTCGACGCTGAGCGCATCGAGCTCGCGCCCTTCGATCACTTCGCCGTGCAGCCCGAGCTCGCGCGCGATCGCCGCCGCCGTGATGCGGTGGTCGCCGGTGATCATCTTGACCTGGATGCCGGCGTGCTGGCACAGGGCGATGGCGGCGTGCGCCTCGGGGCGTGGCGGGTCGATCAGGCCCACCAAGCCCACGAAGGTGAGGTCGTGCGTGTGCGGCATCAGCTCCCCGGCGGGGTCGAAGTCGCGCGCCGGGATGGTTTTGCTGGCCACCGCCAGCACGCGCATGGCTTGGCTGGCCAAGCGCTCATTCTCGCTTTGCCAGTAGGCGGGGTCGAGCGCGGTTTCGCCCACGTCTTCGGCATCGAGCTGGCGGCTGGCGCGGGTGAGCAGCACGTCGGGCGCGCCCTTGACGCACAGGCGCACCCACTCGCCGTCGTGGTGAAAGGTGGCCTGAAACTTGTGCGCCGAGTCGAAGGGGATTTCGGCGATGCGCGGGTTGTGCTCGGCCAGCGCCTCGGCATCGACACCGCCCTTGGCCGCCAGCGCCAGCAGCGCGCCCTCGGTCGGGTCGCCGATCAGGCGGCCATCGCGGATGCGGCTGTCGTTGGCCAGCGCCGCCGGGTGCAGCAAGGGCTTGAAGTCGGGCAGGGTGGCGGTGTCGGCAGGGTCGGCAGCTCCGATCTGGCCCGCAGCGCCGTAGCCTTCGCCCGACACCGTGTAGCGGCGGCGCCGGTAAACCAGGCTGCGCGCGCTCATCTGGTTCATGGTCAGGGTGCCGGTTTTGTCGGAGCAGATTACGGTGGTGCAGCCCAGCGTCTCGACCGCCGTCATGCGCTTGACGATGGCGCGGTGCTGCGCCATGGCGTACATGCCCAGCGCCAGCGTGACCGTGAGCACGGCCGGCAGGCCGTCGGGGGTGGCGGCCACCGCCAGCGCCAGCGAGGTGAGCAGCATCTGCGCCCACGGGTCGCCGCGCCACAGACCGAGCGCAAAGATCACCGTGACCACGATGGCGGCGATCAGCACCAGCTTGTGCGCCAACCCGTCGATCTGCTTTTGCAGCGGCGTGGCGCCGCTTTCGGCTTGCGCGAGCATGGTGGCCAGCCGCCCCATTTCGGTTTGCATGCCGGTGCCGGTGACCAGCAGCTCGGCGCGCCCGCGCGTGACGCCGGTGTTCATGAACGCCATGTTGATGCGGTCGCCCAGCGCCGCCGCCGGCGGTGCCACAAAGGCCGCATCCTTGCCAACGGCGTGCGATTCGCCGGTGAGCGCGGATTCGTCGATCTCCACGTTGTGCGCCGCCAGCAGACGGCCGTCGGCCGGCACCCGGTCGCCAGCTTCGAGCATTACCACATCGCCGGGCACGATCTGGCTGGCCTCGATCTCTTCCACGCGCCCGGCGCGGCGCACACGCGCCACCGGGGCCAGCATGTTCTTGAGCGCGGCCAGCGTTTTTTCGGCCCGGTACTCTTGCCAAAAACCCAGCACGGCGTTGAAGCACACCACCACCAGAATCACGGTCACGCTTTTCATGTCGCCGATGAAGGCCGCGATCACCGCCGCCACCAGCAAAATGATGATCAACATGCTCTTGAACTGATCGAGCAACCCGCGCCACAGCGGCCGCGGTGGCGGCTCGGCCAAGCGGTTGGCGCCGTGGCGCTGCAGGCGCAGCGCGGCTTGTTCGCTATTCAAGCCCTGCGCTGGCTCTACCTCGAGCGTGCGGGCGCAGTCGGCGCTGCTGCAGGTGTGCCAGAGCGGCCCGTCCGCCTCGGGGGTTGGGCTGGCGGGCGCGGCGCTGCCGACTAGGTCGGGTGGCGCAGGCGGTGTGGGATGCGTGGGGCTGGCGTTGGGGGCTGGCATGGGGCAGGGTCTGGTCACAAGTCGGGCGGCCGCTGCCGCCATGGCGTGCAACCATGATAGGCGACAAATCAGCGCCCCATATGACCAACCCCGCGCCGCACTCGGGTGCCCGCACCCGGTCAGCCCCTTAGATCGTCAGGCCGCCGCAGACCTCGAGCACCGCGCCGTTGACGTAGCTCGCCTCGTCGCTGGCCAAAAAGGCGTAGACGTTGGCGATTTCTTCGGGTTGCGCCAAGCGGCGCAGGGGCACGCGCTGCTCCATGTCTTTGAGCACCTTGTCGGGGATGGTGTGGAGGATCGGGGTGGCCACAAAGCCCGGCGCTATGGCGTTCACGCGCACACCCTTGGGGCCGAGCTCGCGGCTCCAGGTCTTGGTGAAGCCGATCACGCCCGCCTTGGTGGCGGCATAGTTGGTCTGGCCAAAGTTGCCATACAGCCCGACCACGCTCGAGGCGTTCAAAATCACGCCCGAACCTTGCGCCACCATGGCATCGGCCACCGCTTGGCTGCAATGGAACACGCCGCGCAGGTTCACGTCGATGACGCGGTCGAACTGCTCGAGGCTCATCTTTTGCAGCCGTGCGTCTTGGGTGATGCCGGCGTTGTTGACGAGCACGTCGATGCGGCCAAAATGCTGCAACACCTCGGCCACCAGCGCATCGACTTGGGCGCGCTGCGTCACGTCGAGCACGCGCCCCAGCCCCTCGGCGCCTAGGGCTTGGCACTGCGCCAGCACCTCATCGACGGCGCTTTGGCGCAGGTCGCAGACCACCACGCGCGCGCCTTCGGCGGCGAACTTGAGCGCGGTGGCGGCCCCGATGCCTTGGGCGGCGCCGGTGATGAGGCAGACTTTGTTTTGCAGGCGTTTCATAGGCAAATACAGATGGGGTAGTGAAACTTGGGCGCCAAAATAGCACACCGGGCTTGCACCTGGCTGATGCCATGCCCCAACCGCCCCAACCGCACGCTACCGATGGTGCGCCGCCTGCGCCTTCAGGTGTAGTCCATCACATGCGCCTTGCCCCCAAACACCCGGTACACAAACAGCGACGAGCCGGCGATGATCGGCAGCATCACGCAGGCGCCGATGAATATCAGCCACAAGGCGTCGGGGGACGCGGCGGCCTGCCACAGGGTCATCTGGTCCATCACCAAATATGGAAACAGGCTGTAGGCCAAGCCGTAAAAGGCGAGCAGGAAAATGCCGATCGCGCAAGCGAAGGGCACCGAGGTGCCGTATTCGTTGCCTTGTAGCAGGCGCGTGGGTAGCCGTTGCAGGCTGCGCGCAGCCAAAACGAACAACAGCGCTGTCATCAGGGGGATGGGCGCCAGCAGCACGACCCAAGGCAGGCTAAACCACTTGTCGAAAATGCGTTCCGAAGCAAAAGGCGTGGCCAGCGACACCGCCGCAATCCCCAGAGCCGTCCACCACAAGCTGGCTTTGGCCCAGCGCAGCGCTTGTTGCTGCAGTTCGCCGCTGGTCTTGAAAATCAGCCAACCGGCCCCAAGCAGGCAGTAGCCAGCCACCAAGCACACGGCAATCAGGCAGGCAAACACAAAGGCGGCCCAGCCAGAGGCAAAGCCAAGCACCATCGAGCCCAGCATGAACCCTTGGGCCAGCGTGGCGATCAGCGAGCCGGCCCAAAAAGCTTGGTTCCAGGCTGCCTTGTGTTCTGGCGCGGCCTTGGAGCGAAACTTGAAAGCCACCCCGCGCAGGCACAAGCCCAGCAGCATCAGCGCCACCGGCAGGTACAGCGCACTCAAAATCACCCCGTGCGCCAGCGGAAACGCGGTCATCAGCAAGCCCACGCCCAGCACCAGCCAAGTCTCGTTGGCGTCCCAAAAGGGGCCGATCGAGGCCACCATCACATCCTTGTGCGCATCGGGCGCCCGGCGCAGCAAGATGCCAACGCCGAGGTCGTAGCCGTCAAGGATCACGTAGGCCAGCATGCTCAAGCCGAGCAGGATGTAAAAGGCCAGCGGCAACCAGCCGGCGGGCGTCATCAGGTCGGGCATCTCAAGCATTTTTGGGCTCCAGCGCTGGATTGGGAAGGATCAGGCCAGGGCTGACTGGAATGGGCGTGGCGGGCGGTGCATCGGTGGGGCTCGAACCTGCCAGACCGGCCTTTTTTGCCATCCGGAACAGCACCGCGATGTAGGCCGTCAGCAAGACGGCGTAGAGCAGCAGATAGCCCACGAGCGTGAGGGCGATCTGCGGGCCGGGCACCGGACCCACGGCGTCGGCCACCAGTTGCACCCCCTGCACCATCCACGGTTGGCGCCCGATTTCGGTGGTGTACCAGCCCGCCAGCACCGCCACCCAGCCCGAAAAGGTCATGAGCAGCAGCACCCGCGCCAGCAGCACCGAGGGCTCGCGGCCTTTGCGCAGCTGCCACGCAGCCCAGAAGCCCACCACCAGCATCGCCATGCCGATGCCCACCATCACCCTGAAGGTCCAGAACACCACCGCCACCGGGGGATGCTTGTTTTCGAACTCGTTCAGGCCCTTGAGCTCGCCATCGGGGTCGTGGGTCAGGATGATGGAGGCCAGCTTGGGAATCTCGATGGCAAAGTGGGTGGTGCGCGCTTCCTCGTCTGGCAAGCCAAACAGCACCAGCGGCACGCCACGATCGGTTTCCCAGATGGCTTCGATGGCAGCGATTTTGGCCGGCTGGTATTTGAGCGTGTTCAGGCCGTGCAGGTCGCCGATGAAGATTTGCAACGGGATCAGCAGCGCCCCCATGTAAACGCCGGTGCGCATGGTGGCCAGCACCGCAGGGCTGCGGTCGCCGCGCAGCCAGCGCCAAGCCGACACGCCGGCGATGAAGAAGGCCACAGTCAGGAACGAGGCCACCATCATGTGCGAGAAGCGGTAGGGGAAGGAGGGGTTGAAAATGATGGCCCACCAGTCGGTGGCGTGGGCCACGCCGTCGCGCATCTCAAAACCGGCCGGGGTGTGCATCCACGAGTTCAGTACCAAAATCCAGAATGCCGACAAGGTGGTGGCCAGCGCCACAGCCAGCGTGGACAGCGTGTGCACCCGGTTGCTGACGCGGTTGAAGCCAAACAGCATGATGCCAACAAAGATCGCTTCGATGAAGAAGGCCGTGAGCACCTCGTAAGCCAGCAGCGGGCCGGCGATGTTGCCAAAGGTGTTCATGAAGCCCGGCCAGTTGGTGCCAAACTGGAAGCTCATGATGATGCCGCTGACCACACCGAGCGAAAAACTGAGCGCAAACACCTTCACCCACAGGGCGTAGGCGTCCATCCACTTCATGTCGCCGCTGCGGTGGTAGCGCCACTTGAAGAACAGCAGCACCCACGCCAAAGCGATGGTGATGGTGGGGAACAGGATGTGAAAACTGATGTTGGCGGCGAACTGGATGCGCGCCAGCAACAGCGGGTCGAGGAAGTCAAGCACTTTTAGCTCCAATAAAACGGTCTCTGGCATCGAGCAGCTTGCCGACTTTGCGCCCAAGCTTCATCAGTTCCACCACGCGATCCCGATCCATATCGCGCACCTCCTCGAACCAGCTGGTGGCCAATTCGATTAAATCGTGCATTTCTCGCATTCGTTCCTGGGCGTGTTTGTCCACCGGGTCGGTCACCGGTTCGAGCAGTGCGTCGCGCAGCATCGACAGGGTGGGGTCGACCTCGCGCTTGCGCCGCTGCTCGGCCAAGGTTTGAAAGATCGCCCACACGTCGTCGGGGGCCGAAAAATACTCGCGCCGGTCGCCCGGCAGGTGCTGCAGCCGCACCAGACCCCAGCTTTGCAGTTCCTTGAGGCCCATGCTCACGTTGGAGCGCGAAAAGCCCAGCGCCTCGGAAATGTCTTCGGCGTTGAGGGGCTGCGCCGACACAAACAACAGGGCATAAATCTGCCCCACGGTGCGGTTGATGCCCCAGCGGCTGCCCATTTCGCCAAAATGAAGCACGAAGCGTTGGGTCAGGGGTGTGTTCATGGAGTCCAGTCATTTCAGAAATTTGTGAAATCTTAGGTTTTATTGATTAACCTCAAATTTGACCGGCCCATGGGGTTATCAGCCGTGGGTGGCACGCGCAGCGCAGCGTGCGGGTTGGCTGCAAGCCCGATCCATTTCAGCCCTGCCTCTACAATGGGGCATGGTGGGTGCAGCCGCACTTGCCATTTGCCCCGTGTCAGGCATTCGTCACCCTTCCCACTGCCCAGAAAGCCCGCAACGTGCAAGACCCCCAGGCTACAGAAACGAGCGCGCCCGGCCAGTCGCCGCGCGTGATCAAGAAGTACCCCAACCGCCGCCTCTACGACACCGAGGCGTCGGCCTACATCACGCTGGCCGAAGTCAAAGAGCTGGTGATGCGGGTGCAGCCCTTTGTGGTGCGCGACGCCAAGAGCGGCGCCGACCTGACGCGCAGCATCTTGTTGCAGATCATCCTAGAAGAAGAAAGCGCCGGCGTGCCGCTGTTTTCGGAAAAGCTGCTGGCCAACCTGATTCGCTTTTACGGCCACTCGATGCAGGCCAATATGGGCCACTACCTCGAAAAAAACCTGCAGATTTTTATGGATGTGCAGCAAAAAATGGCCGAGCAGGCCAAAGACCTCACGCCCGAGCTGTGGCAGCAGTTCGTCAAGGCGCAAGCGCCGCTGATGCTGGGCAACTACTTCAACCAGTCGCAGCACGCGCTGGCGCAGATGCAAGAGCAGATGCTGGCGGCTTTTGGGCTCAAGCGCTGAAAAGCTCAAGAGCTGATCGCGCCCACGCGCACGCACGGCCCCAGCAGTCGGCGCGAATGAGACAATCCGGGGATGACTGCAACCCTAGATGTATCGACCCCGCCGGCCGCCCGGCCCGCGCCCAAGGTGGGCTTTGTCAGCCTCGGCTGCCCCAAGGCCTTGACGGATTCCGAACTGATCCTCACCCGCCTTCACGCCGAGGGCTACCAGACCAGCAAGAGCTACCAGGGCGCCGATCTGGTGATCGTCAACACCTGCGGCTTTATCGACGAAGCGGTGCAAGAGAGCCTAGACGCCATCGGCGAGGCGCTGGCCGCCAACGGCCGCGTGCTGGTCACCGGTTGCTTGGGCGCGCGCCAAGGCGAGGGCGGCGCCAATCTGGTGCGCCAGATGCACCCCGCGGTGCTGGCCGTGACCGGGCCACACGCCACCGACGAAGTGATGCAAGCCGTGCACCAGCACCTGCCGCCGCCGCCCCACGACCCGTTTCTGGATTTGCTGCCGGCGCGGCCCGCTGCGTCGCTGGTCGAGGGCGTAGGCGTCAAGCTCACGCCGCGCCATTACGCCTACCTCAAGATCAGCGAAGGCTGCAACCACCGCTGCACCTTTTGCATCATCCCCTCGCTGCGCGGCGATCTGCAAAGCCGAGCGGTGGGCGAAGTACTGGGCGAAGCGCGCAAGCTGTTTGAGGCCGGCGTCAAAGAGCTGCTGGTGGTGAGCCAAGACACCTCGGCCTACGGCGTCGATGTGCATTACCGCACCGGCTTTTGGGACGGCCGGCCGATCAAGAGCAAGCTGTTTGACTTGGTGCGCGCCCTGGGCGAACTGGCGCGGCCGCACGGGGCTTGGGTGCGCCTGCACTACGTCTATCCGTATCCGCACGTGGACGACATTTTGCCGCTGATGGCCGATGGCTTGGTGCTGCCCTACCTCGACGTGCCGCTGCAACACAGCCACCCGGATGTGCTCAAGCGCATGAAGCGCCCGGCCAGCGGCGAGCGCAACCTCGAGCGCATCCAGCGCTGGCGCGAGCTCTGCCCCGAGCTGGTGCTGCGCAGCACCTTCATCGCCGGTTTTCCGGGCGAGACCGAGGCCGAGTTCGAGCACTTGCTGGGCTTTGTGGCACAGGCCCAGATCGACCGCGCCGGCTGCTTTGCCTACTCGCCGGTGCAGGGCGCGGCGGCCAACGACCTGCCCGGCGCGCTGCCCGACGCCGTGCGCCACGAGCGCCGGGCGCGCTTCATGGCAGCGGCCGAAGGCGTATCCACGGCGCGGCTCCAGCGCCGCGTGGGCGCCACCATGCAGGTGCTGGTGGACCAGGCGCACAGCCTAGGCAAAAAAGGCGGAGTGGGGCGCACCTATGCCGACGCGCCCGAGATCGACGGCGTGGTGCGCCTGCTGCCCACGCAAAAAGCCAGCCAGAGCTACCGGGTGGGGGAATTGGTGCGCGCGCGCATCGTGGCCGCCGAGGGCCACGATCTGGTGGGGCAGCTGGTTTGAAGTCTGTGCTGGCGCTCGCGCAAGGCGAGCAGGCGCAAAAAAACCTGCACTTGAAAAGGATTCAAAGTGCAGGTTTTATGCAATGCTTGGTGCCCAGGAGAGGACTCGAACCTCCACGCCTCTCAGCGCTAGTACCTGAAACTAGTGCGTCTACCAATTCCGCCACCTGGGCTTTCAGATAAGCCGTTAGTATAGCATGACCCAAACGAGTGTAAAAACCGAGTGAAAGAAAAAATCCAAAACCCGCTCCTGACCGAATTCGACGGCGTGGTGCATGGCCACCGCGACGGCCACGGCTTCGTGCAGCGCGACGACGGCCAGCCCGACCTCTACCTCTCGCCCAACGAGATGCGCGCCGTGCTGCACCGCGACCGCGTGAAGGTGCGCATCATCGGCTACGACCGGCGCGGCCGCCCCGAGGGGCGCGTGACCGAAATCATCGAGCGCTCCAGCGCCCCCCTGATCGGCCGCCTGCTGCACGAAAACGGGGTCTGGCTGCTGGCGCCCGAAGACAAACGCTACGGCCAAGACGTGCTCATCCCCAAGGGCGCGACCGGGGCGGCGCAGCCGGGGCAGGTGGTGGTGGTCGAGCTCACCGAGCCGCCGGCGCTGTTTGGCCAACCGGTGGGGCGAGTCAAAGAGGTGCTGGGCGAGATCGACGACCCGGGCATGGAGATCGAGATCGCGGTGCGCAAATACGGCGTGCCGCACCAGTTTAGCGAGGCCGCACTGGCTCAGGCGCGCGCCTTGCCCGAGCAGGTGCGCGCCGCCGACCGCAAGGGCCGCATCGACCTCACCGACGTGGCGCTGGTGACGATCGACGGCGAAGATGCGCGCGACTTCGATGACGCGGTGTACTGCGAACCCGCCCGCGTGGGCCGCAGCAAGGGCTGGCGGCTGCTGGTGGCGATTGCCGACGTGAGCCACTACGTGGAAAACGGCAACGCGCTCGACGCCGACGCCTACGACCGCGCGACCTCGGTCTATTTTCCGCGCCGCGTGATTCCGATGCTGCCGGAAAAGCTCTCCAACGGCCTGTGCTCGCTCAACCCGCAGGTCGAGCGCCTGTGTTTGGTGTGCGACATGCTCATCACCGCCCAAGGCGAGGTGCACGCCTACCAGTTCTACCCGGCGGTGATGTACAGCCACGCCCGGCTCACCTACACCGAAGTGGCAGCGATTTTGCAAAACACCCGCGGCCCGCAGGCGCAGCAGCGCGCCGCCTTGGTGCCGCACCTGCTGCACCTGCACGAGGTTTACCGGGCGCTGCTGAGCGCACGCCAGCGCCGGGGCGCGGTGGACTTCGAGACCGTCGAGACGCAGATCGTTTGCGACGAAAGCGGGCGCATCGAAAAAATCGTGCCCCGCGTGCGCAACGAGGCGCACAAGCTGATCGAGGAGAGCATGCTGGTGGCCAACGTCTGCGCCGCCGAGTTCATCGCCCAAGGCAAGCAGTGGGGGCTGTACCGGGTGCACGAGGGCCCCACGCCCGAGAAGCTCGAAACCCTGCGCCAGTACCTCAAGGCCTTGGGGGTGGCGCAAACGCTGTCCGACGAGCCGCAGCCCAAGGATTTTCAGCAAATCGCCGCCGCCACCCAAGAGCGCCCTGACGCCGCGCAAATCCACCAGATGCTGCTGCGCTCGATGCAGCAGGCCATCTACACGCCGCACAACAGCGGCCACTTCGGGCTGGCTTTTGAGGCCTACACCCACTTCACCAGCCCGATTCGGCGCTACCCCGACCTGCTGGTGCACCGCCTCATCAAAGCCATTTTGGCCGAGCGCAGATACCGCTTGCCGACGCTGCCCACACCCGGTGAGGCGCAGGCCAAGCTGGCCAAGCGCTTGTCGGCGCGCGAGACTGCAGTCAGCGCCGCCAACGCCGAAGCGGCCAAAGCGCGCAGCGCCGAGGCCTTGGGCTGGCAGGCTGCCGGGCTGCACTGCAGCGCCAACGAGCGCCGCGCCGACGAAGCCAGCCGCGACGTGGAGGCTTGGCTGAAGTGCAAATACATGCGCGAGCACCTAGGCGAGGTGTTCAGCGGCGTGATCAGCTCCGTCACCAGCTTTGGCTTGTTCGTCACGCTCGAAAACCTCTACGTCGAAGGGCTGGTGCACATCACCGAGCTGGGCGGCGACTACTTCCGCCACGACGAATTGCGCCAAGAGCTGCGCGGCGAACGCACCGGCATCCGCTATGCCTTGGGTTCGCGCCTGAATGTGCAGGTCAGCCGGGTCGATCTGGACGGGCGCCGGATCGATTTCAGGCTCGTCAACCCGGACGCCGACGGCACCCGATCGGTGCGCGAAAAAACCGCCGACCCGGGCACGGCGCGCAAGGGCAAGCAGGCGCGCGATGCCGCATCGGCTGAGGCACAATATGCTCCCAAGCGCACGCGCAGCAAGGCGGTGCGCGAGGTGCCCCGAGCGGCGCCTGCGCCAGCGGCGCCGGCATCCCGGGGCACGGGCAAAACAAAAAAGGGCAAACGATGAAAATCAGGCCTCCGGGTCTGCCTCTGGGCCTTTCAGGGCTGCGCTAACCATGTCCGCTTTGCTTTTTTTGCTCGACACGCTGTTCTTTTTCCTGGTCGCGGCGGCCTTGCTGCGGGCCTGGATGAACACCCGGCGCATGCGCATGGTGCAGCAGCCGGGGCCGTTCGTGATGGCGCTCACCAACTGGATCGTGCAGCCGCTGCGCAAGTCCTTGCCGCAGGTCTGGGTGCAGGCGCGCTTCGACGTCGCCAGTTTCATCGCCGCGGTGTTGCTGGCGCTGGCCTATGCGGCGGCGTGGCACGCCCTGCTCGGTGCTGGCTTGCTCGGGCCGCAGGGCGTGGGGCAGGCAGGGCAGCTCTTTAGCATCCCCTGGGTGGCGCTCAACTTCATGCTGCGCACCGTGTTGCAGGGCCTGATGGTGCTGGCGCTGGTCTATGTGGTGCTGTCGTGGGTGCAGCCGCAGGCGCCGATTCAGTACACGCTGGGGCAGCTGCTGCAGCCCCTGCTGGCACCCATCCGGCGCGTGCTGCCCACGGTGGGCGGGGTCGATTTGTCGGTGCTGCTGCTGATCGTGCTGCTGCAAGTGGCATTGATTTTGATCGGTTGAAGGCTTAAAAGCTTGAGGGTTTAAAGGCTGGTGATGAGGTCGCTGGCGCACAGCAGCGGCCGCTCGGTCGGCCAGCGGTCGGCACAGCGGCCGTGGCGGTGCACGGCAGCGGCGCTGGCCTGCACCGCGCCGGCCAAGCCGGGTGCGGCGCTGGCCAGCAGGGCCCCGATCAGGCCTGCCAACACGTCGCCGGTGCCGGCGCTGGCCAGCAGCGCGTTGCCGCTGCCGTTGAGGCGTGGAACCATGCCCGGCGCGGCCACCACGCTGCCCGAACCCTTGAGCACCACCACGCTGCGCGTGCGTTCGGCCAGTTGCTGCGCGGCGCCCAAGCGGTCGGCTTGCACCTGGGCGCTGCTGCACCCCAGCAGGCGCGCGGCTTCCAGCGGATGCGGCGTGAGCACCGTCTGCCAGCCCCGATCCAGCCGCGCAGCAAGCTGGGCCTGCAACGCCGGGTCGGTGGCGATGGCGTTGAGGGCGTCGGCGTCGAGCACCAGCCGCGGGCTGCTGGCCAGCAAAGGCGCGAGCAGCGGCACCACGGCGCTGCCGCCACCGCAGCCGCACACCGTGACCGCCTCTTGCAACAGCAGCGGGTCGTGCAGCAGGGCGGCGGCCGGGCGCAGCATCAGCTCGGGTTGCAGCGGGTCGAAGGGCAGGGGCGCGGCCGTTGGGGTCGCTGCCGCTGTGTCTGGGCGGGAAGCGCTGGGCGCGCAGGCGGTAGCGGCGGCTGCGCCGGGCGCTGGTGCCGGCCCCAGCAGGCCCAGATAGACCCGGCCAGCACCGGCGCGCAAGGCCGCGCGCGCGGCCAGCACGGCAGCGCCGGTCATGCCGGTGCCGTGCGCGCCGGGTTGCTGGCCGCCGATCACCACCACGCTGCCGTGCGTGCCCTTGTGTGGGCTGTGCAGGCGCTGGCGGGCGGCCGTGGGGGTGGTAGCGCAGAGGGGCGCGGCCCAGCCCGTGTGCTGGGCCTGCACTTGCTCGGCGCCGCTGCACCCATGCAGCCAAGCGCTCGGCGCTGGCGCTTGCAGGCTCAAGGCGCTCCAACCCAGGTCGTCGAACCAAATCTGGCCGCTGGCCTCGCGGCCGTGGTGCGTAAACAGGCCGGGCTTGAGGGTGAGCAGGCTCAGGGTGTGGCGCAGTGGGCTGGCGCTGGGCGCGGCTTGGGCGTGCCAGTTGCCGCTGTCGGCGCACAGCCCGCTGGGCAGATCGACGCACAGCAGCGGGCAGGGCAGGTGTTGCAGGCGCTCGATGCAGGCGTTGGCCGCCGCGCCGCGCACGGCCTGTGCCAGCCCGATGCCAAACACGGCGTCGATGGCCAGATCGGGGGCATCAGGCGGCTGCTCGGCCCAGCGCAGGCCGGCTTGTTGCGCCAGAGCCAGCGCGTGGCGGGCGTCGTCGGGCAGGCGGCTGGCATCGCCCAGCCAGGTGACGTAAACCTCGCCCCCCAGCGCTTGCAAACGTTGCTGCCAAGCCAGCGCGGCCAGCAGGCCGTCGCCGCCGTTGTTGCCGCCGCCGCAAACCACCCACACCCGGTGCGCGTGCGGGGCCAGCGCCGCGCTCAAGCGAAACACGGCCGCGCCGGCGCGCTCCATCAGGGTGTGAGCAGGCAGTTGCTGCCGGGCCAGTTCTTGCTTGGCCAGTTGTTCGATGGCGCGGCTGGCGTGGCTGCCGTATAGCGGCAGCGCAGCGGGCAAATCGGGCAGGGGCAGGCGGTAGGGCAGGCGGTGAGGGGGTGGCTGGAGGTGCATGGGTGGGCGATCGCAGATCGGTCGTGCTAGAATGCCGGAGTTTTGTGGTTGCTATGGCTCAGTGCGCTGCGGTGCGCGGGGCTGGCGTGGCAGCAAAATCAACAATCCAATCGAAACCCAATCGAAACCAAATCGCAAACAGGCCCAATCGGGTGTTGCGTCCATTTTTGCACAGGCCAAAGGCTGGTGCGCGGTGGCCGCAATGCGGGCCCAGTTTAAGACCCAACCTGAAGGAAACGCAATCATGACCATTTCCATGCGCGAAATGCTGGAAGCCGGTGTCCACTTTGGCCACCAAACCCGCTTCTGGAACCCCAAGATGGCCCCCTACATCTTTGGCCATCGCAACAAGATTCACATCGTCAACCTCGACAAAACCCTGCCGCTGTTCGAGGAGGCGGCCAAGTTTGTGCGCCAAGTCAGCGCCCGCGGCGGCAGCGTGCTGATGGTGGGCACCAAGCGCCAAGCGCGCGACATCGTGGCGCTCGAGGCGCAGCGCGCTGGCGTGCCCTACGTCGAGCAACGCTGGCTCGGCGGCATGCTGACCAACTTCAAAACCGTCAAAACCTCGATCAAGCGCCTCAAAGAAATGCTGGCGCAAAAAGAGGCCGGGCTCGACCACCTGTCGAAAAAAGAGCAGCTCACCTTCAATCGCCAGATCGAGAAGCTGCAAAACGACATCGGCGGCATCCAAGACATGAACACGCTGCCCGAAGCGATTTTTGTCATCGACGTGGGCTACCACAAGATCGCCGTGGCCGAGGCGCAAAAGCTGGGCATCCCGCTGATCGCCGTGGTGGACACCAACCACTCGCCCATCGGCATTGACTACGTCATCCCAGGCAACGACGACTCGGCCAAGGCCGTGGCCCTGTATGCGCGCGGCATTGCCGACGCGATCATCGAAGGCCGGGCCAACGCCGTCAGCAACGTGGTGCAAGCGGTGCAGTCGAACACCGAAGACGAGTTCGTCGAGGTGCAAGGCGAGGCCTGATCCACTGGTGCCAGCCACCAAAGGGGCGGCTGCGCCCCTTTTTTGTAAGCATTTTTTCACACTGACAGAGCAAGCTCGGGCCTTTTAAGCCCGCAACGGAGTACACACAATGGCTGCAATCACCGCAAGCATGGTCGCCCAACTGCGCGCCAAGACCGACGCGCCGATGATGGAGTGCAAAAAAGCCCTCACCGAAGCCGAGGGCAATATGGACAAGGCCGAAGAGCTGCTGCGCGTCAAGCTCGGCAACAAGGCCGGCAAGGCCGCCAGCCGCGTCACCGCCGAAGGCGTGGTGGTCGCCAGCCTCGGGGGCCACACCGGCGCCTTGCTCGAAGTCAACTGCGAGACCGATTTCGTCTCCAAAAACGAGCTGTTCCTGAGCTTTTGCAACCAGGTCGCCAACCTGATCGCGCAGCACAACCCGGCCGACGTGGCTGCGGTGGGCGCGCTGCCCCTGAGCCTCGAGGGCTTTGGCCCCACGGTGGAAGACGTGCGCAAGGGCCTGATCGGCAAGATCGGTGAGAACATCGCGCTGCGCCGCTTCAAGCGCTACGCCGGCGGCGGCCAGTTGGCGGCCTACCTGCACGGCGTGCGCATCGGGGTGGTGGTGGAGTTCGAGGGCGACGCCACCGCCGCCAAAGACGCTGCCATGCACATCGCCGCCATGAAGCCGGTGGCGCTCACCGCCGCCGAGGTGCCCGCCGAGCTGATCGAGAAAGAGCGCGCCGTGGCCGCAGGCAAGGCCGAAGAAGACCGCAAGGTCGCCGAAGCCGCCGGCAAGCCGGTGCAAGCGGCCGAAATCGTGGCCAAGCGCATCGAGGGAGGGGTGCAGAAGTTCCTCAAAGAGGTCTCGCTCTTCAACCAGCCCTTCGTGAAAAACGACAAGCAGACGGTGGAGCAGATGCTCAAGGCCGCGGGCACCACGGTCAAGGGCTTCACCCTGTACGTGGTCGGCGAAGGCATCGAGAAAAAGCAAGACGACTTTGCCGCCGAAGTGGCAGCCCAAGTGGCGGCCGCCCAAGCAGGGGCCTGATTCTGCTGCTTGCACTGGCACCTTGGCTGCTTATGTGGCCACGGTGACCTCGGTGGCCAAACAAATTTCAACGGCCAGCTCTGCAAAGGGTTGGCCGTTGTTGCGCCGCAAGCCCTAAAATCGCTCGACTTCATCATTCAGACTGTCATATGCCCGCCCACCAGCGCATCCTGCTCAAGCTCTCCGGCGAAGCCCTGATGGGCGACGACTCCTTTGGCATCAACCCCGCCACCATCGGGCGCATCGTCGAGGAAATCGCCGAGGTGGTGCGGCTCGGGGTGCAGGTGGCGGTGGTGATCGGTGGTGGCAACATCTTTCGCGGCGTGGCGGGCGGCGCGGTCGGCATGGAGCGCGCCACCGCCGACTACATGGGCATGCTGGCCACCGTCATGAACGCGCTGGCGCTGGGCGATGCCTTGGGTCGCAGCGGGCTCAAGGCGCGAGTGATGTCGGCCATCAACATCGACCAGGTGGTGGAGCCCTACGTACGGCCCAAGGCCTTGCAGTACCTAGAAGAGGGCAAGGTGGTGGTGTTTGCCGCCGGCACCGGCAACCCGTTTTTCACCACCGACACCGCCGCCGCGCTGCGCGGGGCCGAGATCGGGGCCGAAATCGTCCTCAAGGCGACCAAGGTCGATGGCGTCTACAGCGCCGACCCCAAAAAAGACCCGCACGCGGTGCGCTACCAGTCCATCAGTTTCGACGAAGCCATGGCGCGCCAGTTGCAGGTCATGGACGCCACCGCTTTTGCCTTGTGCCGCGACCAAAACCTGCCGGTGCGCGTGTTCAGCATTTTCAAGCCGGGCGCGTTGCGTCGGGTGGTGCAAGGCGAGGACGAAGGCACGCTGGTGCACGTCTGAGCGCCTTTCGAATCCCGCTCCAAGCCCCCTGAGTCGGTGTATGCTACGCGGTTAGCCCCCAGCGGCGCTGCACCCCAGCCTATCGAGTAGCCAATCGAGTCACGACCATGCAGATTTCCGACATCAAGAAAAACGCCGACCTCAAAATGCACGCCTCGATCGAGGCGCTCAAGGGCAGCTTGGGCAAGGTGCGCACCGGGCGCGCCAACCCCGCGCTGCTCGACACCGTGCACGTGGACTACTACGGCGCCATGCTGCCGCTGTCGCAGGTGGCCAACCTGAGCCTGCTCGACTCGCGCACCATCGGCGTCGCGCCGTGGGAAAAGGGCATGGGGGCGAAGATCGAGAAAGCCATCCGCGAGTCCGACCTCGGGCTCAATCCGGCCTCGCAGGGCGACCTGATCCGGGTGCCGATCCCGGCCATGACCGAGGAGCGGCGCAAGGAGCTCACCAAGGTTGTCAAAGGCGAGGGCGAGCACGCCAAGGTGGCTATTCGCAACCTGCGCCGCGACGCCAACGAGCAGCTCAAAAAACTGGTCAAAGACAAACTGGCCTCCGAAGATGACGACCGCCGCGCCCAAGACGAAGTGCAAAAACTCACCGACCGAATGATCGCCGAGGTGGACAAGATCGTGGCCGCCAAAGAACAAGAGCTGATGGCGTTTTGAGGCTGCGCGCTCCCATGCCCCCTATCGAGCGCCGCGCGGGCGCACCGCGCCATTTGGCCGTTGTCATGGACGGCAACGGCCGCTGGGCCAAACAACGCTATCTGCCGCGCTTGGCCGGCCACCGGCAGGGGCTGGAAAAGCTGCGCGAACTGGTGCGTTGGTGCGGCGAAGCCGGCGTGCAGGTGCTCACGGTGTTTGCTTTTTCGTCCGAAAACTGGAGCCGCCCCGCCGACGAGGTGAACGGCCTGATGGGTCTGTTGGCCCGGGCGCTGGAGCGCGAAGTGGGCGAACTCGACCGCGCTGGGGTGCGGCTGCATTTTCCCGGCGATCGCCTGGCCTTGAGCGGCGAGCTGCAGCAGCAGCTGGCGCAGGCCGAGCAGAGCACGGCCGCCAACCAAGGCCTGGTGCTCAACGTCTGCTTCAACTATGGCGGCCGCTGGGACGTGGTGCAGGCGGCGCAGCAGCTGGCCGCGCGCGGCGAACCCATCACCGAGGCGGCGCTGTCGGGGGCGCTGGCGCTGGCGCATGTGCCGCCACCCGACCTCATCATCCGCACCGGCGGCGAGCAGCGGCTGAGCAACTTTTTGCTCTGGCAGGCGGCCTACAGCGAGCTCTATTTCTCCGCGGCCCTTTGGCCGGCCTTTGAGCGCGCCGAGTTTGAAGCCGCGCTGGCTGCTTACGCGCAGCGCGAGCGGCGTTTCGGACGGGTCTCGGAGCAGCTCATCGACTCCCCCCCGGAGCCGGTGCAGCCCTTGCGGGCTGCCGCCTGATTGCCGCCCATGTTGTGGCAGCGCGTGCTGACGGCGTTGGGGCTTTTGGGGCTGTTGCTGGCTTCGCTCTGGCACTCCGCCGATTGGCCCTTCGGCTTGCTGATCTTGGTGTTGGTGTGTGTGGCCGCTTGGGAGTGGGCGCGCCTGTGCGCTTGCTCGCCCGCTGTGGCCGTGGCGGCTGCAGTCGGGCTGGGGCTGGCCCTGTTGGGTTTGTGGGCCTTGGTGGGCGTGGGTTACGACGGCAGCTGGTTCTGGCCGCTGGCCACCGTGGCGTGTTTGTTGCTGCTGCCCCTGCTGTTGCACCGGGGCGTGCAGGGCTGGCATGGGCTGGCCAACGGGCCGCGCGTGGCACTGGGTTTGCTGTTGCTGGGGCAGGCGTGGTGGGCCTTGTTGCACGCCAAGACCATCGGTCTGGGTATGTTGCTGAGCATTTTTATGTTGGTTTGGGTGGCTGACATCGCCGCCTATTTTGGTGGCAAACGCTTTGGGCGGCGCAAGCTCGCCCCCTCCATCAGCCCTGGCAAAACCTGGGAAGGGGTGTGGAGTGCTGCGTTGGCGCTGCTGTTGTTCGGTGTGCTGTGGCTGCAGTGGTGGCCCGCCCACTGGGGGCCCAGTTTGTACACCCACCTGTGGCAGCTCGGGCCCTTGCCGGCCTTGGCTTTGCTGCTGCTGCTGCTGGCCTTGAGCGTGATGGGCGATTTGCTCGAATCCCTGGTCAAGCGCAATGCTGGGCGCAAAGACTCGAGCCGCATTCTGCCCGGCCACGGCGGGCTGCTGGACCGCTTCGATGCGCTGTTGCCGGTGTTGCCGCTGGCGCTCTGGATCGTGACCGCCTAGGCACGCCCGCCCCCTTTTTGCGCCTTTGCCCCCCAACCATGCAGACGCTGACCGTGCTTGGATCGACCGGATCGATCGGAACCCAGACGCTGGACGTGGTGGCGCGCCATCCGCAGCGCTACCGCATTTTTGCGCTCACGGCCCAAGAGCGGGTGCAAGAATTGGCGCAGCAGTGCCAGCAGTTTGTGCCGCGCTTTGTCGTGATTGCGCCCGAACACGCGCCTGCTCTGCGCTGGGCGCTGCAGGCGCGCGGGCTGACGCAGATCGAGGTGCTCAGTGGGCCGCAGGCGCTGTGCGAGGTGGCGTGCGCGCCCGAGGTCGATACCGTCATGGCGGCCATCGTCGGCGCGGCCGGCTTGGCGCCTTGTGCGGCGGCGGCGCGCAGTGGCAAAAAGCTGCTGCTGGCCAACAAAGAGGCGCTGGTGCTGGGCGGCGAGTGGTTCATGCAGACGGTGCGCACCGGTGGCGCCACCTTGCTGCCCATCGACAGCGAACACTCGGCGCTGTTCCAGTGCCTGCCCGAGTCGCCCGCCCTGTGGGCGCAGCGGGTGGAAAAAATCGTGCTCACGGCCTCGGGCGGGCCGTTTCGCCAGCGCGACCCGGCCAGCCTAGCCAGCGTCACGCCCGAGCAGGCGTGCGCGCACCCCAATTGGGTCATGGGGCGCAAAATCTCGGTCGATTCCGCCACCATGATGAACAAGGCGCTCGAAGTGATCGAGGCCCACCACCTGTTTGGCGTGTCACCCGATTGCATCGAGGTGGTGATCCACCCGCAGAGCGTGATCCATTCGATGGTGCAGATGCGCGACCGCTCGGTGCTGGCGCAGCTGGGCACACCCGATATGCGGGTGCCGATCGCCTACGGCCTGAGCTGGCCCGAGCGCATCGAATCGGGGGCCGCGGCGCTGGACTTTGCCCGCCTGGGCGCGCTGACCTTCGAGCCGCCCACGCGCGAGCGCTTTCCGGCTTTGTTTTTGGCTTGGGAGGCTTTGGCCGGCCCGCGCGGCAGCACCGGTGTGCTCAACGCCGCCAACGAAGTGGCGGTGCAGGCGTTTTTGGAGCGCCGCCTGCGCTTTGACCGCATCCACGCCGTGAACGCGGGAACGCTGCAGGCTTGGTCGCCCTCCAACGCCGATGGAATCGACGACCTGCTGGCGCTCGACGCCCACGCGCGCGCCTTGGCGCGGGCGCAGTTGCAGCGCTGGCAAGATTGAGCCAGCGCAGCCCACTACCCCGCCCATGCAACCTGCCACCGCCCCATGCTGACCCTTCTCGCCTTCTTGGTGGCCATCGGGCTGCTGGTGGCGGTGCACGAATACGGGCACTACCGCGTCGCCGTGGCGTGCGGGGTCAAGGTGCTGCGCTTTTCGGTCGGTTTTGGCAAACCGCTGTGGAGCTGGCGCTCGCCGCGCAGCGGCACCGAATACGTGCTGGGCGCGCTGCCGCTGGGGGGCTACGTGCGCATGCTCGACGAGCGCGAAGCGGCCGTGCCCGCCGCCGAGCGCCACTTGGCTTTCAACACCCAGAGCCTGCGCGTGCGCACGGCGATCGTGGCGGCTGGGCCAGCGGCCAATCTGTTGCTGGCGGTGCTGCTGTATGCGCTGGTGGCGTGGATGGGGGTGCCACAGCCGCAACCGGTGCTCTCCACGCCTTCCCCAGCCTCGTTGGCCGAGCGCGCCGGGGTGCGCGGTGGCGAGTGGGTGGTGGCGCTGGCGCGGGAGGGCGACGCGCCGCAGCTGGTCGAATCCTTTGGCGACCTGCGCTGGCAGCTCACGCGCGCTGCCCTAGCGCAGCAAGACCTGAGGCTGTGGCTGGCCAGCGGCCCCGGCGAACCGGGGCGCGAGGTGCGGCTGGAGCTGTCGCAGGTCGATGTGCGCCACGCCGACGCCACGCTCATGCGCCAGATTGGCATCGAGGCCCCGTGGTCGGCGCCGCTGCTGGGCCAGCTCACCCCTGAAGGCGCCGCCGCCGCCGCTGGCTTGCAACCCGGCGACCGGGTGCTGCGCGTCGATGGCCAGCCGGTGCGCGACGCCGCGCAACTGCGCCAGCTCATCCGTTTGTCGGCCGCAGACGGCCAGCCGCGCACCCAGCGCTGGCACATCGAGCGCGCCGGCCGCGTGCTGGAGCTCGAGGTGACGCCGCGCCCCGAGCAGATCGAGCGCGTCTGGGTGGGGCGCATCGGCGGTTTCGTGGGGGCAACGCCAGACATGGCCGAGCGCTCCGCAGGGCTGCTGGAGGGGCTGTGGCAGGGCACGGTGCGCACCTGGGAGGTTTCGCTCCTGACGCTGCAAATGATCGGCAAGATGCTCAGCGGTCAGGCCTCGTTGCAAAATCTGAGCGGCCCGATCACCATCGCCGACTACGCCGGCCAGTCGGCGGCGCTGGGGCTCACCAGCTACCTGTTGTTTCTGGCGCTGATCAGCGTCAGCCTCGGGGTGCTCAACCTGCTGCCGCTGCCGGTGCTCGACGGCGGGCACCTGATGTATTATCTGTGGGAGGCCGTGACCGGGCGCCCGGTGTCCAACGCTTGGATGGAGGGTTTGCAGCGCATCGGTATCGTGCTGCTGCTGGGCCTGATGTCGCTGGCCATTTTCAATGATATTGCCCGTTTGCTGGGCTGAGAACGCATTTTTCATGAACTACAAGCAACCGCGCTTGCGCCGCCTCGCCTTGGGCGCATTGGTTTCCCTGTCGCTGGCGCTGCCGGCTTGGGCCACCGCCCCCTTCACGCTGCGCGACATCCGGGTCGAGGGCCTGCAACGCGTCGAACCCGGCACGGTGTTTGCCTCCTTGCCCTTCAGGGTCGGCGACGCCTTCACCGAAGACCAAGGCAGTGCCGCCATCCGCGCCCTGTTTGGGCTCGGGTTGTTTTCCGACGTGCGCCTGCAAGTCGATGGCGAGGTGTTGGTGGTGATCGTCGAGGAACGCCCGACCGTGGCCGAGATCAGCTTCAGCGGCGTGCGCGAGTTCGACAACGAGGTGTTGCGCCGCGCCCTGCGCGACGTCGGGCTGGTCGAAGGCCGGCCGTTCGACCGCGCCTTGGCCGATCGCGCCGAGCAAGAGCTCAAGCGCCAATACCTGACGCGCAGCATGTACGCCGCCACCGTCACCGCCACCGTCACGCCGCTGGAGCGCAACCGCATCAATCTCAATTTTCACGTGGTCGAAGGTGGCATCACGCGCATCACCGAGTTGCGCATCGTGGGCAACCAGGCCTTCACCGACGCCGCCCTGCTGCGCCTGTTCAGGCTCGACACCGGCAACTGGTTGAGCTGGTACACGCGCTCCGACCGCTACTCGCGTGAGCGCCTCAACGCCGACCTCGAAACCCTGCGCTCGCACTACCTCACGCGCGGCTTCCTCGAGTTCACGATCGACTCGACCCAAGTCGCGATCTCGCCCGACAAGGGCGAAATGGCGATCACCATCAACATCACCGAGGGCCAGCGCTTCGTGGTCTCTGGGGTGCGGCTGGAGGGCGAATACCTCGGCCGCGAAGAGGAGTTCAAGTCCCTCATCCGCATCCGCCCCGGCCAAGCCTACAACGCCGAAGAGGTGGCCGAGACCGTGCGCGCCTTTGGCGAGCATTTCGGGCGATTCGGCTTTGCTTTTGCGCGCGTCGAGGCGGTGCCCGAAATCGACCGGCTAAACGCCCAAGTGGCGTTTGTGCTGCGCGCCGCCCCCTCGCGGCGCGCCTTTGTGCGCCGCATCGAGATCGAAGGCAACGAGCGCACCCGCGACGAAGTCATCCGGCGCGAGTTTCGCCAGCTCGAATCCGCTTGGTACGACGGCGACCGCATCCGCCTGTCGCGCGACCGCATCGACCGGCTGGGCTTTTTCACCCAGGTGGCGATCGACACGCGCGAAGTGCCGGGCGCACCCGACCAAGTCGATCTGGTGGTGTCGGTGCAGGAGCGGGCCACCGGCAGCCTGTCGATCGGCGCCGGCTTCTCGCAGGCCGAGCGGCTGTCGCTCACCGCCGGCATCCGCCAAGAAAACGTGTTTGGCACCGGGCATTCGCTGAGCTTCAACCTGAACACCAGCGAGTTCAACCGCCAGCTGCTGCTCAGCACCGTCAACCCGTACTTCACGCCCGACGGCGTATCGCGCGCTTTTGATCTGTACTACCGCACCAGCCGCCCGCTAACCGCGCAAGAAGGCGACTACCGCTTGGTCACGGCCGGCACCAGCGTGCGCTTTGGTGTGCCCTTCACCGAGACCGACACCGTGTTCTTTGGCTTGGGGGTGGAGCAGACCCAAATCGAGCCCGGCGCCGGCCTGCCGGTGGCGTTTCGCCAGTTCATGAACGCTTTTGGCGATTCGGCCATTTCGGTGCCGCTCACCGTGGGCTGGGCGCGTGACAGCCGCGACAGCGCCCTCGTGCCCAGCCGCGGCCGCCTGATGCGCTTCAATGGCGAGATGGGCATCGCCGGTGACACCCGTTACGTGCGCGCCAGCGGCCAGTTCCAGCAATACATCCCGCTCAACCCGCAGTGGACGCTGGCCTTTAACGCCGAAGCCGGCTGGGGTCGCGGCTTGGGCGACCGGCCGTTTCCGGTGTTCAAAAACTTTTTCGGCGGCGGCTTGGGTTCGGTGCGCGGCTTCCAGCAGGGCACCTTGGGCGGCACCAGCGCGATCGAGGGGCAGCCCGGCACCCTGTCATACATCGGTGGCTCGCGCATGGCGGTGCTCAATACCGAGATCATCGCCCCCTTCCCCGGCGCAGGAAACGATCGCACGCTGCGCATGTTTGGCTTCATCGACATCGGCAACGTCTCGGACGATTTCGGTGGGCGCTCGCGCTTCAGCGATTTCCGCGCCTCGGCCGGAATCGGCATCAGCTGGCTCTCGCCGGTCGGGCCGCTTAGAATCGCGTATGCCCAGCCGTTGCGCGAGTTCGCCAACGACAAACCACAAAGCATTCAATTCCAGATTGGTACCACGTTCTGATGAAATCCTTCTCTAGCCACCTGTTGCGCTCCTTTTTTACCGCCTTGCTGCTGGCCACGGCCGCTTTCGCCGTCACGGCCCAAGACTTCAAAATCGGTTTTGTGAACACGGATCGCGTGCTGCGCGACTCGGCCGCTGCCCGGGCGGCGCAAACCAAGCTGCAGCAAGAGTTTTCGCGCCGCGAACGCGAGGTGCAAACGCTGGGCACCCAGTTGCGCGCCGCCTCCGAGGCCCTGGAGCGCGAAGCGCCCACGCTGTCCGAGGCCCAGCGCGTCACGCGCCAGCGCCAGCTGGTCGAGATGGAGCGTGATTTCCAGCGCCGCCGCCAGGCTTTCCAAGAAGACCTGAACCTGCGCCGCAACGAAGAGCTGCAGCAGGTGATCGAGCGCGCCAACCGCGTCATCCGCCAGATCGCCGAGGCCGAGCGCTTCGACCTCATCATCCAAGAGGCGGTCTATATCCACCCGCGCCACGACATCACCGACAAGGTGATCGCTGGCCTGAACAGCGCCCCAGCCGCAGCCCCGGCCGCTGCCCCCGCCCGCTAAAGGCGCGGTCGCCCGGCACCGGCACCTGATGCTTCGGCTCTGCGACATCCACGCCGCCTTGGGCGGCGTTTTGCATGGCGATGGCACGCGCGCGATCGCTGGCTTGGCATCGCTCGAAAGCGCCGGGCCCGATCGGCTCGCCTTTGTGGGGCAGGCGCGCCACGCGGCGGCGATCGAGAGCACGCAGGCCGCAGCGCTGATCGTGCCGCCCGAGTTGGTGCCGCGCGCCAGCGCCCGCGGGCCCTGCATCGAGACGTCGCAGCCCTACCCCTACTTTGCCCGCCTGACGCAGTGGTGGCGCTCGCGCCAGCTGGCGGCGCAGCGCGCTGCCGCCGACCCCGCCGAGCCCGCCATCCACCCCAGCGCTTGGGTGCACCCCAGCGCCGAACTGGCTGCCGGGGTGCGCCTAGGGGCCTTTGCGGTGGTCGAGGCCGGGGCGCAGATCGGCGCCGGCAGCGAGATCGGGGCCCACTGCGTGATCGGCGCGCGGGCGCGCATCGGCGCCCAGGCGCGGCTGGCGGTGCAGGTGGTGATCGGCCACGATTGCACGTTGGGTGCGCGCTGCATCGTGCACAGCGGGGCGGTGATCGGGGCCGACGGCTTTGGCTTTGCCGCGCACGAAGAGCGCTGGCTCAAGATCGAGCAACTGGGCGCGGTGCGCATTGGCGACGAGGTCGAAATCGGGGCCAACACCTGCATCGACCGCGGCACACTCGACGACACCGTGCTCGAAGACGGCGTCAAGCTCGACAACCTGATCCAGATCGGCCACAACGTGCGCATCGGCGCGCACACCGCCATGGCCGGCTGCGTGGGGGTGGCGGGCAGCGCCCAGATCGGCGCGCACTGCACCTTCGGCGGCGGTGCCGGGGTGCTCGGGCATCTGCGCATCGTCGATCACGTGCACATCACCGCCGCCACCTTGGTCTCGCGCTCGATCCTCAAGCCGGGCCAGTACAGCGGCGCGTTCCCGATCGACGACAATGCGAATTGGGAAAAAAACGCTGCCACGCTGCGCCAGTTGTACGCGCTGCGGCAACGCATCAAAGTCCTTGAAAAAAAATCCTGATGGACATCCACCAAATTCTGAAAAAACTGCCGCACCGCTACCCATTTTTGCTGGTGGACCGGGTGCTGGAAATCGAAAAGGGCCGCTCCATCCGCGCGCTCAAAAACGTGAGCGTGAACGAGCCGCAGTTCACCGGGCATTTTCCGCACCGGCCGGTGTTTCCGGGGGTGCTGATGCTCGAGGCGCTGGCGCAAACGGCGGCGCTGCTGACCTTCGACACCCTGGGGCTGGAGCTGGACGAAAACTCAGTCTATTACTTCGCCGGTGTCGATGGCGCGCGCTTCAAGCGCCCGGTGGAGCCGGGCGACCAGTTGCTCATGCACGTCACGCTCGAGCGCTCCAAGGCCGGCATTTTCAAGTTCAAGGGCGTGGCCCGGGTGGGCGACGAGGTGGCTTGCGAGGCCGAACTGATGTGCACCATGCGCCGCATCGCCAGCGAAGGCGCCGCATGAGTTTGATCCACCCCACCGCGCTCATCGACCCGGCGGCGCAGCTGCACCCCACAGTGCAAGTCGGAGCCTACAGCCTCATCGGCCCGCACGTGCAGATCGGGGAGGGCAGCGCCATCGGCAGCCACTGCGTGCTCGAGGGCCACACGCGCATCGGCGCGCACAACACCATCCACAGCTACGCCGCCTTGGGTGGGGCGCCGCAGGACAAAAAATACGCCGGTGAGCCGACCCGGCTCGAAATCGGCGACCGCAACGTGATCCGCGAGTTTTGCACCCTGCACCGCGGCACCGCCAATGGCCGCGGCGTGACCCGTGTCGGCGACGACAACATGCTCATGGCCTACGTGCATCTGGCGCACGACTGCCAAGTGGGCAGCCACACCGTGTTTGCCAACAACGCCCAACTTGCCGGCCACGTGCAGGTGGGCGACTGGGTGATTTTGGGCGGCTTTACCGTGGTGCGCCAGTTTTTGCGCCTGGGCGCGCACAGCTTCACCGCCATGTGCGCGCTGCTGTTTGCCGACCTGCCGCCCTACGTGGTCTGCCAAGGGCAGCCGGCGGTGGCGCGCAACGTCAACGCCGAAGGGCTGCGCCGGCGCGGCTTTGGCCCGGCGCGCATCGCCGCCGTGCGCGCCATGTACAAGGCGCTGTACCGCGAAAACCTGACGCTGCAGGCAGCGCAGCCGCGCATCGCCGCCTTGCTCGCGCAGCACCCCGAGGCCGCCTCAGATGTGGCGCTGATGAGCGATTTTCTGGCCGGTGTCGGCAAGCCCGGCATCGTGCGCCGGCGCGCGCGCAGCGAAGCGGCCGAGGGCGCTGTGGGGGAGGGCGCATGAAGCCGCTGCGCTGTGCCGTGATCGGGGTTGGGTACTTGGGCAAGTTTCACGCCCAGAAATACGCCCAGCTGCCCGGCTGCGAGTTGGTCGCGGTGGCCGACAGCCGCCTCGACGTGGCCCAGGCCGTGGCCCAGCCACTGGGCTGCCGCGCCGTGGCCGACTACCACGAACTGCTGGGCCAAGTCGATGCCGTGAGCGTGGTCGTGCCGACGCAGGCGCACCACGCCGTGACGCTCGATTTTCTGCGCGCCGGTGCCCATGTGCTGGTAGAAAAACCCATCGCCGTCACGCTTGAGCAGGCCGACGAGATGATCGCCATAGCCGAGCAGCGCGGCCTGAGGCTGGCGGTTGGGCACCTCGAGCGCTTCAACCCGGTGGCGCTGGCGCTCGAGCCGCTGCTGCAGCGCCCGCGCTTTATCGAGAGCACCCGGCTGGCCCCGTTCAAGCCGCGCGCCACCGACGTGAGCGTGCTGCTGGACCTGATGATCCACGACGTGGACTTGATCTTGTCGCTGGTGGACAGCGAGATCGTGAGCATAGACAGCAGCGGCGCGCGTGTGCTCACCGCCGACATCGACATCGCCAACGCCCGCATCCGCTTTGCCAACGGCTGCGTGGCCAACGTCACCGCCAGCCGCGTGAGCAACAAGAGCGAGCGCAAGATGCGCGTGTTCCAAGACCGCGCCTGCCATTCGCTCGATTTTGGCAGCCGGCAACTGGTGAGCTACCGCGCCACCGACGCCGACCCGCACACCGCCCCCGAAGCGGCGATCGAGCGCCAGCTGCAGACCTTCGGCGAAGCCGACGCGCTGCTAAACGAGATCGCCGATTTCGTGGCCAGCGTGCGCGAGGGGCGCGCGCCCAAGGTCGGCGGCCGCGCCGGACGCCGGGCGCTGGCGGCGGTGCAGCGCATCAGCGCTGCCACCGAGCTCATTGCCTGATTTTTGCCCCCTTTGCCCCTTCTGCCTCCTTTGACGCCTTAGAAAGCCCCGCCATGCGCATCCCGATGGTCGATCTGGCCACCCAGTACCGCGAACTCAAACCCCAGCTCGAACCGGCGCTGCTGGCGGCGCTGGAGGCCACGCAGTTCATCCTCGGCCCCAACGTGCAGGCCTTCGAGGCCGAGGCCGCCGCATACTTGGGCGTCAAACACGCCATCTCTTGCGCCAACGGCACCGACGCGCTGCACCTGGCGCTGCGCGCCCTCGGCTTGGGGCCGGGCGACGAGGTCATCACCACGCCCTTCACCTTCATCGCCACCGCCGAGGCCATCGCCTACGTCGGCGCCAAAACGGTGTTCGTCGATATCGACCCGCGCAGCTTCAACATCGACGTGGCGCAGGTGGCGCGCGCCATCGGGCCGCGCACCAAGGCGCTGCTGCCGGTGCACCTGTTTGGCCAACCGGCCGACTTGGGCGCGCTGCAGGCGCTGGCGCAGCAGCACGGCCTGCACCTGATCGAAGACTGCGCCCAGTCATTCGGTGCCACGCTCGGTGGGCGCCAGACCGGGGCCATCGGCGACGTGGCGGCGTTCAGCTTTTTCCCCAGCAAAAACCTGGGCTGCTTCGGCGACGGCGGCATGGTCACGACCCAGTCCGACGCGCTGGCCGAGACGCTGCGCATGCTGCGCAACCACGGCAGCAAGGTGCGCTATTACCACGACATCATCGGCTACAACAGCCGCCTCGACGAACTGCAGGCGGTGGTGCTGCGCGCCAAACTGGCGCGCATCGACCACTACAACCAGCAGCGGCGCCGCGTGGCGCAGCGCTACCAGGCCGGTCTGGCGGGCTTGCCGTTGCACACACCGTTTGAAGACGGCATCGGCCGGCACGTCTATCACCAGTACACGCTGCTGTGCGAGCAACGCACCCAGGTGCAGCAGGCACTCACCGCAGCCGGCATCGCCAGCGCGATCTACTACCCGGTGCCGCTGCACCAGCAGAAAGTGTTTGCCGCCGAGGCCGCAGGGCAGTCGTTTCCCGTCACCGAGTCGGCGGCGCAGCGCTGCCTGTCGCTGCCGATCTACCCCGAGCTCAGCGACGCGGCCATCGACGAAATCTGCGCCGTGATCCGCCAGGCGCTGGTTTGATGTGGGCCCTGCCAGCTCAGCCAGCCCGGCCAGCCTAGGCCCGTCGCCGCCGGGCGCGGGCTTGCGCGTGGCCATGGTGGCGGCCGAACGCTCGGGCGACCAACTGGCCGCCTTGCTGCTGCAGGGAATGCGCCAGCGCTGGAGTGGCTTGCAGGCCAGCGGCATCGGCGGGCCGCTGATGCAGGCGCAGGGCTTTGTGGCGCACCACAGCTGCGACGAGCTCACCGTGCGCGGGCTGGTCGAGGGCCTGTGGGCCTACCGGCGCATCAGCGCCATCCGGCGCCGCTACGCCGCCGACTTGCTGCGCGAGCGCCCCGATCTGTACCTCGGGGTCGATGCCTCCGACTTCAACCTGCCGCTGGAGCGCCAGCTGAACCGCGCTGGCATCCCGGCGATCCAACTGGTCTGCCCCTCGATCTGGGCCTGGCGCCCCGGGCGCGTGCACGCCATCCGGCGCAGCGTGCGCCACGTGCTGTGCCTGTTTCCCTTCGAGCCCGAGCTGCTGGCGCGCCACGGCATCGCCGGCACCTTTGTGGGGCATCCGGTGGCCGACCTGATCGCGCTCGAGCCCGACCAAGCTGGCGCGCGCCAGCGCCTCGGGCTGGATCCCGAGGCCACCGTGGTGGCGCTGCTGCCGGGCAGCCGGGTGGCCGAGATCGCCGCGCTGGCCATGCCTTTTTTGCACGCCGCGCGCCTGATGGCGCAGCAGCGCCCGCAGCTGCGCTTCGTGCTGCCCACGCACGAGGGCCTGCGCCCCACGCTGGAGCAGGCGCTGCGTACCACCGGCATGGTGGCGCGGGTGCAGCTGGTGCTGGGGCAGGCGCACACCGTGCAGGCGGCCTGCGACGTGGCACTGGTGGCCAGCGGCACCGCCACGCTGGAGTGCGCGCTGCACAAGCGCCCGATGGTCATCGCCTACCGCATGCAGTGGCTCTCGTGGTGGGTGGCCAACCAGCAGCGGCGCACGCCCTGGATCGGGTTGCCCAACATTTTGTGTCAGCAAAGCCTGGTGCCCGAGCTGCTGCAACAGCAGGCGCAGCCCGAGGCGCTGGCGCGCGCCACCTTGGCCTGGCTCGACGACCCGGAGGCGGTGGCGCGCCTGCGCCAGCGCTTTACCGACATGCACCTGCAACTGCGGCAAGACATGCCCGCCCGAGCCAGCCATGCGATCGCGCAAATCCTCCAAGCCTGACGGCTACACCTTGGGCTGGGCCCCGCCGGGCTTGGTGGCCGGCGTCGATGAAGCCGGGCGCGGCCCGCTGGCCGGGCCGGTGCTGGCCGCGGCGGTGATGCTGGACCCGCGCAAACCGATCGCGGGCTTGCGCGATTCCAAAAAACTCACGCCCAAGCGGCGCGCGCAACTGTGCGAGCTGATCCACGACCGCGCCCTGTGCTGCTCGGTGGCCCAGGCCAGCGTCGAAGAAATCGAGTGCCTCAACATCTTGCAAGCCACCCTGCTGGCGATGCAGCGCGCCGTGGCCGGCCTGCGGCTGCGCCCCACGCAGGTGCTGGTCGATGGCAACCGCTTGCCCGCCCTCCAGCTGCCGGCGCAAGCCGTGGTGCGTGGCGACGACCGGGTGGCGGCGATCGCGGCGGCTTCCATCGTGGCCAAGGTGCAGCGCGACCGCCTGTGCCTCGACTGGCACGCCCAGTACCCCGATTACGGCTTTGACCGCCACAAAGGCTACGGCACTGCGCTGCACCTCGAGGCGCTGCAGCGCTTGGGCCCCACGCCTTGGCACCGGCGCGGTTTTGCCCCGGTGGCGGCGCTGCTGGCCACAGCCTGTCCCCCATGAACACCGAAACCATCCGCTCGCGCGACAACGCGCTGCTCAAGCAACTGCGCCGCTTGGCCAACGACCCTGCCGCCGGCCGCGAGCTGGGGCTGGTCTGGCTCGAAGGCGAGCACCTGTGCCGCGCCCTGCTGGCCCGCGGCCAGTTGCCCACGGTGCTGCTGCGCGCCGAATCGGCCCCGCACTGGGACACGGCCTGGAGCTTGCCCCCCAGCGTGCGCCGCGTGGCGCTGGCCGACAGCCTGCTGGCCGGCGTCAGCGGCTTGGGCTCGAGCGCGCCGGTCGGTTTTTTGTGGCCCTTGCCCACAGCACCGGCCCCAGCGCCCGGGCGGCCCACGGTGCTGCTCGATCGCTTGCAAGATCCGGGCAACGTCGGCTCGATCCTGCGCAGCGCCGCCGCCCTCGGTATTGAGCAGGTGCTGGCGCTCAAGGGCACGGCGGCGCTGTGGGCGCCCAAGGTGCTGCGCGCCGGCATGGGGGCGCATTTTGGTTTGCGCCTGGTCGAAGCCTTGCACCCAGACGATCTGGCCACGCTCGAGCTGCCGCTGCTGGCCACCAGCTCGCACCAGGGCCAGTGGCTGCACCAGGCCACGCTGCCTTGGCCCTGCGCCTGGCTGTTCGGCCACGAAGGGCAGGGCCTGAGCCCCGAGCTGCTGGCCGCTGCCAGCCACACCCTGCGCATCGCCCAGCCCGGTGGCGAGGAATCGCTCAACGTCGCCGCCGCCGCCGCCATTTGTTTGCACGCCAGCGCGGTGCAGCGGCTGGGTTGAACAAGGCCCGGTGATTGCCCCGGTGGCGGTATGCCCCGGTGGCGGTGGGTGGGCGGGCTATAATTCCAAGGTTTACCCTAACCCTGCGCACCCCGGTGGCCCCAATGACTCAAAGGCCGCTGCAGCCCCAATCAAAATCGCCTGAGTGCGTGCTGGCGTGGGGCCTTAAGGGTGCGGCCAGAATCCAAGTACCTGGAGAATCCCCCGTGTTTCCCGTCCCCGCCCCCGCCCTGCTCGCGCTTGCCGACGGCACGGTCTTTCGCGGCACCGCCATCGGTGCCACCGGCCAGACCGTCGGCGAAGTGGTGTTCAACACCGCGCTCACCGGCTACCAAGAAATCCTCACCGACCCCAGCTACCGCCAGCAACTGGTCACGCTCACCTACCCGCACATCGGCAACACTGGCGTCAACGAGCAAGACGTGGAGTCCGACGCCATCCACGCCGCCGGCCTGATCATCAAAGACCTGCCGCTGCTGCACTCCAACTTTCGCGCCAGCAGCAGCTTGGGCGAGTACCTGCAGCGCAATGGCACGGTGGCTATCGCCGGCATCGACACCCGCGCCCTCACGCGCCGCCTGCGCACGCATGGGGCACAAAACGGCGCCATCGTCGCCCTGGCAGCGGGCCAGCCTTTGAGCGAGGCGGTGGTGGCGCAGGCGCTGGCCGCCGCTCGCAGCGCACCCAGCATGGCTGGGCAAGACCTGGCGCGGGTGGTGAGCACGGTGCAGCCCTACGCGTGGACACAGGCCGAGTGGCAACTGGCGCGCGCCGACGGCAGCCCCGGCTACGGCGAGCTGCAGGCGCCGCGTTTTCACGTCGTGGCCTACGATTTTGGCGTCAAGAAAAACATCCTGCGCATGCTGGCGCAGCGCGGCTGCCGCGTCACCGTGGTGCCGGCCCAAACCCCGGCGGCCCAGGTGCTGGCGCTGCGCCCCGACGGCGTGTTCCTGTCCAACGGCCCCGGCGACCCGCAACCCTGCGACTATGCCATCGCCGCCGCCGCCGAGCTGATCGAATCCGGCCTGCCCACCTTCGGCATCTGCCTCGGGCACCAGATCATGGCCCTAGCCAGCGGCGCGCGCACCTACAAAATGCCGCACGGCCACCACGGCGCCAACCACCCGGTGCAAGAGCTCGCCAGCGGTCGCGTGGCCATCACCAGCCAGAACCACGGCTTTGCCGTGGAGCGCGAATCGCTGCCGGCGCACCTGCGCGTGACCCACATCAGCCTGTTCGACGGCACCGTGCAGGGGCTGGAGCGCACCGACCGCCCGGCCTTTTGCTTCCAAGGCCACCCCGAGGCCTCGCCGGGCCCGCACGACATCGCCAACCTGTTCGACCGCTTCACGGCGCTCATGGCCGCAAAGAAAGCTCAACATGCCTAAGCGTTCAGACATCCAAAGCATCCTCATCATCGGCGCCGGCCCGATCGTCATCGGCCAAGCCTGCGAGTTCGATTACTCCGGCGTGCAAGCCTGCAAAGCGCTGCGCGAGGAGGGCTACAAGGTCATCTTGATCAACAGCAACCCGGCCACGATCATGACCGACCCGGCCACCGCCGACGTCACCTACATCGAGCCCATCACCTGGCAGACGGTGGCCAAGATCATCGCCAAGGAGCGACAGCTCAACCCCGGCGGTTTTGCGATTTTGCCCACCATGGGCGGCCAGACCGCGCTCAACTGCGCGCTCGACCTCTGGCGCCAAGGCGTGCTGGCGCAGTACGGCGTTGAGCTGATCGGGGCCACGCCCGAGGCCATCGACAAGGCCGAAGACCGGCTCAAGTTCAAAGACGCCATGACCAAGATCGGCTTGGGCTCGGCGCGTTCGGGCATCGCGCACAGCCTGAGCGAGGCCTGGGAGGTGCAAAAACAGGTCGGTTTCCCGACCGTGATCCGGCCCAGCTTCACCCTCGGCGGCAGCGGCGGCGGCATCGCCTACAACCCCGAAGAGTTCGAGACCATCTGCAAGCGCGGGCTGGAAGCCTCGCCCACCCACGAGCTGCTGATCGAAGAGTCGCTGCTGGGCTGGAAAGAGTTCGAGATGGAGGTGGTGCGGGACCGCGCCGACAACTGCATCATCGTCTGCTCGATCGAAAACCTCGACCCCATGGGCGTGCACACCGGCGACTCGATCACCGTGGCGCCGGCGCAGACGCTCACCGACAAAGAGTACCAGCTGATGCGCAACGCCAGCTTGGCGGTGCTGCGCGAGATCGGTGTCGATACCGGCGGCTCCAACGTGCAGTTCGCGCTCAACCCGCGCGACGGGCGCATGGTCGTGATCGAGATGAACCCGCGCGTTTCGCGCTCGTCGGCGCTGGCTTCCAAGGCCACCGGTTTCCCGATCGCCAAGGTGGCAGCCAAGCTGGCGGTGGGCTACACCCTCGACGAGCTCAAAAACGAGATCACCGGCGGCGCCACCCCGGCCTCGTTCGAGCCCAGCATCGACTACGTGGTGACCAAGATCCCGCGCTTTGCCTTCGAAAAATTCCCCGCTGCCGACAGCCGCCTGACGACGCAGATGAAGTCGGTGGGCGAGGTGATGGCCATCGGGCGCACCTTCCAAGAGAGCTTCCAAAAGGCGCTGCGCGGGCTCGAGGTCGGCGTCGATGGCATGAACGAAAAAACCCAAGACCGCGAAACGCTCGAGCGCGAACTCGGCTCCCCGGGCCCGGAGCGCATCTGGTTCGTGGGCGACGCCTTTGCCGCCGGCTGGACGCTGGCCGAGGTGCAGCAGATCACGCGCATCGACCCCTGGTTTCTGGTGCAGATCGAAGACATCGTGCGCATCGAGCTGGGGCTGGATCGGCACACCGCCGAGCACGGCGCGCAGGCGTTGGCGGCCCTGAGCGCCGACACGCTGCGCACGCTCAAGCAAAAAGGCTTTTCCGACCGCCGCTTGGCCAAGCTGCTGCACACCCACGAGCAAGCCGTGCGCGCCCAGCGCCACGCCTTGGGCGTGCGCCCGGTCTATAAGCGCGTCGATACCTGCGCCGCCGAGTTCGCCACCGCCACCGCCTACCTGTATTCCAGCTACGAGCAAGAGTGCGAGGCCGAGCCCAGCGAGCGCAAAAAAATCATGGTGCTGGGCGGCGGGCCGAACCGCATCGGGCAGGGCATCGAGTTCGATTACTGCTGCGTGCACGCCGCGCTGGCCCTGCGCGAAGACGGCTACGAGACCCTGATGGTCAACTGCAACCCCGAGACCGTCTCGACCGACTACGACACCAGCGACCGGCTCTACTTCGAGCCGCTGACGCTCGAAGATGTGCTCGAAATCGTGGCCAAAGAGCGCCCCGAGGGCGTGATCGTGCAGTTCGGCGGCCAGACGCCGCTCAAGCTCGCGCTCGGGCTCGAGGCCGCCGGCGTGCCCATCATCGGCACCAGCCCAGACATGATCGACGCCGCCGAAGACCGCGAGCGCTTCCAGCAGCTGCTGCACCGCCTCGGGCTGCGCCAGCCGCCCAACGCCACCGCGCGCACCGAAGCCGAGGCCATGGACAAAGCCAGCGCGCTGGGCTACCCGCTGGTGGTGCGCCCCAGCTACGTGCTGGGCGGGCGGGCGATGGAGATCGTGCACGAGCCGCGCGACCTCGAGCGCTACATGCGCGAGGCGGTCAAGGTCAGCCACGACTCGCCGGTGCTGCTGGACCGCTTCTTGAGCGACGCCATCGAATGCGACGTCGATTGCATCCGCGACGCCAGCGGCGCCGTGCTCATCGGCGGCGTGATGGAGCACATCGAGCAAGCCGGCGTGCACTCGGGCGATTCGGCCTGCTCGCTGCCGCCGTACTATTTGGGCGCGGCCACCGTCGATGAAATCAAGCGCCAGACGGCGGCCATGGCCGGCGCCCTCAACGTGGTCGGGCTGATGAACGTGCAGTTCGCGATACAGCAGCTCGACGGCGTCGATGTCATCTACGTGCTCGAAGTCAACCCGCGCGCCTCGCGCACCGTGCCCTTTGTCTCCAAAGCCACCGGCATCCAACTGGCCAAGGTGGCGGCGCGCTGCATGGCCGGCCAGACGCTGGCGCAGCAGGGCGTGACGCGCGAAGTGGTGCCGCCGTACTTCAGCGTCAAGGAAGCGGTGTTCCCCTTCGTCAAGTTCCCCGGCGTGGACACCATCCTCGGCCCCGAGATGAAGTCCACCGGCGAGGTCATGGGAGTGGGGCGCAGCTTTGGCGAGGCCTTCGTCAAGTCGCAGCTCGGGGCCGGCACCCAGTTGCCGCGCCCCAGCGACGCCGTGCGCAAGGTGTTTTTGTCGGTCAAGGCCGACGACAAGCCGCGTGCGGTGCAGGTGGCGCGCGAGCTGCACGCGCTCGGCTTTGAGCTCGTGGCCACGCGCGGCAGCGCCGCCGCCCTCAACGCCGCCGGCGTGCCGTGCGCGCAGGTGAACAAAGTCGCCGAAGGCCGGCCCAACATCGTTGACCTGATCAAAAACGGCGACATCGCCATGGTCATCAACACCGTAGAGGAGCGGCGCAACGCCATCGCCGATTCGCGCTACATCCGCACCTCGGCGCTGGCCAACCGCGTCACCACCTTCACCACCATCTCGGGCGCCGAAGCGGCAGTCGAAGGCATCAAGTGCCAAGACTCGCTCGGCGTGGTCTCGGTGCAAGAGTTGCACGCGCTGCTGGCCGGGTTATAATCACAAGGTCTGCCTATTTTGGGCAGGCCATTACACGCCTGTTGCGGCAAGCGGCGGCTTGGGGCCTTGGTGCCTTGAGCTGACCGCACCCTGCGGCAGGACGCACGTTCACCTAGAAAGCCAACATGATCGCTCAATCCGTCAAAGCCGAAGTGATTTCGGCCAACGCCCGTGCACCCCACGACACCGGCAGCCCCGAAGTACAAGTCGCCATCCTCACGGCGCGCATCAACGAACTCACGCCGCACTTCAAAACCCACGCCAAAGACCACCACGGCCGCCGTGGCCTGCTGCGCATGGTCAGCCGTCGGCGCAAGCTGCTCGACTACCTCAAGGGCAAAGACGCCGACCGCTACGTGAGCCTGATCCAAAAGCTCGGCTTGCGCAAATAAGAACCGCACCCAAGCGGCCTTGCCCTTTTTCGTTCATCGTGCAAAACGCCTCGGTCGCCCTGCCGCCGCAGGCGTTTTTTGCGCTTCATTTCCCCTCTAGGCCAGGCGTGCTCATTCAGAGCGAAGCTGTGTCATTCCAAAGCCGTCGCGCGCGCCGCGGCGGCACTGGAATGGCATCGTGTTCTGAAGGCTCGGCCGTCGGCCCACCACCCCCACCACTCTAGGAACACTCATGGGTCTGTTTAATAAAGTCAGCAAAAGCTTCCAATGGGGCCGCCACACCGTGCGCCTCGAAACCGGCGAAATCGCGCGCCAGTCCAGCGGCGCCGTGCTGCTCGACATGGACGGCACCGTGGTGCTGGCCACCGTGGTCGCCAAAACCGACGCCAAGTCGGGCCAAGACTTTTTCCCGCTCACCGTCGATTACCTCGAAAAATCCTACGCCGCCGGCAAGATTCCGGGCAGCTTCTTCAAGCGCGAAGGGCGCCCGAGCGAGTTTGAAACCCTCACCAGCCGCCTGATCGACCGCCCGATTCGGCCCCTGTTCCCCGAGGGCTTTTTCAACGAAGTGCAGGTGGTGGTGCACACCCTGTCGCTCAACCCCGAGGTCGATGCCGACATCGCCGCCTTGATCGCCACCAGCGCCGCACTGTCCATCAGCGGCATCCCCTTCAACGGCCCCATCGGCGCCGCGCGGGTGGGCTACGTCAACGGCCAGTACATCCTCAACCCCGGCCAGACCGAGCGCGCCAACAGCCAGCTCGATCTGGTGGTGGCCGGCACCGAAGCGGCGGTGCTGATGGTCGAGAGCGAAGCGCAGCAGTTGTCTGAAGAGGTGTTGCTGGGTGCCGTGGTCTTTGGCCACGAGCAAGGCAACATCGCCATCGCCGCCATCAACGAACTGGTGCGCGAAGCCGGCAAGCCCGAATGGGATTGGCAGCCGCCGGCGCGCGACGAGGCGCTGATCGCCCGCGTCGAGGCGCTGGGCCGCGAGGCCCTGGTGGCGGCCTACCAGATCCGCAACAAGCAAGCGCGCACCCAAGCCTGCCGCCAAGCCTACGCCGCCGTGCACGCCGGGCTCAAGGCCGATGGGCTCGCGTGCGACGCGGTCAAGGTCGAAGAGCTGCTGTTCAACATCGAAGCCGGCATCGTGCGCGGGCAGATTTTGGCCGGCGAGCCGCGCATCGACGGCCGCGACACCCGCACCGTGCGCCCGATCGAAATCCGCACCGGCGTGCTGCCGCGCACCCACGGCTCGGCGCTGTTCACGCGCGGCGAAACGCAGGCGCTGGTAATCGCCACCCTGGGCACCGAGCGCGACGCGCAGCGCATCGACGCGCTGGCCGGCGATTTTGAAGACCGCTTCATGCTGCACTACAACATGCCACCCTTCGCCACCGGCGAAACCGGGCGCGTAGGCAGCCCCAAGCGGCGCGAGATCGGCCACGGCCGCTTGGCCAAGCGCGCGCTGGTCGCCGCGCTGCCACCCAAAGACGAGTTCCCCTACACCGTGCGCGTGGTGAGCGAAATCACCGAGTCCAACGGTTCGTCGTCCATGGCTTCGGTCTGCGGCGGCTGCTTGGCGCTGATGGACGCCGGCGTGCCCATGAAAGCGCACGTGGCCGGCATCGCCATGGGCCTGATCAAAGAGGGCAACCGCTTCGCCGTGCTCACCGACATTTTGGGCGACGAAGACCACCTCGGTGACATGGACTTCAAGGTTGCGGGCACCCCAGCCGGCATCACCGCCTTGCAGATGGACATCAAAATCCAAGGCATCACCAAAGAGATCATGCAAGTCGCGCTGGCGCAGGCCAAAGAGGCGCGCCTGCACATTCTGGGCGAGATGCAAGCGGCGATGGGGCAGGCCAACACCGAGATTTCGAGCTTTGCGCCGCGCCTCTACACCATGAAGATCAACCCGGAAAAAATCCGCGACATCATCGGCAAGGGCGGCGCCACCATCCGCGCCCTGACCGAAGAGACCGGCACCCAGATCGACATCGCCGAAGACGGCACCATCACCATCGCCAGCAGCGAAGCGGCCAAGGCCGAACACGCCATGCGCCGCATCGAGGCCATCACAGCCGAAGTGGAAATCGGCAAGGTCTATGAAGGCCCGATCACCAAAATCCTCGATTTCGGGGCCCTGGTGAACCTGCTGCCCGGCAAAGACGGCCTGCTGCACATCAGCCAGATCGCGCACCAGCGCGTCGAAAAAGTGACCGACTACCTCAAAGAGGGCCAGATCGTCAAGGTCAAGGTGCTCGAGACCGACGAAAAAGGCCGCATCAAGCTGTCGATGAAGGCGCTGCTCGATCGCGACGAGGTGCAACCGGCGCAGCAGCCGCAAGACGACTGAACCTTGGCCGCTGCAACGTATCTCAAGGGCCCACCATGCGCAAAAATCTGATCGTCGGCAACTGGAAGATGAACGGCAGCCTAGCGGCCAACGCCGAGCTGTTGGCTGCGCTCAAGGCGGGCTTTGATGCGGCGCAAGCCGATCTGGCGCTGTGCGCGCCGGCCCCCTATCTGTTGCAGCTGCAGGCGGCCTTGCAAGGCAGCGGTATCGACTGGGGCGCGCAGGATGTGTCGGCGCACGAGGGCGGGGCCTACACCGGCGAGGTCAGCGCCGCCATGCTGCGCGACTGCGGCTGCCGCTACGTCATCGTCGGCCACTCGGAGCGGCGCCAATACCACCACGAGAGCGACGACCTGGTGGCCCTCAAGGCGCAGCGCGCGCTGGCCGCGGGCCTCACCCCCATCGTCTGCGTGGGCGAAACGCTGCCCGACCGCGAAGCCGGGCGCACCGAATTCGTGGTCAAGCGCCAGCTGTCGGCGGTGATCCACGCCGTGGGCCACTGCTGCAGCGAGATCGTGGTCGCCTACGAGCCGGTGTGGGCGATCGGCACGGGTTTGAGCGCCAGCGCCGAGCAAGCGCAGGCGGTGCACGCGGTGTTGCGCGCGCAACTGCGCGCCGCCACCGGGCAGGCCGAGCGCAACCGCATCCTCTACGGCGGCAGCATGAACGCAGCCAACGCCGCCGAGCTGCTGCGCCAACCCGACGTCGATGGCGGGCTGATCGGCGGCGCCTCGCTCAAGGCCGCCTCGTTTTTGTCCATTGCTGCGGCCGGCCATGCGGCGCTGCAGAGCAACTGATTTTGGCTTTTGGAGTTTGAGTTCATGAATATTTTCTTAACCCTGCTGGTGGCCGTGCAGCTGCTGTCCGCCTTGGTGATGATCGGCATGATTCTGGTGCAGCACGGCAAAGGGGCCGATGCCGGTGCCTCCTTGGGCGGCGGCAGTTCGGGTGCGGCCACCCTGTTCGGAGCCAGCGGCGGCTCCAACTTCATGTCGCGCAGCACGGCGATCTTGGCGACCTTGTTTCTCAGCTCCACACTGGGTTTGGCCTATTTTGGCCAAGCGCCCCAAGTTGGGGCCGGCACCGTGCTCGAAGCCCTGCCCGCAGCCCCGCCCACGCCCGCAGACCAGATTCCGGGTACTCCCGCGCTGCCGGCAGCGCCGGCCACAGCGCCAGCCGGTGCGGGTCAAATTCCCGCACAGTAAGCTTTTCTAAAGCTTGCCCCGTTTTTTCAGGGTAAAATTCGGGTCTGGGATGCACAGGAGTCCAAGGCTCATCCAGTTGGTCTGGGTGCATCAAAGATATATGCCGACGTGGTGAAATTGGTAGACACGCTATCTTGAGGGGGTAGTGGCGAAAGCTGTGCGAGTTCGAGTCTCGCCGTCGGCACCAATCATGTAAAAACCGAGCCGCGCCCAACGCGCCCAGCGTGGGTTTAGTGGAGCGCGCGAGTTTTAGAGAGACATCAAGATGAATCTAGAGCTTTACCTGCCCGTACTCTTGTTTATTCTGGTCGGTCTCGCAGTGGGCGTGTTGCCGCAGTTGATCGGCTACGTTCTGGGGCCCAACCGGCCCGACCCCGAGAAAAACTCCCCCTACGAATGCGGCTTCGAGGCCTTTGAAGACGCGCGCATGAAATTCGACGTACGCTATTACCTCGTCGCCATTCTCTTCATCCTGTTCGACCTCGAGATCGCTTTTCTGTTCCCATGGGCGGTGGCGTTCAGCGAAATCGGCTTCACCGGCTTTTTAGCCGGCATGATGTTCTTGGCCATCCTCACCGTGGGCTTTGTCTATGAGTGGAAAAAAGGGGCGCTGGATTGGGAGTGAGCGGTTTGCTGTCTGCGTGTGCGGCAGCGTCAGTTCATTTACACAAGGATCGATGCGATGATTGAAGGCGTACTCAAACAGGGCTTCGTCACCACCAGTTACGACTCGGTGGTGAACTGGGCCAAGACCGGTTCCATCTGGCCCATGACCTTCGGTCTGGCCTGCTGCGCGGTTGAAATGATGCACTCGGCGGCCGCGCGCTACGACCTCGGGCGCTTCGGCGCCGAGGTGTTCCGGGCCAGCCCGCGCCAGTCGGACCTGATGATCGTGGCCGGCACGCTGTGCAACAAAATGGCCCCGGCCCTGCGCAAGGTCTACGACCAAATGGCCGAGCCGCGCTGGGTGCTGAGCATGGGCTCCTGTGCCAACGGTGGCGGCTACTACCACTACAGCTATTCGGTGGTGCGCGGCTGCGACCGCGTGGTGCCGGTCGACGTTTACGTGCCGGGCTGTCCGCCCACGGCCGAGGCGCTGATCTACGGCATCATCCAGTTGCAGCAAAAAATCCGCCGCACCCAAACCATCGCGCGCGTTTGAGCGCGGCCAAGGCTCCAGCCATGACGACCCAAGCAAGCAAAGGCGCGCCACCCCACCTCGGGTCTTGGAGCGAGCGCCCCGCCGCCACCGTGCAGCAGACCCTGAGCCAGATCCTGCAAGGCCGCGCCACCGTGGTGCAAAGCACTAGCGACGAAATCACGCTCGAAGTCGCTGCCGCCGATTACCTCGACGTGATGCAGACCCTACGCGACGCTACCGGCTGCCGCTTCGAGCAACTGATCGACCTGTGCGGCCTCGATTACTCGGCTTGGCGCGACCAAAGCTGGGACGGAGCGCGCTACGCCGTGGTGGCGCACCTGCTGTCGGTCTCGCTCAACCAGCGCGTGCGCGTGCGCGTGCGCTGCCCCGACGACGACTGGCCGCAAGTGCCCAGCGTCAGCCACCTGTGGTCGGCGGCCAACTGGTACGAGCGCGAAGCCTTCGACCTCTACGGCATCGTCTTCGATGGCCACCCCGACTTGCGCCGCATCCTCACCGACTACGGCTTCATCGGGCATCCGTTTCGCAAAGACTTCCCGCTCTCGGGCCATGTGGAAATGCGCTACGACCCCGAGCGCCGGCGCGTGGTCTATGAGCCCATCACCATCGAACCGCGCGAAAACACGCCGCGCATCGTGCGCGAAGACCATTACGGCAGTGGCTTGCGCTAAAGGCCGCCGCAGCGGATCCAACCATGGCTGAAATCAAAAACTACACGCTCAACTTTGGCCCGCAGCACCCGGCCGCGCACGGCGTGTTGCGCTTGGTGCTCGAGCTCGACGGCGAGGTGGTGCAACGCGCCGACCCGCACATCGGGCTGCTGCACCGCGCCACCGAAAAACTGGCCGAGCACAAGACCTACATCCAGTCGTTGCCCTACATGGACCGGCTCGATTACGTCTCGATGATGTGTAACGAGCACGCCTACTGCCTAGCGATCGAAAAGCTGCTCGGGCTCGAGGTGCCCATCCGGGCGCAGTACATCCGCGTCATGTACAGCGAGATCACGCGCTTGCTCAACCACCTGATGTGGCTGGGCTCGCATGGCAACGACTGCGGCAGCTCCACCATCCTGATCTATACCTTCCGCGAGCGCGAAGACCTGTTCGATATGTACGAAGCGGTCTCGGGCGCGCGCATGCACGCCGCGTACTTCCGCCCCGGCGGCGTCTACCGCGACCTGCCCGACGCCATGCCCCAGCACACCGAGAGCAAGGTGCGCAACGCCAGCGGCATCGACAAGCTCAACCGCAACCGCAAGGGCTCGCTGCTCGATTTCATCGACGACTTCACGCAGCGCTTCCCGAACTACCTCAGCGAATACCACACCCTGCTGACCGATAACCGCATCTGGAAGCAGCGCACCGTGGGCATCGGCGTCATCAACCCCGAGCGCGCGCTCAACATGGGCCTGACCGGCCCGATGCTGCGCGGCAGCGGCATCGCTTGGGACTTGCGCAAAAAGCAGCCCTACGACGCCTACGCCCAAGTCGATTTCGACGTCCCCGTGGGCAAGACCGGCGACACCTACGACCGCTACCTGGTGCGCATGGAGGAGATGAAGCAGTCCAACCGCATCATCCAGCAGTGCGTGGCTTGGCTGCGCGCCAACCCCGGCCCCGTGATCACCAGCAACCACAAGGTGGCGCCGCCCGCACGCGAGGTCATGAAGTCGAGCATGGAGGAGCTGATCCACCACTTCAAGCTCTTTACCGAAGGCTTCCACGTGCCCGAGGGCGAGGCCTACGCCGCGGTCGAACACCCCAAGGGTGAGTTCGGCATCTACTTGGTGAGCGACGGCGCCAACAAGCCCTACCGGCTCAAAATTCGCGCGCCCGGTTTCCCGCACCTGGCCGCCCTCGACGAAATGGCGCGTGGCCACATGCTGGCCGACGCCGTAGCGATCATCGGCACCATGGACATCGTGTTTGGAGAGATAGACCGATGAGCAGCCCCAGCCCCATCAAAACCAGCGCCCCGGTGGCGCCCATGTCCTTTGCCGACGCCACGCTGGCGCGCTTTGCGCGCGAAGTGGCCAAGTACCCCGCCGAGCAAAAGCAGTCGGCGGTGATGGCTTGTTTGGCCATCGTGCAGCAAGAACAAGGCTGGGTCAGCCCAGCGGCCGAGGAGGGCGTGGCCGACTACCTCGGCATGCCGGTCATGGCGGTGCACGAAGTCACCACCTTCTACAACATGTACAACCAGCAGCCGCTGGGCAAGTTCAAGCTCAACGTCTGCACCAACCTGCCGTGCGCGCTGCGCGACGGCGTGCAGACGCTGCAGCACCTCGAGCGCCGGCTGGGCATCCAGATGGGCCAGACCACGCCCGACGGCCTGTTCACCTTGCAGCAGTCCGAGTGTTTGGGCGCTTGCGCCGACGCCCCGGTGCTGCTGGTCAACGACCGCCACATGTGCAGCTTCATGAGCGCCGACAAGCTCGACCAGCTCATCGACGGCCTGCGTTCTGCAAAGGAAGAGGCATGAACGTCAATCAAGTGCTGGAGCAGTTCCAGTCGCGTGGCATCGAAACCTGCTTTCACGGCCGCCACATCAGCCCGCAGATGTACGCCGGCCTCGATGGCAGCAACTGGGGCTTGGCCGACTACGAGGCGCGCGGCGGCTATGCGGCGCTGCGCCAAATCTTGGGGCGCGACGGTGGCCCCGGCCTCACGCCCGAAGAGGTGATCGCCCACGTCAAAGAATCGGCGCTACGCGGCCGCGGCGGCGCCGGCTTCCCGACCGGTCTGAAGTGGAGCTTCATGCCGCGCCAGTTTCCGGGCCAAAAATACCTGGTGTGCAACTCCGACGAGGGCGAGCCCGGCACCTGCAAAGACCGCGACATCCTGATGTACAACCCGCACATCGTGATCGAGGGCATGGCCATTGCCGCCTACGCCATGGGCACGACGGTGGGCTACAACTACATCCACGGCGAGATCTTCCAAGTCTATGAGCGCTTCGAAGCCGCACTCGAACAGGCGCGCGCTGCCGGCTACCTAGGCGAGCGCATCTTGGGCACCGATTTCAGCTTCCAGTTGCACGCCCACCACGGCTTTGGCGCTTACATTTGCGGCGAAGAAACGGCGCTGCTCGAATCGCTCGAAGGCAAAAAAGGTCAGCCACGCTTCAAGCCGCCGTTCCCGGCCAGCTTTGGCCTCTACGGCAAGCCGACCACCATCAACAACACCGAAACCTTTGCCGCTGTGCCCTGGCTGATCCGCCACGGCGGCAAGGCCTACCTGGACTGCGGCCGCCCCAACAACGGCGGCACCAAGATTTTTTCGGTCAGCGGCGACGTCGAGCACCCCGGCAACTATGAGGTGCCGATGTGCACCCCGTTTTCCACCCTGCTCGAACTTTGCGGCGGCGTGCGCAAGGGGCGCCGGCTTAAGGCCGTGATCCCGGGCGGCTCCTCGTCGCCCGTGCTGCCCGCCGAATCGATGCTGTGCTGCACGCTCGACTACGACTCGATCAGCAAGGCCGGCTCGATGCTGGGTTCGGGCGCGGTGATCGTGCTCGACGACAGCCGCTGCATGGTCAAGGCGCTGCATCGCCTGAGTTATTTTTACATGCACGAGTCCTGCGGCCAGTGCACCCCGTGCCGCGAGGGCACGGGCTGGCTGTATCGGATCGTGAACCGCATCGTGAACGGCCAGGGCCGGCCCGAAGACCTGGCGCTGCTCGACAACGTGGCCGAAAACATCATGGGCCGCACCATCTGCGCCCTCGGTGACGCGGCCGCGATGCCGGTGCGCGCCATGCTCAAGCACTACAGGCACGAGTTTGAGCACTACATCGAACACAAAACCAGCTTGGTTGCGGCCACCGTTTGAGAAGCAAAGCGCTATGTTAGAAATCGAACTCGACGGCAAAAAGGTGCAGGTTCCCCCGGGCAGCATGATCATGCATGCGGCCGAGAAGGTGGGCCAAACCATCCCGCATTTTTGCTACCACAAAAAGCTCTCGATTGCGGCCAACTGCCGCATGTGCTTGGTGGAAGTGGAAAAAGCACCCAAGCCCATGCCGGCTTGCGCCACTCCGGTGACGCAGGGCATGGTCGTACGCACCCAGAGCGAGAAGGCGATCAAGGCGCAGCAGTCGGTGATGGAGTTTTTGCTCATCAACCACCCGCTGGATTGCCCGATCTGCGACCAAGGCGGCGAGTGCCAGCTGCAAGACATTGCCGTGGGCTACGGTGCCGGCAAGTCGCGCTACCACGAAGAAAAGCGCGTGGTGCATCACAAAGAAGTCGGGCCGCTGATTTCCATGGAGGAAATGAGCCGCTGCATCCACTGCACGCGCTGCGTGCGCTTTGGGCAAGAGATCGCGGGCCAGATGGAGCTCGGCATGAGCCACCGCGGCGAGCACGCCGAGATCGAAACCTTCGTCGGCCAGACCGTGGATTCCGAGCTCTCGGGCAACATGATCGACATCTGCCCGGTGGGCGCGCTTACCAGCAAACCTTTCCGCTACCAGGCGCGCACCTGGGAGCTGTCGCGGCGCAAGAGCATCAGCCCGCACGACTCCACCGGCGCCAACCTGATCGTGCAGGTGAAAAACCACCGCGTGCTGCGTGTCGTGCCCTTCGAGAACGAAGCCGTCAACGAATGCTGGCTCGCCGACCGCGACCGCTTCAGCTACGAAGCCCTCAACAGCGACGAGCGCCTGACCGAACCCATGCTCAAGCAGGGCGGCCAGTGGCGCACGGTCGATTGGCAAACCGCACTCGAATACGTGGCCAACGGCTTGCAGCAGATCAAGGCCGATCACGGCGCCGCCGCCCTAGCCGCCGTCGCCAGCCCGCACTGCACGGTGGAAGAGCTGCACTTGGCCGCCAGCCTGCTGCGCGGCCTGGGCAGCAGCAGCATCGACACGCGCTTGCGCGCCGCCTGCTACGACCACGCCGCCCCAGCGGGCGAGGCGCGCTGGCTGGGGCTGCCGATTGCCGAGCTGTCCACGCTCGAGCGCGTGCTGGTGGTGGGTTCGAACCTACGCAAAGACCACCCGCTGTTCGCGCAGCGCATCCGCCAGGCGCAGCGCCGTGGCGCCCAAGTGAGCGCCTTGGTGGCCGAAGCCCCCGACTGGGCGCTGCCGCTGGCGCACACATTGCAAGCCGAACCCGGCCGCTGGGCGCTCGAACTGGCGGGCATCGCCGCTGCCGTGGCGCAGGCGCAGGGCATCGAAGCGCCATGCACAATCTCCGAGCCGGTGAGCGCCGCCGCACGCGCCATCGCCGCCTCGCTGTTGGGCGGCGAGCGCAAGGCGCTGCTGCTGGGCAACGCCGCCGCGCACCACGAGCAAGCCCCCAGCCTGCTGGCGCTGGCGCAGTGGATCGCAGAGCGCACCGGCGCGCGCTGGGGCTACCTGACTGAGGCCGCCAACACCGTGGGCGCGCAGCTGGTGCAGGCGCTGCCCGGTGCCGGTGGCCTCAACGCCACGCAGATTTTGAGCGGTGCCGCCAAGGCGGTGCTGCTGCTCAACGCCGAAGTCGGGCTCGACACCGCCGTCTGCGGCAAAGGGCTGGCGCAGGCGCAGATGGTCGTGTCCTTGAGCCCCTTCAAGGCCAACCTCGAGCACTGCGACGTGCTGCTGCCCATCGCCCCGTTCAGCGAGACCTCGGGCAGCTACGTCAACGCCGAAGGGCGCTTGCAGAGCTTCCACGCCGTGGTGCGGCCGCTGGGCGAGGCGCGTCCGGCTTGGAAGGTGCTGCGCGTGCTGGGCCAGATGCTCGGACTGCCGGGTTTCGAGGCCGAAAGCTCGCAAGCCGTGCTCGCGCAAGCGCTGCCCGGCGTGGCCAGCGGCCAGTTCGTGCCCGCGGAGCGGCTCGACAACCGCAGCCAAGCCGCCATCGACCTCACGCTGGGCAGCGCCACGCCCTGCGTGGCCTCGATCTACCAACTCGATGCCCTCGTGCGCCGCTCGCCGGCGCTGCAGCACACCGCCGACGCGCGCGCAGCCTTGGCCGCCGCCCGCGCCAACCAGACCGGAGACCGCGCATGATCGACGCCCTCTACTACGGCGGCCTGAATCTGGTCGCAGCCGCTTGGTGGCAACAGGCGGCTTGGCCGGTGATCTGGGCCCTGATCAAGATTATGGTCATCGTGGCACCGCTGATGGCTGCCGTGGCCTACCTGACGCTGTGGGAGCGGCGCCTGATCGGCTTCATGCAGGTGCGGCTGGGCCCGAACCGCGTTGGGCCGCAGGGCTTGTTGCAGCCCATCGCCGACGCCTTCAAGCTGCTCACCAAAGAGCTGATCACACCCACCGCCGCCAGCCCGGGGCTGTTTTGGATCGCCCCCATGCTGGCCATCATGCCGGCGCTGGCGGCTTGGGCGGTGATCCCGTTCGGCCCCGAAGCGGTGCTGGCCAACGTCAACGCCGGTTTGCTGCTGCTGCTGGCCATCACCTCGATCGAGGTTTACGGCGTGATCATCGCCGGCTGGGCCGCCAACTCCAAATACGCCTTCTTGGGTGCGCTGCGCGCCTCGGCGCAGATGGTCAGCTACGAGATCGCCATCGGTTTTTGCTTCCTCGTGGTGGTGATGACCGCCGGCAGCCTGCAGCTGGGCGTGATCGTGGCCTCGCAGCAAGCGGGCATGTTTGCCGACATGGGGCTCAACTTCCTATCCTGGAACTGGCTGCCGTTGCTGCCGATCTTCCTCGTGTTCCTGATCTCGGGTGTGGCCGAGACCAACCGGCACCCCTTCGATGTGGTGGAAGGCGAGGCCGAGATCGTCGCCGGCCACATGGTCGAGTACTCTGGCATGCGCTTTGCCATCTTCTTCCTGGCCGAATACGCCAGCATGTGGCTGATCTCCATTCTGGCCGTGCTCATGTTCTTGGGCGGCTGGGATGCCCCGGTGGCCGCGCTCGATTTCATTCCCGGCTGGATCTGGCTGGCGCTCAAGACCTTCTTCGTGGTCTCGCTGTTCATCTGGATCCGCGCCACCTTCCCGCGCTTCCGCTACGACCAGATCATGCGTCTGGGTTGGAAAGTTTTCATCCCCGTCACGCTGATCTGGCTGGTGGTGGTCGCCGTCTGGATGCAGACGCCTTGGAACATCTGGGATTAAGAGGAGCGCACTCGCATGTCTGCTACCGCCGTTGCACCTTTCTCGCTGAAAGATTTTCTCAAGAGCTTCCTGCTCGTTGAGCTGTTCAAGGGCATGGCCCTGACCGGGCGCTACGCCTTTAGGCCCAAGGTCACGCTGCAATACCCGGAAGAAAAAACCCCGCTCTCGCCGCGGTTTCGGGGCCTGCATGCGCAGCGCCGCTACCCCGATGGCGAGGAGCGCTGCATCGCCTGCAAGCTGTGCGAGGCGGTGTGCCCGGCCATGGCCATCACCATCGAAGCGGCCGAGCGCGCCGACGGCACCCGCCGCACCACGCGCTACGACATTGACCTGACCAAATGCATTTTCTGCGGTTTTTGTGAAGAAGCCTGCCCGGTGGATGCCATCGTCGAGACCCACATCCTCGAATACCACGGCGAAAAACGCGGCGACCTGTACTTCACCAAAGACATGCTGTTGGCGGTGGGCGACCGCTACGAAAAAGAGATCGCAGCCGCCCGCGCGGCGGATGCACCCTACCGCTGAACCCGAGCGCTAACCAGGCAGAACACGATATGGATTTTCAAGCGGGTTTTTTCTACGTCTTTGCGGCGCTGCTGTTGTTTGCGGCGTTCAAGGTCATCACGGCGCGCAACGCGGTGCACGCGGTGCTGTACCTGATGCTGGCCTTCTCGCAGGCGGCGGCGATCTTTTTGCTGCTCAAGGCCGAGTTTCTGGCCATCACGCTGGTACTGGTCTATCTGGGCGCGGTGATGGTGCTGTTTTTGTTCGTCGTCATGATGATGGACATCAACTCCGAGGTCTTGCGCAAGGGCTTTTGGCGCCATTTCCCGATCACTGCGCTGCTCGGCGCCGTGATCAGCGTGCAGTTGATCGTGGTGCTCTGGTTTGGCTTCCCCCAGATGACGGTCGATCCGGCGGTGCTCACCCGCGGCATGCACGTGCCGGGGCATGAAAACACGCTGGAGCTCGGCTTGCTGCTCTATTCCGCATACCTGTACCCGGTGCAGATCGCGGGCGTGATTTTGCTGGTCGGCATGATCGCCGCCATCGCGCTGGTGCTGCGCGAGCGCAAAGACAGCAAGGCCATCGACCCCGGTGTGCAGGTGCGCGTCAAGGCCAGCGACCGCCTGCAGGTGCTGCACATGCAGCCCACCCCCAAGCCCGGCCCGGCCCCGGCGGATCAGGCCAAGGAGGGCCAGCCATGATGACCAGCCTGACCATCGGCCACTTCCTCTCGCTGGGCGCGCTGCTGTTTGCGCTCTCGGTGGTGGGGATCTTCCTGAACCGCCGCAACCTGATCGTGCTGCTGATGTGCATCGAACTGATGCTGCTGGCGGTCAATATCAACTTTGTCGCCTTTGCCTATTTCCACGGCGATCTGCACGGGCAGGTGTTCGTGTTTTTCATCCTCACGGTGGCGGCGGCCGAATCGGCCATTGGGCTCGCCATTTTGGTGCTGTTGTTCCGCAACCGCCAGTCGATCCGCGTCGATGAGCTCAACGCGCTCAAGGGCTAACACATGAGTACTACCCTCTCTGCAAGCACGCTGCTGGCGGTGCCGATGGCGCCTTTGCTCGGCGCGGTGCTGGTCGGCATCTTTGGCACCCGCTTGGGCGGCAACTGGTTCGGGCGCCGCCTGTGCCACACCATCGCCATCCTGGGCGTGCTGGTTTCCTTCATCTTGTCGGTCGCTGTGCTGCTCGACGTGATCGACGGCGCACGCTTCAACGACTCGATCTACGAGTGGATGGTGATCGGCGGGCTGACGATGGAGATCGGCTTCATGGTCGATGGCCTCACCGCCATGATGATGGTCGTGGTCACCTTCGTCTCGCTCATGGTGCACCTCTACACCATCGGCTACATGCAGGAAGACGAAGGCTACAACCGCTTCTTCGCCTACATCTCGCTCTTTACCTTCTCGATGCTCATGCTGGTCATGAGCAACAACCTGCTGCAACTGTTCTTTGCGTGGGAAGCGGTGGGGCTGGTGTCGTACCTGCTGATCGGCTTTTGGTACAAGCGCCCGACGGCGATCTTTGCCAACATGAAGGCCTTTTTGGTCAACCGCGTGGGCGACTTTGGCTTCCTTTTGGGCATCGCGCTCATCGCCGCCTACACCGGCAGCCTGAACTACAGCGAAATTTTTGCCAAGCTGCCCGAACTGGCCACGGTCGAATTCCCGTGGTACATCTTGGGCCAAGAGTCGCTGCTGGTGACGGTGATCGCCATCTGCCTGTTCATCGGTGCCATGGGCAAATCGGCCCAGTTCCCGCTGCACGTCTGGCTGCCCGACTCGATGGAAGGCCCGACCCCGATCTCGGCCCTGATCCACGCCGCCACCATGGTCACGGCCGGCATCTTCATGGTCGCGCGCATGTCGCCGGTGTTCGAGCTCTCGGACGCGGCGCTCAACTTCATCCTCATCATCGGCGCCATCACCGCGCTGTTCATGGGCTTGCTGGGCATGGTGCAAAACGACATCAAGCGCGTGGTGGCCTATTCCACCCTGTCGCAACTGGGCTACATGACGGTGGCGCTGGGCGCTTCGGCCTACTCGGTGGCGCTGTTCCACCTCATGACGCACGCGTTCTTCAAGGCGCTGCTGTTCTTGGCTGCGGGCTCGGTGATCATGGGCCTGCACCACAACCAAGACATGCGCTGGATGGGCGGCTTGCGCAAGTACATGCCCATCACTTGGATCACGGCCTTACTGGGTACGCTGGCGCTGGTCGGGATGCCGCTGTTTTCGGGCTACTACTCCAAGGAAGCGATCAAGCTCTCAGCCGATTTCAGCGCCCTGCCGGCCGCCACCTTTGCCTACTACGCCTTGCTGGCGGGCGTGTTCGTGACCTCGTTCTACTCGTTCCGGCTCTACTTCATGGTCTTTCACGGCCCCGAGCGCTACCACCTGAACCCGGACGCGCACCATGACGATCACGGCCACCACGGCCACGACGAGAAGCCGCATGAGTCGCCTTGGGTGGTGACGGTGCCGCTCTTGCTGCTGGCGGTGCCCTCGGTGGTGATCGGTTACCTGACCATCGGCCCGATGCTGTTTGGCGATTTTCTGGCCGATGCCGTGCACGTCAACCACGTGCTGCACCCAGCCATGACCGAGCTCGCTGCGGTCTATCACGGCCCACTGGCCTTTGCCCTCAAGGCGTTTAGCTCCATCGGCATCTATCTGGCCATCGCCGGTGCGCTGCTGGCTTGGTACCTGTACCTGCACAACACCCAGCTGGCCGGGCGCATCGCGCAGGCTCTGCGGCCGCTGGTGGTGGTGCTGGAAAACAAGTACTACCTCGACTGGTTCAACGAGAAGGTGCTTGCGCGCGGCACCATGGCCTTGGGCTGGGGTTTTTGGAAGGGTGGCGACCGCGGCCTAATCGAGGCCGGCGTGGTCAACATGAGCTGGAAGCTGATTGGTCGGGTGGCGGCGGTGGTGCGCCATGCCCAAACCGGCTACCTCTACCACTATGCCTTTGTGATGATCGTGGGTGTGCTCGCGCTCATGACCTACTTCGTCTGGCGCTGAGGAGAATAACAACATGGGTTTGCTGAGCCTTGCGATTTGGGTTCCGATCTTTTTTGGCGTCGCGCTGCTGGTCTTGGGGCGGCACTTTAGTGCGCAGCAGGTGCGCTGGCTGGCGCTGTTGGGTTCCTTGGTTGGGCTGGCGGTCACGCTGCCGCTCTACACCGGCTTTGAAATCGGCGCTGCTGGCTTCCAGTTCGTCGAAAAAGTGCTCTGGATCGAGCGCTTCAACATTCACTACCACCTCGGGGTCGATGGCATCTCGCTGTGGCTGATCTTGCTCACCGCCTTCACCACCGTGATTGCCGTGGTGGCGAGCTGGGAGTCGATCACCGAGCGCGTGCACCAGTACATGGCGGCGTTTCTGATCCTGTCCGGGGCCATGATCGGCGTGTTCTCAGCCCAGGATGCGCTGCTGTTCTTCCTGTTCTTTGAAGCCACGCTGATCCCGATGTACCTGATCATCGGTATCTGGGGCGGCCCGAACCGCATCTACGCCGCCTACAAGTTCTTCTTGTACACGCTGCTGGGCTCGTTGCTGATGCTGCTGGCGCTGATCTACCTCTACAACGCCTCGGGTGGCAGCTTCGATCTGCAAGACTGGTACCAACTGCCGCTCACCAGCACCGAGCAGACGCTGCTGTTCTTGGCCTTCTTGGCGGCCTTTGCCGTCAAGGTGCCGATGTGGCCGGTGCACACTTGGTTGCCCGACGTGCACGTGGAAGCCCCGACCGCCGGTTCGGCGGTGCTGGCGGCGATCATGCTCAAGCTCGGGGCCTACGGTTTTCTGCGCTTTTCCTTGCCGATCACGCCCGACGCCTCGCAAGACCTCGCTTGGCTGATGATCGCGCTCTCGCTCATCGCCGTGATCTACGTCGGGCTGGTGGCGCTGGTGCAGCAGGACATGAAAAAGCTCGTGGCCTACTCGTCGGTGGCGCACATGGGTTTTGTCACGTTGGGCTTTTTCCTGTTCAACGAGCTGGCGCTGGCTGGCGCCATCGTGCAGATGATCGCGCACGGTTTCGTCTCGGCGGCGATGTTCTTGTGCATCGGCGTGCTCTACGACCGCATGCACTCGCGTGAAATCTCCGACTACGGCGGCGTCATCAACCCGATGCCCAAGTTTGCCGCCTTCGCGCTGCTGTTCACCATGGCCAACGCCGGCATGCCCGGCACCGCCGGTTTCGTGGGCGAGTGGATGGTGATTCTGGGCGCGGTGCAGGCCAACTTCTGGATCGGGCTCGGGGCGGCCACGGCGCTGATTCTGGGCGCGGCCTACTCGCTGCTGATGTTCAAGCGCGTCTATCTGGGCGAAGCCGCCAACGACAACGTGAAAGCGCTGTTCGACATCAACGCGCGCGAATACGGTGTGCTGGCGGTGCTGGCGCTGGCGGTGCTGTTCATGGGCATCTATCCCAAGCCCTTCACCGACGTGATGATGCCGGCGGTGACCGAGTTGCTGCTGCACATCTCGGTCACCAAGCTGCCCTAAGAGAGGCTGAAAGGCAATCACTCATGCCCGCCTTGACGCACCAAAACACCGCCTGCGGCGTTGCAAATGCGCGCCGTAGCGCAGGCTACGGCTGTGCTTTGCGCCTTGCCGGCTGCGCTTTGGCGCGCCCTTTCGGGCACGCACCATTGCCCCTCAGCCTCTGACGCGCCTGACACCCACTGGTTTGAAAAGAGTATCCCTATGATTGACCGTCTGAGCTGGATCGCGATCGCCCCTGAACTGCTGCTGCTGGTCATGGTCTGCGTGATCGCCATTTACGACCTGTTCCTCAAGTCGCCGCAGCGCCACGCCACGCATTACCTGACGCTGCTCACGCTGGCCGGCGCTGCCTTCCTGACCGGTTCGGCAGCGCTCAGCGGCCAGACCTTCAGCGGTTTTGGCGGCTTGGTGGTGAGCGACCCGATGGGCAACTGGCTCAAGTGCTTTGCCGCCCTGACCATGATGGTGCTGCTGGTCTATGCCCGCCCCTACGCCGGTGCGCGCGGCATGCTGCGCGGCGGCGAGCTCTACACCCTAGGCCTGTTCGCGCTGCTGGGCATGTACGTGATGATCTCGGGCCACAACCTGCTCATCATCTACCTCGGGCTCGAGCTGTTGGCGCTGTCGAGCTTTGCGCTGGTGGCCCTGCGCCGCGACGACTTGCGCGCCACCGAGGCGGCGATGAAGTACTTCGTGCTGGGCGCGTTGGCCAGCGGCTTCCTGCTCTATGGCATGTCGCTCATTTACGGCGCCACCGGCACGCTCGACATCCGCACGCTGGCGCAGACCATCGATGCCGGGGTGGCGCAGCCGCAGGTGCTGATGCTGGGGCTGGTGTTCTTGGTCGCCGGGCTGGCGTTCAAGCTCGGGGCCGTGCCGTTCCATATGTGGGTGCCCGACGTCTATCACGGCGCCCCCACGGCGGTGACGCTGTTTATCGGCTCGGCGCCCAAGCTGGCCGCGTTTGCGATCGTCATGCGCCTGCTGGTTGAGGCCATGCCCACCTTGGCCTTCGACTGGCAGCAGATGCTGGCGGTGCTGGCGGTGCTGTCGCTGCTGGTGGGTAACCTGGCGGCGGTGGCGCAGACCAACCTCAAGCGCATGCTGGCTTTTTCGGCCATCGCGCAGGTGGGCTTTCTGCTGTTGGCCTTCGTGGCCGGGGTCGGCGCCGACGGCAGCACGGCCAACATGAGCACCGCCTACAGCGCCGCCATGTTCTACATCGTCACCTACGTGCTCACCACGCTGGCGGTGTTCGGCGTGATTTTGCTGCTCAGCCGCGAGGGTTTCGAGTCCGAAGAGATCGACGACCTCGCTGGCCTGAACCAGCGCAGCCCGCTTTATGCCGGCGTGATGGCCGCGGGCATGTTTTCGCTGGCTGGTGTGCCGCCGCTGGTGGGTTTTTATGCCAAGCTCACGGTGCTGCAAGCGCTGCTGGCCGCTGGCGACGGCGTCTATCTGTGGCTGGCGGTGTTTGCGGTGCTGATGTCGCTGGTGGGCGCGTTCTACTACCTGCGCGTGGTCAAGGTGATGTATTTCGATGTGCCCACGCAAACCGCAGCCATCTCAGCGCCGCTCGAGCTGCGCGCGGTGCTTTCGGTCAATGGCTTGATGCTGCTGGTGCTCGGGCTATTCCCGGGTGCGCTGCTGGCCCTTTGCGCCCAAGCCATCGCTTCGCTGCTGGTTTGAGTTAAGCTGCAGCCCATGAATATCGACTTTTACGCCTATCTGGTGCTCGGCTTGGCGTTGGTGTTGGCCAATCTGCCTTTTGTCAACCAGCGCCTGTTGCTGGTGTTTCCACTCAAAGACGGCCTCAAGCCGCTGTGGATACGCATGGCCGAGCTGCTGCTGTTTTTCTTCATTGCCGGCGCCATTTCGCTCGGCATCGAGGCCAGTTTGGGCCAGATTTATCCGCAGAGCTGGCAGTTTTACGTCGTGGGCTTGTCGCTGTTTCTGGTTTTTGCCTTTCCCGGCTTTGTCATCCGCTACATGCTGCTCAAGCGCGGTTGAACGCAGCGCCTATCGCAGCGCATACCGCAGCGCATACCGCAGAGGCTGAAAGCGCATGAAAGTGCTCGATCTGGCCTGCAGCAGCGCCCATGTGTTTGAGGGTTGGTTTGCCTCCGAAGCCGATTTCCTCGTGCAGCGCGAGCGCGGCCTGATCGAGTGCCCGCTGTGCGGCTGCACCCAAATCGTCAAGCAACTCAGCGCGCCGCGGCTCAACCTCGGGCACGGGCGCAAGCCCTTCGAGCCAGACGCAACGGACCAAGCTCCGGCCAGCGGCACGGGGGTTGCTCCCACCACCACCCGCGCGCCCCAAGCGGGCGAGATTGCCGCAGCGCAGCCCAAGCAACAACAAGCGGCGCTGCTGCGGGTGCTGCGCGAGGTGCTGACGCAGACCGAAGACGTGGGGGCGCAGTTTGCCCAGCAAGCGCGTCAGATGCATGAAGGCGAACTGGAGCCGCGCGCCATACGCGGCCAAACCACGCCCGCCCAAGCCGCCGAACTGCTGCAAGACGGGGTGCCGATCGTGCCCATCCCCGACTGGGCGCTGCGCAAGCCGACTTTGCAGTAGCCCGTGCAGCTGGTGGCGGGCTTGGCCAGAGCGCAGCGCAGGGCGCAGCGCCGATCGGCGGGTCAGGGGTAGAGGCCGCGCAGATCGCGCGCCTGCAAAATGCGCCGGCAAGCGACGATGAAGGTCGCGGTGCGCAGGCTGACGCGGTGCTCGCTGGCCTCTTTCCAGATCGCATCGAAAGCGCCGCGCAGGATCTGCGCCAAGCGCTGGTTGATTTCGTCCTCGCTCCAGAAAAAGCTGGAGAAATCCTGCACCCACTCGAAGTAGCTCACCGTCACGCCGCCGGCGTTGGCGATCACGTCGGGCACCACCAGAATGCCGCGCTCGTTGAGGATGTCGTCGGCGTCTGGCGTGGTGGGGCCGTTGGCGCCCTCGATCACCATGCGCGCGCGAATGCGGTGCGCGTTGGCCGCGGTGATCTGGCGCTCCAGCGCAGCCGGCACCAGAATGTCGCAATCCACATCCCAAAAGCCGTCTGGGGCCAAGGTTTCGGCACCGGCAAAGCCGGCCACGCTCCCCTGTGCCGCCACGTGCTGCGCCAGCGCCACCGGATCGAGCCCGCCGCCGCAGTACAGCGTACCGCCGTGGTCTTGCACCGCCACGATGCGCGCCCCGGCTTGCGCCAGCAGCTTGGCCGAGACGCTGCCCACGTTGCCAAAACCTTGCAGCGCCACGCGCGCGCCTTGCAGCTCGAGCCCGATGCGCTGCGCCGCCTCGGTGCCGATGATCGCCACCCCGCGCCCGGTGGCCTCGCGGCGCCCGAGCGAGCCGCCGAGGTCGATCGGCTTGCCGGTGACGACGCCGGTGGCGGTTTCGCCGATGTTCATCGAGTAGGTGTCCATCATCCAAGCCATGACGCGCTCGTTGGTGTTGACGTCGGGGGCTGGAATGTCTTTGCTCGGGCCGATGATGAGCCCGATCTCGCTCGTGTAGCGGCGCGTGACGCGCTCGAGCTCGGCCAGCGAGAGCGTTCTGGGATCGACCCGGATGCCGCCCTTGGCCCCGCCGTAGGGCACGTTGACGGCGGCGTTTTTGATCGACATCCAAGCCGCCAGCGCCATCACTTCGGCCAGCGTCACGTCTTGGTGAAAACGCACCCCGCCCTTGCCGGGGCCGCGCGAGGTGTTGTGCTGCACCCGGTAGCCCTCGAAGTGCGCGACGCGGCCGTCGTCGAGGCGGATCGGCACATCGACGATCAGGCTGCGCTTGGGCCGCTTGAGGGTTTCGATCCAGCGCCCAAGCGAACCCAAGTAGGGCGCCACCCGGTCGATCTGCTGCAAATAGTCGCCCCATGGGCCCAAATGCGCGGGGTCGAGGTAGGAGGGCAGGGCGTGGCCCCCCAGGGTGGTGGTGTTGGGCTGGTTCATGGGGTGCCTAAGTGGATAAAGTTGCTTGCGTGTTTGACTTGGCCTACAACACCTCGCTGGCAAAGTCGGCCAAGCGCGAGCGCTCGCCGCGCGCCAGCGTGATGTGGCCGCCGTGTGGCCAGCCCTTGAAGCGGTCCACGGCGTAGGTCAGGCCCGAAGAGCCTTCAGTCAGGTAGGGGGTGTCGATCTGCGCCAAGTTGCCCATGCAGATGATCTTGGTGCCGGGGCCGGCGCGGGTGATGAGCGTTTTCATCTGCTTGGGCGTGAGGTTTTGCGCCTCGTCGATGATCACGTACTTGTTCATGAAGGTGCGCCCGCGCATGAAGTTCATGCTCTTGATCTTGACCCGGCTGCGGATCAGGTCGTTGGTGGCGGCGCGCCCCCATTCGCCGGCGTTGCCGCCGTCGCCTTTGGCCAAAAACTCGAGGTTGTCGTCGAGCGCACCCATCCAGGGGCCCATTTTTTCTTCTTCGGTGCCGGGCAAAAAGCCGATGTCTTCGCCCACGCTCACGGTGGCGCGGGTCATGATGATCTCGGTGTAGCGGCGCTCGTCGAGCACCTGCGTCAGGCCCGCAGCCAGCGCCATCAGCGTCTTGCCGGTGCCCGCCGTGCCGGCGAGGGTGACGAAGTCGATCTCGGGGTCCATCAGCAGGTTGAGGGCAAAGTTTTGCTCGCGGTTGCGGCTGGTGATGCCCCACACCGAATGCTTGAGGTGGGTGTAGTCTTTGAGCGTGCGCAGCACGGCTTGTTTGGCCCGCAGTTCGGTGACGCGCGCATACAGGGCGGGCTCGCCGGCCGATTCGAAATAGACGAACTGGTTGATCGCCAGCTTGTCAACGATCGGGCCGCTGATGCGGTAGTAGGTCTGGCCGCCGTGCTGCCAGCTCTCGAGGGTTTTGCTCTGGCGCGTCCAGAAATCGTGCGGCAGCGCCAGCGAGCCGGGGTAGAGCAGCTCGCCGTCGTCCAGCGTTTTGTCGTTTTGGTAGTCTTCGGCCTCGAGCCCCAGCGCGCGCGCCTTGACGCGCATATTGATGTCTTTGGACACCAACACCACCGCGCGCTCGGGCTGCTGCTGCTTGAGCGCCTGCACCACGCCCAGAATCTGGTTGTCGGCCTTGCCCTGAGGCAGGCTGGCCGGCAGAGGGTGCGCCAGCAGCTCGGTCTGGAACAGCAACAAACCGCTGGCTTCGCGGTTGCTGCTGGGCGCCAGTGGCAGGCCTTGGCGGATGTCGGCCCCCTTTTGGCCCGCCAGCGCGTCAAGCATGCGGCTGGCTTGGCGCGCGTTGCGCGCCACATCGCTCATGCCTTTTTTGTGGCTGTCGAGCTCTTCGAGCACGACCATGGGCAGGTAGATGTCGTGTTCCTCGAAGCGAAACAGGCTGCTCGGGTCGTGCATGAGCACGTTGGTGTCGAGCACGAACAAGCGCGTGGGGCCCTTGGGGGCGCGGCTGCCGTTGCCGTTCTTGGCCGCCGTGCCGGGGCTGCGTTTGGTGTGGGTGGCGGGGGCGGCGGCGCTGACCGGGGCTGCAGCAGACGCTGGCACGGGCGCTGGCTTGGGCGCGGCCTGGTCACGCGGCATGGGTTCTTGGGTCGCTGGAGCGGACAAGAGGCTTGCCAGCGCAGGCCGCGCTTGGGTTGCGGTGTCGGCGCTGCGTGCCGGGGCGGCTGCGGGTGGCGGCACCGTGGCAGGCGGAGTCACACCCGAGCGCACACCCCTGCGCCGCGCGCCGGTGGCGGCTTTGTCTGCCACAGCCACAGGCGGCTGGTCTGGATCGGGTTCCAGAGCGGGGCTCAAGGGGGAGGGCGAAGCGGCTGCGAGGTTGACAGCTTTGGCGGGCAGACGGCCGGCCTTCTTGGTGGGGGCGGGGGGCAGAGGCATGCGAACATTATGCACGACTCGTGTGCCCAAGCACGGGCTGCAGGGGCTGGGCTGACTTTAAGCGGCTTTTTTGAGCAGCTTGACCGCCTTGAGCACTTCTTCCACATGGCCGGGCACCTTGAGGCCGCGCCACTCTTGCAGCAGCACGCCGGTGGGGCCGATGAGGAAGGTGCTGCGCTCGATGCCCTTGACCTTTTTGCCGTACATGATCTTGTTTTTGACCACGCCGAACATGTGGCACATTTTTTCTTCGGTGTCGGCGATGAGTTCGAACGGCAGCTCGAGCTTGGCCTTGAACTCGTCGTGCGACTTCATGTTGTCGCGCGAGACGCCAAACACCTGCGCCCCGGCTTGGGTGAAGTCGGCATAATGGTCGCGAAACTGCATGGCTTCGGTGGTGCAGCCGGGGGTGTTGTCTTTGGGGTAGAAAAACAGCACCAGCGTTTGCCCCATATGCGACTGCTGCGTGACCTTGACCCCGCCCGTGGCGCTGGCTTCGAATTCGGGTATAGGTTTGTTGACGACGACGGCCATGTAGCGTATCCCTTGCGCAAAAATGTGCTGATCTGGCACCTGCCCTAAAGGCCAACCCGCGCTACGCCATCACCAGACGGCCTCGCGCTGCACCCAAATCAATTCTCGATTTTACCGCGAAATCAGCCTCTCAACCACGTCTGGGCAAAGGCGTCGGCGGTCAGCGGGCGCCCAAAATGGTAGCCTTGGGCTTGGTGGCAACCTAGGCCAGCCAGCGCCTGCGCCTGCGCCGCCTGCTCCACGCCTTCGGCCAAGGTCTCGAGGCCGAGGCTGTGTGCCATCGCGATGATGGTCTTGACGATGGCGTGATCGCTCGGGTCGGTGAGCATGTCGCGCACGAAAGACATGTCGATCTTGAGCTTGTGGGCGTCGAAGCGCTTGAGGTAGGCCAGCGACGAGTAGCCGGTGCCGAAGTCGTCGATCGCCAGCGCGAAGCCGGCCGCCGCAAGGGCGCGCGTGACCTCGACCGCGCGCTGCGGGTCGCGCATCATGCCGCTCTCGGTCAGCTCGAGCTCGACCGCCGCCGGTGCCAGGCCGGACTCGTAGGCGATGGCGATCATGCGTTCGACGAAGCGGTCGTCGTCGAACTGGCGTGCCGCGACGTTGACGGCAACGCGGCCCGGCAAGGGGTGGCCGGCGTCGCGCCAGATGCGGGTTTGGCGGCAGGCTTGGCCCAGCACCCACTCGCCCAGCGTGTCGATCAGGCCGCGTTCTTCGGCCACCGGGATGAAGAGCGACGGCGCCACCAAGCCCCACTGCGCATCGTGCCAGCGCACCAAGGCCTCGGCCCCGATCAGGCCGGCGCAGGCAAGCTTGACTTGGGGCTGGTAGCACAAGTGCAGGCCGTCGGCCTTGAGCGCCGCTTCCAGGCGCCGGGCGATTTCGAGGCGCCGGGTCAGGTCGGCCCCCATTTCCGGACGGTAGAAACGCAGGCCGCTGCCATCGGCCTTGGCGCGGTACATGGCGATGTCGGCGTGCTGCAGCAGTTGCTCGGGCGTTCTGCCGTCGTCCGGATACACGGCCACGCCGATGCTGGCGCTGAGCGCAAAGGCGCTGCCTGCTACATGCACCGGGGCGTTCAAGGCGGCTGCGATGCGTTCGGCGATGCGTGCTGCGCCCTGCTCGGTGTAGGCGGCAACGACGACGAACTCGTCGCCACCCAGACGGGCCAGGGTTTCCTCTTGGCGCACGGCCTCGCGCAGACGGCGGGCGACTTCGACCAGCACCTGGTCGCCCGCGCTGTGGCCCAAGCTGTCGTTGATTTCTTTGAAGCGGTCCAGGTCGAGGTACAGCAGCGCCAGTTGCCGGTCATTGCGTTCGGCCGCCGCCAATTCCTGCGTGAGGCGATCATTGAACAGGGCGCGGTTGGCCAGGCCGGTGAGCGGGTCGTAGAAGGCGAGGTGTTCGATGCGTTCGGCGTCGGCCTTGCGCTCGGTGATGTCTTGCACGGTGCCGATGGCGCGCAGCGCTGCGCCATCGGCGTCGCGCTCGAACTCGGCGTTTTCTTCCACCCAGCGCGTGGCACCTTGAACCAGGATGCGGTGGCAGACCCGGTAGTCTGAACCGCGCAGCGCCGCCTGCCAGGTGGCGTCGAGCATTTCGTGGTCGTCGGGGTGCACGCAACGCAGAAAAGCCGGGTAGTCGAGCGCCGTGCCGGGCTCGATGCCGAACATCCGATAGACCTCGGGCGTCCAGTGCAGACTGCCAGTGGCAAAGTCGAGCCGCCAACTGCCGATGCGCGCCACCCGCTGGGCGTGCAACAAATCGGCCTCGCTGTCGCGCAAGGCTTGCTGCAGCCGCGCCTGCTCGGTGATGTCCTCGACGATCAGCAGCAGCCGCGCTTCTTCTTCTTCTTCTTCTTCTTCTTCTTCCGCAAGACGGATGCCAGTGATCGTGACCCGCACCGGATAGCGCGCCGTGCCGCCGGTGGTACCCATCGCCAGCACCAGGTCGTGCAGCGGCTGCTGGCTCTGGCGCACCTGGGCCAGATAGTGGCTCAGTCCGTCGGCGCTGACCCAATCGAGCAGCGCTTGGCCATGCAGGTCGGTTTGGCGCAGACCGAAGCGACGCAGAAAGGCCGGGTTGGCCGACAGGATGGTGCAATCGGCCGTCAGCACCACCAGACCGTTCGGGATGGCGGCAAACACCAGTTCGGAATACTCTTGCAGCACCGTCATCGCCTGGCGGTCGGTCTGCAGGTAGGCGTCCATGGCCAGGCTGATGTCGAGCAGCACCACCTTGAGCAAGGACTGCAAGGTGGCCAGCAGTTGCTCGGGCTCGCCCTCGAAGCGCTGCGCCAGTTGTGGCAGCAGGCCGGACAGATACTTGGCATAGGCCCCCAGATACCAAGGCGACTCGAGCCCGACGCGCTGGTGCGCGATGCCGACGCGCAAGCGCTCGCGTGCGTAATCGAGCCCGTAGTCGCCAGCGGTGAGGGTGTGAAAATAGCGGGCCTGGGTGCGTTTGAGGCGCTCCAGGTTGGTCTGGTCCGGGAGCAGGCGGCGGGTCGGCTCGAAGCGCTGCAAATGGGTGTAGAAATCCTCGACGAAAGCGGTGTCGGCGTCGGCCAGCAGGGCGTGCAAGCGGCGCAGCCGGTCCACATCGGCCTGACCGATTTCTAGGAAGTCGGTGCGTCGTTGCAGCCCGGCAGGGTCGAGGCCGAGCAGCGTCATCATGGCCTCGGCGGCGTGCGGCAGATCACGCATTTTGCCGGTCTTCATAGCCAGCCGCTCCGGTGACACGGAGTTGCTTGCTTGCTTGCTTGCTTGCGCAAAATTCTCTCCCGGTGGTGATGATCTCCGGCGCAGAAACCAGAGGCGATCAAGGACTCATGCGGTTGCATGGGGGTGGGGCACCAAAGGTTTCGCAGTGTACACGGTAGAGTTCGCGTTCCAGGGCGCGCCAGTCGCTGCCGACGACACGAAAGCGCACCCGAGCCGGGAACTCGGCCAAGAAACGCAGCAGTTGCGGGTTGCCGGTGTTGCCCCGCTGATGGTTCCACAAGCGTTTGCGCAGGTTGCCCGACGAGCCGATGTAGAGCACGGTTGAAGGCAGTGTCAGGGCGGGGCCGCCGCTGAGCGAGGTCTCGCTGCTGGCCCGGATTTCATAGACGCCGGGCTGGGCCGGTATGAGCGCGCTCAGCGCCTGGCGCGACAGCAGCAAGAGGGGCGAAAACCCCTCGGTTACCGCCAAGTAGCTTTTGCGCAGCTTGCGCTCACGCCAATCGGGGATGGCGAGCTGCTGCCGGATCGTGGCTACCGTGCGCCGGCCGAGGCGGATGCCGTGGTGCGCGGCCAAGTGCTCGGCGAGGGCCTGATCCGGCAGCGGGGCGCGGATCTGCCCGTTGAGCAACCACTGCTTTTCCTGCTTGAGCAGATGGTCGATCCAATGCCCGTGGACTTGGCGCGAGCGCGCCAGCAGGGTACTCAGGGGCAGCAACACGCCGTCGGCGTTGCGCAGGCTCAGGTGTTTGAGCAGCCGCGAAAGCCTCCCGGCATCAGCGCGCAGGCTCAGGTTGGCGCGCCGGTTCAGTCGCTGCGCCAGTTCGGCTTGGGTCATGGGGATCAGGTCGAGTGGATCGCGGGTGTAGAGAAAGCGGCTCTGGAGCGCCACCAGTTCGTGTACCAAGGCGTGCGTCAGCCGGTTGCGGCTGTTGATCAGCTTCATCCGGTGGATGGCGCTCGAGAGCGCGCCGGCCGGAGCCCGAGAGCGCAGGTGCGCCTCTAGGGCCGAGGAGTCGAAGCGGTATTCGCGCACGAAGCTGGCGCGCTGGTAGAGCAGCGCCGGCGTGGGCGAGTCGAGGCAGACTTCGCCCAGCGCCAAGACCGAGCCCGGCCTGGGTTGCTCAGTCAGGCGGGCACCGGGCAAGATGCCGCACTCGAGGGTCGAGCACAGATCGGCGTAAGCGGGCGACGCCTCCAGTGTCGCCACTTGGCGCTCCAGTGTCGCCAAGGGTTGCTCCAAAAAGCGCGCAAAAACGATTTTGCCCAAGGTGGCGGCGTCGAGCCGCTGGGGTGTGCTGGTCAAGACGTGCGTGCTTCAGGCTCAATCAGCAGCGCCGCCGCCACCCGGCGCCCTTCGCCGGCCAGAATGTTGTAAGTGCGCGCGGCGGCTAGGGTGTCCATGGTCTCGACGCCGATGCCGGCGTCGATCAAGGGGCGCAGCAGCGCTGGGGCGACGAAGCGCAGCCGCGCACCGCTGCCCAGCAGCAGCAGCTCGGGCTGCCAAGCGGCCAGCAGGGCAAAGTGCGGCAGCGCGATGTCGGCGTGGCGAGTGCAGTCCCAAGGCTGGATGCGGCCGTCGGCGCACAGCAACAGGCTGTGGCGGTAGGTGGTGTCGCCGATCTGCAACCAGCCTGGCCCGTGGGCGCGCACGGTGGTGCTCTCGATGCGGTCGGGTTGCAGTTTCATGGCGGCGGGTTTGGGCTAGGGCGGTTAAAGTGTGGTGAAATTATAGGTTTCGCTCATCCTGCTCGCCCAAGCCCACCTGCCATGCCCACACCGCCGCTGCTCAAATCAGCCAAACTGGCCAACGTCTGCTACGACATCCGCGGCCCCGTGCTCGACAAAGCGCGCGCCATGGAGGAGGAAGGCCACAAGATCATCAAGCTCAACATCGGCAACATCGCCGCCTTTGGCTTGCAGCCGCCCGACGAGATCGTGCAAGACATGATCCGCAACCTGCCCACGCCCACGGCAGCCGGCTACACCGACAGCAAGGGCCTGTTTGCGCCGCGCAAGGCGGTGGTGCACTACACCCAAGAAAAAGGCGTGGCCGGGGTCACGGTCGATGACGTGTACCTGGGCAACGGCGCCAGCGAGCTGATCGGCATGAGCCTCAACGCCCTGCTCAACGGCGGCGACGAGGTGCTGATCCCGGCCCCCGACTACCCGCTCTACACCGCCAGCGTGGCGCTGGCCGGTGGCACGCCGGTGCATTATCTGTGCGACGAAGGCAGCGGCTGGCTGCCCGATCTGGACGACATCCGGCGCAAGATCACGCCCCAGACCAAGGGCATCGTCGTCATCAACCCCAACAACCCCACCGGCGCGCTGTATCCGGACGATTTGTTGCGCGAGATCGTCGAAATCGCGCGCCAGCACAACCTGGTGATTTTTGCCGACGAAATCTACGACAAAACCCTCTACGACGGCGCCACCCACACCAGCTTGGCGGCGCTGGCCGACGAGGTGCTGGTGCTGACCTTCAACGGCCTGAGCAAGAACTACCGCTCCTGCGGCTACCGCGCCGGCTGGATGGTGGTCTCGGGCGACAAGCGCCGCGCACGCGACTACATCGAGGGCCTCAATATGCTGGCTTCGATGCGCCTGTGCGCCAACACGCCGGGCCAGATGGCGATCCAGACCGCGCTCGGCGGCTACCAGAGCATCAAAGACCTGGTTGCCCCGGGCGGGCGCCTGTGCCGCCAGCGCGATCTGGCCTACGAGCTGATGAGCCAGATTCCGGGCGTGAGCGTGGTCAAGCCCAAGGCGGCGCTGTACATGTTCCCGCGCCTGGACCCGCGCCTGTACCCGATCACCGACGACCAGCAGTTCGCCTACGAGCTGCTGGCCGAAGAAAAAGTGCTGATCGTGCAGGGAACAGGCTTTAACTGGCCGCAACCGGACCACTTCCGGCTCGTATTCCTGCCGCACGCCGACGACCTGGCGGAGGCCATCGGACGCATTGCGCGCTTTCTGGCGCAGTTGCGCAAGCGCCACGGCACCTGAGCCCCGCCGCGGCTGCCATCAGATCGCGCTCGTCTTTGCTCCACGCACATCCATCGTCAATCTAGCAAAAATCCCCTCATGTCAGACCTCAAACCCATCCAAGTTGGCCTGCTCGGTATCGGCACCGTGGGCAGCGGCGTGTTCGAAGTGCTGCGCCGCAACCAGACCGAAATCCAGCGCCGCGCCGGCCGTGGCATCGAAATTGCCGCCGTGGCCGACCTCGATCAGGCGCGCGCCCGCGCCATCGTGGGCGACGCGGTGCCGGTGTTGGGCGACGCGCGCGCGCTGCTGGCCAAGCCCGAGATCGACATCGTGATCGAGCTCATCGGCGGCGTGGGCGTGGCGCGGGCGCTGGTGCTCGAGGCGATTGCCGCCGGCAAGCACGTGGTCACGGCCAACAAGGCGCTGCTGGCGGTGCACGGCACCGAGATCTTCCAAGCGGCGCAGCAACGCGGCGTGATGGTGGCCTTTGAGGCCGCAGTGGCGGGCGGCATCCCCATCATCAAGGCGCTGCGCGAGGGCCTGACGGCCAACCGCATCCAGTGGGTGGCGGGCATCATCAACGGCACCACCAACTTCATCTTGAGCGAAATGCGCGACAAGGGGCTGGACTTCGGCACCGCGCTGGCGCAGGCGCAGCAGCTGGGCTACGCCGAGGCCGACCCGCGCAACGACATCGAAGGCATCGACGCGGCCCACAAGGCCACCATCCTGAGCGCGATCGCCTTTGGCATCCCGGTGCAGTTCGAGCGCGCCCACGTCGAGGGCATCACCCGGCTGGCAGCGACCGATTTCAAATACGCCGAGCAGCTGGGCTACCGCATCAAGCTGCTGGGCATCGCCAAGCGCCAGGCCAGCGGCATCGAGCTGCGAGTGCACCCGTGCCTGGTGCCGGCCAAGCGCCTGCTGGCCAACGTGGAAGGGGCGATGAATGCCGTCATGGTGCAGGGCGACGCCGTGGGCACCACGCTCTACTACGGCAAGGGCGCGGGCAGCGAGCCCACCGCCAGCGCCGTGATCGCTGATCTGGTCGATGTGACCCGGCTGCACACCGCCGACCCGCAAAACCGGGTGCCGCACCTAGCGTTCCAGCCCGACGCGCTGAGCGAGCTGCCGATTGTGCCCATGAGCGCGGTGCAGACCAGCTACTACCTGCGCCTGTGCGTGGCCGATCAGGCCGGGGTGCTGGCGCAAGTCACCGGTATATTGGCCGCAGCCCAGATCAGCATCGACGCCGTGCTGCAGCGCGAGGCCGAGCAGGGCGCGGCGCAGACCGAGCTCATCATCCTCACGCACCAAACCCGCGAGGGCGCGATGGACGCCGCGCTGGCGCAGATGCAGGCCCTGCCCACCGTGCTGGAGCCGATCGTGCGCATCCGCAAAGAGGAGCTGGCCTGATGCGCTACCTCTCCACCCGCGGCCACCCGGAGCGGCTGCGCTTTTGCGACATCTTGCTCGAAGGGCTGGCCCCCGACGGCGGCCTGTACCTGCCCGAGCACTACCCGCAGGTCGATGCCGCCACGCTGGCGCGCTGGCGCAGCGTCTGGGCCGAGCAGGGTTATGCGGCGCTGGCCTTCGAGGTGTTGTCGCTCTACATCGACGACATCCCGAGCGCCGACCTTCGCGCCCTGTGCGCCCAAACCTACACCGCCGCAGCCTTTGGCAGCGCCGCCATCACGCCGCTGCGCCGGCTCGACGAGGGCCTGTGGATTCAGGAGTTGTCCAACGGCCCCACGCTGGCCTTCAAAGACATGGCGATGCAGCTGCTGGGCAACCTGTTCGAGTACGAACTGGCACGCCGTGGGGCGCAGCTCAACATCTTGGGCGCCACCAGCGGCGACACCGGCAGCGCCGCCGAATACGCGCTGCGCGGCAAGCGCGGGGTGCGCGTGTTCATGCTCTCGCCGCACGGGCGCATGAGCGCCTTCCAGCAGGCGCAGATGTACAGCCTGCAAGACCCGAACATCCACAACCTGGCGATCGAGGGCGTGTTCGACGACTGCCAAGACATCGTCAAGGCGGTCAGCGCCGACCTCGAATTCAAGCGCCGCTACCAGATCGGCAGCGTCAACTCGATCAACTGGGCGCGCCTGCTGGCGCAGGTGGTGTATTACTTTGCCGGCTATTTTGCCCTCACCCGCTCCGACAGCGAACGCATAGGCTTTGCCGTGCCCAGCGGCAACTTTGGCAACGTCTGCGCCGGCCACGTGGCGCGCATGATGGGCCTGCCGCTCGCGCAACTGGTGGTGGCGACCAACGAAAACGATGTGCTCGACGAGTTTTTTCGCACCGGCCGCTACCGCGTGCGCCCCAGCGCCCAGACCTTCGAGACCTCCAGCCCCTCGATGGACATCTCCAAGGCCAGCAACTTCGAGCGCTTCGTGTTCGATCTGCTCGGGCGCGACGCGCAGCGCACCCAAGCCCTGTTTGGCGCCGAACTGGCGCGCAGCGGCGCCTTCGACCTGAGTGCCGACCCGGCTTTTGCCCAGATCCGCAGCCGCTACGGCTTCGTGAGCGGGTGCAGCAGCCACGCCGAGCGCCTCGCCACCATCCGCGCCGCGTGGCAACACAGCGGCCAGATGCTGGACCCGCACACCGCCGACGCCGTGAAAGTGGCGCGCCAGCACCAGCAGCCCGGTACGCCGATGGTGGTGCTGGAAACCGCGCTGCCGGTGAAGTTTGCCGCCACCTTGGTGGAAGCGCTGGGGCGCGAGCCCGAGCGGCCCGCGGCGCTCGAAGGCATCGAAAAGCTGCCCAAGCGGGTGCGGCTGCTGCCGGCCGATGTGCAGCGCGTAAAAGCCTACATTGCCGAGCAATGCGCCGCCTGAGCACACCCCAGACACGCACCCTAGACCCGCGCCCCAGACCCGCACCCACCCGCATGAACCACCCCGCTGCTGACCCAACCCAAGCCCGACCCGGCCTGCTGGCGCTCGATGACGCGCTGGCGGCCCTGCTGGCGACGGCGCAGCCGCTGCGCGAGATCGAGCCCGTGCCGCTCGACGAAGCCGACGGCCGCGTGCTGGCGCAGGCGCTGCAAGCCGCCTTTGACGTGCCCGGTTTTGACAACAGCGCCATGGACGGCTACGCGGTGCGCGCCGCCGAAGCCGCTGCGTCTCACGCGGCCGGGGCTGCCCTGCCGGTGAGCCAGCGCATCGCCGCCGGGCCTGTGGGTGCCTCGGGTGCCCAAGGCGCTGCGGCAGGGTCGGCGCCCGCCTTGCAGCCCGGCACGGTGGCGCGCATTTTCACTGGCGCCCCCATTCCCGCCGGGGCCGACGCGGTGCTGGCGCAAGAAGAGGCCGAGGCCAGCACCGATGCCAGCGGCCAGCCGCAGCTGCGCTTGCGCAAGCCGGCGCAGCTCGGGCAGCACATCCGCCGCCGGGGCGAAGACCTGGGCCGCGGCCAGACCGTGCTGCCCGCCGGCACCCTGCTGGGCCCGGCCGAACTCGGGCTGGCCGCCAGCCTTGGGGCGGCGCAGCTGCCACTGCACCGGCGCCTGCGCGTGGCGCTGCTGAGCAGCGGCGACGAACTGGCCGAACCCGGCAGCGTGCCCCCGGAGCAGCTGCCGCTGGGTGCGATCTACAACAGCAACCGCTATTTTTTGCGCTCCCTGTTGCAACGCCTGGGTTGCAGCGTGAGCGTGTGCGCGCCGGTGCCGGATCGGCTCGACGCCACCGTGGCGGCGCTGCGCGCAGCGGCAGCAAACCACGACCTGGTGCTGAGCACCGGCGGTGTGTCGGTGGGTGAAGCCGACCACCTCAAAGCCGCCGTGCAGGCGCTGGGCGGCCTGCACCTGTGGCAGATCGCCATCAAGCCTGGCAAACCTTTTGCCCACGGCTGGCTGGAGCGCGATGGGGAGGGTGCAGGCGCAAATTCAGGCGCAGGCCAGCGCTGCCACTACATCGGCCTACCCGGCAACCCGGTGGCCAGTTACGTCACGTTCATGCTGCTGGTGCAGCCCTTCGTGCGCCGCTTGCAGGGGGTGCAAGGCCCAGCGGCCAACGGTCTGCCCGAGCCGATCGAGTTGCCTGCGCATTTTGATTGGCCCAAGCCAGAGCGGCGGCGCGAGTTTTTGCGCGTGCGCCGCAACGCCCACGGCGGGCTCGAGCTCTATCCCAACCAAGGTTCAGGCGTGCTCAGCTCCATCGCCTGGGCTGACGGCTTGGTGGACAAAGCGCCCAACCAGACCATCGCTCACGGCGACCGGGTCGCGTATAGGCCGTTTGCCGCATAGCGAGCGTTCGCCACCAGATGCTCGGGAGCGGGCGCTGGTTCCATTGGGCGTGGCGTGCCTCCCGCTACGCATCCCTTTGGCGGGTTGTGGCTTGACACTCCAGCCTTGACATTTCAGCCGTCAGCCCGACTATAATGGCGAAAAAAAGAACGGTCGTTCGATTTTTCGGCGTGCGTACAATGTTGGCGTTTACGTAAACGTCAAGCGCTTGTGGGCGCGCAGTTTCACACTCAATCACACAGGAGCAAGGCATGAAAATTCTGGTCCCGGTCAAGCGCGTGGTGGACTACAACGTCAAGGTGCGCGTCAAGGCCGACGGCAGCGGCGTCGATATCGCCAACGTCAAGATGAGCATGAACCCTTTCGATGAGATCGCCATCGAGGAAGCGGTGCGCCTGAAAGAAAAAGGCGTGGCCACCGAGGTGGTGGCGGTTTCCTGCGGTGTGGCGCAGTGCACCGAAACGCTGCGCACAGCCATGGCGATCGGGGCCGATCGGGCCATTTTGGTGCAGACCGATGACGAGCTGCAACCGCTGGCGGTGGCCAAGCTGCTGGCGGCGTTGGTGGCACGCGAGCAGCCGGGCTTGGTGATCTTGGGCAAGCAGGCGATCGACGACGACGCCAACCAGACCGGCCAGATGCTGGCGGCGCTGGCCAAGTTGCCCCAAGCCACTTTTGCCTCCAAGCTTGAAGTGGTGGATGGCCGGGCGCGCGTGACGCGCGAGGTCGATGGCGGGCTCGAGACCCTGAGCCTGAGCCTGCCGGCGCTGGTGAGCACCGATCTGCGCCTGAACGAGCCGCGCTACGTGACGCTGCCCAACATCATGAAGGCCAAGAAAAAGCCGCTCGAAACCCTGTCGCCGGCCGATCTGGGTGTCGATACCGCGCCGCGCCTCAAAACCCTGAAGGTGGCCGAGCCGGCGGCGCGCAAGGCCGGCATCAAGGTCGGCAGTGTGGCCGAATTGGTGGACAAGCTGCGCAACGAAGCCAAAGTGATCTAAACAGGAGACCGACCCCATGACCGCACTCGTCATTGCCGAACACGACCACGCCACGCTCAAGGGCGCCACGCGCAACGCCGTCAGCGCCGCTGCCGCCTGCTGCCCCGAAGTACACGTATTGGTCGCCGGCCACCACGCCGCCGCCGCCGCCCAAGCGGCCGCCCAGATTGCCGGTGTGGCCAAGGTGCTGCACGCCGACGGCCCTGCGCTGGCGCACGGCTTGGCCGAAAATGTGGCGGCCCAAGTGCTGGCGCTGGCCGCTGGCTACAGCCACATCGTGTTTGCCGCCACCGCCAGCGGCAAAAACGTGGCCCCGCGCGTGGCCGCTTTGCTCGATGTGGCGCAGGTGAGCGAAATCACCAAGGTGCTGGCCCCCGACACCTTCGAGCGCCCGATCTACGCCGGCAACGCCGTGGCCACGGTGCAAAGCACCGACGCCGTGAAAGTGCTCACGGTGCGCGGCACCGGCTTTGACGCCGCCCCCGCCACCGGTGGCAGCGCCGCGATCGAGGCGGTGGCGGCCGTGGCCGACAGCGGGTTGAGCGCCTTTGTGGGCAGCGAACTGGCGCAAAACGACCGCCCCGAACTGTCGGCGGCCAAGGTGATCGTCAGCGGTGGCCGGGCGCTGGGCAGCGCCGAGCAGTTCAATGCCCTGCTCACGCCGCTGGCCGACAAGCTCGGCGCCGCCATCGGCGCCAGCCGCGCCGCCGTCGATGCCGGTTACGCGCCCAACGATTTGCAGGTCGGTCAAACGGGCAAGATCGTGGCGCCGCAGCTCTACATCGCGGTCGGCATTTCGGGCGCGATCCAGCATTTGGCGGGCATGAAAGACTCGAAGGTGATCGTGGCCATCAACAAAGACCCGGAAGCCCCGATCTTTGCCGTGGCCGACTACGCGCTCGAGGCCGATTTGTTCCAGGCGCTGCCGGAGCTGGTCAAGGCGCTGTAAGCGCCCACACCCAAGGGCATCGGTTTCGATGCCTTTTTTGCATCTGCCTTCAACGCGGCGCCAACGGCGCGCAACCCTCGTTCAACGGAGACTAAAAAATGAGCTATGTGGCCCCCGTCAAAGACCTGATGTTCAATCTGCAGCACCTTGCCGGGCTCGAGCAGGTGGCGCGCCTGCCCGGTTTTGAAGACGCTGGGCTGGAGACGGCGCAGGCGGTGCTGGAAGAATGCGCGCGCCTGAACCAAGAGGTGATCGCACCCCTGAACTGGGAGGGCGACAAGTACCCGTCCTCGTACCACGATGGCAAGGTCAGCACCACGCCGGGCTTCAAGCAGGCCTTTCATCAGTTTGCCGAGGGTGGCTGGCAGGGTTTGCAGCACCCGGTGCAGTTTGGCGGCCAGGGCTTGCCCAAAAGCATTGGGGCGGCGTGTGTGGAGATGTTCAATTCCGCCAACCTGAGCTTTGCCCTGTGCCCGCTGCTCACCGACGGCGCCATCGAGGCCCTGCTGACGGCAGGCACCGAGGAGCAAAAGCAGCTTTTTTTGCCGCCCATGATTGCCGGCGAATGGACCGGCACCATGTGCCTGACCGAGCCGCAGGCGGGTTCGGACTTGGCGCTGGTGCGCAGCCGCGCCGAGCCGCAGGCCGATGGCAGCTACAAGGTCTTTGGCACCAAGATTTTTATCACCTACGGCGAGCACGACTACACGCCGAACATCGTGCACCTGGTGCTGGCGCGCATCCCCGGCGCGCCCGAGGGCGTCAAGGGCATCAGCCTGTTCATCGTGCCCAAATTTGTGCTCGACGCCGAGGGCCAGCCCGGGGCGCGCAATGACGTGCGCTGCGTCAGCATCGAACACAAGCTGGGCATCAAGGCCAGCCCGACGGCGGTGCTGCAATTTGGCGACCACGGCGGCGCCGAGGGCTACTTGGTGGGCCAGGCCAACCGCGGGCTCGAGTACATGTTCATCATGATGAACGCGGCCCGTTTTGCCGTGGGGCTTCAAGGCATTGCGGTGGCCGAACGCGCTTACCAAAAGGCGGTGGCGTTTGCGCGCGAGCGCCTGCAAAGCCGCCCGGTGGATGGCAGTTCGGCCCAAGCCGCGCCCATCATCGTGCACCCCGATGTGAAGCGCATGCTGCTCACCATGCGCGCCTACACCGAGGGCTGCCGCGCCATGGCCAGCGTGGCCGCGGCTGCCTACGACGGCGCGCACCACCACCCCGATGACGCTGCGCGCGCGCAGAACGCGAGCTTTTATGAGTTTTTGGTGCCGCTGGTCAAGGGCTACAGCACCGAGATGAGCATCGAAGTGGCCTCGCTGGGCGTGCAGGTGCACGGCGGCATGGGTTTCGTCGAAGAAACCGGCGCTGCCCAGTACTACCGCGACGCGCGCATCCTCACCATCTACGAGGGCACGACGGCGATCCAAGCCAACGACTTCGTGGGCCGCAAGACGCTGCGCGATGGCGGCCGCACGGCGCGCGCCGTGGCGGCGCAGATCGAGGCCACCGAGGCCGAGCTGCAAGCCAGCGGCAGCGCCCACGCGCTGGCGCTGCGAGAGCAGCTGCAAGCGGCGCGGCTGGCGTTTCTAGACGCGGTGGCCTTTGTGCTCGAACACGCCAAGGCGAACCCGAATGCGGTTTTTGCCGGCAGCGTGCCCTATCTGCTGCTGGGCGGCAACCTGGTGGCCGGCTGGCAGCTGGCGCGTGCGCTGCTGGTGGCCGAGCGCGAGCTGGCTGCGGGGCGCGAGGCCGAGTTCATGCGCACCAAGATCCTGACCGCGCGCTTTTACGCCGACCACCTGCTCAGCCGCGCCGGCAGCCAGCGCGACAGCATCGTCGCCGGCCACGCCGCCGTGACCGAGATCAGCCCCGACGCGTTTTGATTGACGACCGACCAGATACGATTGACGAGCCTCATCCCATGTCCATTCCCGCTTCCCATCCCGCCCCCACGCCCCGATCACCGTTGCCGGGTGCCTTGCAGCGTGTGCCGTTCCCGGTCATCGGTGCGCCGCTGTTCATCATCAGCAACCCCAAGCTGGTGATCGCGCAGTGCTGCGCCGGCATCGTCGGCTCCATGCCGGCGCTCAACGCGCGCCCGGCCTCGCAGCTCGACGAATGGCTGGCCGAAATCACCGAGGTGCTGGCGGCGCACGACCGCGCGCACCCCGAGCAACCGGCGGCCCCCTTTGCCATCAACCAGATCGTGCACAAGAGCAACGACCGGCTCGAGGCCGATCTGGCGCTGTGCGCCAAGTACCGAGTGCCGATCGTCATCACCAGCCTCGGCGCGCGCGTCGACGTGAACCAAGCCGTACACAGCTGGGGCGGGGTGGTGCTGCACGACATCATCAACAACGCTTTTGCGCACAAGGCGATCGAAAAGGGTGCCGACGGGCTGGTGGCGGTGGCCGCTGGGGCGGGTGGGCACGCGGGCGTGAAAAGCCCGTTTGCGCTGGTGCAAGAAATCCGCCAGTGGTTCGACGGCCCGCTGGCGCTCTCGGGCTCCATCGCCAGCGGCAGCGCGGTGCTGGCGGCGCAAGCCATGGGGGCCGATTTTGCCTACATCGGCTCGGCCTTTATCGCCACCGACGAAGCGCGCGCCAGCGCCGAATACAAGCAGTGCGTGGTTGACAGCAACTCGGACGACATCGTTTACAGCAACCTGTTCACCGGCGTGCACGGCAACTACCTCAAGGCCTCGATCGTGGTCGCGGGGCTCGACCCGGAGCACCTGCCCGAGAGCGACCCGAGCGCGATGAACTTCGGCGGTGCCGCCGCCAAGGCATGGAAAGACATCTGGGGCTGCGGCCAAGGCATTGGCGCGATCGACCGCGTGCTGCCTGCGGCCGAGCGGGTGGCGCAGCTCAAGCGCGAGTATGCGGTGGCGCGCCAGCGCTTGCTGGGCTGAGCTTTGTTTTGATCAGCGGGGCGCTATCCCGCCAGCGCGGCGCGCCAACGTTCGACGGTGAGCGAGTGGGCGCGGCCAAAGCCAGCCACAAAGCGCGCCGACACCGGCTCGATTAAAAACAGTGCAAAGTCTGGAAACTCGAACAGCTCGCGCGCCTCGGGCAGCCGCTCGAGGTAGGCGGCGCGGGCGGCGGCGTAGCGCGGCGCATCGGGCGGGCAGGGCAGGGCGCGGCCCTTGAGGCTCAGGCGCGGCCGGGCCAGTGGGTTGTGGGCGTCCGGCGTTTCGCCGCCGCTTGGCAGAGTTGCATCGGCCACGAACAGCAGCGCCACGGCGGGTTGCTCGAGCATGTCTTTGGTGTGGGTGGCCAGCCGGCTTACGTGTAGCACCGCGCTGCCGCACTCGGGCAGCAGCGCAACGGGCACCATCGACACCGCGGGCTCGCCCCGGTGCAAGGTGGCCAGCGCGGCCAAGCGCTGCGTTTGCAGCAGGGTGCGCAGCAGGTGGAGATCGGCGTCGGTGAGGCTCACGGCTCCAGTGTAGTTCAGTTTTTTCGCGGCGCAAATTTGAAGCGCTCCTGCTGCTAGGCTGTTGCGGCGCATGGCCTTGCGAGCCTGACTGGCGCGCAAGGCCATGCGCCGCTACAATGGTTCGATCGCCGCTTTGCCCGGCGCAGTGGGCGCGCCCAAACCAACCATGCACACCATCCAGATCCGGTTTTTTGCCGCCCTGCGCGAAGCGCTGGGCGCCACAGAGCTGCCGTTGTGCACCGCCGCGGCCACGGTGGCTGATTTGCGCGACGAGCTGATCGCGCGCGGTGGTGCCCACGCCGAGGCGCTGGCGCGCGGGCGCGCGGTGCGCGCGGCGCTCAACCAGGCGATGGTGCCGGAATCGGCCGCGCTCAAAGACGGCGACGAAGTGGCTTTTTTCCCACCTGTGACGGGGGGCTGAGGGTGGAGCCGCAGCCCACCACCGCACAGCCCCGGGTGCGCATCCAGACCGAGGATTTCGACCTGAGCACCGAAGTGGCCGCCTTGCACGCCGCCGACACGCGGGTGGGCGCCGTCTGCGCCTTCGTGGGCCTAGTGAGGGAATGGGCCCCCACGCTTGGCGCTGGCGCGCCGGCGCTGCCCCCCGAGGGGGCGCTCGCCAGCTTGGGGCGGCCCGGCGCTGGCTCGGAGGCCCCCACGCCAGTCGCTGATGCGCCGGCGTTCATGGAGCTCGAGCACTATCCCGGCATGACCGAGCGCGCCATCGAGGCGATGATCGAGCAGGCGCAGCGGCGCTTTGAGATTTATGGCGCGCGCGTGCTGCACCGCGTGGGGCGGCTGGGGCTGGGCGAGCAAATCGTGCTGGTGGCGGTGACGGCGGCGCACCGCGGCCAGGCCTTTGCCGCCTGCGAGTTTTTGATGGACTACCTCAAGACCCAGGCGCCGTTCTGGAAAAAAGAGCACAGCGCCGCCGGTGCGCGCTGGGTCGATGCGCGCGCCAGCGACGACGCGGCGCTGGCCAAGTGGGGCATCGAGGCGGATAACGCGGCTTAAGCTTGGTTGAAATCCCCCGCCCAGCCCCCAGCTAGAGTGGCATCACCTTTTTGAGGAAGCACCCCATGCGACTCGACAAACTGACCACCAAATTCCAGCAGGCCCTGAGCGAAGCGCAAACGCTGGCCCTGGGGCAAGACCACGCCTACATCGAGCCGGCGCACCTGCTGGCGGCCCTGTTGCGCCAGCCCGACGGCCCCAAGGCGCTGCTGCAGCGCGCCGGCGTCAACGTGGTGGCGCTCGCCCAAGCCGCCGACGAGGCGCTATCCAAGCTGCCCACGGTGCAGGGGCAAGAGCAGGTGCAGGTGGGGCGCGACACCGTCAGCCTGCTGCAGGCGGCTGAAAAAGAGGCCATCAAGCGCGGCGACCAATACGTGGCCAGCGAGCTCTTTTTGCTGGCCCTGACCGACAGCAAAATCGCCTTGGCCGAGGCTGCGCGCAAGGCCGGCCTGCACCGCAGCGCCTTGCAGGCCGCCATCGACGCCGTGCGCGGCGGCCAGAGCGTGGACAACCCCGAAGCCGAAGGCCAGCGCGAGGCGCTGAAAAAATACACCCTCGACCTCACCGAGCGCGCCCGCGCCGGCAAGCTCGACCCGGTGATCGGCCGCGACGACGAAATCCGCCGCGCCATTCAGGTGCTGCAGCGGCGCACCAAAAACAACCCGGTGCTCATCGGCGAGCCCGGTGTGGGCAAGACCGCCATCGTCGAGGGGCTGGCGCAGCGCATCGTGGCCGGCGAGGTGCCCGAGAGCCTCAAAGACAAGCGCGTGCTGGTGCTCGACATGGCCGGTCTGTTGGCCGGGGCCAAATACCGGGGCGAGTTCGAGGAGCGCCTGAAATCGGTGCTCAAAGAAGTGGCCGCCGACGAAGGCCGCATCATCCTGTTCATCGACGAGCTGCACACCATGGTGGGCGCGGGCAAGGCCGAGGGCGCGATCGACGCCGGCAACATGCTCAAGCCGGCGCTGGCACGCGGCGAGCTGCACTGCATCGGCGCCACCACGCTCGACGAATACCGCAAATACATCGAAAAAGACGCCGCGCTCGAGCGCCGCTTCCAGCGCGTGCTGGTCGATGAACCCACGGTCGAGGCCACCATCGCCATTCTGCGCGGCCTGCAAGAAAAGTACGAGGTGCACCACGGCGTCGAGATCACCGACCCGGCCATCGTCGCCGCCGCCGAACTGAGCCAGCGCTACATCACCGACCGCTTCCTGCCCGACAAGGCCATCGACCTGATCGACGAAGCCGCGGCCAAGATCAAGATCGAGATCGACTCCAAGCCCGAGGTCATGGACAAACTCGATCGGCGCATCATCCAGCTCAAAATCGAGCGCGAGGCGGTGCGCAAAGAAAAAGACGAAGCCAGCCAGAAGCGCATGACCTTGATCGAAGAAGAAATCGCCAAGCTCGAGCGCGAAGCCGCCGACCTCGAGGAGCTCTGGAAAAGCGAAAAAGCCAGCGCCCAGGGCTCCGACCAAGTGCGCAAAGACATCGAGCAGATCAAAATCCAGATCGAGGACTGGACGCGCAAGGGCGACTTCAACAAGGTCGCCGAGCTGCAGTACGGGCGCCTGCCCGAGCTCGAAAAACGCCTGCGCGAGGCCCAGGCCAAGGAGGCCGCCGGCGACGGCAGCGCCAGCGGGCCACGGCTGCTGCGCACCCAAGTGGGGGCCGAGGAGATCGCCGAAGTGGTGGCGCGCGCCACCGGCATCCCGGTGGCCAAGCTGATGCAGGGCGAGCGCGACAAGCTGCTGCAGATGGAAGACAAGCTGCACCAGCGCGTGGTCGGGCAAGACGAGGCCATCGTGGCTGTGGCCAACGCCATCCGTCGCAGCCGCGCGGGCCTGTCCGACCCGAACCGGCCGCTGGGCAGTTTTCTGTTCCTGGGCCCCACCGGCGTAGGCAAGACCGAGCTGTGCAAGGCGCTGGCGGCGTTTTTGTTCGACACCGAGGAGCACATGATCCGCATCGACATGAGCGAGTTCATGGAAAAGCACTCGGTGGCGCGCCTGATCGGGGCCCCGCCGGGTTACGTCGGTTACGAGGAGGGCGGCTACCTGACCGAAGCCGTGCGGCGCAAGCCTTACAGCGTGATCTTGCTCGACGAGGTGGAAAAAGCACACCCGGATGTGTTCAACGTGCTGCTTCAAGTGCTCGACGACGGCCGCCTGACCGACGGCCAAGGGCGCACGGTGGACTTCAAGAACGCCGTGATCGTCATGACCAGCAACATCGGCTCGCCCCTCATCCAAGCCATGGTCGGGCAAGACCCCGACGACATCAAGGAGGCGGTGTGGGGCGAACTGAAAAACCACTTCCGCCCCGAGTTCCTCAACCGCATCGACGAAACCGTGCTGTTCCACGGCCTCGACGCCGCGCACATTGCGCGCATTGCCCGCATCCAGCTGCAGGTGCTCACCGAGCGCCTGGCGCGGCTTGAATTGGGCTTGCAGGTGAGCGAGGCGGCGCTGGCCGAGCTGGCCAAGGTGGGCTTCGACCCGGTGTTTGGGGCGCGTCCGCTCAAGCGCGCGATCCAGCAACGGATCGAAAACCCGCTGTCGCGCCAGATACTCGAGGGGCGCTTTGCCCCCAAGAGCACGATCGGCGTCGATGTCGATCCGATCCAGGCCCCGGGGCAGTTCCAGTTTGCGCTTGTGGCGCCTTAAGCCGGCCCTTACGGCTGCGCCAGAGCCCGCGCTGGTGCTTGGGCGCGGCCGCGTCATGGTGCGCGGTGCTGATCTATGAACTGGGCGTCAGGCACACGCAAGCCGTGCGGTCAAAATTGTGAGGTTTTTCGTGCCCAGCCGCTCAAAGCAGCCGCCGCGTTGACCGCCTCAGGAGACCCCATGCCCGCCAGCCTCGCCACTTCCTCTGTCACCCCATACGCCGATTTTTACCGCCGCTCGATCGACGAGCGCGAGGCCTTCTGGGCCGAGCAGGCGCAACTGATCGACTGGCAGCAGCCCTACGAGCAAGTCTGCGACGCCCGCAACCCGGCTTTTGCGCGCTGGTTCGTGGGTGGGCGCACCAACCTGTGCCACAACGCGGTCGATCGGCACTTGGCCGAGCGCGCCGAGCAAAACGCGCTCATCTGCGTGTCGTCGGAAACCGGGGCCGAGCGGGTGTACAGCTACCGCGAGCTGCACGCCGAGGTGCAGCGCATGGCCGCCATCTTGCTCGATTTGGGCGTGCGCAATGGCGACCGGGTGCTGATTTATATGCCCATGATCGCCGAGGCCGCTTTTGCCATGCTGGCCTGCGTGCGCATCGGGGCCATCCATTCGGTGGTTTTTGGCGGTTTTGCCAGCCACGCGCTGGCCAGCCGCATCGACGACGCGCGCCCGGCCCTGATCGTCAGCGCCGACGCCGGCATGCGCGCCGGCAAGGTGCTGCCCTACCAGCCCTTGCTGGACGAAGCGCTGCGCCTGAGCCAACACCCGCCCAAGCAGGTGCTGATGGTCAACCGCGGCTTGGCCGAGCTGCACCCGGTGACGGGGCGCGATGTGGATTATGTCGCCGCGCGCGAGCGCTGTTTGCACGTCCAAGTGCCGTGCGAGTGGCTCGAGAGCAGCGAGCCGAGCTACATCCTCTACACCAGCGGCACCACCGGCAAGCCCAAAGGCGTGCAGCGCGACACCGGCGGCTACGCGGTGGCGCTGGCGGCCTCGATGCGCCACATCTACCTCGGCGAGCCGGGGCAGACCTTCTTTGCCACCTCGGACATCGGCTGGGTGGTGGGGCACAGCTACATCATCTACGGCCCGCTGCTCTATGGCATGGCGACCCTGATGTACGAGGGGCTGCCGATCCGCCCCGATGCCGGCATCTGGTGGCAGCTGGTAGAGAAATACCGCGTGAGCGTGATGTTCTCGGCCCCCACGGCGGCGCGCGTGCTCAAAAAGCAAGACCCCGCCTACCTGAGCCGCTACGACCTATCCAGCCTCAAAGCCCTGTTTTTGGCCGGCGAGCCGCTGGACGAGCCCACCGCCAGCTGGATCGGGGCTGCCATCAACAAACCGATCATCGACAACTACTGGCAGACCGAGACCGGTTGGCCGATTTTGGCGCTGTGCAGCGGCGTCGAACCCACGGCGGTGGGCAAGATCGGCTCACCGGGGCGCGCCGTCTATGGCTATGACGTGCGCCTGATCGACGAGCTCACCGGGGCCGACATCACCGAGCCCAACCGCAAGGGCGTGCTGGCCATCGCCGGGCCGCTGCCGCCGGGCTGCCTGCAAACCGTTTGGGGCGACGACGAGCGCTACCTCAAAACCTACTGGTCCAGCATCCAGGGCCGCAGCCTCTACAACACCTTCGACTGGGGCCTGCGCGACGCCGAGGGCTACTATTTCATTCTGGGCCGCACCGACGACGTGATCAACGTCGCCGGCCACCGGCTGGGCACGCGCGAGATCGAGGAGGCCATCGCCAGCCACCCCAACGTGGCCGAGGTGGCGGTGGTGGGCCGCGCCGACGCGCTCAAGGGCCAGGTGGCGGTGGCCTTTGCCGTGCTCAAAGACCCGGCGCTGGTGGCTTCGGCCGACGCGGCCCGGGAGCAAGAGCAGGCCATCATGCAGTTGGTGGACGCGCAGCTCGGGGCCGTGGCGCGCCCGGCGCGGGTCTGTTTCGTGGGCACGCTGCCCAAGACGCGCTCGGGCAAGCTGCTGCGCCGCGCCATGCAGGCGGTGTGCGAGGGCCGCGACCCCGGCGACCTGAGCACCATGGACGACCCGGCGGTGCTGCAGCAGATCCGCGATTTGCTGGGCTGAGGGGCTGCTGTTGCCCAGCGTTATCATCCGGCACACCAGCAACTAGCGATTCATTTTGATGCAAACCCCCTGCGATGCCGGAGCCGATGGTGCTGCTGCGCGCACCTTGGAGCCTGCGGCCGGCTCGCCCAACGCCAGCTGGCAGCAGCGCAGCCTCGCCAGCGTCTGGCACCCCTGCACCCAGATGCAGCGCGCCGCCGCCGTGCCGCCGCTGGCCGTGGCGCGCGCCAGCGGCCCGTGGCTGCACGACCACGAGGGCCGGCGCTATTTCGACACCAGCAGCAGTTGGTGGGTGAACCTGTTCGGCCACGCCGACCCCGGCATCGGCGCCGCCATCAAGGCCCAGCTCGACCAGCTGCCGCACGTGATGCTGGCCGGCTGCACCCACGCGCCGGCGGTGGAGCTGGCCGAGCGCCTGAGCGAGCGCACCGGCGGCGAGCTCGGGCACCTGTTTTTTGCCAGCGACGGCGCATCGGCGGTGGAAATCGCGCTCAAGATGAGCATGCACCATTGGAGCAACCGTGGCCAGCCGGACAAGCGCGAGTTCGTCTGCGTGCAAGGCGGCTACCACGGCGAAACCCTGGGCGCGCTGGCCGTGACCGACGTGCCGGTGTTTCGCCACGCCTACGCACCGCTGCTCTATGGCGGCGCGCACCTCGTGCCCTCGCCCGATGCGCGCTTGGCGCAACCGGGTGAAGACGCTGCCGCCGCAGCCGAGCGCGCCGCTGCCGCGCTCGAAGCCCTGCTGGCGCAGCGCCACGCCCACATTGCCGCGCTGATCGTGGAGCCGCTGGTGCAAGGCGCGGCCGGCATGGCCATGCACCACCCGCACTACCTGCGCCGTGCGCGTGCGCTGTGCGAGCGCTACCAGGTGCACCTGATCGCCGACGAAATCGCCGTCGGCTTTGGCCGCACCGGGAGCTTTTTTGCCTGCGAGCAAGCCGGCATCTGGCCCGATCTGCTGTGCCTCTCGAAAGGCATCACGGGCGGCTTCCTGCCACTGTCGGTGGTGTTGTGCCGCGACGCCATCTACCGCGCTTTTTTGAGCGACGAGGTGGCGCGCGGCTTCCTGCACTCGCACTCGTACAGCGGCAACGCGCTGGCCTGCCGCGCCGCGCTGGCGGTGCTCGACCACTTTGAGCAGCGCGACGTGCTGGGCGACAACGCGCGCGTGGCGACGGTGCTCGATGCCGCGCTGGCTTCGCTGGCCCATGACCCGCGCCTCGAGCACCTGCGCTGCTGCGGCATGATCTGGGCTTTCGATGTGCGCGCCGAACACGCGCCGGTGCGCTTTGCCGAGCGCCTGCACCTGGTCGGGCGCCAGCACGAGTTGCTGCTGCGCCCGATCGGGCGCACCGTCTACTTGATGCCGCCCTACGTGCTCGATGAAGCACTGGCGCGCTGGCTGGGCGCACGCCTGATCGATACCCTGAACGAGACCCTGAACCCCGCGCTGGCTGCTGGCCTCGGCGCCACACTGCCCCCCGATGCTGATCGCACACCTGAACCGTCAGTTGCTTGAGCTCGACGCCGCGGCGCTGCGGCGGCGCTTGCGCATCCAAACCACACCGTGCCAGCCGCAGCTGCAGTTGCAAGGTAGCGCGGCCCCGCTGCTGGCCTTTTGCAGCAACGACTACCTCGGGCTGGCCAACCACCCGGCGCTGGCGCAGGCGCTGGCCGACGGCGCCCAGCGCTGGGGCGTGGGCAGCGGCGCTTCGCACTTGGTGAGCGGCCACACCCAAGCCCATGCGGCGCTCGAAGAGCGGCTGGCGGCTTGGCAGGCAGCGCACATACCGGGCGCGCGCGCGCTGCTCTTTGGCAGCGGTTACGCGGCCAACCTCGCGCTGCTCACGGCCCTGGGCGACGCCGCGAGCACGCTGTTTTGCGACCAGCTCAACCACGCCTCGCTGATCGACGGCGCGCGCCTGTCCAAAGCCGCGTTGCAGCGCTATCCCCACGCCGACCTGGCCGCGCTGGCGCAGCAGTTGCAAAGCTGCAGCACGCCGCTCAAACTCATCGTCACCGATGCGGTGTTCAGCATGGACGGCGACTTGGCCGACCTGCCGGCGCTGCTGCAACTGGCCGAGCAGCACGATGCCTGGCTGATCGTCGATGACGCGCACGGCTTTGGCGTGCTGGGCGCGCGCGGACACGGCAGCTTGGAGCACTTTGGGCTGCGCAGCGAGCGCCTGATCTACATGGGCACGCTGGGCAAGGCGGCGGGCGCCTACGGGGCTTTCGTGGCCGCGCACCCCAGCATCGTCGAGTGGCTGCTGCAGCGCGGCCGCACCTACATCTACACCACGGCGCTGCCGCCTGCGCTGGCGCACGCCCTGCAAAGCAGCCTGGATTTGATCGAAGGCCCCGAAGGCGCTGTGCGCCGCGCACACCTCGAGGCCCTGATCGGGCGCTGGCGCGCCGGCGTGCAAGCCCTGCTGGAGCCCATGGAGCGCGGCCAGGGCGGGGCACCGACGCGGCTGCACCTGCTCGAGTCGCGCACCCCCATCCAGCCGCTGATCGTCGGCGATAATGCACGCGCGCTGGCCCTAGACGCCGCCTTGCAGGCGCGTGGCCTGCGCGTGCCGGCCATTCGCCCGCCCTCGGTGCCCGAGGGCAGCGCGCGCCTGCGGCTGACCTTCAGCGCCAGCCACACGCAGGCCGAACTGGACCGTTTGTTGGCGGCGCTGGCCGCGTCTTTGCAGGAACTGCCTTCATGACCCTTCCATTCTCTGCCGGTCACACCCCCGGTCAGCCGCCCCGCCAGCTCCTGAAAGGCTGCTTCGTCACCGGCACCGACACCGAAGTCGGCAAAACCCGCGTCAGCGCCGGCTTGCTGCATTGGCTGGGTGCGCAAGGCCTGCGCGCGGCCGGCTACAAAGCGGTGGCCTCGGGCATGGAGCAGGTGGACGGCCGCTGGCTCAACGAAGACGTGCAAACCCTGTGGGCCGCAGGCTGGCCCGGGGTGCGCCCCGAGCAGGTGGGGCCGCTGCAGCTGCGCACCGCTTGTGCACCGCACATTGCGGCCGCGCTCGAGGGCCGGCAGATCGACTTCGCCGCCTTGCGCGACGGCGCCCACGCGCTGGCGCAGCAGGTGGACTGTGTGGTGGCCGAAGGCGCCGGCGGCCTGTGCGTGCCGCTGGGCCCGGACTGGGACAGCTCCGACCTGATGCGCGCCCTCGGTCTGCCGCTGGTGCTGGTGGTGGGGCTGCGCTTGGGCTGCATCAACCACGCGCTGCTCACCGCCGAAGCCATCCTTGCGCGCGGCCTGCGCTTGGGCGGCTGGGTGGCCAACACGCTCGATGCCGACATGCCTTTTTTGACCGAAAACATCGCCACACTGCAGAACGAGTTTGCGCGCCGCCACCAAAGCCCGTGCTTGGGCGTGCTGCCGCGCCTGGCCCCAGCAGGTGCAGCCCAAATGGCCCAAGCGGCGGCCGCGCACCTAAATGACGCCGCGCTGCGCCGCCTGTTTGGCCTAGCACCTGCCTAAGCCCCCCTTTTTAGCCCTACGAACCCACCCTATGAGCACTTGCGCCACCCCGATCGATGTCTCTGCCCTGCGCCGTGCCGGCGGCTCTGCGCTGGGTGCAGACGCCCGCCAAGCGGCCACCAAGGCTGCCGCCACAGCTGCCGCCCAAGCCACTGCGCCGCAGCGCTGGTCGGTGGCCGCCATCGAAGCCCTGTTTGAACTGCCGTTTATGGACTTGCTGCACCAAGCGCAGCAGGTGCACCGGCAGCATTTCGACCCCAACGCGGTGCAGCTCTCGACGCTGCTGTCGATCAAGACCGGCGGCTGCGCCGAAGACTGCGGCTACTGCCCGCAGTCGGCGCATTTCGACACCGGCGTCGAGGCCAGCAAGCTGCTGCCGCTCGACGAGGTGCTGCAAGCCGCCAGCGCCGCCAAGGCCCAAGGCGCGAGCCGCTTTTGCATGGGCGCGGCCTGGCGCAGCCCCAAGATGCGCGATCTGCAGCGCGTGACCGAAATGGTGCAGGGCGTGCGCGCGCTCGGGCTCGAAACCTGCATGACGCTGGGCATGCTCGAGGCCGAGCAGGCGCAGCAGCTCAAAGACGCCGGGCTCGATTACTACAACCACAACCTCGACAGCGCGCCCGATTTTTACGGCCAGATCATCAGCACGCGCACCTACCAAGACCGGCTCGACACGCTCGAGCACGTGCGCTCGGCCGGCATCAAGGTGTGCAGCGGCGGCATCGTCGGCATGGGCGAAACCCGCGCGCAACGCGCCGGCTTGCTGGCGCAGCTGGCCAACCTCGAACCCTACCCCGAGTCGGTGCCGATCAACAACCTGGTGCCCATGCCCGGCACCCCCTTGGCCGACGCCGAGCCGATCGATCCGTTCGAGTTTGTGCGCACCATCGCGGCGGCGCGCATCACCATGCCGCTTGCGCTGGTGCGGCTGTCGGCCGGGCGCGAGCAGATGGACGACGCGCTGCAGGCGCTGTGCTTTGCCGCCGGGGCGAATTCGATTTTTTATGGCGATCGGCTGCTCACCACCGCCAACCCGCAGGCCGCGCGCGACCGCGCCTTGTTTGCCCGCCTGGGGCTGCGCGCGCAGGGCGCCGCGCCCGAGGCGCCGCAGCCGGCACCCGATCAAGTGGCTGCTTGATTCCCGCTGCTGAGTAGCCGCTTTTTGTGGCAGCTCTGCTCGTTACTGCTAAGCTTGATGGGCCTTGCCTTCGTTGGCCTCGGATCGAGGCAACCGCTCTTGCATCTTGGCGGCCTGAGCCGCCCGAGCGCGCGCCAGCGCCGCCTCGACGAGTGTGCGTTTACGCTCCAGCATCACCGGGTCGGTGTGTTTGGAGTGCGCGGGCAGGTCGGCCAGTTTGGCCTCGGCTTTGGCCAGCAGGCGCGCTTGGTGCGCTGCCTCGGTGCGCTGCAGGCGCGCTTGGCGGGCAATGTAGCGCTGGCGGGCTTGCTCGGCTTGCGCCGGGCTCCAAGCGGCCCAGCCGGTGGCCGTGGAGGCCGTGCCGTGGATACCTTGATCGCCTTGAGCGCCATTTGCGGCCGCCACCGGAACCATCTGAATGCAGTCCACCGGGCACACCGGCAGGCACAGGTCGCAGCCGGTGCAATAGGCGTCGATCACGGTGTGCATGCGCTTGTGCGCGCCCACGATGGCGTCGGTCGGGCAGGCCTTGAGGCACAGGGTGCAGCCGATGCACCACTGCTCGTCGATCACCGCCACCGTCATGGGGCCCTCGAGGCCGTGGGCCGGGTTCAGCGGCAGGGCGGGGCGCTCAAGCAGGGCGGCGAGGCGCGCCACTCCCTCAAGTCCGCCGGGCGGGCACTGGTTGATTTCGGCCGCACCGGCGGCCAAGGCCTGGGCGTAGCTGCGGCAGTCTGGGTAGCCGCAGCGGCGGCACTGCGTCTGCGGCAGCAGCGCGTCGAGGTGTTCGACCAGGCTATCAGTCACCGGCAGCGGGTTTGCGCACCGTGCGCCGGCGTGCAGCGCTTGAGGGTTCGGCGGGGGCGGCCGTGCTTGGAGCCTGCGCTGGGGCGGCAGTGGTCTCATCCGAATCGCCGTCGTCGAGTTCTGCCGCGCCCAAGCGTGCTGCCTCGATGCCCGCGGCCGACTTCGGTTCGTGCTCAAGGATAAAGGCCTTGACCACCGGATAGACCTGTTCGCGCCAGCGCCGGCCGCTGAAAATCCCGTAGTGCCCGGCGCCCGGCACCTCGTAGTGGCGCTGCTCCGGGTCTTCGATGCCGGTGCACAGCCCGTGCGCAGCGTGCGTCTGGCCACAGCCCGAGATGTCGTCGAGCTCGCCCTCGATCGTCAGCAAGCCGGTGTGCTTGATGTCTTGCGGGCGCACGCGCTCGAGTTCGCCCTGTTCGTTGCGCACATCCCAAGTGCCGTTGACGAGTTTGAACTCTTGGAATACGGTGTTGATGGTTTCGAGGTAGTAGTGCGCGTCCATGTCGAGCACGGCGTTGTACTCGTCGTAGAACTGGCGGTGCGCTTCGGCGCTCTCGTTGTCGCCTTTGATCAGGTCCCGGAAGTAGTCGTAGTGGCTGCTGGCGTGGCGGTCCGGGTTCATGGCGACAAAGCCGCTGTGCTGCAAAAAGCCCGGATAGACGCGCCGCCCGACGCCGGGAAAGCTCGCCGGCACGCGGTAGATGACGTTGTTCTCGAACCACTCGAAGCTGCGCTGCGCCGCCAGGTTGTTGACCGAAGTGGGTGATTTGCGCGCATCGATCGGGCCGCCCATCATGGTCATGGACAGCGGCGCGAGTTCGCCCCGGCTGGCCATGAGCGAGCAGGCCGCGAGCACCGGCACGGTCGGCTGGCAGACGCTGATGACGTGGCAGTTGCCGTATTTTTGCTGCAGATGGCGGATGAACTCCTGCACATAGTTGACGTAGTCGTCGAGGTGGAAATCGCCCTCGGACAGCGGCACCATGCGCGCGTTTTTCCAGTCGGTGATATAGACCTTGTGCTCGCGCAGCATGGTGCGCACGGTGTCGCGCAGCAGCGTGGCGTAGTGGCCCGACAGCGGCGCCACGATCAGCACCACGGGCTGGGTTTTGAGCCGGGTCAGCGTGGCCGGGTGGTCGGAAAAGCGCTTGAAGCGGCGCAGCTCGCAAAAGGGCTTGTCGATCTCGACGCGCTCGTCGATGGCCACGTGCTGGCCTTCGATGTCCACGTGGCGAATGCCGAACTCGGGCTTTTCGTAGTCCTTGCCCAAGCGGTGCACAAGGTCGTAGGCGGCGGCGATGCGCTGCGCCATCGGCACCTGGCCCAGCGGTGAGTGCGGGTTGGCAAACAACTTGGCGGTCATTTGCGCAAAGTCGGAAAAAGGCTCGATCAGCGAGCGCTGATTTTCATAAATTTGGTACAGCATCTGGGCTCACCTCGTAAAAATATTGCAGTGCAGCACAATATAACAGGCCGCGCTGATTTTGTCCTGACCTTTCAGCGACAACACGGGTGGGCGGCGCTGGCCCATGCCAGCCTTTAGAGCACCGCGGCAATCGAGCGGCAGACGTGCTCGATGTTTTTGCTGTTGAGCGCGGCCACGCACATGCGGCCGGTATCGGTGCCATAGACGCCGAACTCGCTGCGCAGGCGCACCATCTGCTCTTTGCTCAGGCCCGAGTAGCTGAACATGCCGATCTGCTGCGTGATGAAGCCCATGTCGCGCTGCACGCCGGCGGCTTTGAGGCCGGCCACTAACCTCGAGCGCATTGACTGGATGCGCAGGCGCATCTCGGCCAGTTCGCGCTCCCACAGGGCGCGCAGGGTCGGGTCGTTGAGCACCACGGCCACGATCGCGCCGCCGTGAGTGGGCGGGTTGGAGTAGTTGGTGCGGATCACGAGCTTGAGCTGCGACAGCACGCGCGCCGCTTCGTCCTTGCTCTGGCACAGCACCGACAGCGCGCCCACGCGCTCGCCGTAGAGGCTGAAGCTCTTGGAAAAGCTGGTGGCGACGAAGCAGTCGAGCCCGGATTGGATGAACTTCTGGATCACGGCGCCGTCTTCGGCGATGCCGTGGCCAAAGCCCTGGTAGGCCATGTCAAGGAAGGGCGTGTGGCCGCGCGCCTGCAGCACCGCCACCACGCGGTCCCACTGCTCGGGGCTGAGGTCGTAGCCGGTGGGGTTGTGGCAGCAGGCGTGCAACAGCACGATGCTGCCGGGGCTGGCGGCTTGCAGGCTGGCGAGCATACCCTCGAAGTCGATGCCCAGGCGCTTGGCGTCGTAGTAGGCGTAGCTGCCGACGTCGAAGCCGGCGCTGGTAAAGAGGGCGCGGTGGTTCTCCCAGCTCGGGTCGCTGATCAGCACTTGGGCCCCGGGCTTGAGCTTGCGCAGAAAGTCGGCGCCAATTTTGAGCCCACCGGTGCCACCGATGGCCTGCACGGTGGCGATGCGGCCGCTGCGCACGGGCTCGCTGTCGGCGCCAAAGACCAGCGCCTTGACCGCGTTGTCGTAGGCGGCGATGCCGTCGATGGGCAGGTAGCCGCGCGCGGCCGGGTGTTCGAGCATGGCGCGCTCGGCCTGCTGCACGCACTGCAGCAGCGGCAGTTTGCCGTTGTCGTCGTAATAGACGCCCACGCCGAGGTTGACCTTGTGCGGATTGGGGTCGGCGGCAAACTGCTCGTTCAGACCCAGAATCGGGTCGCGCGGGGCCATTTCGACGGCGGCAAAAAGGGACATGGTGGTAGGGGCAGTGGGTTGAGGGTGGCGCACGGGTGCATCGGCGCTATGAGCCGGGCGCAGTGGCCCGCATTTTACCGTGGTGGGCGGCGTTGGGCAGCAGTGAGATCAGCCCAGCGCCGCTGCAGCGCTTGGGCAGCGGCGGCGGGGTCGGGGCTGGCGGTGAGGGCGCGCACCACGGCAAAGGAGCCGACGCCGCTGGCGGCGATGGCACCCAAGTGCTCGAGGCCGATGCCGCCGATGGCCACCGTGGGGATGGCCGGGCGCAGGCGCGCCAGCAGTTGGGCGTAGGCGCGCAGCCGGGCGCAGCCTTGGGGTGCGGTGGGCATGGCTTTGAGGGTGGTGGGAAACACGGCGCCCAGCGCGATGTAGCTCGGGCGCAGGGCGGCGGCGCGCAGCAGTTCGGCGTAGCCGTGGGTGCTGATGCCCAGCCGCAAACCGGCGGCGCGCAGCGCATCCAGCGCCTCGGGTTCCAGGGCGTCGAGGTCTTCTTGGCCTAGGTGCACGCCGTAGGCCCCGGCTTGTATGGCGGCTTGCCAGTGGTCGTTGATGTACAGGCGGCTGGCCGTACCCGCTACCCCGGCCACGGCGGCACGCACTTGCGCCAGAACTTCGGCCTCGGGCGGGGTGCCGGGGCCGGGGTTCGCGCTGGGCTTGTAGCGCAGCTGCAGCGTCGGCACGCCGGCGGCGGCCATGCGCTGCACCCAAGCGGCGTTGGGCAACACGGCGTACAGGCCCAGCCCGTCGGGGTGGGAGGCAAAGGGCGGGGGGCTGTTGGTTGCGGCTGGGTGCTCGGCGGCGCTGCCGGGCTGGGTTGCTGCAGCCGCCGTGCCCAAGCCAAAGTCCAGCGGGTCGTCGGGCCAGTCGGCGCGCCAGTGGCCCTCGCGCGCGCTGCGCTGGCCCCAAGCCTGCGCGATCACGGCGGCGTCGGACTCGATGAAACCGAGCCGGCGCGCCACGGCCCAAGCCACGTCGTAGGCGCTGTCGCTGGCGGGGATGGCGCCGGGGTCGGCTTGGGCTTCGATCGCCAAAGCGGCGTGCTGGCGCACCAAGGCGTCGAGGGTGGCGGGGGCGGCGAGGGCGTAGGCCACGGCGGGGGTGGGGTGGTGCATTGAGGCGGTCTAGAGCGCTCTGAGGCCTTTTAGGGCTGGTGCCAAAACGGTGTGCCCAGCACCGGCGTGCTGGGTTGGGCGCTGTCTTGCGGGCTCATGGTGCCAGCCAGAAAAGCGTCGCGCCCGGCGCGCACGGCGGTGGCAAAGGCCTGCGCCATGCGCACCGGGTCGAGCGCCAGCGCCACGGCGGTGTTGAGCAGCACGCCGTCGTAGCCCCACTCCATCACCTGGCAGGCGTGCGAGGGCAGGCCGAGCCCGGCATCGACGATCAGCGGCACCTGCACGCGTTCGCGCAGGGTGCGCAGCGCCAGCGGGTTCAGCGGCCCTTTGCCCGTGCCGATGGGTGCCGCCCATGGCATCACGGCTTGGCAGCCCACATCGACTAAGCGCAGGCACAGCACCAAGTCTTCGGTGCTGTAGGGCAGCACCTTGAAGCCGCGCCGCAGCAGCTGGTCAGCCGCGCCGACGAGGTTGAGGGTGTCGGGCTGCAGGGTGTAGTCGTCACCGATGATTTCGAGCTTGATCCAGTCGGTGCCGTAGAGTTCGCGCGCCATTTCGGCCGTGCTGATGGCCTCTTGCACGCTGTGGCAGCCGGCGGTGTTGGGCAGCAGCGGCGTTTGCATGTTTTGCAGCAGCGTCCAGAAGCTGCGGCTGGCCTCGGCGTTGGCGGCGCTCTGGCGCCGCAGCGCAGCCGTGAGCATGGCCGGTTGCGCGGCCGCCACGGCCTGCTCGAGCAGCGCGGGCGAGGGGTAGCGCGCCGTGCCCAGCAACAAGCGGCTGGAAAAATGCTGGCCGTAGAGGATCAGGGGGTCTGTGGCGGGGGTGGGGTTCATGCTGCGGGCGGCGGGCTCAGAGGCTGAGAGGCAATTGGGCGAGCCCGAAAGGGCGCTCATAAGCGCCGCCGGCAAGGCGCAAAGCACAGCCGTAGCGCGGGCTACGGCGCGCATTTGCAACGCCGCAGGCGGTGTTTAGGAGTGTCAAGGCGGGCATGACTGATTGTCTCTCAGCCTCTTAGCCGCCGGTGACGGGAGAGATGAGCTCGATCCGGTCGCCCTGGGCCAGCGCAGTCTGCGCGTACTGGTTTTTGGGGACGAATTGCAGATTGAGGGCGGCGGCAAAGGGCTCGGTCGGGCGCGCGGCGGCCAGCGCATCGGCCAGGGTGGCGCTTGCGGGCAGCTCCAGCGCTTGCTGGTTGAGCCAGACGCGCAACGGTGCGGGGGAGGAGGGAGCGGCAGAGGGGGCGGTCATGAGGAGATTGTCTAGGGTGCGGCCAAAGCGGGCATCAAAGCCAGCATCAAAGCCGGCCTCCCGAAGTGTGCATCAAGCCGTCTGCGCCACCGTGCAGGGCTCGAAGCGCAATTCGAGCCGCTCGGCCAGATCGCGCTGGCCCTGCTGCACGTACTCGAGCACCGCGTCGCACACCGCCGGCCCGATCAGGTAGCCGTGGCGAAACAGGCCATTGATCTGCAGCACCTGCGGCGCGCACTCGCGCACCAGCGGCTGGTGGTCGGGCAGGGTGGGGCGGCACTGGCTTTGCAGCCCGACGATGCGCGCCTCGCCAAAGCCGGGGTGTACCGCATAGGCGGCGCTGAGCAGCTCGAGCGCCGAGCGCGCGCTAACCTCCGACAAATCCTCGGACTCGATCTGGGTTGCGCCGACGACGAAAAAATGGTCTTGTTTGGGTGCGATGTACAGCGGGTAGCGCGGGTGCAGCAGCCGCGTCGGGCGCTGGAGCGTGACGCCGGGGGCGTACAGGCAGGCGACCTCGCCGCGCACCCCGCGCAGCGGCTGTTCCGGGGCGGCCCAGTCGGCTTGCGCTCCTAGGCCACGGCAGTCGAGCACCCAGCCGCCGTGCGTGCGTTGCCAGTCTTGCGCTTGGGCCAAGCTGGTGGGCTGCTGCCAGTGCAGATCGACGCCGAGAGCTGGCAATTCGGCCGCCAGCGCCTGCAGCAGCTGGTGGTTGTCGAGCTGGCCCTCTTGGGGCAGATAGATCCCGCTCTGAAAGTGCCCGGCCACGCTGGGCTCGAGGGCGGCGAGTTGCTGCGCGTTTAGCGGCTGCGCCGCTTGCAGTTCGGGCACCTGCTGCACCGTCTGCGCCCAGACGCGGCTCAGGCGGGTGGCCTCGGCCGCGTCTTGGCGGTGCCACAAAATCAGGGTGCCGTCTTGCTGAAAATACACCGGCTGCCGCAGCGAGGCAATGAGCTCGCGCCAGCGCGGCAGCGCGTACAGCCCCATGCGCACCACGTTGGGCTCGGCCACGGCGGCTTCGGCCAGCGGCGCCAGCATGGCGGCGGCCACCCAAGCGGCGGCGCCCTGGTCCGATTCGGCGCGGGCTTCGCGGATCGTGACCCGGTGGCCGCTGCGCGCCAGCGCCAAGCCCAGCAAGCGGCCCAGCAGGCCTGCACCTAAGATGAGCACCGGGGCGGGGTGGGGGCGGTTGGCAGGCATGGTGGGGCAGTGGGCGGTGTGGAAAAATCGGTGCAAGCACCCAGCTTCGGGCGGCGCGGTCTGGGCTGCTGTGCGGTGCAGGCGGCACAGCTGCTGGTGGAGCCGGGAAAATATACCATGGGCCTGCTGCGGCTCTGGTGCAGCCCCCCATGCACCCATAATGGTATTTGACGCACCTCAAGAAACCCCCATGTTGCCTGCCCCAGACCACGCTCCACTTTCCAGCCAACCGTGGCGCTACGCGCGAGTGCTCACCATCGCCGGCAGCGACAGCGGCGGTGGCGCCGGCATACAGGCCGACCTCAAAACCTTTGCCGCGCTGGGCTGCTACGGCCTGAGCGCCATCACCGCGCTGACGGCGCAAAACACGCTTGGGGTGCGCGCCATCCACGCCGTGCCCGCCAGCTTTTTGGAGCAGCAGATGGCTGCGGTGTTTGAGGACATCGGTGTCGATGCGGTCAAGATCGGCATGTTGCACGCGCCCGACGTGGTGCGGGTGGTGGCGCGCGCGCTGGACCGCTACGCGCCGCCCTGGGTGGTGCTGGACCCGGTGATGGTCGCCACCAGCGGCGACGCGCTGATCGAGCCCGAGACCGTGGCCCTGCTGCGCACCGAACTGTTCCCGCGCGCCAGCCTGGTCACACCCAACCTCGACGAGGCCGCGCTGCTGCTGGCGCGCCCCCTGACCGGCGAAGCGGAGTTCGACGCCGCCGCCGCCGACCTGCTGGCGCTGGGTGCGCGCGCCGTGTTGCTCAAGGGCGGGCACCTGCAGGGGGAGCAATTGACCGATGTGCTGGCTTGCGCCGGCACACCCTCTGCCTCTTGGCTGCGCCTGCGCGGGCCGCGCATCGCTAGCCGCAACATCCACGGCACCGGCTGCACCCTAGCTGCGGCCATCGCCGCGCAATTGGCGCTCGGTCAACCGATGCCGCAAGCGGTGCAGGCGGCGCACGCTTGGGTGCGCGCCGCCATCGAGGCCGGTGCGGGTGCGCACATCGGCGCCGGGCACGGCCCGCTCAACCACGGTTTTGCCCCGCTGGCGCTGCGGCGGGTGGACGGCTGAATCGCAAGCGCGTCGCAAGCGCTCGCGTGGATTTGGATGTTGCGTCAGCTTATGCTGCGTAGCGAAGCAGCGTGCCGCCCAAGCCCGATGACGCGCCGCTGCTGCTACGGCCCGCACCATAATTTCCGGGGTAAGGGGCCGTGGCCTCGGCGGTGGCGTTGCCTGCATCCAGCGGCGATGCAGGCAGCTCGGTGCCAGGCGCACCCGCAGCCGGGCGGGCTTCACGCCACGCATCGGCCAGCGGCTTGATCAGGCTGTGCACCTCGTCGAGCGCAGCGGCGTCGTTGTGTGCGTTGGCATCCAGCAGCCGCACCGAGCAGTAGGCGTAGAGCGTGTCGAGCTGCTGCGCCAGTTCGCCTCCGGCCTTGATGTCGAGGTGCGTGCGCAAGCCCTCACCCAAAATTTGCAAGGCCTTGTTAATATGACGAATTTTGTTGTTCAGGTCGTGCTGCTCCATGGCCAGCTTACCCAAGCGGATGCGCTCGATCAGGCCCTCGAACAACAGCAAAACGACCTCGTGCGGGCCGCTCCCGTCGGCGCGGCTTTCGAGCCCGACGGTGGCGTAGGCGCGGGCAGAGCGGTGGGCGGCAGGGTTCATGGTTCTGGTTTGGGGCAGACAGTGGTGATGTCTTTATATCGGCCGGCTTAGGGGGCAACTTGAGTCTAGTCACGGCCCCGCAGCGCAGCAGCCTAGGGTTGGCGCTTGTTCAGCCCCCGCACTTATTCGGCAACAAAGCCGTCGATCGCAGCCAACACATGCTCGAGTTGCGCTTCCAGCCCCAGCCACAGCGGCAAACGCACCAGGCGTTCGGATTCGCGCTGCGTGGTTTCCATCGTGCCCGCACACCGCCCCAGGCGCTGGCCCAGCGGAGCCGAATGCAGCGGCACGTAATGAAACACGCTGTGGATGCCTTGCTGCTTAAGGTGCGCGATAAAGGCGCTGCGCTGACCGAGGTCGCGCAGGCGTATGGCGTACATGTGCGCGTTGTGCTGGCAGTGCGGCGCCACGTAGGGGCGATGGAAGCGCAGCGAGCGGCTGGCGGCCGAAAAAAAACGGTCGTAGCGCTGCCAGAGTTCGAGCCGCTGCGCCGTGATGCGGTCGGCCTCCTGCATTTGCGCCCACAGGAAAGCCGCCACCAATTCGCCCGGCAAAAAACTCGAGCCCACGTCGCACCAAGTGTATTTGTCCACTTCACCACGAAAAAACTGGCTGCGGTTGGTGCCTTTTTCGCGCAAGATTTCGGCCCGCTCCAGCCAGCGCTGGTCGTTGACCAGCAAGGCTCCGCCTTCGCCCGAGATGATGTTCTTGGTTTCGTGAAAGCTCAGGCAGCCCAAGTGCCCGATCGAGCCTAGGGCTCGTCCGCGGTAGCTGGCCATCAGCCCCTGGGCAGCGTCTTCGACCACGAACAAACCGTGGCGCTGGGCGATGGCCATGATGGTGTCCATCTCGCAGCCGACGCCGGCGTAATGCACGACGACGATCGCCCGGGTGCGCGGTGTAATCGCCGCTTCGATCAGCGTCTCGTCGATATTCAGGGTGTCGGGCCGAATGTCAACGAACACCGGCGTGGCGCCGCGCAGCACAAAGGCGTTGGCGGTTGAAACAAAGGTGTAGGAGGGCATGATGACTTCATCGCCCGGGGCCAGATCGAGTAGCAGCGCCGCCATCTCCAGCGCCGCCGTGCACGAATGCGTCAGCAGCGCCTTGCGCGTGCCAGTGCGCTGTTCGAGCCATTCATGGCAGCGCCGCGTGAACGGGCCGTCGCCTGCGAGTTTGCCGTTGAAATGGGCCTCGGCGATGTAGAACAACTCCTTGCCCGTCATGTAGGGTTTGTTGAAGGGGATGTTCATGGGCTCAGGCGGTGGTAGATGTCTTGTGCATGGCGAAACTTGAAGCCGAGCGAGGCGTAGAGATTGAGCACGGCGAGGTTGCTGGCCGAAATCGAGCTGCGCACCTCGGTGTGGCCGCGCTTGAACAGCAAGCGGCACAGGGGTGACCAAAGGTATTTGGCTTTGCCTTGGCCACGCGCATGGCTGGCCGTGGCGTGCAGCACCAATTGATTGCCCTCCACCGCAATGAAGGCCAACAAATCTTGTCGCCAAGTCAGGCCCCAGACTTTGCCGCTGGTGTGCAATTGCTCGAGCCACTGGGCGTAGCGCGCCTCGGCGTGGGCGCGGTTGATGGCGGGGTCGCGGTGAAAGCGGCCATGCACAAAAGCACCGTGGGCGATGGCCAGCAGCTCGCTCAGGGGCGGCTGGGGCAGCAGGCCGACCTCGGGGTGGGGGTGCTCGAGCAGCCAGTCGGCCCGGCAGTAGGGCTCGATCAGGGTGTCGCAATAGTAAAAACCGTGGCTGTGCAAGGCCTGCGTGCACGCCAGCGGCTCGACGCGCACCGTGTAGTGGCCCGGCTGCTGGCAGGCACGCTGCAAGGTGGCGGGGTCGGCGTCGCAGAGCTCGAAAGTCGGGCAGCCCAGAATCAAGGCGTCCCAAGGCGTGGGGCGCGCCCAAGGAATCGGCTCACTTGAAGCTGATGTTGATGCCATGGCTTGATTGAACCACACGCGCAGCCGGCAAGAGCGGGTGCGGTACCTCGACGTAGTGCAGGTCGATGCTGCGCACCACTTGGTCGGGCAATTGCCCTGCTACGCCGACTTCGATCATGGGCTTGGGGCGCAGCGTGGTTTCTTCGCTGATGCGCGTGCCCAAGCTGCCCGCCAAGATGACGGCTTTCATGCGCTGTCCTGTGGGCTGGCGGGGGGGGCAAACAAGGCTTCAAACCAGCGCTGCTGTAGGCCGCGCAGAGCGTAGTGGCGCCGCACCCACTGTTGCAACGCCTCACCTAGGCGCGCGCGTTCATCCGGCTGGTCTATGAGGTGGCGCAGCGCGGTGCGCCAGTCGTCGAGGCTGGCGCAGTGCAGCACCGGCGGCGCGTCGGTGCGGTAGGTGGCGACATCGGAGCACGCCACCGCCCAGCCCATGGCACCGTATTCGAGCAGGCGCAGGTTGCTCTTGCAGCGGTTGAACAGGTTGTCTTCGAGCGGTGCAATGGCGATGTCCAGCCCCAAGCTGGCCATTTTGGCTGGGTAGTCGGCGATGGAAACAAAAGGGTGGAACTCTTTGAGGTGGGACCGGATGCCGTCGGTGCACATGCCCATGAACACCCAATCGACCTCGGGCGCAAACTCGGCCACGATGGGCTCGATCAGCTCTAGGTCGCCCTGGTGCTGGCCAGCCCCCACCCAGCCCACGCGCAGCCGCGCCCCGGGCGGGTTGCGCTTGGGCTCGAGCCCGAACCACTGCGTATCGAGGCTGTTGGGCACCAACCGCACATCGCTCAGGTATTGCCCATAGTGCTGCTGCAGCGCTGCCGTGGTGACGATCAGGCGGTCGCTGGCACGCAGGGCTTGTACCATGCGCTGGTGCCCTTCGCGGCTCTGGAATACGCGGTTGGGGTGCTTGTCGGGTACTTCGCCTAGCAGGTCATCGACCATCTGCACGATGGGTATGCTCGGGGCAGCGCTTTTGAAGTGGCGCACTTGGCTGAGCTGGGCGTCGTCCACCGAGTGTTGCAGCACCAGCAGGTCGGGTTCGGCGCGGCGCAGCTCGAGCGGCTGCAGCACCCGGCTGGCCCCTTTGGGCATGGGCATGACGACGCAGCTTTGCACCAGCCCAGCGTCTTGCAACGCGTTGAGCGGCTCGACCACCCGGTACTGGCCGGCCCCGCTGCGCAGCGGCAGCGCCAGCACCCGCGGTCGGTCGCGCCGCTGCGGGTTCCAGTCGATCACGATGTGGTCTTCGATGTCAAAGGGCTTGAGCAGCGACAGCTGCCGGTTGTAATTGGGGTCGTGCGCCAGCTCGGCCGCCCAGTCGGCGAGCATCTGCTGGCGTTCGGCCAGTTCTTGGTCCATTAAGCGCACACGGTCGTGGATGTCGTGGCGGCGCTGCTCGAGCGTTTTGCCGCCGTGGTGCACCCAGTTGCTCAAGGGCGTCCAGACGTGGCGCAGCCCAAGTGCGCCCAAGCGCAGGCACAAGTCGAGCACTGGCAAGTAGAGCGGGTAGCGCTCGGCGCGCAGACCGCCCACGCGCTCCCAGTGCGCTTTGCGCAGCACAAAGCAGTGGCCGGTCACGGCGCTGCAGTCTTGCGTCAGCTGCAGGCGCGAATAGACGCCGGCTTCGTCGAGCCACTGCTGCTCGCCGCAATAGCTTGCGGCCAGCCCTTGGATGCCCAGAAAGACCGGGCCGCCCACCACTTTGGGGTCGCGTTCTTTGCTTGAGAGCAGGCGCGGCGCCACCAGACCGACGTCGCTTTGCTGGGCTATTGCCACCAGCCGCGCCAGCCAGCCGGCGTGCAGCGCTTCGGTGTCGTCGTCGCAGACCAGCACAAATTCGCCGCTGGCGCGCGCCACGCCGGCGTTGAGCGCGGCGGCGTGCTGGTACTCGCCGTCTGGCAGGGTGATGCAGTGCAGAGGCACGCTCACGGCGCCGGCGCAAGCGCGCGCCACTTCGTCGGCCTGCGCCTGCTGGCAGACCACGATCACCTCGTGCAGCGGCAGGTCGTTTAGCTTGGCCGTGGCTTGCAGCAGGCAGCGCAGATAGCCGGTTTGCAAGCCGCTGGGCACCACCAGCGACACCAGCGGCTGGCCCTGCAGCGGGTGCTCGGGCAGCCAAGTGCCCAAGCGCGGCAGGGGCTGCAGGCGCGTGGCCACGGTGGGTACGAGCAGCGCCGCAGCGGCGTCAAACTCACGCGCTTCTTCGGCTGCCGAGCTAGCACCCAGCGCGGCATGCGCCAGCACGGTGCTGATGTGGCCCAAGCCAGCGCGGCCGTGCTGCTGCAGCAGCGCCAGCGCCGCCGCGTACAGCTCGGCGCCGGGCAACGGCGCGCCCAGTTGCTGCCAGGTGTGGGTGTGCAGCGCCACGGCGGGGCCGAGGTAGTTGATGCAGCGCAGCAGCTCGACGTTGGCGTCGGGTTTGAAAAACGGGTAGCGCTGCTGCTCGTTGGGGTGGGCTTGGTCTTCGTCGGCGTAGATGAGCCGGGCTTGCGGGAACTGCGCCGGCGCCAGGCCCCATTCCATCAGGGCTTGGGGGCTCAACTGCGTGCCGCTGCGCAGCAGCAGCGTCCAGGCGCTGGGAAGCTCGAGGGCCGCCAAAGAGCCGCCAGCCGCTAGCTGGTGCCAAACCACGCCGGGGGCATCGGCCAAGGCCGCCGGAGCCGGCTCGTGCGCCACGATGTGCAGCGCTGCGGGCTGGCCCAAGCACTGGCCCAGGCTGTCGAGCGTGTCGGCCAGCGCGTCGGTGTTGGCGCCACGCTGGTCGATAAGCACGTTCAGCGGCTGCACCCGGCCGGAAGCCAGGTGTTCGGCGTAAATCTCGGCGTCGATCTCGCGCAGCGTGCTGCGCTGGCGCCACTGGGCGTATTGCTTGTGCACGGCCTGCCAATGCAGCCGGTCGGCGCGTGCGGCCAAGTCGGCGGCTTGGGTGTAGGCGCCGGGCAGGCGGTCGATAGTGGCTTGGGGCCAAGCGCGCTCAAAGGGCAGGGCGCTGGCGGCGGCTTGGGTGGTTTCGATGAAGCGCAGCACGTCTTGGCGCCAGTTGGCCATGCGCTGGGCGTAATCGTTTGCAAACAGGTGCACGCTGGCACGCGCTTGCAGCACGGCATCGGGGTCGTCGCCCCAAGCGACGCCATTCATGCCCCAGAAACGGATGATCGGGTCGAGAGTGGGCAACCGTTCAGGGTTGGGCAGGTACACCACTGGGCAGCCGCACAGCCGCGCCTCCTGCGCCGCTGTGGAGTACTCGTAGCAGTAGAGCACGCTGGCTCTTTGGTAAAGCGCCGCCGTTTCGGCCAGGGTTTTGGGTTGCTTGGGTGAGATTTCGATTGCGTCGGGGCCAAAATCGCGCAGTTTGCCGCTGTAACGGTTGTAGTAGTACAGCACCCGGTCACGTGGCTTGGGCTCTTGGGGTGGGCAAAACAGCTCGGTCTTGATGGTCGGCAGTTCTAGGCTGTGCCCGCCGGGGTAGAGCACGTCTCCGCCGAGTTTGAACACCAGTGTGTCGGCGTCGAAGGTTTTGGGGCCGCCGTGCACGCCGGGATAGTAAAGCAAGAAACGCACCGGCAGACCCAGCTCCAAGCCATGGCTGGGCGATACCTCGGGATAGACCACAATCGGTACTTGGCGCGCCTGCCAGTGCGCCCGCTGGATGGCGGGGGAGAGTTGCGGCGTCCACAGCGCCCCATGGGTGCACGCTGCCGTGATGTAAGCCGGGTAGCAGAGTTGGTTGAGCAGGCTGCACAACTCGTGCAGCAAGCGCACACCGGCCGATTGTTCGGCGTAATCGGGGGCGACGATGTAATAGGGGTTGGTAGCGACGCGGTAGATCGAAGAACCAGTAGGCAGGGCCTGCAGGCGCGGCAAGATGTCGATCATGTTGCTTGCATTATGGTGCAAAGAGCAGGCACAGTTTCTACTAGAGAATGCGCCACTGGCGTTATTTGATGACAGTTTGTGGGCGGCTGGCCGTTCAGCCCTGCAGCAACCGCAACACACCCTGCGGAATCTGGTTGGCTTGGGCAATCATAGCCGTGCCGGCTTGCTGCAGGATTTGGGCACGGCTCAGGGCGGCGGTTTCGGCAGCGAAATCGGCGTCCATGATGCGACCGCGGGCGGCAGACTGGTTCTCCACAGCGGTGCGCAAATAGTTGATGGTGTTTTCGAACCGGCTCTGCACCGCACCTAGGTTGGCGCGGGTCGAGTTGATGGTTGCCAACGCGGCGTCGATGGCCGTGAGGTTGTCGGCGTTTGCCGAATTGGTCGCCGTGTTCAGCGCCGAAGCGGCGCCGGTGTTGATGATGTTCGTGATGCTAGCGGCGCTATTGAGGTTGATGTTGGCAGAGGTGACTGTGATCACTTGGCCGCTGTTGGCGCCGACTTGGAAGTCAAAGTGGGCGTTGGTGGTAAAGAGGGAGGTGCCATTAAACTGCACCGAACTCAGGGTGCGCGCCACTTCCTCGCTCAATTGGGTGTATTCTTGGTTCAGGGCAACGATGTCGCCCGTGGTGTTGGTCGAGTTGATGGCTTGCACCGCCAGTTCGCGCATGCGTTGCAGCATATCGCTCATGGTGGCGAGGCCTCCTTCGGCCACTTGAGCCATGGAAATGCCGTCGTTGGCGTTGCGGATGGCCACGTTCATGCCGCGCACTTGGGTGTTCATGCGCTCGGCGATGGCCAAGCCGGCGGCGTCGTCTTTGGCGCTGTTGACGCGCAGGCCCGAAGACAGCCGCTGCAACGTGACGGCCATTTGGTTTTGTGTGCCCAAGGTGTTGCGCTGCGCGTTGAGCGACATCACGTTGGTGTTGATGGTCATGGCCATGGGGCAATCTCCTCGCAGGGACGACGGTTCACTTCATTCCACTCGGTACAAGTCGATTCCGACGGGCTGGACCTAATTGAGCCGGGTGTTGGGGAGATTGTGGGCGCTGTGTGTGCAAACAAAAGCCCCGATAAACGGGGCTGCCACATGCCATTTATGGCTTTCTCGGGCGCTTGTGAGCGACCTTCAACGGGAGGAGCGCACGGGTCACTGTTTCAGTTGCTGCTGCGGTTCCACTGCGCCAGTTGCTGGGTCACGAAGCTCCCTAGGCCGTTGATGGCTCCGAGCGAGGCATCGAGCCGGCTGTATTGTGCCAGCAGGTTGGCGCGGGTGCGCACCAAGCGATCTTCCATTTGTTCGATCCGGTCTTGCTTGCGCTCGACCGACGCTTGCAAGGCGGTGTTGCGCCCGCTCACGGCGCCTTGGATGCCGTTGGCGGCCATGGCAAAGTCGCGCAAGCGCCGTGCCACGCCGCCGGCGTTGTCTGCGCCGGCGGTGTCGGTGAGCAGGCTGCGCAAGGCGGCAGGGTTTTGTAGCGCGGCGTCGAGCCGCGTGGCGTTGCTGCTCAGGCTGCCGTCGCGCTGCAGTTGCAGCCCCATGTCGCTCAAGCGGCCCAGGGCCGCACCCGTGGGCCCGCCTGGGCTGCCCACCATCTGGCGCAGCATGTTTTGCAGCCCGATGGCGGTTGAGTCGCCTTGTAGGGCGCCGTTGTTGCTCCCGCCCGGGTCCACCCGGGTGAGCTCGGCCAGGGTGGCGCTGATGCGGTTGAAGGCGGTGCGAAAGTTCTCGATCGCTTCGCGCACCACGGTGTTGTTTTCTTGCACGCCGATTTGCACCGCTGTGGTCGCGCTGCCGGGCAGGCTGGCGGTGGTGGTGGCCTGCAGGTTGAGCGTGACGCCGGGCACCGGGTCGCGCACGGTGTTGGTGGGCGAGTTGAGCGCGATGCCGTCGATGCTGAACTGGGCGTCGAGCGCGTCTAGTGTGCGGCTCATGCCGATCATGGCGGTACCGCTGTGGAAGTGGTTGAAGCTGCCCAGTGCGCTCGTGCCGTCGGTCACGGCGGCGCCGCCGGCGTTGAGCGCGCGCACCTCAAAACCTGCGGCGGCGCCGGTGTTGCTACCCCGCAACAAAAGCTGCTCTTGGCCGCCGCTGCGCACCACGATGGCGCTCACACCGGCATTGGCCGTGCTGTTGATGCGGCTGGCCAGGGTGCTCAGGGTGTCATTGGCTTGCACCGCCACCGTGACTGGCGTGCCGCCGGCAAAGCTGTTGCCAGTCCAAGTGCCGGTGCGGATTTCGAGCGTGCCGGCTTCGCCTATGGGGCTATCGACGGCGCGTGCACCGGTGACCGTGCCTTGGGTTTGCGCCAAGCGCGCCACCTGCACGGCAAAGCTGCCGGTCAGGGCGGTGGCGGTGGCGCTGCCGCTCACGCTGTTGTTGTTGGAGGAATTGAAGCTGCGCGTGCCCCACAAGCCGGGGTCGAGTAGGCGGCTGGCGGCATCTTGCAGGCCGGCGAGGTCGGCGCGCACGCGGGCGTAGGCAGAGATGCGCGTTTGCAAGCCGCTGGCTTGGGCTTGCAGCTGCTGGATGGGCCGGCGCTCGAGCGCCACCAGCTGGTTGACGATGGCGTTGACATCGAGGCCGCTGCCAATGCCGGGCGATGAAATGGCCATGATGAACTCCTAGGCGGGTGGGCGCGGTGGTGGCAAACCGCAGACCACCGTTTATAGCAGGGAGCGCCAAAAATGAAAAGCCAAAAAAACCGGTGCCGATTGCACAATTCCGGCCACGCCGACACCAAACAACGAACCAAACAACGAGGCCAAGGCCAGCACGACGTGGCGTGCAGACCTTGGCCTTGTGGGGGGCGCTGACCGCGCGCCCCGCGCTGCTTTAGCGCAGCAGAGCCAGCACGCCTTGCGGCAACTGGTTGGCTTGGGCGATCATGGCGGTGCCGGCTTGCTGCAGGATTTGCGCGCGGCTCAAGTTCGCGGTTTCGGCTGCAAAGTCGGCGTCCATGATGCGGCCGCGGGCGGCCGACTGGTTTTCGACCGAGGAACGCAGGAATTCGATCGTGTTTTCAAACCGGCTCTGCACCGCGCCCAAGTTGGCGCGGTTGGAGCTGATGGTGGCGATGGCGGCATCAAGCGCTGTGATGTTGGCCGCATTGGCCGAGTTGGTCGTGGTGTTGAGTGCAGAGCCGGCGCCACCGCTGATTGCTGTGATGCTGGCGGCGCTGTTGAGGTTGATGCTGGCCGATGCCACGGTAATGGTTTGGCCACTGTTGGCGCCGACCTGGAAGTCGAAGCTGGCGCTGGTTGTGAAGAGTGAGGTGCCATTGAACTGCACCGCCCCCATGGTGCGCACCACCTCGTCGCGCAACTGGGTGTATTCTTGGTTCAGGGCATTGATGTCAGCCGAGGTGTTGGTGGAGTTGATGGATTGCACTGCCAGTTCGCGCATGCGTTGCATCATGTTGCCGATGGTGGCCAGACCGCCCTCAGCAGTTTGTGCCAGCGAGATACCGTCGTTGGCGTTGCGGATGGCCACGTTCATGCCGCGCACTTGGGTGTTCATACGCTCGGCGATGGCTAGGCCGGCAGCGTCGTCTTTGGCGCTGTTGACGCGCAGGCCCGACGAGAGGCGCTGCAGCGACACGGCGAGCGAGTTCTGGGTGCCGATCGTGTTGCGCTGGGCAGTGAGCGAATTGACGTTGGTGTTGATGGTCATGGCCATGATGCAGCTCCTAGGAAGCAGTTACGAATCACCCCGGCAGAGCCGGAGGGTCAAAACCAACCCCATGCTGGCTTGACGACGAACCCTTGTGCAAGTCCGTTATGTAGGTTTTCGGGTGTGAGCGCGTAAACTTGAGTGCGCAATTGCAAATATTCTTGCGCCCAGCACAGCTTGCAGCCAGAATTTGAATCTGCCACCGCTCGACCCCGCCACCGCCCCAGGAGCCCCGTGCCATGCCCCCTCTGCCCGCCCGCAAGCCGCACATCAGCCCCGAAGATTACCTAGCGGGCGAGCGCCAGAGCGAATGGCGCCACGAGTACATCAACGGTCAAGTCTATGCCATGGTGGGCGCCAGCCGCCCCCACAACCTGATCGTCAACGCCCTAGCGGTGGCCCTGACCCCACCCGCTTTGCTGGCATGATTGGGGCATGAATTCGCTGCGCGTTGCCACCTACAACATCCACAAGGGCGTACAAGGCCTAGGCCCGGCGCGCCGGCTCGAAATCCACAACCTGGTGCACGCGGTCGAGCAGTTCGACGCCGATCTGGTCTGCCTGCAAGAGGTGCGCGGCGTCAACCGCAAGATGCAGCGCGCCTTTGCCCATTGGCCTGCGGGCGACCAAGCCAACTTTTTGGCGCCCGAGGGCTACGAGGCCGTTTACCGCAGCAACGTGATCACGCGCCACGGCGAGCACGGCAACGCGCTGTTAAGCCGCTGGCCGGTGCTGGGCCACGGCCACCACGACGTGACCGACCTGCGCTTCGAGCGCCGCGGCATGCTGCACGTCACGCTGCAGGTGCAGCAGCGCCCGGTGCATGTGGTGGTGGTGCACCTGAGCCTGATCCCGGCCAGCCGCGCGCGCCAGGTGCAGGCGCTGGGGCGCTTTGTGCAGCAGCACGTGCCAGACCACGAGGCGCTGGTGGTGGCGGGCGACTTCAACGACTGGGATCAGCGCCTGCACAAGCCCATGGCGCTGTTGGGCCTGCACACCTTCGAGGACATCCGCCTGCCCACCTTCCCGGCCCGGCTGCCGCTGCTGTACCTGGACCGGGTGTATGTGCGCGGCCTGCGCCTGCTGCACGCGCAGGTGCCGCACGGCAAGGCCTGGCGCAGCATGTCGGACCACCTGCCGCTGATTGCCGAACTGGGCTGGCCATGAAGCACCCCTTGCGCGCCGGTCACCGGCTGCGCCTGCTCGAAGGCGGTGCAGCGCTGTTTGCGGCCATGGCGCAGGCCATCGACCGTGCGCAGCACCTGGTGCACGTGGAAACCTATATCTTTGAGTTTGCGCACGATGCGCTGCAGGTGGCGCAGGCGCTCGAGCGCGCGGCGCAGCGCGGGGTCACGGTGCGGCTGGTGACTGACGCCTTTGGCACGCCCAAGCCACCGGCCGAGTGGCGCGCCCGGCTCGAAGCGGCCGGGGTGCAGTGGCGGGTTTATCGACCCTTGGGGCCCATTGGGTTGCTGCTGCCGCGCAACTGGCGCCGCCTGCACCGCAAGCTGTGCATTGTCGATGGTGTGCTGGGTTTTTGCGGTGGCATCAACCTGATCGACGACCGCGACGATGTGGTGCTCGGGCGCCTGAGCGCCCCCAGGCTCGACTACGCGCTGCAGGTCAGCGGGCCGTTGCTGGACGATATGCAAGAGGCGATGGAGCAGCTCTGGTGGCGGCTGCAGGCGCTGAGCTCGGCGCGCCAGCACGCGTTTCGGGCCGCCTGGCAGGCGCTGCGCTCGGGCTTGCCCCAGCCCGAGCCTTGGCCGTGGTGGGAGCACCCGGTGCATCCCGAGCAACCGCAGCTGGAGCAGACGGTGCAGGGGGCCGCGGCGGCGTTTTTGCTGCGCGACAACGTGCGCAACCGGCACGACATCGAACGCGCCTATCTGGCCGCGATCGAGCTGGCGCGCACCGAGATCGTGATCGCCAACGCCTACTTCATTCCCGGGCGGCGGCTGCGCCGGGCGCTGGTGCGCGCAGCCCAGCGCGGGGTGCGGGTGCGGCTGCTGCTACACGGCAAGTACGAGCGTTTCTTGCAGTACCACGCGGCGCGCCCGGTCTATCACCAGTTGCTGGCGGCGGGGATCGAGATTTTTGAGTATGCGCCCAGCTCCTTGCACGCCAAGGTGGCGGTGGTGGACCAGCGCTGGGCCACGGTGGGCTCGACCAACCTCGACCCGGTGAGCCTGCTGCTCACGCGCGAGGCCAACGTGGTCACGCGCGACGCGGCCTTTGCCAGCTTGCTGCGCGAGCGCTTGGCTGAGCTGATGGCGCACGCGGGCGAGCGCGTCGATGCAGCGCGGCTGGCCAGCCGCCCGTGGCAACAGCGGCTGCTGGACCGGGTGGCGTTTGGCCTTATGCGCGCCATGCTTTATTTGGGTGGCTACCGCTACTAGGTTTGAAGCTGATAGGATCGCAGCCCATGCTGATGCAAGCCCCCACCCCCACCCCTGCGGCCGAGAGCGAAGCCGGCACCCCGATGTCGGTCGTGATTCGCCAGCGCCTGCAGGCGGCGCGCAAGCGCTTTCACGCCAACGACAACATCGCCGACTTTGTGCGGCCCGGCGAACTCGAGGCCCTGCTCGACGAAGTGACCGGCAAAATGCAGGGTGTGCTCGACAGCTTGGTGATCGACACCGCGCACGACCACAACACCGACCAAACCGCGCGCCGCGTGGCCAAGATGTACCTCAAAGAGGTGTTTGCCGGCCGCTACGTGCACGCCCCGGCGATCACCGAATTCCCCAACGCCGAGCACCTCAACGAGCTCATGATCGTGGGCCCGATCACCGTGCGCAGCGCCTGCAGCCACCACCTGTGCCCGGTGATCGGCCAAATCTGGGTCGGGGTGTTGCCCAACGAGCACACCAACGTCATTGGCCTGTCCAAATACGCCCGCTTGGCCGAATGGGTCATGGGGCGGCCGCAAATCCAGGAAGAAGCCGTGGTGCAACTGGCCGACCTGATTCAAGAAAAAACCCAACCCGATGGCCTGGCGATCGTGATGGAGGCCAGCCACTACTGCATGGCTTGGCGCGGCGTAAAAGACATGGACAGCCGCATGATCAACTCGGTCATGCGCGGCGTGTTTTTAAAAGACAGCAACTTGCGGCGCGAGTTTTTGGCGCTGATTTCGCGCTGCAAATAAACCCGGCTGCTGGGTACAGCCGCTCGGGTATGGCCTAGGCTGCGCGCTGCCGCCCCGAAGGTTCCCCGCAAACCGGGCAGGCGGGGTCGCGCGCCAGCTGCAACGGCTGAAAATCGCTGCGCAGGGCGTCGAGCAGCAGCAGGCGCCCCACCAAGTTCGAGCCCATGCCCGACAGCAGCTTGAGCGCCTCGGCGGCCTGCATCGAGCCCACCAGCCCGACCAGCGGCGCCAGCACGCCCAGCGTGGCGCAGCGCGTCTCTTCGGGGGCTTGGGCTTCGGGGAACACGCAGGCGTAGCAGGGCGAGGCCGGTTGGCGCGGGTCGTACACCGCCAATTGGCCGTCGAAGCGGATCGCCGCGCCCGAGACCAGCGGCACCCGGTGGCGCACGCTGGCGCGGTTGAGGGTGTGGCGGGTGGCGAAGTTGTCGCTGCAATCGAGCAGCACGTCGGCACCGGGCAGCAAGCGCTCGAGCAAAGCCGCGTCGGCGCGCTGCGCCAGCGCGTCGATGCGCGGCTCGGGGTTGATGGCGCGCATGGCCAGCGCCGCCGATTCCACCTTGGGCCAGCCCACGCGCGCTTGGGTGTGCGCGATCTGGCGCTGCAAATTGGTGGCGTCCACCGTGTCGTGATCGATCAAGCTGATGCGCCCAACCCCTGCCGCCGCCAAATACAGCGCCACCGGCGAACCCAGTCCACCGGCCCCAACCACCACGGCGTGCGCCGCCAGCAGGCGCTGCTGGCCCTCGATGCCAAACTCATCGAGCAGGATGTGGCGCGAGTAGCGCAGCAGTTGCGCGTCGGCTAGGTCGGGCAGGGCGGCTGAATCGGGCAAGGCGGTCTGCAAGGCGGGCTCAGTTCCCAGTGCGTTCGGGGGCAGGGCGCTCGCGGGCACTTTGGCTCACCTGCACCGGCAGGCCCTGCAAATGGTTGAGCGCTTGGCGCAGTTGGAAATCGTCGGCCGAGCCGAACTCGGGCAGCAGGCGCTGACCCGGATTGAGGCGCTGCTGCTCTTCCAGCCGCTGGCGCGCCGCTTCGCGCTCTTGCTCGCGTTGGCGTTCGCGGGCGCGTTCTTCCTCACTCAGTTCACGCGCCGGGGCATCGCTGCGGCCGGCGCTGATGTCGGCTTGGCGCGGGCGCAGCGCGGCCAGCACGTCGCCGGCAGCGGTTTCGTAAAGCCAGATATCGGGCACGATGCCGCGGTCTTGAATCGCGCGGCCGCTGGGGCTGAAGTAGTGCGCGGTGGTGAGCTTGACAGCGGTGTCGGGCCCGAGCGGGCGCACCGTCTGCACCGAACCCTTGCCAAAGGTCTGGCTGCCCATGATGGTGGCGCGGCGGTGGTCCTGCAGCGCCCCGGCCACGATCTCGCTCGCCGAAGCCGAGCCTTCGTTGACCAGCACCACCAGCGGCACGGTGCGCAAGCGGCCCTGGGTGGCCTCGGTCAGGCGCTGAATGTGGTCTGGGCCGCCGCGCAGGAAGTAGCGCGGCGCGGCGCGGAAGGTGGCGCGGCTCTCGGGCAACTGGCCGTTGGTGCTCACCACCACCACGTTTTCGGGCAGGAAGGCGGCCGACATGGCGACCGCCGCATCGAGCAGGCCGCCAGGGTCGTTGCGCAAGTCGAGCACCAGCCCGCGCAGCTGCGGGTCTTGCTGGTACAGGGCCTGCACCTGGCGCGCAAAGTCTTCGATCGTGCGCTCTTGGAACTGCGACACCCGCACCCAAGCGAAACCGGGCTCGATCATGCGGCTGCGCACGCTCTGGGTGCGAATCTCTTGGCGCGTGATGGTGACGCTGAAGCTGCGGTTTTCGCTGCGCCGCATGATCATCAGGCGCACTTGGGTGTTGGGCTCGCCGCGCATGCGCCGTACCGCCTCACCGATGGTCATGCCGCGCACCGGCGTGTCGTCGATCTGGCTGATGAGGTCGTTGGCCATCAGGCCGGCGCGAAAGGCGGGCGAGCCTTCGATCGGCGAGACCACCTTGACGAGCCCGTCTTCCATCGAAATCTCGATGCCGACGCCCACAAAGCGCCCGGCCGTGCCTTCGCGAAACTCGCGAAACTCGCGCGGATCCAAGAAACGCGAGTGCGGGTCGAGCCCAGCCACCATACCGGAGATGGCGTCGTGGATGAGTTTGACGTCGTCCACTGGCTGAACGAAGTCGCTCTTGATGATGCCGAACACGGCGGCGAGTTGCTGCAACTGCTCCAGCGGCAGCGGCGTGACGGCCCCGCGCGCCACCGCCTGCAACTGCATGGTGGTGAGAGCGCCGGCCAAGGCACCGACGGCGATCCAACCCGCGACTTTCAATTTGTATCCCATTTGCTCAACCTCTGCCCGCAGTGGGCAACGCAACGCGCACTATAGCGCTTGGAGGGTGGGGTGCGCATTGCGTTCCCGGGAAAAACCGTTCCCGCTGCTGGGCAGAACAGGGCGGTGCCCAAGCCCAGCGCGCATCAGGCACGGCTCTGGCGTGCCACGGCGGCGGCTGCGGCTTCGGCCGCAGCGGCGTCGCCTAGGTAGTAGCGCCGCAGCGGGCGCAGCGCGGCGTCGAATTCATACACCAGCGGGATGCCGTTGGGGATGTTGATCTGCACGATGTCGGCGTCTGAAACCCCATCTAGGTGCTTAATCAGGGCACGGATCGAATTGCCGTGCGCCGACACCAGCACCCGCTGCCCGCTGGCAATGGCCGGCGCCAACGTCTGCTCCCAGTAGGGCACCATGCGCGCCACCGTGTCTTTGAGGCATTCGGTCAGGGGCACTTGGTGCGTTGCGAGGGCGGCATAGCGGCGGTCGGTGCGCTCGCTGCGCACGTCGTCGACGGCCAGTGGCGGTGGCGGGGTGTCGTAGCTGCGGCGCCACAGCAGCACCTGCGCCTCACCGTACTGGCGCGCCGTTTCGGCTTTGTTGAGCCCTTGCAGGGCGCCGTAGTGGCGCTCGTTGAGGCGCCAGTCTTTGAGCACCGGCAGCCAAGCGCGGTCCATGGCGTCGAGGCAGTGGTTCAGGGTGTGGATGGCGCGCTTGAGCACGCTGGTGTGGCAAAGGTCGAACTCCCAGCCCTCCGCCTTGAGCAACTGCCCAGCGGCCAGCGCCTGCGCCACGCCGGTGGGGGTGAGGTCGACATCGGTCCAGCCGGTGAAGCGGTTTTCGAGGTTCCAGGTCGATTCGCCGTGGCGGATCAGGACGAGCTTGTGCATGGGGGGAATTTCTTGGGTGTGGGCCGGGCTAGACGAAGATGTGATTCTAAAATACCAGCTGCTTGTGTTTTGAGGATTGCCGTGGATTTCATTTTGCAAAATTGGGTTTTGGTGCTGATTGCCGTGACGGCGCTGGCGCTGCTGTTGTGGCCGATGTTGAGTGGTGGCGGCGGTGCCGGCAGCCTCACGCCCAACGAGGCGGTGCAGCTCATCAACCGCGAAAAAGCGGCGGTGATCGACGTCTGCTCGCTCGACGAATACACCGCCGGGCACATCGGCTCGGCCAAGCACGTGCCGGTGGACGAGCTGGAAAAGCGCTTGTCGCAAACAATCAAGAACAAAGCCACGCCGCTGCTGCTGGTGTGTGCCTCGGGCATCCGCTCCAAACGCGCTGCGGGTGTGGCCAAAAAGCTCGGGTTCGAGAAAGTGCACACGCTGGCCGGCGGCATGGGAGCTTGGCGCGCGGCGGCCTTGCCGGTGCACAAAGGGCCGCCGGGCAAGGGCTGAACGCGCTGCCGGGAGCTTGCACATGGCCCAAATCACCCTTTACAGCAGCGATTACTGCCCTTTTTGCCACCGCGCCAAGGCGCTGCTGCGCGCGCGCGGGGTGCAGGCGTGGGACGAGATCGTGGTCGATGGCCGGCCCGACCTGCGCGCCGCCATGACCGAGCGCGCCGGGCGCAGCAGCGTGCCGCAGATTTTCATCGACGGCCAGCACATCGGCGGCTGCGACGACTTGCACGCGCTTGATGCGCGCGGGGGGCTGTTGCCCTTGCTGAGATAATTGTCCTTGGTCTGCCCACTTTGGGCGTCTTACTGGCCCGCTGCAGGCTCGACAGGTACAGCGGGTTTTTCCACCACGAGATCCATCATGTCCGATACCCCTGCCGTTCCGGTGTTTCAGATTCAGCGCGTCTACCTCAAAGAGGCCTCGCTCGAGCAACCCAATTCGCCTAACATCCTGCTGCAGCAAGAGCAGCCGGCGCTCGACATCCAGCTCGGGGTGGCCGCCGAGCCCTTGGCCGAAGGGGTGTTTGAAGTCACCGTGACCTGCACCGTGACGACCAAGATCAAGGACAAAACCCTGTATCTGGTCGAGGCCAAGCAGGCTGGCATTTTTGAGCTGCGCCACCTGCCCCAAGAGCAGATGGGCCCGATCTTGGGCATCGCCTGCCCGCAGATCATCTACCCCTACCTGCGCGGCAACGTGGCCGACCTGATTCAGCGCGGCGGCTTTGCGCCGGTGCATCTGGCCGAGATCAATTTTCAGAGCATGTACGAGCAGCAACTGTCGCGCGAGGGCGAGGCGGCAACTGCGGCTGCGGCCCCCACGGTGCAGTAAAGCGCTGCGCTGAGGCTGGGCATGAAAATCACCCTGCTGGGGGCCGGTGCCTGGGGCACGGCGCTGGCCATCGCGGTGGCGCGCGCCGCCGGCGCTCCGGGCAGCGCGGTGCAGCGGGTGCGGCTGTGGGCGCGCGACCCGGCGCAGGTGGCGGCCATGCATGCGGCGCGTGCCAATGCGCGCTACCTACCCGGCTGCGCCTTCCCGGACGCGCTGGAGCTGTGCGCGGCCGACGAAGCCGATTTGGCGCAGCTGTGCGCGGCCGACGACCTGATCGTGCTGGGCACGCCGATGGCGGCGCTGCGCGGCCTGCTGCAGCGTTTGCGCGCGCTCGATGCGCCCGTGGTCTGGCTGTGCAAGGGCTTCGAGCAGGGCAGTGGCTTGCTCGGGCACGAGATCGCGCTGCAAGTGGCCCCAGATCTGCCCGTGGGCGTGCTCAGCGGCCCCAGCTTTGCCAAAGAAGTGGCCGCTGGCGCGCCCACCGCGCTGGTGGCCGCCAGCGCGCAGGTGCGCGTGAGCCAGCGGCTGGTGCAGGCTTTGCACAGCCGCACATTGCGTGTTTATGCCAACGACGATGTGGTGGGCGTGGAGGTGGGCGGCGCAGTGAAAAACGTGCTGGCCATTGCCACCGGCCTGTGCGACGGCCTGCAGCTGGGCCACAACGCGCGCGCGGCCCTGATCACGCGCGGGCTGGCCGAAACCGTGCGCCTGGGGCTGGCTTTGGGCGCGCGCGCCGAAACCTTCATGGGCCTGAGCGGCTTGGGCGATTTGGTGCTCACCGCCACCGGCGACCTGAGCCGCAACCGCCAAGTGGGGCTGCGCCTGGCGCAGGGCCAGAGCCTGGCGCAGGCGCTCGATGCCCTCGGTCACGTGGCCGAAGGGGTGTACAGCGCGCGCACGGTGGCGCAGCGGGCGCGCGCCCTAGGGGTGGAGATGCCGATCACGCAAGCGGTGGTGGCGCTGCTCGATGCCCAGATCAGCCCGGCGCAGGCCGTGCAGCAGCTCATGGGGCGCGACCCGACACCAGAGTAGCGTTCAAAACTCCCAGTTGTCGATCAGGCGGGTGCGCCCGAGCCGCGCCGCTCCAAGGGCGACCAGCTGGCCGGCCGAGGCCGCGCCTGCTAAGTCTGCCCCTTGTGGGGCTTGCAAATCGCTGCGGCGGCGCACCGTGAGGTAGTCGGTCTGCCAGCCGCGTTCGTTGAGCTGCGCTGTGGCTTGTTGCTCCAGCGCCGCCAGATCGGTGGCGCCATCGGCCACGGCAGCGGCCACGGCAGCAGCCAAGCGGCGCAGCGCGAGGTTGAGCTGCACCGCCTCGGCGCGCTCGGCCGGCGACAGGTAGGCGTTGCGCGAGCTCAGGGCCAGCCCGTCGGGGGCGCGCTCGGTTGGGCTGGCGTGCAGGGTCACCGGCAGCGCCAGCTGCTGCGCCATCTGGCGCAACACCAGCCACTGCTGGTAGTCCTTTTGCCCAAAAACGGCGTGGCCACCGCCCTTGCTCTGCCCGAACACAAGCGCAAACAGCTTGAGCACCACGGTGCACACGCCGGTAAAAAAACCGGGCCTAAACTGGCCCTCTAGGATGTCGGCCAGCTCGGGCGGCGGCAGCACCTTGAAGCGCTGCGGCTGCGGATACAACTCCGCTTCCGTAGGGGCAAACAGCACATCGCAACCGGCGGCTTCGAGCTGCGCGCAGTCGGACTCGAAGGTGCGCGGGTAGCTGTCGAAATCTTCGTGGGGCAAAAACTGCAGGCGGTTGACGAAGATGCTGGCCACCGTCACGTCGCCCAACGGCCGGGCGCGGTGCACCAAAGCCAGATGGCCGGCGTGCAGGTTGCCCATGGTGGGCACGAAGGCGGGGCGATCAAAGCGCGCCAGGTGCTGGCGCAGTTCGGAGCAGCGGTGGATGACGCGCATGGGGTGGACGGGAAATGGCTTGGGATGGGGCTGGGGAACGGGGTAGGGGGCTTGGGATGGCGGTTGGCGTTGCGGCAAAGGCGTGCGGGCATGGACTTTTGGCAAATTGCAGGGGGCGCGCAGCCAGAGGCGCTGCGCCGCCCTTGCTCACCAAGCGTGCAAGGCGGGGTCGGGGAAGCTGCCGTCTTTGACTGCGCGCACGTAGGCCGCCATGGCGGCCGCAACGCTGTGCTGCCCGTCCATAAAGTTGCGTACAAACTTGGGCGGCTTGCCCAAGTTCACTCCCAGCATGTCGTGCATCACCAGCACCTGGCCGGCGGTGCCCGCACCCGAGCCGATGCCGATGGTGTGGCAGTGCGCCAGTTGCGCCGTGATGGCGCTGGCCAAGTGGGCGGGCACCATCTCCAGCACCAGCATGCTGGCGCCGGCGTCTTGCAGATCGCGGGCGTGGCCCTGCAGGCGCTCGGCGTCGGCTTCGCTGCGCCCCTGCACCCGATAGCCGCCGAGGGCGTGCACGGTTTGCGGTGTCAGCCCCAAGTGCGCGCAAACCGGGATGCCGCGCTCGACCAAAAAGCGCACCACCTCGGTGGTCCAGCCGCCGCCTTCGAGCTTGACCATGTGCGCGCCGGCGTGCATCAGGGCTGTGGCGCTGCGCATGGCTTGCTCGCGCGACTCTTGGTAGCTGCCAAAGGGCAAATCGCCTATCACCCAAGCGGTGCCCTGCACCCGGCGCAGCCCGCGCGTCACGCTCTGGGTGTGGTAGCACATGGTGTCGAGCGTCACGCCGACCGTGCTGCTCAGGCCCTGGCAGACCATGCCGAGCGAGTCGCCTACCAGCAGGCACTCGACCCCGGCGCTGTCAGCCACTGCGGCAAAGGTGGCGTCGTAGGCGGTGAGCATGGTGATTTTTTCGCCGCGCTGGCGGAGCTCGTGCAGGCGCGGCAGGCTCACCGGCTTGCGCGGCGGCAGCGGCGAGGCGGCAGGCAAGGTGCCGTAGGGGGTGCTGGCGGTGGCTTCGCTCATGGTGTGGGTGGGGTGGCCGTGGGGGGATGGGGGCGGTAGGCAGCTATTGTCTATCAGAGCTTGGCGGCTTGCGCTGCCGCGGCTGGGTCTGGTGGCGGAATTTTTCGGGGTCTGGAGTCCAGCGATGGGGGCGTTGGGGTAAGCCCGGATCGGGCAACCATCTGCGCAAGTCTGCCCCAGCGGATGGGCCTTGAACACGAACCTCCACGCAGCAAAGAGACTTTTTTGCTTTGAATGGGCAGACCCGCCACCCGCCCGCGCTCTGGAGCACAATTCGGCCTATGACGCTCCCAAACCTTGACCCGACCCCAGAGCCCAAGTCTCTCGCTGGTTCTTTCGCCGACCCCTTCACCCCCGCCACCATAGCCGCGCTGGCGCAAGCCGACGTGGCGCGCGCGCTGGCCGAAGACGTGGGCAGTGGCGACCTGAGCGCCGCCCTGATCGACCCCGAACGCCGTGCCTGTGCGAATTTGCTGGCGCGCGAGGCGGCGGTGCTCTGCGGTGCGCCGTGGGTGCAGGCGGCGGTGCTGGCGCTCGACCCCGATGCGCGGCTGCATTGGCTGGTGCCCGAAGGCCAGCGCTGCGCCGCCAACCAGGTGGTGCTGCGCCTCGAGGGCCGGGCGCGCGCCCTGCTGAGCGCCGAGCGCACCGCGCTCAACTTTTTGCAGACCCTGAGCGCCGTGGCCACGCAGACCGCGCGCTTTGTGCAGCAGGTGGCGGGCACGCGGGCGCAGATCGTGGACACGCGCAAAACCCTGCCCGGCTTGCGGCTGGCGCAAAAGTACGCGGTGCGCACCGGCGGCGGCACCAACCACCGCCTCGGGCTGTACGACGCTGTGCTGATCAAAGAAAACCACATCGCTGCCGTCGGCGGCGTGGCGGCGGCGCTGCAGCAGGCGCAGCGGCTGGTGGCGCAAGGGGCGGCCACAGTGCGCTTCGTGCAGATCGAGGTCGAAACGCTGGCGCAGCTCGACGAGGCGCTCACCGCCGGGGCGCGCATGGTCTTGCTCGACAACATGGACTTGCCCACCTTGCGCGAAGCGGTGCGCCGCAACACCGCCCACCCCAGCGGGCCGGCGCTGCTGGAGGTGTCGGGTGGTGTGAACCTCGAGACGGTGCGCGCGCTGGCCGAAACCGGGGTCGATCGCATCTCCATCGGGGCCCTGACCAAAGACCTCAAGGCGGTGGATTTCTCGCTGCGCTTCGAGGCGCAGCCGCAGGTTTGACGCGCCTCGAGGGCAGGGGGCGGTTGGGGCCCTGCCCGTGGGGTCTTGCCCGGCGCGCAGGCTTTGCAAGCGATAATGCCTGATCGTGTGCCACCCTTTTTTTAGCAGACGCCTCCCATGCCCACCTACCGCTCCAAAACCTCCACCGCTGGCCGCAACATGGCGGGTGCCCGTGCCCTGTGGCGCGCCACCGGCATGAAAGACGGCGATTTTGACAAGCCCATCATCGCCATCGCCAACAGCTTTACCCAGTTCGTGCCTGGCCACGTGCACCTCAAAGACCTAGGGCAACTGGTGGCGCGCGAGATCGAAGCCGCCGGTGGCGTGGCCAAAGAGTTTCACACCATCGCCGTCGACGACGGCATCGCCATGGGCCACGACGGCATGCTGTACTCGCTGCCCAGCCGCGAGGTGATCGCCGACAGCGTGGAGTACATGGTCAACGCCCACTGCGCCGACGCGCTGGTGTGCATCTCCAACTGCGACAAAATCACCCCCGGCATGCTCATGGCCGCCATGCGCCTCAACATCCCGGTGGTGTTCGTCTCGGGTGGCCCGATGGAAGCCGGCAAGGTGCAGCGCCAGCAGCCGGGCAGCCAGACCATCACCATCAAAAAGCTCGATCTGGTCGATGCCATGGTGTTGGCCGCCGACGCCTCGGTGTCGGATGCCGAGCTGGCCGAAGTCGAGCGCAACGCCTGCCCCACCTGCGGTTCGTGCTCGGGCATGTTCACCGCCAATTCGATGAACTGCCTGACCGAAGCCCTGGGCCTGAGCCTGCCCGGCAACGGCACCGTGCTCGCTACCCACACCGAGCGCGAGCAGCTGTTTCGCCGCGCCGGGCGCCTGATCGTCGAGCTGGCGCGGCGCTACTACGAGGGCGACGACGCCTCGGTGCTGCCGCGCTCCATCGCCACCTTCGAGGCCTTTGAGAACGCGGTCGCGCTCGATATCGCCATGGGCGGCTCCACCAACACCGTGCTGCACCTGCTGGCCACGGCGCGCGAGGCCGAGGTCGAGTTCACCATGGCCGACATCGACCGCCTGTCGCGCCGCGTGCCCACGCTGTGCAAGGTGGCGCCCAACACCGACCGCTACCACATCGAAGATGTGCACCGCGCTGGGGGCATTTTTGCTATTTTGGGTGAGCTCAACCGCGCCGGCCTGCTGCACGCCCACTGCGGCACCGTGCACAGCCCGAGCTTTGCGGCGGCGTTGGCGCAGTACGACATCATGGGTGCGCCCAGCGCCGAGGTGCAAACCTTTTACTTGGCGGCGCCGGGTGGGGTGCCGAGCCAGACCGCCTTCAGCCAGAGCCAGCGCTGGCCCAGCCTAGACACCGACCGCGCCCAAGGCTGCATCCGCGACCTCGAGCACGCCTACTCGCGCGATGGCGGGCTGGCGGTGCTCTACGGCAACTTGGCGGTCGATGGCTGCATCGTCAAAACCGCCGGCGTCGATCAGAGCATGTTCGAGGCCGAGCAGCTGCGCTACACCACCAGCGTACCCACCTCGACCCTGCGCGCCTTCGAGGGCCCGGCGCGCGTGTTCGAGAGCCAAGACGCAGCCGTGCAAGCGATTTTGAGCGACCAGATCGTGCCCGGCGACGCGGTCGTGATCCGCTACGAAGGCCCACGCGGCGGCCCCGGCATGCAAGAGATGCTCTACCCGACCTCGTACCTCAAGTCCAAGGGGCTGGGCAAATCGTGCGCGCTGCTCACCGACGGGCGCTTTTCGGGTGGCACCTCGGGCCTGAGCATCGGCCACGCCTCACCCGAGGCGGCAGCCGGGGGCGCCATCGGCCTGGTGCGCGAGGGCGACCGCATCCGCATCGACATCGCGCAGCGCAGCATCGACTTGCTGGTGAGCGCCGACGAACTGGCGCAGCGCCGCCAAGTGCAAAACCAGCTCGGCTGGAAGCCGGCGGCGCCCCGTCCGCGCAAGGTCTCGGCGGCGCTCAAGGCCTACGCCAAGCTGGTGCTGTCGGCCGACAAGGGCGCGGTGCGTGATTTGTCGGCGCTGGACTAAAGCATGAGCGCAAGCACTTTCTTGCAGCACCCGCAGATCGACCCGGTGGCGCTGCAGCTCGGGCCGCTGGCCATCCACTGGTACGGCCTGATGTACCTGATCGCCTTTGCGCTGTTTTTTTTGCTGGCGCTGCGGCGCCTGCAGCACCCGACCTACGCCGCGCTGGGCTGGGGCCGGCGCGATGTCGAAGACCTGCTGTTCCTGGGCGTGATCGGCATCATCGTCGGCGGTCGCCTAGGCTATGCGCTGTTTTACCGCCCGCTCGAGTTTCTGGCCGAGCCGCTGCGCATTTTTGCGGTCTGGGAGGGCGGCTTGAGCTTTCACGGCGGCTTCATCGGCGTGTTGCTGGGCATGGCTTGGTTTGCGTGGCGGCGCCAGCGCAACTGGCTGCAGATCACCGATTTCATCGCCCCGTGCATCCCCGTAGGGCTGGCCAGCGGGCGCATTGGCAACTTCATCAACGGCGAACTCTGGGGCCGCGTGGCCGACCCGGCGCTGCCGTGGGCGATGGTGTTTCGTGGCGCCGGCGATTTGCCGCGCCACCCCTCGCAGATCTACCAGGCGCTGCTCGAGGGGCTGCTGCTGTTTGTGTTGCTGTGGCTGTACGCACGAGGGCCGCGGCGCTTGGGCGAGGTGTCGGCGGCGTTTTTGGTGGGCTATGGGTTGCTGCGCTTCACGGCCGAGTTCTGGCGCGAGCCCGACGCCCACCTCGGGCTGCTTGGGCTGGGCTTGAGCATGGGCCAGTGGCTGAGCCTGCCCATGGTGCTGGCCGGGGCTGCGCTGTGGGGCTGGGCGCACCGGCAGCGCGCCACAGCCGCTTAAGAAAAATTAACGCAACACCAGCACCGGTATGCTGGTGTGCGTCAGCACCTGCTGGGTTTCGCTGCCCAGCAGCAGGCGCTTGAGGCCACGTCGACCGTGCGAGGCCATCACGATCAGGTCGGCCTTGTGCTGCTGCGCGGCTGCCATGATGGCTTCGGCGATCAGTTCCGACTGCACCGTCAGCGGCCGCACCTTGACGCCGAGCTTTTGGCCCTCGGCCTGAATCGCGTGCAGGCTCTCCATGGCGTCATCGTGCCACTGCTGTTCGATGCGCCGCACTTCTTCTTCGGCCAGCGCCACACCGCCTTCGAAATAGGTCTTGGGGTAGGGCGCGACCACGCGCAGCGCCAGCAGTTCGGCGCAGAGCGCATTGGCGAGCTTGAGCGCGTGCGCGACGGCCTGATCCGACAGTTCCGAGCCATCGGTGGTCACGAGGATGCGTTGGTACATGGCAGTTAAGCTCCAGAAAAAATGGGGGTGACTCCATTGTGCCTGCAACGCCGGGCCCCGATCCGCTCGCTGGCCCTGCGCGCACATCCAAATAGCCCTCAGACTTGATCTGAATCAAGCCGGCGCAGCCAAGCCCGATGGTATGCTCGCCCGCATGTCGAATTCCACCACCGTAACAGGCAGTGATCTGGCTGCCGGGGCCGTTGTGCCTGACCAGGGGTTGGGTTCGCTATTGGGCCAGCACCGCGGCCCGCTCACCGTCGACGACGATTTTTTGGTGCTCGACGACCCCATCGAGCAAGAGGACTTTTGTCACCCGGTGCAGGTGGACGGGCGCGAACTGCAAGAAGCGGTGTTGATGGTGCAGGGCATGTACTGCCCGGCCTGCTCCGAAACCGTCGAAGCCGCCTTGGGCGGGCGCCGTGGCGTCGAATCGGTGCGGGTGCACGCCGCCACCCGGCGCGTCACGCTGCGCTGGGACCCGGCCCAGACCCTGCTCTCGGCGCTGGCGCGCAATGTGGGCCAAAGCGGCTACCGGCTGCTGCCCATGCGCCAAGCGCTCAGCGTCGAGGAGCGCTTGGCCGAAACTCGGCTGCTGATGTGGCGCCTGTTCGTGGCCGGCTTTTGCACCATGCAGGTCATGATGTACTCGTGGCCGTTCTACATCACCGAGCCGGGCGAAATTCCCTATGTTTACGACCAGTTGCTGCGCTGGGCCAACTGGATGCTGAGCGTGCCGGTGGTGCTGTTCTCCAGCATGCCGTTTTTCCAGAGCGCCTGGCGCGACCTGCGCCACGGGCGCATCGGCATGGACATGCCGGTCTCGATCGGCATCTTGGTCACCTTCATCGCTAGCACCGGCTCCACCTTCGACCCCACGGGGGTGTGGGGGCACGAAATCTGGTTCGATTCGCTCACCATGTTCGTGTTCTTCCTGCTCGGTGGGCGCTACTTGGTCTCGCGCCTGCGCGACCGCACCGCCGGCGCGCTCGACGTGCTCATGAACCGCCTGCCCGAGCAGTGCGAGCGCCAGTTGGCCGACGGCAGCTTCGAGACCGTCTCGCTCAAACGCCTGCGCGTGGGCGACGTGCTGCGCGTGCAAGCCGGCATCGCCTTCCCCGGCGACGCCACCGTGCTCGGCGACAGCGCCACCGTCGATGAAGCCTTGCTCACCGGCGAATCGCAGCCGGTGACGCGGCTGCGCGGCCAAACGGTGGTGGCCGGCAGCTACAACCTCGCCGGCACGGCGCTGGTGCGCATCGAGCGCCTCGGGCGCGAAACCCGCTTCGCCCAGATCGTGGCGCTGATGGAACAGGCGTCCACCGAAAAACCCGAGCTGGTCAAGCTCGCCGACCGCATCGCCGGGCCGTTTTTGGTGGCGGTCTTGCTCAGCGCCGCCTTCGGCGCCTGGTACTGGTGGCAGATCGACCCCGCCTTGGCGGTACCGATCGCGGTGGCGGTCTTGGTGGCCACCTGCCCGTGTGCGCTCGCGCTCTCGACCCCGTCGGCCATGCTGGCCTCGGCCGGGGCGCTGGCCGAGCGCGGCATCCTGGTGCGGCGCCTGCTGGCCTTCGAGGCCCTGTGCAAGATCGACACCGTGGTGTTCGACAAAACCGGCACCCTGACCCAAGACCGGGTGGTATTGCGCGAGGCGCTGGTGCGCCCGGGCCTCACGGCTGAGCAAGCGCTCGAGCTGGCTTGGCCGCTGGCCTCGGCCTCGCTGCACCCGGTGTCGCGCGCCATTGCGGCGCGGGCTCGGCCAGCGGCAAGTGCGGCTGCACCCGCTGCCGCCGCCGCCACTTCAGACGCTGGTGCTGCCGCCACTTCAGACGCTGGTGCTGCCGCCCCCGACGCCGTGTCGCAGGTCGCTTCCGATCTGGTGCGCGACGTCCCCGGTGCCGGCTTGGTGCTCGAGCGCGCCGATGGGGCCGTTTACAAGCTCGGCTCGGCGGCCCTGTGCGGTCTGGACCAAGACCAGTTGCTGGCCCAAGGGCGCAGCGTCGCCGACGCGCCCTGTGCTTATCTGAGCGACGCGCAGGGTTGGCTCGCCACCTTCGTCATGGACGAAGGCGTGCGCGCCGATGCCGCCACAGCCGTGGCCGACTTGCGCGCCATGGGCTTGCAGGTCCATCTGCTCTCGGGCGACAAGGTCGGCGCGGTGCAACGCGTGGCGCAGCAGCTGGGCATCACCCAAGTGGTGTCCGAGGCCGGCCCCGAGCGCAAGCTCGAAGTCGTCGCCGCCCTGCAAGCCCAAGGCGCGCAGATCGCCATGGTGGGCGACGGCATGAACGACGGCCCGGTGCTGGCGCGCGCCCAAGTCTCGTTCGCGCTCGGCCACGGCGCGCCCCTGACGCAGTCGCAGTCCGACCTGGTGGTGCAAAGCGGTCGTTTGTCCGAACTGGTACAAACCATAGGCCAAGCCCGGCGCACCATGCGCATAATCAAACAGAACTTGGTCTTTTCGGCTAGTTACAATGGCAGCATGGTGCCGCTGGCGATCGCCGGCTTCGTACCGCCTTGGTTGGCGGGCTTGGGCATGGCGCTGAGCTCTTTTGTGGTCATCGGCAACGCGCTGCGGCTGTCGCGCCTGCCCGACTTTCCTGCCCCCGATCCGGCCCTGTTGCCGGTAGCAGCCTTCACGAGTTGATGCCATGGAATCTTTGTTGTTGTTGATCCCCTTATCGGTGCTGCTGGTGCTGGCCATCATCGGCGTGTTCTGGTGGGCGCTCTACAACGGTCAATACGACAACGTGGAGCGCGAAGGCGAGCGGATTTTGAAAAACGATTGATCTAGGTCAAGGGGTGTAGTCGCGCCAGCGGCGACACTCTGGCGGTGTTTTTAATAAGAGGAGTAGGTGTATGAGTGCAATCACGGCGGATGCCCAGATGGGCGGCGTGTCCGATGCCCGGCAGGGCATCTATGAAGACAAAGTCATCCGACAGTTCTCTGTCATGGCGGTGGTCTGGGGTGTGGTCGGGATGCTGGTTGGCGTCGTCATCGCCGCCCAGATGCTCTGGCCAGCGCTCAACTTGGGCCAGTTCGGGCTCGAGTGGTTCTCATTCGGGCGCCTGCGTCCGCTGCACACCAACGCCGTGATCTTCGCCTTCGGTGGCTGTGTGCTGTTTGCCACCAGCTACTACGTGGTGCAGCGCACCTGCCAAACCAAGCTCTTCTTGCCACAACTGGCCGCCTTCACCTTCTGGGGCTGGCAGCTGGTGATCGTGCTGGCCGCCGTCACGCTGCCGCTGGGCCTGACCTCGGGCAAAGAGTACGCCGAACTGATCTGGCCGATCGACATCCTGATCACCGCGGTTTGGGTCTCGTACGCGATCGTGTTCTTCGGCACCTTGGCCACGCGCAAGATCAACCACATCTACGTCGCCAACTGGTTCTTTGGCGCCTTCATTCTGGCCGTGGCGCTGCTGCACGTGGTCAACAGCCTGGCCGTGCCCACCGGTCTGCTGCACGCCTACTCGCTCTACTCGGGTGTGCAAAGCGCCATGATCCAATGGTGGTATGGCCACAACGCGGTCGGCTTCTTCCTCACCGCTGGTTTCTTGGGCATCATGTACTACTTCATCCCGAAGCAGGCTGAGCGCCCGATCTACAGCTACCGGCTCTCGATCGTCCACTTCTGGGCCCTGATCTTTACCTACATGTGGGCCGGCCCGCACCACCTGCACTACACCGCGCTGCCCGACTGGACCCAATCCATCGGCATGGTGTTCTCGCTCATCCTGCTGGCACCGTCTTGGGGCGGCATGATCAACGGCATCATGACCCTCTCGGGCGCTTGGCACAAACTGCGCGACGACCCGATCCTGCGCTTCCTGATCGTCTCGCTCTCGTTCTACGGCATGTCGACCTTCGAAGGCCCGATGATGTCGATCAAGACCGTCAACGCCTTGAGCCACTACACCGACTGGACCATCGGCCACGTGCACTCGGGTGCGCTGGGTTGGGTCGGCCTGATCTCCATGGGTGCGCTGTACTTCCTGATCCCGCGCTTGTTCGGGCAAAAGCAGATGTACTCGATCAAAGCCATCGAGCTGCACTTCTGGATCGCCTGTATCGGCATCGTGATCTACATCGCCTCCATGTGGATTGCCGGTGTCACCCAAGGCCTGATGTGGCGTGCCTTGGCCGACGACGGCACCTTGGCCTTCACCTTCAGCGAATCGGTGCGTGCCAGCTATCCCTTCTACGCCATCCGCCTGATTGGCGGCACCATGTACTTTGCCGGCATGTGCATCATGGCCTGGAACGTCTGGATGACGGTCCGCGCGGGCTTGCGTGCAGGCCCCGTGCCGCAAATCAAGATTCCAGCGGTTTCACCTGCCCACGCCTGAGGAGCGCATCAACATGGCTAACAACACCCCCTCCACCAAGGGCATGTCGCACCAGAAGGTCGAGACCAACAGCTTCCTGATGATCGTGCTCATCCTGCTGGTGATCTCCATCGGCGGTCTGGTTGAAATCGTGCCGCTGTTCTTCAAGAAATCGACCACGCAGCCGGTCGAGGGCCTCAAGCCCCACACCGCGCTGCAGCTGGCGGGTAAAGATGTGTACATCCGCGAGGGCTGCTTCGTTTGCCACTCGCAGATGATTCGCCCCTTCCATGCCGAGACCATGCGCTACGGCCACTTCTCGCTCGCCGGTGAGTTCGTCTATGACCGGCCGTTCCAGTGGGGCTCCAAGCGCACCGGCCCCGATCTGCACCGCATCGGTGGTCGCTATTCCGACGAATGGCACCGCCAGCACCTGATGGATCCGCGCTCGCTGCGCCCCTACTCCAACATGCCCGCCTACCCTTGGCTGGCCGACCGCATGGTCAACGCCGACGCCATGCCAGCGCGCTTAGGGGTATTGCAGCTGCTCGGGCACCCCTACACCGACGAAGAGGTGGCAGGCGCCGCCGACGCGGTGCGGGGCAAGACTGAGATGGATGCTCTGATTGCCTATCTGCAGGTTCTGGGTACTTCGGTTCGCTGAGGCGGCCAGGAGCGGCGACATGGATATCAACGATTACCGCAGCATAGTGACCGTGGTCAGTTTGGTGGTGTTTTTGGGCATCGTCTGGTGGGCGTGGTCCAGGCACAACAAGGGCCGTTTCGATGACGCCGCCCAACTGCCCTTCAAAGAAGATTAAGCCGCGCACTCACTCACAAGAGAAACATCATGAGCGACTTCACAAGCTATTTCTGGCATTACTACGTTGCTGGGCTGACCCTGATCAGCATCTTGGCCTGTTTGGGCCTGCTCTGGTACACCAGCCGGGTCAAGGTTGCCCCGACCAAAGACAACACCACCGGCCACGTCTGGGACGAGGACATCATCGAAAAAGACAATCCGCTGCCCAAGTGGTGGGTCTGGATGTTCGTCATCACCGTGGTCTTCGCCTTGGTCTATGGCCTGCTGTACCCGATGTTTGGCAAGTTTCCCGGTTTGCTCAACTGGAGTTCGGTGGGGCAGTACCAGGCCGAGCGCGCAGCCAACGAGGCGAGGGTGGCGCCCAAGTTCGAGGCCTTCGCGCAGATGTCGGTGCAACAGCTGGCCGCTGACCCGGTTGCGATGCAGATCGGCGAAAGCCTGTTCATGAACAACTGCGCCGTCTGCCATGCCGCCGACGCCCGCGGCAGCCTGACCTTCCCCAACCTGACCGACAACGACTGGATCTGGGGCGGCGACCCCGAAGCCATCAGGGTTTCGATCACGGAGGGCCGCGTGGCAGTCATGCCGCCCATGGCCGAAGCCGTGGGCTCGCCTGATGACGTGCTCAATGTAGCGCATTACGTCTTGAGCCTCTCGGGCGCGCCGCACGACAGCATTCGCGCCGCTGCCGGCAAGGCCAACTTTGCCTCCTGCATCGCCTGCCACGGCGCTACCGGCGAAGGCAACACGCTGATCGGTGCCCCCAACCTGACCGACGACATCTGGCTGCATGGTTTTGGGGTCGATGCCGTGGTGCGCAGCATCAATGAAGGTATCATAAACGTCATGCCGCCGCAAAACGTGCTGCTGTCCGAGCAGCAGATCCACGTCCTGACCGCCTATGTGTGGGCCAAGTCCAACCCGGTGCAAAACTAACTTTGAGAAGTTTTGGCTTTGTCTGATACCCGACCCCCAGCCAGCGGTGCTCAACCCGCCGCTGGCCCCGAAGAAATCGAAATTACGTTCTACGCCGACCGGCAGAAGATCTATCCGCGCTCCGTCGCGGGGGTCTTTACCAACTGGCGTTGGGCCACGGTCTGGCTGACCCAGATCGTCTTTTATGGTCTGCCCTGGTTGCAATGGAACAACCGGCAGGCTGTTTTGTTTGACCTCGAAGAACGGCGCTTCTACCTCTTCAACCTCATCCTCTACCCGCACGACCTGATCTACCTCACCGGGTTGTTGGTGATCTCGGCACTTGCCTTGTTTTTGTTTACGGCCGTGGCCGGGCGTCTGTGGTGCGGTTTTGCTTGCCCACAGACGGTTTACACAGAGATTTATCTGTGGATGGAAAAACTGGTCGAGGGCGACCGCACGGCCCGCATGCGGCTCGACCAATCCGGCCATACGCTGGAGAAATACGGCAAAAAAACCCTTAAGCAGCTGCTTTGGATCGCCTTTGGCTTGTGGACCGGCTTTACCTTTGTGGGTTACTTCACCCCCATCGAACAGCTCTGGCTGGCGGTCTGGCAGGCCGAGCTCGGGCCTTGGCAAAGCTTCTGGATTTTGTTTTATGGCTTTGCCACCTACGGCAACGCCGGCTACATGCGCGAACTGGTGTGCAAGCACATGTGCCCCTACGCGCGTTTCCAGAGCGCGATGTTCGACCGCGACACCCTGATCGTGACCTACGATGCGCAGCGCGGCGAGCCACGTGGCCGCCGTTCGCGCCAAGCCGATCTGTCGCTGCTCAAATTGGGCTCGTGCGTCGATTGTTCGCTCTGCGTCCAAGTCTGCCCCACCGGCATCGACATCCGCAAGGGTTTGCAGTACGAGTGCATAGGCTGCGGTTCTTGCGCCGACGTCTGCGATCAGGTCATGGACAAGGTCGGCTACCCCAAAGGGCTGGTGCGCTTCACCACGCAAAACGGGCTCGAGCAGGGCTGGACCTCGGCACAGATGTGGCGCCGCGTGCTGCGGCCGCGGATCTTGGCCTACGGTGCCATTTTGCTGCTCATCACCGTGGCGTTGTTCACCAGTTTGTACCTGCGCACACCGCTTAAGCTGGACGTCATCCGCGACTCGACCATTTTGTCGCGTGTGGTGCAACAAGGCTACGTAGAAAACGTTTACACGCTGCGCATGCTCAACGCCACCGAGCAAGAGCAACCCTTGCGTCTGGTGGTGCACGGTTTGCCGGGTTTGCAAGTGATCTCCGAGACCGAGTTCACCATTGCGCCCACGGGTGCGCGGGCGCTGGCGGTCACGGTGCGGGTGCCACCGGGCAGCAGTGCGCCGGGCGTGCACCCGATCCACTTCGAGGTGCAATCTTTGGGTGCCGAACCCATGACGGTGCGCCAAGACTCGGTTTTTATGATGCCGCGTCAATGAATACCGCTGCAGCCACACAGGTTTTTTGTGCCTGCGCCTGAACTTTTAGCCCTCAGCCCTAAAGTGAACCCGTCATGAGCACAGCCCAAGCCGCCCCAGCCCCGACCAAGCCTGCCCCTTGGTACCGTGAGCCTTACACGTGGTTGGTGTTTGGTCTGCCAGCGGCATCGATTGCGCTGTCGCTCGCCTTGGTCGTCACCGCCGTCAAAAACCGCGACCCGGTGCTGGACCGCAATGCGCCCATGGTGCCAGCTGATCAACGCCGTTTGCAGATGATGACGCCCGAACAGCGCGCCACCTACTTGGCCAGCCTGCGCCCGGCACGCGAAGCGCGCAACCACGCTGCCAGCCCCGAGGTCCCGCCGCCACGGCAGTAGGGTGCCCTGCAAAGCGGCGCCTCGTGGCACACGAGCAGAGCCTAGGCCCCTAGTTGCGCATCGGCGGGTTCACCAGCCGCTCCAGCGCCTGCGTGTCTTTGATCAGCACGTAGCGCTGGCGCACGTCGATGATGCCGTCTTCCATGAAGCGCGAAAAGGTGCGGCTCACGGTCTCGAGCTTCATGCCCAGGTAGCTGCCGATCTCTTCGCGCGTCATGCGCAGCACCAGTTCAGACTGCGAAAACCCGCGCGCGTGCAGCCGCTGCACCAAATTGAGCAAAAAGGCCGCCAGCCGCTCCTCGGCGCGCATGGTGCCCAGCAGCAGCATCACGCCCTGGTCGCGCACGATCTCGCGGCTCATGATCTTGTGCACATGGTGCTGCAAGGCGCTGAACTCGCGCGACAGTTGCTCGATGCGGTCAAAGGGCAGCACACAGACCTCGGCGTCTTCGAGCGCGATCGCGTCGCAGGCGTGCTGGTCGTGCACGATGCCGTCCATGCCGATGATCTCGCCCATCATCTGAAAACCGGTGACTTGGTCGCGCCCGTCGGCGCTGGTGATGCAGGTCTTGAAAAAACCCGAGCGCACCGCGTACAGTGCGGTGAAGGCTTCGCCCGCGCTGAACAGGGACGCTCCGCGTTTGATGCGGCGCCGATTCGATATGATCTGATCGAGATGCTCCAGCTCTTGCGGTTTGAGCCCCATAGGCAAGCACAACTCGCGCAGATTGCAGCCTGAACAGGCGACTTTGATGCTCTGAATATCCATGTAAGCGCGGCCAAATAGTGCGCGAAGCTTAACCCATGTGCTGCCGTGTGGGGCGCGCGTCAAAGAAAACAAAAAATGGGCTCGACTTGACTCAGGTCAAGGGTGAGGGGGGATGTTCGGTGCATATTCTCGCACCAGGAGAAATTTTAGTGAAACCTGTCATCGACGAGGGGTTGCTGCGGCGTTTTGACGTGCCCGGCCCCCGTTACACCTCATATCCGACCGCCGACCGCTTCGTCGAAGCCTTTGGCGAGCAAGACTATGTGCAGGCTTTGCGCCAGCGCCATGCCGGCTCGCTGGCCTTGCCACTGTCGATCTATGTCCACATCCCGTTTTGCGATTCGCTGTGCTACTACTGCGCGTGCAACAAGGTCATCACCAAGCACCACAGCAAGTCGGCCGAGTACCTGCGCTACCTCACGCGCGAGCTCGAGTTGCAGTGCCGCCATCTGGGCTCGGGCCACAGCGTGTCGCAGATGCACCTCGGCGGCGGCACCCCGACCTTCATGTCGGACGAGGAGCTCAGCGATCTGGTGGCGATGGTGCAGCGCCACTTCAAGCTGGTGCCGGGGGGCGAGTATTCGATCGAGGTCGATCCGCGCACCGTGACCCCTGCGCGGCTGGAGCACCTGCACCGCCTGGGTTTCAACCGCCTGAGTTTTGGCGTGCAGGATTTTGACCCCACGGTGCAAAAGGCCGTGCACCGCATCCAGCCCGCCGAGCAGGTGTTCGACTTGGTGGCGGCGTCGCGGCGCATCGGCTTCGAATCCGTCAACGTCGATCTGATCTACGGCCTGCCGCAGCAAACGCCCGAGTCGTTCCGTCACACGCTGGAGCGGGTGCGCGAGCTGCGCCCAGACCGCATTGCGCTCTACGCCTACGCGCATTTGCCGGCACGCTTCAAGCCGCAGCGGCGCATCGTGGCCGCCGAACTGCCACCGGCAGCCGACAAGTTGGCCATGCTCTCGATCTCGCTCGAGATCTTCAACCAAGCGGGTTACGTCTATGTGGGCATGGACCACTTCGCGCTGCCCACCGATGCCTTGGCGGTGGCCAAGCGCCAGGGGCGGCTGCACCGCAATTTTCAGGGCTACAGCACGCAGCCCGACTGCGATTTGATCGCCCTGGGCGTCTCGGCCATCGGCCGCATCGGGGCCACCTACAGCCAGAACGCCAAGACGCTCGAAGAGTACTACGACCACCTCGACCAGGGGCGGTTGCCGATCGTGCGTGGGCTGGCGCTGAGCCGCGACGACCTGCTGCGCCGCGCCGTGATTATGGCGCTGATGTGTCAGGGGCGGGTGGATTTCGAGGCTGTCGGTCTGGCGCACCTGATCGAGTTCAAAAGCTATTTTGAACCCGAGCTGGAGCGCTTGCGCGAGTTCGAAGCGATGGGCTTGCTGCGCCTGAGCGCGGGCAGCATAGAAGTCAGCGACAGCGGCTGGTACTTGGTGCGCGCCATCGCCATGCAGTTCGACAAGCACCTGCAGCAAGACCGCGACCGGGCGCGCTTCTCCAAAATCATTTGATCGCTGCAACGCCGCTGCCAAGCTGCTAGAGTCGGCCCATGTTTGAATCGATGCTGCTTTCGGCACTGGTGATGGGGCTGGTGGGCGGCCCGCACTGCATCGCCATGTGCGGCGCGGCCTGCGCCGGCATTGCCCACGCCGGCGAGCCGCGGCGCGTGCGCGCTTTGCTCACCTTCCAGTTCAGCCGCCTGATAGGCTACGCGCTGCTGGGCGCGCTGGCCGCTGGCACCGTGCAGGGCTTGGCTTGGATGGGGCAGCACACCGCCATCATCCGCCCGCTCTGGACGCTGATGCACGTGGCGGCGCTGCTGCTGGGGCTGGTGCTGCTGTTGCAGGCGCGCCAGCCGGCTTTCATCGAGGGCTGGGCCCAAGGGGTGTGGCGGCGTGCGCGCCCGCTCATGAACCGGCTCGGCCCCAAAGCGCCGGCGGTGCTGGGCGTGGGCTGGGCGCTCATGCCCTGCGGGCTGTTGTATTCGGCGCTGCTGGTGGCCTCGCTGTCGGCCAGCGTGGTCAACGGCGCCGCCATCATGGCCGCTTTTGCGCTGGGCACCATGGTCTCGCTCACGGCAGCGCCGTGGCTGCTGCTCAAGCTCAAAGACGCGCGCAGCGGCGGCTGGGGCATCCGGCTGGCGGGTCTGGCGCTGGTGCTGGTCTCGAGCGCGGCGCTGTGGATGGGCATCGCGCACCCCACGGGTTTGTGGTGCGACGAGCCAGTGGCGTTTTTGCATACCGATTGCATAGTTTCATAATGCAAAATGTCACGTTGCTGCGCTGCAATAATTTTTTTACCATAAGAAAAGTCGTTTCTTAATGCAAAATGCGGCCGGTAGTACATTGTTTTTAAATGGCTATTTTTTTGTCTTGTATAAGACATAAGATTCACGGCTGACCCGCTGCGGTCTTACACTACAGGCAACGGCGCGGCGCATTGGCCCCTAGGCCGTTGCCGCAGCCCCACCGTTTTTTTAACCTTCAGGAGTGAAGCATGTCCTCTGCCATCAACAAACAACTCAGCCGCCAGCAGCAGATCGAAGCGCTGGAGCTCGACTGGGCGCAAAACCCGCGCTGGAAAGGCGTCAAGCGCGGCTACAAAGCCGCCGACGTGGTGCGTCTGCGCGGCAGCGTGCAGCCCGAGTACACGCTGGCGCAAAACGGCGCCCGCACCCTGTGGGAGCGCGTCAACGGCGGCGCCAAAAAGGGCTACGTCAACGCCTTTGGCGCCATCACCGCCGGCCAAGCCATGCAGCAAGCCAAGGCCGGCCTCGAGGCGGTGTACCTGTCGGGCTGGCAAGTGGCGGCCGACGGCAACAGCTCCGAAACCATGTACCCGGATCAGTCGCTCTACGCCTACGATTCGGTCCCGACCATGGTGCGCCGCATCAACAACACCTTCAAGCGCGCCGACGAAATCCAGTGGAGCCGCGGTATCGAGCCCGGTTCGCCCGAGTTCATCGACTACTTCCTGCCCATCGTGGCCGACGCCGAAGCCGGTTTTGGCGGCGTGCTCAACGCCTTTGAGCTGATGAAGAACATGATCGCCGCCGGCGCCGCGGGCGTGCACTTCGAAGACCAGCTCGCGGCCGTGAAAAAATGCGGCCACATGGGCGGCAAGGTGCTGGTGCCCACCCAAGAGGCGATCGAGAAGCTGATTTCTGCGCGTTTTGCCGCCGACACCATGGGCGTGCCCACGCTCATCTTGGCGCGCACCGACGCCGAAGCGGCCAACCTGATCACCAGCGACCACGACGCCAACGACAAGCCCTTCCTCACCGGTGAGCGCACCCAAGAGGGCTTTTACCGCGTCAAAAACGGCCTCGAGCAAGCCATCAGCCGCGGCGTCGCCTACGCGCCCTACGCCGATCTGGTGTGGTGCGAAACCGGCACCCCCGACCTCGGCTTTGCGCGCGAGTTCGCCCAAGCCGTGCACGCCGCCTGCCCCGGCAAGTTGCTGTCGTACAACTGCTCGCCCTCGTTCAACTGGAAGAAAAACCTCGACGACGCCACCATCGCCAAGTTCCAAGACGAACTGTCGGCGCTGGGCTACAAGTACCAGTTCATCACGCTGGCCGGCATCCACATCAACTGGTTCAACACCTTCCAGTTCGCCCACGCCTACGCGCGCGGCGAGGGCATGAAGCACTACGTCAACATGGTGCAAGAGCCCGAGTTCGCGGCGCGCCAGCAGGGCTACACCTTCGTTTCGCACCAGCAAGAGGTGGGCGCAGGCTACTTCGACGACGTGACCACCGTGATCCAAGGCGGTTCGTCCAGCGTCAAGGCCCTCACGGGTTCGACCGAAGAAGAGCAGTTCCACTGATCAACTTCGTTGGGCCCTGGGTTGACTGGGGCGCAACAGGTTCAGCGTTTCGCCTTCAACCAAATCCCCCTTGGGTGCACGCCTTTGGGGGATTTGGCATTTCTAAAACCTTGTACTTCGGCACTTCCTGCTCTATACTTTTGCCATAGAGTACTGTGGAGCATGCCATGTCAGTCGCCTCCGTTTTCATCAACAACCGCACCCAAGCCGTGCGCCTGCCGGCCGATATGCGCCTGCCCGACGACGTCAAGCGCGTCCATATTCGCGCTGTGGGGCGCGAGCGCGTGATTGCGCCGCTGGATGGTGCTTGGGACAGCTTTTTTCTCAACTCACCAGCCGTCAGCGAAGATTTTTTGAGCGAGCGTGCCAGCCAGCAGCAAAGCGAGCGCGAAGGCTTCTAGCATGATCCGCTACCTGCTCGACACCAACATTGTCATCTACGTCATCAAGCGCAAGCCTTTGTCTGCCTTGGAGCTGTTCAACCGCCACGCAGGCCACATGGCCATTTCCTCCATCACGCTGGCAGAGTTGCTGCATGGCGCCGAAAAAAGCAGCAGAGTGGCTGAGAACCTGCGCGTGGTAGAAGACTTTGCCAGCCGCCTCGACGTCTTGTCCTATGGCCCCAAGGCTGCCGGGCATTACGGCAGCATCCGCGCCGCCTTGGAAAGAATCGGACAGCCTATAGGCATCAATGACCTGCACATTGCTGCGCATGCCCGAAGTGAAGGCCTGACGCTGGTCACCAACAACCTCGGCGAATTCAGCCGAGTGCCTGCCTTGCAGATGGAAAACTGGGTGGTATGAGCTTGCAACTTGCGATCGCAGTTGGTTTCTTGGCTTTGTGGAGGTAAAGCTGGGCTGAACTTGCTGGCTGCTTCGTCCACAAGCAGCCCGGCCAGCCTAGGGTGTTTTGTGGGAAAATGATCGGCGCGGCCCCTAGCCGCGTTTCGTTTTTCTGTACCTGCTCATGCTCAATATCACCCTCCCCGACGGTTCTCAACGCCCATTTCCCGGCCCGGTCACGGTGGCCGACGTGGCTGCTTCCATCGGTGCCGGCCTGGCCAAGGCCGCGCTCGGGGGCAAGGTGGATGGTGTGCTGGTGGATACCGCGCACCGGATCGAGCGCGACGCCGCGCTGGCCATCGTCACCGCCAAAGACCCAGAGGGGCTGGAGCTGATCCGCCACTCCACCGCCCACCTGCTGGCCTACGCGGTCAAGGAATTGTTCCCCGATGCGCAAGTGACCATCGGCCCGGTGATCGAGCACGGTTTTTATTACGACTTTGCCTACAAACGCCCGTTCACACCCGAAGACTTGGCGACAATCGAGAACAAAATGCTCGAACTCGCTGCCAAAGACGAAAAAATCGAGCGCCGCCTGCTCGGGCGCGACGCAGCGGTGGCGCACTTCAAGGCCCAAGGCGAGCACTACAAGGCCGAGATCATCGCCGGCATCCCGAGCGACGAAGCCCTGAGCCTGTACCGCGAGGGCGCCTTTGAAGACCTGTGCCGCGGCCCGCATGTGCCCAGCACCGGCAAGCTCAAGCACTTCAAGCTCATGAAGGTGGCCGGGGCCTACTGGCGCGGCGACCACCGCAACGAGATGCTGCAGCGCATCTACGGCACCGCCTGGGCCAGCAAAGAAGACTTGCAAGCCTATCTGAGCCGGCTCGAAGAGGCCGAGCGGCGCGACCACCGGCGCCTGGGGCGCGAGCTGGATCTGTTTCACATCGACGAACACGCGCCGGGGCTGGTGTTCTGGCACCCCAAGGGCTGGACTTTGTGGCAGCAGGTGGAGCAGTACATGCGCCGCATCTACCGCCAGCACGGCTACCACGAGGTGAAGGCGCCGCAGATCCTGGAGCAGACCCTGTGGCAAAAAACCGGCCACTGGGACAAGTACCGCGACAACATGTTCATCACCGAGAGCGAAAAGCGCGACTACGCCCTCAAGCCCATGAACTGCCCGGGCCACATCCTGATCTACAAACAGGGCCTCAAGAGCTACCGCGACCTGCCGCTGCGCTACGGCGAGTTTGGCCAGTGCCACCGCAACGAGCCCTCGGGCGGGCTGCACGGCATCATGCGCGTGCGCGGCTTCACGCAAGACGACGGCCACATCTTTTGCACCGAAGAGCAAATTTTGGCCGAATGCGACACCTTCACCCAGGTGCTGAAAAAAGTCTATGCCGACTTCGGTTTCCACGATATTTTGTACAAGGTCTCGACGCGCCCAGCGGCGCGCATCGGCTCCGATGCCCAGTGGGACAAGGCCGAGCAGGCGCTGATCGACAGCCTGCGCCACGCCGGCTGCGAGTTCCAGATTTCGCCGGGCGAGGGCGCTTTTTATGGCCCCAAGATCGAATACACGCTCAAGGACGCGATTGGGCGCGAGTGGCAGTGCGGCACCATTCAGGTCGATTTCAACCTCGCCGAGCGGCTCGAGGCCGAGTACGTGGCCGAAGACGGCAGCCGGCGCGCGCCGGTGATCTTGCACCGTGCCATCGTCGGCAGCCTCGAGCGCTTCATCGGCATTTTGATCGAGCAGCACGCCGGTGCGTTGCCGCTGTGGCTGGCGCCGCAGCAGGTGGCGGTGCTCAACATCACCGACGCGCAGGCCGACACCTGTCGCGAAATTGCCAAAAAACTCGAGGCGCAGGGCTTTAGGGTGGCGCTGGATTTGCGCAATGAGAAAATCACGTATAAAATCCGGGAGTTTTCCATGCAAAAGCTGCCTTACTTGGTCGTCGTGGGCGACAAAGAGAAGGCCTCTGGGGCGGTTGCGGTGCGTGCGCGCGGCAACCTAGACCTCGGTGTCATGGCCTTCGATGCCTTCGTGCAGCGCTTGCAGCACGAACTCGACACCAAGGCTTGAGCTTTTTGCTTGGCCCCCCTTCGTTTGAACCAAAGGATTTCACCATCGCTACAACTGCTCCGAACTTCCGCGATCGCCGCCACCGCGAAGAACGCGCCCACCGCCTCAACCGCGAGATCCTCGTGCCCGAGGTGCGCCTGCTGGGCCCCGAGGGCGAGGCCATCGGTGTGGTCAGCATTCAAGAAGCGCTGCGCATGGCCGGTGAACTCGATGTCGATCTGGTCGAGATCGCCGCCATCGCCAAACCCCCGGTGTGTCGCCTGATCGATTACGGCAAGTTCAAGTACGCCGAGCAGAAAAAAGCCGCCGAAGCCAAGTCGAAGCAAAAAGTCATCGAGGTCAAGGAAATCAAGTTCCGCCCCGGCACCGACGACGGCGACTACCACATCAAGATGCGCAACATCCGCCGCTTCCTCGAAGAAGGCGACAAGTGCAAGGTGACGCTGCGTTTTCGGGGCCGCGAGATCACGCACCAAGAAATCGGACTGGCGCTGTTGCAGCGCATCCGCGAAGAACTCGGCGACGCGATCGTGGTGGAGCAATTCCCCAAGCTCGAAGGGCGCCAGATGATCATGATGATTGCCCCCGGACGCAAAAAGTCGGGGGGCGCCAAACCAGTGTCGGAAACGGCACCCGTCGCCCAGCCTGCTTAAGGGCAGGGCGACAACGCTTGCAGCGGGGCGGTCACCCACTGCAAGCCATAAGTGGCTCGGGGCCTACAAGCCTGCGGTGGGTATCGCAGCGCCTCACGAGCACCATTCAAGAAGGAGCACAAAATGCCCAAAATGAAGACCAAGAGCAGCGCGAAAAAGCGTTTTCGCGTTCGTCCGGGTGGCACCGTCAAGCGCGGTCAAGCCTTCAAGCGTCACATCCTGACCAAGAAGAGCACCAAAAACAAGCGCCAGCTGCGCGGTGCAGTGAATGTGCATGAGACCAATATGGGTCACATGGCGCAGATGCTGCCCTTTGCCGGCCTGTAATCCAACCCGACGAACAAGGAGTTTTCTATGCCTCGCGTCAAACGTGGTGTAACGGCACGCGCCCGTCACAAAAAAGTATTGGCTTTGGCCAAAGGTTTCCGCGGCCGCCGCGGCAATGTCTATCGCATCGCCAAACAGGCGGTGATGAAGGCCGGCCAGTACGCCTACCGCGACCGCCGCGCCCGCAAGCGCGTGTTTCGCCAGCTGTGGATTGCGCGCATCAACGCCGGCGCGCGCGAACTCGGCCTGAGCTACAGCCAGTTTGCCAACGGTCTGAAAAAAGCCGCCATCGCCATCGACCGCAAGGTGCTGGCTGATCTGGCCGTCAACGACCGCGCCGCTTTTGCGCGCATTGTTGAGCAGGCGCGGGCGCACCTTGGCGCAGCCCCCGCTGTGGCAGCCTGATCTGGGCCTTGTTACGGCGTGATGAGGGCTTGAAGAGGGCCCGATGGCTGGACGCCGCGCTGGTGTGGCGGCCAACCAGAGCCCCCCTCTAGGCGAGGGCCAGCGCTGTACGGCACTGGCCCTTTTTGTTTGTGTTTCCACTTGGCCTTTACCGGCTCCCTTGATAGGCCCATGAGCCGCTGCTGCAAGCCTGGGCTCGGATGCAATGCGATGAACGAACTCGACACCCTGCTGCAATCGGCGCGCGCGCAGTTCGCGCAGGCCCACACCCCCGCCGAGCTAGAAAACGCCAAGGCCCAGTACCTAGGCAAGAGCGGCCGCCTGACCGAACTCATGAAAGGGCTGGCCAGCCTGAGCGTGGACGAGAAAAAGACCCGGGGCGCGGCCATCAATGTAAGCAAGCAGGCCATCGAGGCCGCGCTCAACCAGCGCCGCGCCGAGCTGGCCGAGGCCGAACTGCAGCACCAGTTGCAGGCCGAGGCGCTGGACGTGACGCTGCCCGGGCGCCAGCGCGGCAGCGGCGGTCTGCACCCGGTGAGCCTGACGCTCGAGCGCATCGAGGCCATTTTTGGCTCCATGGGTTTTGCGGTCGCCGACGGCCCCGAGATCGAAACCGACTGGTTCAACTTCACCGCCCTCAACACGCCCGCCGACCACCCGGCGCGCTCGATGCACGACACCTTTTATGTGCAGGTGGGCGAGCAGCCCGAGCCCTACCTGCTGCGCACCCACACCAGCCCGATGCAGATCCGCCACGCGCTGCAACACGTGCAGCGCCACAAGCAACTGGCGGGGGCGGATGCCGCCGCACTGTTTGACGGCGCCATGCCCGAAATCCGCGTGATCGCGCCCGGCCGCACCTACCGCGTGGACAGCGACGCCACCCATTCGCCCATGTTCCACCAGTGCGAGGGGCTGTGGATCGGCGAAAACGTGAGCTTCAAAGACCTGAAGTTCGTGTTCACCGATTTTTGCCGCACCTTCTTCGAATCCGACGATCTGGTGTTGCGATTTCGCCCCAGCTTCTTTCCCTTCACCGAGCCCAGCGCCGAGATCGACATCCAGTTTCAGTCTGGCCCGCTGGCCGGGCGCTGGCTCGAGGTGGCGGGATCGGGTCAGGTGCACCCCAACGTGGTGCGCAACATGGGGCTATGCCCCGAGCGCTACATCGGCTTTGCCTTTGGCATGGGGCCCGACCGCCTGACCATGCTGCGCTACGGCGTGGCCGATTTGCGCCTGTTTTTCGACGGCGACCTGCGGTTTTTGCGCCAGTTTCAATGAGTTTGGTGTTGCCCAGCCTTCGTTGACCCCCCACATTGCCCCGCCCGAGAGCACACGATGCAATTCCCCGAATCCTGGTTGCGCGAATTCTGCAACCCCCCCTTGAGCAGCGAGCAGCTGGCCGACACCTTGACCATGGCCGGCCTAGAGGTCGAAGAGCGCCGCCCCGCCGCGCCGCCTTTTAGCGGCGTGGTGGTGGCGCGCATCGAGCACCTCGAGCCGCACCCACAGGCCGAGCGGCTGCGCGTCTGCCAAGTCGATGTGGGCGGCGGCGAGCGCTTGCAGATTGTCTGCGGTGCGCCCAATGCGCGCGCCGGCATGGTGGTGCCGTGCGCGCGGGTGGGGGCGGTGCTGCCGCCGGGGCCCAGCGGCGAAGCGCTGCACATCGGGCTCGGGCAGCTGCGCGGCGTGGCCAGCCACGGCATGCTGTGCTCGGCGCAGGAGTTGGGCATCGCCGACGACGCCAGCGGCTTGCTCGAGCTGCCCGCCGACGCTCCGCTGGGGCAAGACGTGCGCACCTGCCTGCAGCTCGACGATCAAATTTTCACCCTCAAACTCACCCCCAACCTCGCGCACTGCCTGAGCGTCTATGGCGTGGCGCGCGAGCTGGCCGCGCTCACCGGGGCGCCGCTGCACACCCCGGCTTGGCCGCGCGTGGCCCCCACGCAAACCGAGGTGCTGCCGGTGCAAGTGCTTGCCCCCGATCTGTGTGGGCGCTTCAGCGGCCGCATCGTGCGCGGCATCAACGCCGGCGCCGCCACCCCGGCCTGGATGGTGCAGCGGCTGGCGCGCTGCGGCCAGCGCAGCGTTTCGGCGCTGGTGGACATCTCCAACTACGTGATGTTCGAGTTCGGCCGCCCCTCCCACATTTTTGACTTGGCGCACATCGAGGGCGGCTTGCAGGTGCGCTGGGGCTGCGCCGGCGAGACGCTGCAGCTGCTCAACGGCCAAACGGTGAGCGTGGACGAAACGGTGGGCGTGATCGCCGATGCGCAGGCGCTGGAGTCGCTGGCCGGCATCATGGGCGGAGCGGCCACAGCGGTGAGCGACGCCACGCGCGATGTCTATCTCGAGGCCGCTTTTTGGTGGCCCAAGGCCATCGCCGGGCGCTCGCGCCGCTACCACTTCAGCACCGACGCCGGGCACCGCTTCGAGCGCGGGGTCGATCCGGCCACCACGGTCGAACACCTCGAGCGCATCACCGAGCTGATTTTGCAGATTTGCGGCGGCCAACCCGGCCCCATCGACGACCAGAGCCTGAACCTGCCGCAGCCGCAGCCGGTGGCGCTGCGGGTGGCGCGCGCGGCCAAGGTGATCGGTATGCCGCTCACGCTCGAGCAGTGCGCGCAGGCGCTGCGCCGCCTCGGGCTGCAGGTGCACGAAGGGCAGGGCAGCCTGAGCGTGACGCCGCCCTCTTACCGCTTCGATTTGCAGATCGAAGCCGACCTGATCGAAGAAGTGGCGCGCCTGATCGGCTACGAGCACCTGCCGCACACGCCGCCGCTGGCGCCAGTAACGGCGCTGGCTAAGCCTGAGCGCCGCCGCAGCCCCTACGCGCTGCGGCGCCAGCTGGCGCAGCTGGGCTACCAAGAGACCATCAACTTCAGCTTCGTGCAAGAGCGCTGGGAGCGCGACTGGGCGGGCAACGCCCAGCCGATCGCCCTGCTCAACCCCATCGCCAGCCAGATGAGCGTGATGCGCTCCTCGCTGCTGGGCAGCTTGCTGGCGGTGCTCAAGTTCAACACCGACCGCAAGGCCGAGCGCGTGCGCGTGTTCGAGCTCGGGCGCGTGTTTCGCCACGACGCGGCGGTGCCCGACGGCCCCACCAGCGTGGCCGGGGTGGCGCAGCCGCTGCGCGTGGCGGCACTGGCCTGGGGCGATGCGCTGCCGTTGCAGTGGGGCGAGGGTGCGCGCAGCGTCGATTTCCACGACCTCAAGGGCGATCTGCAAGCCCTGCTGGCGCCGCGCCAAGCGCGCTTCGAGCCGGCCGAGCACCCGGCGCTGCACCCGGGCCGCTGCGCCCAAGTGTGGCTCGACGGGCAGGCGATCGGTTACATCGGCGAGCTGCACCCGCGCTGGCGCCAGAGCGAGGGCTGGCAGCAGGCCCCGGTGCTGTTCGAGCTCGAGCTCGAGCCGCTGCTGCAGCGCGAGCTGGTGCAGGCGCAACCGGTGCACCGCCACCAGCCGGTGCAGCGGGACCTAGCCGTGGTGCTGCCCGAGCGCGTCGCGCACGCCGAGCTGCTGGCCACCGTGCGCGGCGCCGACCGCACCGGCTGGCTCACCGACGTGCGCTTATTTGATATTTACCGCCCCAAGCTGGGGCACAATGCGGGGGCTGGCAGCCTAGTCGAAGGCGAGCAGAGTTGGGCTTTGCGCCTGACGCTGGAGCGCGACGACGCCAACCTGACCGATGCGCAAATCGATGCCGTGGTGCAGTCGGTGCTGGCCGCGTTGTCGGCACAATTGCACGCGCGCTTGCGCGCCTGATTACCCCATCCGCTGGAGACCTCTGTTGTGAGCCTGAGCAAGCCCCTGCCCGACCCCGATCTGAGCGAAACCGCGCCAGACGACAACACCCTGACCAAAGCCCAGATGGCCGAGCTGCTATACCAGCAAATCGGCTTCAACAAGCGCGAATCCAAAGATTTGGTCGAGGCATTTTTTGACCAGATCGCCGAACGCCTGATACAGGGCGATGACGTGAAGCTGTCGGGCTTTGGCAATTTTCAGGTGCGCACCAAATCCCCGAGGCCCGGCCGCAACCCGCGCACGGGCGAGTCGGTGGCCATTGCGGCGCGGCGCGTGGTCACGTTCCACGCCAGCCCCAAGCTCAAAGAGGCGGTGCAGGCCGGGATGGTGGAGTCGGCGCAGGCTGAAGCGGCGCCTGCACCCACCCAGCGGTTTTGAGGGGGGTCTTGAGTAAGCTTTGAGGGGGATGCTTTTGAAGGCCCTTCAGGCCGCAGCCCAGCGCGCTTCCAAGTCGAGCAAAGCCTGTTTGCGCGCCACTCCGCCGGTGTAGCCGGTGAGCTGGCCTTTGCTGCCCAGCACGCGGTGGCAGGGCAGTACGATGCCGATCGGGTTGCGCCCCAGCGCTCCACCCACAGCCCGCGCCGCACGCGGCCGCCCAATGGCGCGGGCGATGTCTAGGTAACTGCACACTTGGCCCGGCGCGATGCCCGCCAAAGCCCCCCACACCGCCTGCTCAAAGGCGCTGCCCCGGCTCAGGTCGAGCGGCAGATCAAAGCGTTGGCGCACACCGGCAAAGTATTGCTCCAACTGCAGTGCGGTTTGGCACAGCAGCGGGAGTTCGGGGTTGGGCGCTGCGACGGTGGCCCAAGCGGGAATGCCAGATTGGTCGGCAAACCAAACGCCCAGCAGGTGTTCGGGTTGTGCCACCAGCAGCAGCTCGCCTATGGGGCAGGTGAGGCGGATTTGGTGCATGACGGCGGTGCTGAAACCCGGTTATGCAACCGCGAGGTAGCGCGCAGAAAGCACGCGGTCGAGTGGAGCGGGTGAAGGGAATCGAACCCTCGTATCAAGCTTGGGAAGCTGGCGTTCTACCATTGAACTACACCCGCAACAGGCCGTTGCGCGAGGTCAACGGGCCTGAATCATAACCGATTCATAACCGATCTGTGGCCGGTTGCTCCCCCAGTGGTTTACACCCAGCGGGTTGCTTGTGGGTAATTTGCTGGATCATGCTGCAGCGCGTTATCAGACTTCGCGCCGGCGTGCCAAGGGCGGGTTGCGCTCAAAGTAGGCCACGATGCCGCGCAGCATGGCGTCGGCCATCTGGTTTTGAAAGCGCGGGTCGCGCAGGCGGCGTTCTTCGTCGGGGTTGCTGATGAAGGTGGTTTCGATCAACAGGCTGGGGATGTCGGGTGCGCGCAGCACGGCAAAGCCGGCTTGTTCGACGCGGGGCTTGTGCAGGCGCCCGACACGGCCTATTTCGCGCAACATCACATCGCCCACGCGCAGGCTGTCGTTGATCTGCGCCGTCGTGCTCATGTCGAGCATGATGCGCTGCAGCACCGTTTCTTGCTCGCGCAGATTGACCCCGCCCACCTTGTCGGCGGCGTTTTCACGGTTGGCCATCCATTGGGCGGCGGCGCTGGTGGCACCGCGCTCGCTGAGCGCAAACACGCTCGAGCCGCGTGGGCGCGGCGTGAAAAACGCATCGGCGTGTACGCTCACAAACAGATCGGCCTGCACCCGGCGCGCCTTTTGCACCCGCACCCGCAGCGGCACGAAGTAGTCGCCGTCGCGCGTCATGAAGGCGCGCAAGGTGTGGCCGTTGACTTGGGTGCGGTTGACGCGATCGCGCAATTTGCGGGCAATCGACAGCACCACGTCCTTTTCGCGCGTGCCGCCAGGGCCGATGGCCCCTGGGTCTTCGCCGCCGTGACCGGCGTCAATGGCAACGACGATCAGGCGGTCGGCGCGGCCGCCGGTGCTGCCGCTGGGCCCGGCGCGTGGCCGGCTTGCACCCGAGGCGGTTGCGGTCGGAGTCGAAGGCCTGGTGGGGGCCTGGTTGGCCTGAGCCTGAGCGGGTGGGGCTGGCGTGGCCGCAGCCGGAGGGGGCGGCAGCCTGATGGTTCCAAGGCTGGGCGCAGCGGCGCGCTGGTCGTCAGGCAAGCGGGCAATCAACTCGCCCAGCGGGTCGGGGGGGCTGGGCGCAGCGGGTGCCGGAACAGGCGCGCTGTCGTTGGGGGCTCCAGCGGCTGCCGTGGCGGGTTCGTTGAGCTCGCGTAGGCGCTGCGCAATCAGTTCATCCAGCGGGTCGCGCGCTTGCACGGGGTACAGATCGAGCACGAGGCGGTGCTGGAACGCGGCCACCGGGGTGAGCTGGAACACCTGCGGATTGATCGGGCGCTTCAAGTCCACCACCAGCCGCACCACCCGGGGCGCGTGCTGCGCGACGCGAATCGCGGCCACGTTGGGGTCGTCGGGGCGCACCTTGCCGGTGATCTGCTGCACCATCGGGGCCAGCTCGATGCCCTCGAGGTCCAGCGCCACCCGGGGCGGGTCGGTCATGAAGTGCGGCGTGGCTTGCAGCGCGGCGTCGGATTCGATGGTCAGGCGGGTGTAGTCGGGCGCCGGCCACAGGCGCACGGCCACGATGGTGGCACCCCAAGCCAGCTGCGGCGCGCCGAGCGTGAGCACCAAGCTCGAGCCCAGCCACTGCAGGGCGCTGCGGCGCCTCATGCCTGCAAAGCCTCCAGCAGACGCACGCCCCGTGCACTGCGCGCGCGCAGCTGCAACCGGCGGCTGTCGTCGGCCAAGGTTTCGAGGTGCAGTTCGAGGTCGGGCATGGGCAGGACTCCAGCGGTTTTTTCGGGCCACTCTACCAGCTTGAGTCCGGGTTGTGTAAAAAGTTCACGCAGTCCCGCATCTTCCCACTCTTGAGGGTTGATTAGTCGATAAAAATCCGCGTGCACGGCCTCCAAGCCGGCGCTCCAGCGCGGGCCCGCTTCGAGGGGGTAGGTCTCGACGATGGCGTAGCTGGGGCTTTTGATGCGGCCCTGCACACCCAAAGCGCGCAGCAGATGGCGCACAAAGGTGGTTTTGCCGCTGCCCAGATCGCCATGCCAGTGCAAGTGCGCCTGCCCGATCTGGTCGCAGGTGGCCAGCCGGGCAGCGAGCGCAGCCGTGGCGCTCTCGTCGGCCAGCAGCAGGGTTGTGCAGGCCAGCGGCTGCGCCGCCGGGGCTGTGCTTCCTACAATCGCAGGGTTATGTTCGATGCGGCTCAATTCGTCACACAAATACAAGGCTGGGGCCGGGAGTTGGGATTTTCGCAAATCGGCGTGGCCAGCGTCGATTTGTCCAGCGCCGAAGACGGGCTGCGGCGCTGGCTCGAGGCCGGCTTTCACGGCGAGATGGGCTACATGGCCGCGCACGGCCTCAAGCGCGCCCGCCCGGCCGAGCTGGTACCCGGCACCCTGAGCGTGATCAGCGCACGCATGGATTATCTGCCCAGCAGCCACGGGCCTGATTGGCGTGAGCAAGAATGGCATGGTTTGCAGCAGCCTTTGCAAGGCAGCGTCGCCTTGTACGCCCGGGGGCGCGACTACCACAAGGTGTTGCGTCAGCGGCTGCAGCGGCTGGCCCAGCGCATCGAGCAGGGTTTGCAAGAACAGGGCGGGCCAACTGCGGCTGCGCCCACCGACAGCAGTGCGGCGGCGCAGAACCCTGTCAGCTGGCGCGTGTTCACCGACTCGGCCCCGGTGCTCGAGGTCGAGCTGGCGCAGCGCAGCGGCCTAGGCTGGCGCGGAAAACACACGCTGGCCTTGAGCCGCGACGCCGGCTCGATGTTTTTTTTGGGCGAGATTTTCCTCAACTTTGAACTGCCCCCCAGCGCCGCAGTCAGCGGCCACTGCGGCCACTGCCGCGCTTGCCTCGATGTGTGCCCAACGCAGGCCATCGTGGCCCCGTACCGGCTCGATGCGCGCCGCTGCATCGCCTACCTCACGATCGAACATGCCGGGCCGATTGCGCCCGAGCTGCGGCCCCTGATCGGCAACCGCATCTACGGTTGCGACGACTGCCAACTGGTGTGCCCGTGGAACAAGTACGCCCAGCGCGCCCGCGTGCCCGATTTCGAGCCGCGGGAGCCCCTGCAAGCGCCCGAGCTGCTGCGCGTCTGGGGCTGGAGCCAAGCGGGCTTTGAGCGCCACACCGAAGGCACCCCGATTCGGCGCATCGGCCACGAGCGCTGGCTGCGCAACGTAGCGGTGGCGCTGGGTAATGCGTTGGCGGGCGGGGGTCTGGAGCCAGAGCAGGTACAAGCCATACGAGCAGCGCTGGCCAGCAGGCTCGAAGACCCGAGCACCTTGGTGCGCGAGCATGTGCGCTGGGCATTGGTGCCGGAAAGAGGAATCGAACCCCCGACCTTCTCATTACGAATGAGCTGCTCTACCGACTGAGCTATTCCGGCTTGCGGGGCGGCGCGCTGGCGTCGGCCACCCAGCCTCTGATTATATTGCCTTGGGGGCTGGCTGCAGTGAGCTGGCTGCAGTGAGGGCTTGCCGGGGGAGGGGGCAGTTACACTACACCCTTCGCGTTTTTTGGCTTCGTATGGACATCGTTTTGCTGCTCAAGGCCGCCGTGATGGGGCTGGTGCAGGGCATCACCGAGTTTTTGCCGATTTCTTCCACCGGGCACCTGATCCTGACCTCGGCCTTGCTCGGGCTCTACGGCGAGAAGGTGCGGCTGTTCGAGGTTGTGATCCAGGTCGGGGCGCTGCTGGCCATCGTCTCGGTCTATCTGGAGCGGTTGCTGGACACTGCCAAGGGGCTGCCGCGTGGCGACGCCGTGGCTTGGCGCTTCACCAGCAACCTCGTCATCGGCTGCCTGCCGGCGGTAATCCTGGGAGTGCTGTTCTTCGACTTCATCACCGGCGTGCTGTTCAACCCGCTGGTGGTGGCCTTCAGTTTCATCTCGGGCGGGCTGGTGATCCTGTGGGTCGAGGCCAGGCAGGCGCGTCAGCCGCCGCAGCGCATCCAAGAGGTCGACGCGGTGGGCTGGCGCGATTCGCTCACCGTTGGGCTGATTCAGTGCCTGGCGCTGGTGCCGGGTGTGAGCCGCTCGGGGGCCACCATCGTCGGGGCCATGGCCTTTGGCTTTTCGCGCCGCGCCGCCACCGAGTTCAGTTTTTTTCTCTCGATCCCGATGCTGGTCGGGGCAGCGGGCTATGACCTGTACAAAAACGCCGATCTGCTCACCCGCGCCGACCTGCCGTTTTTTGCCGTCGGCATGGTCGTAACTTGGCTTTCGGCTTGGGCTTGCGTGCGCTGGCTGCTGCGTTACGTGGCGCAGCACACTTTTGTGCCCTTTGCCTGGTACCGCATCGGCTTTGGGCTGCTGGTGCTGCTCACGGCCTACATGGGCTGGGTGGACTGGACGCGCTAAGAAAAGCTGCGCAGCGCCCGGTCGATGGCCGCCGCGCTTTCCTCGGGGCGCTCCATGGGGAATAGGTGGCTGCCCTCGATGGTTTGCAGCCGCGCGCTGGGTGCGCTGCCCACCAGCTTGTGCGTGAGCGCCATGCCTACCTGACGCAGTTCGACCGATGCGCTGCCGCCGATGAAGGCCAGCGGACACGCCAGCGGCTGGCGGCGCAGCAGCCGGTCGAGGTGGTGCGGTAGGGTGTTGTAGATGGCGGTTTCGATTTCGCGCTCGAAGCTGAGCACGCGCTTGCTGCCCTGCGCGGTGGCGACTTCGTGCGTGCCGTACTCGATGTAGTCGTGCAGCACCCGCTCGTCCCAGCTTGCAAAGGCTTTTTTGTGCGCGAAATGCGCCAGCGCCTCGGCCGCGCTGGCCCAACTGTTGCGCCGCTTGCGGCTGACCTGCCCGGGCGAGACGGCACCGATGAGCCGCGTCTGCTTGGCCGCCTGCAGGGCGTGGGCGCGCCAGCCACTGACCAGCGGCGAGTCCAGCAGCACCACTCCGGCCACCGGCTGCCCGCCCAGCAGGGGGTGTTTGGCGGCGCACATCAGGCTTAGGTAACCGCCCAAGGAGTGGCCCACCAGGTACAAAGGCGTCTCGCGCTCGGCCGCGCTGGGGTACTGGCGCAGCACGAAATCGGCCAGCTGCTGCACCAGGTGCGGCCAGTTGCTGGTCACCGGGTAGGCCGGGTCGTGGCCAAATTTTTCGGGTGCACGCACCGAGTAGCCCAGCTGTTGCAAGCGCTCGAACAGCACGCGGTAGGTGGGGCCAGGAAAGCTGTTGGCGTGCGAAAACACGATCCGGGGTGGCGCTGACGGTGGCGAAGGGGTCATCAAAACGGCAGGGGAAAGCGAAGGGGCAAAGCGAAGGGGAGCAGCAAAGGGGCAAAGCGGCTGCTCAAAGGGGCTGATCAAAGCGACTAGACCAAAGCACCGATTCTCGCCGATCGGTTGCATGCGCTACCCCAAAAGCGGCGCTGCTGCGCCTAGCCCATGTCGCACAATCGACACCAAGCCAATCTGTTTTTTTAGCCCGCAATGCGGCCCGTGCCATGAGCAAAGCCTTCACCAAAGAAACCGATGCCGACGACGGCGAGGACGACGCCCTCGGTGCCGCCGCGCTGCCTGCTGGCGGCAAAAACTACATCACGCCCGCCGGCCACCAGCGCCTGCGCGCCGAGCTGCTGCACCTGCTCGACGTCGAGCGCCCGCGCGTGGTCGAGGTGGTGCACTGGGCCGCCAGCAACGGCGACCGCTCAGAAAACGGCGACTACCTGTATGGCAAGAAGCGCCTGCGCGAGATCGACCGCCGCATCCGCTTCCTGACGCGCCGCCTCGACATCGCGGTGGTGGTCGACCCCAGCCTACAGCACGGCAGCGAGCAGGTGTTTTTTGGTGCTCGGGTGCGCTACGCGCGCGCCGACGGCAGCGAGGCCACGGTGCAGATCTTGGGCATCGACGAGGCCGAACCGAGCTTGGGGCAGATCAGCTGGGTAGCACCCGTGGCGCAGGCGCTGCTCAAGGCGCGCGTGGGCGACGAAGTGCGCTTGCGCACCCCGGCGGGCTGGGAGGTGCTGGAGGTGCTGGAAGTCAGCTACCCGGCCGCTGCGGCCGCAGGCGCTGCGCCCGCACCACCGCCGCCGTGCGCTTGAGCTGGCGCAACACCTGCGCCAGATGCACCCGGTCGCGCACCGCCAGCGCAAAGCGCAGGTCGATGGTGTTTTGGCCGCGCTCGTCGCCCATGTGCAGGTGCGTGATGTCGGCCTCTGCCGCCGCCAGTGCCGCCGCCACCTTGGCCAGCACCCCCGTGCCGTTGTTGACGGTGATGAGCACGCTGGTTTCGAAGCTGCGCGCGGGCTCTTCGGACCATTCGACTTCGAGGAAGCGCTCGCTGTCGCGGTGCAGCAGGCGCTTGCCGATGGGGCAGTCGTCGGTGTGCACCACCAGGCCTTCGCCCTTGCCCAGGTAGCCGACGATGCGGTCGCCTGGGATCGGCAGGCAGCAGTCGGCGTAGTGCACCGAGGCGCCTTCACTGCCGTCGAGCGAGACCACGCCTTGGCTGGCTTGGTCGTCGGGGGCGATGCCGTAGCGCTCTTGGCTGATGAGCAGCACATCGGGCTTGTGGCCGATCTCGCCCAGCAGCGCCGCCAGTTTTTTGGCCACCATGCCAGCGATGTGCTTGCCCAGCCCGAGGTCGGTGAGCAGCTCGCGCCGGTTGCGGTTGCCGGCAAAGCGCAGCAGTTTGTCCCACGCTGCTTGGTGCGCTTCGTCGGCGTCGTCGGGCAGGCCGATGAAACCCTCGGCGCGCAGCGCCTGCAGCAGCAAGCGCTCGCCCAGCGCGTGCGATTCTTCGAGGGCCAGCGTTTTGAGGTGGTGGCGGATTTTGGAGCGCGCGCGCCCGGTTTTAACGAATCCGAGCCACGCCGGGTTGGGTTGCGCGTGCGGCGAGGTGAGGATTTCGACCACGTCGCCGTTTTTGAGCCGGGTGCTCAAGGGCACCTGTTCGCCGTTGACCTTGGCCCCAATGGCGCGGCTGCCGACGTCGGAGTGGATGGTATAGGCAAAATCCACCACCGTGGCGCCGTGCACCAGCGTGAGGATGCGGCTCTTGGGCGTGAACACATAGACCGAATCCGGGAACAGGTCGATCTTGATGTGGTCCAAAAATTCGGCCGCGTCGTGCGTCACGTTCTGGATGTCGAGCAGCGATTGCAGCCACTGCGCATCGGGCTCGATGGCGGCTTGGGCGTCGGGCGCGCCGGATTTGTAGAGCCAGTGCGCGGCCACGCCGGATTCGGCCACCACGTCCATCGCCGGGGTGCGCAACTGGAATTCGATGTTGGCGCCCAATGGCCCGACCAGCGTGGTGTGCAGCGACTGGTAGCCGTTCATCTTGGCGATGGCGATGTAGTCGCGGAACTTGCCCGGCAGCGGTTTGTAGATCTGGTGCAAGATGCCCAGCGCCCGGTAGCAATCCAGCAGCTCGGGCAGGATGACGCGAAAACCGTACAGGTCGGTGACCTGGGCAAAGGACAGGTGCTTGCTGTCCATTTTGTTGTAGATCGAGTAGAGCGTTTTTTCGCGCCCGACAATGCGCGCCTCGAGGCCGTGGCGCAAAAACGCGCCCTCGATCTCGCCGCGCACCTTGGCCACGAGGTCTTTGCGGCGGGTTCGCGATTTGTCTAGCGCTTTGGAGAGCGCCCGATAGCGCCAAGGGTGCAGGTGCCTGAAGGCGAGGTCTTGCAGTTCGCGGTAGTTGTTGTTCAGGCCCAGCCGGTGCGCGATGGGGGCGTAGATTTCGAGCGTTTCGGCGCTGATGCGGCCCCATTTGCGCCGCGGCATGTCGCCCAGGGTGCGCATGTTGTGGGTGCGGTCGGCCAGCTTGATGAGGATCACGCGCACGTCGCGCGCCATCGCCAGCAGCATTTTGCGAAAAGATTCGGCTTGGTTTTGCTCGCGGCTGTCGAATTCGAGCTTGTCGAGCTTGGTCAGGCCGTCAACCAGATCGGCCACTTGGGGGCCAAAGGCTTGCACCAGATCGGCTTTGGTGCAGCCGCAGTCTTCGAGCACGTCGTGCATCAGCGCCGCGCACAGGGCTTGGGCATCGAGCTTCCATTCGGTGCACTGCAGCGCCACGGCGATCGGGTGCGTGACGTAGGGGTCGCCGTTGTTGCGCAACTGCCCGGCGTGGGCTTGGTCGGCAAAGCGAAAGGCCTGCCGCACTTGTTCGATTTCGGCGGCGCTGAGGTAATCCAAAGCCGCCTCGAGCGCGGAAAAGCGGGCCGCAACCAAGGCCTGCGGTGCGGCCGAGGCGCCGGTTTCGGTGGTGGCGATGGCTTGCTCGCTCATGATCCCGCTACTTTAGCCGCTTTGGCTTGGGCTTGCATAACGGACGCCACTATAGTCCCGGCGCTCGCGTGGCCGAGCGGCCCCATGCTGGGCTGGGTGCCGGGCTGGGTACGAGGTTCGGTACCGGATTCAGGAGGGTACTTTTTTGAGCATTTCCAGCCCGATTTTGCCGTCGGCAATTTCGCGCAGGGCGGTCACCACCGCTTTGTTTTTGCTCTCGACCTTGGGGGTGTGGCCCTGGTTGAGCATGCGCGCCCGGTAGGTGGCGGCCAACACGAGCTGAAAGCGGTTGGGGATTTTTTCCAGACAATCTTCGACGGTGATGCGGGCCATGGGGTGCGTATTGAAGTGAATGGACGGGGCTTGAGCGCTTAGATTTGCAGGGCCGCGAAGATCGCGGCGCGCTGGCGGCGCTGGGTGGCCACACGCAAGCGCTGAGCCTGGGCGATCGTCTGCAGATCGAGCAAGGCGCGCTCAAAAGAATCGTTGATTATAACGAAGTCGAAGCGATCGACTTGCGCCACCTCGGCCACCGCATTGCGCAGCCGCAGTTCGATCACCTCGGCGCTGTCTTCGGCACGCCGCTGCAGGCGCTGGCGCAGCTCGTCCCAGCTCGGGGGCAGGACAAAGATCAGGGCCGCATGGGGGAACTGCTGCTTGATCTGCAGCGCGCCTTGGTAGTCGATCTCCAGCACCAGGTCGGCGCCGCTGCGCAGCGCGTCGGCCAGCGCCTGGCGCGAGGTGCCGTAGCGCTGGCCGTGCACGTGCGCCCACTCCACAAAAGCGCCCTCGGCCAGCAACTGGTCAAAGGTCGAGGCGCTCACGAAGTGGTACTCGCGCCCGTCGCGCTCTTGTCCGCGCGGCGCCCGGGTGGTGTGCGAGACCGACAGCGCCAGTTGCGCGTCGGCTTGGCGCCAGGCCTTGACGAGGCTCGATTTGCCGGTGCCGCTGGCGGCGCAGACGACGTAGAGGTTGCCGGGGTAGTCCATGTTCATTCGAGGTTTTGCACCTGTTCGCGCATCTGCTCGATCAGCACCTTCATCTCGACGGCGATGCGCGTCAGCACGAGGCTGGACGACTTGCTGCCCAAGGTGTTGGCCTCGCGTTGCAGCTCCTGGATCAGGAAGTCGAGCCGTTTGCCCACTTCGCCGCCGCGCTCGAGCAGCTGCCCGATTTCCTTGAGGTGCGACTGCAGCCGCGTCAGTTCTTCGGCGATGTCGAGCCGCAGGGCGTAGGCGGTGGCTTCGCTCAGGGCGCGCTCTTGGGCCGCGGCCGGGGCCGGGGCCGGGGCCGAAACGGATGCGGTGGCGGTGGCGGTGTGGCCCATGGCCTCGTTCCAGCGCTCCAAAAAACGCAGCCGCTGCTGCTCGACCTGGGCCGGCACCAGCGGCTGGGCCTGCTGCGCCAGCGCCTGCAGTTGCTGCAGCCGCTCGTGCAGCGTCTGGGCCAAGCGCGCGCCCTCGCGCTCGCGGGCGCTGCGCAAATCGTGCAGCACCTGCTCGCACAGGCTGGATACGGCCTCGGTCAGGGCGCCGGGGAGCGGGGTCGAGCGCGCCACCAGTTGCAGCAGTTCGGCCACCGAGAGCTCGCGCGCCTGCGGCATCCAAGTGCGGATATGGTCTTGCATCGAGAGCAGTTTTTGCAGCTCGGCGCTGCTGGGGGCGCGCCAACCGGCGTCGGTGCGGCCCTCAACCCACGCCCGCACCTCGACCTTGCCGCGTTTGAGCTGCGCTTGCAAGCGCTCGCGCAGCGCCGGTTCGCTGGCGCGCAGTTCGTCGCTCAAGCGAAAGCCCAAGTCCAGAAAGCGGCTGTTGACGGAGCGAATCTCCACCCCCAGCACGAGTTCGGGCGCGTGCTCGGGGGCTGCGGCGGGGCGCAGGCGCTGGCTGGCGCAGGCATAACCGGTCATGCTGTAAACTGGCACGGATTCACTCTCTTGTTGATCTGATTGCAAGGCTGCGGGTGCTTGCTCTGCGCCGATTATGTCAAAGACCAAACCCGCTCCCCTGCCACCCGACACCCTGATAGGCGGCTACCGGATTGTGCGCCTGTTGGCCAGCGGCGGCTTTGGCTTGGTCTATCTGGCGCTCGACCCGGCCGGGCTCAAGGTGGCGCTCAAGGAGTACCTGCCGGCGGCTTTGGTCTTGCGCGCGCCCGGCGAACTGTTGCCGGTGGTGCCGCCCGAAAAGCTCTCGCTGTACCGCCTGGGCCTCAAAAGTTTTTTTGAAGAAGGTCGGGCGCTGGCGCAAATTTCGCATCCTTCGGTGGTGGGGGTGCAGAATTTTTTCCGGGAAAACGAGACCGTTTATATGGTCATGGACTTGCTCGAGGGCGCCTCGCTGCAAGAGTTCATCGTCACGGCGCGCACCCTCAAGCGCAAAAAGATTTTGCGCGAAGCCACCATCCGTTCGCTTTTTGATGAGTTGCTGCGCGGCTTGCGCATCGTGCATCAGCACAAAATGCTGCACCTGGACATCAAGCCCGCCAACGTGTTCATCACCGACGCCAACAAGGCCGTGTTGATCGATTTTGGCGCCGCCCGCGAGGTGCTGAGCAACGAGGGCAACTTCGTGCGCCCCATGTACACCCCGGGCTTTGCCGCCCCCGAGATGTACGAGCGCGGTGCCCAGTTGGGCCCCTGGACCGATCTGTACGCCGTGGGTGCCTGCCTGTACTCTTGCATGCAAGGGTATCCGCCCCACGACGCGCCGCAGCGCCTCGAAAAAGACCGGTTGCCGCTGGCCATGTCGCGCCTGCGCGGTTTGTACTCCGACAACCTGATCGAGGTCGTGCAGTGGTGCATGGCGCTGCCGGCCACGGCGCGGCCGCAGTCGGTGTTTGATTTGCAAAAGGAATTGCAACGCGAACCCGTGCCCATCTACACCCCGCCCACACTGGCCGACAAGCTGCGTCAGCAAGTCGGGCGCATCTGGCCGGGCTCAGCCAAACAGCCTGTCACGCCTTCGGGGCGCTCCAGTTTTTATCCCGAGTCATGAAGTTTTCGGTGTATCAGGCCAGCAGCCAAGGGGGGCGCGACGACAACGAAGACCGCTTGGCTTACACCCACTCGCCCGAGGGGGTTTTGCTCGTCTTGGCCGATGGCATGGGGGGCTACAGCGGGGGTGAGCGGGCGGCCGAAATTGCGGTGCGGGTGTATGCACAGACTTTTCTGGCCAAGGCCAAGCCCCGGCTGGCCAACCCCGCGGTTTTTCTGCAGCAATCCCTGCTGCAAGCCAACCGCGCCATCGTCGATTACGCCCGCTCCCACGATCTGCCCGAGCAGCCGCGCACCACCTTGGTGGCGGCGGTGTTGCAAGACAACCAACTGTGGGCGGTGCACGCGGGCGATTCGCGCCTGTACGGGTTGCGCGCTGGGCAGGTGTGGTTTCGCACCCGCGACCACAGCCACCATGACAAGCCCGAGCTGTTTGCGCACCTGCCCCATCGGCCCCATCTGCCGAACCGCAACCTGCTCTTTACCTGCCTAGGTTCGTCCACGCCGCCCTTGTTTGACCACACCGGCCCCTTGACGCTGCGAGCCGGCGACCAGTTGCTGCTGTGTTCCGACGGCCTGTGGTCGCCCTTGAGCGACGACGCGATCGCTGCCGGCCTGCAAGGGCGCTCGCTGCGCGATGGCGTGCCCGACTTGGTGCGCCTGGCCTTGCTCAAGGCCGGCCCCCACAGCGACAACGTGTCCTTGCTGGCGCTGGAGTGGGAGGGCGCCGGGGCTGCCGATCTGGTGCCCGAAGCCACACACGACGCAACACCCGAGCCAGACGCCGATACCCAATCGACCCACGGCGAAGGCAGCGATGTGTTCGACTTGGGGCTCATCGAGCAATCGATCGACGAAATCCATGCCGCCATCCGCCGCACCGCCGTGCGCCGCAACCGACCCTGATTTTTTTGCACCTTTACACCCATGACTGCTAACGCCTTGACTGCCCAAGCGACCGCCACCCAAGCGAGTATGCCAGCGAGCCAGCGCCTCGACGCCCGCCCGGCCCATGCCTTGCGCCCGGTGCGCATCACCCGCGCCTACACCTGCCACGCCGAAGGCTCGGTGCTGGTCGAGTTCGGCCGCACGCGGGTGCTGTGCACCGCCAGTGTCGAAGACAAGGTGCCGCCACACCAAAAGGGCAGCGGCGCCGGCTGGGTGACGGCCGAATACGGCATGCTGCCGCGCGCCACCCACACCCGCAGCGCGCGCGAGGCCGCCAAGGGCAAGCAAAGCGGGCGCACGCAAGAGATTCAACGCCTGATCGGGCGCTCGCTGCGCGCGGTGTTCGACTTGCAGGCGCTGGGCGAGCGCACCCTCACACTCGACTGCGACGTGCTGCAAGCCGACGGCGGCACCCGCACCGCCGCCATCACCGGCGCCTGGGTGGCAGCGCACGACGCGGTGCAGTTCCTGCTGGCGCAAGGCCGGCTGGCGCAGTCACCCTTGCTCCAACCGGTGGCGGCGGTGTCGGTGGGGCTGCTGCAAGGGCTGGCGCTGCTCGATCTGGACTACGACGAAGACTCGGCCTGCGACACCGACATGAACGTGGTCATGACCGGCGCCGGCCATTTCGTGGAGGTGCAGGGCACCGCTGAAGGTCAGCCCTTCAGCCACGAGCAAATGGGCCAGATGCTGCGCTTGGCCGAAAGCGGCATCACCGAGCTGATCGGGCTGCAGCGTGCGGCGGTGGGTTTGCCTGCTGGTGCCGTGGGGCCAAGATGAAGCCGGCCCTGACCCTGGTGCTGGCCACCCACAACGCCGGCAAACTGGCCGAGCTGCAAGCCCTGTTTGGGCCTTTGGGCGTGCGCTTGCAAAGCCAGGCCGAATTGGGCATCGCCGAGGCCGCCGAGCCGCACCGCACCTTCGTCGAAAACGCGCTGGCCAAGGCGCGCCACGCTAGCGCCGCCAGCGGCCTGCCCGCGCTGGCCGACGACGCCGGCCTGTGCGTCGAGGCCTTTGGCGGCCAGCCGGGCGTGGACACCGCTTTTTACGCCACCCGCTTTGGCTACCCCAAGGGCGACGCCCACAACGTGCGCGCCCTGCTCGAGCAGATGCAGGGCCTGAGCGACCGGCGCGCGGCCTTGGTCAGCACCCTGGTGGCGCTGCGCTCCCCTGACGACCCCGAGCCCCTGGTGGCCAGCGGCCGCCTGCATGGCCTCATCGCCACCGAACCGGTGGGGACGCACGGCTTTGGCTTCGACCCCGTGCTCTACCTTCCCGAGCACGGGCAAACCTGCGCCCAGTTGCCGCCCGAGTTCAAAAACCGCCTCAGCCACCGCGGCCAAGCGGCCCGTGCCATGTTGGAGCTGATGCGCCAGCGCTGGCTGGGGCTGGGGCTGAAGGGCGCAGCGTGAGCGCCAGCCCAGTGAGCAGCGCCAGCCCGGCGAGCACCCAGAGCGTGCGCCTAGAGCGCCCGGGCCGCGTCCAGCTCTCGAGCCTGCCGCCGCTGAGCCTGTACGTGCACCTGCCGTGGTGCATCAAAAAGTGCCCGTACTGCGACTTCAATTCCCACGCCCTCGACGGCGCCGCCGCCCCCCCTTGGGCGCGCTACCTGCAAGCCCTGCGCGCCGACCTCGAAGCCAGCCTGCCGCAGGTCTGGGGGCGCGCCGTGCACAGCGTCTTTTTGGGTGGCGGCACGCCCAGCCTGCTGCCGCCCGAGGCGCTCGAGCGCTTGTTGTCCGACGTGCGCGCCCTGCTGCCGCTGCTGCCCGAGGCCGAAATCACGCTCGAAGCCAACCCCGGCAGCTTCGAGCGCGAGCGCTTTGCCGCCTACCGCAGCGCCGGCGTGACGCGCCTGAGCGTGGGCGTGCAATCCTTCGACGACCGCTTTTTGCAGGCGCTGGGCCGGGTGCACGACGCCGCTCAGGCGCACGCGGCGGTGGTCGAAGCTGCGCAGCACTTTGAGTCCTTCAACCTCGATCTGATGTACGCACTGCCGGGGCAGACGCTGGCCGATTTGCAGCACGACCTCGAGCGAGCCCTAGGCTATGCGCCGCCGCACCTGTCGCTCTACCACCTCACGCTCGAGCCCAACACCGTGTTTGCCAAGCATCCGCCGCCGCATTTGCCCGACGACGACAGCGCCTGGGCCATGCTCGACGCCATCGGCGCGCGCTGCGCCAGCGCCGGGCTGCAGCGCTACGAGGTGTCGGCCTATGCCCGGGCCGATCGCCAGTGCCAGCACAACCTGAACTACTGGCGCTTTGGCGACTACCTTGGCATCGGGGCCGGCGCCCACGGCAAAATCAGTTTTGCGCAGCGCGTGCTGCGCCAAGTGCGCTGGCGCGAGCCGCAGCGCTACATGGAGCAGGCCTTGCAGGGCCAGCCGGTGGCCAGCGAGCACGAGGTGCCGGCGAGCGAGCTGCCGTTCGAATTCATGCTCAACGCGCTGCGCCTGCGCGAGGGCTTTGCCGTGGCCGATTTTGCCGCCCGCACCGGCTTGCCGCTGAGCGCGATCCAAGCCCCGCTGGCCAAGGCCGAAGCCCAAGGCTGGATCGAGCGCGACGCCTGGCGCATCCGGCCCAGTGCGCGCGGTTTTGATTTTCTCAACGACCTGCAAGCCCTGTTTTTGCCCTAGATCGTGTCGCTAGCCAGACCACGATCGGTGCCGCGGCGCGGTGCCGGTGGCGCAAGTGGTTTAAATGCTTGCGCCAAATAGATAATTTTGGATAATGCGGCCATGTTGCATCAGCGCGTAAGGGGCTGTCATGTTTGCGATCTACGGCACGTCGGGGCTCATGTACCGCGGTTTGGCGGAGGATTTGCGCCGCGTCGTGCCCACCTTGCGCAGCGTGCGCACGCGCGCCCTCGAACCCGAGTTCGATCGCCCTTTGACCCTGCCCGATGCCGATGCAGGGGCCGCGCACCATGGCAGCGCCCACGCCCTGAGTTCCTACAGCCAGTTGCAACGGGCGCCGCAGGCGAGGCGGGCGCTGCGCACCGTGGCCGACGTCATGAGCCGCAAACCCATTGCGCTGGCGCACGACATGACCGTGCGCCAAGGCTGGTGGACCTTGTACCAGCGCGGCGTTGGCCAGGCCCCGGTGCTGGATCGCAACGGCGGCGTCATCGGGCTGCTTTCGCGCGCCGAACTGATGCAACCCGAGCGCCTGCCCGCCCCCGACGGCCACGCCTTGGTCTGGCAGGCCCTGATGGCCCAGCCCGTGACGGAAGTGATGATCAGCCCCGTGCCCGCCGTCAGCGCCCAAGCCGATCTGCGCCGCTTGGCGCTGGTGCTGCTCGATACCGGCTTGCAAGGCTTGCCGGTGGTCGATGCCGAGGGCCGCCTCGAGGGCTTCGTCACCCGCTCCGACATCCTCAAAGCCGTGGTGCACGACCCGCCGCTGGACCTATGGGCCGGCTAGGCTGGGCTCATAGGCAAAATCTCGACGTACCCGATCAACTCCGCCGAATAGCTGCCATCACCGCTCGCAGCCCCCTTGTGTTTCAGTTCGCGCTGCAGAGTAGGCTCAACTGCATGCGCAAACAGCTCCAGTCGTTGCTCCGGCAAGAACTTCGGTGAAGTTGTCGGGGCCTGCAGGTATCGCTCACACTGCCGCTCTACCGCCGGAACGCGCGTGCCGTCCTGTTTGACGGCGATGGGCTGCACCACCACGCGGCGCTCGCCCTTGCCAGCCGACGCTTCAACCATCCACAGCGACAACAGCGCCGGTTCGTCGACATCGCCAGACACAGCAATCCCGACTTCCTCCGGCGGCACGCTGCGCCAGCGTCCCAACTCGTCCTGCACCAAGGGGTGATCCAAGCCCATCAGCTGCAGATCGTCCTGATTGGTGGCAGCTTCGCGGCTCAGGGTGAAGCGAGCGCGGCGCGTGCTTTCGACGGTGACGAGGTCGTAGGTTGCATCGTCCACCTTGACCAGCTTCTGCTGACGATCGGCGACCGCCGCCGAAAGAAAGCGCACCAACCTATCCAGACCGGAAGACACGTCCGAGAAGGGCTTGTAGTCGTCGAGGCTAAAACCATCGAGGTCTTGAAACAGGTCGAACACCACCTGCCGTGCCTCGCGGGAGTTCGACAGCGCCGCCTCCAGCTCCACCTGCGTGCGCTTCAGCTCCGGGTCGGACAACGCCTCCTGATACAACCGGTCGTAGTTCAAGCGCTCCGAGAGTTGGCCAAGAATCTGCGCGCGCAGGTCTTCAGCCACATTGCCCTGATCATCAACCTTGCCGACGGTGCGCGCGATCTCGGTCAGCTTCTCGTCGAGCAGCAGGAAGATGCGGCCTTCGATGGTGTCCGACAGCACGAGGTTGTAGACCTGCGCGGTATGGCTCTGGCCGTAGCGATGGATGCGCCCGATGCGCTGCTCCATGTCCATCGGATTCCACGGCAGGTCGAAATTGAACAAGACGCGCGCGAACTGCAGGTTGATGCCTTCGCGCCCCGCCGCCGTGCACACCAGCACGCGCGGGCCGTCCTTCAGGCGGAAGCGCCGCTCCGCCGCCACCTTCGCGCCGTGGTCACCACCCCGTAGCACGGCAACGCCCTGACCGGGGAAGGTCTGCTCGATTTCGCGGGCGATCATGTCCACCGTGCCGAGGTAGGTGGCGAAGATCACGATCTTCTCGTTGGCGTTCTGCCGCCACAGCGTGCCCAAGCCGTCGAGCAGCTTTTGCATCTTGGTTTCGCGCTCTGCCGGGAACACGCGCAGCAGGTCGCCGATGCGCAGGCGCTCCTCCGGCAGATGCAGATCCACCACCGCCGACGCGGCTTCCTCCGCGTGCGTGGCCGAATACTCGCTGCCGTAGGGGTCAGAGGCCATCTCCAGCGCCTCTTCGTCCAGCTTCTTGACCAGCCGGTACTTCAGATCGGCCAGCACGCGATCCACCTCGCTGCGACCGATGCTGTCGCGTGGTAGGCCAAACTCCTCGTGGATCAGCTCGCGCGCCTCCTCGGTCAGGCGCTCACGGCCTTCGATGTCCAGTTCCTTGTCGCGCAGCAACGCCTCGTGCAGCGTCAGCATCAGCAGGCGGCGCTTGAGCGTGCGTCGGACGGCTGCAAAGCTCGATGCCGCGATCTTCTGGAAGATCGCCATCAGGAAGCCCAGCGCACGCCCCTGGTTGCCTTGGCGGCGCGCAAGGTCGAAGCCGTCCTCCAGGTACTCGCGCAGCTTCTCGTAGAACAGCCGCTCGGCTTGGTTCATCACGAAGGATTCGGTGTGAACCCAGCGCCGCGCAAACAGCGGCGAGCCATCGGGCTGACAGGCATCGGCTTTGGTGCGGCGGAACATCACCGTGTTGAGCCTGTGCCGCTCCTTGACCATCTCCTCGGGGCTGCGGAACAGCGTCGGGTTCAGCAGTTGCGCCAGCATCCAGAACTGGAAGTGATTGCCCTGGTGCGGCGTGGCCGACAGCAGCACGAGGTCACGTGAGTGATCTTTCAGCGCCTCGGCCAGCTTGTAGTTCTCGGTCTTGCGCACCTTGCCGCCGGTCTTGTAGGCGGTGAGGTGATGCGCTTCATCGAACACCACCAGATCCCAGCGCGGCGCATCCAGCAGGCGCTTGATGCGCGCCGGGCGCTTCAGGGTGTCGATGCTGGCGATCAGCCGGTCGTGCTTGGCGAAGGCATTGGTCTTGCGGTCGGTGATGTCGCCCTCGGAGCCGAACACCTCGAAGTCGAGGTTGAACACTTCGTTCAGCTCGCGGTGCCAGTTGTTCACGAGGCCCGCAGGCACCACCATCAGCGCGCGGGTCAATTCGCCCCGGCTGGCCAGCTCGCGCAGGATCAGCGCGGTTTCGATGGTTTTGCCCAAGCCCACCTCGTCGGCGATCAGGTAGCGCCGGGGTGAGGCGGTGGCGATGCGGTGCGTCAGCACCACCTGATGCGGCAGCAGGTCGATCTTGGCCGAGGTCAGCGCCGACGCGCTTTCCATCACCGGCAGCGCGTGCGCCTCGTAGGACAGCCACGCCTTGCGCGACCGCTCCGCGCCGCCATCCACGGCGCGCAGGATGCGCTCGGTGCGCGTGAGTTCGCGCCGCAGCGACGCCACCGGCACCCGGCGTTCGCCGATGCCGAAGAACGCGCGCAAATAGCCGTCACGCGCCGGGTCGAGGACGACCCCTTGGCCGTACTCGGGGTGGGTGATGCGCTCGCCGGGTTGGAACTGAAACTCTGCCGTCACTCAGCCACCCTCAAGTAATCCGCAGGTGGAACAGGCCAGCGGGCCTGCCGCCGTCGCGCAGCAGAATCTCCTGCGGGTACTCGTTGGCTTGGCCCCACAAGATGCGGCCGAGGTCGATCTGATGCCCGTGGGGCGCGTGGCATAGCCAACCCACCTCATCGGTGGCGGTATTCGCCCTGACGCGGCTGTGACCGCCGGGCAGCCAGAAGACCAGCGCGCCATCGCTTCCCCACTCATCTTGAAACGACAGGATGGCGGGCTTGATCGCATCGCCCAGCCACGCTTCGGCATCGCCCGGTGTCAGCAGATCGAGACTGCCGTCCAGACCGGCCACCACCAGCGTCCTGCCGCCATTGCTGGGCAGGTCGTCCGGCCAGTTTCCTTTCGCACGCAGGAGCTGGCGCAGGCTCCAGACCTCGCTGGCCGCGCAGATCTGGTTGCGGGCCTCTTCGTCCCACACCCAACTGGTGCCGCGCCGCTGCCACACGCTGTCCCTCAGTTGGCGCATCAGCGAGCCCCCGGTTTCAGGTTCGCACGATCGGCGATTGACTGCACCAAGGACGCGAAATCGTCGTGGCACTGCCGCACGTTATTCTGGTGAGCACCGATGGCTCCGTCAGCACTGGACAGGCAGAATATTGGCTTGCGTGCTTCCATCGCCAAGGGCATCAGACTGCGGTAGTGCTTAATTCGCTTAATCTGGTTGGCATCTGCGAGTGCGCCACCCGTCGGGGATTGCCCCAATACACTTTCGCGGTACGCGGTCGGCAGGCGGGCATTCCACTTGGCATACGCCTTCGTGGGCCGACCAAGACGTTCGGCATGCTGCATGAGTACGTATCCAATCGGCGTCATTTCGCCCCCTGGCATGGGCTTTAGGTTGGCAGGAACCTTCGGAAGAGCCTGGCCCCAGGTATCCCGCCATTGGCGTAATGTCGGCCCCAGGTTTTTAAGCCCTTGAAGCGAGAACAAGTCAGGGGCCACGGGCACTACGACATGACTGCATGCAACCAGCGCGGACCGATTGAGCGCGCCCAGGTTCGGGCCAACGTCAAGCAGAACCACATCAGCCTTGTGTTGCTCAGCCGCAGCCTCGATGACCCGCCAGAAGGATGTGGTCACACGAAACGCTCGCTCCCGCCCTTCCAGACAGCGCGGCCATTCGGTGGATAGGTCGTCTTCAATCCGGGATAACGCCAGATCGCCTACCAGCAGCCCCAACCGCTCCCCCAACTGTTCGATGTGGGCAGCGCGAACGTCTCCCGTGCCACCGAACAACGGCGCGACAGCCCCGTGAAGCGTTTCCGGGTGATCGCCATCCGGCCACAACGCCTCCAGCCGTTCCTCATCCAACGCCATAATTGAAAGATTGGATTGCGGATCAAGATCGACCGCCAGCACACGGAAACCCCGTTCCGCAAACATCCAGGCGCAGTGGTACACCAGCGATGTTTTTCCCACACCACCCTTATTGTTGAAGAACGCGATATTTGCTGTCATGCCGCCGCCCCCTCGATGATGGCCGCCACCACTCCCGGCTGGACCTCGAACCTCAGACGTTGCCCCAGATGTTTCCGGGCAATTGCAATACCCGCCCCGAAACGCTGTACATATCCAAGCGCGCGTAAGGCTTCAGCCAGATTCGGATTGCGGTAGTCGGTGATTCCGGGCTGTCCGAAATTCTCTGGCGTGACACTGCCAAACGGACCACCGGGGTTATGGATTTCGATGCGATCATCGAACCAGTACACGCGAACCGGAGTGTTGGTCGCCTCGTAACTGCGATGCATCTGCGCGTTGCGGACCAATTGCCGCAAGGCGTCCAATTGATAGGCCTCCTCGCGGGCTTCAGCAGCAACGTCGGAAAAGCGCACGCTGCGCGTGTTGTGGGCGGCAAGCTTTTCTTCCAGCCGACGAATCTGGTCCGCAACCGTGCCGTAGATGGCTTCTTCGTCAGCGACAGGCGCCGTCAGGTCATGACCCGCCAGCCGCAAGAACTGCGTATAGGCACCTTGAATCCAGTCGGCAGGCGATTTCCCGATGACCAGCAAGCCCAACACCGTAGGGGTGGGCTCGCTGTCGCTCAACACCATCTTGGTTGCAGCCAGCTTCTGTTCATAGCTACGCTCGTTGGCATCCAGCACGTCGCGCGCTACCAGTGAGGGCAGATATTCCTGCTCGAAACGCAGGCGATCCAGCTCGCCCATCACGGACTCGTGCACCGGTTGCACATCGTATGGGCGGTCGCGGTGTCGGCGACGCTCGTTGAGGATGCGCTCGTCCTGCGCTGTCGCCAGACCACGGCGTGGTCCCCAGCGCACGTGAATACGGCCTTTGTAGCGGGCCGGTGGCGTATCGCAGGGCCAAACGGTGATGACCGCTGTTTCCGCGCCTTGAAGCAGCCGCTTCTCCACCAGTAGCGTCGGGGGCGGGACGATGTTGCCGTCAGTCTTGATGTCCGCAAGGCTGCGAAGCAGTTCGTCGGTCACAACGAAGTCGGGCATGGGCGTGCCCTTATCGTGCACACCGATCAATACCACACCCGGCTCACCGTGTCCGGCCAGATCGTTGGCAAAGGCGCAAACCGCTTCACGTACCTTCTGCGGCGCATCGCCCTGGAAGGACTGCTTGCGCTCGACTCGATCAGATTCCAGATCGGCCAGCATGGCTTCGAGCTGTGCGTCAGTGAAATAGCTCATTTCCCGTACTCCCCATCGTCATCGAACAAGGAACCCTGCGTGGGCTGGGGTGCCTGGCTCGCGTGCCATGCGTTGTAGATGGACACCGCGCGCGAGGCGGCGTTGCGGGTGGTCTGATCCGGGCCGTTTTTCTGCAACCATTCCAGCAGGGGCTTCAGCGCGACGTGCGGCTTGAAATTCTCGTTCTTCAGCGTGTCCGAGGCATTGATGCCGCTGCCGTCGAAGCACGCACCGATCAGCACCAGCGCCTGATCCAGATCGGACGTCAGCTTGCGGCGATGCTTGCCCGACCACTCGCGTGCGAACTCCAGCGCATCGGTGCGGGTGAACACCTTGCTTTTCTCCGAGCACCAGCCACGCTGCACGAACTCGTCCGGCGTGGTGATCGAACCCTTCAGGAATTTCTGCAACTGGTCGCGCTTCAGCTCCGGCGCGTTGCCGAAGGTGCGCAGGAACTGGCGCGTGATCGGCTCGGCGTTGACCGGCGGCGCTTCCTTGCCCTTGTCGGCATCCTCGTCGATGAGCTGGTTGATGCCGACCAGCGCGTCGCGCACGGAGATGGTGCGGCCCTCATCGACGTACACCTTGCCGTAGTGGCGCGAGAAGTATTCCAGCGCCTTGCCGCGCCGGATCACCTGGATGTCGGCTGCGGGCAGACCTTCCTTGGCGTGGTTCTCCAGCATCGCCTGCAACTGGCGCACGTCGGCCATCACCTCGCGGCGCATCCGGCCCCAGCTCACCGGCTTGGGTTCTTCGGTGCGCTTGCGGCAGACGTGGATGATGTCGTACTCGATGGTCTTGGAGCCGAACTCACCGTCGCCCTTGGTCTCGTCGGAGCGGATGGGGTAGGTCGCTTCGAGGTAGTAGCCGGCGTCGAACAACGACTCCAGCACTGCCACCCATGGTTCGTCCTCGCTGTGATGGAAGGTGAAGGCCAGAATGCCACTGGGCTTCAGGAGGCGATGCGCCTCTCGCCAGCACTGGGTGAGCAGGCGCTGATAGAAACCATCGGGGTCTTCCGGCTCGCGCGCGCGATTGGCAACCGCCTCCAGCGACTTGGGCGTGTAGTCGGCGGTGAAATAGTCGGGGTACTTGTCCTTCAGCGCGAGGCGCAGCCAGACATAGAAAAAATCGGACAGTTCCGAGTAGTGCAGCAGGCCACCGAAGGGGGGGTCGGTAATGACGAGATCAACGCTATTGCTCGGGATGAACGATAGGTCTGTGGACGAACCGCACGAAATCCCCATCTCAGTCACTGCATCTCCCGGGAATACCTTCTCCGTCTTCCCCGTAGCTCCGTCAATACGATAGCGTTGGACATCTACTAGGTCTGACGGATTCATCGCAAACTCGCGAGCCTCAACAGAACGTTCCGCGTAGACCCGAAAGCTGCCTCTTCCTATCGATGAGTTGAAGACCGTGTTCTCAATCGTCGTGTTCTTCGGGTGGAAATTGCTTGAACCCAGGAATGGCTCAACGCAGTCCTGGGATGTGTTCCAAAAGCTCCCGTAACAACTCGCTCTCAAATACTGCTGAAACGCACATAGAAGATATTCACGTGTTTTCCAAGAATGATCTCCGGCACTACAAATGGCCTTGAGCAATTGAGCGTGAACGAGCAGCTGGCGCGGGTTGAACATTGTCCACCAGTGCGTGAAGCCGTGGCCCTGGCGGATGTCACCGTTCGCGACTCCGGTCATAAAGCCATACGGCACTGCTGAGCGCGGCCAGTAGTCCTTCAGGTCGGCATCCTTGCGCGCTTCCCATTCCGCAAACGCAGCGTCGTACTGCCGTGCAATCGTGCCGTCGAAGGGCGCGAAAAACCGACCTCTGTAAGGCTTTCCCGCCGCATCGCGCTTCGGCGCGTAGCCCTGCACGGCGTAGGCGGCCATCGGTCCGGTCTTGTCCGTGGCCTTGATGGTGGTCAGCAAATCCTGCACCGTGCCGCAGGACGAACAGGCGTAGTGCGATTTTTTCGGTACCGTACCTTTCTCGGGCGAGAACGTGACGCCCGTTTCCGGATCGGTCACTTCATCCGGCAGCGCGCCGCGCACCTCGAGCAACCGAATCTTCGCGGCGCGTGCAGCATCCCAGCGCGTGGTCGCCGCCACATCGTCCTGCGCCGAACCGCCGTAGGGCTGGCCGTTTGCATCCTGCTTCGCTTCGCCCGCCAGCCACTGCGGATGCACCAGCAGGCTCAGCTCGACCTTCTTGTTCTTGCCCTTGCCGAGATTGACGAGCGCGGTGTGGCCGCAATGGGGACACACCACGCCTTTCTTGCGATCGAGCACGGAGAACGGATGCTCGGAGGGTGCTACGAACAGCGGGACATCCGGTGCCATGCGCGCCGCGTCTTCCTCAACATGGAATTCGCCGCCGCATTTGCCGCAGGTGTGCTCCCAGTGTTTGACACTGAGCGTCTTCACCGCCATCACAGGGCTGGTCATGATCGGCGTGCGATGGCCGCAGCCCGTCACTTGGCAGGGCCCGTGCTTGGCCCAAAAGGTGTAGATGATCTCCGGGCCTTCGTAGCGGTAGTCCTTGCGCTCGTCGCGCGGGATGGTCAGCGGGTCGAAATCGGCAGGCATCACCTTTTTGGTCGGTAGGTGGGTCCACGTGCCTCTTTCTCCCTGCGGGCCGTCGCAGTAGAAGTACGGCATGATCTGGGGCTTAACCTCTGCCTCGATGTCAGCGAGCAGTTGCCTCACCTCCTCTGGATCGACATTGGCTAGTTCCTGTTTGACCACGAACCAAGCGACCGGATTGAGGTCGTTGCCAACCATCTGCATCCCGAGGCGCGAGCCTTCCACCAGCGTGGTGCCGCCGCCCATGAAGATGTCCGCCACCTTGAGGTGTTTGAACGCGCCCTTCTTCTGGTGGTTGGCGTAGTAGTTGTCCCACACCAGCTTCGCCGACTCGGATGGATTCTCCGGAGCTTTGGTCGCTGCCGCGATTAACAAGCTCCGAAACACACTCGATGGGCGTCGTGCCCACCACTTCATCATGGTGTAAATCGGCTTCCTTCCTGCACCAGATGCCGTTTCTATCTTCGCGATTTCATTGATCGGAAGTACTGGGAAATCAAATTCCAAGCAAGTCTTGGGACGGTTGGGGTCGTTAAAATCGACAGTTTCCAGCGCGACCGCCTTGCCTGCGCCGACGGCCTTGGCAACTTGCTGCTGGAGTAATTCTCTTTTAGTGGCCATCAGGCGAAATCCTTACTTGGTCAATTCAACGAAGGGCGACAACACTTCCAGCAGCGACAAGCCGCCATGCGTGAGCGTCGGATAGCCGCCCTGGCTCCGCCATTTCCTGCGGCCCAGAGCCAACAAGTGCGCGCCATGAGGGCTGTTGATCTGCAGTGCCACGGGCGGCACGAAAGGGCCGGTGTCGCCGGTTCCCGTCTTGCTGCGCGAGCTTCCAAACGTCTGCTTGAGGAATTGGCCAACCTCGCCGTCGGCATCGGGGAAGTAGCCGGTGGCCGCGTAGCCGTGATCGGAGGTAATGACCAGCCGCCGCCCGGTGGCGAGGCGCTCGACGAAGGCCCAGAAGTCATCGCTGGACAACTGCTCGGCCACGTCTTTGGTCAGCGGCTCCAGCCCCTGGCCTGCGCCGGAGCCGTCGTGGAGCTTGGCGTCCGGCCAGTGGTGCCAGAAGATTTGGTTTGGCGCGCTGTTGATCAGCGCTTCGCAGTCCTTCCACGGCAAGTCCACGGTTTCGGTGCTGGCGGCTTGCAGCTTGTGCACAAGACCGCCACCATTGTTCTGGAGCTTGCTGCGGCTGGCAAAGCCGAGCGCGCGGGCGAATTCATCGGTTTCGCCGGGCAGCTCGGAGGCGCAGGCAGCGACCTCGTGCGTGGTGAAGCCCCGCTCCTTTGCCCCCTGCAACAGCCACGGCAGCTCGCGCAGGGAAAGGCCGTCGAGGATCAGCACCGCCTTGGCGCTAAATGGCTCGGCCCACCAGCGCGTCAAGCGATCCGAGGTGCGCTCCACACTGTCGCCGAAGGCTGGCCACAAGTCCCAGCCGCTGGAGGAGAGAAACAGATCCAGTGCGCCGATTTCGCGGTCGCGCCGGACGACCTCGCTGGACGCATTGCCTGCGGCCAGGGGCTTACTGGCAATCTCGACGGCCTGTTCGACGATGACGCGCCAAGCGTCGGCGTCAGAGCCTTGGGTCAGGGCCTGCAATGCGCTGGCAGTCAGGGCCATCAGTCATCCTCCTTCTCAAGGTTCAGCTCGAAGGTCATGCCTTCAGGCAGCTTCTTGAGCAGTTCCTTGAGTTGCGCGCCGGTGGCGGAGGACACCTTGATGGACACCTCTGCGACCTTGGTGGCCGGGCCAATGCCCCAGCCTTCGATCTTGCCGATCAGGTTGAGCGGCGACGTGGCCGGGTTTGACAGCGGCGTGCGTGGTTTGGTGCTGCCGCCGTCGCCGCCGAAGATGCCGCCCGGCGTGGGGGATGGCGTGGGTGCGGGCGAACCGCCCGGGGCTGGCCCAGCCACGCCCGGCGTAGGGGCCGCGCCACCAACTGGCGGGACACCGCTTGGCGGCGGCGCGGGCGGTGTGGAACCTCCTGTTGCGGGCACTGCCGAGGGCAGCATCACGAACACGTCGTCAAGATGGCGGCCCGTGAGCGACAGCTTGGGGCGCAGTCGCTTCCAAGCGGTGTCTTCGTCCTCGCCCGGATTCGTTTGCAGGTACTCCATACCACGCACGTTGATGGCGACCTTGCCCTTGGCGCACAGACGCAGCAGGCGTTCCTTCATGGCCGTTTCGCCCAGCCAGGGAATGCAGTCCTGCCCAGCAGGGCGCGGCTCTTGCAGCTCGCGCAGCAGCTTGCCGACCGATTCGTTGTTGCTGGCGTATTCGAGCACCAGATCCTCAAAGTCTTCTGGCACGAACAGGTCGCCGATCAACGCCTCCTCGATGGCCTCGGGAATCTGCGAGCCCTGCTTGTCGAGACGCTCGACGCTGAACTGGCATTGCGCCGGATCGGCGAAATTCCAACGCTGAAGCACGGCGAAGCGGTCAAAGCGCTTCTTCAGGTTGTCACGCAGGGTGTTTTCGAATTCCTTGTGCAGCTTCTTGTATTCGGGGTTCTGGCCGCTCCATTCCTGCGCCTTCATTTCGGCGCGGGCAAGGATGAGCAGGTCGCGATCCATGAAGGAGTTGGTACTGCCCGCGCGCGGCAGCAGGAAGCGCACGGTGTTGCGGCGCTTCTGCAACTGGTCTTTGAGCCAACGCCCCAGCGTGGCGTCAAGCTTGTCGGCTTCCTCTGGCAGCACGAGTATGGGCAGACGGTCATCCCATTTGTCGGGCTGCTCGGCTTCATCAAGGGCCGTCCACGGATCATTCACCCACGACTTCGGCAGGGCGATCACGCGGAAGGTCTTGGCGACCTCGTCGCTGCCGCCGATGACGTAGCGCACCTGCTTGGCGAGCTGCGCCTGATCGGCACCGTCGGCGAACAGCTTGTCGTTGCGCGCGTAGGCCATGAGCTTGGCGCGCGGGTTCTCTTCCTCGCGGAACAGCAGTTTGGTGCCGTCCTGATGGATGTTGAAGCTGTTCTCGACGATGGTTGCCAGCTCGACCTGGAAGGCGTTGTCGTCCACCGGCTTGCCACGGGTGATGTCCAGTTGCAGCGTGGCGGGATCGGCTCCAGCGAGGTTGCCCACGGCAATCGAGCGCAGCCACAGTGCGCCGATGATTTCCTGCAGGTGTGGCGCGACGCTGGCGTGGTCGTGCCGCGCCTCCTGCACCGAGATGATGTTCTGCTGCGCCTTCTCGCGCAGCGTGCGGTGATGCTGGTTGGCGACGGCTTCGAGCAACGCGCCGATGCCCGAGGTGTCGTCGTCCAGCCGGAAGTCGGCGGCGGTGAGCACGGGCACGGCCTCGCCACGGCTCTTGTAGAGGTTGGCGAGGATGCGGATCAGGTCGCGCGTTTCCTGCGCGTTGGTGGCGATGAGCACCTGTTCTTCGAGCAGGCGCAGCAGGTGCGGCGCGTAGGGCCACGATTCAGTGAACTCCCGGCGCTTGCGTTCCTGCTCGGCGGACGGCACATCGAGCAACCGGAAGGATTCGGCGACGTGCTGCGCGACCAGCGATTCGATGGTGCCGCTGGCGATCTGCAGGCGGTTGTCGAACAGACGGTGCAACAGCATCCGGCGGCGATCCAGCTGGATGCGCTCGGCGCTGCCGCCCGCCTTGAAGTCGATGGCGACCGGGTTGACGCGATGCACCTGCTGGTAGGCATCGCTGCCGCCGTTGCGCACCGAGATCACCAGCACCAGCAGGTCGGGACGCTCCTTGGCGATCTCCGAGAGAAGCTGGATGAAGTTGAACGCCCAGTTCCTCCACGGATACTGCTTGGTGTTGGTGAGGCCCTCGTACCAAGTTTGGAATTCGTCGAGCAGCAGCATCGTCGGCTTGTTCTGCAGCAGCTCGATGATGAGCTTGTCGGACGGGATTTCGGTCTTGGACGCGCCCTGGCCGTCCCACTTGCCCTTGATGAAGGTGCCGTGCGGATGGTTCTCGAACAGGACATCCCACAGGAATTTGTAGCGCTGGCGATGCAGGCTTTCGCCGATGACGTGCATCCCGTCGCGCAGCGCGATCTTGCCGATGCTGGCGTCGGCGAGCGTGGTTGCCCATGCATTGAGCCAGGAGCTGGTCGAGGACGGGTCGGTCACCGCGTGGTAGAGCGCGGCCATCAAGTGCGACTTGCCGAGGCCGCGTTCGCCGATCACGACCACGGGGCGACCCTGGCTGGGGCCGACGGCCTCGATGCCTTTCAGCAGGTCGTGCGTGGGATAGGTGATCTCCAGAAACTGCTTGGCTGCGATCTGGGTCGCGCCCGTGTGCTGATCGTTGGACAGCTCGATGGCCGTGCCCTTGAGGCGCTTGCCCCGGAATTCTTCTCGTAGCGTCAGTCCAAGCATTACTTCCGATCTCCCTTGTTCGATGCCTTGCTCGCGGCGCGGTCGGAACTGGTCGCCGATTGCTGCTTGATCCAGCTCTCGATGTCGCTGCGTGAGAACCGCCACGCTCCGCCGAGCTTGAACGCAGGGATCTCCCCGCTCGCCGCGAGCCGATAGATCGTGCGCTTGCCCGCCTTCAGGTAGGTCGCAACCTCATCCAAAGTCAGGATGTCGCCATCAGGCTCTGCCATTGCCGTTCCTATGCAGACGTTGAATTTAGATTGCCAAGTCTTTCAGATTCTCCCATAGAACGGCGGCGCCGACTGCCTGACTCCTGCCGAACGGCGCTCGCAGCTGAGTGCCTTAGGGAGACCCTGCAAAACTACTCCCTGCAGTGTGCTGGCTGTAAACTCGTCAACGACGGCGCACACTTGGTTCGCCTGCGTTCGGTGCAGTTAATCTGCGGTAGGACCGGCCCATTGCCACCGTCTGGCCGGCTAGGGCGGGCCAAAGAGGGCGGCCACTGTGGTGCTGCGGCTGCAAATTGCGCACGCCGGCGCATCCAGAGCGGATTTGCTTGTGGTCGCGCGCCCATTTGGGCTGCGAAAGCAGCGACAATAGAAGGCTGAACCTGCACTTATCCCGATTAACCTGATGTGCCCGCGCACCACACCCTTCGTGGGTGCGCGCGTCGCCTTGCCTACCCCCTCTGAAGCCGTGAACGCCTCTGTCAAGTCCGCTCCCTCCACCGCCGACCTGTCGCAACTCGACGCCCTGACCGGAGGGGCTTTCAAGTCCCCGACCTCGGGCGAGCGCGCCACCCGGCTGCGCGAGTGGCTCGCCAGCGAGCCCAGCATCGAGCAAATGACCGAGGTCTACCGCGAGCTCTCGCACCGCGACAAAGGTGCGGCCAAGCCGCTCAAGGACAAACTCGACGAGCTCAAGCGCATCAAGGCCCAAAACGCGATCGCCGAAGAGTGGGCAGCCAAAGCGCAGGCCCTGTTGGCCCAGTCGCGCCTCAACTTGGCCGACGCCATGGGCTGGCAGCGCGAGGCCGCCAAAGCCGGGGCACCGCTGTCGCGCGAGCCGCTGGCTGGTTTGCGCTTGGCCTTGAGCGCGCGCATGAAGGCGCTCGAAGACCTGCAGCACCAGGTGCAGGTGGAGCGCGAGGCCGCGGTGTTGCTGGCGCAGCGCATCGAGCTGCTCTCGACCAAGCCGCTGGCCGAGGCGCAAGCGCAGCGCGAACCCCTGCGCACCGACGTCGCCGCTTGGCAAACCCGCGCCGGCGGCTTGTGCGCCGACCCCGCTTGGGCCAGCCTCGAGCCCAAGTACGCGCAGCAACTCGAAACCTCGCGCAACCAGCTCAACCTGGTCTGGGAAGCCTTTGACGCCGCGCTCACCCAAGCCTTGGCTGCTGCCACCGATGAGCAGGTGGCCCTGCCGGCGGTGCCGGTGTGGGCCGACGAACTGCGCGCCCTGCGCGGCGTGGCGGCGCCACCCGCTGCCGATGCCGGCGAACACGCGGCGCGCCAGCAACAAGCCACGCAGGCCGTCGCCGCGGCCTTGCAGGCCCTGCAGCAAGAGCTGGCCCAAGGGCACAGCAAAACCGCACCCAAGGCCGCCGCTGCCTTGCGCCAAGTGCTCAAAGACCATGGCCGTCACATCGCGCCCGCGCTGGAAACCGAGGCCCAAGCCGCCTTGGCCAGCAGCAGCGAGCTCGAGGGCTGGCAGCGCTGGCGCGCCGACCAGTTGCGCGAAGAGCTGCTGGCCAAGGCGGTCGCGCTCACCCAAGCCCCCGAGGGGCAGCGCATGGGCGGGCGCAAGGTGCAAGAGGCGCTGCGCCAGTTGCGCGAGCAGTGGAAGGCCACCGATCAGGGCGGGGCGTCCAACCAGGCGCTGTGGAAAAAATTCGATGAAGCCTGCAACGAGGCACACAAGCAGGTCGAGGCCTGGCTCGAACAGCTCAAGCAGCAAAACCAAGCCAACCGGGCCCAGCGCCTGGCATTGATCGACGAGGTGCACGCCTGGACGGCGGCGCACGCCACCAGCACCGACTGGAAGCTGCAGCTGCGCGAGCTGCACGCCCTGTCGGAGCGCTGGCGCGAGTCCGGCCACCTGAGCGAAAAGCTCTTTGCCGAGCTGCAACCGCTGTGGAAGGCGGCCATGGCCCAAGCCCATGCGCGCCTTGAGGCCGCCCAAGAGCAGAGCGTGCAACGCCGCCAGGCCCTGATTGCCGAGGCCCAGGCGCTGGGCCAGATGCCCGCCTTGCGCATCGACGCCGTGAAGGCGCTGCAACAGCGCTGGCAGCAAGAAGCGCACGCCGTGCCGCTGGACCGGCGCCTCGAGCAAAAGCTGTGGGAGGCCTTTAGGCAGCCCATCGACGCCGCCTTCGAGCGCAAGACGGCCGAGCGCGTGCACGTCGCCGCCGCCCTGAGCGCGCACGACCAAGCCGTGCTGCAAGCCGCCCAAGCGCTCGAAGCCGCCTGCGCTGCCGGCGACGCGCAGCGCATACGCAGCGCCAGCGACGCCTTGCACGCCGTGCTGCGCGGTCAAAGCGTGGCCGCCGTGGCACCATCCACCCCCAGCCAGTCAGACCCAGGTGCGGCAGGGGCCGGCGCCGATGCGGCCGAAGCGCAAGCGAGGGAGGAGCCGGGCGCGGCCACTGCCACCCCAGACGCGGCTCCCAGTGCAGACACGCAGCCCGAGGCCCAGCCAGAGGCCGATGGCAAATCCCATGCCACCCCTACCGCCACCCCTGCTGCCGCCCCGCGCAAGCTGGTGGCCATGCGTGGCGACGACCGGCCCGGCATGGCGCGTGCGCAGCCCCAGTCCGGCCGTCCGGGTGCTGCGGGCCGCGATGCCCGCAAAGGCCCACGCGAGGGTTTCCCGGGCGACGCACGTGGTGCGCAGCGCGGTGGCGAGCGCGCCGATTGGCGCAGCCACGAGCGCGAGGAACGCGGCCCACGCTTGGGCGACGCAGCCTTCCGCGCCCAGCGCCAGGCGCTAGAGCAAGCCGAGCTGGCTCTCAAAAAGCTGGCCACGCAGGCCCACGGCGAGGCGCTGATGGGTTTGCTCGCTGCCTGGCAGCAACGCAACCCCACCGAGTTGCCGAGCGCGCAGGCCCTGGGCGGCAAGGCCGCCGCCGCCGCGCGTGCGGCGTGGGCCGCGGCTCTGGCCCAAGCGGGTTCCGAGGCGGCTGCAGCCGCGCGCGGCACGCACCTGCTGCGGCTCGAAATGGCGGCCGAACTGCCTACCCCGGCGGCGCACCTCGAGGCACGGCGCGCCCTGCAACTGCAACTGCTCACGCGCCGCCACGACCCGGCCCCGGCGCAAACCTGGGCCCACGACGTGGCACAGGTGCTGGCCAGCCCCCACGACGCCGCCGCCGCCGAGCGCTTGCAGGCGGTGCTCAAGGTGCTGCTGCGCCGCTAAGGCGCTGCGGTTGCCGCCGCCGGGTGCTTGAAAAAAGCATCCAGCAGCGGCAGCAACAGCGGGAATTCGGCCCCGAAGCGCGCCCGCTGCACCGTATAGGCCTCGCAGGCCACGGCAAAAAACTCGGCCGCATCGGTGGCGCCGTAGGCGTCGAGCCACGGCATGGGGGCACCGAAGCGCTCGGCCATTTGCACCTCGCGCACAAAGCGGCGGTGCTGCTGGCCCCAGAGCGTGCGCCAGTGTTGCGCCGCGGCCGGCGCTGCCAGCCCCAGAAAGCCGTTCGGCAACCGGGGGCAGCCGTCGGCCGCTTGGTGGCGCGATTTGTGGCGCAGGTCGATCTGGTGCGCAAACTCGTGGATCACCAGGTTGTGGCCCTGCTGCGCCTTGGCGCTGGCCGTGCGCACGTGCGACCAAGCCAGCATCAGCGGCCCGCCCTGCATGGCTTCGCCCGCCAGCGCCTCGCGCCAGCGGTGCACCACGCCGGCCTCGTCGGTTTCTTCGCGCTGAGCCCAGACTTCATCCGGGTGCACCACGATGCCGACAAAACCCCGGTACCAGTCCAGCCCCGTCAGGCCCCAATGGATCCACGGCAGGCAGGCTTGGGTGGCGATGGTCAGGGCGATCTCGTCGTTGATCTGCAAGCCGTTGGCGCCGCTGAAGGTTTTTTGGGCCAAAAAATGGCGGCACAAGAGCTGCAAACGCTCGAGCTGGCCGGGCTCCAGCCGGTGCAAGAAGGGCTGCGCCTGCACCACGTGCCGCCAAAGGCCCGCCGGGATGGGCGGTGCGCCGCCCAGCCAGCGCGTCAGCGCGCGGGCCCAGCGGCTGTGGCGCAGCACGCGCAACCAGCGCGGCGCCGGGCTCATGCCGCTGGCCGGGGCAGCGGTGCGGCGGCTGCTTGGGCAGCGGCCATGTGGGCGGCCGGTGGCTGTGCGGTCGGTGGCGGCACGGCCGGTGTTTGTGCGGTGGCCTGTTCCGGGCTCAGGCGGCTGAACTGGCCCAAGCGGTCGAGCCGCAGCACCTCGCGCCGCGGCGGTTGACTCAGGCCGCACCAGTCGCTCAGCACCAGGCGCTGCAAGCCCAGCCCCAGATCGTGCAACCCGGGGCGGTGGGTGTGGCCGTGGATCAGGGTCTGGCAGGCCGTGGCGTGCAGCCAGTCGCAGACGGTGGCCGCGTCCAGGTCGGCGTAGTCGGCGCTGGCCGCTTGGGACGCATTGGCCGTATGGGCCGTGCCGGTGGCGCTGGCACTGCCCGAGCCCGAACCCGTGCCAGTGCCCGTGCCCGAGCCCACGCTGCGCTGGCTTTCGCTGGTGTGGCGCGCCATGCGCGCCAGCGCCTCGCGTTCGGCCAGTGGGCGTGCCAGAAAGCCCCGCTGCCAGTCGGGTGCGCGCACCATCTGGCGAAAACTTTGGTAGCTGCGGTCTTCTAGGCACCAGGCGTCACCGTGGCTGAGCAGCCAGCGCTGGCCGGCGTATTCGAGCACGCAGGGGTCGGCGATCAGGCGCACGCCGCTGGTTTCGGCAAAGGCACTGCCGAGCAGAAAGTCGCGGTTGCCGTGCATCAGGTAGATCGGCGCGCGCGCGCTGGCTGCAGCCAGCGCGGCCACGCTGCGCTGCAGCAGCGTGCTGTCGGGGGTTGCGTTCGGGCGCTGCAGCATGTCGTCGCCGAACCAGAGCTCGAACAGGTCGCCGAGAATGAACAGGGCGTCGAAGCGGCCGTGCTCGAGGTAGTGCAGCCAGGCCGATGCGGTGTCGGGGTCTTCGGGGCGCAGGTGCAGGTCGGAGATGAACTCGACTCGTTCCCACTCGGGGGCGGCGCAGACGCGGTCGGGTGTGGGCAGCGCCCGCTGCGCCGCCGTCAGGGTGGCATCGTTCATGGTCGCAGGGTGATGAGCGTCGGTGCGCGCTTCATGGGGCGCAAGGGGCCAAGCGCAAGGGGATGGCTGGGATGGTGGTATGCGGCCGGTGCAGCCGGGGCGGCCGCCGGGCCTACTCGCAGCCCGGCAACCATCCCGGCAGGGGCTGCATCAGGCTGCGCTGCCCGCCAGCTCGACGGCTTTTTCCAGCACCACGTCGTCCAGCGGCACATCGTCGTGCATGCCCTTGCGCCCGGTCTTGACGCTGCGGAGCGCGTCCACCACCTCGGTGCCGGCGATCACTTTGCCAAACACGGCGTAGCCCCAGCCCTGCGCGGTGGGGGCGGTGTGGTTCAAAAAGCCGTTGTCGGCCACGTTGATAAAGAACTGCGCCGAAGCCGAATGCGGCGCCGAGGTGCGCGCCATGGCCACCGTATAGCGGTCGTTTTTGAGGCCGTTGTTGGCTTCGTTTTCGATCGGGTCGAGCGTGGGCTTTTGCTTCATGCCGGGGGCAAAGCCGCCGCCTTGGAGCATGAAGCCGTCGATCACGCGGTGAAACACGGTGCCATCGTAGTGGCCGCTGCGCACGTAGGCGAGGAAATTGGCGGCCGAAATGGGCGCCTTGTCGGCGTCGAGCTCGAGGGTGATGACGCCGCGACCGGCGATGTGCAGTGCGACTTGCGGGTTGGCCATGGTGTTTATTGCTCCAAAGTGGCGTTGAGAATGGTGACGGGTTGCAGTGGCACGTTGCCGTGCCCGCCCCGGCGGCCGGTGGGCGCGGCGCGGATGCGATCGACCACGTCGAGCCCCGAGACCACGCGGCCAAAGACGGCGTAACCGTGGCCGTCGGGCGAGCGCGGCTGATCGAGCATGGGGTTGTCCACGACGTTGATGAAGAACTGCGCCGTGGCCGAATCGGGCACCTGGGTGCGCGCCATGGCCACCGTGCCGCGCAGGTTGCTCAGGCCGTTGCGGGCTTCGAGCGCGATCGGGGGCCGGGTGGGCTTTTGCTGCATGTCGGCCGTAAAGCCCCCGCCTTGGATCATGAAGCCGGGGATGACGCGGTGAAACACGGTGCCGTGGTAGTGGCCGTCGCGCACGTATTGCAGAAAGTTTTGCACCGTCAGCGGCGCGCGCACCGGGTCGAGCTCGAGCACGATCGCACCCAGATTGGTGTTAAGGGTGACGCGCGGGGCCGCAGCGGGTGTGGTGCCAGAGGCCGGGGCGGCTGTGGGCGCTTGCGCATGGGCGCTACTCAACCCCAGGGCGCTGGCGAGCGCGACCGAGCCGAGCAGGAGGGGGGCGAAGTGGCGACGTTGCATGGGGTATGGCGAGTGGTGGGGGCAGAGGGGGGCGGTTGTGGGCAGAACACCAGGGGAGCTGGGGCGTGGCTTAGGCGTCAGCGCGCCGGTGCGGTGGTAACCAGCAAGGCCTCGAGCGCCTGCAGCCGCTGGGCTAGGCCGGGGGCGTGCGGTGTCTGCTCAAGGGCGCGGCGATAGGCTTCGGCGGCGCGTTGCAACTGCACATCGCCCAAGTTGCGCCATGCGGTGGCGTAGTGCGGGTGCAGGCGCAGCGCCTGCTCGAGGGCCAGTTGCGCTTCGAGCAAACGCCCGGCGGCGGCGTGCAGCACGGCCAGGTTGTTGTGCGGTTCGGGCAGCTCCGGGTGCTCTTGCACCAGGGCGGTGAAGGCGGCTTGGGCGGCATCCGTCTGGCCCATGCGCTGCAGCAGCACGGCGCGCATAAAACGCATCTGCGCATCGGCCGGGTGCTGCGCCAGCCAAGCGTCGGCCTGCGCCAGCGCGGCGGGCCAATCGCCGGCCTGGCTTTGGCGCTGCACCGCGTCGTAGGGGGCATCTTGCGCCAGCGCCGGGGCGCCTAAGCCCAACCCGAGCAGCAGCGCCAGCAGGGCAGCGGCCAGCAGGTGGCGGGCGTGGCGCGGGCGCAAGGGCCGCCAGCGGCGGGCAGTGGGGGCAAAGGGCATGTGCAAAGGGGGCGGGCTGGTGCTCAAAAGCAGAAACCGGTAACGGCGGCGGCAGCGACGGCGCCGATATACTTACCGGATTGTATCTGCGCGGCCCCGATTCGGGCTTGCCCAGCCTTTAGTCCCATGGTGGATCCGGTTGTAGGCCCCACGGGACGCCCTGCTGATTGCTGCGCTGTGCACACCGTTTTGTGTTCTGATGGCTTGCCGTGCAGCCCCCACGCCCAGCCGTTTGGGCACAGGTGCCCAGATTCCCTCGATTTGCCCCCAGCCCATGACCCTGCGCATCCACAACACGCTCACGCGCCGTCTCGAAACCTTCCAGCCGCTGCAGCCCGGCCACGTGCGCATCTACGTCTGCGGCATGACGGTCTATGACCTGTGCCACCTCGGGCATGCGCGTTCCATGCTGGCTTTCGACGTGGTGCAGCGCTGGCTCAAGGCCAGCGGCTACCGCGTGACCTACGTGCGCAACATCACCGACATCGACGACAAGATCATTGCCCGCGCGCTGCACAACGGCGAAACCATCCGCAGCCTGACCACGCGCATGGTCGAGGCCCTGCACCAAGACGCCGACGCGCTGGGCATCGAGCGCCCGACCCACGAACCGCGCGCCACCGACTACGTGCCGCAGATGCTGGCCCTGATCGGGCAGCTGGAGCAAAAGGGGCTGGCCTACCGCGCCGCCGACGGCGATGTGAACTACGCCGTGCGCGCCTTTGCCGGCTACGGCAAGCTCTCGGGCAAGAGCCTCGACGAGCTGCGCGCCGGCGAGCGCGTGGCCGTGGCCGACGACAAGCGCGACCCGCTCGACTTCGTGCTCTGGAAAGCGGCCAAGCCCGACGAGCCCGCCGAAGTGCAGTGGCCCAGCCCCTACGGCGCCGGGCGGCCGGGCTGGCACATCGAGTGCTCGGCCATGAGCTGCGCCTTGCTGGGCGAGTCTTTCGACATCCACGGCGGCGGTGCCGACCTGCAATTTCCGCACCACGAAAACGAAATTGCCCAAAGCGAAGGCGCCAGCGGCCAGCCCCTGGCGCGCTTTTGGATGCACAACGGCTTCGTGCGCGTCGATGAAGCAAAAATGTCCAAGAGCCTGGGCAACTTTTTCACCATCCGCGAGGTGCTGCAGCGCTACGAGCCCGAAACGCTGCGCTTTTTCATGCTGCGCGCGCACTACCGCAGCGCGCTCAACTACTCCGACGCGCACCTCGACGACGCCCGCAGCGCCTTGCGCCGGCTCTACACCGCGCTGGCAGCGGTGCCCGCTGCGCCGGCAGGTGAGGGCGCCAGCCCCCCAGCCATCGACTGGGCCGAGCCGCACGCGGCGCGCTTCAAAGCCGCGCTGGACGACGACTTTGGCACCCCGCAAGCGCTGGCGCTGCTGTTCGAGTTGGCCACCGAAGTCAACCGCAGCCGCAGCGCCGCCTTGGCCGCGCTGCTCAAGGCGCTGGGCGCTGTGCTGGGGCTGCTGCAGCAAGAGCCGCAAGCGTTTTTGCAAGGCGGCGTGGGGGCGGCAGCCGTTGCCGACGGCTTGCCAGCGAGCGCCATCGAGGCCCTGATCGCCGAGCGTCGCGCCGCCAAGGCCGCGCGCGACTTTGCCTTGGCCGACCGTATCCGCCTGCAGCTGCAAGACCAAGGCGTGCTGCTGCAAGACAGCGCCCAAGGCACCACATGGGTGCGGGCCTGATGCCAGTCTGCCGTCTGCCGCCCTATTGGGCCGAGGCCTGCACGCACCTGATCGAGCGCGACCGGGTGCTGTGCAAACTCATCCCCCAAACCACGCACGCCGGCCTGCAGTCGCACGGCGACCCCTTCGTTACTCTGGTGCGCAGCGTCATCGGTCAGCAGATTTCGGTGCCGGCGGCGCAAGCCGTTTGGCAGCGCTTCGAAAAGCTGCTGCCGCAGTTCGAACCCGCGGCCTTGTTGCGCCTGCGCGTCGATGAAATGCGCGCCGCCGGCCTGAGCGCGCGCAAGGTCGAGTATCTGGTCGATCTGGCCTTGCACTTCGACAGCGGCCACCTGCGCCCCGACGAATGGCCGGGCATGGACGACGAGGCCATCGTCAAACAACTGGTGGCGATCCGCGGCATCGGGCGCTGGACGGCCGAGATGTTCCTCATCTTTCACCTGCTGCGCCCCAACGTGCTACCGCTCGACGACGTGGGGCTGATCCGCGGCATCAGCCAGAGTTATTTTTCGGGCGAGCCGGTGAGCCGCAGCGACGCGCGCGAAGTCGCCGCCCCCTGGGCGCCTTACTGCAGCGTGGCGACTTGGTATATTTGGCGCTCGCTCGACCCGCTGCCGGTGGCTTATTGAATGGCTTCTCAGTCTCTGAGCCGCCGCAGCCCAGCCCCGTTTGCACTTTGACTGTTCATTGACCCCGAACCAGGAGCCCGATCTTGGCCAAAAAAGTTTTTCTCGATTTCGAGCAGCCCCTCGCCGAGCTTGAAAGCAAAATCGAAGAGCTGCGCTACGTGCAGAGCGAGTCGGCGGTCGATATCTCGCAAGAGATCGAACAGCTGAGCAAAAAAAGCCTGCAGCTCACCAAAGACCTCTACACCCACCTCACGCCGTGGCAGGTGACCAAGATCGCCCGCCACAGCGAGCGCCCCTACACGCTCGATTACGTGCGCGAAATTTTTAGCCATTTTGTCGAGCTGCACGGCGACCGCCACTTTGCCGACGACCAGAGCATCGTCGGCGGGCTGGCGCGCTTCAACGGCCAGCCCTGCGTGGTGCTGGGCCAGCAAAAAGGGCGCGACACCAAAGAGCGCACGTTGCGCAACTTTGGCATGACGCGCCCCGAGGGCTACCGCAAAGCGCTGCGCCTGATGAAGCTGGCCGAGAAGTTCCGGCTGCCGGTGTTCACCTTTGTGGACACCCCCGGCGCCTTCCCCGGCATCGACGCCGAGGAACGCAGCCAGTCCGAGGCCATCGGGCGCAACATCTACGAGATGGCGCAGCTCGAGGTGCCGATCATCAGCACCATCATCGGCGAGGGCGGCTCGGGTGGCGCGCTGGCCATCGCCGTGGCCGATCAGGTGCTGATGCTGCAGTACGCGGTCTATTCGGTCATCAGCCCCGAAGGCTGCGCCTCCATTCTGTGGAAAACCAGCGAGCGCGCCAGCGACGCCGCCGAGGCGCTGGGCATCACCGCGCACCGTCTCAAGGCGCTGGGGCTGGTAGACAAAATCGTGAGCGAACCGGTGGGCGGCGCGCACCGCGACCCCAAGCAGATGGCGGCCTTCCTCAAGCGCGCGCTCACCGACGCCCTGCGCCAAGTGGCCGACCTCAAACCCAAAGAGCTGATCGAGCAGCGCCACGCGCGCCTGAACAGCTATGGCCGCTTCATCGACACCAAGGCCGACGCGCGCAGCGCCGCCCCGGCCAGCGCCCGCAGCCAGCACGCGCGCCACCAGCCGCTCGACACCGACGCGGTCTAGAGCGCAGTACGGGCTCCAGCGGCTTTTGCGGCGCCAACGGCCCCCTTTGTGTGCGAACCGCGCCTGCAGCACCGCCCTTGGCCCAGCCGCCGACCAACCCGCTGGCGGCGCTGGCCGACTGGGCGCGCTTACACCCCCTGAACGCAGCAGCGCAGGCGCTGGAGCGCCCCTGGGCCGTGGCCTACAGCGGCGGCGCGGATTCAAGCGCGCTGCTGCTGGCCGCGCACCAGCTCTGGCCAGGCCGGGTGCAGGCGTTGCACATCCACCACGGCCTGCAAGACGCGGCCGCGGCCTTTGTGGCGCACGCCCAGCAGCAGTGCGCGCACCTGGGCTTGCCGCTGCACGGGCAGTGCGTACACGCGCAGCCCGCGCCGGGCCAGAGCCCGCAGGACGCGGCACGGCGGGCGCGCTACCGCGCCCTGGCCGCAATGGCGCAGCAACATGGGGCGGCCTGGGTGCTGCTGGCGCAACATGCGCAAGACCAGCTCGAAACCGTGCTGCTGGCGCTCACGCGCGGGGCCGGTTTGCCGGGCCTGGCCGCCATGCCTCCCGCGTTCGAGCGCCACGGCTGCGCCTTTGGCCGCCCCTTGCTTGATAGCGACGCCCGGGCGTTGCGCGCCTGGCTGCAGGCGCAGGGCACCAGCTGGATCGAAGACCCGAGCAACGCCGACCCCGCCTACGTGCGCAACCGCATCCGGCTGCAGGTGCTGCCAGCGCTGCTCGACGCCTTCCCGGCCAGCCTGCACACCTTTGCCCGCAGCGCTGCGCAGGCCGCACAAGCGCAAGGCCTGCTCAGCGAGCTCGCCGCGCAAGACTTGCAACACAGCGGCGACCCGCCTGCACTGGCAGCCCTGCGCAGCTTGAGCCCAGAGCGCCAAGCCAACCTGCTGCGCCACTGGCTGCGCAGCCGCCACGCCACCCAGGCCAGCGCAGCGCAACTGCACGAACTGCAGCGCCAAATCGCCGCCTGCCGCACGCGCGCGCACCGCATCGAGCTCAAGCTCGGCCACGGGCGCGTGCAGCGCTGCGGTGAGTGGCTGGTGTACGAGCCTGGGCGCGACTGAATGGGCGCGACTGAATGGGCGCGACTGAATGGGCGCGACTGAATGGGCGCGACTGAATGGGCGCGACTGAAGCCAGGCCGGGCATAATAGATGATCGATCGCGTTCCAGTCCGTGCCCCCTCCAGCGAGCCGACATGCCTTCCACCACCACCATGACCGTGCGCCTGAACGCCGCCCTGAGCGACTTTGTAAGCGAGCGCGTGCAGCGCGAGGGCGTATTTGAGAATGTGAGCGACTATGTGCGCGACCTGATCCGGCGCGACATGGAGCGCCAGGAGCAGCAAGCCTTGGATCGGCTCAAGGCCGAGCTGGGGCGGGCCTTCGCGGCACCCGAGTCAAGCTACAAGCCCTTGACGGCATCCGAGGTGATTGCCCGCAACCAGCAGGCTGCCTGAGCGATGCCTGCCGTGCACGTCCAAGAGGCGGCCTCATGGCGTCTGGACGAGATCTATCGCTACACCCGCGAACGCTGGGGCGAACTGCAAGCCGAGCGCTACCTGTCGGCTTGTTTGCGGCTTTTGAAAGCATAACGGCGACGTCGGCATTGTGACCATATTGCACGAGCGTATGCACCAAATTAGACATTTGCGTGCAGATTTTTTCGGCGAAAAATGATTTTTGCGTTCGCTCGCCCCGTCTGCAACTGCGCGCAGGCCAACCAAAGCCCATGCCCGGCGGCCTGCGTCGACTTAACGACTTTACCCTGGACGGCTTGCGGTTGAGGAAGCAGGCCTGGCCCATCCACGGCTGGGTTGCATGGCGCGCGCCAGCCGACGCCGACGCGCGCTCAGGGGGCGGCGCGAACTCAAAACTTCGGCCGCACCACCTCGACATCCTCGGTGTAGACGATGCCGGCGTAGTCGTTGAAGTAAGTCGCCATGACGCCATCGACGATCTTGGTCGCGACTTCGGGCGGGACGATGAACTCGATTTTCACGTTGCTGAACACGTCGCCGTGACCGCTCAGGGCACCGGTGCGGGTGCCGTGGTAGCCGGAGCCGTTGACCAGCGACGAGGTGTAGCCGACCGCTCCGACCGAGCGACCGAAATCGACCAGCCGATCGTGCAGGACTTTTTCGGTGATGACGACCACTTTCTTGGCTGGAAGCATAGAAACACCTCGTTGGTGTGGGGTTGAAGATTCAGCCATGATCATAGGTCAAAAACCATCTGTCCCAGAATCAGGAACAGCGGGATGCAGATGGCGATGGCCACCGGCGTGCCGATCGCGGTCGAAGACCCAATGTAGGACGACGGATTGGCCGACGGAATGCCGGCGCGCAGCGTCGGCGGGCCTGAAATGTCGGAGCTCGACGCCGCCACGATGGCCAGCAAGATGACGCCGCCAGGGCTCAGGCCCACCCACAGGTGGGCGATGTAGCCCAGGCCAAAACCAATCAAGCCGTGCACGATCGGCATCACGAAAGCATAGGCCGCGTACCAATGCCCGACCTTGCGCAACTCGCCCAAGCGCTGGTAGGCCTCGATGCCCATGGTCACCATCAGCACCGTGAGCAAGCCACGGAACAGCAAGTCGTAAAAGCCCTCGAACACGGCTTCCGGGCGCGCCAGCAAGCCGATGGCCAGCCCCAGCAACATGGCCGACAAGGCCGGGCCCTGCAGGCTTTCCTTGACGATCGGCCAGACCTCGACCCGCTTGGCTGACGCACCCTTTTGCTTGTTGAGGACGATGTTGGCGATCACGATCGCCAGCACCAGCGCCGGAATGTCCATGAACGGGTACAGCGCCGGCACCCAGGCTTCAAAGTAAATGCCGGCGTCTTCGAGCATGAACATGCCCGCCGCCATGGTGGAAGCGCTCACGGCACCGAACAGCCCGGCGGTAGCCAGTGCGTCGTCGGTGCGCACGCCGCGCATGCGCGCCAGCGTCAGCCAGCCCAGCAGCACGATGCTCATGCCGATGAGGGCGCTGAACAGCGCCGGCACCAGCATGGCGGTGATGTCGCCTTCGCGGATTTCCATCCCGCCCTGGATGCCGATGCGCATGAGCAGCACAAAGACGCAGAAGCGGTAGATCGCATCCGGAATGTCGAGCTTGCTGCCCAGGGCAGCGGCCAACATGCCGCCGATCAGGAACGCCAGCGTCGGCGTCTGGAACTGGGTCAGAAAGGTTTGCCCAAATTGCAGCAGGATATCCACCAATGTTCTCCTCTGGCCAAGGCCGAGCGTGCACCGCAGCGGTCTAGGGGTTGCATGATCAAATCCCAAACCCTCGTGCAAGGGCGTGGATGGAAGAGGCAGCAGGTTTTAGAAATGTAAACGTCGGCAATTTTATGTTTTACTTTCACACCATGATGTCGGGATGGGCAGCATAAAAACTGAATTACCTTCAGCTTTGGCCGCATTATCTGTGTGCAGGCTTGGGCACTGACGACCGCAATGCCTATAATTTGCTGCACGATGAGCGCTTCGCCCCTGCTCCGCAATCGCCGCGCGCCCCGGCCGCTGGCGGTGTGGGTTTGGCTGCTGCTGCTGGCTGTGGGCTGGCTGGGGTTGGTCGCCACGCCTGGCGCCGCCGACCCGGTGCCAGCGGCCACGCCGCGCACTGCGGTGCAGTTGACGATCGACGGCCCGATCGGCCCGGCCAGCGCCGACTACCTCGTGCGCGGGCTGGTCCAGGCGCAGCAGCGCGGCGCCACCGCAGTCGTGCTGCGCATCGACACCCCGGGTGGGCTCGACACCTCGATGCGCGAGATCGTGCGCGCGCTCCTCGCCTCGCCGCTGCCGGTGCTGACCCACATCGCGCCCAGCGGCGCGCGTGGCGCCAGCGCCGGCACCTTCATTGTCTACGCCAGCCACGTTGCGGCGATGGCGCCGGGCACCAGCATCGGCGCGGCGGCCCCGGTGCAGGTTGGCGGCGGTGGCGGCCTGCCGCTGCCGCAGCGGCCTGCCGACGCGCCGCCGGCGCCAACGGCGCCGCCCTCGCCAGTGGGCGCACCTCTGACGTTGGCACCGCCGGTGGCCAGCCCCGACCATCCCGCCGCACCCGTGCGCCCCGCGCCAGCCCGGCGCGACGCGCGCGAGGCCAAGGTGGTCGAGGACGCGGTGGCCTACATCCGCTCACTGGCCGAGCTGCGCGGGCGCAACGCCGACTGGGCCGAGCGCGCGGTGCGCGACGCCGCCAGCGTCTCTGCCGAGCAGGCGCTGGCGCTGGGCGTGATCGACTTCATCGCCGCCGACACCGCCGACCTGCTGGCCCAGGCCCACGGCCGCGAGGTGCGCGTGGGCGAGGCCCGGGTCGTGCTCGAGACGCGCGGCCTGGCCGTCGAGGCGCTCGAACCCGACTGGCGCACCCGCCTGCTGGCGGTCATCACCAACCCCAACGTCGCGTTGATTCTGCTGATGGTCGGTGTCTATGGCCTGTTGTTCGAGTTCATGAACCCCGGCGCGCTGCTGCCCGGCACGGTCGGCGCGATCAGCCTGCTGCTGGGCCTGTACGCGCTGGCCGTGCTGCCCGTCAGCCAGGTCGGTGCGGCGCTGCTGCTGCTGGGCATGGTGCTGATGCTGGCCGAGGCCTTCACGCCCTCGGTGGGCGTGCTGGGCATCGGCGGGCTGGTGGCTTTCGTCTTCGGCGCGACGATGCTGATCGACGCCGACGTGCCGGGCTACGGCGTCTCGCTGCCGCTGATCCTGGGCATCGCGCTGGCCAGCCTGGCGCTGTCGCTGCTGATCGCGCGGCTGGCGCTGAGCTCGCATCGGCACCGCGTCGTCACCGGCACCCAGGCCCTGATCGGGGACACGGCGCAGGTGCTCGACTGGAGCGGCGGCGCCGGCCATGTGCTGGCCGCCGGCGAGCGCTGGCAGGCCGGCGGCGCAACCGACCTGCAGGCCGGCCAGCAGGTGCGCGTGGTCGAGATTCGTGGCCTGCGGCTGCAGGTGGCGGCACCGCCGCCCACAGTGCCCGGACCCACCGGGTTAGAATCAGGAACCGACCCCATCCGGAGCCCGCCATGATCTTCGACCTGGCTTTCCTGCTGCCCCTCGTCATCTTGGCCTTCGTCGTGCTCGGCATGGCGATCCGCATCCTGCGCGAGTACGAGCGCGGCGTGGTCTTCACGCTTGGACGCTTTACCGGCGTCAAGGGCCCCGGACTGGTCCTGATCGTGCCCTACGTCCAGCAGATGGTGCGTGTGGACTTGCGCGTGACCGTGCTCGATGTGCCGAGCCAAGATGTGATCACGCGCGACAACGTTTCGGTCAAGGTCAACGCCGTCGTCTATTACCGCGTGGTCGAGTCCGACAAAGCGGTGATCCAAGTCCAAAACTTCCACCAGGCGACGAGCGAGCTGGCGCAGACGACGCTGCGCTCGGTACTCGGCAAGCACGAGCTCGACGAGCTGCTGTCCGAGCGCGACAAGATGAACGCCGACATCCAGGAAATTCTCGACGCCCAGACCGACACCTGGGGCATCAAGGTCGCCAACGTCGAACTCAAGCACGTCGACCTCGGCGAGACCATGGTGCGCGTGATGGCTAGGCAGGCCGAGGCTGAGCGCGAGCGGCGCGCCCGGATCATCAACGCCGAGGGCGAGGAGCAGGCCGCGCGCAAGCTGCTCGAAGCCGCCCGCGTGCTCGGCGAGGTACCCGAAGCGATGCAGCTGCGCTACCTCAGCACGCTGGCCGCGATCGGCACGCAAAACAGCACGACGATCGTCTTCCCGTTCCCGACCGAGTTCTCACAATGGCTGTCGCGACTGCAGTCCGCTGGAGACCGACCGGCGTCGCCGCCAAGCTGAGGGCGCATACGGTCAGGCCCGGATCTTGCACCCTCTTGAAAACACGCGCAGCGTTCAGGCTGATGCGTCGTGGGACAAGGCTGTAGGTGTCGTAGCCGGCCTTAGGCCATTTATAATTTTAGGTTTTGCACCCTAGGCCCGTGGCGGCGGCTTTTGCTGCGCTGGGCCTCATTCCACCGCACCCCCCTCTCATGGCACTCATCGTTCACAAGTACGGCGGCACCAGCATGGGCTCGACCGAGCGCATCCGCAACGTGGCCCTGCGCGTCGCCAAATGGCAGCGCGCCGGCCACCAGATGGTCGTGGTGCCCAGCGCCATGAGTGGCGAAACCAACCGCCTGCTGGCGCTGGCCAAAGAGCTGGCCCCGGCGGCGGCCAGCAGCGCTTACGAGCGCGAGCTCGACCAGCTCGCGGCCACCGGCGAGCAGGCCTCGTCGGCGCTGCTGGCTATTGCCTTGCAAGCCCAAGGGCTGGAGGCCGTGAGCTACTGCGGCTGGCAGGTGCCCATCCGCACCAACAGCGCCTACACCAAGGCGCGCATCGAAGCCATCGACGACGCCCGCATCAAGGCCGATTTGGCGGCCGGCCGGGTGGTCATCATCACCGGCTTTCAGGGTGTGGATGCGGGCGGGAACATCACCACGCTGGGCCGTGGCGGCTCCGACACCTCGGCGGTGGCGGTGGCGGCGGCCATCGGCGCGCACGAGTGCCTGATCTACACCGACGTCGATGGCGTCTATACCACCGACCCGCGCGTGGTGCCCGAGGCGCGCCGCCTGCCGCGCGTGAGCTTCGAAGAAATGCTCGAAATGGCGAGCATGGGCTCCAAAGTGCTGCAAATCCGCTCGGTCGAATTTGCCGGCAAGTACCGCATGCCGATTCGCGTGCTCTCGAGCTTCACGCCTTGGGACATCGACCTGAACACCGAAGCCCAGTCGGGCACCCTGATCACTTTTGAGGATGAGCAAACCATGGAACAAGCCGTCGTCTCCGGCATCGCTTTCAACCGCGACGAAGCCAAGATCACCGTGCTCGGCGTGCCCGACCGCCCCGGCATCGCCTACCTGATTCTGGGCGCGGTGGCCGAGGCCAACGTCGAAGTCGATGTGATCATCCAAAACATCAGCAAAGACGGCAAGACCGACTTCAGCTTCACCGTGCACCGCAACGACTACGCCAAAACGCTCGAGTTGCTGCGCAGCCAAGTGCTGCCCAAGTTGGGTGCGGCCGAAGTGCTGGGCGATGCGCGCATCTGCAAGGTCAGCATCGTCGGCATCGGCATGCGCAGCCACGTGGGCGTGGCCAGCCGCATGTTCCGCTGCCTGAGCGAGGAGGGCATCAACATCCAGATGATCAGCACCTCCGAGATCAAGACCTCGGTGGTGATCGACGAAAAATACATGGAGCTGGCGGTGCGCGCCCTGCACCGCGAGTTCGACCTCGACCAACCCGCCGACAGCCTGAAAAGCTAACAGGCAATCGCGCCCCTGCCCGCCCCATAGCCGCGCAGCCGCAAGGCACGAATTAAGCGCTGCGCACGCTGGGGGCAGGCTGGTTTTCGGGCATAATCGCAAGCTCTGGAGTGATGACCGAGAGGCCGAAGGTGCTCCCCTGCTAAGGGAGTATGCGGTGTAGAGCCGCATCGAGGGTTCGAATCCCTCTCACTCCGCCATTTGCGGCACGGGCCTTGACCTGCAAAAGCCCCAAGCTGCGTGCCAGCCGCCCCAAATTCCCGACCATGAGCGCATTCAACGAAGAACGGGTTCTCACCGTTCACCACTGGACCGACCGGCTGTTCAGTTTCACCACCACGCGTGACCCCTCGCTGCGCTTCTCCAACGGCCACTTCACCATGATCGGGCTGCGCACCGAGGGCGGCAAGCCCTTGCTGCGCGCCTACAGCATCGCCAGCGCCAATTACGAAGAGCATCTGGAGTTCCTCAGCATCAAGGTGCCCGACGGCCCGCTCACCAGCCGCTTGCAGCACATCGTGCCGGGCGACACCATCGTGGTCGGGCGCAAACCCACCGGCACGCTGCTGATCGACTACCTGCTGCCGGGCAAACGCCTGTATCTGCTGGGTACGGGCACCGGGCTGGCGCCGTGGATGAGCATCATCCGCGACCCGGCCACCTACGAAAAGTTTGAGCAAGTGGTGCTGGTGCACGGCGTGCGCGAGGTCAAGGAACTGGCCTATTTCGACTACATCACCGTCGACTTGCCCCGGCACGAGTTTCTGGGCGAGATGGTGAGCCAGCAACTGCGCTACTACCCGACCGTGACGCGCGAACCCTTCAAAAACCGCGGCCGCGTCACCGACCTGATCGCCAACGGCAAACTGGCCGCCGACTTGGGGTTGCCGGCGCTGGATCCGGCACAAGACCGGGTCATGATCTGCGGCAGCCCCGAGATGCTGCGCGACCTCAAGCGCATGATGGAAGAGCGCCAGTTCGTGGAAGGAAACACCAGCACGCCCGGCGACTACGTGATCGAGCGTGCCTTCGTTGAAAGTTGAGCGCTGGTGCGCTATCCTCAACACTTATGACCACTTTTTTTGACGCCTTGGTGCAACACCCGCGCCGCTGGCTGCTGCTGCTGGCGCTGGTGTGCGTGGGTATGTTTGGCTACGGCCTGTACCTGCAACACGTAGTGGGCTTGCAGCCGTGCCCTATGTGCGTGGTGCAGCGCTACGCCTTGCTCGGTGTCATGCTGCTGGCGCTGCTCACCGCCGCTTTTCCGCAGCGCGGCGTGCATCTGGCGGGTTCTGTGGCGATCGTGCTCATGGCGGGTTTTGGTGCCTTCACCGCCGCCCGGCAGAGCTGGTTGCAGTGGTATCCGCCCGAGTTCGTGACCTGCGGGCGCGATTTTTACGGCATGATTGCCAGCTTCCCGCTCGAGCGCGTGATCCCCATGCTGTTCAGTGGCAGCGGCGACTGCGCCAAGGTGGACTGGATCTTTCTGGGCCTGACCATCGCCAACTGGTCGTTTCTGGTTTTCACCGGCATGGCGCTGCTGGCATTGGCGCTGTTCGTGGCCTTGCTGCGCCGGCGCGCTCGATAGCCCAGCTTTTTTCACCGTTTTGTCATGCGGGCCGCCCACAATCAAGGCCTTGATTTGATTGAGGGGCGGTTTGGATCATGCGCACGCACTCCGATTCCGATTTGCTCTCCGGGCATGGGCAAATTTGCAGCATCCGTGAACTGATCGACAGCGCGGCGCTGCAGGTTCATTTTCAGCCTATCGTCGATTTGGCCGGGGTTTCGGTCTATGCCCACGAAGCCTTGGCGCGGCCACCCCATGGCAGCCCGTGGATCGGCCCGCTCGAGCTGCTGGCTTCGGCCCAAAGCGAAAACCAGACGCTCGAGTTCGAGCTCGAATGCCTGTTTCGAGCCCTGTGGTATTGGAGCCGCAGCGCACGCACCGGGCGCTTGTTTCTCAACGTCAGTGCATCGGTGCTGGTTCAGGCCGCCGAGCGCCAGCAGATCCTGCGCCTGTTCGACCACGCGCAAGCCTTGGGTTTGTCGCTGTCGTCGCTGGTGCTTGAGCTCACCGAGCACGAGCGGGTCACCGACATCGGCGCCATCCTCGGCGTGATCGAGCGCCTGCGACGCCACGGCGGGGCGCTGGCGCTCGATGATTTTGGCGATGGGCACTCCAGCCTGCGGCTGTGGTCGGAGTTGCACCCCGAATACGTCAAGATCGACAAATACTTTGTGAGCCAAGTCAACCAGCACAGCCACAAGTTGCAAACCGTGCAGGCCCTGAGCCGCTTGGCCGAAACCTTTGGCAGCAAACTGGTGGCCGAAGGGGTTGAAACGGCCGATGAGCTGGAAATTCTGCGCGATCTGGGCCTGTCATACGCCCAGGGCTTTTATCTCGGGCGACCGCAAGCCAGCCCAGCTGCCGCCCCGTTGCCCGACGCCGAGCGGGTGTTGCGCAGCCGCCAGATCAGCGTGTTGCCGTTGCAAAAGCAAGTCAGCAACCGGGGCTTGACGGCGCGCGCCTTGCTGATCGAGGCGCCCACGGTCGGTGCCCAAGCCAGCCACGAGCTGGTGGCCGATATATTCAAGCAACACAAGGGCTTGCATGCGCTGCCCTTGATCGAGGGCGAGCGCCCGGTGGGGCTGATCAGCCGCAAGACCTTGTAGGACCTGTTCCTCCAGATCTTTTTTCGCGACATCTACGGCAACAGGCCCTGCCGCATGCACGCCAACCCCGACCCATTGCTGGTCGATATCCACACGCCGCTCGAAAACCTGACCGAAATCCTGACCTCTGCCGATCAACGCTACCTCACCGAGGGCTTTGTCATCACCGAAGGCGGCTTGTACCGGGGCTTGGGCACCGGGGCCGATTTGGTGCGCATGGTGACCGAGGCGCGCATCGAGGCCGCGCGCCACGCCAACCCGCTCACTTTTTTGCCCGGTAACATCCCGATCACGCTGCACATCCAGCGCCTGCTCGACAACCAGCAAGACTTCATCGCCTGCTACGCCGACCTGAACCAGTTCAAAGCCTTCAACGACCACTACGGCTACTGGCGCGGCGACGCCATGATCCGCTTGCAAGCCGAGTGTCTGCAAGCCGTTTGCGACCCGCGGCGCGATTTCATCGGCCACGTGGGCGGCGACGATTTCGTTCTGCTGCTCCAAAGCCCCGACTGGAAGGAGCGGCTGGAGCGCGCGGTGCAGACCTTCAACGGCAAAGCGGTCAACCTCTTTGACCCGGCCGACCAGATTGCCGGCGGTGTGCGCACCGAAGACCGCAACGGCCAGTTGCGTTTTCACCCCTGCACCACCGTCAGCCTAGGCGTGGTCAAGATCGCACCGGGGCGCTACCGCGACGCGGAGAGCGTGGCCAACGCGGCCGCCAGCGCCAAACACCACGCCAAACAAAACCGCGCGGGGGTGTATCTGCTCGAACAGGCGCCCAAGTTGCAGGCACACGCCAAAGCCGATAATCGCGGTTCTTGAGGCTGGTGGTGCGGCCAAGGTGGGCTCGGTTTTTTTGATCAAAACTTTCCCCTTCGCACAGCCTCAAAGTTGGCAGCCACAGCGATTTGCGTGGCATTGAAAGCGGCGCGCTTTTTTTCGATCGACCTGCAGCGACAATAGCGAGTCGTTTGCTCTACCCACACACCTGCACCCTCATGGACGAAGCCACCCCGGCGCCGAGCGCCAACAAATCGCCCCCCGATTGGGAGCGCAGCACGCTAGAAAAATTGCTTATGGCGACGGTGCGCGAGCAACGCGCAGCGCGCCGCTGGCGGATATTTTTTCGCCTGCTGTGGCTGAGCGTCTTTGTATTCATTGTTGCCATGCTGATGCGCGACTACGCCACACGCGCCACCCTGACGCAGCCGCACACGGCGCTGATCGAGGTGCGAGGTGTAATCGCCTCGGACGCCGACGCCAATGCCCGGGCTGTCGTTCAGTCTTTGCGCGCAGCCTTCGCGGAGCCCAGTGCCAAAGGGGTGCTGTTGTTGATCAACTCACCTGGCGGCTCGCCGGTGCAGGCGGGCATCATCGCCGATGAAATCCACCGCTTGCGCGCCCTGCACGACAAGCCCGTGCATGCCGTGATCGAGGAGGTGGGGGCCTCGGCGGCGTATTACGTGGCGTCGGCGGCCACCGCCATTCACGTGGACAAGGCCAGTCTGGTGGGCAGCATCGGCGTGATGATGGACGGCTTTGGCTTTACCGAGCTGATGCAGAAGGTGGGGGTCGAGCGGCGCTTGCTGACGTCCGGAGAAAACAAGGGCTTCATGGACCCCTTCAGCCCGCCCAACGAAGCCCAGGTGCGGCACACGCAGGCCATGCTGGACGACATCCACCAGCAGTTCATCGACGTGGTGCGCAAAGGCCGTGGCGAGCGCCTGCGCGAAACCCCCGAGACCTTCAGCGGACTGATCTGGAACGGTCAGCGCGCAGTCGAAAAGGGTTTGGCTGATGGCTTTGGCAGCGTCGAGCACGTGGCCAGCGAGGTGATTGGGGCGGCGCACATCATCGATTACACCCAGCGCGAAAACGTGGCGCAGCAACTGGCGCGGCGCCTGGGCGCGGGGGCGGGCGAGAGCGCCCTGCAGACGCTCAAAGAGTGGGGTTGGGTGCTGCGTTGAGTTTCGCTGCACCTAGGGTTGCCGTGTGCACAGGGGCGAGGGGGTTGCATGGACGCTGAGCGCTTGCTGATAGCCGGCGGGGGCTTGGCCGGACTGGGGGCTGCGCTGGCGCTGCGCCAGGCCGCGCCGGGTTTGAGCCTTGATTTGCTGGAACAGGCCGACGCATTTTCTGAGGTGGGTGCGGGCGTGCAGCTCGGCCCCAACGCGGTGCGGGTGTTGCGCGATTGGGGGCTAGAGGGTGGGCTGCGCGAGGTGGCGGCGTTCCCGATCGATTTGCAGGTGCGCGATGCCACGGGCGGGGCCCTCTTGGGTGCCTTGCCGCTGGCGCAACGGGCCGAGCGCCGCTACGGTGCGCCCTACGCCACCATCCACCGCGCCGACTTGCACACCCTGTTGCTGCAGGCGGTGCGGGCCGAGGGTGGTACCGGCTTGCACCTGCAGCAGCGCATCGGAGCCCTCGAGCTGTTGCCCGGCGCTGGGCTGCAACTGCGCACCGAAGACGGGGCAAGCTGGCCGGCGGCGGCGTTGCTGGCTTGCGATGGCTTGCGCAGCCGGGTGCGCGAACAACTGCTGGCCGACGGGACGCCCCAGTTCAGCGGCCATGTGGCTTACCGCGGCATCATCAACATGGCGCGCTTGCCGCCCCACCTGCGCCACAACGGCGTAACGGCTTGGCTGGGGCGTCGCATGCATGCGGTGCATTACCCGGTGCGGGCCGGCCAGTGGCTCAATGTGGTGGTGGTGGTGGAGGGCGATTTGCCCGACGGGCCGGTGGGCTGGGACCATCCGGCGCAGCCACAGGCGCTGTGGCACAGCCTGGGCCTGTTGCCACACCGGGATTTGCACCAGGTGTTGGAGGCGGTGCCGCTGTGGCGGCTGTGGCCGCTGTTTGGGCGCCCGCGTGTAGCCCGTGCTGCCGACATGGTGCGTGGCCCGGTGGCGCTGTTGGGCGACGCGGCACACCCGATGCGGCCCTATCTGGCGCAAGGCGCTGCTATGGCGCTGGAAGACGCATGGGCCTTGGGGCGCCTATTGGCGGCACAAGGGGGCGGCGCTGCACCCGATTGGCCAGCCTTGCTGCAGCGCTGGGCCCAGGCGCGTTGGCGCCGCTGTGCGTGGGTGCAAGCGCGTTCGCAGCGCAACGGCACCATCTTTCATGCCGGCGGGCTGTTGCGCTGGGGCCGCGACAGCGCCATGCGGCTGCTGGGCCCCAAGCTCATCGACGTGCCGCGCCTGTACGCGGGGCCGCCACCAATCTGAGGCTGCGCCAGCCCTAGGGCGTGGGGGCACTAGTCGGATGGGTCGGCTTCCACGTCGGGTGCGGCCGGGTCGCGCAGCAAGCGGATGCCCACCCGCACGATCTCGCCATCTTCCATCCGGCGCACACTCAGTTCGGCCGCGCCCAAGCTGGCGTGGTCGCCTTCGATCGGTGGCCGGCCCAGCGCCTGCGTCAGCCACTGGGCCGCGTCCAGATGGTCGTCTGGCACCGGCGGCCAGCCATAAAAGCCGCACAAATCGCTCATGCGGGCGTTGCCGGGCACCTCAAAATCGCCATACACCTGCCGCGCCAACGCCACGTCGTCGTGGTCGGGCAGCACCACGCCGGTGTGCCGCGCGCTCCAGGGAATGGTCGAACCTTGCAACACCAACGAGGCCATGACCACGATCAGGGCCACACTGATGAAAATCTCGGCCCCTTCCACCCCCGCCATGACCGGGAAAATGGCCAGCACGATCGGCACCGCGCCGCGCAGCCCCACCCATGAAATGAAGGCGATCTCGCGTTTGTCAAAACGCAGCGGTTTGAGAATGATCCAGACCGAGAGCGGGCGCGCCAGCAACATCAGCACCGCCACCACGCCCAAGGCCGGCAACAAAGCCGCCAGCGCATCCGAAGGCGTGACCAACAGCCCCAGCAGCAAAAACATCGAGGCCTGCGCCAGCCAGGCAAAGCCGTCCATGGCCGACAGCGAGGGCGCCACGCACTGCGTGGCCCGGTTGGCCACCAGCACGCCAAAGAGGTAGACCGCCAAAAAGCCCGAGCCCCCTACCCAAGTGGTGAGGGCAAACACGCTCAGGCCCGCCGAAGTGAGCAACAGCGCGCGCACGCCGCCGCTGGGGCGCGCCCACACGGTGAGCCGGCGCAGCAGCAGGGCAAAGGCCCAGCCGGCGCCGATGCCCAGCGCCGCGCCCCAACCAAACTGCAGCGCCAGATCGCGCAGCGGCCACCACCATGCCATGTCGGCCCCAGCGTTTTGGGCATCGAGCAAGACCCAGCCGATCAGGGCCAGCGTGAGGTAAACCGCCATCGGGTCATTGAGGCCGGATTCGATTTCGAGCGTGGCCGCGACCCGTTCGTTGAGCTTCACGCCGCTGGATTTGAGCAGCGCAAACACCGCTGCGGCGTCGGTGGAACCGACGATGGCCCCCAACAGCAGCGCCATCGGCCAGCTCAGGCCAAGCAAAAAATGCGCCGCCACCCCGGTCAACGCCGCCGTGACCACGACCCCGAGCGTGGCCAGCCACAGCGCCGGTTTGAGCCCGGTGCGAAAGTTGCGGTATTGGGTGCGCAGGCCACCGTCGAGCAAGATCACCGCCAATGCGACGTTGCCGACCCAGAAAGCGAGCTCGAAATCCTTGAACGCCACCCCGCCCGGGCCGTCTTGGCCCAACAACATTCCGGCGATGAGAAACACCACCAAGAACGAGAACCCGAGCCGCACCGAAAACAGCCCTGCCAGCAGGCTGACAAAGACCAACCCGGCAGCGATCAGCAGCGGGATGGCGAGAAAATCGAGTGAGAGCAGCATAACGGCCGTACCTTAGCAGAAATTGCGCCAGGGTTTGGTCCTTTGTCTGCAGCCCAACGACGGCTGGGCACCCGAAAGCCCCCGCCTGTCACACACGGCCCGCACGGCACAGGGTGCGTGCGAGCGCCTAAGGCACGGGCCTTTAGACGCGCCCGCGCCCGCCGGTCTGGATGTACTGCTGCAACTCCATCTCGTGCTGGCCCAGCGTGGTCACCACCGCATGCACGCGCTTGACCACGGCGCGCATGAAGTTATAGACCAGTTGCGGGTGCTGTGTGATCAGCGGCTGGATATCGCCGGCCTTGAAGCACAGCACTGCGGCATTGCCCAGGGCGCGCACCGAGAGGTCGTGAGGAGTCTGGTCGATGAAGCTCAGCTCGCCGACCAAATCGCCTTTTTCCAGCACGTGGACGGTGATTTCGCGCCGGGTCTCGGTTTTTTCGCGCACCAAGCCCAGCCGGCCTTCGGTGACGATGTAAAAGCTGTTGGTCAGGTCGCCCTGATGGAACAGAAAATCTTGGTCTTGCAACCGATGTTCACGCCCGGCGTGGGCGGCTAGGATGGCGGCGCCATCGCGGCCGATGTATTCGCCCAGCGGCGCTTGGTAAATCAGGTTGGCGATGCGTTCGACTTCGCGTTCTTGCATGATGGGCGCTCCTTGAGTTTAGAAAATTAAACGGTTTCGGTGGAAAAGGCCGGGCAGAGCGACTGCTGCGCCGCCTGCAGGTTGCGCTGTGCGCGCTCGCTCAGGCCCATCTGCAGCTCCCACTCGTAGCCACGGATGGCCAGCACATAAACCTCGGGCAGGCGCCCAAAGCAGGTTTGGCAGGTGGCCAAAATCGAGGCGATCGACACCGCGTGCGAGGTGAAGCTGTAGTCGTACTGCGGCTGCCCTGGGTACAGGCGGAAGGGTTCGGCGGCCGGGTCGAGCGTGGCGTCGACGAACAGCACGCGCTGCTTGCGGCTGATGAGCTCGGCGTCCTCGATCTGCAACTGGTAGTTGCGTTGCAACTCGGCCTGCGGGCACAGGCCGTTTTGCTCCAGCCAGTCGATGAAGGCCCAGCCCAAGCCGTCGTCCTGGCGGCCGTCGTTGCCGATGCCCAAAATGAGCGCGTCGGGGCGGTCGAAGTCGGCCAGGGTCGGCAGCGCTTCAGCGGGTGCGTTCATCGACCACACTCCCTTGGGCATCGATCACGCTCACGTGCAGCGGCATTTTGCCCAGCGCGTGGGTAGCACAGCTCAAGCACGGGTCGTAGGCGCGGATGCCGACCTCGAGCGCATTCATCATGCCCTCGGTGATTTCGGCCTTGCCGCCGAGCCAGTCTTGGGCCACTTGGCGCACCGTGCGGTTGATGGCCATGTTGTTTTGCGTCGTCGAGACGATGATGTTGCACGACGTGATTTCACCGCTTTCGTTGGCGCGGTAGTGGTGCAACAGCGTGCCACGCGGGGCCTCGACCACGCCCACGCCGTCGCCGCACCAAGAGCCCGGCGCTGGCGTGAGGAGCAACTGGTCTTTTTGCAGGTCGGGGTCGTGGAGCAGGTCGCGGATCAACTCGGCCGAGTGCAGGATTTCGATCACCCGGGCCCAGTTGTAATACAGCGTCTTCTGGCTCGCTTTGCCCTTGCAGTAGTGCTGGAAGCGCTCCAAAGCCTCTTGCGCCAGCGGGGTGGAAAGCGAGCGCGTGATGTTCATGCGCGCGAGCGGCCCCACGCGCACCGAACCCGCTTCGCGCCCAAGCGCCTTGAGGAAGGGGAACTTCATGTAGCTCCACTCCTCGACCGCCTCCGAGAAATGATCGAGGTAGTTGTGGTAGTCGAACTCGGCCACCACGTTTTTGTCGGCGTCGGCCACGCGCAGATTGCCGTGGTAATAGTCCACATTGCCGTGGGCATCGGTCAGGCACATGTCGAGCGCCGGCGCGTGTCCAAAGTGATCGAACTGGTGGCGGAACTTGTCGTGGTAGTCGTAGAAAACCTGCAGCCCTTCAACAGCGTATTCGATCGCCTGATCCAAGCTGATCAAGCCGTCTTCACCGTTGAGCAAGCGGTCGCGCTCGGCGATGCTCAGGTTTTTGTTGACCCCGCCCGGAATCGAACTGATGCCGTGCATGCGCTTGCCGAACACGGCTTTGAGCGCTTCTTGGCCCCATTTGCGCAAGGCAATGGCGCGCTTGACCAGCTCCGGGTTGGCCTCGATCAGGCCCTCGATGTTGCGCTGCTCGGGTGCGGCCTCGATGCCGAACATCATCTCGGGCGCGATCAGGTAGTAATACGCGGTTTGGTGCGACTGCAGCATCTGCGCGTAGTGGCCCAGGCGGCGCATTTTTTCGGCCGTGGGCGTGACGTTGAAGCCCTGCTTGAGCCCGACGCCGACCATGTCGTCGAGCGCTTTGGCCCCGCACAAGTGGTGGCTGACGAAGCAAATGCCGCAGATGCGTTGCAGCAGCATCGGCGCTTCCCAGTACGGGTGGCCCTGGATGAAGCGCTCGAAGCCACGAAACTCCACCACGTGCAGCTTGGCGTCCACCACCTGGTTGTCGTCGTCCAGGTGGACCACGACCTTGCCGTGCCCTTCGATGCGGGTCACGGGGTCGATGACCAGTTTTCTGCTCATGTTCGTTCTCCTTCAGTCGTGTCAGTCGTAGCGGTTGATCGAGATCGGCAGGTCGAACGGCCGGCCATGCACCAAGTCGTCGAGCACCTTGTAGATGGCGTCGCCATCGGGCGGGCAGCCGGGGATGAAGTAGTCCATCTTGACCACCTCATGGCAAGGATAGACCTTGGTCGTGATGCGCGGAATGTCGGGGTGCAGCGGGATGACGGGGCGCGCTTTGGGATCGTTAGCGGGCGAGTTGATGTACGCCACATCGAGGCACTCGGACAGCGGCACGACGTTGCGCATGGCCGGCACACCGCCCCAGACGGCGCAAGCGCCGACCGAAATCAGCACATCGCAGTTTTCGCGGAAGTGCTCTAGGGTTTCGATGTTTTCCTCGTTGGCCACGCCGCCTTCGACGAAACCGACCACGCAGCGCTCGGTGATGCGCTTGACGTCGGTGATGGACGAGCGCGTGATGGTGATCTTGCTCATCAGCGGCAACAGGCGCTCGTCGAGATCCAGCAGCGACAGGGTACAGCCCCAGCAACCGCACAGGCCGATGGTGGCGACCTTGATTTTGCCGGCGCGGCCAGCGGCCAGAGCGGGGTCGAACGGGGTGGCGGGCAGGTCGTGGGCAAACTCCTGCCCAGCAAGGGCTTCAGCTGCGTGGCTCATGTTTGGCTCCTGGAACGTTGAGGCTGCGCGCGCGCAGCGTTTGGGCTTCGTACTTGCGTTGCCCGATGGGCACATCAAAGCCGACGCGCTTTTGCAAAATGGTGCCGACCGGGCACAGATCGACCGCCGCGCGCACCTGCTCGTCGCTCATGCGGTTGGCCAGTTCCACGTCCATCTCGATGCGCGCGGTGCTGCCACGGCCGCTGATGCTGAAGATTTTTTGGCCGGTTTCTTGGTCGCGCACGAACTCGACGCAGCGCTGGCAGAAAATGCAGCGGTCGCGCTCGAGCCAGATTTTGTCGCTGCCCGGGCTGTTTTCGCGCACCGGAAAGCGGTAAGGGAAGCGCGAGACCATCATGTCGGACTCGTAACCCACCGCCTGCAACTGGCAGCGCCCGCTTTTCTCGCAACTGGGGCAGTTGTGGTTGCCTTCGGCAAACAAAAACTCGACCAGTGCTTTGCGGGAGTCCACCAAGGCCGGGGTATTGACCTCCACTTGCATGCCGTTGGCCACCCGCACGGTGCACGAGGCGCTGACGGTGCCGTTGACCTTGACCGAGCACACCCGGCACGTGCCCAAGCAGGGCTTGTCCTTGACGTAGCACAAAGTGGGGATGAACACCCCGACTTCGGCCGCCACATCGACCAAGGTGCGGCCCAATTCGGTTTGCACCGGCTGCCCATCGATGGTGATTTCGATTTTCATGTGCTGGTCTCCAGTTTTACTTTCAGTGCCTGGCTGGCTTCGGCGTAGCCCGCCAAGGCCGCATCGAGATCGAACGAGGGCAGCAAGGGACCACTGGGTTTGGCCAGCCTGACCTGGTAGGCCTCTGGAAACCGGCTCAGCGTGGTCAGGATGGGTTTGGGCGAGGTCGCGCCCAAACCGCAGCGGCTGGTGTTGCGCACCACAGCGCCCCATTGCACCGCCTCGTCAAGGTCTTGCTGGCAGCCGCGGCCGGCAATCAAGCGGTCCATCTTGTGCAGCAAATCGACGTTGCCGGCCCGGCACGGCACGCAGATGCCGCACGACTCATCGACAAAGAACTGCATGTGCTCGCGCACGATCCAGAGCAGGTCGCGCTGCTTGTTGAAAATCGTGAAGGCGCCGTTGCACGACAAATCCTCATAGCCGAGCAGGCGCTCACCGTCTTTTTCCACCGACACGCAATCGCCCGAGGGGCCGCTGATCTGCACCGCCATGGCACCGTAGGCGCCTGCCATGCGCAGCACCTGGTTGACGCTGGTGCCCCATTCGACCTCATAGATGCCGGGCTTGCTGCAGTCGCCCGATACGCTGAGCAGCCGCGTGCCGGTGGATTCGGCGGTGCCAAAGCCGCGAAACCAAGCCGGCCCTTCGACCACGATGTGGCTGACGCAGGCAAAGGTTTCAACGTTGTTTACGCTGGTGGGCTGGCCCAGATAGCCTTTTTGGATCGGGTAGGGGGGCTTGAGGCGCGGCGTGCCGCGCTTGCCTTCGCAGGATTCGATCAGCGCCGTTTCTTCGCCACAGATGTAGGCGCCGGCGCCCATCTGGATGCGGATGTCGAAGTCGAACCCGGCTTTGCCACCGATGTTGCGCCCCAGCAGGCCCTGTTCGCGCATCTGTTGCAGTTGCGTCTCGAGGTAGTCTTTGAGGTAGTAGTATTCACCGCGCAGGTACAGGATGCCGTTGTCGGCCCCGATGCCGTAGGCGGCCGCCACCATGCCAAAAAACACCTGCTTGGGCGCGCGCGTGAGCAGCACCCGGTCTTTGAAGGTGCCGGGTTCGGCTTCGTCGGCGTTGCAGATCACGGTTTTGTGCTCGCCCCAGGCGTCGCGGCACAGGCGCCATTTGAGGCCGGTAGAAAACCCGGCGCCGCCGCGCCCGCGCAGCTTGGACGACACCACCGAGTCGATCACCTGACTGGGCTCGTTGGCCAGCATATGCTCCAACGCAGTGGCCAGGTCGAGCTTGCCGCGGAAAAAAATCGGGCGCTGGGTGCGCACGTTGGACTCGACCATCGACTCCACGTAAGCCAGCGTGTCGGTGGCGAGGCCGGCTGGGTTGGCGATCTGCTCTGGGGTTTTGCCTTGCTTGAGCTGCGCCACGATGTCGGCGATTTTGCCGGGTGTCAGGCGCGTGAACACCACTTTGTCGAGCATCATGGCCGGCTCTTGGTCGCTCAGGCCGATGCAAGGTGTCTCGAACAGCCCGAACAGGCCGTCGGGGTTGGGCACCCCGAAGCGGGCCCCAGTTTCACGCTCGAGCGCCTCGCGCACCGCGTCGTAGCCGTTGAGCTTGGCCAACACCGAATTGCACAAGTAGATGCAGTGCTTGCCCATCGGCTCGAGCCGGAACAGGTGGTAGAAGGAGGCTGTCTCGACCACATCGGGCACCGACAGGTTCAGGCCCGCCGCCAGCGGTGGCAGGGCCGCAGAGGGGATGTGGCCGTGTTGCCACTGCAACTCCCACAGCATGTCGAGCAGGCGCGTACGGTCGTTGCCGTAGCGCGCGAGCATCGATTGAATGGCTTGCTCCATAAAATTCCTTTCTGTTTTGAGGTGGGCGGTGGCGTGGCGTGCATCGGCTGGCGGGCCCTGAAGCCAGCCAGTCCCAGCTTGTCCAGGGCTGTGACCGTGCCTAGGGTCTTGCAACAAGGGGGCCAGTTTGGGTGCAATCCGTGTTTACCCCTAGCGTGCTTGTCAACTCATTGATAAGGAATATATTTTTTTGGACGCTGAATGGGGCGAAAGATACATCGTCTGCTCATGTGGAAATCAACCTTCCGCTTGGATGATCGGGTGGGTATGGGTTTAACCTTTGGTTCAACTATGCAAAATCTGCGACCCAGCGAGCGCGAGCAAACCGGGCCAACCAAGCCATTCTTTACTGCGTCGGCCCGCAAGGGTTTGAGCTTGATCAAATGACTGCAACATCTGCCCCTCCATTTTTAGACGCAAGCGAGCGTTCAAGCGCGCAGCCGGGCGCTGCGCGCACCCTTGTGCTGGCCGGCGGCTGTTTCTGGTGCACCGAGGCGGTGTTTGAGCCCGTGCGTGGCGTGCTCGAGGTCGAGTCTGGCTACGCCAACGGCCATTGGCCCCAGCCCACTTACGAGCAGGTGTGCAGCGGCCGCAGCGGCCACGCCGAGGCCGTCCGCTTGGTGTTTGACCCGGCGCAAGTGGGGCTGCGCACCTTGCTGGAAATCTTTTTTGCCACCCACGACCCGACCACCCTCAACCGCCAGGGGGCCGATGTGGGTAGCCAGTACCGCAGCGCAATCTACAGTACCGAGCCCGAACAAGAGCGGGTGGCGCGGCAGCTGATCGACGAGTTACAAGCCGCCGACGCCTTTGGCGTGCCAATCGTGACCGAGCTCGCGCCGCTGCAGCGCTTTGATGCCGCCGAAGCCGAGCACCAGCGCTTTTTTGCTCGCCATCCGCACAACGGCTACTGCCTAGCGGTGGCCGCACCCAAGCTGCGCCACGTGCGCCAGCAGTTTGCCCAGTGGCTGCGCTAAGAGGCTGCGGGATGCAGGCTGTGCCTAAAGCGCGGGCTACACTGCGGCCGTGAGCTTGACCGACCACCCCGTTTTTTTGTCGCTGACGCCGGTTTTTTTGCTGATCGCGGTCGGCTACTTGGCTGGGCAGATGCGCTGGATGCGCACCGAGTCGGTGCCTGATTTGTCGAACCTCGTGTTCTTGGTGCTGGGCCCGGCGCTGCTGTTTCACACCATGAGCACGGTGCAGATCGACGAGCTCGACCTGCGCCCGGTGGGGGCTTATTTTTTGGCCGTAGGGGTGCTGTTTGGCCTCAGCGTGCTGCTTCGGGGTTTGAGCTGCCGCAGCGTGGTGCTGGCTTTGGCGGGCACCTTCAGCAATCTGGTGATGATCGGCATCACGCTGGTCAAACTGGCTTATGGGCAAGCCGGGCTGGTGACGCTGCTGACGCTGATCTCGGTGCATTCGCTGGTGTTGCTCACGGCGGCAACGATCATGCTCGAACTGGCGCAGGCGCGCGAGGAGCGGGAGCAGCACGCTGCGCCCTTGACGCTGCAGCGCGTGGCCCGAATTGCCCTGTCGGCTATGAAAAGCGCGCTCATCCATCCAGTGCCGCTGCCCATCCTCTGCGGCCTGCTGTTTGCCCAGACCGGCTGGGTGCTGCCCGGGGTGGTGCAGCTGCCGCTGCAGCTGCTGGGCAGCGCCTTTGGCCCGCTGGCGCTGGTGCTGGTGGGAGTGAGTCTGGCGGGCTTGAGCTTGCGCGGCCACTGGGGCCCGGCGCTGCTGCTGGCAGCGAGCAAAAACCTGCTGCTGCCCATGATGGTGGGGGCCAGCGCTTGGGCTTTGGGCATCGACGGCTTGGCGCTGGTGGTGCTGGTGGTGGCTGCCGGCTTGCCGACCGGGGCCAATGTGTTTTTGTTTGCCCAGCGCTACCAGGTGGTGCAAGACCTGACCACGGCGGCCATGGGCGTCTCGACCCTGCTGGCGCTGCTCACTTTGAGCGGCTGGATGCTGCTGCTGTCGTGGCTGGTGGGGGTTTGAGTGAGATGGGGTGCAAAATGGGGTGCAAAGAGTGGCTGCAGACTCAGCCTTGCGCCCAGCGCGGCGGGCTTTGGGCAGCGCCCCCGGGGGGTTAGCCCACCCGCATCCCCGGTTCGGCACCCGGCCAGGCTTGCAGCAGGTACAGGCCGGGGCGGGCTTCGGGGTCGGCGTGCGCGGCCGAGAGCACCATGCCTTCGCTGACGCCGAATTTCATCTTGCGCGGCGCCAGGTTGGCCACCAGCACGGTGAGCTGGCCCACCAGTTGTTCGGGCTGGTAGGCGCTGGCGATGCCCGAAAAGACGTTGCGCAAGCGGCCCTCGCCGGCGTCTAGGGTCAGGCGCAGCAGCTTGGTCGAGCCGCTCACGGCCTCGCAAGCGACGATGCGCGCGATGCGCAGATCGACTTTGGCGAAGTCATCGATGCCGATCGGCGGGGCGATGGACTCGCCGCCGGGCAGCGGGGCGTGGGGGTTGCGCTCGGTTGGGGGGGCGTGGGGCGTGGCGGCGTGGCTGGTTTTGGCTGCTGGCGCCGCCGAGGCAGCAGACGCCGCTGGCGTGCTGGGCTCAAACAATTCCTGTAACCGCTTGGCGTCCACGCGCTGCATCAGGTGCTGGTAGGCGCCGATGGTGTGGCCGGGGCCCAAGGCCGTGGCGGCGTTGGCCCAGTCGAGCGGCGCGCAGCGCAAAAAGGCTTCCACCTGCGCGGCCAGCACCGGTAGCACCGGCTTGAGCAGCGCCGTCAGCACGCGGAAGCACTCGATGCAGGTGCTGCACACGTCTTGCAGCCGCGGCGCGCAGTCGGGCTGGCGGGCCAGTTCCCAGGGCTTGTTTTGATCGACGTATTCGTTCACGCGGTCGGCCAGCGCCATGGTTTCGCGGATGGCTTTGCCGTACTCGCGCTCGGCCAGCAGCTCGGCGACGGCCGGCACGGCGCGCTGCAGGCCGTCGAGCAGGGCTTTGCCATCGGGGGCCAAGGGCCCCAAGCGGCCGTCGAAGCGCTGGGCCAGAAAACCGGCGGCGCGCGAGGCGATATTGATGTATTTGCCGACCAAGTCGGAGTTGACGCGGGCGACGAAGTCTTGCGGGTTGAAGTCCACGTCTTCGTTGCGGCTGCTCAGCTTGGCCGCCAAGTAGTAGCGCAGCCACTCGGGGTTGAGGCCGAGTTGCAGGTATTTGAGCGGATCGAGCCCGGTTCCGCGGCTCTTGCTCATCTTCTCGCCGCTGTTGAGGGTCAGAAAGCCGTGCACGTAAATCGCGCTGGGCACTTTGCGGCCCGAAAAATGCAGCATCGCCGGCCAGAACAGGCTGTGGAAGGTGATGATGTCTTTGCCGATGAAGTGCACCTGCTCGACCGCCGGGTCGGCCAGAAACTGCTCAAAGCTCTGCGCCGTGCGCGAGGCCGGGTGCCAGTGCGCGGCCGCTTGGCCGCGGTCGAAATGGTGCTTGAGGCTGGCCAAGTAGCCCACCGGGGCGTCGAGCCAGACGTAGAAGTACTTGCCCGGTGCGTCCGGGATCTGGATGCCGAAGTAGGGCGCGTCGCGGCTGATGTCCCAGTCGCCCATTTTGGCTTGGCCGTCGTCGCCGGGGGCGAGCCATTCGCTGATTTTGTTCAGCACCTCGGGTTGCAGGCGCCCGGGGGTGTTGGTCCACTGGTCGAGGAACTCGAGGCAGCGCGGATCGGAGAGCTTGAAAAAGAAGTGCTCCGACTGGCGCAGCAGCGGCGTCGCCCCCGAGAGCGCCGAGTAGGGCGCGCGCAGTTCGGTCGGGGTATAGACGGCACCGCAGGCTTCGCAGTTGTCGCCGTACTGGTCGGGCGCGCCGCACTTGGGGCAGATGCCCTTGATGTAGCGGTCGGGCAGGAACATGTTTTTCTCGGGGTCGAAAAACTGTTCGATGGTGCGGCTCTCGATCAGCCCGGCGGCCTTGAGGTCGAGGTAGATGCGCTGCGCCAGTTCGTGGTTTTCGGGGGCGTCGGTGCTGTGCCAGTGGTCGAAGCGGATGTGAAAGCCCTCGAGGTAGGGCGCGCGCCCAGCGGCGATGGCGGCGACGAACTGCGGCGGCGTCTGGCCGGCTTTTTCGGCGGCGATCATGATCGGCGCGCCGTGGGCGTCGTCGGCGCAGACGAAGTGCACCTCGTGCCCGTGCAGGCGCTGCGAGCGCACCCAGATGTCGGCCTGGATGTACTCCATGATGTGGCCGATGTGGAAGGCGCCGTTGGCGTAGGGCAAGGCGGTGGTGACGAAGAAGCGGCGCTGGGTCATGGGGCAAGGCAGTAGGCGGGTAAGCAGTTGATTTTAACGGCCGCAACCGTTGGCCATGCATCTTGCCCATGCATCTGCGCCACAGCCACTCGATGCACGTGGGCCGCTGCGGTTATAGGGCGCCGCAGCGCTGCCACTGGGCGCGATCGCATTAGACTCGATGCCGCTGTTAGGCTTTACTTGGACTGTGCAATATGGCTATCGAAACCCAAGCGCTGCTGCAAGCGCTGCAAACCGTGATCGACCCGCTGACCGGGCGCGATTTTGTCTCGACCAAAGCGCTCAAAAACCTGCACATAGCTGGCGCCGAGGTGTCGTTTGAGGTCGAGCTGGGCTATCCGGCGCAGAGCCTGTGGCCCGAGCTGACGCAGGCCCTCACCGCGGCCGCGCAAACGGTGCCGGGGGTGGGCAAGGTGCGGGTGCAGTGGCACACGCGCATCGTGGCCCATCAGGTGACGCGCAGCGTGCCGGTGCTCGAGCAGGTGAAAAACATCGTCGCCGTGGCCTCGGGCAAGGGCGGCGTGGGCAAGAGCACCACGGCGGTGAATCTGGCGCTGGCGCTGGCGGCCGAAGGGGCCCGCGTGGGCGTGCTCGATGCCGACATTTACGGCCCCAGCGTGCCCACCATGCTCGGTTTGCAGGGCCAAAGCCCCGAGAGTTTGGATGGCAAAACCATGGAGCCCCTGAGCCGGCACGGGGTGCAGGTGATGTCGATCGGGTTTTTGATCAAGCCCGACGACGCCATGATCTGGCGCGGCCCGATGGCTACGCAGGCGCTGGAGCAGCTGCTGCGCCAGTCGAACTGGCAGGCGCTGGATTACCTGATCGTCGATCTGCCGCCCGGCACCGGCGACATCCACCTGACCATGGCGCAGCGGGTGCCGCTGACGGCGGCGCTGATCGTTACCACGCCCCAAGACGTGGCCCTGCAAGACGCGCGCAAGGGCATCCGCATGTTTGAGAAGGTCGGGGTGCCGATTCTGGGGCTGGTCGAGAACATGGCGATGCACGTGTGCAGCCGCTGCGGCCACGCCGAAGCGGTGTTTGGCCTCGAGGGTGGGCAGCGCTTGGCGGCCGAACTGGGCCTGCCGTGCTTGGGCACCCTGCCGCTGGCGCTGGCCATCCGCGAGCAAGCCGACCGCGGCGAACCGATCGTGGTGGCCGCGCCCGAGGGCGAACTGGCGGCGCAGTACCGGCGCTTGGCGTTGCGCACGGCGGCGGCGCTGAGCTTGCTTGGGCGCGACTACTCGAGCAAGCTGGGCGCGCTCAAGGTGGTTGCTGGCGCCTGATAGGCCTGCCGCATGGGCAGGGGCGGCTGGGCAGTGCACAGAGCCCCAGCCCCCATCCCCCATCCCCCTTAAGAATCGGATCTGTCGGGCCGGTCGGGCTTGGCATCTGAGGCCGGTGTAGCCTCGGTTTTTGGCTTTTGCCTTTGCGACCCGGCGCTGTGCACCCGCGTCACGTCCAGGCGCCGGATGTCGCGCGACAGCAGCCCGAGCAGCACCAGGCAGCCGCCCGTCACGCCCATGAAGATGAACAGGCCGCGGATGCCCAGCAGCTCGCCCACCGGCGCCGCCAGCGCCAGCCCGATCGGCGCCGCCAGCGCCACCACCGTGGTCATGAGCGACAGCGCCCGGCCCTGCAGGTGATTCGGGATGGTGGTCAAGAGCAGCGTCGAGAGCGGCGCGTTGCCGATGATGTAGAAAAACCCGCTCAGCGTCCAAGCCACGACGGCCAGCACAAACCAGTCGGGGTTGGGCAAGGCCGTGGCGGCCAGCATGAAGCACGACAGGGCAAAACCGGCGATCACCCAGCGGATGTGGCGCTTGGGCGCAATCGCGGCCACCACCAGCCCGGCCACGATCATCGCCAGCCCGGCCAAGCCTTCCATGAGTGCCACCTCGGCCGGGCCGCCACCAAAGTGGTTGCGGATCAGCAGCATCACCAATGTAAACGAGGGCATCACCACCATCACCACGCAGGCCAGCAGGGCGTACAGTTTACGCAGCCCCGGCACCGACCACACGGCCCTGAAGCCCTCGACGAAATCGCGCCGCAGGGTGTCAAAAAAACCGTGTACGCGCTGTTTGGGTCGCTGCGGCTGCGGGATGGTGAACAGCAGCAGCGGGATGATGCCCAAAAAGGCGGTGAAGACGTCGATGCTCAAGGCCCAACCGATGGGCAGGATGCTGATGGCAAAAGCGCCCAAGGGTGCTGCGGCCACGGTCATGATGCCGGTCAGGCTTTGGTTGAGGCCGATGGCGCGTGGCAGAAAATGCGTGGGCACCAGATTGGCCAAGCTGGCCACTGCCGCCGGGTACTGGATCGCTTGCAGCGAGCCGCGGATGAAGACCATCACGAACACGTGCCAGATTTCGATGCGCCCGGTCAGGAACAGCACGATCAGCAGCACCATGCACAGCGCGCCCAGGGTGTCGGCGGCGATCATCAACAGGCGCCGGTTGTAGCGGTCCGCCAGCACGCCGCCGATGGGGCTGAGCAGCGCGTAGGGCAGCAGGGCCAAGATGCCGGCGATGGCCAGCATCGAGACGCTGCCGGTGGTGTCGGTGATCCACCACAGCAGCACGAACTGCATCATGGCCGAGCCGATCAGCGACACCGCCTGACCCAAAAAAATCGACCAGTAGCGCAGTTTCCAGCGCGGGCCGGGGTCGTAGCCGGTGGGTGCGTCTGCAGCGTCTGGAAGGGGGCTGGGTGTCATGCTCGAGCGCTTGGGCCGGGGGTGCCGCAGCTATGAGGGCCGCCCCGGCTGTGGCCGGCCCGCAGCGGGCCGGGTGGACGAAGTATGGGGCGCTCGCTTAACGCAGGTCGGCGGCCAGCACTTGCACGATGCGCTGCGCCACCGCCGCCGGGGCGGGCTGGCCGGCGGCGTCGAGCACCGAGACCGTGCTGCGGTTGTCGGTGCTGCGCACCACGATGCGGTAGCGCTCCGGCGCCGCCGCTGCCTGCGCCCGCGCGCCACCCAAGAGGCGGCCAAAGAAGCCCGGTTCGGCGCGCGCGGGGGTGGCATCGGGGGCCACGAAGCGCACAAAGTACAGGCCTTGGGCGCGGTCGCGGTCTTCGACCGTGAAGCCGGTGCGGTCGAGCGCCAGCCCGACGCGGCGCCAAGCGCGGTCGAAGCCTTCGTCGAGTTGCAGCACCGGCAGGTTGTTGACCGTTTCGATGCGCGACAGCGGTTGCGCCGGGGTGGCGGCGGCCACTAGGGCCTGCGCCTGCTCTTGCGTCACGCCCAGTTGCACCATGAGCCGGCGCAAAAATTCGGCTTCGAGTTCGTGGTTGGTGGGGCGCGGCTGCCACAGGGTGCTGTCGCGGCGCTCGTTGAAGACTTCGATCATGCCGCGGTGGCTGATGAAGATTTCGGTGCCGCCATCGGCGCGGCGCTCGAGCCGGGTGCGAAAGCGGTCGCGCTCGCCGGTGGAGTACAGGGTGTCGAACAGGCGCCCGAGGGTGGCGCGGATGATGTCTTGTGGGATCTGGGCGCGGTTTTCGGCCCAGTCGGTTTCCATCAGACCCAGTTGTTGCTGATCGAGGGTGAGGAGGAAGCCGTTGGCCTGCCAAAAATCGCGGATCGGGCTCCAGAGCTGCTCGGGGGGGCGGTTGACCACCAGCCAGCGCTGGTCGCCAGCGCGCTCGATGCGCACGTCGCCCACTTGCACCGTCGCCGTGGGTAGGGCTGCGGCCCCGGGTTGCGGGAGCTGAAAACCAGCCGCCGTCACGGCGGTGGTGCCGGGGGCCACAAAGCGGCTATCGCGCTGCAACTGCGTCAGGTCGGGTGGCACCTCGAGGGTGGCGGCCGGGCGGGCGCTGCGGTAGTCGATGCGGTCTTCTTGCAGCACCGAGCAGCCGCTGGCCAGCAGCGCCGTGATGACCAAGGCGCTGCCGGTCAGGGCCGTGGTGGCAAGGGCGGGGCGGCGGTGTGGGGTCTGGGCGATCGGATTCATGGCGGGTGTCTGGTGCGGGCGGTCGGGTTCGGGGCGGGTCGGGGCAGAGTGGGGCGCGCGTGAAGGGCTTGAGCTTACAGCAAGCCGGCTTCGTGCAGGGCTTGTTCGACCACGCTCTGGCTGGCGGGGGTGAGGGGGGTGAGCGGCAGGCGCAGGGTGGCGCCACAGCGCCCGAGGCGCTCGAGCGCCCACTTGACCGGGATCGGGTTCGGTTCGATGAACAACTGTTTGTGCAGCGGCAGCAGCTGCATCTGCAATGCCATGGCGCGCGCCACGTCACCGGCGCAGGCGGCGGCGCAGAGCTCGTGCATGAGGCGCGGGGCCACGTTCGCGGTCACGCTCACGTTGCCGTGGCCGCCGCACAGCATCAGGGCCACGGCGGTGGCGTCGTCGCCCGAATAGATGCCAAAGCCGGTCGGCGCTTGGCGGATCAGCCATTGGGCGCGCTCGATGTTGCCGCTGGCCTCCTTGATGCCAAAAATACCCGGCAGTTCAGCCAGCCGCAGCGCGGTTTCGGGTTGCAGGTCGGCCACCGTGCGCCCGGGCACGTTGTAGAGCATGATGGGCAGCTCGCCGCAGGCTTCGGCGATGGCCTTGAAGTGCTGGTACTGGCCTTCTTGGGTCGGTTTGTTGTAGTAGGGCACGACTTGCAGCTGGTAGTCGGCCCCGACCTCGCGCGCGTAGCGCGCCAGCGCAATCGCTTCGGCGGTGGAGTTGGCGCCGCAGCCGGCCAGCACCGGGCGCCGGCCAGCGGCTTGCTCCACCGCCACCCGGATGATCTCGCAGTGCTCTTGCACGCTCACGGTGGGCGATTCGCCGGTGGTGCCGACCACGCCGATGCAGTCGGTGCCCTCGGCGATGTGCCAGTCGATCAGGCGGCGCAAAGCCGGATAGTCCACGCTGCCATCAGGGTGCATGGGGGTGACCAAGGCCACGATGCTGCCAGTGATCGGTGTCGTCATATGCGGTGTGGGGTGCAAAAGCGGTGGGTCAAGCGCGCATTCTACCCAGCCGCGCGCATTGCCGGTGCAAACCCGCGGCGGTGCGCCCCAAACTCAAAAACTGCCAAACACCGTGCCCAGCGTGATCAGCACCACCAGCGCCACCAAGGGCACGGCCATGGCAGTCATGGCTAGGTCGGGGTAGGCCTGCCGGTGCGTGAGGCCGCAGATGGCCAGCAAGGTGATCACGGCGCCGTTGTGCGGCAAGGAATCGAGCCCGCCGGTGGCCACGGCGGTGACGCGGTGCAGCAGCTCGGGGCTGATGCCGTGCGCCTGCGCCATGGCCAGGTAGGTGTCGCCCAAGGTGGACAGCGCAATGCTCATGCCGCCCGAGGCCGAACCGGTCATGCCGGCCAAAATGTTGACGGCAATAGCCAGCGAAATCAAGGGGTTGTCGCCGCCGAGCGCGACCACCGAGTCGCGGATCAGAATGAAGGCGGCGAGCGAGGCGATCACGGCGCCAAAGCCGACCAAGCTGGCGGTGTTGAAGATCGGCAGCAGCGCAGCGTTGGCGCCACAGTCCATGCTGAGCGTGAGCTTGGGCAGGCGGCGCCAGTTGATGGCGATGAGCACGATGATCGACAGCGTCAGGGCGGCGATGATCGACCAGATGCCGCGCACTTGGTCGATGTCGGTCTCGCCGTAGAGCGGCAGCGCCAGAAAACCGGTGTCCATGCGCGGGATCAAAACAAAAGTGAACAGCAGGTTGATGGCGATCACCAACACCAGCGGCAACACCGCCACCCAAGCCGGTGGCAAGCCGACAGAGGGGCGTTCGGGGGTGAGCTCCATGACATCGAAACCCTCGCCGGCGGCGCGTTCGCGCATGGCTTTGTCGGGCGTGGCCGGGTCGTCGGAGTGCACGCCGTAGCCCTCGGCGGCGAGCTGGCGCGCGCGGTACTCGAGCCACAGCATGCCGAGGACAAACATCACCAGCGCGGTGATCAGGCCCAGCCCCGGCGCAGCGAAGGGTGTGGTACCGAAAAACGGCATCGGAATCGCGTTTTGGATCGCGGGCGTGCCCGGCAGCGCCGTCATGGTGAAGGTGAAGGCACCCAGCGCAATCGTGGCCGGCATCAGGCGCTTGGGGATGTTGGCTTGGCGAAACAGCGCCGCCGCAATCGGATAGACCGCAAAAGCCACCACGAACAGCGACACGCCGCCATAGGTCATGACCGCGCACGACAGCACCACGGCCAAGATGGCGCGCTGGCTGCCAAGCAAGCCGATGATGGCGTTGGCCATGACCTTGGCGCTGCCCGAGTCTTCCATCAGCTTGCCAAAAATGGCGCCGAGCAAAAAGACCGGAAAGTACAGCGCGATGAAATTTGCGGCCGAGCCCATGAAAACCTGGCTGTAGCTGGCCAACACCGGGCCGTCGAGCGTGGCCACCACGGCAAAAGTGGCCAAAGCTGGTGCCAAGATCAGCAGGCTGATGCCCCGGTAGGCCAGATAAATCAGCAGGCCTAGGGTGATGAGGATGATCAGGATGTCAAGCATGGGCAGGTTCCGGCTAAAGGGGTGCGCTGTTGCAGCAAACGGCAGGCGCACATGGGGCAAAGGGCCCAAGGCCCAAGGCCCGATACTAACAGGGCCGAGGTGACGTGGGTGTGACAGGGGCCAGCCGCATCAAAAGCACAGCCAGACCTGGTTGGCCAGTTTGAGCATGAAGTCCGGGTGGGTGTAGAGGCTGAAGGTGAGCAGCAGCAGTGCGCTGGCGGCCAGCCAAGCGAGGGCGCGCAGCAACTTGGAACTTAGCAGCCTGGGCCTCATGGCTGTGCCCCTTGCAGGCGCTGCGGGCCGCGCCGGATGGGCTGTTCGTTGATCGGCCAGTTGACGGCTGCGGCCAGCAGCCCGAGCCCGATGGCCAGCAGCCAGACCACGTCGTAGCTGCCGGTCTGGTCGTAGAGCAGGCCACCGAGCCAGACGCCCAAAAAGCTGCCGATCTGGTGGCTGAAAAACACGAAGCCAGCCAGCATCGAGAGGTGCGCGACGCCAAAAATCTGTGCCACCAGGGCGTTCGTGGGCGGCACGGTCGAGAGCCACAGCAGGCCCATCACGGCGGCAAACAGGTACACACTCAGCGGCGTGAGCGGGGCCAGCAGGAACAGCACGATGGTCACCGAGCGCGCCAAATAAATGAAGGCCAAAATCTTGCGCTTGGCCAGCCGCTGCCCGAGCGCGCCGGCGGCATAGGTGCCGATCACGTTAAAGAGCCCGATCAGCGCCAGCGCGTAGCTGGCCACATGCGGCGCGAGGCCAAAGTCTTTCAGGTAGCTGGGCAGGTGCACGCCGATGAATACGACCTGAAAGCCGCAGACGAAATAGCCCGCCATCAGGAGCTGAAAACTGCGGTAGCGTGCCGCTTCGCGCAGCGCCTGCATGATGCTTTGCTCGCGTGCCACGGGCGCGCCGCCAGCGCCCAGCACCGGCTCGCGCAGGCCCCAAGCCAGTGGCGCGATTAGCAGCACCACGGCAGCCAAAATCAGCAGCGCCTCTTGCCAGCCAAAGCTCAGGATCAGCCAGCCCTCGATGGGCACCAACAAAAACTGGCCAAACGAGCCCGCCGCAGCGGCTACGCCCATGGCCCAGGAGCGGCGCTCGGCCGGCACCTGGCGCCCGATCACGCCGTAGATCACGGCAAAGGTGGTGCCAGCCTGCGCCGCTCCGATCAGCAAGCCGGTGGTGAGCACGAACAGCCACGAGGTGTGCGACAGCGCCATGCCCACCAGCCCGAGCGCGTACAGCACGGCCCCGAGTACCAGCACCCGAAAGGCGCCGAAGCGGTCGGCCAACATGCCGGCAAAAATGCCGAACACGCCCCAAGACAGGTTTTGGATCGCGATGGCAAAGGAAAAGGTCTGGCGCGACCAGCCTTGCTCGGCGGTAATGGGCAGCAGCCACAGGCCAAAGCCGTGCCGGATGCCCATCGAGAGCATGACGATGGCGGCCCCGCATAGCAGAACTTGCAGCATCGACAGGCGCGGGGCGGCGGTGGCCGCAGCGGCCGAGGCGTGGGCGGGTTCAGACATACGGGCTAAATGTAACCAATTTGGCAGCGAGTTGCAGCCTGCGTGCAAGCAAGCCCAAGGCGCTGGCAGGGTGCTGCTGGCAGGGTGCTGGCCCGCCTCTCTACAATGCGCCTCCATGCCAGACACCCCACAGAACGCCACCCCAGCCCAAGGCGCTTATGCCGAACACTCGATCCGCGTGCTCAAAGGGCTCGAGCCGGTGCGCCAGCGCCCGGGCATGTACACCCGCACCGACAGCCCGCTGCACGTCGTACAAGAGGTGCTCGACAACGCCGCCGACGAAGCGCTGGCCGGTTACGGCAAACGCATCCGCGTCACTTTGCACCGCGACGGCTCGGTGAGCGTCGAAGACGACGGGCGCGGCATCCCGCACGGGCTGCACCCCGAAGAGCAGGCCCCGGTGTTGGAACTGGTATTCACGCGCCTGCACGCGGGCGGCAAGTTCGACAAGGGCAGCGGCGGCGCCTACAGCTTCTCCGGTGGCTTGCACGGGGTGGGGGTGAGCGTGAGCAACGCCCTGGCCAGCCGGCTCGAAGTGAGCAGCTACCGCGCCGGGCAGGTGGCGCGCATGGTCTTTGCCGACGGCGCCGTGCTCGAGCCGCTGCAACTGCGGCCGCTGGCCAGCGGCGAGCGGCGCAGCGGCACCACGGTGCGCGTCTGGCCCGATGGCCGCTACTTCGACAGCCCGGTGCTGCCGCGGCCCGAGCTGCTGCACCTGCTGCGCAGCAAGGCGGTGCTGCTGCCGGGCCTGAGCGTGACCCTGCACGACGAAGCCACCGGCCAGAGCCAGCACTGGCAGTACCAAGGCGGGCTGCGCGACTACCTGTTGCAAAGCCTGCCGGCCGAGCCGCTGATCCCGCTGTTCGAGGGCGCAGGCTACGCCGACGCCGGCCACGAGAGCTTTGCCGAGGGCGAGGGCGCGGCCTGGGCGCTGGCCTTCACCGAAGAGGGCGCCACGCTGCGCGAGAGCTACGTCAACCTGATTCCGACCAGCGCCGGCGGCACCCACGACAGCGGCTTGCGCGACGGCTTGTATCAGGCCGTCAAGGGCTTCATCGAGCTGCATGCGCTGCTGCCCAAGGGGCTGCGGCTGCTGCCCGAGGATGTGTTTGCGCGCGCCAGCTACGTGCTCTCGGCCAAGGTGCTGGACCCGCAGTTCCAGGGCCAGATCAAGGAGCGGCTCAATTCGCGCGATGCGCTGCGCCTAGTCGGCTCGGTGCTGCGGCCGGCGTTGGAGCTGTGGCTGAACCAGCACGTGGCGCACGGCAAGAAACTGGCCGAACTGGTGATCCGTGCCGCGCAAAACCGCCAGAAAGCGGCGCAAAAGGTGGAAAAGCGCAAGGGCTCGGGGGTGGCGGTGCTGCCGGGCAAGCTCACCGACTGCGAAAGCCGCGAGCTGGCGCGCAACGAGCTGTTTTTGGTCGAGGGCGACAGCGCCGGCGGCAGCGCCAAAATGGGGCGCGACAAAGAATGCCAGGCGGTGCTGCCGCTGCGCGGCAAGGTGCTCAACACCTGGGAGGTGGAGCGCGAGCGCCTGTACGCCAACACCGAGATCCACGACATCGCGGTGGCCATCGGGGTCGATCCGCATGGGCTGCAGGATACGCGTGGGGGCGATCTGAGCGGCGCCGGGCCGCCCCAAGCCGCGAACGCCCCCTCGGGGGGCAGCGCAGCGCGCGCAGCCGCTGCGCGTGGGGGCCATGACGTGCTTTCCGGCCTGCGCTACGGCAAAGTCTGCATTCTGGCCGATGCCGACGTCGATGGCGCGCACATCCAGGTGCTGCTGTTGACGCTGTTTTTGCGCCACTTCCCGCGCCTGGTCGAGGCTGGGCATGTGTACGTGGCGCGGCCACCGCTGTACCGCGTCGATGTGCCGGCGCGCGGCAAAAAGCCGGCTGCCAAAGCCTATGCGCTCGACGAGGGCGAGCTCGAAGCGATTCTGGACAAGTGCGCCAAAGACGGGCTGGCGCGTGACAAATGCAGCATCAGCCGCTTCAAAGGCCTGGGTGAGATGAACGCCGAGCAGTTGTGGGACACCACCCTCAACCCCGACACGCGCCGCCTGCTGCCGGTGCGCCTAGGGGCGCTCGATTGGCTGCAGACCGAGGCGCGCATCGGCCAGTTGATGGGCAAGGGCGAGGCGGCGGCGCGCCGGGCGCTGATGGAGCGCGCGGGCGCAGCGGTACCGATCGACGTTTAGTCCTCGGGCTTGAGGCCGGCGTCGCTGTAGGCCAGCATGGTGTCGGCCTTGACCCACTGCTGCAGTAGGCGGCGCAGGTTGCTGAGGTCGTCGAGCAGGGTGTCGGCGCGTTCGGCATCGATTTGGCGCGCCACCACGGCCCCCAGCAGGCTGGCCTTGCCGTGCTGATAGGCGCGCTCGAACTCGGCCAGTTCGACGTCATTGCTGCGGCTGGGCGCACCCAGACAGGCGCGGGCGGCGGTCAGCACCGCTGCCAAGGCCGCCGGTGGGGCGGGTTCTGCTGCGGCCGCCACAAGCCGCTGGGCGCTGGCTACCATGCGTCCGGCTTCGTCGAGGTAGCGGGTGGCGCGCAGACTCAGCGTCAGGTCGTCCGAGACCGAACGCGGCATGCGCTCGACGCGCAGGCTGGCGATGTATTCGGTGATGGCGCTGGCCAACTGGCGCGCCGCCTCGGCGTAGCTGCGGACTTGGCGTTGGTTGTCGAGTGCCGCCGTGGAGACCATGCCGACGGCGTTGCGCAGCCGCAGCAGTTCGGCGCGCACCGCGCCCAGTGCCAGCTCGGGCGAGGCCAGCAGCGTGTGGTCGAGGTGTTGTGGCCGCGCCAACTGGTCTTCGGTGTTGCGGAAAAAGCCTTCGAGCCAAGTCGCCAACCGGTGCGTGAACGGCAGCAGCAGCAGCACCCCCATGACGTTGAACACGGTGTGAAACAACGCCAGGAAGATGGCCGGGTTGTCCTCCAACTGCAGCGCAGTGGACAGCCAATCGATCAGCCACAGCATCAACGGCAGGATCAGCAGCGCCACCACGCCGGTGATGAAGTTGAAGCAGATGTGCCCCAGCGCCACCCGCCGCGCAGCCGCTGTGGCCTTGAGCGCGGCCAGCACGGCTTTGGCTGTGGTGCCGACGTTGGCGCCGATGACCGCTGCCGCCGCCGTGGGCAGGTCGATCAGGCCGCCGGTGGTGGCAGTCAAAATCAAGGCCACCGCTGCGCTCGAAGATTGGGTCAAAGCCGTGACCACAAATCCCAGCGCCAGCGCTGTGGCCCAGTGGGCGGTCAGGCCGCCTTCCAAGGCGCCTTGACCAAAACTGGCGGCGACACCGCCAAACGCCTCTTGCAACAGATCCAGGCCCATGAAGAACAGACCAAAGCCGATCAGCGCGCCGCCCAAGCCCTGATAGCGCTGCTCGGGTGCCAGCAGCCGCAGCGCCACCCCGGTGGCGATGATGGGCAGGGCAAAGGCATTGATGTTGAAGCCAAAGCCGATCAGGCTCACCAGCCAGGCCGTCATGGTGGTGCCGACGTTGGTGCCAAAGATCACTCCCAGCGCTTGGCGCAGGTTCATCAGCCCGGCGTTGACGAAGCCGATCGTCGCCACCGTGACCGCGCTCGACGACTGCACCAGCGCCGTCACCATGGCGCCGGCGGCCACGCCGCGCAGCGGGGTCGAGGTCCAGCGCCCGAGCAAGCGCTTGAGCCCGCTGCCGCCAAAAGCCTTGAGGCCCTCGGTCATCATCAGCATGGCGAACAAAAACAGCGCGAGGCCGCCTACGGCAAGGGTGAGGTGGTGCAGGTCCATGGGCGGATTATTGTGTCAAATGCGCCTCGACCCGAGCAAGTGCCTCGGGTGGGCCAAACAGCACCACCACGTCGTCGCATTGCAGCTCGAGCGCGGGTGGGGGGTGCAACAGGCGTTCGCCAGCGCGCAGCACGGCGGTGATTTCCACCCCGTCGGCGTCCAGCCCCAGTTGTTCGATGCGCTGGCCCACGGCGACACAACCCAGCGCCAGCGGCACCGAATGCAGCCGCGCCTGCGCCGCCTCGGTGCCGGACCAGGTCGGATCTCCCTGGAACAGCTCGCGCAGCAGCCGGTAGCGGTCGCTGCGCGCCTCGCGCAGGCGACGCAGCACGCGCGTGACCGGCACATCGAGCAGCGTGAGCGCGTGCGCCACCATCATCATGCCGGCTTCCAGCGTTTCGGGCACCACCTCGGTGGCACCGGCAGCGCGCAGCGCCTCCACATGGGATTCGTCGCGCGTGCGCACCATCACCGGCAGCTCGGGGCGCTGGGCGCGCACCTGCTGCACCACTTTGAGCGCCGTCGCCGGGTCGTCGTAGCTGATGATGAGCAGGCGCGCGCTGGCCAACCCGACGGTTTCGAGCACGCCGGCTTCGGCGGCGTTGCCGTAATACACCGGCTCGCCGGCGGCGTGGGCGGCGCGCACCAGCGCTGGGTCCAGGTCCAGCGCCACGTGCGCGATGCCCTCGCGCTCCAGAAAGTTGGCCACGCTCTGGCCGATGCGGCCGTAGCCGCACAAAATTACGTGCTGCTGCAGCTTGGCACTGGTGCTGGCATTCGCGCTGGGCGCGGGCAGGGCCGAGCCGGCGGCGGCGCTGCGGCTGCTGCCGGGGCCGAGCAAGGCGTCGCTCAAAAACTGGTTGTGGCGGATCAGGAACGGCCCTATCATCAGGCTCAGCAGCACCGAGGCGAGCGCGATCTGAGCCGTCGGGTCGTCGATGCCGCCGCCGGCCAAGCCCAGCGCCAGCAGCGCAAAGCCGAACTCGCCCCCCAGCGCCAAAATGAGCGCGGTGCGCAAGGCCGTGCGGCGCTCGATGCCAGCGGCCAGCACCAGCGCCGCCACCAGCGCCACCTTGATCGCCAGCAAAGCCAGCGCGCCCAGCAGCGCCCAGTGCCAAATCGGCCACAGCGCCGCCGGGTTGATCAGCATGCCGATCGAGACGAAGAACAGGCCCAGCAAAACGTCGCGAAAAGGCCGGATGGTGGACTCGATTTGGTGCCTGAACTCGGTCTCGCCCAGCATCATGCCAGCCAAAAAGGCGCCAAAAGCCAGCGACAGGCCCAAGCTGTTGGTGATCGCCGCCGAGGCCAGCGATACCAGCAGCACCGTGAGCGTGAACAACTCGGCCGAGCGGCGCACCGCAATAGCATGAAACAGCGGCCGCAGCAGCCAGCGCCCGGCCAGATAGACCACGGCAAAAGCCAGCAACGCCTTGAGCAAGGCCCAGCCCAGCGGCTCGGCCAGCGAACCCGCTGCCGCCAGCCCCAGCACCGGGATGACGATGACGAAAGGCACGGCGGTCACGTCCTGGAACACCGACAGCGCCAGCCCGAGGCGACCGTGGCGGCTGTGTTCCTCGCCCTGCTCGATGAGTTGGCGCGCGATGATCACGGTCGAAGACTGGGCAAACACCGCCCCGACGATGAAGGCCGCCACCGGATCCAGCCCCAAGCCCCAAGCCAGCAGCGCCACCACCGCTGTGGTCAGCACCACCTGCCCGGTGCCGAGCCAGAGCACGCTGTGGCGCAGCGCATAAATTTGCGGTAGCGAAAAATTGAGCCCGATGGTAAAGAGCAGAAAGACGATGCCGAACTCGGCCACCAAGCGGATGGTCTCGGTGTGGCTGATGAGCCCAGCCACATAGGGCCCGAGCAGGGCGCCGACGGCCAGATAGCCTAGGCTGGCTGGGATGCCGATGCGCTGAAACAGGGCCACCGCCGCCACGGAAGCGGCCAGCAGCGCCAGCAGTTCGAGCAGCGGCGTCAAGGTTTTGGCGCTTGGTTTAGCGCTTCAGTTTAGCGCTTGACCCAGCGGAACACGCGCATCGGCGGCAAGTTGCGCCATTCCCACTCAAAGCTCGGCTCGCCCATCACTGGGCTGGTGTAACTGGCCACGTGGGCGCGGAACTGGTAGGCCACGAAGCGTCCCCCGGGGGCCAAGTTGGACTGGATGGCCGCCACGATGCTGTGCGCAACCTCGGTCGGCAGGGTCGAAAACGGGATGGCCGAGACCACCGCATCGGGTGCCGGCAGGCCCCAGCGCTCCAAGTGCTGCCCGAGGTCGGCGGCGTTGCCTTCTTGCACCAGCAGCCGCGGGTCTTGCACGCGCTGGCGCAACCGGCTTGAGAATTCGCGGTTGAGCTCGATTGCCAGCAGCCGGGCTTGCGGGTTCATGGCGCGCAACAGGGCACGGGTGCTGCCGCCCGTGCCTGGGCCCAGCTCAACCACGCAACGCGCGCGTGACAAATCGGTGGCGCGCACCACGCCTTGTTCCAGCCAAGGTGAACTCGGCACCACCGAGGCCACCGACATCGGTTGCGCTATAAAGCCGCGCAAAAACGCCAGCGCGTCGGCCAAACGTGAATCCTCTTGTGGGGCCGACTCACCTTGGGGCTCCTCGTAAGGGTGGCTGGCGGCGACGCTGCGCGGGGCGACATTGCGTTCTTTGTGGTTGATCGGCACTGGAGCTCCTAGGGGTAAGCAATGTAAAAACCAAGCCACAATGGGACGGCTTGGCAGCAATGGCGCTACTGTAACCCAGCCAAGCCAAGATTTCACGCGCTTGTCATCTGAGTAAGATCGGGGAAAACCGCTAGTGCAGGGTAGGATGTGACACTTCGTTGTCAAAGCTTCAAACGTTTGTCACAAAACTGCAACAATACAAACTTAGGATTGACCACGTCCCTAAACCTTCCTTCTAAGGAACCCGATGAAACGCACTTTCCTGAAAACCGCTGCTGCCACCGCTGTACTGGCTATGGCTGGCGGCTTTACCAAGCTCGCTACGGCTTCTGCCATCATCACCGGTGCCGGCGCTTCGCTGCCGTTCCCGATCTACTCGCGCTGGGCCGAAGCCTACCGTGCCGTGACGGGTGTGCGCTTGAACTATCAGTCGATCGGTTCCTCGGCCGGTATCCGCCAGATTCGTGCCCGCACCGTGGCCTTCGGTGCCACCGACGCACCGGTGCCGGGTGCCGAACTCGAGCGCGACGGCATGGTGCAGTTCCCGGCCATCATCGCCGGTGTCGTGCCCATGTTCAACCTCGAGGGTTTTCGCCCCGGCGAGCTGCGCTTGACCGGCCAGCTGTTGGCCGACATGTTCAGCGGCCGTGTCGTCAACTGGAACGACCCGCGCATCGCCGCCGTCAACCCGGGTCGCACCTTCCCCAACCAAGGCATCACCGTGGTGCACCGCGCCGACGGCTCGGGCACCACCTTCGTTTTCACCGACTACCTCTCGGCCGTGAGCCCGGAGTGGGCCAGCAGCATAGGCCGCGGCGCCACCGTGCGCTGGCCAGCGGCTTCGTCCATTGGTGGTCGCGGCAGCGAAGGCTTGGCTGCAATCGTGGCGCGCACCCGCGGGGCGATTGGCTACGTCGAGTACTCGTACGCGCGGCGCAACAACATTCCGCATATGGCGATGCAAAACGCCGCCGGTAACTTCGTCCAGCCCGATGACCGCACCTTCTCGGCCGCCGCCGCCGCCATCGACTGGTTCAGCGTGCCGGGCATGGGCGTGTCGATGGTCAACGCCGCCGGTGCCAACTCGTGGCCCATGGCCACTGCTTCCTTCATCCTGATGTACATGCAGCCCGCCAACGTGGCCGAAAGCAACGCCGTGCTGGCCTTTTTTGATTGGGCCTTCCGCAACGGAGGCCCCTTGGCCCTGGAGATGGACTTCGTGCCGATTCCCGACGCCTTGGCCGAAGCCATTCGGACCCGGGTCTGGAACCAGATTCGCCGCACCTAAACCGCTGCCGCGCACCTGCCGCGCACCTAGCGTGCACTTGGTGTGCGGTTGGCTGTTGTGCACCCGCCGCGCCGTCTTTGGCAGATGGCGGGTTGCTTTTTTATCCTAGTCAGGGCTGATTATGATAGGCACCAGTTCCACTACGACGCTCGACCCCTATATGCCTGCCCCCATGTCCACCCCTATCCAAGCGCACGACTTGGGCCACCCCCACGTGCTCGCTATCGCCAAGCGCCAGCGCTTGCACGACGCCCTTTTTTACCGCGTCTCGCAAGCCTTTGCCGTGTTGGTGCTGATGGCGCTCATCGGCATCATCGTCACCCTGTTCATCAACGCCTGGCCGGCGTTTCGCGAGTTCGGCTTTGCCTTCATCTGGACCGCCGAGTGGGACGTGGTCAACGAGCAGTTCGGCGCCCTCATGGCCATCATCGGCACCTTGGCCACTTCGGCCATTGCCATGATCATCGGCGTGCCGCTGGCCTTTGGCATCGCGCTGTTCCTGACCGAAACTTGCCCGGTCTGGCTGCGCCGGCCGCTGGGTACGGCGGTCGAGCTGCTGGCGGCGATTCCGTCCATCATCTATGGCATGTTTGGCCTGTTCGTGTTTGCGCCGCTGTTTGCCGACTACTTCCAGATTCCGGTGCAAGAGCTCATGGCCGGCATGCCCATCATCGGCGCCATTTTTGGCGGCGTACCCAACGGGCTCGGGATCTTGGCTGCCGGCATCATCCTGTCGTTCATGGTGCTGCCCTACATGGCGGCGGTCACGCGCGACGTTTTTGAAGTCGTGCCGCAAATCCTGCGCGAATCGGCCTATGGGCTGGGTGCCACCACCACCGAAGTGGTGCGCCATGTGGTCATGCCCTACGCCTTCAAGGGCGTGGTCGGGGCCGTGATGCTGGGCCTAGGGCGTGCCTTGGGCGAGACCATGGCCGTGACCTTCGTCATCGGCAACGCACACCGCATCCCCGAGACCATCAACGCGCCGGGCGTGTCGATCACCTCGGCGCTGGCCAACGAGTTTGCCGAGTCCTTTGGCATGCACATGCACACCCTGTTTGCGCTCGGCTTCCTGCTCTTTATCCTGACCTTCGTGGTGCTGGCGCTGGCGCGGCTGCTGATATTGCACGTCGAAGAAGGCAAGGGCAGCAAAGGATACTGATATGCAAATCAACCAATCGCTCTACAACCAGCGCCGGCGCAAAAACGCTGCCATCATGGCCTTTTCTGGCGTCGCCTCGTTGATCGGGCTGGCGGTGCTGGTCTGGATTTTGTTCGTGCTGTTTTCCAATGGCTTTTACGCCCTCGATTGGGAAATCTTCACCCAAGACACACCCGCGCCCGGCACGCCCGGCGGCGGCTTGCGCAACGCCATCGTCGGCAGTTTGATCATGGTCGGCTGCGCGGTGCTGATCTCGACCCCGATCGGTGTCTTGGCCGGCATTTACTTGGCCGAGTTTGGCGACGCCAACAAGACCGCCAGCGTCACGCGCTTCGTCAACGAGGTCATGCTCTCGGCGCCGTCGGTGGTGCTGGGCTTGTTCGTGTTTGCGGTCGTGGTCATGACCATGGGCCACTTTTCGGGCTATGCCGGCATGATCGCGCTGTCGCTGATCGCCATTCCGGTGGTGATCAAAACCACCGAAAACATGATGCGCATGATCCCCGGCAGCTTGCGCGAGGCCGCGTTTGCGCTCGGCGCGCCGCACTGGAAGGTGGCGACCATGGTGGTGCTGCGCGGCGCCCGCGCCGGCGTCATCACCGGCGTGCTGCTGGCGCTGGCGCGCATCAGTGGCGAGACCGCGCCGCTGCTCTTTACCGCGCTCAACAACCAGTTCTTCACCCTCGACATGGACGGCCCCATGGCCAACCTGCCGGTCTGGATCTACCACATGGCCATGAGCCCATTCGACAACTGGAACGAGCTCGCTTGGGCGGGCGCTTTGCTCATCACCTTGACGGTGCTGGCGATCAACATCACGGCACGCATTTTGTTCCGTGAGCGCGTCAAAGTCTAAATTAAGTCCTTCTGCAAACTGGAAATTCGTATATGTCTGAAGCCTCTATCGAGCCACGCAACGCCATCGAGGTGCGCAACCTCAACTTTTACTACGGCGGCTTTCATGCCCTGAAAACCGTCAACCTCGACATCATCGAGCGCAAGGTCACGGCCTTTATCGGCCCCTCGGGTTGCGGCAAATCGACGCTGCTGCGCACCCTGAATCGCATGTACAGCCTGTACCCGGGCCAGCGCGCCGAGGGCGTGATCAGCTTCTACGGCCAAAACATCCTCGAAGAAAAGCAGGATTTAAACCTGCTGCGCGCGCGCATTGGCATGTTGTTCCAAAAGCCCACGCCGTTTCCGATGTCGATCTACGACAACATCGCCTTTGGCGTCAAGCTCTACGAAAAACTCAGCCGCGCCGATATGGATGAGCGCGTGCAGTGGGCCTTGTCCAAGGCCGCGCTCTGGAACGAAGTCAAAGACAAACTCAAGCAAAGCGGCCTGAGCCTTTCCGGTGGCCAACAGCAGCGCCTGTGCATCGCGCGCAGCGTGGCGGTCAAGCCCTCGGTGCTGCTGCTTGACGAGCCCACGGCGTCGCTGGACCCGATCTCGACCGGCAAGGTCGAGGAACTGGTGCACGAACTCAAAAAAGACTACACCATCGCCATCGTCACCCACAACATGCAGCAGGCGGCGCGTTGCAGCGACTACACCGCCTACATGTACTTGGGCGAGCTGATGGAGTACGGCGCCACCGAACAGATTTTCTTCAAGCCCAAGCGCACCGAGACCGAAGACTACATCACAGGAAGGTTTGGTTGATCATGAGTGAAAAACTGCTCTCCAGCCAGTTCGAAGCCGAACTGGCCCACGCCACCGCCCGCATGCTCGAAATGGGCGGCTTGGTCGAATCCCAGCTGCGCCAGTGCATATACGCCTTGCATCACCTCAGCCTCGAGACCGTGCAGCAGGTGCTCCAGCAAGAGGCGCTGGTGAATAATTTTGAAGTCGAAATCGATTACGAAATCACCAGCACCATGAGCCGGCGCCAGCCCACGGCGCGCGACTTGCGCTTGCTGGTGGCCTTGTCGCGTGTGGTCATGAACCTCGAGCGGGTGGGCGACAAAGCGGCGCGCATTGCCAAGCTCATTCGGGCGCACATTCAGGCCGGGGCGCCGCGCGCCTTGCCCAGTGGGGATCTGGAATCCAGTTTGTCGTATGCCATCGAGCAGCTGCACCAAACCCTGGACGCTTTTGCTCGCCTTGATGCCCATGCGGCCAACACGGTCATCAATTCGGACGACCGGCTCGATGAAGATTACGCCGGTTACACGCGCAAGCTCATCACCTACATGATGGAAGACCCGCGCACCATCGGCAGCAGCCTCAATCTGTTGTTTATGGCCAAGGCCATCGAGCGCGTCGGCGATCACGCCAAAAACATCGCCGAAGCCACGATTTACGTCGTCAAAGGTGCCGACGTGCGCCACGCCAGCGAAGAGGAAAGGAAATCGGCCCTGCAATGAGAAAACTCCCCCGGGTGCTGGTGGTCGAAGACGAGCCGGCCATCGCCGAACTGATCGCCGTCAACCTGCGCCACAACGGCTTTGCACCCACGGTGGCCTTTGATGGCGAGTCGGCGCAGCTCGAAGTCGATTCGGTGCTGCCCGACGTGATCCTGCTCGACTGGATGCTGCCTGGCGAGAGCGGGGTGGCGTTGGCCAAACGCTGGCGCTTGCAAGAGCGCATCAAAACGGTGCCGATCATTTTGCTCACCGCCCGCACCGAAGAGTCCGACAAGGTGCAGGGGCTCGACGCCGGGGCCGACGATTACGTCACCAAACCATTTTCCACACAGGAGCTGTTGGCGCGCATACGCGCGGTGCTGCGGCGCCGTGCGCCCGAGATCGTCAACGACGCAGTGCAATTGGGCGATTTGACGCTGGATGCTTCGACCTACCGCGTGATGCTGAGCGGCAGCGAGCTCAAGATCGGCCCGACCGAATTCAAGCTGCTGCACTACCTGATGAAACACCCCGAGCGGGTGCACACACGCGGCTTTTTGCTCGATCGCATTTGGGGCGACCATGTGTTCATCGAAGAGCGCACCGTCGATGTGCATGTGAAACGCCTGCGCGAGTCGCTCGGCGTTGCCGGAATCATGATCGAGACGGTGCGTGGTGCCGGGTACCGCATCACGGCCAACCCCATCAAGGTCAAGCCCAAACCCGACATTGCCGAGGCATGATGCGACGCCTGCTGGAGCTGCTGGCGTTTACGCTGGCTGCTGGCGCGTTGGCAGCGGCGTTTGGGGTGGCCAGTTGGCTGCCGGTGCTGGGCAGCGCTGTTGGTGCGTTGTTGTGGTTCGCATTCGATGCACTCCGGGCGCGGCGCGTGCTTGATTGGTTGCGCCATGGCAGCGCAGCCGCGCCTCCGCTCGCCGTGGGTGTGTGGGCCGAGGTGGTCGAGCGTGCGCGGAAATCGTTCAAAATTCTGAATCGCAAGGCGCGCAAGAGCGAGGCGCGTTTGCAAGAATTTTTGGCCGCCATTCAGGCCTCACCCATCGGCGTGGTGTTGCTCGATAAATCCGCTGCCATCGAGTGGAGCAATTTCACAGCGGCCCAGCACCTGGGTTTTGACCCCAAGCGCGATCTCAAACAACCCATACGCCACTTGGTGCGCGCGCCCGAATTCATCGATTATTTGGTGCAGGGCGATTACGCCCAGGCGGTCGAGATCGATGGCCGCGACGCCACCCCGGGCCACCCGCAGCGCATTTCCATCAACCTCTACCTCTATGGCAAGGGGCGGCGTCTGATGCTGACGCGTGAAATCACGGCGGTGGAACTGGCCGAAGCCATGAGACGCGATTTCGTGGCCAATGTGTCGCACGAAATTCGCACCCCTCTGACCGTGGTCAGCGGTTTTATCGAGACCTTGCAAACGCTCGAATTGTCGGCCAGCGAGCGGCGCGAGTACCTCGAATTGATGAGCACCCAAGCCCAGCGCATGCAAAGCCTGGTCAGCGATCTGCTCACCTTATCAAGGCTCGAAGGCAGCCCGGTGCCCGGTGTGGGTGAGTGGATCGACGCCCAAGCCATGCTGCAGCAGGTGGTCAGCGAGGCGCAGGCGCTGTCGGAGGTGTTGGGCAGGGGTCCGCATCAGGTGCTGGCCCAAAGCGGCCCGTCTTTTCTGATTGCGGGCGCGCGCGCCGAGTTGCACAGCGCCATGTCAAACCTCCTCAACAACGCGGTGCGCCATACCCCGGCGGGTGCGCAGGTGAGAGCCGGCTGGACGTTGAACAACGATGGCGGCGCCGGTTTTTATGTCAGCGACGACGGACCGGGCATCGAGGCCGAGCATCTGCCGCGCCTGACCGAGCGCTTTTACCGCGTGGACCGCAGCCGCTCGCGCGAAACCGGTGGCACCGGACTGGGCTTGGCGATCGTCAAGCACGTGGCGCAGCGCCATGGGGGCTTGGTGCAGATCGAGAGCGCCCTAGGCCAAGGTTCGACCTTTCGTATCATCTTGCCGCCCAGCCGGGTGCTAAACCACAGCGATTAGCTTGTGGCTGCGCCCGCGGCGTGGTGTGGCCGGGCTTACTGCTGGGTTGGGTCACCTGGGCGGCGCTCGAACACCAGCCAGACGTCGCGGCCTGGGCGCAGGCGCGGCTCCTCGCGCAGCAGCTGCCACTGGCGCAGGTTGATCTGTGGGTGCAGGGTCACAAAGGCTTCGGAACTGACCACCAAGCGCGGGCAGTGAGCATCGGCCGCACCGCCGCTGATGCGCTGCACGCGCAGGCCACCGTGGTACTGCAAGGCGGCGATTTGTTCGTGCGCCAGCCCGTGCACCAGCACGCACTGCTGCGCCGGTGTCAGGGCGGCCACGCGCTGGCTGGTGGGCGCCAGCCCCATGCCGTGGTTGAGCACTGGCAACCAGAGCGTGAGCAGCAACGACCAGCACAGCGTGATCCCGCTGGCCGACAACACCAGGCTTTTCCAGAGCGCGGGTTGGTGGCGGCCGGTGCGCCAGGCGATCACACCCAGCCACGCCAAGGTGAGGATGGCCGCTGGTGCAAACAGATGGGCTTCGAATTGCGGCACAAAATTAGGCAGCAGCTTGGCCACGTTTTCAGCCGGTTCGGCGGGCACGCCCGTCATCATGGCCACCCAGATGATCCAGATGATGATCGCCGAGGCGCTAAAGAGCAGCATCGCCAGCCAGTCGATCAAAGCGGCGGCGCTGCGCGACAGGGTGGGCAAGGCAAAGGCCGCCAGCAGCGCCAAGGCCGGCAGCGCCAGCAGCAAGATGCGGTCGCTGCCGCGGTGGACAAAGGTTGCCAGCAGCAGCCCAAGCAGCCACAACAGAGGCAGCAGCAAGTGTGGGCTGCGCCATTGCCGGCGCCACTTCCACAGCGTCCAAGCGGCCAGCAGGGCGCAGGGCCAAGTGAACCAGAGCAACAGCCGGGCCAAGCTCTCCCACGAAGCCCCAAGCTGCCAGTGCGGCAGGATGCCGGGCCAGTCCAGCCAGCCAGCGGGCCAGCCGATCGCGTACACCAGAGCGGCGGGCACCAGCGCCAAGCCGGCCATAGAGCCGCGCAGCGCTTGCGAGGGTATGGCTGGGTTGAAAGTGCCGCACCACCGCGCGCACTCGCCGCCGAGCAGCAGCAACAGGGCGATGCCCGGCGCGCCGCTCAAAGCCAAGCCAGCCATGGCCAGCCCCCAGAGCGCTAGGGTGGTGCTTAAGCGCAGTTCCGAATGAAAGCTGCGCGCGTAGGCCCACAGACCCAGCGCCACAAAGGCCAGTCGCGCCGCATCCACGCTGGATTGGTGCGCCAGCAGGGCCAAGCCGAGGCAGGCCATCAAAGCCAACAAGGCGGCGTCGGCCAAGGCGCGGGCGTAGTGGGTGGGGTGCGCTTGGCCGCCAAAGGCAAAAACCACCGGCTGGGCACCGGGCTGGCGCGCAAAGTGGTAGGCGGCGTACCAAGTCGAGATCAGGGTCAGGGCCAGCAAGGCCATGAAGGGCAGCTGGGCCGCTTGGTGGGCGGGCAGCCACGGCAAGGCGTAGATGGCCAACGCGCCGAGCCAGTAGGGCAGCCAGCCGATGCCCAGCGCCGTTTCGCCCAGCAGCTGCGGGTGCAGCCATTGGCCGGGGTGGGCGGCGAGCTCGCGCATCACACCCAACGAGGCCAGGTCGGCGTTGCGCCACGGGTCGCGGCCGATGAAGCCAGGCAAAACGTAGAGCAGCCCCAGCGTCCACAACACCCAGCGCGGCAAGCGCCGGGCGGCGTGCTGGCTCACGAGGGCGGGGCTGGGGTGGTTCACGGGTGGCTAAAACTGGCTTAGGTGGCGGTTGCCGAAGCCAAGAAAAAAGCAGCCTTGCGGCTGCTCATCGGTGGCACGCAGGCGGCCGACCAGTTTACTTGGCCGTGCGGGCGAAGCGGTTGCGGAATTTTTCCACGCGACCGCCCATGTTGTCCACGCTCTTTTGCGTGCCGGTGTAAAAAGGGTGCGATTCGCTCGAGGTGTCGAGCTTGTAGAGCGGTAGCTCGCGCCCGTCGTCGAGCTTGATGGTCTCGCGGGCGTTGACGCAGGAGCGGATCACGAACTGCTGGTTGTTCGACAAATCGACGAAGCAGACTTCGCGGTAGTTGGGGTGGATGCCGGATTTCATGGCTTTACCTATCAAATGGGGCGCAAAGGACAACGCAGCAGCCACTACCGGCCCATCCGGCAGCACTTTCCGCAAAACTCGAATTATAACCGCTGGCTGTGGTGTTGGGCACAAACATGGTGTTGAGCACAGACCTGATCAACCGCCCGAACCTCAGCCGCCGCGGCGCATGAGGTCGAAGAACTCGTGGTTGTTCTTGGTCTGCTTCATGTTTTTGAGCACCATTTCCATGGACTCGATCTCGTCCATGTTGTACATGAACTGGCGCAGGATGCGGGTTTTTTGCAAAATTTCGGGTGCCAGCAGCAGCTCTTCGCGCCGCGTGCCGCTGCGGTTGAGCTGCACGGCGGGAAAGACGCGTTTCTCGTACAGGCGCCGGTCCAGGTGCAGCTCGGAGTTGCCGGTGCCCTTGAATTCCTCGAAGATCACCTCGTCCATGCGGCTGCCGGTGTCGATCAGGGCGGTGGCGATGATGGTCAGCGAGCCGCCTTCTTCGACGTTGCGCGCGGCACCAAAAAAACGCTTCGGGCGCTGCAGGGCGTTGGCATCGACGCCGCCCGAGAGCACCTTGCCCGAGCTCGGCAGCACGTTGTTGTAGGCGCGCGCCAGCCGGGTGATCGAGTCGAGCAAAATCACCACGTCTTTTTTCAGCTCGACCAAGCGCTTGGCGCGCTCGATCACCATTTCGGCCACGTGCACGTGGCGTGTGGCCGGTTCGTCAAAGGTGGAGGAGATCACTTCGCCCTTGACGGTGCGCTGCATCTCGGTGACTTCTTCGGGGCGCTCATCGACCAGCAGCACCATCAGCGTGACTTCGGGGTAGTTGGCGGCCAAGGCGTGGGCGATGGTCTGCATCATCACCGTTTTGCCGCTCTTGGGCGGGGCCACGATCAGGCCGCGCTGGCCCTTGCCGATGGGCGCGATCAGGTCGATCACGCGGCCGGTGATGTTTTCTTCGGTCTTGATCTCGCGCTCGAGCCGCATCTGCACCTGCGGAAACAGCGGCGTGAGGTTCTCGAACATCACCTTGTGCTTGTTGTGCTCGGGCGATAGGCCGTTGATTTTGTCGAGCTTGTTGAGGGCGAAGTAGCGCTCGCCGTCTTTGGGCGTGCGCACCTCGCCTTCGATCATGTCGCCGGTGTGCAGGTTGAAGCGCCGGATCTGGCTGGGCGAGATGTAGATGTCGTCGGTGGAGGCGGTGAAGCTGGTGTCCATGTTGCGCAGGAAACCAAAGCCATCGGGCAGCACCTCGAGCACGCCGTCGGCAAACACCTGCTCGCCGGTTTTGGCGCGCTTTTTGATGATCGCAAACATCAGCTCCTGTTTGCGCATGCGGCCGGTGTTTTCGATTTCCAGCGCATCGGCCTGCTTGAGCACTTCCGAGACGTGCAAGGCCTTGAGTTCGTTGAGATGCATGGGGTGCGCTCCTGCGAGGAGTCGGGGAAAAAAAGGGGGATACGGGAGAATCAGGGACTGTTCTGCAAGACAGGGCCAGCCGGGAAGCGGCAGCCTAGGGCAGTTAAGGGGGCGGGCAGTTCGGAGCGGGCCTGCAGGGGCGCCATGCTCGGGAAGCCAGCCGGATTATGACAGGAAAAACCCCTTGCGCGGGTGACCAACACACAAGAGGGGCACAAGGGGCCGTGCTGCTTGGGTACTAAAGCCGTTTTGCACCCAGCAGGCGTACAAAATCAAGCAACTCGCGGACCAGCCACCTGAACCCAAACCGCACGCAGAGCGCGCAGCGCACGGGTTGTGGGTGGCGGTGCGAGCGCCCGATTAGGCCAAGTTGGAGTCGATAAAGGCGCTCAGTTGCGCTTTGTTGAGGGCACCCACCTTGGTGGCGGCGACCTTGCCGTCTTTGAATACCATCAGCGTCGGGATGCCGCGAATGCCAAACTGCGCCGGCACCTGGCGGCTTTCATCGACGTTCATTTTGGTGATCTGCAGCTTGCCGTTGTAGTGGGTGGCCAGCTCGTCTAGGATGGGGGCGACGGTGCGGCAGGGGCCACACCACTCGGCCCAAAAATCGACCAATACCGGCAAGGAGGACTTGATTACGTCGGCATCGAAGCTGGCGTCGGTGACTTGCTTGATCAGGGGGTTGGCCATGTGGGTTTGCCTCGTCGTTGCGTCGCTGCAGTAAAAAGTGGGGCGGGATCGGGAAAGAATGAGGGGTGACGAGCCTCGACCCCGGCACTGGATTCACAGTTAGGGCTGCTTGGTTCCCCACCTGACCCGGTTGGCCGCTTCACCATGCGGGAAGGCCCGTCGGGTCTGATTGTAAGCCAGAGAATAGAATGGGCACATGTCGTACCTCGTTTTGGCCCGCAAATACCGGCCGCAGAACTTTGCCCAGATGGTGGGCCAAGAGCACGTGGTGCAAGCGCTGAGCAACGCCTTGCGCAGCCAGCGCCTGCACCACGCCTACCTGTTTACCGGCACGCGCGGGGTGGGAAAGACCACGGTGTCGCGCATCTTGGCCAAATCGCTCAGCTGCACCGGGCCCGATGGCGCCGGGGGTATCACGGCCGAACCCTGTGGCCAGTGCCCGGCCTGCCGCGAGATCGACGCCGGGCGCTTCGTCGATTACACCGAGCTCGACGCCGCCTCCAATCGCGGTGTCGATGAGGTGCAGGCGCTGCTGGAGCAGGCGGTCTATAAGCCGGTGCAGGGGCGCTTCAAGGTGTTCATGATCGACGAAGTGCACATGCTCACCGGGCACGCCTTCAACGCCATGCTCAAAACGCTGGAAGAGCCGCCGGCCTACCTCAAGTTCGTGCTCGCCACCACCGACCCGCAAAAGGTGCCGGTGACGGTGCTCAGCCGCTGCCTGCAGTTCAACCTGCGCCCCATGCCCCCGCCAACCGTGCAGCAGCACCTCGAGCAGGTGCTGCAGGCCGAGCAGGTGCCGTTTGAGGCCGGTGCGCTGCGCTTGCTGGCACGCGGCGCGCGCGGCTCGATGCGCGATGCCCTGAGCCTGACCGACCAAGCCATCGCCTTTGGCGCTGGGCAGCTGCAAGAGGCGGCGGTGCGCCAGATGCTGGGCGCGGTGGAGCGCGGCCATGCGCTGCGCTTGGTTGAAGCCTTGGCCGCCGGAGACGGCGCCAGCGTGGTGCAGACGGTGCAGGCCTTGCGTCTGCAAGGCTATGCCGCCGCATCGGCGCTCGAAGAGATGGTGGGCCTGCTGCAGCGCATGGCGGTGCTGCAGGCGGTGCCGGCGCAGTTGCAGCCCCACGACCCCGAAGACGCCGACTGCGCCCGCCTGGCGGCTTTGCTGCCCCCCGACCAGACGCAACTGCTCTATAGCCTGTGCCTGTACGGGCGCGCCGAACTCGGGCTGGCCCCGGACGAATACGCGGCGCTGAACATGGTGCTGCTGCGGCTGCTGGCCTTCAGGCCCGAAGGGGTGGAAAAAAAAAGCCTGAAAAGCGCTGAGCCGTTTGATGCGGCGGGGCAGGGGCGGGCGGCTGCGACACCTTTGCCTGCATCTGCCCCCAGCACAACTGTTATCCCAACTGCCAGCCCCGCTCTCAGCCTTGTTGCCGACCCTGCAGTTGCGGAGCCTGAAACGTTGCAGCCTGCCGCGCAACCCCTGCCGGTGCCCAGCCCAGCCTCTCCCGAGCCGACGGGCGCTTCTGTCTCCCCAACCCCCGCCGACACAGCCCCTTTGCCCGATTTCTGGCAGAGTGTGGTCAGCGACTTGGTGCAGCGTGAAGCGGTGACGGCGCTTACGCGCGAGCTGGCCTTGCAGGCCGAGTTGGTGCGGCGCGAACCCGGCTGCTGGACGCTGCGCGTGGCGCAGGCGGCGCTGGCCAATGGCAGCGCGCGCGAGCGGCTGCAGTCGGCGCTGGCGCAGGCTGGGCATGCGGTGAGGCTGGAGCTGGAAATCGCCCCCGCGCACGACACCCCCGCCCAGCGCGCGGCTGCGGCTGCGCAGGCGCGTTTGCAAGCCGCGCACGACAGCTTGCTGCAAGACCCCTTCGTGCAGTCTATGCTGCGCGACTTTGGCGGCAAAATCGTGCCCGGCAGCTTGCAAGCGCTCTGAGCCACGAGCGGTTTGCGACAATCCCCTCAAAACCCTTCCAAATCCCCCCTCCAAACAAAGGAAACCCATGTTCAACAAAGGACAACTGGCCGGCCTGATGAAGCAGGCGCAAGCCATGCAGGAAAACATGAAAAAGGCCCAAGACGAGCTGGCCACGCTCGAGGTCACGGGCGAATCCGGGGCTGGTCTGGTCAAGGTGGTGATGAACGGCAAGCACGCCGTCAAGCGCGTGAGCATCGACCCCAGCCTGCTGGCCGAGGACAAAGACATGCTCGAAGACTTGGTCGCTGCTGCCTTCAACGCCGCTGTGCGCCGGGTTGAGGAAAATTCACAGGAAAAACTGGGCAAACTCAGCGCCGGCATGCCCAGCTTGCCGGGCGGCATCAAGCTGCCTTTTTAAGTTAAGCAAGCGCGATCGGCAGAGCATGGCCAAAGCGCTCGAGTCGCTGTTGCGCGCGCTGCAAGGCCTGCCCGGGGTGGGGGCCAAGACGGCCTCGCGCATGGCTTTTCACCTGCTGCAACACGACCGCGATGGCGCGCTGGAGCTGGCGCGCTCGCTCACGCGCGGGGTGGCCGAGCTGCGCCATTGCACGCGCTGTTACACCTTCACCGACGCCGACCTGTGCCCCACCTGCACCGACCCAGCGCGCGACGACACCCTGCTGTGCGTGGTCGAAACCCCCGCCGACCAGGCGGCGCTGGAGCGCACCGGCGTGTACAAAGGGCGCTACTTTGTGCTGATGGGCAAACTCGGCCCGCTGGCGGCGCTGGGGCCGCAAGAAAACGGTGTGTTGCGCCTGCTCGAGCGCCTGCAAGGCGCCCAAGGGGATGCGGTGCGCGAACTGGTGCTGGCCACCAGTTTCACCGCCGAAGGCGAAGCCACCGCGCACCTGATCACCCAAGCGCTCAAGGGGCGCGACATCAAAGTGACCCGGCTGGCGCGCGGCGTGCCGCTGGGCAGCGAGCTCGAGTACGTGGACTTGGGCACCATTGCCCACGCGCTGGCCGATCGGCGCTGAACGGTGCCGTTCAGCGCCGTTCAGCGCTCAGGGGCGCAGCACCATGGGTAAACAAGCGCGCTGCCCAAACCCGGCGCTTGCGTACGGCGGCCTCAAGCCGACTTTTTCAACCAAGTCAGCGCAGGCCAAGTGAGCACCCAGAGCGCCACACCGATGCCCACCGCCGTACCGATCACGAACAACCAGTCGGCAAATTGATTGACATCGGCAAAGCTCGAACCGGCCACGCCGGGGAACAAAACGAAGGCCAGCACCATGGCGATGGCGCCGATGGCGCCGCTGGTGGGCAAGGTTTTGCGCCACTGGCCCTTGGGTGCGCGCAGCAGCGCCAGCACCAGTGTGGCGCTCCAAGCCACAGCCAACAAGACAAGCAGCCACAGCATGGGGAGCAGGATTTCGTAAACGATGTTCAGGCCAAGCCAGAGGTTGTACAGCATGGTGGGTGTCTCTCTTTTCGGTTGATGGAGGTCAGGCGCGGCCGTCGAGCACCGCGATGTAGGCGGGTTTGAGCAGGCGCACCTTCATCACCCAAGCAAAGAAGCTGTCTTGCAGCGGATCGATCAGAGGCAGCGTGGGCACCAAGTTGCCGTCGTGGTCGAACTCGACCAACAGCGCCGAACCCACGCGGGTGATCAGCGGGCAGGAGGTGTAGCCGTTGAACTTCTGATCGGGGGCCTGGTTCTGGATGGCCCGAATCAGGTGGCCGGCCACGATCGGCGCCCCGCCCTTGACGGTGGCGGCGGTTTTGCCACGCGGCGTGCCGTTGATGTCACCGATGCCGAATACGTTGGGGAAGCGCCGGTGTTGCAGCGTTTCGCGGTTCACTTCGAGCCAACCGCCGCCGGCAAAGGGGCCTTCCTTCCAAGACAGGTCGCTGTTGCGCACCGCGTCTGGGGCGCTCATGGGCGGCACCACGTGGATGAAGTCGTAATCGACCGTGTTGACTTCGCCGGTGGGTTGGCCGGCGTTGAAGGTGCTGAAGGTGGCGCGCCGGGCGCCGATGTCGATGCCGGTCAGGCGCTGTTGCAGGTGGTGCGCAATGCCGAGGCGCTCAAAACGACGACCGATGTCTTGGTGATAGACATCGACGCCGAACAGCGCCGCGCCGCCGGTGTGGTAGCTGATCTCGGCGCGCTCGCGCGTCCCCACTTCGCGCATCCGGTCGTCGAGCAAGAAGGTGACCTTGACCGGTGCCCCGGCACACTTCATGGGGGTATGGGGTGCGGTCATGACGGCGCGCCCGCCGGTGCGGCGAAACGCGTCTATGAGCTTCCAGGTGCTGGCGGCGGCTTGCGGGCTGGCATAGACCGAAGTCAGGCCGTTTTGCCCCAGTGCCGCTTCGTCCATGCCGGCGATGGCCTTGTAGTTGAGCTGCAAGCCCGTGGCCACGACCAGAAAGTCGTAGCGGATGCGCTGCCCGCCGCGGGTGACGACGGTGTTGGCCGTGGGGTCGAACTCGGCCACGTAGTCCTTCACCCACTCGATGCCGCGCGGGTGGTAGCGGCTGTTGTGCTGCATGACCGCGCGCTCCATGGGCCAGATGCCCCCAGCCACCAGAGTCCAGCCGGGCTGATAGAGGTGTTGCTCGCGGCCGTCGATGATGGTGATGCGCGCGCCCTCGAGCCCACGCGCGAGCCGGTTGGCGATGGCGATGCCGCCGGCACCGCTGCCGGCAATCACGATGTGGGCCTGGGTGCGCACCCGGGCCTGGGCGCTGGTGCTGACACCTGCCAAGGCGGCAGCCAGCGGGGTAGCGGCGAACCCGGCCAAAAGGCGGCGCCGCCCGAGGGGGGATGATTGCATGAACGCGTCTCCGGTTGAAACTGATGGGCCTGATACCCTGCCGTGTATAGTTATACGGAGCAGTGTAACGGCTCTGACAGCGTTCAAGCTGCCTGGGTTCGCGCTATTTTATCGGTGAATACCCTAGGGGTAAGGGTATTGTGTGGGGTCAACCGTAGCGCCCTGTGATGTAGTCTTCGGTGCGCTTTTGCTTCGGAGTGGTAAAGATCATGTCGGTCGGTCCGAACTCGACCAGTTCGCCCATGTGCATGAAGGCGGTGTAGTCCGACACCCGCGCCGCTTGGTGCATGTTGTGGGTCACGATCAGGATCGTGACCTTGTTTTTGAGCTGGCCGATCAGGTTTTCGATCGAGTCGGTGGCGATCGGGTCCAGCGCCGACGTGGGCTCGTCAAAGAGCAAGATTTCGGGATCGGTGGCGAGGGCGCGCGCAATGCACAGGCGCTGCTGTTGCCCGCCCGAGAGGTTGAAGGCCAAGGCGTGCAGCCGGTCTTTCACCTCGTCCCACAGCGCCGCGCCACGCAGCGCTTCTTCGACCTTGTCGTCGATCAGCGCGCGCTGGCGCACCCCGCGCACGCGCAGGCCGTAGGCCACGTTTTCGTAGATGGATTTGGGGAACGGATTCGGTTTTTGAAACACCATCGAGATGCGCATGCGCACCTCGATCGGGTCGATTTCGGGGCTGAGGATGTTGATGCTGTCGGGGTTGATGACGATCTGGCCCTCGTAGCGGTTGCCCGGGTACAGGTCGTGCATGCGGTTGAAGCAGCGCAAAAAAGTGCTTTTGCCGCAGCCCGAAGGGCCGATGAGCGCGGTCACGCCGTTCATGGCCAGCGTCAGGTTGATCGACTTGAGCGCCTGGGCTCCGTTGCCGTAATAAAAACTGAGGTTTTGGGCCACGGCTTTGGCTTCGGTCGGTGCAGTGGGTTTCAAGGCTAAGGGCTTTCGTGGTGGGGCAGGGCAGCGGCCTAACGGGCTAGGCGCTTAAGTAAAGGACTGGGGCTTGGCGCGCCAAACGCGGCTCACCAGCGGATGCGCTTGCGGTAGCGGTAGCGCAGCCAGATGGCGAGCGCGTTCATGGCCAGCGTGATCAGCATCAGCACCACGCCGGCAGCGGCGGCGAGCTCGTGAAACGCCGGCTGTGGCCGCGAGACCCAGTTGAACATCTGGATCGGCATCACGGTGAAGGGGTCCATGATCCAAGCGAATGAGATGAAGGGGAACACCTCGGTGACCGGTGCCGGCGGCAAGAAGGCGATGAAGGTGAGCGCGCCGATGGTGATCAGGGGCGCGGTTTCGCCCACGGCCGTGGCGGTGCCGATGATCACGCCGGTGAGGATGCCGCCTTTGGAGTAGGGCAGCAGGTGGTGGAGCGTGGCCTGCCCCTTGGTGGCGCCAAGCGCGTAGGCGGCTTCGTGGATGGATTGCGGGATCGAGCGGATGGCTTCGCGCGTGTTCATGATCACCACCGGCAAGATCATCAGCGCCAGCGTCAGACCCGCGGTCAGGATGCTCTGCCCCAGGCCCCACATGTGCACGAACAGCCCCAGCGCCAGCAGGCCGTAGATGATGGGCGGAACCCCGGCCAGATTGGTGATGTTGATCTCGATCAGGTCCATGAGCCAGTTGCGTTTGGCGTAGACCTCGAGGTAAATGCCGGCCGCGACACCGATGGGCACCGCCGACAGCACCGTGACCGAGATCACCAGAATGCTGCCGACCCAAGCCGACAAGATGCCAGAGCGGTCGGGGTGGCGCGACGGAAACGAGGTGAAAAAGTCGAGCGTGATGCGGTGGTAGCCGTCGGCGACCATCGAGACGATCAGCGCCAGCAGCACCAGCACGCAAAACAGCATGGCCAACAGCGCCGACAGGGCGAAGATGTGGTCCCAGCGCTTGTGCGCGGCGATCATGCTGCGCACGGCTTGGAGTTCTTGGGGGGCGATGCTCATGGCTGATCAGTAGACCTCGCGGTAACGGCGGCGCAGGTAGTGCCCCAGAATGTTGAGCACCAGCGTCATCAGCAACAGCACCAGACCGACGGCGAAAATGCTTTGGTATTCGATCGTGCCGTGCGCCACGTCGCCAAGCGACACTTGGGCGATGTAGGCGGTAAGGGTGGCGGCGGGTTGGGTCGGGTCCAGCGTGAAATTGGCTTGCTGGCCGGCGGCGATGGCGACGATCATGGTCTGCCCCAGCGCCACCGACATGGCCAAAATATAGGCCGCCACAATGCCCGACAGCGCCGCCGGGAACACCACATACCATGCAGTTTGCAGGCGCGTGGCGCCCATGGCGTAGGAGCCCTCGCGGATGTCCATGGGCACGGCGCGCATCGCATCTTCGCTCATGGAGCTGACAAAGGGCACGATGCTGACGCCGATGACCAAACCGGCCGAGAGCATATTGAAGCCCGACAAACCGGGGATGATCAGCGCCAACACCGGCGTGACCAGCAGCAGCGCAAAGTAGCCATAGACCACCGAGGGCACGCCGCTGAGCATTTCGAGCGCCGGTTTGCAGACCTCACGCACCTTGTGCGGGGCAAATTCGCCCAAATAAAGCGCGGCCAAGGTGCCCAGCGGCACAGCGACCAGCAAACCGATGGAGGTGACGACCAAGGTGGCGGTGACCAGCGGCAGGATGCCGTAGCGCGGCTCGGCAAAGAGCGGCGTCCACTGGGTGTCGGTGAGGAAGTCCCAGATCGAGACCTGGCGGAAAAAGCCCATCGACTCGACCACCAGAATGGTGACCACCGCCACCGTGATGGCAATGGCCGACAGGGCCGATAGAAACAATATAAATTGGACCACGCGCTCCTTGACGTGGCGCGAATGCTGCGGATGGAAGCGGGAGCGCGTGGTACTCATCAAGCTAAAAACCTAGGCTTAAACACAGATCGATGCACGATCAGCGCGGTTCGCGCTGCATCACTTCTTGAATGCGCACACCAATGGTGGGGGTGCCGGCAGCAAAGCGGGTACCGAAGCGGTTGGCGCGCAGGTGGCCGGCGGCGATGGTGTAGGCCTCGGCGGGTAGCGGCACGAAGCCGACTTCACGCGACAGGCGGGCGCCGTTGTTCAGGAAGAACTCGGAGAACTGGCGCACCTCGGGGCGCTGCAGCGCGCGCTCAGACACGTAGAAGAACAACGGGCGCGCCAGCGGCTGGTAGGTGCCGGCGATCACGTTATCCATGGTCGGGGCCACGGCGGCACCACCTGCTGCTGGTACCACGCTCACCGAACGCAGCCGGTCTTGGTTGGCCAGGTAGTACGCCATGCCAAAGTAGCCCAGCGCGCCGCGATCCCGCGCCACGCCCATGACGATCACGTTGTCGTCTTCGCTGGCCATGAAATCGGTGCGGCTCTGGCCGCTGCGGCCCATGATCGCTTCGGTGAAGTAGTCGAAGGTGCCCGATGCGGTGCCAGGGCCAAACAGCGTCAGGGCTTGGTCGGGAAAGCTCGGGTCCACTTGGCGCCAGTTGGTGATGCGACCGGTGGCGGCCGGCTCCCAGATGGTGCGCAGTTGCGCCACCGTGAGTTGACGCGCCCAAGTGTTGTCGCGGTGCACCGCCACCGTGAGGGCGTCGAAGGCCACGGGGAGCTCGATGAAGCGGATGCCAGCGGCGCGGCAGGCTTCGAGTTCGGCGGCGCGCGCTGGGCGCGAGGCGCCGGTGACGTCGATCTCGCCGCGGCAGAAGCGGGCGAAGCCGCCGCCGGTGCCCGAGGTGCCGACCGTGACCCGCACCGCGCCGCGCTGGGCGCGCTGGAACTCTTCGGCCACCGCTTCCGAGATCGGGAACACGGTGCTGGAGCCGTCCACCCGCACGGTGGTGGGCGTTTGGGCCCAGGCGGTGGAAATACCCACCATGCCTGCCAAGGCAGCGGCGGTGGTGAGCGAGAGGAAGGCACGTTTGCTTTGCATGGGGCGAACTCCGCAAGGATGGAACAAAAAACCAAAACTGCTGGGCGCACACCGAAGCGATCGCACAGCGCAATGCGGATGATGCTGATCGAGTGTGAAACTTCTGTGACTTTTGCAAGAAGCCAGCTGAGCTACGGCAAGGCTTGGTCTGAACCGCTGCGGTGGGACAATCGCTGCCCATGAACGCCCCAGCTCCTGAAGCCGACCCAGAAACCGCCTCCGGTGCCGATGCGCGCTGCCAGCGCCTGCACACCCTGCGGGAACTGCTGCACCACCACGCCCACCTCTACCACGTGCTCGACGCGCCCGAAGTACCCGATGCCCAGTACGACGCCTGGTGGCAAGAGCTGCTCGCGCTCGAGGCGCAGCACCCCGAGTGGGTGAGGCCCGACTCGCCCAGCCAGCGCGTGGGGGCGCCGCTGCGCGAGGGTTTTGCGCCGGTGTTGCACCGGGTGCCGATGCTGAGCATCCGCACCGAAACCGACACCCAGCCCAGCGGCGCCGAGGCCTTTGATGCACGCCTGCGCAAAGAGCTCGGCCTAACGGCCAGCGACGCGCCGCTGGAGTACCTGGCCGAGCCCAAGTTCGACGGTTTGGCCATCAACCTGCGCTACGAGGCCGGGCTGTTGGTGCAGGCCGCCACCCGCGGCGACGGCAGCACGGGCGAGGACGTGACGCACAGCGTGCGCACCATTGCTCAGATCCCGTTGCGGCTCGACGAACGCGTGCGCCCGGCACCGGCGCTGCTCGAGGTGCGCGGCGAGGTTTTCATGCGCCGCGCCGACTTCGAGGCCCTCAACGAGCGCCAACGCCAGCGCATCGCGGCCGGGGCCAAAGGCGAAAAAACCTTCGTCAACCCACGCAATGCCGCCGCCGGGGCGGTGCGCCAGCTCGACCCAGCGGTGGCGGCCGGGCGCCGCCTGAGCTTTTTTGCCTACGGCTGGGGCGAAGCCCCCCCTTTTGCCAGCCAGTACGAGGGTTTGCTGGCGCTGCGCGACTGGGGCGTGCCGGTGTGCGAGTTGGTGCAGCGCTGCCGTGGTGCGCAAGAGCTGGTGCAATACCACCAGCGCATCGGGGCCCTGCGCGACCAGCTGCCCTTTGACATCGATGGCGTGGTCTATAAGGTGGACCCGATCGAGTTGCAGCAGCAACTGGGTTTCGTGACGCGCGAGCCGCGCTGGGCGCTGGCGCACAAGTACCCGGCGCAAGAGCAGTGCACGCAGGTGCTGGCGATCGAGGTGCAGGTGGGGCGCACCGGTAAGCTGACACCGGTTGCGCGTCTGGCGCCGGTGTTCGTGGGCGGCGTGACGGTGACCAACGCCACCTTGCACAACGCCGAGGAGGTGCAGCGCAAAGACGTGCGCGTGGGCGACACCGTGATCGTGCGCCGCGCTGGCGATGTGATCCCCGAGGTGGTGGCGGTGTTGATGGATGACGCACCAGATGCGCCGGATGCACCGGTGCGCGGCCCGGCCTGGCAGATGCCGCAGGCCTGCCCGGTGTGCGGTGCCGCCGTGCTGCGCGAGCCCGACTCGCCCGAGCAGCGCTGCGGCGCGGGTCTGGCTTGTGCGGCGCAGCGCCAACAGGCCCTGCTGCACGCCGTGGGCCGGCGCGCCTTGAACATCGAGGGCTTGGGCGACAAGCTGATCGAGCAACTGCTGCAGTCGCAAACGGTGCGCAGCCTGCCCGATCTGTACGGTCTGAGCTTGGGCGATCTGGCCGGGCTCGAGCGCATGGCCGACAAATCGGCGCTCAATCTGGTGCAGGCGATCGAGGCCTCGAAGCGCACCACCTTGGCGCGCTTGCTCTACGCGCTGGGCATGCGCCACGTGGGCGAGCGCACGGCCAAAGACTTGGCGCAGCACTTTGGCAGCTTGCAGCGCTTGCAAGAGGCCAGTGTGGAGCAGCTGCTGCAAGTGCCCGATGTGGGGCCAGTGGTGGCGCAAAGCGTGCATGATTATTTTCGCCAGCCGCAGCACCTCGAGTGGCTGGAGCAACTGCGCGCTTTGGGAATGCAGTGGAGCGAGACTGCGCCTGCCACAGAGGCAGGGCCTGAACCGGCGCCAGCCGGTGCGCTGCCGCTGAGCGGCAAAACGCTGGTGCTCACCGGCACGCTGCCCACGCTCTCGCGCGAGGCGGCGCAGGCCCTGATCGAGGCCGCCGGCGGCCGGGTGAGCACCTCGGTGAGCAAAAAAACGCACTACGTGGTGGCGGGTGCCGAAGCCGGCAGCAAATTGGACAAGGCGCTGGCGCTCGGGCTGCCGGTGCTCGACGAAGCGGGGTTGCGCGCGCTGCTGGCGCAGGGGTAGCGAGTTGGCGAGCCAGTGGGCCGGTTCGGGCGGGTTTCTGGCGGTATGCGGGCAGTTTGCGCCGGCTAGTCTTCCGCCTCAAGCGCGGCCAGCAGGTCGTGGTTGAGTTGCGCCTGCGCCCGCACCAGGTGCAGGTGCGGACCGCGAATCAAAAAGGTGTCTTCGACGCGCTCACCCAGCGTGCTCACCTTGGCCAACTGCACATCGATCTGGTGCTGCGCCAGCACGCGCGCGATGGCGTACAGCAGCCCGATGCGGTCGCTGGCCGACACCGTGAGCAGCCAGCGCTGGCCTTTTTCGTCGGGTTGCAGGCCCACGCGCGGCACGATCGGAAAGCTTTTCACGCGGCGAGACAGCCGCCCTTTGCCGGGCGCGGGCAAGGGGCAGCCTTGTTGCAGCGCCAGCGGCAGGTCGTTTTCCACTTGCGCAATCCATTCCCGGTGTTGCTCGGGCATGCTGGCGGGCAAGACTTGAAAGGTGTCGAGCGCGTAGCCGTCGAGGGTAGTGTGGATTTTGGCGTCTTGGATGCTAAAGCCACCGCGGTCGAAATACGCGCACACGCGCACGAACAATTCGGCGTGGTCGGCGGTGTGTACCAGCACCTGCAAACCCTCGCCCACGGGCGATTGGCGCACGCGCACCAAGGGGGCCGGGCCCATCCCCACCTCCTCGCTCTGGCCCACCTCGTTGCGCTCGCTGCCGTGGGCCGTGGCGCGCTCGTGCAGGGCCTTGCTGATCTGGCGCGTGTGCCAGGCAATTTCGTCGGCCGAGTGGCGCATGAAGTAGCCCACGTCGAGCCGTTGCCACAGCCGCTGGTGCGCCTGCTGCGGCAAGGCGTGCAGCGCCAGCCGGGCCAGCGCCTCGCGTTTGCGGGCTTCGATTTCGGCCGCTGGGTCGGGGGCGCCGCCACCGAGCACGCGCAAGGTGGCGTGGTACAGGTCTTCGAGCAGCTTGGCTTTCCAAGCGTTCCAGACCTTGGGGCTGGTGCCACGGATGTCGGCCACGGTGAGCAGGTACAGAGCGCACAGGCGCCGTTCGCTGCCCACGCGGCGCGCAAAGGCGGCGATCACGTCCGGGTCGGACAAGTCCTCTTTTTGTGCCACCCGGCTCATGCTCAGGTGTTCGGCCACGAGGAAGCGGATCAGCTCGGCGTCGGCGCGCTCGAGGCCATGCTGGCGCGCAAAGCTGGCGACTTCGCGTGCGCCGACCTCGGAGTGGTCGCCGCCGCGGCCCTTGCCGATGTCGTGAAACAGCGCCGCCACGTAGAGCAGCCACGGCTTGTCCCAGCCGGCGGCCAAGCGCGCGCAAAAAGGGTATTCGTGCGCATGCTCGGGGATGAAGAAGCGGCGCACGTTGCGCAGCACCATCAGGATGTGCTGATCCACCGTATAGACATGGAACAAATCGTGCTGCATCTGCCCCACGGTGCGGCGAAAAGCCCACAGGTAGCGCCCCAGCACCGAGGTCTGGTTCATGAGCCTGAAGGCGTGTGTGATGCCGCTGGGCTGCTGCAAGATGCGCATGAAGGTGGCGCGGTTGCGCGCGTCGCGCCGGAAGGCGGCGTTCATCAGCCCGCGGGCGTTGTAGAGCGCGCGCAGGGTGCGTGCCGACAGCCCAGTGATGCCGGGTGCGGTCTGGTGCAGTAAGAAGGTTTCCAGTATCGCTTCGGGCTGCTGCCAGTACAGGTCGTCGTGCACCACTTCGAGCATGCCGCCTTTGTCCAGAAAGCGCTCGTTGATCGGGGTCGGGGGCTGCACCGTGCCGCGCTCGCCGGCGTCGATGCGCTCTTGGATGTTGAGCAGCAGCACCTCGTTGAGCTGCGTCACGGCTTTGGCCGCCCAGTAGTAGCGCCGCATCAGGGCCTCGCTGGCGCGGCGTGCGCGCCGGGCGTGCAGGGCCTTGGGGCTGGGGGCGTCGTCGGCCTCGAGTTCGGCGCGGTAGCCAAAGCTGTGCGCCAGCGCCGATTGCAAGTCGAACACCAGCCGGTCTTCGCAGCGTCCGGCCAGCACGTGCAGGCGGGCCCGGATCAGGCTCAGCAGCGCCTCGTTGGCCTTGAGCTGGCGGCCCTCGAGCGCCGTGGCCAGACCGCGCTGCACCAGTTGGTCCCACGAATGGCCCAAGCCCGCCGCCTTGGCCAGCCAGAGGATGGTGTGCAGATCGCGCAGGCCGCCGGGGGACTCTTTGCAGTTGGGCTCGAGCGCGTAGGGGGTGTTTTCGTATTTTTGATGGCGCTGGCGTTGCTCCAGCAGCTTGGCCTGCATGAAGGCGCGCGCATCGAGGGCGTCGATCAAGGCGCAGACCAGCAGCTCAAAGGGTTTGCGCGCCCCGGCCAGCCAGCGGCTCTCGAGCAGGGCGGTCTGCACCGTGACGTCGGCCGCCGCTTCGTGCAGGCACTGCGCTTGCGTGCGCACGCTCGAGCCGATGCTCAAGCCCACGTCCCAGCAAGCGCCGATGAAGGCTTCCAGCGCCGCCTTGACGGCCGGTTGGGCCTCGAGCTCGAGCGCCTCGGGCAGCAGCAGCAGCACGTCGATGTCGGAATGCGGAAACAGCTCGCCCCGCCCGTAGCCGCCCACGGCCACCAGCGTGCAGCCAGGTGGCAGCGCCGCTTGGCGCCAGAGCTGGCGCAGGGTGTCGTCGGCCAGCCGCGCCAGCCGCCGCAGGGGGGCGTGGATGCCGCGCGCCGGCCCTTGCCAACCGCCGATCTGCGCCCACAGCGCCGCCCGACCCTCGTGGTAGCGCTGGCGCAGCGCGGGCAGCGCGACCGTGGCGACCGGGGTGCTGGCGGGAGGCATGGCAGGGGTGCGGTTCAAGGGGGTTGCCGAGTGTGTGTCCCGCACCAGCAGGGGGAGGGCTCTCAGCCTCTCAGGCCGGCCGGCCCGCTTGGGCGCTGGCCGGGGGCGGGGGTGAGCCGGCCGAGAGGGTGAGAATCTCGAAGCCGGTCTCGGTGCACAGCACCGTGTGCTCCCATTGCGCCGAGAGCGAGCGGTCTTTGGTGACGATGGTCCAGCCGTCGCCCATTTCGCGGATCTCGCGCCGGCCTTGGTTGATCATGGGCTCGATGGTGAAGGTCATGCCGGCTTGCAGCGCCAGCCCGGTGCCGGGCTTGCCGTAGTGCAGCACCTGCGGCTCTTCGTGAAACTGCTGCCCGATGCCGTGGCCGCAAAACTCGCGCACCACCGAGTAGCCGGCGGCTTCGGCGTGGTGCTGGATCGCGTAGCCGATGTCGCCCAGCCGCGCCCCCGGGCGCACGCGCTCGATGCCTTTCCACATCGCCTCGTAGGTGATGGCGCACAGGCGCAGCGCCGCCGGGGCTGCGCCGCCCACCGCATACATGCGGCTGGTGTCGCCGTGCCAGCCGTCTTTGATCACGGTGACGTCGATGTTGACGATGTCGCCGCGCTTGAGCGGCTTGTCGTTGGGGATGCCGTGGCAGATCACCTGGTTGACCGAGGTGCAGATGCTTTTGGGGTAGGGCGCATAGCCGCCGGGCGCGTAGTTGAGCGGCGCCGGGATGGCCTGCTGCACGCCGACGATGTAGTCGTGCGCCAGCCGGTCGAGCTCGTTGGTGCTGATGCCGGGTTGCACCAGCGGGCCGAGGTAGTCGAGCACTTCGGCAGCGAGCCGGCCAGCGCGGCGCATGCCTTCGATGCCGGCGGCGTCCTTGAGGGTTACAGTCATGGGGTGTATTTTTGCAGATATTGGCTGGCGCGACAGGGGGCCAAGCAGTCGCCTGCGGTGTGGAAGGTTGTAGCGGTTGTGTAGTTTGCAAGATAACTTGCATTCTGCTAGAGTGCAAGTATATACATCACAAAGAGGTTTTGAAAGATGCCCTCCGTTACCGTCAGAAATGTGCCCGATGAAGTGCATCGTGCCATCCGGGTGCGGGCTGCTCAGCACGGCCGCAGCATCGAGGCCGAGATGCGCGACATTCTGGAGTCGGCCGTGAAGCCGCAAGGCCGGGTCAAGCTCGGTTCGATGTTGGCCGAGATCGGCCGCAAGGTGCATCTGAGCGATGCAGAGTTCGCCCTCTTTGAGGGCGCGCGCAGCCAATCCCCGGCCCGCGCGGTGAGTTTTGAATGATCTTGCTCGATACCAATGTGCTTTCGGAGCCGCTGCGGCCAGCGCCCGAGGCCCGCGTCATCGACTGGATCGACGCACAACCGCTGGAAACCCTGTATCTGTCAGCAATGACCGTGGCCGAGCTGCGCGCCGGCGTGGCGCTGCTGCCGGCGGGCAAACGCCGCAACCACCTGCATGAATGCCTAGAACGGCGCTTGCTGCCCTCGTTCGTCGGCCGCGTGCTGCCGTTTGATCTGGCGTGCACCAGCGCCTACGCCGAGCTGCTGGCCACCGTGCGCAAGTCGGGCAGCGGGATCGCAATGGCTGACGCCTGCATAGCGGCCACCGCTTTTGCCCACGGATTGACCGTGGCCACACGCGATACCAGCCCCTACTTGGCCGCCGGCCTAAGGGTAATCAACCCTTGGGATTAAGGTGGGCGCAGGGGCAGCTAGGGGTGATTTATTTGGCCTGCCCGACAGGGGTCGAACCTGTGACCTACGGCTTAGAAGGCCGTTGCTCTATCCAGCTGAGCTACGGGCAGCAAATGCCGCGAGGGCGCCGTGCCTGCGCATCCCCGGCAGCCGGCGGGCGCTGGGGTTTGGTGAAAACCTGCGCCGATTTTAGCAGCCTGAAACGTCCAAGCTTGACAAGCCCAAGGCTGACACGCAAAGGGCAGGCAGATGCAGGGTTGATGCCACACTCACTTGGGTATGGCGTAGTCCGCTTGCGTCAGGTGGTCGATGCCGCAGCTCAGGGTCTCGATCCAGTCGATGAATTCTTGCACCGCCGGGCCGGTCAGTGGCGCACCGTGCTGCGGCACGATCATGCGGATGGGCAGCAGTTGGCGGGCCATGTGGGCCCACAGCTTCAATACCTTTTGCGAGACCATGTAGCGGCGGTGAAAACCCTCCATGCGGTGTAGGTTTGGCGCCAGCGAGGTGATGGGTTTGGCGGCGTCGGCCGAAGTGCCCAGCGACACACCCAAGTCGCCCGAGTACAGGATGCGACTGACGGGGTCCCAGAACTGGAAGTTGCCCTCGGCGTGCATGAAATGCGCCGGCAGCGCCACGATCTCGCTCCGGCCCAGCGGAATGCGCATGCCCGCATCGGGAATGCCGACGATGCGTCCGGCGGTCTTGCCCGGCTTGCAGAAATGCGGCGCGAACCGCTCCCACAGGCGCGAGATGTACAGCGTGGCCTGGGTGCTGGTCATCCAGCGGTCCAGCGAGGCGATGATGTCCGGATCGGCGTGCGAGGCCAAGATTTCGGTTAGTTTGTTGGGCGGAAAAAAGCGGTTGATGTTGAGCAGCAACTCGTTGTAGGCCACGTTGCCCCCGGGGTCGATGATGGCACCCTGCTGCTCGTCAACGATCAGAAACTGGTTGGCCTGCACCGCTTCGCCGCCTTCGTCGCTCAGGTGCGCGAACATCAAACAGACGTGATTTTTGTGGTTGTAAAGTTCAATGGCCATGCAGGGGCATTCTAGAGGCGGTTGGTTGGCGTCGCCGTCGAGGGGGGTGGGGCGGAAAGCGGCACCAGAGTGATCAAAATATAACAAAAAATCAAATGGCGGCTTGCATTCCGTGCTCAAAATGCCGTGCCATCAGCTTGCGGGCGGCGTCGGCGTCGCGCTGTTCGAGCGCGGCCATGAGTGCGCGGTGTTCGAGCAGCGACTCGTGCAAGCGGCCCTCGCGCAAGAGCGAGCCGTGGCGCTTGAGCTTCATGACTTGGCGCAGGTCGGACACCACCTGAGCGCGCCAGCGGTTGCCCGATATGTCGAGCAGTTGCCGGTGAAAGGCCTCGTTGAGAGCAAAAAAGCGCTCACGCGAGCCGGTCTGCGCATCGGCGGCGACCTCGAGCTGTTGGTGCAGGTCTTGCAACTGCTGCAGTTGCTCCGCACTGGCGCGGCTGCAAGCGGCGGCGGCGGCGTCGGCTTCGAGCAACGCCAGCAGCTCATAGACTTCGCGCAGGTCTTGCTCCGAGACTTCGGTTACGTAGGCGCCGCGGCGCAGCTTCATGGTCACCAGCCCCTCGGCAGCCAGCACCTTGAGCGCCTCGCGCAGCGGCGTGCGGCTGATGCCCAATTCTTGGGCGATGCGCAGCTCGTCGATCCAGCTGCCGGGGGCCAGTTCGCGACTAAAGATGCGCTGGCGCAGCCGCTCGGCCACTTCCTGATACAGGGCGGCGCGTGGGGCGAGTGCGGTGGCGGCGGGCATGAGAGCAGCTAGGATGGGCGGGGATTTAACGGCAGGCAGAGGCTGGCAAAGGCGGATCGTGATGGGTCGTGATGGGCGTTTGCTGGCGCTTGAGCTTTAATGGATGGGCAAGTGCGCAAGCCGTGGGCGAAGCTTGCGCCGAGCTGACCGGGGGATTGTACGCTCGGTTGGATTTTGCATCAATAATTATGAATCATGATGTAGAATGGGCAAGCTCGCCGGCACGGGGTCGGCGCGGTGCGTGCGTGTGAGTCAGCCGGCTGTGGGTCCGGCGCAAGGAGAGTGGTTTATGTCGGGTTCCGAGTTCAAAGCGGCTACGCTCCAAGACTGGCAAGCCGCTGCAGCCCAGTCGCTCAAGGGGCGCTCGGTGGATGCGCTCGACTGGATCACGCCCGAAGGGCTGCGCGTCAAGCCGCTCTACACCGCCGCCGACCTGCAAGGCCTGCCGCACACCGACACCTTGCCCGGTTTTGCGCCCTACATCCGCGGCCCGCAAGCCACCATGTACGCGGTGCGCCCCTGGACCATCCGCCAGTACGCCGGTTTTTCTACCGCCGAAGAAAGCAACGCCTTTTACCGCCAGGCGCTGGCCGCTGGTGGCCAGGGCGTGAGCGTGGCCTTCGACCTGGCCACGCACCGCGGCTACGACAGCGACCACCCGCGCGTCTATGGCGACGTGGGCAAGGCCGGTGTGGCGATCGACAGCGTCGAGGACATGAAAATCCTGTTTGACGGCATCGACCTCGGGCAGGTGAGCGTGAGCATGACCATGAACGGCGCCGTGCTGCCGGTGCTGGCCGGCTACGTGGTGGCGGCTGAGGAGCAGGGTGTGGCGCAGGCGGCCTTGAGCGGCACGATCCAGAACGACATCCTCAAGGAGTTCATGGTTCGCAACACCTACATCTACCCGCCCGAGCCCTCGATGCGCATCATCGGCGACATCATCGAGTACACCGCCCAGCAGATGCCCAAGTTCAACTCGATCAGCATCAGCGGCTACCACCTGCAAGAGGCCGGCGCCAACCAGGCGCTGGAGCTGGCGTTTACGCTCGCTGATGGTCAGGAGTACGTGCGCACCGCCATGGCCAAGGGGCTGGACGTGGACGACTTTGCCCCCCGCCTGAGCTTTTTCTGGGCGGTGGGGATGAATTTTTACCTCGAGATCGCCAAGATGCGCGCCGCGCGCCTGCTCTGGTGCCGCATCATGCAAGGTTTTGGCGCCAAAAAAGACAAGAGCCTGATGCTGCGCACCCACAGCCAGACCAGCGGCTGGAGCCTGACCGAGCAAGACCCGTACAACAACATCGTGCGCACCACCATCGAGGCCATGGCGGCGGTGTTTGGCGGCACGCAGAGCCTGCACACCAACAGCTTTGACGAAGCGATCGCGCTGCCGACCGAGTTTTCGTCGCGCATCGCACGCAACACCCAGCTCATCATCCAAGAAGAAAGCCAGATCACGCGCGTGGTGGACCCCTGGGCCGGCAGCTACCTGATGGAAAAGCTGACGCAAGACATGGCCGACGCGGCCTGGGCAATCATCGAAGAAGTTGATGCCATCGGCGGCATGACCAAGGCCGTGGACAGCGGCTGGGCCAAGCTGCGCATCGAGGCCAGCGCGGCCGAAAAACAAGCCCGCATCGACTCGGGGCGCGACGTGATCGTGGGCGTGAACAAATACCGGCTCGAGCAAGAAGCGCCGGTCGATATTCTGGAAGTGGACAACCACAAGGTGCGCGAGCAGCAGATCGCGCGCCTGCAAGCCATCAAAGCCAGCCGCGACAACGCGGCGGTGCAGGCGGCGCTGGCCGAGCTGACGGCGGCGGCCGCATCGGGGCAGGGCAATTTGCTCGAGCTCTCGATCCGCGCCATGCGACTGCGCGCCACCGTGGGCGAGGTTTCGGACGCGCTCGAGCAGGTTTTTGGGCGCCACCGCGCCGACACGCAAAAGGTGACTGGGGTGTATGCTGCCGCTTACGACAACACCGAAGGCTGGGCGCGGCTGCAAGCCGAGATCGCCGAGTTTGCCCAAGCCCAAGGCCGCCAGCCGCGGGTGCTGATCGCCAAGCTCGGCCAAGACGGACACGACCGCGGCGCCAAGGTGGTGGCCACGGCCTTTGCCGACCTCGGTTTTGACGTCGATATCGGGCCGCTGTTTCAAACGCCCGAAGAATGCGCGCGCCAAGCGATCGAAAACGACGTGCACGCGGTGGGCATCAGCACGCTGGCGGCGGGCCACAAGACGCTGGTGCCCGCGATCATCGAAGCCCTCAAGCGCCAAGGCGGCGACGACATCATCGTCTTTGTGGGCGGCGTGATCCCGCGCCAAGACTACGAGTTTTTGTACCAAGCCGGCGTCAAGGGCATCTACGGCCCCGGCACCCCGATCCCGGCCAGCGCCAAAGACGTGCTCGAGCAGATCAAGCAGGCGCTGGCTTGAACGCGGGCCAAGGTTTGTGATACAGTAATACCGTATTGCAACTGCGGGGTAACTACCATGGCCGTCTCAGTCCGACTCGATCCCTTGCTCGAAAAAGAACTCGAACTCGCTGCCAAGCGGCTCGGGGTGAGCAAGTCGCAGTTCATCGTCACCGCGCTGGAGCAGGCGCTGGGGCGCAAGAACCCCTACGAGCTTTATTTGAGCGTGCAGGAAGCCACGCCCGGCTATGCCTTGGGCACCGATACCGCGCAGGCCGCACGCTTGGCCGCCGCCGGCGCTGCGGGCACGGGCAGCACCTCGGACACCATCCGGCAGATGCTGCAACAGCGCCACCAAGCCGAAAGCCAAGATTGGTTGCTGCGCAAAGGCGCAGGCGGTGCCGAGGAGGGCGCAGCTTGAGGCCGGCGCTTTTGGACTCGAGCGCCATGGTGGCGCTGTTCAACCAGAACGAGCGCGCGCATGCCCACTACCGCCGCCTGCTGCACGAGCAGGGGCGCAGCTTGCAGCTCTACACCACTTGGCCGTGCCTGACCGAGGCCGCCTATTTGCTGCACGGGCGCGACCGCAGCCTGATGCTGGCGTGGGTGGGGCATGGCGGCGCGCAGGTTTATCCGCTCGATTGCCAGCACCTGCCCGACATGGCCTTGCTCATGCAGCGCTACACCGAGCCCGGCAAAACCGAGATGGATTTGGCCGACGCCTCGCTCTACTGGGTGGCGGTGGATGGCAATGTGCACACCATCCTGACGCTGGACGTGCGCGATTTTTCCCGCTACCGCCTGCCCGACGGGCGTGGCTTCGAGCTTTGGTGATGCACGCCCTCCTGCCCGATCTGCTGGGGCCGCACAATGCGGCGCAGCGCCGCGCCCTGTCCAAGGCGATCACGCTGATCGAATCGAGCCGCGCCGACCACCGCGTGCAGGCCCACGCGCTGCTCGACGCGTTGCTGCCGCACACCGGGCGCAGCTTGCGGCTGGGCATCAGCGGCGTGCCCGGGGTGGGCAAGAGCACCTTCATCGAGGCTTTGGGTTTGTACCTGATCGGCCAAGGGCAGCGCGTGGCGGTGCTGGCAGTCGATCCGTCGAGCAGCGTTTCGGGCGGCTCGATATTGGGCGACAAAACGCGCATGGAGCGCCTGAGCAGCGACGAGCGCGCCTACATCCGCCCCAGCCCGAGCCGCGGCCAGCTGGGCGGCGTGGCCGAAAAAACGCGCGAAACCATTTTGCTCTGCGAAGCCGCCGGCTACGGCGTGGTGATCGTCGAGACCGTGGGCGTGGGTCAGAGCGAAACCGCCGTGCACGGCATGACCGACCTGTTTTGCCTGCTGCAACTGCCCAACGCTGGCGACGAGCTGCAAGCCATCAAAAAAGGCGTGATGGAGCTGGCCGATCTGGTGCTGATCAACAAGGCCGACCTCGACCCGGCCGCCGCCACCCGCGCCCGGGCCCAGATTACTGCCGCGCTGCGCCTGTTTGGCTGGCACGGCGAGCACGCGCCGCATGCGGGTGCTAATGAGGCGATCGCGCCCCAGGCGGGTGCAACCGAGGCGATCGCGCCGCGCCCCCCCACGTGGCAGCCGCGTGTGCTCGAGTTCAGCGCCCTGAGCGCCGCGCAGGCGCAACCCACACGCGCCGCCGCGCAGGCGCAACCCATGCGCAACAGCGCGCACCGCTTCGACGCCTTCTGGGCGGCGGTGAGCGAATTCCAGCGCGTGCAGCAGGCCAACGGCCAGTGGCAGGCACGGCGCCAGCGCCAGGCCAGCGCCTGGATGTGGGCGCTGATCGATGCCGGGCTCAAACAGCGTTTTGCCGCCCACCCGCAGGTGCGCGCGCGCCTGCCCGAGGTGGCGCAGCAGGTGCTTGCCGGCTTGCTTGCGCCCTCGAGCGCCGCGCACCAGATGCTGGCGCTGCTCGAGCCTGCACCACCCCCGCAAGCGCCCGCGCCGCCAGCCGCCGTGTGCACCCCTTAACATCTCTGCCAACCCTTTTCGGAGCCCACAGTTCTATGCAAGACATCCTCGACCAACTGGAACGCAAGCGCGCTGCCGCCCGCCTCGGCGGTGGGCAAAAGCGCATCGACGCCCAGCACGCCAAAGGCAAGCTCACCGCGCGCGAGCGCATCGAGGTGCTGCTCGACGAAGGCAGCTTCGAAGAGTGGGACATGTTCGTCGAACACCGCTGCAGCGACTTCGGCATGGCCGAACAGCGCGTCCCCGGCGACGGCGTGGTCACCGGTTACGGCATGATCAACGGCCGCTTGGTGTTCGTCTTCAGCCAAGACTTCACCGTCTTTGGCGGCGCCCTGAGCGAAACCCACGCCGAAAAAATCTGCAAAATCATGGATCAGGCCATGAAGGTGGGGGCGCCGGTGATCGGCCTCAACGACTCGGGTGGCGCGCGCATCCAAGAGGGCGTGGCCTCGCTGGGCGGCTACGCCGAGGTGTTTCAGCGCAACGTCTGCGCCAGCGGCGTGATTCCGCAGATCAGCCTGATCATGGGGCCGTGCGCCGGCGGGGCGGTGTATTCGCCCGCCATGACCGACTTTATCTTCATGGTCAAAGACAGCAGCTACATGTTCGTCACCGGCCCCGAAGTGGTCAAAACCGTGACGCACGAAGAAGTCACGGCCGAAGAACTCGGGGGTGCCAGCACCCACACCAGCCGCAGCGGCGTGGCCGATCTGGCCTGCAACGACGACGTCGAGGCGCTGCTGATGCTGCGCCGGCTCTACAACTACCTGCCGCTCAACAACCGCGAAAAAGCCCCGCTGCGCCCCAGCGGCGACCCGATCGACCGCGCCGAACTGAGCCTCGATACGCTGGTGCCGGACCACCCCAACAAAGCCTACGACATGAAGGAGCTGATCCTTAAAACCGTGGACGATGGCGACTTCTTCGAGCTCCAGCCCGACTACGCCAAAAACATCATCGTCGGCTTTGCGCGCATGGACGGCCAGACCGTGGGCATCGTGGCCAACCAGCCGCTGGTGCTGGCCGGCTGCCTCGACATCAAGAGCAGCATCAAGGCGGCGCGCTTCGTGCGCTTTTGCGACGCCTTCAACATCCCGGTCGTCACCTTTGTCGATGTGCCCGGCTTCATGCCCGGCACGGCGCAAGAGTACGGCGGCATCATCAAGCACGGCGCCAAGCTGCTCTACGCCTACGCCGAGTGCACGGTGCCCAAGATCACCGTGATCACGCGCAAAGCCTACGGCGGCGCCTACGACGTGATGAGCTCCAAGCACCTGCGCGGCGACGTCAATCTGGCCTGGCCCAACGCCGAAATCGCCGTCATGGGCGCCAAGGGCGCGGTCGAGATCATCTTTCGCGAAGAAAAGAAAGACCCAGCCCGGCTGGCGCAGCGCGAGGCCGAATACAAGGCGCGCTTTGCCAACCCCTTTGTCGCCGGTGCGCGCGGCTACATCGACGACGTGATCCTGCCGCACGAAACCCGCAAACGCATCTGCCGCTCGCTGGTCATGCTGCGCGACAAAAAACTCGAGAACCCGTGGCGCAAGCACGGCAACATTCCGCTGTGAGGCGCTGCCGCCATGTTTGAGCTAAGCCAGCCCGAGCACGCGCAGCAGCGCGCGCCCGATGGCATCCAGATCGGCGGGGCTGAGCCGCCCGATGCAGCGTTGCAAACGACTCTGATCCACGCAGCGTATGTGTTCGATGCGTGCCTTGGAGCTGCTGCCCGCCGAGGGCACGGCGACCAGCAGGGGAAAACGGGCAGCCTCTGGGGTGGAGCTCAGGAGCACGACGACCACGGTGCGCCGGCTGCGGTTGATCACGCTGGCCGAGAGCACCACGCAAGGGCGGGTTTTGGCGATTTCGCTGCCGCGCACCGGATCGAGCTCGACCCAGCACACCGCGCCGCGTTCGAGCGCAGTGGCTTGCGTCATCGGCGGCTTTCGGCGCGGGCCGTGGGTGCTTCGAGTGCGGCTTGGGCAGCGCCAAACTCGCGCTCAAAGGTGACCAAATCGAAATCGGGGTCTGAGTGTTCGACCGCTGGCGTCAGGGCGCTGCCCACCCATTCAGCGCCCTCGCGCGCCAACGCGGGGCTGGCGGCTTCGATGCGGTTCATGTATGTGCAGGCTGCCTGCAGTTGCGCGTCTTCTAGGTCCAGCGCTTGGCGCACCAGATCGACCAGAAACTGGTTGCGCTGGCGCGGCGCCACCGCTCTGGCCAGGCGGGTGGCGAGCTCGTCGGGCAGGCGCAGCAGCACCTGTTTGGGGCGGTGGGCAGGAGTGCGCAACATGAACTCATGCTATCAAGATATCAACGCAAACGCAAGAGGTGTCCGACGTGTTTAAGAAAATCCTAATCGCCAACCGCGGTGAAATCGCCTGCCGCGTGATCGCCACGGCGAAAAAAATGGGCATCGCCGCGGTGGCGGTGTATTCCGAGGCCGATCGCGAGGCGCGCCACGTCAAGCTGGCCGACGAGGCCGTGCTGCTGGGCCCGGCGCCCAGCCGCGAGAGCTATCTGGTGGCCGACAAGCTCCTCGCCGCCTGCCACGCCACCGGCGCGCAGGCGCTGCATCCCGGCTATGGCTTTTTGAGCGAGAACGAAGACTTTGCGCGCCGCTGCGAGGCCGAGGGCATCGTCTTCATCGGCCCCAAGGCGCACAGCATCGCCGCCATGGGCGACAAAATCGCCTCCAAAAAGCTGGCACAAGCCGCCGGCGTGAGCACCATTCCGGGCTGGAACGAGGCCATCGACACGCCCGAGCAGGCGGTGCAGATCGCGCAGGGCATCGGCTACCCGGTGATGATCAAGGCCAGCGCGGGCGGTGGCGGCAAGGGGCTGCGCGTGGCCTACAACGACAAAGAGGCCTTCGAGGGCTTCAGCAGCTGCCGCAATGAGGCGCGCAACAGCTTTGGCGACGACCGCATCTTCATCGAAAAATTCGTGCAAGAGCCGCGCCACATCGAAATCCAGGTGCTGGGCGACGCGCACGGCAACGTGATCTACCTCGGCGAGCGCGAGTGCTCGATCCAGCGCCGGCACCAAAAGGTGATCGAAGAGGCGCCGTCGCCCTTCATCAGCGAGGCCACGCGCCACGCCATGGGCGCGCAGGCGGTGGCGCTGGCGCAAGCCGTGCAGTACCAGAGCGCGGGCACGGTCGAGTTCGTGGTGGGCAAAGACCAAGATTTTTACTTCCTCGAGATGAACACCCGCCTGCAGGTGGAGCACCCGGTGACCGAGTGCATCACCGGGCTCGATCTGGTGGAGCTGATGATTCGCGTCGCCGCCGGCGAGCCGCTGCCGCTGACCCAAGCCGAAGTCAAGCGCCAAGGCTGGGCGATCGAGTGCCGCATCAACGCCGAAGACCCGTTTCGCAACTTCCTGCCCAGCACCGGGCGGCTGGTGCGCTTCAACCCGCCGCAACCTACGCTTTTTGCAGCGGGAACGGCGCTTGAGGCCGCCACGGGCGATGCCAGCGCCGCCTTTGGCGGTGTGCGCGTCGATACCGGCGTGTTTGAGGGCGGCGAGATCCCGATGCACTACGACTCGATGATCGCCAAGCTGATCGTGCACGGCCGCGACCGCGCCGACGCGATTGCGCGCATGCGCGAGGCGCTCAACGGCTTTGTGATCCGCGGCATCGGCAGCAACATCCCGTTCCAGTCGGCCTTGCTCGCGCACCCAGACTTCGTCTCGGGCCGCTTCAACACCGGCTTTATCGCCCAGCACTACGCGCACGGCTTCAAGGCCGAGGACGTGCCGCACACCGACCCCGATTTTCTGCTGGCGCTGGCCGCCTTCGTGCGCCGCAAGAGCCGCGAGCGCGCCACCGGCATCTCGGGCCAGTTGCCGGGTTATGGCGTGAAGGTGGGGCAAGATTACGTGGTCATCAGCCTGGCGGCCGATGGCGCACACCGCTACACCCCGGTGCACGTGGACGAGTTTGTGGGCGAAAGCGGCTGTGCCTCGGTGCGCGTGGGGGCGCGGCACTACCAGATGCGCTCACCGTCGCGCCTCAACGACATCGTCATCAGCGGTCAGTGCAATCAGCAGCCCTTCACGGCGCAGATCGAGCGCGGCGCGCCCGGCAACCCGTTGGCGCTGGTGCTGCAACACAACGGTGCGCGCCTGCAAGCCATGGTGGTTTCGCCGCGCATGGCCGAGCTGCACCGCCTTATGCCCTTCAAGCGGCCGCCCGATCTGAGCCGCTTCGTGCTCTCGCCCATGCCGGGGCTGCTGGTGGACGTGGCGGTGCAGCCGGGCCAAAAGGTGCAAGCCGGCGAGCGCGTGGCGGTGATCGAGGCCATGAAGATGGAGAACGTGCTCTTTGCCGCCGCCGACGGCGTGGTGACCAAGGTGCTGGCGGCCAAGGGCGAAAGCCTGGTGGTGGATCAGCCGATCGTGGAGTTTGCACAATGAGCGCGCGGCCCTTCAAGGTGCTGGGCGTGCAGCAGATCGCCATCGGCGGCCCCGACAAAGAGCGCCTGCGCCAGCTCTGGGTGCAGTTGCTGGGCTTGCAGGTCACGGGCAGCTTTCGCAGCGAACGCGAAAACGTCGATGAAGACATCTGCACCCTCGGGCGCGGGGCGCACGCGGTCGAAGTCGATCTGATGCAGCCGATAGACCCACAGGCCAAACCGGCGGTGCACAGCACGCCGCTGAATCACATCGGGCTCTGGGTGGACGACCTGCCCGTGGCCGTGCAGTGGCTCACGGCGCAGGGGGTGCGCTTCGCCCCCGGGGGCATCCGCAAGGGCGCAGCCGGTTACGACATCTGCTTCATGCACCCCAAAGCCAGCGCCGAATTTCCCTACTCGGGTGAGGGCGTGCTGATCGAGCTGGTGCAGGCGCCGCCGCAGGTGATTGCGGCGCTGGGCTGAGATGCTGAACTGCGATCGCATCCCGGCACCAAGGCGCCACAGCTGTCAGAATAGCCTCATTCCCATTTTTGGAGGTGCACAACACCATGGCCATGCTTGGATTGCGTTGCCCCGCTGCACTGCGCGGCTTGGCGTTGCTGGCGCTGGCGCTGGCGCTCACCGGCTGCGCCACCGTCAACCTCGGGGTTTCGGTGCCTTTGGGCCGAGGCACCTCGGTGGGTGTGGGCGTGGGCAGCGATGGCCGCGTGGGGGTGGGCGTGGGGGTGTCGGTGGGCGCGGGCAGCGTCAACGTGGGCACCAGCGGTCAGCTTCCTGTCAACAACGAGGCTCAAACTGCGCCGCAAAATTAGCCCGGCCCAGCGCTTGGCGGTGGCGGCCCACAGCCCCCCGCGAGCCCCAATCGGTGGCCTATAAGGCTCAGGAGACAAGCACAAATTTTTCCAATCGAGCCGCAATCGGTGGCACAATCGCGGGATTGCGTGGGCCTATTTTGGGCCCGTGTCGCATCCGCCAATCGGTGCAGCCGTGTCGCGGAAGGTTTTCTCAACCCACTTGTGTTTCCTGCAGGGAAACTGAAGGCGAGCGATTTCATGAATCAGACCTCTGGCGTCTATCAAGCCTATCAAGGCAATTCGTACCTGTTCGGCGGCAACGCGCCCTATGTCGAGGAGATGTACGAAAACTACCTCGCCGACCCGACCTCGGTGCCCGATTCTTGGCGCGACTACTTCGATGCGTTGCAAAACGTGCCGGCGCTCGATGGCAGCGCAGCTCGCGACGTGCCCCATTTGCCGGTCATCAACGCCTTTGCCGAGCGCGCCAAGCAGGGCGTGACGCAGGTGGTGGTGGCCTCGAACGCCAACCCAGAGCTGGCGCGCAAACAGGTTTATGCGCAGCAGCTCATCGCCGCCTACCGCAACGTGGGGCAACGCTGGGCCGACCTCGATCCGCTCAAGCGCGCCGAGCGCGAGCAGATCCCCGACCTCGACCCGGCTTTTTATGGCTTTGGCGACGCCGACTTCGAGACGGTGTTCAGCACCAACAACACCTTCTTCCGGCGCGAGACCATGCCGCTGCGCGAGCTGCTCAACGCGCTGCGCGAGACCTACTGCGGCTCCATCGGGGCCGAGTTCATGTACCTCAGCGACCAGACGCAAAAGCGCTGGTGGCAAGAGCGGCTCGAAGGCGTGCGCAGCAAGCCCAACTTCAGCACCGACGAAAAAAAACACATCCTCGACCGCCTCACAGCTGCCGAAGGCCTTGAGCGCTTTTTGCACACCAAATACGTGGGCCAAAAGCGCTTCTCGCTTGAAGGCGGTGAGAGCTTCATCGTGGCCATGGACCGGGTCATCCAGCAAGCCGGCGCCAAGGGCGTGCAAGAGATCGTGATCGGCATGGCGCACCGTGGGCGCCTGAATGTGCTGGTCAACACCTTGGGCAAAATGCCCAAAGACCTGTTTGCCGAGTTCGACCACACCGCCCCCGAAGACCTGCCCGCCGGTGACGTGAAATACCACCAAGGCTTCAGCTCCGACGTCAGCACCCCCGGCGGCCCGGTGCACCTGAGCCTGGCTTTCAACCCCTCGCACCTCGAGATCGTGAACCCGGTGGTGGAGGGATCGGTGCGCGCGCGCATGGACCGGCGCGGCGACCGCAAGGGCGCGCAGGTGCTGCCCATTTTGGTGCACGGCGACGCCGCCATCGCCGGCCAAGGCGTGGTGCAAGAGACGCTGGCGCTGGCCCAAACCCGGGGCTACTCCACCGGCGGTACGGTGCACATCGTCATCAACAACCAGATCGGCTTTACCACCTCCGACCCCCGCGACGCCCGCTCGACCCTGTACTGCACCGACATCGTCAAGATGATCGAGGCGCCGGTGCTGCACGTCAACGGCGACGACCCGGAAGCGGTGGCGCTGGCGGCGCAGCTGGCGATCGAATACCGCATGACCTTCTCCAAGGACGTGGTGATCGACATCATCTGCTTTCGCAAGCTCGGCCACAACGAGCAAGACACCCCGGCGCTGACGCAGCCGCTGATGTACAAAAAGATCGCCCAGCACCCGGGCACGCGCAAGCTCTACGCCGACAAGCTGGCGGCGCAAGGCTTGGGTGAAAACTTGGGCGACGAAATGGTCAAAGCCTACCGCGCCGCGCTCGACGAAGGCCGGCACACGGTGGACCCGGTGCTGACCAATTTCAAGAGCAAGTTCGCCGTTGACTGGGCCCCGTTCTTGGGCAAAAAATGGAGCGACAGCGCCGACACCGCGATCCCGCTGGCCGAGTGGAAGCGCCTGGCCGAGCGCATCACCACCCTGCCGGCCAGCGTGACGCCGCACCAACTGGTGAAAAAGGTCTATGCCGACCGCGCCGACATGGGCCGCGGCGAGCTCAACGTTGACTGGGGCATGGGCGAGCACATGGCGTTTGCCTCGCTGGTGGCCAGCGGTTATGCGGTGCGCCTGTCGGGTGAAGACTGCGGCCGCGGCACCTTCACCCACCGCCACGCCGTGATCCACGACCAGAACCGCGAAAAATGGAACGAGGGCACCTACATCCCCTTGCAGAACGTGGCCGAGAACCAGGCCCCGTTCGTGGTCATCGACTCCATCCTGTCCGAAGAAGCGGTGCTGGGCTTTGAGTACGGCTACGCCTCCAACGACCCGAACACGCTGGTGATCTGGGAAGCGCAGTTTGGCGACTTCGTCAACGGCGCCCAGGTGGTGATCGACCAGTTCATCGCCTCGGGCGAAGTCAAGTGGGGCCGCGTCAACGGCATCACCCTGATGCTGCCGCACGGCTACGAGGGCCAAGGCCCAGAGCACAGCTCGGCGCGCGTCGAGCGCTTTTTGCAGCTCGCAGCCGACACCAACATGCAACTGGTGCAGCCGACCACCGCCAGCCAGATTTTCCACGTGCTGCGCCGGCAAATGGTGCGCAACCTGCGCAAGCCGCTGGTGATCTTCACGCCCAAGAGCCTGTTGCGCAACAAAGACGCCGGCTCACCCCTGAGCGAATTCACCAAGGGTGGCTTCCAGACCGTGATCCCGGAGCACAGCGCCGAGGTGGCCAAAAACGCTAGCGCCGTCAAGCGCGTGATCGCTTGCTCGGGCAAGGTCTATTACGACTTGGTCAAAAAACGCGAAGAAAAAGGCGCGCACGACGTGGCCATACTGCGCGTCGAGCAGCTCTACCCGTTCCCGCACAAGGCTTTTGCCGCCGAGCTCAAGCGCTACCCGAACGCGACCGACATCGTCTGGTGCCAAGACGAGCCGCAAAACCAAGGCGCCTGGTTCTTCATCCAGCACAACATCCACGACAACATGCTCGACGGCCAGCGCTTGGGCTATGCCGGCCGCGCCGCTTCGGCCTCGCCAGCGGTGGGTTATGCGCACCTGCACCAAGACCAGCAAAAGACCCTGATCGAAGCCGCCTTCGGCAAGCTCAAGGGTTTCATCCTGAGCAAATGAGCCCTGCGCCTGCGGGCGCACGCACCCACACCCCGCGCAACCGAAATTTAGCCAAGCCACGTTAAGCCGTTTAGGCACCCAGCAAACGCATTCAAGGATCGAACCATCATGGCACTCGTAGAAGTCAAAGTCCCGCAGTTGTCGGAATCCGTGGCCGAAGCCACCCTGTTGCAGTGGAAGGCCAAAGTTGGCCAACCGGTCACGGCCGATCAAATCCTGATCGACATCGAAACCGACAAGGTGGTGCTCGAGGTGCCGGCCCCAGTCTCGGGCGTGCTGGCCGAGCTGGTGGAGGCCGACGGCGCCACCGTGGCCTCAGACCAGGTGATCGCGCGCATCGACACCGAAGGCAAAGTGGCTGCCGCTGCGGCCCCAGCTACCGCCCCTGCTGCGGCTGCCAGCGCCAAAGCGGCTCCAGCCGCTGCCGCCAGTGCCGCCGGCGTGGCCATGCCCGCCGCAACCAAGCTGCTGGCCGAGCACCAACTCAGCGCCGCCGCCGTGGCGGGCACGGGCAAAGACGGGCGCGTGCTCAAGGGCGACGTGCTGGCCGCCGTGGCCGCCGGTGCCGCCGCGCCAGCCAAGGCCGCGGCCCCGGCTGCGGCCATCCCCACCGGGGTGCCGACCCAAGCGCTGCCGCAAGTGGCGGCCCCGAACATCGACCTCGGCCAGCGCCCTGAGCAGCGCGTGCCCATGAGCCGCCTGCGCGCCCGCGTGGCCGAGCGGCTGCTGCAGTCGCAGGCCACCAACGCCATCCTGACCACCTTCAACGAGGTCAACATGGCGCCGGTGATGGAAATGCGCAAGCGCTTCCAAGAGCGCTTCGAGAAAGAGCACGGTGTCAAGCTGGGCTTCATGAGCTTCTTCGTCAAGGCCGCGGTGCACGCGCTCAAAAAATACCCGGTGGTCAACGCCTCGGTCGATGGCAACGACATCGTCTATCACGGCTATTTCGACATCGGCATCGCCGTCGGTTCGCCGCGCGGGCTGGTGGTGCCGATCATCCGCAACGCCGACCAGCTCGGTTTTGCCGAAATCGAAAAGAAAATCGCCGAATTCGGCAAAAAAGCCCAAGAAGGCAAGCTCGGCATCGAGGAGATGAGCGGCGGCACCTTCTCGATCTCCAATGGCGGCACCTTTGGCTCCATGCTCTCGACGCCGATCATCAACCCGCCCCAATCGGCCATTTTGGGCGTACACGCCACCAAAGACCGGGCCGTGGTGGAAAACGGCCAGATCGTGATCCGACCGATCAACTACCTGGCGCTGAGCTACGACCACCGCATCATCGACGGCCGCGAAGCCGTGCTCAGCTTGGTGGCGATGAAAGAAGCGCTCGAAGACCCGTCGCGCCTGCTGTTCAATCTGTGAGCTGGAGCGCCCGACCATGAGCCAAACATTTGATGTGATCGTTATCGGCGCTGGCCCCGGTGGCTATATCGCCGCCATCCGCGCCGCCCAGCTCGGCTTCAAGGTGGCGTGCATCGACGCCTGGAGCAACGCCGACGGTAGCCCCGCCCCGGGCGGCACCTGCACCAACGTCGGCTGCATCCCGTCCAAGGCGCTGCTGCAGTCGTCTGAGCACTACGAGCACGCGCGGCTGCACTTTGCCGAGCACGGCATCAGCACCGGCGCCGTGAAGATCGACGTGGCACAGATGCTGGGCCGCAAAAACACCGTGGTCAAGCAAAACAACGACGGCATCCTGTACCTGTTCAAGAAAAACAAGGTGGCGTTTTTCCACGGCCGCGCCAGCTTTGTGCAGGCCGACGCTGCCGGTTACCAGATCGCCGTGGCCGCCCCTGCTGCAGGCGCCGAACCGCAGACCCTGAGCGCCAAACAGGTGATCGTGGCCACCGGCTCGAGCGCGCGCGAGCTGCCCGGGGTGCCCTTCGACGAAGTCAACGTGCTCTCCAACGACGGCGGCTTGCGCTTGGGCGCGGTGCCCAAGCGGCTGGCGGTGATCGGCTCGGGCGTGATCGGGCTCGAGCTCGGTTCGGTCTGGCGCCGCCTCGGTGCCGACGTCACCGTGCTCGAAGGGCTGCCGACCTTCCTCGGCGCGGTCGATGAGCAAATTGCACGCGAAGCCAAAAAAGCCTTCGACAAGCAAGGCCTGAAGATCGAGCTCGGGGTGCAGGTGGGCGAGATCAAGGCGCTCAAAAAAGGCGTATCCATCGCCTACACCAACGCCAAAGGCGAGCCGCAGACGCTCGAGGCCGACAAGCTGATCGTCTCGATCGGGCGCGCACCCAACACGCAGGGGCTCAACGCGCAGGCGGTGGGCTTGCAGCTCGACGAGCGCGGCGCCATTGTGGTCGATGCCGACTGCCGCACCAACCTGCCCGGCGTCTGGGCGGTGGGCGATGTGGTGCGCGGCCCCATGCTGGCGCACAAGGCCGAAGAAGAGGGCGTGGCGGTGGCCGAGCGCATCGCCGGCCAGCACGGGCACGTGAACTTCGACACCATCCCTTGGGTGATCTACACCAGCCCCGAAATCGCCTGGGTGGGCCGCACCGAGCAGCAGCTCAAGGCCGACGGCGTGGCCTACAAGGCCGGCACCTTCCCGTTCTTGGCCAACGGCCGCGCGCGCGCGCTGGGCGACACCACCGGCATGGTCAAAATGCTGGCCGACGCCGCCACCGACCAAATTTTGGGTGTGCACATCGTCGGCCCCATGGCCAGCGAGCTGATCGCCGAAGCGGTGCTGGCGCTCGAGTTCAAGGCCAGCGCCGAAGACATCGCGCGCATCTGCCACGCCCACCCCAGCCTGAGCGAAGCCACCAAAGAAGCGGCGCTGGCCGTGGACAAGCGCGCGCTGAACTTTTAAGCTCTAGGCACAGCTGGCCCTGCAATGCCCGAGCCCAGCGCGATGAGCGGACTGACCGATCCAGCCGCCGAAGCGGGCAGCGCCTCGTCACTTGATGCCCCGGTGGCCACGCCCGCCGAGCGGGCGGCGGCGCAGCAGGCCCGGTCGGCGGCCCAAGCAGCTGCTGCGCCAGCCCCCGCTTGGGGGCCCGTGCGCGCCCTCTACGAAGCCGAGCTGCGCCAGCGCGGCTACCAGAGCGACCCGGCGCAGCTGCGCGCCGTGGAGGCGCTGGAGCGCTGCGCCGCCGAGTGGACGCACTTCAAGCAGCGCCGCTCCAACGCCCTCAAGAAGTTCATCAACCGCCTGCCCATACCGCGCGGGGTGTATCTGTACGGCGGCGTCGGGCGCGGCAAGAGCTTTTTGATGGACTGCTTTTACAACGCGGTGCCGCTGCGGCGCAAGACCCGGCTGCATTTTCACGAGTTCATGCGCGAGGTGCACCGGCAGCTGGCCGAGCTGCAAGGCACCGTGAACCCGCTCGACGAGCTCGGGCGGCGCATGGCGGTGCGCTACCGGCTGGTGTGCTTCGACGAGTTCCACGTCGCCGACGTCACCGACGCCATGATCTTGCACCGCGTGCTCGACGCCATGCACAAATACGGCATCGGCATCGTCACCACCAGCAACTTCCACCCCGACGGCCTGTACCCCGACGGCCTGCACCGCGACCGCATCCTGCCGGCCATCGAAGGGCTCAAGCGCAGCATGGACGTGCTCAACGTCGATCACGGCATCGACTACCGTCAGCGCACGCTCGAGCAACTGCCGCTGTACCTGTGGCCGCTGGGCCCCGAGGTCGAGGTGCAGATGGAAGAGGCCTTTGAGCGCTTGGCCGAAGCACACGACCAAGAGCCAGTGCTGCAGATCGAAGCGCGCACCATCCGCGCCATCCGGCGCGCCGGTGGCGTGGTGTGGTTCGACTTTCGTACCCTGTGCGGCGGCCCGCGCTCGCAAAACGACTACCTCGAACTCGCCAACCAGTTTCACACCGTGCTGCTGAGCAACGTGCCGCACCTGCCGGTCAACATGGCCTCGCAGGCGCGGCGCTTCACTTGGTTGGTCGATGTGCTCTACGACCGGCGCGTCAAGCTCATCGTCACGGCCGCCGTGCAGCCCGAGCAGCTCTACACCGAGGGCCCGCTGGCGCACGAGTTTCCACGCACGGTCTCGCGCCTGAACGAGATGCAGTCGCGCGAGTACCTGCTGCAAGCGCGGCGCGTGGTCGATACCGGGCTGACCTAAGGCAGGGGCCTCGGCGCCGTGCACACCGCCGCGCCGCGCTGGTTAAGATCGCAGACCCTGAAAGGTACTCTGCCCCATGTCTGCTTTGTTTGCTCTCGACGATCTGCCCCCGGAGGCTTATCCGGACCCCCAGGTGGCGCAACTGCGCGTGCCGCCGCACTCGATCGAATCCGAATCCAGTGTGCTCGGTGGGCTGCTGCTCGACAACAGCGCCTGGGACCGGGTCGCCGACCTGATCGTCGAATCCGACTGCTACCGGCGCGAACACCAGCTCATTTTCGCGGCCATCGCTTCGCTGATCAACGCCGGCAAGCCGGCCGACGTCATCACCGTTTTCGAGCACCTGAGCGGCCAAGGGCGCGCCGACGAGGTCGGGGGGCTTGCCTACCTGAACTCGCTGGCGCAGTTCGTGCCCAGCGCCGGCAACATCCGCCGCTACGCTGAGATCGTGCGCGAGCGCGCGATTTTGCGCAAACTCATCGGCGCCAGCGACGACATCGCCGGCAGCGCCTACAACCCCAAGGGCCGGCCGGTGGCCACCATTTTGGACGAGGCCGAACAAAAAATCTTCCACATCGGTGAAGAAGGCTCGCGCCTCAAGCAGGGTTTTCAGTCGCTCGATTCGCTCGTCGTCAATCTGATGGACCGGGTGCAGGAGATGGCCGACAACCCCAACGACATCACCGGGGTGCCGACTGGCTTCATCGACCTGGACCGCATGACCTCGGGCCTGCAGGCGGGCGACTTGGTGGTGCTGGCGGCGCGGCCCTCGATGGGCAAAACCGCGCTGGCCATCAACATCGCCGAACACGTGGCGCTGCACGAGGGGCTGCCGGTGGCGGTGTTTTCGATGGAGATGGGCGCGGCGCAGCTGGCGGTGCGCATCGTGGGTTCGATCGGGCGCATCCACCAAGGGCGCTTGCGCACCGGCAAGCTCAACGAAGACGAGTGGCCGCGCCTGACCGAGGCGATCGAAAAACTGCGCCACGTGTCGCTGCACATCGACGAAACGGCGGGGCTGACCTCGGCCGAACTGCGCGCCAACGCGCGCCGGCTGGCGCGCCAGTGCGGCAAGCTGGGGCTGATCGTGGTCGATTATTTGCAGCTGATGAGTGGCAGCGCCTCGGGCGACGAAAACCGCGCCACCGAACTGGGCGAAATCTCGCGCGGCCTCAAGATGCTGGCCAAAGAGCTGCAATGCCCGGTGATTGCGCTCTCGCAGCTCAATCGCTCGGTCGAAACCCGCACCGACAAGCGCCCGATGATGAGCGATCTGCGCGAATCGGGCGCCATCGAACAAGACGCCGACATCATCATGTTCATCTACCGCGACGAGTACTACACCAAAGAGGCTTGCAAAGAGCCGGGCGTGGCCGAAATCATCATCGGCAAGCAGCGCAACGGTCCCACCGGCACCGTCAAGCTCACCTTTCTCAACGTGCTCACGCGCTTCGAGAGCCTGGCGCAGGAGGGCGGCTACCATGGCTGAAGCCGCTGCACCGGCCCCCGCTCTGGCCCGCCCCAGCCCGCTGGCGCGCACCGAGTTCCGGCACTTCATGCCGATCCAGACGCGCTGGATGGACAACGACCTCTACGGCCACGTCAACAACGTTGTCTATTACAGCTGGTTCGACACGGCCGTGAACCGCTACCTGATCGAACAGGGCGTGCTCGACATCCACGCCGGCGCGGTGATCGGGCTGGTGATCGAAACCCAATGCAACTACTTTGCCCCGCTGGCTTTTCCAGAACCGGTCGAAGCCGGCTTGCGGGTGGCGCACTTGGGGCGCTCCAGCGTGCGCTATCAGGTCGGGTTGTATGCCCAAGGCGCGGCGCTGTGCGCGGCCTCGGGGCACTTCGTGCACGTGTATGTGGACCGGGCCACACGGCGCCCGGTGCCGCTGCCGCCGGATTTGCACGCCGTGCTCACCGGTTTGCTTTAAGAGGCTGTCGCCTAGGCGGCGTTGTGGGCCCGGGCGGGCGCGCTTTTAGCCGCCATAATGCATCCCGACCCCACCTTGGTGCACGACCTTGCACCCGCCCTTCAGACCATCGGAGCCCCACCGCATGACCGCAGCCATCCCCCAGAATCCTCCCTTTTTGCGCCCCGTGGTGGCCGACCCCGCCAGCGTCGAAGCGGCGATCGAGAGCCGCCAGTCGATCCGTGCCTATTTGCCCACACCGGTGCCGCGCCCGCTGCTGGAGCGGCTGCTGGCGCTCGCCAGCCGGGCCCCGTCGGGCACCAACACCCAGCCTTGGAAGGTGTATGTGCTGCAGGGGGCCAGCCGGGACGCCTTGGTGCAAAAAGTCTGCGCCGCCCACGACGCCGTGCGCGCCGACCCGGCACTGGCCGAGCAGTACCGCGAATCCTACGACTACTACCCCAAGCAGTGGATCAGCCCCTACATCGAACGGCGGCGCGAAAACGGCCTGAGCCTGTACACCCTGCTGGGCATCGGCAAGGGCGACAAAGACCGCATGCACGCTCAGTGGCAGCGCAACTACCGTTTCTTCGACGCGCCCGTGGGGCTGTTTGTGACCATCGACAAGGCCATGGGTGGCGGCTCGCTGCTCGATACCGGCATGTTTTTGCAAAACCTGACGCTGGCCGCTCGTGCGCACGGGCTGGACGCCTGCGCCCAAGCGGCTTGGAACGGCTACGCCAGCATCGTGCTGCCGCACGTGGGGGCGGGCGACAACGAGATGCTGGTGTGCGGGCTTGCGCTCGGCTACGCCGACCCCAGCGACCCCATCAACACCTTTCGCACCCCGCGTCTGCCCGTGGCTGCCTTCACCACCTGGCTCGAATGAAGCAGCAGCGGCCCGGCGTGCTGCTCACGCGCCGTCTGTTCCCCGAGGTGCTGCAGCGCCTGAGCGCGCACTTCGAGGTGCGCGACAACCCCGACGACGCGGTCTGGACCCCGGCCGAGCTGATTGAGCGCTTGCAAGGGCAGTGGGGGGTGTTGGCCACCCAAGGTGAGCGCATCGACGCCACCGTGCTGGCCGCCTGCCCGCAGCTGCGCGTGGTTGCCAACATGGCGGTGGGTTTCAACAACCTCGACCTCGAAGCCCTAGCGCGCCACGGCGTGCAGGCCAGCAACACCCCCGACGTGCTCACCGAAAGCACGGCCGACTTCGGCATGGCGCTGCTGCTGGCTACGGCGCGGCGCATCAGCGAGGGCGAGCGCTACCTGCGCGCCGGGCGCTGGCACAAGTGGTCAGCCGACCTGCTGCTGGGCGCCGAGGTGCACCACAGCACGCTGGGCATTCTGGGCATGGGGCGCATTGGGCAGGCGATCGCCCGCCGCGCCGCGCACGGCTTTGCCATGCAGGTGTTGTACCACAACCGCAATCCGCTCGATGCCGCCACCGAACGTGCTTGCGCCGCCCGCTACGTGAGCAAAGCCGAGTTGCTGCGCCAAGCCGACCACCTGCTGCTGGTGCTGCCCTACACGAGCGCCAACCACCACACCATCGCCGCGGCCGAACTGGCGCAGATGAAGCCCAGCGCCACCTTGGTCAACTTGGCGCGCGGTGGCATCGTCGATGAGCGGGCGCTGGCGCACGCGCTGCGCAGCGGCCAGCTTGCCGCCGCCGGGCTCGACGTGTTCGAGGGCGAGCCGCAGGTGCGGCCCGAGCTGCTGGAGCTGCCCAACGTGGTGCTTACGCCCCACATCGCCAGTTCCACCCGGGGCACCCGTTTGGGTATGGCGCTGCTGGCGGCAGACAATTTGATCGCCTACCACCAGCGGGGCCAACTGCTGACTCCGGTCAAGCACCCAGCGGCTTGAAGTCCGGCTGAAGCCGTGGAGTTGATTCAGGGCGTCAATCGGCGCCCCAACGCAGATCTTTAGCGAATCCGCGCCCGGCCGCGCAGATCTTCCTGAAATGCCATCAGGCGCTGTTCCATCAGGTTTTGCTCGATCTGCGGCCTGAGTGCCTCCAGCGGCGGCAGTTGCGCAGCGCGCACGTCGTCGACGCGGATCAGGTGCCAGCCAAACTGGGTGCGCACCGGTTCGGCGCTCAGCTGGCCTTTGCCGAGCTTGATCATGGCTTGCGAGAACTCGGGCACGAACACGTCGGCGCCGGCCCAGTCGAGGTCGCCGCCGCGCGGGGCGGAGCCGGGGTCGCGCGAGCGTGTGCGTGCCAGTTCTTCGAAGTTGGCGCCAGCGCGGATTTCGCCCAGAATGGCGCGGGCCTCGGCCTCGGTCTCGACCAAAATGTGGCGCACGCGGAACTCTTGGCCCTGGTTGGCGGCGGCGAATTTGGCGTATTCGGCCTGCACCTGGGCGTCGGTGACCGGGTTTTTGCGCTGGAAGTCGGCGAACAGTTCGCGGATGAGCAAGGTTTGCGTGGCCAGTTGCACCTGGGCGCGGAACTCGGGGCTGGCACGCAGACCGCGGCGCTCGGCTTCTTGGGCAAAAATTTCGCGCATGATGGCCTCTTCGCGCAACTGGGCGCGCATGGCGTCGTCCACGGTGCGGCCGCCGCGTTCGGCTTGTTGCACCAGCGTATTCAGGCGCGCCGTGGGCACGGGTTTGCCGTTGACGATGGCCAGGTTTTGCGCATAAGCGGGCAGGGCGAGGGTGGCGGCCAAGGCCACGGCGGTGAGCAGAAGTTTCATGGGCTGAGGGGAAGGATCGAAGAAGTAAGGCGTTAGGGTGGCGTGCAAACTAGCGTCGAATCTCGATCGCCAGCGCGTGCAAGCCTGCGTCTATAAAGGGACGAAGCGCATCATACACAAGCCGGTGCGCGGCCACACGGCTCAAGCCGTCAAAACGCGCCGCCGCGATGCGCACCCGAAAGTGGCTGCCATAGCCGTGTGCGTTGGCCCCGGCATGGCCGGCGTGGGCAGCGCTCTCGTCGATCACTTCCAGCAGGTGCGGCGCGAGGCTCTGCTGCAAGGTGGCGCGCAGCGCTTCGGCGCTAGGGGGTGGGGGGGGTGGGGTGGGTATCACAGGGTGCCATTATCGCTACGCTGGCCGTCGGGTGCTTGCCACTCGAGCGCGGCCGAGTTCATGCAGTAGCGCAGGCCCGTGGGGGCCGGGCCATCGTCGAACACATGGCCGAGGTGGGCGCCGCATTGGCTGCACAGGGTTTCGGTGCGCACCATGCCGTGGCTGTGGTCGCGGCGCGCGCTCACCGCACCCGCTAGGGCGTGGCTGAAGCTGGGCCAGCCGCAACCGGCGTCGAACTTGGTGCCGCTGTCAAACAAAGGCTGGCCGCAGCAGATGCAGTGGTAGCGGCCTTGGGCCCAATGCGCTTCGTAGCGGCCGCTGAAAGGGCGTTCGGTGGCGGCTTGCCGGGTCACGGCGTAGGCCAGCGGCTCGGCCGCCTTGGCTGCCAGCAGTTCGCGCCACTGCTCGGGGCTTTTGTGGATGGCAAATTCCATGGTCGGATGGATGCAGGGTTTTGCGTAAATATACAGGTCAGGACGAGCAGCTCAGCACGATCTGCGCCGCCCAGTCGGGTGCCGCAGCGGCCAGATCATCGCAGTCGGGTAGGTCGTCGTAGGGCTGTGCCAGCGCGGCTTGCAGGCGCTGCAGGGGCTCGAACTGGCGCTGCTCGGCGGCCTCGATGGCCGCTTGCGCCAGGTGGTTGCGCAGCACCAGGCGTGGGTTGCTGCGTCGCATCAGGGTGCGCGCCTGTGCCGGCGTGTGTGCGGCTTCGCTGAGCAAGCGTTCGCGCCAGCGCCGCGCCCAGGCATCGAAGGCATCAGATTGCTGCAGCTGTGCACGCGCTGGCCCTAGGTCGGCCACACGGGCGCTGTGCGCATAGTCGGCCACGCCGTCGCTCAAGCAGCGCCAGAACCAAGTGAAATCGGCGCGCTCGTCGGCCAGCAGGCGCAGCAGATCGTCGCTCAGTTGGGCGTCGTCGGGGCGCAACTCGCTCAGGCCCAGCTTGGCGTTCAGGCGCTGCTGCAGCGCGCCGGCAAAGTGGCTCTCGAAGGGCTGCAGGGCCGCCCGCGCCTGCTCCAGACCGTCCAGCAGCGGCAGCAGCGCTTGCGCCAGGCAGTACAGGTTCCAGAGCGCGATGCGCGGCTGCTGCGCCCAGGCGTAGCGGCCGCCGTCGTCGGAGTGGTTGCAGATGTGTTGCGGATCAAAGCCGTCCATGAACTGGAACGGACCGTAGTCGATCGTCAGCCCCAAGATGCTCATGTTGTCGGTGTTCATCACGCCGTGGCAAAAGCCCAGCGCCTGCCATTGCGCCAGCAGCTCGGCGGTGCGCCGCGTCACGGCTGCCAGCAGCGCGGCGCTGCGCTGCGCCGGTTGCGGCCAAGCAGCGCAATCGGGGTAGTGGTGCGCAATCACGAACTCGGTCAGGGCGCGCAGCTCGGCGTGCAGCCCGCGCCGCGAAAAATGCTCGAAATGACCGAAGCGGATGAAGCTCGGCGCCAGCCGCGTGACGACGGCTGCCGTTTCGATGCGTTCGCGCCGCACGGCCGTGGGCGAGCCGGTGATGCACAGGGCGCGCGTGCTCGGTACGCCCAGCGCGTGCATGGCCTCGCTGCACAGAAACTCGCGGATCGAGCTGCGCAGCACGGCGCGGCCGTCGCCCATGCGCGAGTAGGGCGTCAGGCCGCTGCCCTTGAGCTGCACCTCCCACAGCGCCTCGGGCCCGGCGCGCTCGCCTAGCAGCAGCGCCCGGCCGTCGCCCAACTGGCCGGCCCACACGCCAAACTGGTGCCCGCTGTACACGCTGGCCAGCGGCGAGGCGCCGGGCGCGAGCGCATTGCCGCTGGCTTGGGCCAGGTGCGCGGCGCTGTGCGGCCAAGCAGCGGGCAAGCCGAGATCGGCCACGGCGGCGGGGCTGCAGCCCACCCAATAGGGGTCGGCCAAGGGCTGCGGCGCCAGCCGGGTGTAGAAGGCCGCGCCCAGCGACTCGAAGCGGCTGCTTTGCAATTCCATGTCGGCATTGTCTCCTGCGCGGCTAGGCCCCGTTGCCGGTGGGGATGAGCCGCGACTAAGATAGCGCCATGACAACCCACCGGAGACACAAACCATGCTTGGCCTGATGCAAGAGCAACCCCTGCTGATTTCAGACCTGATTGAACACGCGGCCCGACACCACGGCGAGGTCGAGATCGTCTCGCGCCGGGTCGAGGGCGATATTCACCGCAGCACCTACGCCGTGGCAGCGCAGCGTTCGCGCCAGTTGGCGCAAGCCCTCGACGCGCTGGGCCTCGAGCAAGGCGAGCGCGTGGCCTCGCTGGCTTGGAACGGCTACCGCCACTTTGAGCTGTATTTTGGCGTCAGCGGCTCCGGGCGCGTTCTGCACACCATCAACCCGCGCCTGCTGCCGCAGCAGATCGCCTGGATCGTCAACCACGCCCAAGACCAGGTGCTGTGCTTCGACCTCAGCTTTTGGCCCATCGTGCAGGCCATCGCCGCCCAGTGCCCGAGCGTGCGCCTGTGGGTGGCCTTGTGCGACCAGGCCGCGCTGGCCAGCTTGCCCGGGGCCGCACAGGTGCCCGCATTAACCAGCTACGAGAGCTGGATCGAGGCCCACAGCGGCAGCTACGTTTGGCCGCGCTTCGATGAACGCAGCGCCTCGAGCCTGTGCTACACCAGCGGCACCACCGGCAACCCCAAGGGCGTGCTCTACAGCCACCAATCGACCATCCTGCACGCCTACGCCTCTGCCTTGCCCGACGTGATGTGCCTGAGCGCGCGCGACAGCGTGCTGCCGGTGGTGCCCATGTTTCACGTCAACGCCTGGGGCATACCCTATTCGGCATGCGCGGTCGGCTGCAAGCTGGTGCTGCCCGGCCCGGCGCTCGACGGCAAATCGGTCTATGAGCTGCTGTCCAGCGAGGGCGTGACTTTTGCCGCCGGTGTGCCCACGGTGTGGCAGATGCTGCTCACGCACATGGGGCAGCACGATCTCAAGCTGCCGCAGTTGCAGCGCACCGTGATCGGCGGCTCGGCTTGCCCGCCGGCCATGATCCGCGCCTTTAGGGAGCGCTACGGCGTCGAGGTGCTGCACGCTTGGGGCATGACCGAGCTCAGCCCGCTGGGCACCCTGTGCACGCTCAAAAACCAGCACCTGAGCCTGCCCGAAAGCGAGCAGATGCAGATCCGCCTCAAGCAGGGGCGGGCGATCTTTGGCATCGACATGAAGGTCGTCGATGCCCACGGCCACGAGCTGCCTTGGGACGGGCGTTCGGCGGGCGAGCTGCTGGTCAAAGGGCCGTGGGTGGTGCGCGATTATTTTCGTGGCGAAGGCTCGCCACCGCTGCTCGACGGCTGGTTCCCCACCGGCGACGTGGCCACCATTGACGCCGACGGCTTCATGCAGATCACCGACCGCAGCAAAGACGTGATCAAGTCCGGCGGCGAGTGGATCGGCTCCATCGACGTCGAGAACATCGCCATGGCGCACCCGGCGGTGCTGATGGCCGCTTGCGTGGGCGTGCCGCACCCCAAGTGGGACGAGCGCCCGGTGGTGGTGGTGGTCAAAAAGCCCGGGCAGGAGCTGACGCGCGAGCAACTGCTCGACTTCTACGCCGGCAAGATCGCCAAATGGCAAATCCCCGACGACGTTATCTTTCTGGACTCGATCCCGCTGGGCGCCACCGGAAAAATGCAAAAAATGAAGCTAAGGGAGCAGTTACGCAATTACCGCCTACCGGGTTTGTGAGCGGCGGGGGGCACAGTCACCAAAGCGATAGCAGCTAGGGCAATCCCTTAGAGCGTTTGAGCCCATAAGTGGCTAAGCTGCATGGGCGACAACCCCACCAACAGGAGACAAACCCATGAAGCTCACTCGCCGCGAACTCACCGCCGCCGCCTTGCTCACCAGCGCCTTGCCCGCCGTACCGGCGTGGGCGCAACGCGGCGAAACCGTGCGCATCGCACTGATCGACCCGCAATCCGGTCTGATGGGGCCGGTGGGGATCAACCAGCTGCGCAGTTTTCAGTTTTTTGCCGAAAAATTCAGCGGCGCCGGCAACCCGGCCGGGGTGCGTTTCGAGATCGAGGGCTTTGACAACAAGCTCAGCGCCTCCGAGACGCTGACCGCCATGCAGGCGGCGATCGGCCGCGGCATCCGCTTCATCTCGCAAGGCAACAGCTCGGGCATCGCCGGGGCCATCATCGAGGCCGTGAACCGCCACAACAGCCGCAACCCGGGCCAAGAAGTGGTGTTTTTGAACCACTCGGCGGTGGACCCGGATCTGACCAACAGCCGCTGCAGTTTCTGGCACTTCCGCTTCGACGCCGACACCTCCATGAAGATGGAGGCGCTCACCACCTTCATCCGCGGCGAGCCCACCATCCGGCGCGTGTTCCTGATCAACCAGAACTACGCCCACGGGCACCAAGTGGCACGCTTTGCCAAAGAGATGCTGGCACGCAAGCGGCCCGACATCCAGATCGTCGGCGAAGACCTGCACCCGCTGGCGCAGGTGCGCGATTTTGCCCCCTACGTGGCCAAAATCATGGCCTCGGGTGCCGATTCGGTGATCACCGGCAATTGGGGTTCAGACCTCACGCTGCTCATTCGCGCCGCCAACGACGCCGGCTACCGCGGCCGCTTTTTCACCTACTACGCCGGCGTCACCGGCACCCCGACGGCGCTGGGCACCGCCTCCGAAGGCCGCGTGTACCAGATCGCCTACAACCACTACAACATGGGCGGCCAGATGCAGACCTGGATGAACGAGTTCCGCCAGCGTTTCAACGACGATTTTTATACCGGTTCGATCATCCACATCCTGAACGCGCTCGGGGTGGCGATGCAAAACGCGCGCTCGACCAACGCGGTGCGGGTGGCGCACGCGATGTCGGGGCTGCGCTTCAACAGCTTCAGCGGCCCGGTGGAAATGCGCCGCGCCGACCACCAGTTGCAGCAGCCGCTGTTTCTGACGCGCTGGCAGCGCGTCGATGCCCAGCACCCCTACAGCCCCGAGAACACCGGCATGACGCTGGCCTTGGTGCGCCGCTTCGACGCCTACGTGGCCAGCACCCCGACGAGCTGCGCCATGCAACGCCCGGCCGCCCCGGTTTGATCCGGAAAGCGCGCCGATGGAGTTCTTCATCATCTCGTTGCTGAACGGCATCAGCTTTGGGCTGCTGCTGTTCATGCTCAGTTCGGGCCTGACGCTGATCTTCAGCATGATGGGCGTGCTCAACTTCGCCCACGCCAGCTTTTATATGGTCGGGGCCTACATGGGCTTTGCGGTCTCGCAGATCGTGGGCTTTTGGGCCGCGCTGTTGCTGGTGCCGCTGCTGGTGGGGCTGCTCGGGGCCTTGTTCGAGAAGTACAGCCTGCGCAAGGTGCACAAGTATGGGCACGTGCCCGAGTTGATGGTCACGTTCGGCTTGTCGTACATCATCCTCGAGCTGGTGCAGCTGATCTGGGGCCGGATCGCGGTCGAGTTCCGGCCGCCCGAGCTGCTGCAGGGTTCGGCCTTCACGCTGCTCAGCCAGCCCGACGGCAGCCTCGGTTTTGCTTGGGGCCGGGCCGCGCTGGAGCAATGCCAGCCGCTCGGGCCGGCGATCTGTTCGCTGTTTCCGGCCACGCGCGCCTTCATCATGGGGGTGGCGCTGCTGATGCTGGTCTCGCTCTGGTTGCTGATCACGCGCACCCGCGTCGGGCTGGTGATTCAGGCGGCCTTGAAGCACCCCGAAATGGTGGAGGCGCTGGGGCACAACGTGCCGCGCGTGTTCATGCTGGTGTTTGGCGCCGGCACCGGGTTGGCCGGGCTGGCGGGGGTGATGGGGGGCAGCACCTTCGTCACCGAACCGGCGATGGCGCTCACGCTCGGGGCGATCGTGTTCGTGGTGGTGGTGGTGGGCGGGCTGGGCTCGTTGGCGGGGGCCTTTTTGGCTTCGCTGCTGATCGGCGTCATGCAGACCTTTGCGGTGGCGATCGACCAATCGCTGGGCAGCATGTTGCTGGCCATGGGGGTGGCGCTGTCGGCCGAGGCGCAAGCGCACGAGCTCATGCGCTTCACACTGTCCAAGGCGGCCCCGCTGCTGCCCTTTTTGCTGCTGGTGCTGGTGCTGATCTTCAGGCCACAGGGTTTGCTCGGCAACCGCTACCACTGAAAGCCTGCAGACCATGACCGCCACCAAATACTATCAATTCCGGCCCATCAATGTCGGGCGCTGGTTCATCTGGTCGCTCTTTGCCTTGGTGCTGCTGTTGGCACCGCTGGTGTTCGACAGCAGCATTGCCATCAGCATGATGGCGCAGATGGGCATCGCCATCATCGCCTGCCTGTCATTCAACATGCTGCTGGGGCAGGGCGGCATGCTCAGCTTTGGTCACGCCGTCTATGCCGGGCTGGGCACTTATGTGGCCATGCATGCGCTGCTGCTGCTGGGCGATGCCGGTTTGCCGGTGCCGGCGGTGGCGCTGATCCCGCTCGTCGGCGGCTTGGCCGGGCTGTTTTTCGCCTTGCTGTTTGGCTACGTGACCACCAAAAAAGCCGGCACCGCCTTTGCCATGATCACGCTCGGGGTGGGTGAGCTGATCTTTATCGCCTCGATGGTGTTTTTCATCTTTTTTGGCGGCGAGGCCGGGGTCTCGGCCGACCGCGTGATCGGGGAGCCGTTTTGGGGCATCAGTTTTGGGCCCCTGATCGAGGTCTATTACCTGATCGCGGTGTACACCTTCCTGTGCGTGGCGCTGATGTTTGCCTACACCCGCACGCCGCTGGGGCGCATCATCAACGCGGTGCGCGACAACCCGGAGCGGGTCGAGTTCATCGGCTACGACCCGCAAACTGTGCGCTATCTGGTGTTCATGATCGCTGGCTTCTTTGCCGGCATCGCAGGCGGCATGGCGGCGGTGTTGTTCGAGATCGTCACCTCCGAGGTGGTGGGCCCGATCCGCTCCGGCTCCTACCTGCTGTTTGCCTTTCTGGGCGGCGTGACCTTTTTCTTTGGCCCCATCATCGGCGGCATCCTGATGGTGTTGGCGTTCGTGATGTTCTCCGAAATCACCAAGGCCTGGATGCTCTACCTCGGGCTGATCTTCGTCTTCATGGTGATGTACGCCCCGGGCGGCATCGCCGGGCTGATCATGATGAACCTGCGCCTGGCCATGTTTGGCCGCTTGGGCGAGCTCTGGGCCAGTTACCTCGGGCTCGGGGCCACGGCGCTGGCGCTGCTGGTCAGCCTGGGGGCGCTGATCGAGATGATCTACCACCTGCAACTGGGCACCGCCATGGGTGATGTGGTGCCGTTCCTCGGCATGTCGCTCAACACGCTCGATCTCGATGTCTGGTTCGGGGCCGTGTTCGTGGCGCTCACCAGCTTTGGCCTGTTCGAGCTCTGCAGGCGCAGCTTCAGCCAGCAGTGGGCCGCGATCCAGACCGACATCGAAAAAGAAATCAAACGCCGGGAGACCGCATGAGCAGCGCCGCACCGTATGCGATCGAGCTCAAGGGCGTGTGCAAGCGCTTTGGCAAGAGCGAGATCATCCGTGGCGTCGATCTGGCCGTGGCCGCTGGGGAGCGGGTGGCCATCATCGGCCCCAACGGGGCCGGCAAATCGACCCTGTTCAACCTGATGAGCGGGCGCTTTGGGCCCAGCAGCGGCGAAATCTGGCTCAACGGCCAGCGCATCGACGGCAAACCGGCCTACGCCATCAACCGCATGGGCCTGAGCCGCAGCTTCCAGATCACCAACCTGTTCCCCAAGCTGAGCGTGTTCGAAAACCTGCGCTGCGCCGTGCTCTGGAGCCTGGGCTACCGCTACACCTTCCTCAAGTTTCTGGCCGACCTCGAAGACGTGATCGAGCGCGTCGATGCGCTGCTGCACCTCATGCGGCTGGAGAAAAAACGCGACACCTTGGCCATGAACCTGAGCTACGCCGAGCAGCGCGCGCTCGAGATCGGCGTCACCATCGCCGGGGGCGCCGGCGTGGTCTTGCTCGACGAGCCCACGGCGGGCATGAGCAAAAGCGAGACCAAGCGCTTCATCGACCTGATCCGCGAAGTCACGGAGGGCAAGACCCTGCTCACGGTCGAGCACGACATGGGCGTGGTGTTTGGCCTCGCCGACAAGATCGCGGTGCTGGTCTATGGCGAGCTGATCGCCTTCGACACCCCCGAGGCGGTGCGCGCCAACCCGCGGGTGCAAGAGGCCTACCTGGGCTCGGTGCTGGCCGCCGCGCACTAAAAGGCGCAGAGAGCAAACATGCTGGAAATCGACAACCTACACGCCTTTTACGGCAAAAGCCACATCCTGCATGGGGTGCAGTTCAAGGTTGCGCCGGGTGAAATCGTGGCCCTGCTGGGGCGCAACGGTTCCGGGCGCTCGACCACGGCCAAGGCCATCATGGGGCTGGTCGATACCGAGGGCAGCATCGTCTGGAAGGGCCAGCGCATCGGCGGGCGCAAACCCTACGAGGTGGCGCACCTAGGCATCGGCTACGTGCCCGAGAGCCGCGACATTTTCCCCAAGCTCACGGTGCAGCAAAACCTGCTGCTGGGCGTCAAAAGTGGCCGCAGCAAAAACAGCTGGAGCTTCGACGACATGTACGCCATGTTCCCGCGCCTCAAAGAGCGCGAGCACACCGAGGCCGGGGTGCTGTCGGGTGGCGAGCAGCAGATGCTGACCCTGTGCCGCACCCTCATGGGCGACCCGGAGCTGATCATCATCGACGAGCCCACCGAGGGCCTGGCGCCCAAGATCGTCGAGCAGGTGGCGGCGTTTCTTCAAACCCTCAAGGCCCGGCGCGTGTCGGTGCTGCTGATCGAGCAAAAGCTGACCATCGCCTTGCAGATCTCGGATCGCGCGCTGGTCATGGGCCACGGCAGCATCGTGTTCGACGACACCCCGGCCGCCCTGCAAGAAAACAGCTACATCCGCCGCGAGTGGCTCGAGGTCTAGCCGCTGCGCCTGACAAACCGGCGACAGCCGCCACTAGGCGCCGCCCCCACGCCTTTGTAAAATCTCCAGCGAGCGAACGGTCGTGCTTTTTTGCCGCCCGCAGCTGCCTTGCCACCCCCCTACAGGAGACCGCATGACCGCGCACTACCAAACCCACGGCGCAGTGGCCGTGATCACGCTCGACAACCCGCCCATGAACGGCATGGGGCTGGCCACGCGCCGCGCCGCGGTGCAGGCGCTGCAGCGGGCGCAGGACGACCCTTCGGTGCAGGCCATCGTGCTCGCCGGGGCCGGCAAGCTGTTTTCCAGCGGCGCCGACATCAAAGAGTTCGGCTCCCCCAAGGCCTACCAAGAGCCCAATCTGCACGGCCTGATCCGCGCCTGCGAGTCCTCGCCCAAGCCGGTGCTAGCGGCCCTGCACGGCATCTGCATGGGCGGCGGGTTGGAGCTGGCGCTGGGTTGCCACTACCGCATCGCCGCCCCGGGCACGCGCATGGCGCTGCCCGAAGTCAAGCTGGGCCTGATTCCCGGCGCCGGCGGCACCCAGCGCCTGCCGCGCGCCTTGGGCGTAGAGCCGGCGTTGAACCTGATCGTCAGCGGTGAACCGGTGGCCAGCGAGCTGCTGGCCCAGTTGCCAGGGCAAAAGCTGTTCGACCGCATCGCCGCCTCGAACGACACGCTGCTCGACGAAGCGCTGGCGCTGGCGCACGAGGTGGCGCAGCGCCACGCCGACGGCACGCCGCTGCCACGGGTGCGCGATCTGCCGTGCCAGCACCCGCAGGGCGAGGCCTATTTCCAGTTTGCGCGCAACATGGCCAAGGGTATGGCGCCGCGCTACCCGGCCCCGCTCAAGTGCATCGACGCCGTGGAGCTGGCCACACACAAGCCCTTTGAAGACGGGCTGGCGCTGGAGCGCGAAATGTTCGTCAACCTCATGCACACGCCCGAGAGCATGGCGCTGCGCCACGTGTTCGCGGCCGAGCGCGCCGCCAGCAAAATCGCCGACGTGCCCGCCGACACCCCGACGCGCCCCATCCGCTCGGTGGCCGTCATCGGGGCCGGCACCATGGGCGGCGGCATCGCCATGAACTTCCTCAACGCCGGCATCCCAGTGGTGTTGCTCGAGCAGCAGCAGGCCGCGCTCGATCGCGGGCTGGCCACCATCCACAAAAACTACCAGGCCCAAGTCAGCAAGGGCAAGCTCAAGCAGGACAAGCTCGATCAGCGCCTCGCATTGCTGCGCAGCACCCTGAGCTACGCCGACTTGGCCGACGCCGATCTGGTGATCGAAGCCGTGTTCGAGGACATGGGCGTCAAGGAGCAAGTGTTCAAACAGCTCGATGCGGTCATGAAGCCCGGCGCCATTTTGGCCTCCAACACCTCGACGCTGGACCTCAACCGCATCGCCGGCTTCACCCGGCGCCCGCAAGACGTGGTCGGGCTGCACTTCTTTAGCCCCGCCAACGTGATGAAGCTGCTCGAAGTGGTGCGCGGCGCACAAACCGCCCACGACGTGCTGGCCACCGTCATGGCGCTGGGCAAGACGATCAAAAAAACCTGCGTGGTCTCGGGCGTGTGCGACGGCTTCATCGGCAACCGCATGCTCGAGCAATACGTGCGCCAAGCCGGCTTCCTGCTCGACGAGGGCTGCACGCCGCAGCAGGTCGATCGGGCCCTAGAGCAGTTCGGATTTGCCATGGGGCCGTTTCGCGTCGGCGATCTGGCCGGCAACGACATCGGCTGGGCCATCCGCAAGCGCCGCTACGTGGAAAAGCCCGAGGTGCGCTACAGCAAAACCGCCGATTTGCTGTGCGAACTCGGGCGTTTTGGCCAAAAAACCGGCGCCGGCTGGTACGACTACGCCCCGGGCAAGCGCGACCCCATCCCCAGCCCGCTGGTGCAGCAACTGCTCGCCCAGCATTGCCAGAGCCTGGGGCGCACGGCGCGCGCCATCGACGACGAAGAAATCGTGCAGCGCATGGTGTTTGCGCTGGTCAACGAAGGCGCGCACCTGCTGCAAGAGGGCATCGCCGCCAAGGCCGGCGATATCGACATGGTGTACCTCACCGGCTACGGCTTCCCGGTCTGGCGCGGCGGCCCGATGCACTACGCCGACCAGTACGGCCTGTGCAACGTGGTGCAAGCCATGCGCCGCTTTGCCCGCAACCCCTACGACGACAGCGCCTTTTGGCAGCCCGCCCCGTTGATCGAGCGCCTGCTCGCCGAAGGCCGCACGTTCACCGGCTAAATCACCGGTCAATTCACCGGCAAATCAACGGTCGAAAGCCGCAACCAAATCTGGAGCATCAGCCCATGAGCCACGCCCTCATCGTATCCACCGCACGCACCCCGCTGGCCAAAAGCTGGAAAGGGTCTTTCAACCTCACCCATGGGGCCACGCTGGGCGGCCATGCGGTGCGCCATGCCATTGCCCGCGCCGGCATCGATCCGGCCGCGGTCGAAGACGTGATCATGGGCTGTGCCAACCCCGAAGGGGCCACCGGCATGAACATCGCGCGCCAGATCGCGCTCGCCGCCGGTTGCCCGGTGAGCACCTCCGGCCTCACGGTGAACCGCTTTTGCTCCTCGGGCCTGCAAACCATCGCGCTGGCGGCGCAGCGCATCATCGCCGGCGAGGGCGAGGTCTATGTCGCCGGGGGTGTCGAGAGCATTTCGTGCGTGCAGCAGGAAATGAACCAGCACATGCTGATCGACCCGGCGCTCCAGCAGGCCAAACCGGCGATCTACTGGAGCATGCTGCAAACCGCCGAACAGGTGGCGCAGCGCTACGGCATCGGGCGCGAGGCGATGGACGAATACGGTGCCGCCAGCCAGCAAAAAGCCTGCGCCGCACAGGCCGCAGGGCGCTTTGCCGACGAGATCGCGCCCATCGAGGTGCGCGCCGGCGTGGCCGACAAAACCCTGGGCCTGATCACGCGCAAAATCAGCGTGAGCCTAGACGAAGGCCTGCGCGCTGGCACCACGCGCGAGGGCATCAGCGGCATCAAACCGGCGCTGCCTGGCGGCTTGGTGGCGGCGGGCAACGCCAGCCAGTTCAGCGACGGCGCCGGCGCCTGCGTGCTGATGCACGAAAGCCTGGTGCAAAAACAGGGCTTGCAGCCGCTGGGCCGCTTCCTTGGCTTTGCCGTGGCCGGGTGCGAGCCCGACGAAATGGGCATCGGCCCGGTGTTTGCCGTGCCCAAGGTGCTGGCCAAATTGGGCCTCAAGGTCGATGACATCGACCTGTGGGAGCTCAACGAAGCCTTTGCCGTGCAGGTGCTTTATTGCCGCGACCGGCTCGGCATCCCCAACGAGCGGCTCAACGTCAACGGCGGCGCGATCGCGCTCGGCCACCCCTACGGCGTCTCGGGCCAGCGCCTGACCGGCCACGCGCTGATCGAGGGCAAGCGGCGCGGCGCCAAACGGGTGTGCGTAACCATGTGCATCGGCGGCGGCATGGGCGCGGCTGGGGTATTTGAGGTGCTGTAACCGCCAAATTTTCAACCCAATCCCGGAACCGCAACCGACCGGGCGTGCTCACTCAGCTAGAGCATGCACGCTCGTGTTGTAAAAGCTCGAGCTTGTAGTCGACTTACCCATCTGAGCTGGACTTTCTCCACGCCCATTGCGAGCGATAACCACAGCATTTTTACGGTTTAGCGTTTTCAGTTAGCCGAATGCTGCAAAATTGGCCCGACGAAATTTTGCGCGGATTTGGGTTCGGTTCGGTTCGGTTCCATGCATCGAAAGGATTGGTTATGAGCGTCAGCGAAGCATCGCGCGGTTTGTCCGCACTGCAACAAATTCGGGTCGTCACTGAACACCCTAACCCAACCGTCGTTAAGCGAGCCCCGCAGGGCTTGCCGCCCTTGGGGCCGTCGGCGTCGCCACCCAGCCAGGGGTCGGCCAGCGGCCACTACCGCGCCTACAAACCCCGGCCTTTCACGCGCGAAGAGCGCGACAAGGTCACGATTTTGTTTGGCGGCCTGCACTGGCGCGCCGAGCGCCTGATTCAAGGCGGCATGGAAAACCTCGGCTACCGGGTGCAGGTGCTACCCAACGCGACCCGTGCCGACTTGCTCACCGGGCGCGAAGTGGCCGACATCGGTCAGTGCTGCCCCACCAGCTTCGTCACCGGCAATCTGGCCAACTTCTTGAGTGGCGAGACCAAGCGCATCGGGGCCGAGCGCGTCAATCAAGAATATGTCTACATCACCGCCGGGGCTTGCGGGGCCTGCCGCTTCGGCCAGTACCACCAAAGCTACGAACTGGCGTTGCGCAACGTGGGGCTGGATTCGTTTCGCCTGTTTTTGTTGGCCCAAACCAAGGTTGACCAGGGCCCGGCGCACGGCGGTGGGCTGGAAATCAACCCATCCTTTACCATGGGTGCGGTCTGGGGCGTGTTGCTGGCCGACGTGGTGCAAGACCTCGAATACCAGGTCCGACCCTACGAGAAAAACCCTGGCGAAACGGCGCGTGTGGCGCGCGAGTCGATCGAATACCTGTACCAGACCATGCGCGAGCGCCCCGAGCGCGGCAAAAAATGGGGCCCGCTGGTGTGGCACTTTGCCACGCCGTATTTCGTCAACGCGCTGCGCGAGGTGCGGCGGCGCTTTGACGCCATCGAGGTCGATCGGCTGCGCGTCAAGCCGCTGGTCAAAATCACCGGCGAGTTCTACCTGCAAACGGTCGAGGGCGACGCCAACTACAACATCCACAGCTGGCTCGAGAGCGAAGGCGCCGAGGTCTATCCGGCCCCGGTCGCCGTCTGGCTCGACTACCTGCTGCGCTTCGGGCGCCAGCGGGCCGAAGAACGCGTCGGCATCGAACCCGGCGCGCGGCGCCAAAACGCCACCTACGCCGCCATCCAGACCCTGCTGCGCTGGACCTACAACCGCATGCGCCACGCGCTGGGCGATGTACCGCACGCCCTGCCCGAGCAGACCGTGCTGCGCGATCTGGCGGCGCCGTATTTCCACAAGCGCCTCAGCGGCGGCGAGGGCGACATGCTGATCGGCAAGGCGCTGTGGGCGCACCTGCACAAAAAAGCGCACATGACCTGCGAGCTCTCGCCCTACGCCTGCATGCCCAACACCATGAGCATCGGCGCCATGGCGGCGGTGCAGGGCAAGTACCCCGATCTGCTCTATGCGCCGATCGAGATCAAGGGCGACGCCGAGGTGCACGCGCTGTCGCGCTGCCAGATGATCCTGACCGAGGCCAAAAAACGCGCCGTGCGCGAGTTCGATTCGGTGCTGCAACGCATCGGCCTCACCGAAGCCCAGCTGGCGGCCGAAGTGGCGGCGCGGCCCGAGCTGTCGCGCGCCACCTACCGGGTGCCGCACTACGGTGTCGCTGGCACGGCAGCCAATTTGGCGCTGCACATCGCCCACCTCAAGGGCTTGCCCGGGGTGCGCGCATGAAGCGGCTCGGCCTCGACGTGGGCTCCACCACCGTCAAAGCGCTGCTCGACGACGGCAGCGGCGCCGTGCTGTGGCAAGACTACCAGCGCCACGACACCAAACAGGCCGAAAAGGTGCTGGAGTTTTTGCAGCGCGTCGAGGCCGAATGCGGCTTCGCGCCCGGGGTCGATCGCATCCTGATCACCGGCTCCGGCGCCGGCCTGATCGCCCCGTTGCTGGGGGCCAAGTTCGTGCAAGAGGTGGTGGCGGTCTCGGCGGCGGTGGAAAAGCTGCACCCGGAAGTCAACTTCGTCTCCGAAATCGGCGGCGAAGACATGAAGACCCTGTTCTTCAGCCCCAGCGGCGACGGCAAATCGAAGCAGGTGTTCATGCAGTCGGCGTGCAGCGGCGGCACCGGCACCTTCATCGAAAAAACCGCGCGCAAGCTCAAGGTGGCGCCCGATGAACTGGCGCAGATGGGCTACGCCGAGCTGGATTTGCACAAAATCAGTTCAAAATGCGGCATCTTCGCCGAAACCGACGCCAACACGTTGGTCAAGAGCGGCGTGCCGGTGCCCGAAATCATCGCCAGCCTGTTCGAGGCCGTGGTCTATCAAAACCTGGCTACCCTCACCAAGGGCAATGTGCCCACGCCGCACGTGCTGCTGCTGGGCGGCCCCAACCTGTTCTTCAAGGGCTTGCAAGAGGCTTGGCGCTACCACCTGGCCAAGCTCTGGAACGAGCGCCAGGTCGCCTTGCCCGAGGGCTCCAGCCCCGAATCCCTGATTTTGGTGCCCTCCGAGGCGCTCTACTACGCCTGCATCGGCTGCATCGAAATCGGGCGCACCGAACCGGCCACGGTCGGCATCTACAGCGGCACCGAACGCCTGCGCTGGTGGATCAGTGAGGGTCAGCACGAGCAAAAAGCGCGCGAAGGCTCCAAGGGCCTGGCCGCCAGCGCTGCCGAGCTCGAGGGCTTCATGCAAAACTACGGCCAAACCCAGCGCGGGGTGCCGTCGGCCGCAGCGGCCGCCAGCCTGACCGAGCAAACGGTGATTTTGGGTTGCGACTTTGGCAGCACCACCGCCAAGGCCGTGGTGCTGTCGCAGAGCGGCGAGGTGCTGGCCAGCTGTTACGTGCCCTCCAACGGCAACCCGATCGAAGACGCCAAGGGGCTGATGCGCCAGGTGCGCGCCGCCGGTTTCGAGCGCATCGGCGCCCTGGGCCTGACCGGCTACGGCAAAGACCTGCTCAAAGACATCGTCGGCTCCGACATGGCCGTGGTCGAAACCGTGGCCCACGCCACCGCCGCGCTGCACTACATCCCCGACGCCGACGTGATCTGCGACGTGGGCGGCACCGACGTCAAGATCATGCTGCTGCGCCAGGGCACCGTGGCCGATTTCCGGCTCAACTCCCAGTGTTCCTCGGGCAACGGGGCCTTTTTGCAGGGGGTGGCCGAGCGCTACCGCATCCCGCTCGAAGACTACGCGCAAAACGCCTTCCAGGCGCGCTCGATTCCGGCGCTGGCCATGGGCTGCGGCGTGTTCTTGCAGTCCGACATCGTGAATCAGCAGCGCAAGGGCTGGGCGCGCGAAGAAATCATGGCCGCGCTGGCCTCGGTGTTGCCGCTCAACGTCTGGGTCTATGCCGGGCAGATTCAGAATCTGGCCGCAGTGGGGCGCAAGTTCGTGCTGCAAGGCGGCACGCACCGCAACCTGGCGGTGGTCAAGGCGCAGGTCGATTTCATCCATTCCAAGGTGCCCAGCGCCGAGGTGGTGGTGCACCCGTACTCGGGCGAGGCGGGCGCCATCGGGGCCGCGCTGTGCGCGCTCGACTGGTTCAAGAGCGGCAAACCCACCCAGTTTCGCGGCTATGATCTGATCGAGGCGCTGGAATACAAAGCCACCACCAACGAAGACACGGTCTGCCACTGGTGCCCGGTCAACTGCCGGCGCACCTTCATCGACGTGCAGATACCCGGCGCGGCCGGCCGGCCTTGGAGCAAGGTGCCGGTGGAGGCGGGCTGGGAGCGCGTCATCAGCGGCAACACCTGCCCCAAGGGCTTGCTCGAAGACGTGCAAGAAATGAAAGTAGTCAAAGATCAACTGGAGGAAGCGCGACGTGCCTACCCGAACATTGCTGAACTGGTTCGTGAAGGCGCCTTCAAACGCGCCAAAGAAGAGCTGGTTCCAGCCGGCGCCGACTGAAGCCGAGCGGGCCGAACAACGCCAGGCGCGCGCCAAGCTGCGCATCGGCATTCCGCGCGTGCTCAACATCTGGAGCACGCACCAATTCTGGTTTGGCTTCCTGGAGGCGCTGGGGATAGATCCGCGGCGCATCGAATTCTCCTCCGATACATCGGATGAGCAGTCGCGCACCTACGCCAAGGGGCGCGGCACGGTGGACTGCTGCTACCCGGTCAAGTGCATTTCGGGGCATTACGGTGAGTTGTTGGCGCGCAGCAAGCGCAAGATCGACATCCTGTTCTCGCCCATGATTCACTCCGTGCCTTCATACTTGGACGGGCATGTGGATGCCTCGCTCACCTGTCCGCGCGTCATGGCGGCCTCGGAGAACATCAAGGCCGGTTTCATCAAAGAGCGCGACGCCTTTGCCGAAGCCCGGGTGTTGCACGTCACGCCGTTTGTGTCGCTGGCCGACCCGCCGGTGGTGCCCAAGCAGTTGTACGAGGGCATGCAGGATGCTTTTCCCGGTCTGACGCTGGCTGAAACCACGCACGCGGTGGAGGTCGGCTACCGCACGCTGAATGCCTACAACCAGCGCCTGCGCGCCAAGGCACGTGAGATTTTGGAGTGGTGCGCGCGCGAGCAGCGCCCCTGCATCTTGGTGGTGGCGCGGCCCTACCACATGGACCCCGGCATCGGCCACGAGATCGAAGTCGATCTGCAAGCGCACGGCTACCCGGTGCTGTGGGCCCAGTACCTGCCCATCGACGCCGACCTGCTGCACTGGATGTTCGACCCCGACATCGCCGCCGGCCACATCCGCTCGCCGCTCGACATCCGCGACGTCTGGCCTTCGTCGTACAGCGGCAACACCAACGAGATTTTGTGGGGCGCCAAGGTGGCGGCGCGCATGCCCTGGATCGCCGCCGTGGTGCGGCTGGCCAGCTACGAGTGCGGCATGGACCAGCCCACTTATTCGCCGGTGCAGTCCATCGTCGAGCGCTCGGGTACGCTGTTCTTTTCCTTCCAAGACCTCGACTCGACCAAGCCGGCCGGCTCGGTCAAAATCCGCGTCGAAACCGTGGCGCACTACCTGTCCAAACAAGGGGCCGACATCATCAACCGCAAGCTCGCCGCCAGCCAACCCGGCTGCCCACTGCTCGGGGCTTGAGCGGTGCTGGGCGCGGTGGACGACACGCAACCGGAGCCCGCAGACCTGCACTACATGGGCCTGGCCTTGCAACAGGCGCGCCGTGGCGCCGCGCTGGGCGAGGTGCCGGTGGGCGCGGTGCTGGTGCGGCCGGGGGCGTCGCAGCCAGTGGCGGCGGCGCACAACCAGCCCATCGGCCTGTGCGACCCCAGCGCCCACGCCGAGCTGCTGGCCTTGCGCCAAGGCGCGCAGGCGCTGGGCAACTACCGGCTCGATGGCTGCACGCTCTACGTCACGCTCGAGCCCTGCGCTATGTGTGCCCAAGCCATGCTGCACGCGCGGTTGCGCCGGCTGGTGTACGGTGCGCCCGAACCCAAAACCGGGGCCGCCGGTTCGGTGCTCGATCTGTTTGCCATCGCTGCGCTCAACCACCACACAGCCGTGCAAGGCGGCGTGCGGGCGGATGAATGCGCAGCGCTGCTGCAAGATTTTTTTTCCCAGCGCCGCAGCCAAGCGCGTGCCACCCAGCAACCGCTGCGCCAAGACGCACTGCGCACGCCGGAGGCCGCCTTTGAACCCGTGTGGAAGCTGTGGCCGCAGTGGCGCGCATGCCAGCGTTGGGTGGCCGACTTGCCCGCCCTGGGCGGTTTGCGCCTGCACCTGCTCGATCTGCCGGGGGCCGACTCGGCGGCGCCGGTGTGGCTGCTGCTGCACGGGCCCACCGGCTGGTGGCCGCAGTGGGCCGGCAGCATGGCTGCGCTGCAGGCGCAGGCCAGCCGCGTGCTGGTGCCCGACCTGATCGGCTTTGGCCAGAGCGACAAGCCCAAGCGGGCGCATTGGCACAGCTTGGCCCAGCACGCCCAAGTTTTGCACCAGCTGCTGCAGCACAGCGGCGGCCTGCCCACCGGCGCGGCAGCGCCCCTGCAGCTGCGCTATGCGCCCGGGCAGGCGGCACTGGCGCAGGCGCTAGCCCAAGCATTCATAGCTACTGGGCAGACCCATCAGCCCGACCCAGAAGTGGGCGCGCACAACCCAGATCAGCCCTCTGAGGCGTTGCGCATTAGCGATCGCCTGCCGATCGAAGCGGCCGAACTCGAGCCCACGCCGTGCCCGCTTTCGCCCCCTGATTGGCCTACCTTGCCGTACCCCGATGCCGGGCACCGGGCGGCGCTGCAGGCTTGGGGCCAGGCAGGCCCGGGCGCATAATCCCGCGTCATGAGTCACATCTACCTGTATTCCCCCAGCGGGGCGGTGCGCGACCGCGCCGGCTTCAAGCGCGCCGTAAAAAGGCTGCAGGCCCAGGGCCACCAAGTCGAGATCGACCCAGATGCGCTCAGCACCTGGCAGCGCTTCGCCGGTGACGACGCCACCCGCCTAGCCGCCATCGGGCGCGCCGCCGCCAGCGGCGCCGAGATCGTCCTCACCACCCGGGGCGGTTACGGCCTCACCCGGCTGCTGCCCCACTTGCCCTACGCCGCCATACAAAGCTCCGTCGAGCGCGGCAGCGCCTGGGTGGGCTTGAGCGACTTCACCGCCCTGCAACTGGCGCTGCTGGCGCAAACCGGGGGCTGCACCTGGTCTGGGCCGGCCCTGCTCGAAGACTGGGCCACCCCCGAGCTACCCGACGAAATCATGCAAGCCTGCTTCGATGATTTGTGCGCCGGGGTAGGCGAGGGCGCTGGCTGGCGATTGCCCCCGGCCGACCTGCGCGCCCACCCCGAGCTGGCTCATGCCGCTGCAGACCAGGGCTGGACCATCGAGGCCGCGCCGCTGTGGGGCGGCAACCTGTCGATCTTCAGCGGCCTCGCGGGCACGCCCTACCTGCCCGCAGTAGAAGGCGGCATCTTGTTCCTCGAAGACGTGGGTGAGCACCCCTACCGCATCGAGCGCATGCTCAGCCAGCTGCTGCACAGCGGCGTGTTGCAGCGCCAACGCGCCATCGTGCTGGGCGCCTTCAACCGCTTTCAGCTCACCCCGCACGACCGCGGCTTCAAGCTCGCCAGCGTGGTGCAGTGGCTGCGCAACCAAGTGAGCGTGCCCGTGCTCACCGGGTTGCCCTTTGGCCACGTGCCCACCAAAGTGCTGCTGCCCGTGGGCCGCAGCGTGCAGCTGCTGGTGCAGGGCCGCGATTGCTTGCTGTTTTGGGGTTGAAGCCGCAGAAACCCAAGCTAGGCGCTTGCTGTTTGAGATGTGCCCGATGGGCTGCGCATAGCCTTGGGGCCCTTCAACGCTAGGGGGCGCCGCTAAGCACCCCCCACCCCCAACAACTGCTGCAGGCGCGGGCTGGTGGTGGTGTATTGCAGCAGTTGGCGTTGGCCGGGGCGCAGTTGGGCGGCGGCGGCGAAGGCGGCGAGGGTGGCTTCGTGGAAGGCACAGACGATGAGTTTGCGTTTGCCGGGGTAGTGGTTGATGTCGCCCACGGCGTACAGGCCGGGTTCGGCGGTGGCCATGGTGGCGCTGTCCACTGGCAAAAGCTTGCGCTGCAGCGCCAGGCCCCAGTCGGCCAGCGGCCCAAGTTTGGGGCTTAAGCCCAAGCGCGGCAACAGCAGGTCGCAGGGCAGGGTGGCTTGGCCGCCGCCGGGCGTGGCCAGCAGCAGGGCTTGCAGCGCCGCCCCTGCCGGATCTGCGTCCGCACCGCAAACGAGGCCCACCGGCTGGCCGAGCACGAGCTGCAGCGTCTGCGCGGCCAGCGCTCGGTCTAGGGCGGCTTGGAGTGGGGGCTCGATCTGCAAGCGCTCGCTGCGGTGCAACAGGGTGATGCGGCTGTGGGTCGCATGCTGTGCTGACTCCTGCGCCAACTCCAGCGCCAGTTCCACCGCAGCCGCGTCGCCCCCGTGCACCACGATGTGCTTGGCGGTGGCCAGTGCGGCCTCGGGGGGCAGGTCGTGGTAGCAGACTTGCGCTGGCGTGCGGTGCTCGAAGGGTTCGAGCTCGGGCAGGGCTTCTTTGCGTGGCACAAAGGCGCCGACGCCGGCTGCTATGAACACCGTCGGCGCCAGCCACGCCTGAATGTTGTTTGGCCCGTTGTTCTGCCCATTGCTGCGCACCAGCCAGCGCCCGTCGGGCTGGCGCTGCACGCTGCTCACGAGCTGACCCAGATGCAGCGGCGGGGTGAAGGGGCGCAGCTGCTGCAGCAGG